>Ga0183098_10037_pt1 | contig 642243 bp, 555 predicted proteins | sample BioMet9_FD_128884 | JGI IMG/M metagenome (GOLD analysis project Ga0183098, IMG submission 128884) | Microbial communities from bioreactor (seeded with sewage sludge) at Lawrence Berkeley National Lab, California, USA - Biofuel... | ecosystem: Engineered > Bioreactor > Anaerobic > Unclassified ...
TCTTCACTGTATCTTTTCCCGTGATTACCCATATCTTCACTCCTCTTAAATAATAAAGCCTAAAAATATATTACTTTTTTAGGCTTTACTCTAACTCTTAACTGTCTAGTTTTCGGGGAGCAGGTCACCAATACTCTTTTGACAATCCGACATCAGTTAGTAAATTATGATAGCTTTCTAATTCATTTACTTTTTGGTACATTTGATCATCAGCCTTATATCTGATAATTTTAAATTTATAATTTCCTTTGTAATAGTATGTATCTTCCGATCCATTGACATGTCGCCAATTTTGAAAATCATCTAAATACATACTAAATCTGTCTATCGCCGACAGATCTTCCCCTTTTTTCCTTGAAAACAACTCTTCTATAACAGATTTATCACAACTTTCATTCCATGGGGTATTATCACTCCCAGTACGTGAATACACGACGTTTCTTAAAATTCCCTTCTTGTCTAATCTCTTATCTTTATAACTTACATAGGGCAAATCTCTTCTTTGCGGTGAAATTTTAATAATATCTATTTGTTTTTCTGATTCCCTGTCCTTATGTTTTTCTGTGATAACTTCCAATTCCGGCAATACAGTGATATATTCCCGGCATAAAGTTATCAAATCCTCCGAACTTTTTCTATGCTCATCACCGCTTATATCAAAAAAAGTTTTTACTTTATTGTCTGAATCTTCTTTTACACCTATAACTATATATCTGTCAGGACTATCAGACAGAGAATTCGCCATACATAAAATATCCCTTAATAATTCAGCATTATTATCATGCCATTTCATTTTAAAATCTAAATAATCAGTTTCCGTTGAATCCAGCAATTTTTCTAATTCTATTCCGTTTTTCATAATATATTCCCGCCAAACCGTATTTCGTCTATCTCCAATGTAAATTTTTAGTGTCGCTTATTTTTTTAAAATTAGTCAATTTCATCTTAGATCACTTTCGGAAACATGACAAATTTTCTCTTCCCAGCCCCATGCTAAAAATTCCTAATTATAATCAAAGATAAACTTTAATATCAGTGCTTCCTTAACTATCAGTAATCTCCCCGAACTCTCGCTTATAAGTATTAATGATACCCCTTTTTGCTATAAACCACAATAGTAACGATATATTCAAAACTCTCTTTAATAGGCCTAAACAAAAAAAACACAGCGGAATATGATTTAATATATACTAATATATATCTTTATCGGCAAGGCGGCAGGGACTGATGAATATCCCGCATGAAAAAAGAAATTATAAACTGATCCAGCGCGTCGGGAAAGGCGGCATGGGAATGGTTTACAGGGCCATAGAACTCGAGACCGGCCGTACGGTCGCAATAAAAGCTCTGCGGGACGAGATAAAAAACGACAAAACGCTTGTAAAAAGATTCCTCAGAGAAGCGGAAACCGTCGGCTGCCTGCATCACCCCAATATAGTGGAACTCTACAATGTCGTAGAAGAAGACAATCTCTTTTATCTGGTATTTGAATTTCTCGACGGAGAAAACCTGGATAAGATACTCGACGAGTACGAATATCTTTCTTTCGAAGAGGCCATGAACGTCGTTCTGCAGATAAGCGAAGCCCTTAAATACGCCCACGGCAATAAAATAATGCACAGGGACCTGAAGCCTTCTAATATAATGATACTGGACCGCGGCGGAATAAAGGTCATGGACTTCGGCATAGCCAGAGAAGTAAGCGATATAATGACGAAACTGACTGGAACGACGGAACATTCAGGAACGCTGAGTTATATGGCCCCGGAACAGCATCTGGGGCAGGAATGTTTCAGTTCCGATATTTTCGCTCTGGGAGTTACCTTCTACGAAATGCTCACGGGGGAGCTGCCTTTTCAGGGCAGCGATCTGTACGCCTGCAAAAACGAGATGGCCTACGAACCGCCTTCGAAACTTAAACCGGAGCTCCCGGCGGAAGCCGACATGATAGTCAAGGCATGTCTTCAGGCCGACCCGGAAAAAAGGCCGGAAAGCATACTGGATATATGACGGAACCCACGCTCAGGAATTTAAACCGGCTTAAAGCTGAGATAAAAGAAAGTTTCTATAATATATCAAAATGCTAAAACTGTTAATATTTCTTGCATATTTCACTTTCCCGGCGGCGATAAGTTCTTTTTTATGTCTGAAATATATCGACAGGGGTCTGGCGGTGGCGCTGATACCCGTCATTCTCGTATTATGCAAAATAACGGCGGGGATATTTACCGATAAAACAGTCGCGGAAGCGATAAGCGACGGAGAATGCGGAAAAGACACCGACGCCACCGGGGCTAAAAACAAAAACAGAGCGGGATACGACACATCCGACGGAGAACGGGAGAAGGATAAAACAAAAAACGGTCTTTCGGAAAAAACAGCTTCTGCCGGAGATACAGGGAAAGCGGAACGGAACAGGTCTTGGCAGAGACCGGAGGAAAGCGCGGAAAAGACCGGAAACAAAATCCCCGACTGGCAGTCTTTCTGCGCGGAACTGAAAAAAAACAATGAGTGGCCGCCGGAAGATGAGGAAAAAGCCGTAAAGCTGTTCCCCGATAAAAAAAACGAGATACTTTTATGCAAGGCCGAAGCCCTGTTCGAAAAAAGAGATTACGGGGAATTTATAAAATTTACGGATAAATACAAGATCTCTTACCGCAAGAAAAAATTCATATCATATATACGTGTCGGCAGGCAGTACGACGCTTTCGACATATGGCGGAAGAACTATAAGTCAGATAAGGAAATCTCTTACAGATTCGCTTTATACGCCATAAGGAACAGAGCCTATGTGTGCGCCGTAGAGATACTTAAAAATCTGGTCAGGACGGCCCCGGACTATAAAAACTGCGGCGCCGCCCTCAGAAAACTGCAGGGCATAATGGAAGCCGTCAAATCCGACACCGCCGTGAAAAAAGGAGAAAAAGAGGCCGGCGGAAACACAGGTGCGGATAAGCCCGGAGATAAGTCCGTGAAGCTTTAAACTCAGATGAGAAAAGCACTGATATTTATTCTTTCGGCCGCGGCTCTGACGCAGGCCTGCGATATACAGCATTACAGAAACAGCAGGCTCTGCGAAAAGGCCCGGGCCGGGGACAAAGCCGCCGTAACGGAACTGGAAGAACTGGCGGGAAACGACATAAGCGAGGCGCAGGTATGCCTCGGCGGAATATACTATTGGGGAAAAGGCGCGGAAATAAACTATCCCAGATCTTATTTCTGGTACAGGAAAGCGGCCCAGCGAGAAATGCCGGAAGCGGAACTTATGTCCGGCGTGATGTCGCTGAAGGGAACCGGAACCAAAAAGAATTACGCCGAAGCCACGGCAATGATAAAAAAGGCATGGAAACACGGTAACAAAACGGCCGGGTACGACCTCGCGCTGCTGTATACTTACGGCATCGGCACAGGCAAAGATTACGGACAGGCTTTTAAATTACTGAACGCTTACGACAGCAAAACACCCAACGCGCTTAAAAATACCGGAGCCATGTACGAAAACGGCTGGGGAACGGAAAAAGACGGGCAGAAAGCTCTGATTTATTACAATCAGGCCGCCGCAGGGAAATATTACGGGGCCTATACCCGGATAGGAGATATGTATTACTCCGGCGTCCTCGGACCGGCGGATAATGAAAAAGCCGCGCTTTATTATAAGCGGGCCGCGGCTTACGGCGACTCCGTGGCCATGGACAATTTAGGCTGGATATATGAAAACAGCGAAGGGGAAGGACACAATGCCGACGAAGCGCTAAACTGGTATTTCAAGGCGGCTTCGGCCGGAAACGCACACGCTTTCGGACGCCTGAAAGATATACTGTCGCGGCAGGATTCCGACGCCCGCGCGGCCTTAAAAAAATGCCGGTCCGGGAAAAACGGCGACACGGAAGACTGCGATATATATATAAAGAACATCGATCTGCTGAAGATATATATCAAAGCCCTTGATCAGATAAAAGAAAGGATAAATTCCCCCGCCCCGGAGGAAGAAATATTAAACGACATAGCCGCGGAAATAAAAGACGACGGAAAAAAAGCTTATCCTTTATATAATTTTCTCCTTTATATTCTGGGCGCGGCGACTCTCTTTTCCCTGATTTTCCTTTTCGCGCACGCCATGTCTCTGAGAAAACTTATAAAAGCCGCTAAAAACGGGGACAGGGAAGCGCAGTTCAAGCTGGCGAGCATAATATATGAAAAAAAACCTAACAGGAAGAATTACGAGACCGCGGCTAAATGGTTTATCCGGTCCGCAGCGAACGGAAACACGAACTCGGTAAACAAACTCATAGAAATGTATTATATGCCGATAGAAAGCGAAAAAGATTATCCTGACGCTTTCAAATGGTACACGATGGCCGCGGAAAAAGGAATAGAAAACGCGCAGCTGATACTGGCGCTCATGTACCTTTCCGGACGCGGGATACCTAAAGACCGCGCAAAAGCGGCTAAGCTTTTCCGCGCGGCCGCCGAGAAAGGCAGTAAAGACGCCTGGTACTGTCTGAAAAAACTCGCGACCGCGGAAGATTCTCCGACAGCGCAGTTCTGTCTGGGAGAACTGTACCAGAAAGGGCTGGGCGTGCAGCAGGACACAAAAGCGGCCATGAAATGTTTCCGCGCGGCCGCTAGACACGGCGATAAGGAAGCGAAACTGCGCCTTACGATAGCGGATAAACTGTCTCAGGAAAACGCGCCAGCGGAAGAAAAGCTGGACGGCAAAGTTTACGGCAGGACGGATATAAAATTCAGCGAAAAATACAGGATAATAGAAGAGATAGCCCGCGGCGGCATGGGCATAGTTTACAAAGCCGTGGAAAACAGGACCGGAAGATTAGCCGCCGCGAAGAGAATGCGCGAAGAAATACGCTCTAGCGCCCGCCTTTACAGAAAATTCATGCACGAGGCGGAAACAGTGGCCGGGCTAAAGCACCCTAATATCGTGCAGCTCTACGATATAATAGAAGAAGAAAAAGACGTCTATATAGTGTTCGAATATCTGGACGGAGAAACATTAAGGCAGATCCTGAGCGCCGGCAAGATATTCAAATATGAAGAAGCGCTCGATTTTTTAAGACCGGTCACCGAAGCTATAAAATACGCCCACAGTCAGAAAATAATACACCGGGACATAAAGCCGTCCAATATAATGAGACTGAAAAACGGCTCCATAAAAGTTATGGATTTCGGGATAGCCCGTCAGGCGAAAAACACCATAACGAAAGTCACAGGACTCGACGAGATATCCGGGACGCTTGCCTATATGGCCCCGGAACAGCATATAGGCAAGGGCAGCTACCGGTCGGATATATATTCGCTGGCCGTGACGCTGTACGAGATGATAACGGGAGAAACTCCTTTCAGACCGCCGCAGAACAAAGATATGTACCTGTACAAACAGAAAATGATTTTTAAATCGCCTTCAAAGATAAACCCTTCGGTTCCGAAGGAAGCGGACAGGCTCATGGCGGCCTGCCTTTACGCGGATCCAGAAAAAAGGCTCAAAGAGCTCAATCCGGAACTTCTGAAGGAATTATTCGACGGCAAAAACCCGTCGGCTTTCCCCACATAATTTTGGTTGTCATCGGTTTTAAATGATATAATTTTTACTACAGTTACTTAACGACAGTTAAAAAAATTGCAATAAAAATCAGGACAGATACGTAAAAGTAAATATGAAACAGTTAATCTATGCAGTTCTTCTTTTACCTCTTCTGGGCAGTATAAATATTGCGGCGGAAGAGCCGGACAGCCATAGTTCCACCTCCACCATAACATGGCAAGAGTGCGTCGACAAAGCTATGACGAACAATCCAACGCTTATAGCGAAAAGGTTAGCGGTAGAACAGGGAAAATATAATTTCAGGGAAAATTCTTCCCTGAACGCCTATATCGACGGCCTGAGCCTGACCCATTCATATAAATACGGCGGGGATTATATTTCCGAGGGGCACGATACCTGGAGCACCTCCGCGCTCAGTCTTTCGGAAACAATTTACAGCAAAAGCGTTCAGGCTTCCGTAAAAAGTTCTGAATTATCTTATAAAAACGCCGAGATAGCCTATAAAGTTTCGTCGGCTTCCTTAAGGAAAGATCTGTATTCGGCTTTCATGACACTGCTCATAGCGCAGGAAGAAATTAAAGTGAATCAGAAAGTAGTGGAAATGCGCGAGGAAAACGCGAATCTGCTGAAACTGAAATACGAGAGCGGAAAAGAATCCAGAGGCAATATGATGTACGCCGTGGCTCAGGAAAAACAGGCTAAAGTGTCTCTGGCGGAATCGGAACGCGCGAAAGAATCCGCCGCGAGGGATCTTTTAAAAATACTCGGCGAGGATTACCGTCCCGTTTCGGCGTCGGCCGATCTGGCGGTGCCGGAACTGAATTTCGACACTTCCACCATAAAGGGAATAATCGAAAACGTTCCCTCGATACTGTCGCAGAAGAACACAATAAATATAAAAAAGAGCAGCCTAGATTCCGCGAAAGCCGACTATTATCCCACGCTTACGGCCAGCCAGTCCTATGGTGGAGATTCTGAAAGTTACGAATTCCCGCACAGCTGGAATTCCTGGTCGGTAGGATTGAGCCTGAACATACCTATAATGCCGGGCGGACCGACCAAATACAAGAACAGCGTGAAATCCGCGGAAGCCGCTGTCAAGGCCGAGAAACAGAATCTCGCCGACGACAAACTTACGCTTGAAAGCAATGTCTATTCGGCTTACGACGATTTCATAAACGCCTGCGAGACCGTATACGCCGGCGACGCCCTGCTGGCGGCCAATGAAGAAAGATATAAAGAGTCTTTTATTAATTATATGGCTGGAAACATAAGCTTTATCGATCTTGAAAGCATCGAGCAGACTCTTATCGAATCGAGAAGAAATCAGCTCAGTTATCTTAAAAATGCAAATGTGAATAAAATAACCTTAGAAAGCCTGCTCGGCATAACACTCGAAGAAGGAAAATAATTTACGGAGAATCAGAAAATTATGAAAAAAGTGATAATTGCAGTAATAGTCATCGCGATCGCGGCGGGAGCGTATATATTCTTTTCGCATAAGAAAAAAAGCGAAATTGCCGCTAATAAGTATCTGGAAACTGAAGTAGTGTTAGCGGACATGGCTGAATATGTCGAAGCCACTGGCTCCGTAGACCCTGAAAACAGAATTGACGTTACCCCCGCTTCCAGCGGACGTATCGAAAAACTTTTAGTGGAAGAAGGCGACAGAGTAAAAAAAGGGCAGGTGCTGGCGGAGATGAGTTCTTCCGACAGAGTCGCTATACTCGACGCGGCGCGTTCCATGAGCGAAGCCGATTATAAACATTATCAGGAATCCTACAAACCTATTAAAATCACCGCTCCGCAGAACGGAACTATAATTCTTAAGGACGCAGTCAACGGGCAGACGGTATCTTCGTCCGACGTCATATACGCGATATCCGACACGCTGATAATAGAAGCCAGCGTGGATGAAAGTGATATAGGGAAAGTGAAAGTGGGGCAGACGGCGCTGATAAACCTCGACGCATATCCGGAAACTACGGTGGAAGGCAAGATATTCAGAATAGCCGACGAAGGCGTGACCACTAATAACGTTATACAGTATACGGTAAAGATACGTATGACTAAAATTCCTTCTTTCTTCAAATCGCAGATGACGGCCAATATAAAGATAAGACTTACGGACGCGAGACAGTTTCTGCTCATTCCCGCCTACACGGTCGCGATAAGCCCTAAAACCGGTAATACCGCGGTGATAACCGGCTTCGACAGCGATAAGGCCCCTATTTACACGGATATAGAAACCGGAAGCACCACAGATTCCGGAGTTGAAGTGGTTTCCGGACTTAAAGAAGGGCAGGCGGTCTACTATAAAAACGCGACATATAAAGTCCAGAAAACAGAAGAAGAAAGCACGAATCCTTTCATGCCTAAAGGCCCCGGCAGTAAAAAATCCACCAGCACGGCAAAAAGCGGAGCCAAGGCGGGCAGATAAATAAATATGATGATAGAACTTAAAGGTATAAAAAAGATCTATCAGATGGGCGGGGAGCCGCTTGAGATCTTAAAAGGCATAGACCTCAAGATTGACGAAGGAGAATTCGTCGCGATAAGCGGCCCTTCCGGCTCCGGCAAGTCCACTCTGATGCACATTCTCGGACTGCTTGATAAACCCTCTTCGGGCTCTTTCAAACTGTACGGAAAAGAAATATCAGCCCTTAACGACTCCCAGACAGCGTATCTGAGAGCAAAAGTGATAGGCTTCGTCTTCCAGCAGTTCAATCTGCTGACGAAGATGACGGCTGAGGAGAATGTCTGCCTTCCGCAGATATACCTCGGGGAAGAAGGAAACCCAGAGGCGGCGAAACTGCGTCTCGACGAAGTGGGGCTTTCCGACAGAGTAGACCACAGGCCGAACCAGCTCTCCGGAGGTCAGCAGCAGCGCGTTTCCATAGCCCGCGCTCTCGTAAACGACCCCAAGATAGTGTTCGCCGACGAGCCGACAGGGAACCTCGCTTCCAACCAGTCCGCGGAAATAATGGGAATATTCCGCAAGATGAACAGGGAAAAAGGCATAACCGTGGTGATCGTGACCCACGATCCGGAGATAGCTGCGCAGGCCGACAGGCAGATAAAGATAAAAGACGGCATGATAACGGAAGACATAAGGCAGAAAACTAATACCGTAGCGAATAAAAGCGACGCGGGAATAAAACTGCCGCAGAACTTTTTTCTCTCTTTTCGGGAACTGAAAGAAAATCTGTCCTCTTCCGTGACCTCTATCATAAGCAATAAGACGCGTTCTCTGCTTACCATGCTGGGAATAATAATAGGCGTCGGAGCTCTTATAGCCATGCTTGCGGTGGGAAAAGGCGCGCAGAAAGCCGTAGAGAAAGAGATGGCGTCCATGGGAACAAACCTCATGGCGGTCATGCCTAACTGGCGGTCAAAGGGAGTATCGATAGGCCGCGGACAGATAAGCAGGCTCACTACGGATGACCTCAAACTTATAAAAAGCATCAAAAACGTGACCGGAGTAGACGGAGAAGTATCCGGGACGGTGCAGATAGTGTACGGAAGCAAAAACTACAGGACCTCGGTTAACGGAGTACAGTCCGGATATGCGAAAATGAGAAATTCCGAACCTTACTACGGAAGATTCTTCTCAAATGAGGAAGACACGAAACTAAGCAAAGTATGCCTTCTCGGACAGACAGTCATAGACAGCGTCTTCGGCAATGAAAACCCCGTAGGCAAACAGGTGAAGATAAACAGGAAAAACTTTACCGTCATAGGAGTGCTGCCTAAAAAAGGAGCGCAGGGGCCGCGCGATCAGGACGACATTATTCTGGTCCCGCTGAACACGGCCATGCGCATACTGCTGGGAACGAAACATCTCGGCTCCGTATGGCTGGAAGTCTCCGACTATAAACTCATGTCTGACGTGGAAAAGAACCTCATAAAACAGTACAGGATCAAACACAAAACACCTGAGAAAGACGACGACCCGATCATGCTTATGAATATGGCCGATATGCAGTCCATGATGACAAGCACTATCGGAACCTTCGGGCTTCTTCTCGGCATCATCGCGGGAATATCGCTCGTGGTCGGCGGCATCGGCATTATGAACATCATGCTGGTGAGCGTAAGCGAAAGGACCAAGGAGATAGGACTGCGCAAAGCCATCGGAGCGACGAAAAGGGCCGTGCTCCTGCAGTTCCTGATAGAGGCCGTGATAGTTTCGATACTCGGCGGTATAATAGGAATAATAGTCGGAGCCGGAGCTTCGCTGCTTCTGGCCAAGATATCGCACTGGAGCGTCTATATAGCTTCTTCGTCCATCATCATGGCCTTCAGCTTCTCGGCAATAGTGGGTATCATCTTCGGCTTCCTGCCGGCGAGGAAAGCTTCGGAACTGTCGCCTATAGAAGCTCTGCGCTACGAATAAGGGATAGCGCCGAGCCTTGCGTAAAAGAAACTCCGGCCGGACGAAAATCCGCCGGAGTTTTTTTATTTTTTTACGCTCATTAAAATGGTATTATATATAATAATATAGCTTTATGCTGTTATATATGACTGATTGCGAGGGCATATGCTTAACGAGGTTAAAGTCGGAATTTTCGTATTGGCTGGATTAATACTCTGCGCCATCAGTCTTTTTATTCTCGGGGATTATTCTTTCAAACATTATTACAATATCTATGCCGATTTCGCGGACGTGTCGGGCCTTCCCGACAAGGCCATGGTTAAATTGTCCGGCGTCGAAGTCGGGAAAATAAAAAGGATTTATCTCGATAACGACAGAGTCGTCGTTGAAATGGCCATCGAAGAAGGGACCGACATATACGAAGGCGCGCGCTTCCAGGTGGGAGCCACCAGTGTGATAGGTTCTAAATTTCTGCAGATAGACCAGGGAGATCCTAAACTCGGTATAATTAAACCCGGGGAAAGGATAAAAGGGTGGGACGCCCCGGCGCTCGACAAGGCCGTCTCGGACGCTCTGGCCGGATTCAAAGACCTTATAAACGACGTGCGCGGCCAGGGGGATTTCGCTAAAAATCTCCAGGACATAATGACAAACGTGCGCGAAATAACCGTGAATATCAACCAGCTGGTAGCGGCCAGTCAGCCGCACGCGAGAAATACAGTGGAACAGCTGGACAAACTGACGGCCAGACTGAACGATATGATGGAAAAAGCCGACAGGATAATAGCTAAAATAGACAACGGCGAAGGACTGGCCGGCACTCTGATATCGGACCAGTCGATGAAAAAAGACGTAACGGACACCCTAAACAATTTAAAGGACGCCACGGCCTCGGTTAAGAAGGTCATGGACAAAGTTTCGGAAACGCACACTTATATAAAGTGGGATTACAGATATAATCCTGTGGCCGGGACCGGCCTGAGCGACGTCGGCCTGCAGATTTACCCCAATGAAAAGCGCTATTATTATGTTGGCGGAGCAAATATCATAAACGAAAAAGACAGTTACAAGAGAACGGAGTACCAGCGTCTCAACACCATAACGGGACTGCTCGGATGGAAGATCGGAGCTTTCGACGTATACGGAGGCGTGCTGCGCGGCACCGGCGGAGCCGGAGTCGCGTGGAAACCATTTGATTCGTCGAAACACGATATTCTCAAGCTTTACGCGGAAGGTTCCGATTTCTCGCGCGACAGAGATATTTTCGGTAGACATTTCGATAATCCGCAAATAGATATAGGCGCCGACGTGGAAATAAATAAATATTTTTCAGCGGGCCTGAGGGTGAGCGATATAGCCGAAGCCGCCAGACTTAATTACACGACGCATATCCGTTTCGAAGACAAAGACCTGTCTTCGCTGTTCGGAATCGCTTCGGTCGGAGCCGCCCTCAAATGAGACTTAAAACCGTCTATCGCTGCCAGAACTGCGGATTCGCGTCCCCTAAATGGGACGGGAAATGCCCTTCCTGCGGCGCGTGGAATTCACTAGTGGAGGAAGCGGAGGAAGTGGTGTCGAAAAACGCCGCGAAACAAAAACGCGGGCTTACTGATTTCTCGGAACCTCCGGTAAAGCTGTCAGAGGCGGAAGCCATAAAGACGACGCATATCCCCACTACGATCCCGGAACTCGACAGGGCTCTGGGAGGAGGACTGGTAAAAGGGCAGGTGGTGCTGCTCGCCGGACCTCCGGGCATAGGTAAAAGCACGCTAACGATGGAAAGCTGCGCGGCTCTTGCCGCAAACGCTTTCAAAAACGGAAAAATTTTATATATTTCGGGGGAGGAATCTCTGGGACAGGTAGGATCCAGAGCCTCCCGGTTAGGGGTAAAGTCGGATAACGTTTACTTAATGAGTGAAACGAATCTGGCAAGAATAGTAGAGCAATTCCGGAAATTAAAGCCGGATTTTCTCGTTATAGATTCAATACAGACGGTTTATCATCCGGATTTTGCCGGAAGTCCCGGGTCTGTGGGACAGATAAGAGAATGCGCGGCTGAACTGCTTAAAACGGTTAAAAGCTGCGGAGTTCCGATGTTTCTGCTCGGTCATATCACCAAAGAAGGCGATCTGGCCGGTCCGAAAATTTTAGAGCATATAGTGGATACTGTTTTATATTTCGATACGGAAAAAAGTAATGCTTACAGAGTGCTGAGGCCGCATAAAAACCGCTTCGGCGCGATCGAGGAGACGGGCATCTTCGAGATGTCTTCTTCCGGTCTGAAATCCGTAAGCGGAACCGGGCTTCTTACGGACGGTTGCGACAGAAGTTCCTCCCTCGCGGGAAGAACTTTCGCCGTGGCTTTCGAAGGGGGCCGGCCTATGCTGGCCGAAATGCAGGCTCTTTCCGCTCGCTCTTATCTCCCATACCCGAGGCGCACAGTAACGGGATTCGATCTCAATAAAGCGCAGCTGCTTCTGGCCGCTATGGAGAAGAATCTCGGGCTGAGGTTAGATGAAATGGACGTTTTCGCTTCTCTTCAGGGCGGAATCAAATTCAAAGATCCGGCATTAGACCTCGCCTTCTGCGCTGCTATTTACAGTTCGGCAAAAGACATTCCGATCCCGCCCGATTCGGTTTTCATGGGCGAAGTCGGTATCCTGGCGCAGGTTTCTCAGGCCGCGTTCACCGACCGCAGACTGTTGGAAGCCGAACGCCTGGGGTTCAAAACAGCTTTCGTCTCGAAAATTCCCGATGATGTCCGTCTTAAAACGTTGAAAGTCAAAGCGGTGCAGGACCTTAAGACTCTGTCTTACGCGCTGCTTTCGCTGAAGAATGATAAAAAATGACATGTTTCGGAGAATTAAATGCTTATTTGGTTTTTAAGAATAATAATTTTAATCGGCGCCCCGATAGTAACTTACTTTAACGTATCGCCAGATATAAAAGGAATTACTATAGGTATTCAGACAGGGGCTTTGATCGTGCTGCTGGAATTTTTCTGCGAGCACTTCCTTCTCAGACAGCGCTTCGAGAAGGGCAATGCCAAGATACTGGATCTTTCTTCGATCCTGGACGGACGCGTGATAGACATATGCGAAACGCATTTTATCTACGGCGACGTCATGACGCCGCGCTTCATAATAAACGAACTGCAGAGCCTGAGCAGATCTAAAGAAACCATCCTCCGCGCCCGCGGGCGCCGCGGACTCGACATTCTTTCGCGTTTCCAGGAGTCCAAGAGTATTTCTTTCAAGATAATCGAAGACGACGTCGTTAAAGGCGAAAACAACCTCGAAAAACTGGCCGTCATGGCGAAAAAACTTCACGCCTCGGTCATAACCACCGACTTCAACACGACTAAGGCATGCGCGCTCCACAATGTCCGGGCCATGAACGTGAACGATCTGGCGCTGGCGCTCAAACCGATCGTACTGCCCGGAGACGACATGACCGTGTTCGTAATGAAGGAAGGGAAGGACAACAGACAGGGCATAGGATATCTCGACGACGGAACGATGATAGTCGTACGCGACGGAAAAAACTTTATAGGCGACAGGGCAAATGTCATAGTCCAGTCCATTCTGCAAACCTCCCAGGGCAGGATAATCTTTACCACGCTCAATGAAAAAGAGAACGAGGAAAACAAATAAACGATGATAGAGGTTAACGGCAAAAGATTCAGTTGCGCCGCTATCATACTCGCCGGAGGAACCGGCAGCAGAATGGGCCGCGAAAAGCAGTATATGCTTCTCAACGGAAAACCTATGCTGGAATATACCGCCGGGGTTTTTATAAAAAGCGGGCTGTTCGACGAAATAATAATAGCGCTTTCTCCGGAAAATATAAAAAAACACCGGAAACAATGGGAAAAACTCGGCGTGAAGACGGCGCCGGCCGGGCCTACGCGGACGGGGTCGCTGCTTAATTCTTTCGCCGAGATATCAGACGCCGCCGAACTCATCGCCGTGCACGACGGGGCCAGACCGCTGGTCTCGCGCGGGATAATCTCGGACTGTCTGGCCGCAGCCGCGGAATACGGGGCCGCCGTTCCGGGCATAAAACTGAAAGACACGGTAAAAAACATATCGGAAGACGGAAAATTCTTCGTTTCCACACCGGACAGAAATTCGCTGCGGGCCGTACAGACGCCGCAGTGTTACGAACGCGGCACGCTGTCCGAAATTCTCGAGGCCGCGCAGCGGGGAAAAGATTACAGCGACGAATCGCAGGTCCTTGAAAAACTGGGGAAAAAAGCAGCTTTCGTCCAGTCGGATTATAATAATATAAAGCTGACCACACCGGAAGACATTCTTATAGCGGAGGCTCTTATGGACAAAAAAGACAGAAGGTACCGTACCGGATTCGGTTACGACATACACAGATTAGCCGAAGGAAGACCTCTTAAAATAGGAGGAATAACCGTTCCGCACAATAAAGGCCTTATCGGACATTCGGACGGAGACGTAGTCATACACGCGGTCTGCGACGCTCTTCTCGGAGCGGCCGGGGCCGGGGAGATAGGTTTGTATTTTCCCCCCACCAATATGGCGATACTCGGAATAAACAGCGTTGAGATCGCCGAAAAAGTCAGTGAAATTATTAAAGGCAAAAACGCCGAGATAGTAAATATCGACGTGACGATAGTAGCGGAAGAGCCGAAGATGAAACCTTACTACGAAGCCGTGTCAAAATCTCTGGCGAAAATATTCGGCCTCCAGGCAAATGTCGTGAGCGTAAAAGCGAAAAGCAATGAAGGTCTGGGAGAAATAGGAGCCGGAAAAGCCATAGCCTGTTACGCCGCGGTCAATATATTATTATGAAAACGCTGATATCAGGTCTCGCCGCCATATTTCTGGCCGGCTGCGCCGCCCAGAATATAAAACTTCCCGAAAACGCGGAAAAAACCGTTCCGGTAAACCCTTCCGCGGCGGTGGTCCTGGGAAAAGAGGTTTTCCGGCTTTCCCCCACGCAGAACCTCAGTCTCGAGTCCAAACTGCCGGGACTTTTGCTTAAAGCGCAGCAGGAAACTTTTCCGAAGGATCTAAGCGATGAGGAAATGAAAAGATTCCACGGCTTCACTTATTCCCTTTCGCCCAACGGAGTCGTATACCCCTATTCTTCCGTAGAAGTATCGTGCATAGTGCAGCAGAAATACAGCGCTGAAGCGCAGCCGGAATGCGACGCTTTCTTCGCCGTTTTAAGGCGGGATATAAACGAACTGCTGAAAAAATACGATATAGATCAGGGACAGTCGGACGAAGAAAAGACGAAAGAAGACAAACAGATACTCAGACCGGCGGAATAACCGTCGGAAAGCTATATTTATGAAAATATTTTTATACGACACTATGGCGCATGAAAAGCGCCCTTTCGAACCGATAAAAAACAAAGAAGCCGGCATATACACCTGCGGGCCGACAGTGTATCATTTCGCTCATATAGGGAATATGCGCACCTATATAGTCGAGGACACTCTGGTGCGCGCCCTGAAAATTCTAGGCTATAAAGTAAAACGCGTAATGAACATAACCGACGTGGGACATCTTGTCTCGGACGCGGACGAGGGCGAAGATAAAATGGAAGTCGGCTCCAGACGTGAAGGAAAATCTGTCTGGGACATAGCAAGGTTCTACACCGACGCTTTTTTCGCCGATTTTAAAGCTCTCAACTGTCTGCCTCCCGACATAATATGCAAAGCCACGGATTATATACAGGAAATGATAGAACTGGGCCTGAGGCTCGAGAAAAAAGGATTCACCTACAGGACGAGCGACGGCATATACTATGACACGTCCAGATTTCCGGAATACGGGAAAATGGCCGGGAAAAACCATATTTCCGGCATAGAGGAAGGGGCCAGGATAGGAATCAACGACGAAAAACGCAATCCGTCCGACTTCGCGATATGGAAATTCTCCCCGAAAGACCAGAAGAGGCAGATGGAATGGGATTCGCCGTGGGGAACAGGTTTTCCGGGCTGGCATATGGAATGCTCGGCAATGGCGATGAAGAACCTCGGGGACACGCTGGACATACACTGCGGCGGGGAGGATCATGTCTACGTCCACCACAACAATGAAATAGCGCAGTCGGAAGGTGCGACCGGCAAAACTTTTTCCAATTACTGGATGCACGTAAAATTTCTCGTTATGGGGAAAAAAGGAAAAATGTCTAAATCTTCGGGAGAATTCCTGACGGTAAGTTCTCTGCCCCAGAAAGGATACGAACCGCTCTCCTACCGGTATTACTGTATGCTGACACATTACAGGAAACAGCTTGAATTCACATGGGAAGGAGTCGACTCCGCAGCTAAAGGCCTTAAGAGCATGAGAGCCCTCGCCCAGAAAATAGAATCTGAAGCTGAAGAAAAAAACATGACCGCAGACAAAACCAGCCCGTATTATATAAAATTCATATCCGCGCTGGCCGACGATATAAATATGCCGGCCGCGATGGCGGTTATGTGGGAAACGATGAGAAACGGCGGGATTCCCGCTTCTGAAAGACTGGCTTTCATAAAGCAGGCAGAACTCGCGACCGCCCTGGATCTTCTGAAAAAAGAAGAAAAGGACGCTCTCCCGGAGGAAATACTCGGACTTATTCTGCTGAGAGAGGAAGCCAGAAAGGCCAGAGATTTTAAAAAGTCAGACGAATTACGCGATCTTCTTCTTGAAAAAGGAATAAAGATAAAAGACACGCCGAAGGGAACGGAGTGGGCTTTTACAGATAAAAAATAAATTATCCGGGCGCGCCGGCAAACAGGCGCGCGTACGGCGCACGCGGGGGCGGGTGAAACGGATCTTTATGCTGAACCTTATAAGAGGCGGCGGGAATTTTTTTTTGCCGCTTATGCGGAAAAACATACTGTACCCCCTCATAATAGCTCTGGCCGTGGTCGCCGTCTACGCCAGGACCGTTACTTTCGATTACACCGGTTTCGACGACGAGATCCTTGTCTATCAGAACCGCGGGAAGATTTCGTCCACAAAGGACATAAAAGAAATATTTAAATCCGACGCCTTTCTCGGGGCCTACGGAAAAACGGCCGGCTCCTATATGTATTACAGACCGCTGCTTAATGTATCCTTAATGGCGGACACATTATTGAACAGAGCCGGGCCGGAAGAGCCCGCTTATCTCATTCAGTTCAGGATCACGAATATTCTGCTTCACGCCCTCGCCGCCGTTCTGCTGTTCTTTCTGCTTATAAAATTAAAAACCGGATACGGCCTGTCGCTCGCGCTTTGTCTTTTCTTCGCCTTCAACACGGCCCTGTCTGCCGCCGTGGTCTGGCTGCCGGGAAGGAACGATTCGCTGCTCGCGGTTTTTATACTGGCTGCCGTCCTGTCCTATATCTATTTCGCGGAAACAGGGAAGAAAATATATCTTTTTCTCTACGCGTTTTTTTTCATGCCGGCGGTCTTCATAAAAGAAAACGCGCTGCTGCTCCCCGCGGCGGCTTTTCTGTATTCGACGCTGGTGGAAAAAAGGCTGTCTAAGAGCGGCTTTCTTAAACTCGCGGCGGCAAGTTTTATTCCGGTCCTGGTGTTTATAACGGCATATTCGGCTCTCGCCCCTAAATCTGATTTTTCTTTGTTTTCTTTGCAAAATATAAAAGCCGCGGCTATAAACTTAAGATATCTGGCCGATTCCGCGGGAAGAGCGCTGGTCCCGCTCTCTCCGTACATAAAGAAAGACATATACTCCATCCCGGTTTCATTTTTTTACCCCGCCGCGGCCGCCGCATTCTTCTTGAGCGTATTATTTTACTGCAAAGAAGAAAAAAGGGGAACGGTCTGGTTCGGGCTGCTGTGGTATCTGATCTTCCTTATTCCCGCTGTAATGTTCCAGCAGGTGATAATAGAAGACAGATTATATCTGCCTTATGCGGGACTGCTTATCGCCGCCGGAGCCGCGGCAGGCCCTTCGTCCGGAGAAAAAAGAAAACTGCTCGGATCCCTGTCCGCGCTGTTTTTCTTATTTATCTTCTTCAACACCCTTATCTTCGATTCTTATTTCAGAGACAGATATATATTCTCGGAGAAGTTAATCTGCGACAGCCCCGGCTGGGACAAACTCTATACGGATTACGGCGTGAAGAATTACCGCAGAGGGCTTTACCGGGAAGCGGAAAGGCTTTTCCTGAAAGCGAAAAGTCTCGCGCCGGATGATACCGACGTGAATTTCAGTCTCGGAAAAGTTTACGAGGCCGAAGGACGGATTAAAGAAGCCGGAAAAGCTTATGCCGAAGAACTGCTCTCGCATCCGGAAAACAAGAAAGCGGAGACGGCCCTGAACGCGCTGAAAAAAAGTTCCCGGGAAACTGAACGCTGAATATTTTTAACTAATAAAAAGAATATATGACAATATACACTACGCTGCATATCTTAATAACCGCCGCCTGGGCGATAAATCTGTATTGCCTGGGACGCTCTTTTATAAAATGGAGCGGAACTTCCGAAGAAAAAAAGAAGGTGTTCGTACTCGCCGGAACAGCGGCGGCGGTTTTCCTGGCTATATCTTCTTTCGTGGCCGTGCGCGGCGGTTACGACAATAATCACGACTATATGTGTCTGGCTAATAATTTCTTCACTAAAGATTCCTTCGTTTTATTCTCCTTCAAAGAGATATCACCGCTTTTTACCGACGCAGTGAACAATCTTATATTCAATAATTCCCTCCAGGCTATAATATGGAAAAACAGGGCGCTGTTCGTTCTTTCGTCTTTCATCTTCTTCGCCGGACTTCGGCAGATAGATATAAGCATCACCGTCAGTTCGGCCGCGGTGTGCCTGTTTTTCATGAACTTTCTTTCCTTCATGAACTCTTCGGCTTTTTCAACGACCGCTTCCGACCTTTTTATAATAATGTGCGGAATGGCCTCTCTGTCGTCGGCTCATTCCTCGGATAAAATAAGACCGCTGAATCTTTTATGGATCTTTTCTTCCCTGACGCTTATCATGACCGCGAGATATGAATTCGTCCCGGTCTTCGTTATGTGCGCGGCCGCTACGGCTTTTTTCAGGTATAAAAAAGGGGACCGTTTCTTCAGCGGATTACCCGCGAAAATAATAATAACGGCAGGGACACTGTTGTCTTCGGGACTGCTGGCGGTGCTGGTGAAACAGACGCCGCCGGTAAGGCAGCTGATAAGACAAAACACTCTAGCCGGCTATTTTTATTCCCTGTATTATCAGCTCGCGGAAAACAATTTTAATCTTCTTTTCTCACAGAATCATATGGCCGGAGCCGCCGGTTTATGTCTAGCTGTCCTGTCCGTGCTGGTCGTCATAGGCGCGGTGTCGAGATATATCGCCGACAAGGAGAACCGTGTTTTGCTGGCCGCGGAGGCCGGAGTGCTGTCCATATGGGCGCTGTATTTCATTTTCATTTTTCAGCCCCTCGGCGAATATCCTTTTCAGTTTATGAGACATCAGCTTTTTTTCCTTATTCCTTTCATGTATATAGCGGCTTACGGACTCGAAGGATATCATAAACTCTTTTCGAAACACAGGTTTGCTTTTATCTTCACAACGGTGTCAGCCGTCGTAATATATATACCGGCGAACGCGAAGGCGGCGATATCCTACAATAACAGTCTGAGAACTAACGATATAGAACTCAATTTTTTAAAGGAAAGCCAGAAAAATATTCCCCGCGAAGCCGTAATTTTTTATCCCAGAACCGATACGAACGACTTTCATTACGAATTCATTAAGAAGTTTTTCAATGCGGACATATGCGGGCGGACTGATGTCAGAAACGCCATGATATATATATCCACGGAACAGCTTTTCATTCACGATAAAAAGCCGGCGGGACACGGATACACGGGGCCCGGAAGACCGGAAAACGCATGGAAGAAACTTGATTTCATTCATAAATTCTACACTACCAACGCTAACGAAAGAAAAGACGAACCGGAAACTACCATAGGGTTTTACAGGATAGAAGGAAACGGCGAGGCGGAAGCACAGTTCCACGTAAAAAAAGGAGCCTGCGAATTAAAAGCCGGTAATTTCGCGGCGGCCAAAGATAATTTCATAAAAGCCGCGCGGGAAAACGCAGGCTGCGAGCCCTGCCTTTTCCTCGGGGCAGTCTCCGCCGCTTCGGACAAGGACCGGGCCACGGCCGCGGAATTCGCGGATCTTATAAAAACGGAGGAGATAAGAGAAAAAACGGGAGAGGCGCTCTCATCCTTTGAAAAGGCCGAAAAAAAGTCGAAAGAGTGGAGAAACAGACAGTTCGGATACACGGTAAATGCGAATGCGGAATCTGTATTTTTTAATTACTGAGAAAAGCCCCTTTCCGCAGGCAATATGATATAATCTAATCTATGAAAAGAATAGCGACATTACTGATGACACTGATTTTATTCCCTGCCGCCGGGAACGCAGCCTATATGTTCGAAAATATCTTTCAGACCGGTTCCGGAGCGTACCAGAACGACTCGGTCACTTTCTACGCAGACGCGTCGGAACGTTTCATCCTCGGGCTCGGAGGAGAATATTATAAAAACGCGCTGCGCTCTTCAGACGGTAAGGTCTATTCCGTCCACCTTCCTCTTTCTTATTCCGCCAATAAATATCTTTTCGGAATAAAGCCCTTTTTCTATCCGAACAATTCTGAAACTCAAAGCAGGGCTTTCGGCTCAAATCTTTATGTGGAGAGGGTGTTTCAGGACCTCGAGATAAGAGAATCGGAGAGAAATCCGACATCGGTAATAATGAATATGGCTTTCGCTTCCGAATCGGCCCTTGTTTCGGGAGAAAAAAAGAACTATCAGGAATATCTCTTAGAAGCCAAAGTGAAGAAAGATTTTTACAAGCTGTGGACACTGTCGGCCGGAGCCGGCGCTTTTTCTCTTTCCGGAGACGGAGTGTCCAACGGAAAATTCACCGTCGCGCCTTCCCTGGATCATAATAAACTCCTTCAGGACAGGCTTAACATGGGAGTGCTGACCGCAGTCACTGAACTCCCGGACTGGTACCTGTCGTCTCAGGTGACAAGGACGATGGAACCCGGCTACGACGGAGATTTCGTTTTCGGTTATTCACAGATACATCTCCGCGACTCGGAATATATAAATTCGCTTACGGCCGGCATGAATCTCGAACTTAACGACACCACTACTTTCAATGTATCTTACGATCTGTTCAAACATTCCGCGATAAGCCATTATAAACACTATGCGAATATCACGCTGAGAATAGTATTCTAGGAGGAAAAAACACACAGGCCGCATGGCTTTTCTTCACTCTCTGCATTTTATACTGCTCCTTAACTGGTTTTTCAATATTTTCTGCATAGGATGTTTCGTCGCGCAGTGGCATAAGGAAACGAAAAACAGGACAGGGACATATATATTTTTCGCCGCGACAGCAGTCCTTTTCTTTTTTATTTCCTCCTTCGTATCCGTTCGCGGCGGCTACGACAATAATCACGATTATCTGTGTCTGGCCGCCGACATATTTTCTCCGGACACGACAAAAGTGTTTTCCTTCAAAGAAATAGCCCCGCTCTTCACCGATTCCGTTTCTAATTTCATAAGCGGAAATTCCATGAGCGCCTTAATATTAAAAAACAGGCTGCTATTTGTCCTGTCGGCTTTCCTGTTCTTCATAGGTTTAAGAAAACTGAAAGCCGGTTTTTTCCCCTCCGCGGCCGCGACCGTTCTGTTGTTTTTTAATTTTCTCTCTCTTATGAACGCCTCGGCTTTTTCTACCACCGCTTCGAATATCTTCATCTTCGTCTCCGCTGTCCTGGCCGCCGCGGACGCTTATTCTGCCGATAAAATGAGGCCGGCAAGTTTCGCGTGGATGTTTTCCTCCCTGATACTGATAATAATGTCCAGATATGAATTCGCTCCGGTATACGCTCTCTTCATAACCGCGGTCCTGCTCAAAGGATATATAAAAAAGGACCGCTTTTTCCGCGACAGACTTTCCGCAGTCACTATAGCCGCCGGCCTTACGGCGGCGGTATTATTCTCCGCGGCCGCGCTGGGAATTAAAAATCCTGGCGGACAGCTCGTGAAACCGGTAAAGACTTCATTGTATATGAATTCTTTATATTATCAGTTCTGGCTGAACGACATAAATATAATGCTGGGCGGAAAAAGCGCCGTGCTGCCGGAAGGGGAGAGCACCCCTGAAGTTCCGGCTGGGGCAAAGGCCTTTGCTTTACTCATTTTGCTCGCCGCCTCGGCCGCCGCGGCCTGCAATTTTTACAGGAAAGGCGCAAAAAGCGATAAACTAATATTCTCAGCGGTCCTGTCGGCCTGGATAATTTATTTTATAATAATATTTCAGCCTCTCGACAAATATCCTTTCCATTTCATGAGACACCAGCTGTATTTTCTGCTTCCTTTCGCTTATCTGGCGGCGGCGGCGGCTGAAGGACTGGGCGGCCCGGCTGAAAAAAAACGCGCGGTGTACACCGGAGGAATCATTCTCTTTTCCGCCGTTTATATCCTGCTGAACGCCAGAACGGCTCTGGCTAATAACAACAGTCTCAGAACTAATGACGAGGAATTGGTTTTTATAATGAATTCGCAGCGGTCGTGGCCGGCGGAAGCCAGACTTCTTTACCCTATGACGGATCCGGACGATTTCCACGCCGCTCTGCTGGCCAGATATTTTCCGGCCCCGGACCCGCGCACTGAACTTAAAGACATACTGGCCTACGCGTCGACGGAAAAACTCTTCGGGAAACATGGAGGCCCGCTGGAACATAAATATATCTCCCCCGCCGCGGACGCCGTTTTCGTCTCCTCCAAGACCTTCGTTCATGAATTCTATACGGAATTCAGAGAAAAAGAAGAAAGAAAAGAAGAAGAACTGACGGTAGGGTTTTACCGCATAAACGGGAACTCGCGCGCGGAAGGGCAGCTGTATATCAGAAACGGAGTGCTGGAAACATGGAAAAACGATTTCGGCAAAGCCGCGGAATATTTCAGGAAAGCCGCGGACACTGACGACGGCTGTCTGCCGTGTCTCTATCTGGCCGCCTGCTCTTCTGAAACGGAAAAAAACAAGAAAGAAGCGGAAAGATATCTCAGCGTTTTCCCGGACATAAAGCAAAAAGAAGATCTTGACGAATCGATGAGAGAAATAGCCGAACAGCGCGGCGAAAAGGCGAAGATAATAAAATTCAGCGCCGACATCATGTCAAACCGCCCCGAAACCGTATTCTATATGCCGCTGCTGACAGACGACGCCTCTCAGAGATAGGGACAGTAGACCGTTCTGCCGCAGCCGGCCGACTCCAGTCCAGGCAATATGTCTTCAGGCAGTTTCCCGTCCGCAGGTAATTTTATAAAAACACTGTTTCCCTTGAGATAAACCGGTTCTTTTATATACGGGTGGTCTGTCTTAAAATAACCCATACCGCATTCGCGGCGGCAATTTACTTTTTTTATGGTCTCGCCGGGATTAAGATTCCTGACCCCCATGATGCAGGCCCTCGTGGTGCTGAGCACGAAATAAGGATAGAAAAAAGAAAGCGAAAGGCCAGGAAATATACTTCTGGCCATAAGCACATTAGTCTCCGGCGGATACCCCGGATAACTCAATTCATAATTGCTTATGCCGAGCCTGTAAAAGAAACCCGCCTCGTTACGGCTCACCAGACATATGCCCTTATTGTCGGAGAAAACATTTCTCCATAAAAGCCGTCCGGCGTTCAGCCTGAAAGGAAATTTCCTCAGTCCGGCCAATTTCAGAACGGCGAAATCATTAACGGTTATCTCGAAATTACCGGCGTTTAACACGCCTTTTTCCAAAAGCGAGTTTATCCTGTCCAGCGCGGAATTTATCATCGGAAGACATTTGTCGGAAACCGGCGGCGTCTGGAAAGTGACCTTCTTCTTCTTATTTATGAAATATTCCGTGATATCGAGGTCTTCCGGCGACAAGGCATTGTCGCAGAATTCACTGCCGGTGTAAAAGCGCTGATAATCGGAAAGCAGATTCTCCAGTTCTCCGTTTTTTTTGAACCGCGCGAAAGCGAAACTGTCGGATTTTATACATTTCTCTATCATCTGCGCGGTATCTCCTCGTCGTAATGCCATTTTTCCATATCCTTAAGAAAACGCGCCTTGGCTTCCGCAAGCGGATATGAATCCTTGTATTTTTGAGCAAGATCGACCAGCCTTCTCAAGGCTCTTACCTTGGCGGTTTTTATACAGACGGGATCCTGTCTGGTACCGTATTTAAGGAAATCTATCCCGAGGGCGAAAAAATCGAAAAAAGAAGAAAAATTATAAAACGGATACGGCCCGCGGCAGGTGACAGTCTCCGCTATGCGCCATTTAAGCGATATGAGTTCGGGATTATCTTCGCCGACACCGTTAAGGGCCAGAACTTCCGGCATAGCCGGTCTGGAGTCAGAGGCATAAGGCCGGCACATGGCCACCCCGGGCGGCGGAACGGCCCCTTCTTTAAGGCTGTAATACTGCGGGTTATGCATTAGGCATTTACCGTTTATATAAGAGCAGCCGAAAAAGCGGTAGTCGAATATTTCAGTCTCCACGCCGCGTTTTTTACACATGGCGATTATTTTACAGGCTTCGTAAGGGGAAAGCAGATTGGAAAAAATAAAGCGGGAGATATCGAATCTGTCCAAAAAAAACGAAGCGGCTTCTATATTGAAGCAGGGCTGCACTGAACTGAGGTGAAGTTTAGCCCGCCTGCCCCGGTAATTCGACAGTGCTTCGAGCACTGCCGGGTTCGCGACTATGAAGGAGTCAATCCCGGCTTCGTCGGCCTTTATAAGAAGGTTCATAAATGGATAATCTTTAAGGACGGTCCGCACCTCGGAAATGTCGCGGCGCGCTGAAACCACGCCGTTGACGGCGAGAGACACCTTAAGTCTGAGGGAATGGGCTATATCCACGGACTTCTTGAGTTCGTCCATATCGCCGACCTTTCCCCCCTCCCCGAAAGAATTGAGTCCTTTAAGGGCGCAGTATATCTCGTCGGCTCCGGCCTGGGCCAGGAGCTCAACTTCGGAAGCTTTAGAAAAACAAGATAAGACCTTCATGGCAAAGCTGCTCCACTCTAATCAGGGATAAGGACAATAAACTATCCTGTCTATGCCGGCTTCTTCCAGTTTCCCGGCAGAAGCGGCGGATTCGGTATCAGCCGCGTACTTTCGGAACAGGGTATTCCCCCTTACGAAAAGATGTTCCTTTATGAAAGGATGCTCCGCCTCGAAATAGGCGAAAACGCATTCTTTACCGCATCCGGCCGCGCACGTAGAATGTCCGCGTCTGTCTCCGGAATTACCGATTATGCACGATCTGCTGGACGTAAGGGCGAAATAAGGATAAAAAAGACTGACGGACAACTTAGGAAAATACTTCCGGCACGCTTTTATATTAGTTTCCGGTATCTTGGAAGCCAAACCGAGGTCGTATCTGTAGACGCCTTTGCCGTAAAAAAATTCCGCTTCATTCCTGCTGACCAGATAAAAATTGAAATGGCCGTCGAGAACGAAAACGTTTTTCCATATCATTCTGCCCGCGTCGAGACGGAAACCGTAGCCGTTTTCATTAACGGCCAGGCATACGGCCATGTCGTTGAAACTTATTTCGAAATCCTCTCGGTTCACGCCGTTCTCCCTGAAAAGTCTGTCCAGTCTGGCCAGTATACGCTCCGTCACGGCGACCCCTTTGTCGGTCAGAGGAGGCGTCGAGTAGACGACTTTCTTGCGCAGCTTAAGAAAATACATGACAAGATCCGCGTCCGCCTCGCTTAAGAGATTCTCGCAGAATTCGCTGCCGGTATAAACCCATTCGTACCCTTCGGCCGCGGATACGGCCTCCGTTCTCCCCATTCTGGTCAGGGCGAAAGAATCGAGTTTTATCCCCTTCTCGGTCATCGCGCCGGGATTTCCTTTTTATAATCCCATTTTTCCATATCGCGGCAGAAACGGGCCTTCGCTTCCGCTATCGGATATGCTTCTTTGTACTTCCGCGCCGTATCAACTACGGTACGCAGGGCGCGGGCCTTGGCGATTTTAACAGGTGTGGGGTCGCTTCTGGTGCCGTATTTCAGCACGTCTATGCCCAGAGCGAAAAAATCGAAGAAAGAAGAAAAATCGTAGAAAGGATAAGGACCCCGGCAGTCAACGGCTTCGAACACCCTTTTTTTCAGCGCCGCCAAAAGTTCCGAATCTTCCTTAATGCCGCAAAGCGCCCTCGCCTCTATGGTTTTTCCGTCGTAAACCTCAGTTACCCCCGCTCTGCACATATCGCCGCCCCGCGAAGGGCGGTCCTCCCTGAAAGTATAATACTGGGCGTCGTGGAGAAGGCATTTTCCGTTTATATAAGCGCAGCCGAAAAAGCGGTAGTCGAATATTTCAGTCTCGACTCCTTTTTTCCTGCAGAGCGCTATTATCCTGCAGGCCTCGCGCGGCGACAGGAGATTCGGCAGTATTATCCTGGAAACGCCGAACCCTTCGATAAAATATCCCGCTGCGGCGGCGTTGAAACAAGGCTGCACCGAACTAAGGTGCATGTCTATATCCTTTCCGAATCTTCTGCGCAGCGCTTCCATAACAGCTATATTGGAAACTATAAAAGAATCAGCGCCCGCGCGGAGGGCGGCGGAAACATTGTCCATGAACAGATCTCTTCCTATATCGTTGCGCACCTGACGGAAATCCATATTAACGGAAACGGCGCCGTTGAAGGCTAGAAAGATCTTGAGTCCGAGACTGTGGGCCAGGTCCGCGGACTTTCTCAGATAGTCCGTCCCTTTTATCTTGCCGCCGTCCCCGAAAGACTGAAGCCCGTCCACCGCGCAGTAAACTTCGTTCACGCCCTCCAGGGCCAGCTTCTTCAATTCGTTTATCTTAGAAAAACAAGAAAGGACCCTCATCAGAACCGCTCCGGCCGGATGTCGTTCAGGTCCGTGTCGGACGCTTTAAGTTCTCCGGAACCGTGGACCAGTATATAATCCGGTCTGGCCCCGCAGCAGCCGGCAGCAAGCGAACAGCCTGAGCATACGTCGAGTTTCGCCGAATCGGGAATTCCGTCTTCCAGCACCTTATCGCCGCGTCTCCAGCGGTGAAATTCGAATGAAAAGCCCTCGAATTTAGGGATCTGGCAAAGAGGCATGTTCTGTATTACGGCCTTTATTCCTCTTTTCTTGAGTTTAAGAAGCGCGAGTTCTATAAAAAGCGCCGCCTTTCCGTACCGCGGCACGATGCCGCTCACCTTGAGGGCTCTGCCTTTGTTCCTGACGAAAGTGAAATTTATAAGCCCCACGCGCGGAAAATTTTCTATCACCCAGTCTGAAAAGGCGGGCAGATATTTATAATTTTCAGAAGAAATTATATGAAATATCCTCACCTTCTCCTCGCCGCCCAGCCTCTTTAGATTGCGCAGCCCGGCCACAGCCGTATCGTATTTCACGCTTCTGGTGACTTTCTGATAGACTTCTTTGATATGAGAAGGGAAATTGACCGTGAAATAATCTATATTGTCAAGAGCCTCCGCGCAGAATTTTTCATCGGAACATGTAAGGCCGTTCGTGGACAGCATAAAACTGGTCACACCGGCTTCCCTGAGCTCTTTTATCCATTCGAAAAAGTCAGGGGCGGTAGTCGGTTCTCCGCCGCCTTCCAGCCCCACAGCCTTTATTCCGCGCCTTCTGACCGATTCCACGGTCTTCTTTCTGTCCATGGAACTGCCGTTGGGCGGATTATGGCAGTAGACGCAGTAAAGATTACAGGTCTTGCCTATGCAAAGACATGCCTGATCGCTTATCCAGCCTTTTTTATCTTCCTGTTCTCCCATATGAAATCAGTGTTCTATATCGCAGAATTCCTTAGGTTCTGTTCCCGCCACGAAAGTTTCTATTATTATATTATTTCTCGGACATGTCGGAAGACTCAGCTTGCCTGATTCCTGGTCTATAGGAACGTCGACCACACCCATAGGCCGCGGGAAATTTCTGACGGGCTGGTCTTTGAAAACTTCCGTCATTATCTTTACCCACCACGGCAGAACCGTACCGCCGCCGGTCCAGTCGTCCATGGTGAGCGACATGAAGTCGTCGTACCCCATCCAGGCGGCCGCGGTTATATCCGGAGTCATTCCTATAAACCACATATCTTTCGCCTCCTGACTGGTCCCTGTCTTACCCGCGATCGGACGTTTAAGCGCCGCGGCCCTGTGCCCGGTGCCGTGCTGGACGACGCCCTGCATCATATTCACCAGCACATAGGAGACGTCCTGCGGGAAAGCTTCAGTCTCTTCCGGAAAATTTTCTTCAAGAACCCGGTCCTGATGATCCAAGACCTTAACGATGCTCATCGGCTCGACGTGCACGCCGCCGTTGGCGAAAGTCGAGAAGGCATTGGCCATTTCCAGCGGGCTGACAAGGGAAGTCCCAAGCCCTATCGACGGAACCGCCGCGAGCGTTTTTTTAATCCCCGCGCGGTGGGCAACATCCGCGACCATAGTAGCGCCCACATGCTGCACGAGATATACGGAAGCCAGATTCACGGATTTTTCAAGCGCCTGGCGCATAGTTATCCTGCCGCGCGTCTTACCGTCGAAATCTTTAGGGACCCATATCTGAAAATCCTTGTTCCCTATAAAAGGCTGCGTAGCGAGATCAATGCTTGCCTGATCGGTGGCGCCTTCGAGAAGTCTCCAGTCCTTGCCGTCGTAATAATAAGCCATAGGACTGTCGTCCACCATGGAAGCGGGAGTGAAACCTCTCTGGAGCGCGGCCATCCATACGAAAGGCTTGAAAGTGGAACCAGGCTGTCTGGCAGCCTGAACCACCCTGTTGAATTTACTCTCCCGGAAATCCCGTCCGCCGACCATCGCCCTTATGCCGCCGGTCTTATTGTCGAGAATAACGAAAGCGCCCTGCAGTTCCGGCAGCGACACCGCCGCAGTTGAAGGAGACACTCCGGCTTCGGATTTATGCGAAGCGGCGTAGGAGTCGCGCACTTTTTTATCTATGGCGCCGAGTTCCTGGTCCATGACCGTTTCGGCCGGTATCTGCATCCTAAGGTCGAGCGTGGTGTATATCTTCATTCCGCCTTTCCAGAGTTGCGTCACGCCGTATTTAGGCTCCAGCTGCTGCCTTATATACTCCACGAAATAAGCCCCGTGCCCCGCTACGCGCTCGTATTTCTTATCCGGGACGGGCTCTTTCATAGCCTCCTCGGCCTGTGTTTTGGTTATATATTTCATGCCGACCATCTGCCTAAGCACGAGATTACGCCGCTGTTCCGCCAGATCCTTGTGGTTGAACGGCGAATATCTCTCCGGGGACGGGATGAGCCCGGTAAGGAGAGCGCACTCGCCCAGGGTAAGGTCGGCCACGTCTTTTCCGAAATACATATTGGCGGCAGACTGCACGCCGTAAACTCCCCCGCCAAGATAAATCTGATTGAGATACAGCGTCAGTATCTCTTCCTTGGAAAAATTTTCCTCTATCTGAAGGGCTATGATTATTTCTCTTACCTTTCTCGTTATGGTTTTCTCGGAAGTCAGGAAAATACCTCTCGCGAGCTGCTGCGTGATAGTGGACCCGCCCTGCGCTCTTCTGCGGTGCAGCACGTCGTTGAGAAGAGAACGCATTATACCGCGCAGGGAGATACCGCAGTGGCTGTAGAACTTTTGGTCCTCCATGGCGATGACTGCGTTCTGTATGTTCTTAGGGATCTCCGAAAGCGGAAGCACCGCTCTGTTTTCCACGGAAAAATTAGCGATGAGATTATTGTTGATGTCGTAGACTTCCGTCTTGAGCGAAGGCGTATATTCGTCCAGATGGTCTATCGAAGGAAGATCGGAAAGGATATAACGCATGAACATGGCGCCCGCGATCATAAAGACCGCCCCGCACAAAGCGCATAAGTAAATTGCACGCAGAATAAGTTTCTGCGGATGGATACCGTTGAGACGGGTCAGAAGGTCCTGAAAAAATTTCTTTATTTTGATCATTGTGTTTTTATCGAAAGCCGGCATAGCCTTATTATATGATAATTATACAAAATATGCCCGGAGATTTTGAGGCGCGCCGCAAACGCCGAAAAGACGCGCGGCTTTTCACGCATGTCTCTTTGAAATAAAGTAAAATTTAGTATAATTGTTATTATCAGTAATTACCGTTTTAATCGCAGCACGGAGGAAGAAAATGAGAATACGTCTCGTAGCTAAAAAAATAAAGATGACAGATGCAATAAGGGAATTGATTGAATCCAGACTCGAGAAACTGGAAGATTTCGCGGACAGTATAGTATGGGCCGACGTCAGCGTGACCGTTGAGAAACAGGAACACAAAGCCGACGTGGTGCTTCATGTCGAACATCAGACCTTAAAAGCTTCGGCATCAACGGACGATCTTTATTCCGCCATAGACAAAGTAATGACGAAAATAGAATCTCAGGTAAAGAAATACCGCGAGAAGGCCACGGATCACCACGCTTCCGAAGTCGTCGACGGCGACGAAGTCACGACCCTGATAGGACCGGAGATACGTTTCACGGTCGTCAAGGACGTGCCGGTAGCCCCGATGACCGCCGACGAAGCCGTCATAGAGATGGAAAAACTCGGATATAATTTCTGGTTCTATCAGGACAAGCTTGAAAACCGCATGCAGCTGGTCTTCAAACGCCTGGACGGGACCTACGGCCTTCTCCAGCCGGTGAAAAAATAAATTATCTCTAAGAAATGCGGCGCGATGGAAGAATATAAAGAAAGTCCCAAAAAAGCGGGAAAATTCATTACCGTAAAAGAACTGATCAAATCCCAGGGAAAAGTGCTGGGGCTGAAATCAGTTAAGGGAACTTCTAATTTTTCGCGCCGTATCTACTCCAACGAAGTGAACCGCCCGGGGCTGGCGATAGCCGGTCACACCGGGCAGTTCAAAGCGGAGCGCATACAGATAATAGGGCAGGGGGAATACACCTACTGCCTCAGAGAAGACAAGAACGAAGTCTACTCGAACCTTCTTAAAATGCTCTCCCAGAATATAACCCCCTGCGTGATAATAACTGGCGGGCTCAGACCTTTGTCTGTAATCAGGAAGGCCTGTATGGAAGCGGTGGTACCGCTACTCACGGCTAAAGCGGACACGGCCGCCACTATAAGGGAACTTTCCACATTTCTCAACGAAAGGCTCGCGGAAATAGCTTATATACACGGCGTGCTCGTCAGCGTCTACGGCATGGGAGTGCTTCTGAGAGGAGATTCGGGAGTAGGAAAATCGGAATGCGCGCTGGAACTTCTTAAGAGAGGGCATATACTTATAGCCGACGACATAGTTGAAGTCAAACGCCGGACCGGCTTCACGCTGGTCGGCAGTTCGCCCAAGAACATAAAACACTATATGGAAGTGCGCGGACTGGGGATAATAGACGTGGAGATGCTTTTCGGGGTCGGAGCCATAATGGACGAGGCGTCCATACAGATGCAGGTGCAGCTTGAAAGGGTGGAATCGGGCGAACCGCTGAGCAATTACGACAGGACGGGACTCAATTCCGAAGAGACGAAAATTCTGGGGGCTTCGCTGCCTTCGCTTCGTCTTCCGGTCACCCCCGGCAGGAATCTGGCCATACTGATAGAAGTGGCCGCCCTCAACCAGAGGCTTAAAAATCAGGGATATTCGGCCGCCAAGAAGTTTAATGCTGCATTGATCAAGAGCATGAAGTAAATGGAAAGCGACGCTAAACACAAAAACCAGATATTTATCGTGACCGGCATGTCGGGCGCCGGAAAGAGTCAGGCCCTAAAATGTTTCGAGGACCTGGGTTTCTACTGCGTCGACAATCTTCCTGTCGCCCTGATAAAAGATTTTACTGAAGAGGCCTATAAAAAAGATTATCTTAAGATGTCGGCGCTCGGCATAGACATACGCGAAGGCCGCTACCTGAGACATATCTCCACCCTGATAGAAATAATAAGGAACTCTGGGATAAACTGCAGGATACTGTTTTTGGACGCTTCCGACGAAGTGCTGACACAGCGTTTCTCAGAAACGAGACACAGACATCCGCTGGGAAAGAACATATCGGAAGCGATAAGAGAAGAAAGGGAAAGACTTTCCCCCATAAAGACAAAAGCCGACAAGGTAATCGACACTTCCAAACTCACTCTCGGGGAACTAAAAGAAAGAATCGCCAGCATGCTGAGCCTGCACAATAAAGAGGAAATGAAACTGACGGTCATATCTTTCGGATACAAATACGGCATTCCTCTCGACGCTGACATAGTCATGGACGTGCGTTTTCTGCCAAATCCCTACTATGTCCCGGAACTTAAAAACAAGACCGGGCTCGACAGGGAAATACGGGACTATCTGATATCGAAACCAGGACTCAAAGAATTTTTAAAATCATACAGTAAACAGCTGCAGGCGCTGATTCCGCTTTATATAAAAGAAGGCAAATCGTACCTGACGATAGCGACAGGATGTACCGGAGGGAAACACCGAAGCGTATTCATCGCCGCGGCGCTGGCCAAGATATTATCTGCGGCCGGCTTCTCGGTGGCGGAATACCACAGAGACATAAAAAAATAAATGGACAGTCATCTACGAAGTTCACTCGGCTTTTCCGGACTGCGCGGGCAGTGCGGAAAGGTGTTTTTTTGTCTCGTTTTAAAATAGCTTAAGCAATATGATAAAGACCACCATAAAAATTCTCAATAAACTTGGGCTGCACGCAAGGCCGGCCGGAATGCTGGCCCATACGGCCGCCGCCTTCAAGAGCGATATAAGAATAACCAATCAGGAAGGAATGGAAGTCAACGCGAAAAGCATTATGGGACTTATGACTCTGGCCGCCGGGAAAAACTCTTTCATAGAGATATGCGCCGACGGACCCGACGAAGAGAAGGCTCTCGGAAGCATAGAAAAACTCATAGAGAGCAGATTCGACGAAGAAGAATAAAAGGAAGACGATCTTAGAAGTATGCTTATAAAAAAAGGTATCGCCGGCAGCATAGGAATAGCCATCGGCAAGGCTCTGGTACTCAAGGAAGATAATATCACCCCCGAACACAGGACCGTAGAAAAGAACAAGATAAAATCCGAGATAAAACGGTTCAAAACGGCCCTGGAACTCACAAATTCAGATCTTAATATCCTTTACGGCAAAGTGCTGAACATATTAGGCAAAAAGCACGCCAAATTAATAGAGGCGCACCGCCTTATACTGAAGGATCCGCTCATAACGAAAGAAATCCCGGAACTCATTTCTTCGCAATGCCTGAGCGCGGAAGCGGCGCTGCAGGAGATAACGGAAAGAACCGACGAACAGTTCTCGAAAATAGACGACGGATACTTCAGCGAAAGGAAACACGATATCTTCGACGTCGCGAAAAAAATAAACGCCCATCTCCTCAACACACAGAAAGAATCACTGAAAAATCTGAAGGAACATGTGATACTGGTCGCTAGAAATCTTTATCCTTCTGACACGCTGTATATAAAAGAATCAAATAAAGTGCTCGGCTTCTGCACGGATCTGGGCTCAAAATCCAGCCACACCGCGATCTTCGCGCAGAGCATGGGCCTTCCCGCGGTTCTCGGGATGAAGGATATAAGCAGCCAGATAAAAAGCGGCGACACGGTAATAGTGGACGGGGTGAGAGGGCTAGTCATAATATGTCCGACTAAAGAAATAACCGCGCGTTATCAGGAAAGAAAAAAAGAACTCGTAAATCAGGAAAAATATCTGGAACAGCTTATAGGACTGCCCAGCGTCACAGGAGACGGACACACCGTGAACGTTTTCGTCAACACCGACCCCGGCGAACCCGCGGTGAACTTCGAAAAGATAAAAGCCGAAGGCATAGGGCTGTACCGCACCGAACAGCTATATATGAACAGAACGGAGCCGCCGGAAGAGCAGGAACAGACGGAAATTTACCGGGCTGCCGCGGAAGCCGTCAGTCCGGGGCCGATAATAATCCGAACCGCAGACCTCGGAGGAGATAAAATAACCTCTTTCGGAATAAAAAGCGGGAAAGACGAAAAAAACCCATTTATGGGCCTGCGCGGAATAAGACTGTCTCTGAAATATCCTGATCTGCTTATAACGCAGATAAGGGCGATATACAAGGCGAACGCCGGCGGGAATATAAAAATGCTCATCCCCATGGTCTCCTCCTTCAACGAGATGATTTCCGTAAGAAAAATAGACGCCGCCGTCCAGAGAGAACTGGCCGAAGAAGGTTTCCAGGCGAAACCGGCCCGGATAGGCATAATGGTCGAAACTCCTGCGGCCGCGCTGGAACTGGATATGCTTCTTCCGATGATAGATTTCGTTTCGATAGGCAGCAACGACCTTTTGCAGTACACCCTGGCGGTGGACAGAGTGAACCAGTATGTCTCGGAACTGTACGAACCGTTCCACCCGGCCCTGCTGAGGCTGATATATATGATCATCCAGACGGCGCACAAAAAAGGGAAACCGGTGAGCCTCTGCGGAGAAATGGCTTCGGACCCCTATGCCATAGCCCTTCTCACGGGCATGGGAATAGACACGCTGTCCGTCCCGGCAAAACTTTATCTGCGGACGAAAAACACTGTGCGGTCCGTTAATTTCGAACGCGCGGCCTCTCTGGCCATGCGCGCCTTAGACCTGCCCACGGCGCGCGAGATCCGCGCCCTGATAAAGGAAACGCTTAATGAGATGCAGGTCACTTTTTAATTTATTTCAATAGAGAGCGGTAAGATGAAAAACATAAGGAATTTCTGCATAATAGCCCATATAGACCACGGCAAATCGACTCTGGCCGACAGATTCATACAGATAACGAAAACAGTCCCTGACAGACAGATGAAAGAACAGTATCTCGACGGGATGGAACTGGAGAGGGAGCGCGGGATCACGATAAAGGCGAAATCCGTGAGAATGCATTACAGATCTATATACGACGGACAGGAGTATATAATGAATCTTATCGACACTCCCGGACACGTCGACTTCTCTTACGAGGTCTCCAGAGCCATGGCCGCCTGCGAAGGAGCCGTGCTGCTCGTTGATTCCTCCCAGGGAGTTGAGGCGCAGACCCTGGCCCACGCCCATCTGGCCGAATCCCTGGGACTCACCATAATACCCGTGCTAAATAAAATAGACCTCGAACACGCGGACCCGGACGCCGTCGAGGAACAGCTGTGGGAAATACTCAAGGAACCCAAGGACGCGTCCAGAATAAGCGCAAAGGACGGAAGAGGGGCTCAGGAAGTCCTGGAACGTATAATAAAGGAAGTCCCTCCCCCCCAGGGAGACGAAAGAGGACCTCTGAAGGCTCTCGTTTTCGACTCCTTCTACGACCCTTATAAGGGAGTAATCATATATACGAAAGTGATAGACGGAGAACTTAAGCCCGGGAAACAGATAAGTTTTTATTCCAACGGCAGGAGCTGTAAGATAGAAGAACTCGGCTACCTCATGCCGAAACTTGTAAAATCGGACGGAATCAAGGCCGGAGAGGCAGGATATTTCGCCGCAGGCATACGCGACATACACGAGATAAAGATGGGCGACACTATCTTCGAGAAGGACAAACCGATAAAAGATCCTCTGCCCGGATATAAAGAAGTGCGCCCGGTGGTATACGCCGGGTTCTATCCGGTGGACACCACCGAATACACGGCCCTGAAATCCGCGATCGAAAAACTGAACCTTACCGATTCATCCTTCACCTTCGTGGGCGAAACTTCCAAGGCGCTCGGCTTCGGTTTCCGTCTCGGATTCATGGGACTGCTGCACCTTGACATAATAAGAGAAAGAATAGAGCGCGAGTTCAATATTCCGCTTATAGTGACTAACCCAAACGTTATTTACCGGATACGCTCGAAAAGCAAAGAACACGACAGCGATACCTACACGGAAATCAACAATCCGGCTGAGTTCCCTTATTACGGCGACATAATAGACATTATGGAACCTTATGTAAAAGCGAAAATAATAGCGCCCCAGATATATATGGAGGGCATTATAAATCTGCTCAAGGAAAAACGCGGCGAACATCTGGGAATAAATTATATCTCCGCAAACCGCGTTATAGTGGAGTATCTGCTGCCGATGTCCGAAATAATCATGGATTTCTACGACAAATTAAAATCCGTGTCCAAAGGCTACGCTTCTTTCGACCACGTTCCCGCCGGATATAAATCCTCGGAGATGGTAAAAGTGGAGATCATTCTGCACGGAGAGATCGTAGACGCGCTGTCCTATATAGTCCACAAAACCAAGGCACTGGCGAGTTCGAGGGCGCTGTGCGAGAAGCTGAAACAGCTTATACCGAAGCATATGTTCGAGATAGCCATACAGGCTCAGGTAAACGGAAGGATAATAGCGCGCGAGACGCTCGGCGCGCAGAGAAAAGACGTGCTGGCCAAATGTTACGGCGGCGATATAACGCGCAAAAGAAAACTGCTCGAAAAACAGAAAGAGGGAAAGAGAAGAATGAAACTTATGGGGTCGGTTGAAATACCCCAGGAAGCGTTCATGTCCCTGCTGCGCATAAGCCAAAATAAATAAAAAATGCTAAAATTTATCTGACAACGGAGGAATTATGGAAGAGAAACTTTTCTGGATAGGCATACTAATGGGAATACATCTGCTCCTGTCTCATATATTCAAAGACAAAGGCAAATTCCGCGCCGACAGCACCTTCGCCAGATCGTGGCATTCTTTCTTCTGCGCCGTCTCCGGCTTCATAATAATGGTACTGATAGCCGTGAGCCTGGACAACCGCCGCGGCGACACTTCCACAACCATACTTTTCTCCGCGAAGGAAATATATTACGGGCTCTTCGGGGCCCTGGCCGGCGCCGTCTATTCGTGGATAAACTGGAAAAATAAAGATAAAACTTTAAAAGATCCCAAAGCAAAAGAAAAAGAGAATAAAGACAAAGATAAAAAAACCGAGAAAGAGAATCCCGAAAAGGTGGAAAAAAGAAAACTTCTGGCGCCTATAATCACGGATATGGAATGGTCAGAAACCGTGTTTTCCGCCGTTATACTCGCTTCTTTCGTCATGTATTTCTTCGTGCAGGCCTTCAAGATACCCTCAGGCTCCATGGAGAACACTTTTCTGATCGGTGATCATCTGTTCGTAAATAAAATCGTATACGGACTCCGCATTCCCTATACTGATTTCAAACCGGTCAAATTATTTAAAGTAAAACGCGGAGACATAGTGATATTCAGGTTCCCGACCGACGACCCGAACGAATTCCAGTGCGGCGGACAGCAGTACGGGCGAGATTTCATAAAACGCGTCGTAGGACTGCCGGGAGAGACAATACAGATAAAGGACGGACTCGTATACATAAACGGGCAGCTGCAGGAACCCGGCGGATACGAGATATACAGCGACCAGCAGAGATATCCTTCCGGCACCAGCCAGCTGAAACAGGAAGAACTGCAAAAACTGTGGGTGGAAAGAAAACTCGGCAGGATGTATTCCGACTTCGTAAGAGATAATTTCGGCCCCGTGACCGTACCGAAAGGATATTATTTCGTCATGGGAGACAACAGGGACAGATCCTGCGATTCCCGATACTGGGGACCGGTACCGGAAAGCAGAATTAAAGGCAAAGCATGGTTCACATACTGGCCGCCGACCAGAATAGGTTTTCCGATATAGATGATAATAAACACTAAAGAAACAAGAAAATTCACGGAACTCCAGGCGGCAGACCTGGCGGCAGACGGTTTGCGCGCGGAAGCAGAAGCCTTAGACGGAGAAAAAGCCGATAAAGAAAAACTTTTCGCCGCGGAACAGATAAGATTATCCGGACCTAAAGACAGACTGGGAGCGATAGACAGAGAAATAATGGACCGGGAATCAGAAACGAGAGAAAACCAGGCGGAACTCGAAAAGCTTCAGGCTTCCACATATATGATAAAAGACCAGGCGGCATATGAAAAAATGCTGTCGTCGATAAAATCGTCGAAAGAAAAAAAAGATCGTCTGGAAAACGAAACACTGGAACTTCTGGAAAAGAAAGACGCAGCGGAAGAAGAAGTAAAAAAAGCCGAGGCGGAATTGCTGTCGGTAAAGGAACGTTATCAGGAAGAAAAAAAAGCCTTTTCAGAATTATACCTTCTGAAAACAGAACAGATCCGGCAGCAAGAACTGAAAAGGAAAAACCTCTCCGACTCGATACAGGATAAAGAACTGCTTGAAAAATACGAAAGACTCAGAAACAAAAAGAAAGGACTGATAGTGGCGGAAACTAAAACGGACGGCTCAGGACATTTTTTCTGCTCCGGATGCAATATGACGCTGACCACCCAACAGTCCTCCGAAATACGCAAGAGGGACGTCTTCGTCGTGTGCGACTGCGGATGTCTGCTCTATCTAAAAGAAAACGTATACGGCTGAACGGATTTATGACAGCGGACGGAGGGTCGCTCTTCGCGAATACGGAGAGAGGAACTTCCGAACTTCAAGGGCAGGATGCCGGCACAAAACCTCCTGACCGTCCCGCTTTAGCGTGACGACGGAGGCCATAGGCCGGGGGAACGGGGCGATATCCCCGTTTTACGGAAAGCGCAACAGAAAAAACACCGCCATCCGCGGGGACGGCAAGGGTGAAAAGGTGCGGTAAGAGCGCACCGCCCGCACGCGATAAAAAGCGCCGGGGCACGGCAAGCCCCTTCCGAAGCAAGGACAAAAAGTGCCGGGGAAAGCCCGTCCGGCCGAAAGGCACAGCACAAGTGGTCCGCAACAGATAAATGATCCTCAATGTAATGCCGAAAGGCAAAGCATACAGAATTCGGGGTACAGTCCGCTGTCATATCGATTATAAAAATATTTCCACCTTATCTATCTGATAAATAAAAATTGACCTCCCAGGCTTTATTTTGATAAAGTAGCTAGGCAGGGAAACTTTAATCTAAAAGCGAATGTATGACAGTAGAGGAGACAATAACATGAAAAAAATTGCCGTACTGGCAGTAATGATGTTCGGTTTCGTTTCGGCAGCGGCCGCGGCGCCGTAGATAGACGTCGGAGCGGGCTACAATTACGCGCGAATAATATCCCCCGGAAGTAATTACGAAGAAACTTTCGCCAAAGATTCTTACGACGGGTACGGGGTATTCGCAGATGTTTATATAACTCCGTCGATATCAGTAGGCGTGGAAAGAAGTATTCTTGCCGGATTCAATTCTTCCAATGAAAATAAAGATTTCACTTCCTTAAGAATAAAAGAGACCGGATTCAGGGCGAAATATAATTATGAGCTCAATAACGGGATATCTCTTTACGGACTGCTCGGAATCGGCGGATACGAAACCTCCTATTTCAACGATATGTATTCTTACGGGAATATAGGATTCAATCTCGGAGCCGGAGCCAAAATGATTCTAAAAGGGAATCTGTTCGCCGGAATAGATCTGCGCTATCACTTTCTGCCAGAATGGGAAGTTAAAGAGAATGACAACGAATATAAACCGATAAAGAGCGGGGCCGGGCTTTTCGTCCCCACCTTCTTCATGGGTTATTCGTTCTGAAATAGAGCGTTTCTATCTTAAAAGCGGCGCCGTTTAAACGGCGCCGCTTTTCTATATTATTATAAATAATATAAAATATCATTATGGAAGAAAATAAAAAAACTCTGGACCTCCCTAAGAATTATAAACCGTTGGAAACGGAGCCTGCTATAGAGCAGGGCTGGGAAAAAGATAAAATTTACGCTTACGATCCGAACAGACCGCGGGAAGAGACTTTTGTCGTCGACACCCCCCCGCCGACGGTGTCCGGAGCCCTGCATATAGGGCATGTCTTCAGTTATACGCAGACCGATATCATAACGAGATATCAGCGCATGACCGGGAAAAACATATTTTATCCTATGGGATGGGACGACAACGGACTGCCCACCGAAAGGCGCGTGCAGAACCTCTACGGAGTGCGCTGTGATCCTACCGTACCTTACGATCCTGACATGAAAGCGGAAAAGATTTCCGGGAAAGTAAAAGAATATAAAAACATATCCAGACGCAATTTTCTGGAGCTCTGCGCCGTACAGACGAAAGAAGACGAAAAAAAATATGAATCGCTCTGGAGACGTCTCGGGCTCTCCGTAGACTGGAAAAAGAATTACAATACTGTGGGCGAATACTGCCGTAAGATATCTCAGCGTTCTTTTCTGGACCTTTACAATAAGGGCTTTCTTTACAGTGCCGAAGCGCCCACGCTTTGGGATACCACCTTTAAAACGGCAGTGGCCCAGGCCGAATCTGAAGACAGGGAAGTTCACGGCTTCTTCCACGATATAAAATTCGAGATAGAAGGCGGCGGCAGCTTTATAATTTCCACGACGCGTCCGGAACTGCTCGGAGCCTGCGTGGCCGTAGTCGCACATCCGGACGATGAAAGGTTTAAGCCGCTGTTCGGAAAATTCGCCGTGACCCCGCTGTTTAAAGTAAGAGTGCCTATAATGCCGGCAGAGCACGCCGATCCGAATAAAGGCACCGGCATACTCATGGTCTGCACCTTCGGCGATATAGCAGACGTGGAATTCTGGAAGAAAGAAAAACTCCCGATGCGCCAGCTTATAGGCCGCGACGGAAAATTCAGGCATGTGGAATACGGAAAAGTGCCTTTCGCGAGCACAGCCCCGGAAACGGCTAATAAAATTTACTCACAGATAGAAGGCCTTTACGCCAAACAGGCAAAAACGAAAATGGCCGAACTGCTTAAAGACTCTGGAGCCATGATAGGCGAACCGAAACCGACCCTCCAGGCCGTTAAATTTTATGAAAAAGGCGATATGCCTCTCGAATTCGTGCCGGCCAGGCAGTGGTTCATAAAGATACTGGAAAATAAAGCAATGCTGCTTGAACAGGGGCACCGCGTAAAGTGGAAACCCGACTATATGTTCAAACGTTACGAACAGTGGGTCGAAGGGCTGAGCCAGGACTGGTGTATCAGCCGGCAGAGATATTTCGGCGTGCCCATGCCGGTGTGGTACAGGCTCGACAAGAATCGCGCTCCCGTTTACGACGCCCCTATAATAGCCCCTTTGGACCGGCTGCCTGTGGATCCGCAGACGGAATGCCCGGCAGGATTCACGGAAGAGCAAAGGGGGCAACCCGAAGGATTCATAGGAGAGAGCGACGTTATGGACACATGGGCCACGTCTTCGCTCACTCCGCTGATCTCAAGCCGCTGGAGCGAAGATTCGGTCTCGCATAAAAAACTTTTCCCGGCGGATATACGGGCTCAGGCGCACGAAATAATACGTTCATGGGCTTTCTATACGATAACCAAGGCGTGGATGCACGAAGGAAACATTCCCTGGTATAATATCGTTCTGAGCGGGTGGGTGGTAAGCAACGACCATTCGAAAATGAGCAAATCCAAGGGAAAAGCGGTATCTCCCGAAGACCTGCTAACGAAATATTCAGCCGACTCGCTCCGCTACTGGGCCGGAAAGGCCAAACTCGGTCAGGACACCGTATACGACGAGACAGTATTCAAAGTGGGAATGCGTCTCGTTACGAAGATGTTCAACGCTTCTAAATTCGTTCTGATGCAGATAGATAACGAATCGGCTTCTATGTCCGACGTCACGGAACTGCTGGACAGATCGTGGATCGGCAAGATGGGCCTTCTCATAGAAGATTCAACCGCCGCCATGAAAAAATTCGACTATGCCCAGGTCCTGCTGAATCTGGAAACGTCTTTCTGGGATTTCTGCGACAATTATCTCGAGCTCGTCAAAGGAAGAGCTTACGAAGGATCGGAGCAGGGACGCAGATCCGCGCGCGCTTCTCTTGAATGGACGCTGAGCGTCTTTCTGCGGCTCTTCGCTCCTTTCCTGCCGTTTATAACCGAGGAAGTGTGGGGCTGGCATTTCAAAAATGAAACTTTCCCCACCGTACATAAGGCCAGATGGCCGGAAAAGTCGGAGGCTGCGGAAGTTAAAGCCGCCGGAGCAGATATCTACGACGCTTCGAAAAAAGTGCTGGAAGCGGTAAGAACGAAAAAAGCCGCCGAAAAAAGAAGCGTGAAATGGCCTGTGGAGTCGCTTACCGTGACGGCGCCGGAAAGCGAAATAAAGGCCATAGAATCGGCTCTGTCGGATCTTCTCGCAGCCGGCTGCATCGGCAGAAGCGGACTGACGCTTAAACACAATGAGAACGGCGCCGCGGAAATAAATACCGAGATAAAACTTTCCCCCGACGCCGTTACAGCTGAAAAATAAAAGCTTATATAATTTCTGCGGCCTATGATAGACCGGGCCGCAGAAATTCAGAAAACAGGACTTTGTCAGTATATTCCGCAGGTTTCCCGCTTATTTTTATTGATACTCCCTTATTGTAATGTCCTTTGTTTTTAATCTAAAATATTATTTGGAATTTTTATAGAACGCAGGAAGAGCACTGGCTTGTGATAAAGCAGTCAGCCAGACAAAGATTCGGGGGAATTTGAAATGAAAACTCTGTACGGTTTTATACTCGTCATTATTTTTATTACCGGCATAATAATAACGAGTCAGGTTTATCATAAACTCAGACCGCAGCCGGCCCGGCAGGAAGCCTCCCGTGAAATGAAAAATGCGGGAAGCTCCGAAGGACTCGCGCTTCCCAAAGAACAGCCTGTCCCTTCCGCGGACACGCAGACGGAACTTCCTCAGGAGTATACCGGTAAAGAGATAGACGCCTGCAGACAGAAATCCATGCCGAATATAATCTCGGACATAAAACTGAAACTGAGAAGAAAAAACGACATGGTGCATTTCGACGATACTGTGAATAGCCTCAACGATTACTATTCCTGTCTCGCTTATAAGGAACTTAAACCCTCCCCCTGCGACAAACTCGCCGACATATGGGACAGCCTCTCCATGGGACTCGACGAGAATAATATAAACACTTTAAAAGACTATGTTAAACTCTGTAAAAAACCTAACGCGGCTATGAGCGCCTACGCGGCCGGTTACGACAAAGATCCCAGGATAATGGACTTTATCGCTAATTATCTGGCCGACGAAGAAGGACTTAATAAAAACAAAGTGATGAAAGATCTGGCGGACGGTATAGACAATCTGTATAAACAGAACAATAATGAAAAAGAACTTATGTACGATTTCCCGAAATCTGCCGAAGACTGCAGACAATACTGCGAAAAAGACGAAGACTGCAAACAGAAATGCAGGCAGAACATCGAGATATTAAACGCCTTCAGACACGCCGACAGCACAGTCTGCGTAAAAAACAAGGACAAATCGCACAAATACAGCCGTTGTTATTATATGTTCCACAGGGAGGACAAAGACGCCTGCGAAGAAGAAAAGGACAAAGTTATAAACAGCTACTGCAAACCTCTCCTTGCGCCGAGTACGGCCCAAGCGAATGCGGCCCAGTCCGGTCAATCCGCCTCCGCGGCCAAATAATAACTATTTAAACACGCGTCTTCCCCCCGTCGGCTTAAAGAAATTTCTTTACAGGATAACGGATCCCGGGCCCGGCCGAAGGCCTAGCGAGGAATAAATAAAAATATGAAAAAGCTCTACGAAATAATAATCATAATTATTTTACTGGCCATGATAGCCACCGTAATAGACATGTACGTAAAGACGTTAAGCCCGGAAACGTCATTCCCTGCTGCCTCTAAAGCAGACACGAAACAGGGAAAGGAAGAAGGACTGACCCTGCCGGCAGAAAAAACAGTTCCGGCAGCCGCGGAAAAAGAGACCGTAAAGAAAGAAGAAAAGGATCCGGGACTGGAAGCCTGCAAAAATAATGATCTTGGCGGAATAATATCGGATATGAAGGCGAATCTCCGCAGAGGAGACAAAGGAGACATGTTCATATTCGACAATACCGCCGACAGACTTAACGATTATTTTTCCTGCACGGCCTACAAAGAACTCGACGGCGCCCAATGCGACGAAATGAACGGGATCTTCGACAAGATATCCAAGGGACTGAAAAAAGAAGACAAAATGACACTGGGAGAATATGTCAAATCGTGTAAAAATCCAAACGCCGCGATGACCGCTTACGCGGCAGGCTACGACCGAGAGCCTAAAACCATGGATTTCATAGCGGATTATCTATCCGAATATCAGGGGCTTGACAAAAATAAAGCGCTGAAAGATCTGCAAAAAGGAATAGAAAATCTCTATATCCAGAATGACAACCGGCAGGATCTGCTCTATGATTTTCCCAAATCAGACAAAGACTGCCTGCAGTTCTGCAAAACCAACCGCCAGTGCGCGGAAAAATGTAAGGAAAATATCAATATCTTCAAAGCTTTCTCAACCGGAAACGTGGCAGTTTGCGCAAAGAACAAAGACAGATCCGTAAAATACAGCCGGTGCTTTTATATGTTCAACAGGAAAAACGAAAACGCCTGCGAAGAGGAAAAGGAAAAAGTCATAGACGCTTACTGTAAACCCCTGATCGAAGCGAAAATAAAAGAATCGTCGGGAACAGCAGCCGGGACGGAAGAAGTGGCACAGCCGGGAACAGCTGTCTCCACGCAGGCGGTCGCCAAATAAATGATAAGAATCTAAAGGTAAGAGGGCGACAGTCCGTAAGCCTCATATATATCCGATATATAGAAATAAGCCGTGAGTATCTCGTTCACGGTTTCATCCGGGAAAGCAATAGCGCCGCCGTCTATATACGATAGCTGGTCGAGAGTAAGTATATGCCCGAGAACAAAGTCCTGCCCGTACTTTACCATATGTCTTTCGTTATAGGCGCTGAGTTTCCCCGGCGCTGCTTTTTCATAGGGATAAAGAGGCAGTTTTAATTTATTTCCGACGGAAGTTTTTAAGTCACCGAAGATGAAAGGAATTTCCTCCGGGACGCCGCAACTTACTATAAGCCCGTGGTTAGCGGCGAATATTATCTGTCTTTCCCCCGGTCTGGCAATATTATTTATACTCCGGCAGATATCAGGCCCCGGTCTGGAAAACCCGATATAATCAGCGCCGGGGAACATATCTTCTACGAGATCCTGCCCTTCGGCGCAAGAAGACAATATATTGGCGTAAACAGAATGCGTGTGCAGCACCGCTCTGCCCAGAACCGCGTGAAAACCGGTCTCCACAGAAGGGACTCCGCCCGGAACGCCGTCGGCGCAGATCTCGCTGTCCCTGACCGTTCCCGAATCCAGTTTCCCTCCGGCAACGGCTTTTTTTACCGCCGCTATATCCACCGCCGAAAAGCCGTATTTTTCGTTCAGGTCACGCATGCGGCAGCCAGAACGTTTTATAAGCATCAGATCTTCACCGGTTTTGACCGAGACATTTCCGGAACTCCCCTGATTTATGTCCGGGCCGCTACCTGCCGCGCGCGCCAGTCCGACAAGGACTCTTATATCATTTGCGCTTATCATCCTTGTCCCCGTAAGGATGCGCTTTATTGTAAACTTTCTTCAGCCTTTCCATGGAAACATGAGTATAAATCTCGGTCGTCTCCAGATTTTTATGCCCGAGCATCTCCTGCACCGATCTCAGATCGCAGCCGTTATCCAGCAGATGCGTGGCGAAGGAATGACGCAGTTCGTGCGGATTTAATTTTCTGCTGAGTCTCGCCCGGCGCGCCATTTTTTCGAGTATGAGGGCGACTCCCGCGTCGCTCAGTCTTTCTCCGCGCGCGTTTAAAAAAAGAGGCGCCGTTAAGTCAGGAGAAACCGGCCGGGAAGAGAGATATTCGCCGAGAGCATCGAGCGCCTTTTCGCCGACCGGGACCATACGTTCGCGGCTTCCTTTGCCGAAAACCCTGAGCATACCCGAGGAAAAATCCACGTCCCCGACGTTAAGCCGCACCGCTTCTGAACGCCGCAGACCGCTGGAATATATTATCTCGAAAAGAGCGAAATCGCGGCGGGAATACTTATAATCTTTTTCTCTTTCCTCCAGCTGTTCCGGGCAGTTTATATCCTGTATCCTGCCTACTTCTCCCTCGCTGAGGAAGCGCGGCAGCCTTTTTTCGGCTTTCGGGATCACTATAAGGTCGAACGGATCGGATTTCATTATTCCCTTCTCTATCAGATAACGGCAGAAGGATCGGACGGCTGAGATCTTGCGGAGGACGCTGGCGCGGGCTAATTTTCTTTCGCCGAGATAAAGTATATAGCCGCGCAGCAGAAAACGATCTATGCCGCCGGGGCCGTAAACGCCGGAATTTTCCGCATAGCTTATGAAGAGCTTCAGATCATTCCCGTAGGCTCTCAGAGTATGAAATGAAAAATTTCTCTGCGCCTTTATGTGCAGCAGGAAATTATCCGCCTCTTCGCGCATGATATTATTTTTTATTCTTGGCCGCTGCGGCTAATATCTCGTCGACCTCTTCGGAAGTCACCTGACTTATGTTCCGGCATTTCGGGAAACCGGAGCAGGCTAAAAAATATCCTTTCGCGCTCTTGCGCAGCAACATTTTATTTTTGCCGCATTTGTCGCAGACCTTAGAAGTTTCTATGGGAGAGAAATATTCTTTTTTATTCCCCTCCCTGTCGAGGGCGATCTTCCCTTTGCATTTCGGGAAATGAGAGCACGACAGATATTTGCCGAATCTGCTCTCCCTCATTACCATCTGGCTGCCGCACAGAGGACATTTTTCTTCCGTAAGCTGTCCGCCGGGACGCTTGGACGGCATCTTTTTCACCGCATTGCTCAGATTGGCGCTGAAGGTGTCGTAGAAATTATGCATCAGCCGGACCCAGTTAATCTTACCGTCGGCGACGTCGTCGAGCTTATCTTCTATGGAGGCCGTATAGGCGATATCCATGATATCCTTGAAATAATCCTTAAGCTGTTCGGTGACCAGGGCGCCCAGTTCGGTGATATTGTATTTCCCGTCTTTAGCTTCCGTTATATATCCCCTGCCTATGATATTCTTTATTATCGCGGCATAAGTGGACGGACGGCCTATGCCGTGCTTTTCCATTATCTTGATCAGACTGCCGTTATTATAGCTGGGAGGAGCGCTGGTCCTGTGGGCTTTGGAGTCCACATCTTTAAGAGCGACGATATCCCCTTCTTTCAACGGCGGCAGAGCTATCTTTCCTTCGTCCTCTTCATCGGCTTCCTCGTCTTTTTCTTTGTCGTCGCGGTAGATCTTCAGATATCCCGGGAACTTAACGGTGCGGCCGCTGGTCCTCAGAAGCGCTTTCTCATTCTCGTCGGAAAATTCCACAGTCAGCTGATCGAATATAGCCTCGGACATCTGGCTCGCGACGAAACGCGACCAGATAAGGCTGTATAGTTTATACTGTTCGTCCGTAAGAAATTTCTTAAGATCTTCCGGGCGCCTGAAGGCGGAAGTCGGATGTATCGACTCATGCGCTTCCTGGGCTCCCTTCACTTTCTTTTTATATATATTGGGTTTGGCCGGGCAGTAATCCTCGCCGTAGGTTTCTTTTATGAACTGTTCCGTCTCTTTGCGCATCTCGGCGGAAACTTCGAAGGAGTCGGTTCTCATATAGGTTATGAGACCGGTGTGCTGGCCCTTGCCCAGTTCTATCCCTTCGTACAGGACCTGCGCTATCTTCATCGTCCTGTCGGAAGAAAATCTCAGTTTGCTGTAAGCGTCCTGCTGGAGTGTGCTGGTGATAAACGGCGGCTTGGGTTTCTGCCTGACCTTTTTGGCTTCCACCTTGCTGACCTTTATCACGGAACCGCGGAGCAGGGTCGCGGCTTCCACGGTCTCTTCTACCCGCTTGAAAAGTGAAGTCTTGTATTTATATTCTTCCGCGAAAAGCTTTAAGGTCTTGGTCTGTTCCACGGTTTTGCCGTTCCATTTGACCAGCCTGGCCCCGAAAGGAGCGCTGTCGGATTTGGAAAGCAGGGCGGACAGGGTATAATAATCCTCTTCGTTGAAAGCCGCTATCTCTTTGGCTCTCTCGGCCACGAAACGGAGGGTAACGGACTGAACGCGTCCGGCCGAAAGGCCGCTCTTTATCTTGTTCCAGAGCAGAGGGGACAGCTTATAACCCACCAGTCTGTCTATTATACGTCTGGCCTGCTGAGCGTCTATGAGATTCGCGTCCAGGTCGCGCGGATTCTTAAGGGCTTCCGTAACGGCGCTTTTCGTTATCTCGTGGAAACTCAGCCGCTTGAAAGGAACGTCGACGTCCTTAAGCGTCTCCATGAGATGCCAGCTTATGGCTTCCCCTTCACGGTCAGGGTCGGTCGCCAGATACACTATATCTGATTTTTTCGCGGCGGCCTTAAGCGCGCGCAGTCTTTCCTGGGCCCCGGGGACCGGAACGTATTTCGGTTTGAAATCGTGTTCTTCGTCAACTCCCAGTTCGTCCTGCGGAAGATCTCTCACATGACCCTTCGAGGCCTTGACGGTAAAATTACTGCCGAGGAACTTATTTATAGTATCCGCTTTATGCGGAGACTCGACTATCATCAGACAGTGCATAGCCGTTTTTTTGGGAACCGCGGGCATATTTCTTTCAGCCATATTTCCATCTCTCACTAATTTAAATCTGCGGCGCTTTTAAACGCCGCTTATATATTATATTATTTATTAAAGGACAAAAGACAAAACCGGCTGGACCAGAAGCGGTCCCGCGCCGGCCTTGAGTCCGGACCGGCTATATCTTCTTAGAAAGTTCGTAAAAAGCTATCGCGGCAGCGTTTCCGGCGTTTAGGCTCTCGACTCCGCCTTTCTGGACGATGCCGACCAGCCCGTCGCAGTGTTCTCTGGTCTTCTGGTGAAGCCCGTCTCCCTCGGACCCGATAAGCAGCAGAGCGGGAAAAACGAAATCCATCTCGTGAATAGGAACGCCGCCCATGGCCAGGCCGTAGATCCAGAATCCTTTTTTCTTGAGTTTAAGCACTGCCTGATTAAGATTCCCCACTTCCACGATATTTATTCGCTCCGCCGCTCCGGAAGCCGTTTTCTGCGCCGAAGCGGTCATGGAAGCGCTCCGCCGCTCCGGAAGCAGCACCGTCGTGACGCCCAGACAAGCCGCGGAACGGATTATGGCCCCCAGATTCATGGGGTCGGTTATGCCGTCCAGAGCCGCCCAGACGGTCTTTTTCCCGTCTGCAATCTGCCCGAGTGCCTCATCAAGAGACATCTTTCTCGGCGGTTCGGCTTCTATGACCACTCCCTGATGATTGACGGGGCCGGCCATCTTCTCTATCTTTTTCTGTTCGCAAAACTCCACGCTTACGTTTTGCCGGCGGGCGGCATCTATTATTCTGTCGAAACGCCCGTTTTTCCCGCCTTTTACTATATAAAGTTTCATCACGCGGCGGCGGCCGCCGTTCAGTATCTCTTCCGCCGTATTGAGTCCGTATAAAATCTGCGGCATTTTCTATTTCACCAGAGAATCGTTTCCGAAACTCGTTCCTATCGAAGCTGCGCCCATGACTTCGGCATCAGACGGAGACACTCTGTGCAGCTTACTTACTGCGTCTGAAATTTTTACAGATTCGAATTTAAATCCGCGGAAAGAAGTCATATAGCCGTACTGTTTATTCTCCACGAGTTCCGCCGCTTTCACGCCGAACCCTGTAGCCAGCCATCTGTCGAAAGGAGTCGGTTCGCCGCCGCGCTGAACATGTCCGAGAACGACCACGCGGCAGTCCATGCCGAGAGCAGCCTTGTCGAGAACGGAAGCCACTTTATATGAAACTCCGCCCAGCTTGAGCGGGTCCGTCGAGGCCGGAACAACCTTGCTGACGGTCATTTCCCCTTTTTCCGGTCTAGCCCCCTCCGCGACGACTATTATGGAAAACTTCTTCCCCCTGTTCTTCCTTTCGAGTACCGCCGAAACTATATCTTTTTCTTTATAAGGAATCTCCGGAATAAGTATTATGTCCCCACCTCCGGCTATCCCGGCCCGCAGCGCGATCCACCCCGCGTAGCGCCCCATAGTCTCAACTATCATGATGCGGTGATGCGATTCCGCAGTGCTGTGGACCCGGTCCACCGCCTCGGTCGCTACCGAGAGAGCGGAATCGAAACCGAAAGTAACGTCGGTCGCGGACAGATCGTTGTCTATGGTTTTCGGAACGCCTATCACTGGAACGTCGAATTCCATCATCTTGCCGGCCATGGTCATAGTGCCGTCTCCGCCCACGCATACCAGCACGTCGAGACCGAGCTGCTTGAAATTTTCCGAGGCTCGGGTAGTCATGACAACAGGTTTTTCGGGCGTGCCGTAAGGTTCCAGCGTATACCTGAAAGGATCGGCCGTGTTCGAAGTCCCGAGTATCGTCCCGCCTCTTATAATAATGCCGGAAACAGCCCTGTCGTCGAGCTCTGTATAATCGTCTTCCACAAGGCCCTTGAAACCGTCTTTGAAACCGAAAACTTTATGTCCGCGGCGCAAAAGCGACTTCGTTATACCGCGCACCACCGCATTAAGTCCGGGGCAGTCGCCGCCGCCGGTCAGTATTCCGACTCTCATAAATATTTTCTCCTTTTACACCGCTCTAAAACCAAGGAAGCGTATGCCCGTTTCTGGTGTTCATGATATAAAGGACGGAAGCCATAAGCTGCACCGGAGGGGCCACGCGGAAATCGTCGTAAGCGACGTGGATCTGAAATCTGCTGTAGGACATCGGATCGAGGAAAATATAGCCTATCAGCTTATCCTCTTTATACATAGAATAACGCATTCTGATCTTTCCGCCCAGATTCCCAGAGAACTTAACGAGCGAATACAGCTGAGGTATCGATTCCGTTATGCTGAACTTAACTTCGTTTCCCGAGACAAAATCCCATCTGTCGGTTTTTTTCGCGTTTTTCACGATCCTGGCGGCCAGCTCGTCCTTACCGTTATAAACAGCCGCGTAACCTTTTACGTCCTTAGGACAGGACCTTACTTTCGCCACGCAGCTCATCTGCTTGTTAAAGACCTCTATGGAGAGGGATTTCTTCCTGTGGAAAAGACCTATGAGAAGGGGAATAATGAAAACGGCTTCCGGCGCGTAAGCAAGATAAATGCCGTAAGGGACCATGGAGCAGTACTGCGTAACGATATAGCCGTAACCTAAGAAGGCGGCCAGACTCCATAGAATATTAAAAACGACCGCCCCGTAAAGAGCCGACATATAATACAGCGAAGAGGAGGACGAAACGCAGGAAACGGACATATTATGCTTAAGCCTGTTGACCATAATATAACCGTGCTTGCCGCCGCCTCTAACTTCGTTAAGCAGCAGAGGATAAGAGAAATCAGGCGCGACATTGTCTTTCGGAGGAGGAGGGAGCTTCGGATTCTTATACCCGCCGTTCTTGGATAATGCGTAAAGCACTAAGAACAGCCATGCGACTATCAGATAAAGCCATATATGAAGCGGCAGAGGATTCCTTACGGACTTTATCTCGGAACCCGGTTTTTTTTCATTGAATTTCTTTACTATGCCGCCGAGCAGTCCCTCGGACTGATCTGCCGGCGCCAGGTCTTTAACCTCCGCCTGCTGTTTCGGAACGCTATGCTCCGCCGCGTTCCGCGCTGCGGCAGTCCCGGCGGAAACGGACAGGGCGGTTTCGCCGCCTTTATCGGAAGCGGAAAGAGCGGGGGCAGAAGACTGTGACGGCACGGCCGCAGCCGTTCCGTTTTCGCCCACGTTCTCTTCTCCGGCTGAAGAAACCGGGAGTTCGGCCAGATATTCCGTATTCTCCGGGACCGTTTCCTTCACCGGCTTCGGTTTAGGTTTCGCCTTCGGTTTAGGTGCCGGCTTCGGCAGTTCTTCACCGGGCCTGCGCGCCGTCGACAGCACGGACTGGCATTGGGCGTGGGTGATACCGGAACCGTTAAAACTGAAAGAATTGCCTTTATAAGTGAAAACGGCGAGGCAGCCGATATCGTTTCCGATATTATAAACGGAATAATAAGCTTTGAAACCGTGCAGCAGCGCCAGCGTCCTCACCTGATCGAAACTGGCCCCGTTCAGCCGCATGGCCTGCATATTTTCCTCAAGTTTCTGCTTGAGGTAATAATCGTCCAGTTCGTCGTCTTCTTTTATAAATTTTATCTCAGAGCCGCCGGATCTGGCCATAAGGACGACCTGAGGCTCGAAAGTCTCGGCTGACTGCCAGGATTCGGAGAGGCTCACGGCCAGATTCCCGTCTTTCCCGGCAAAATCCTTGAGGGCATAGGAATTCTGCACCGCGGATAAATTCAATAACAGACAGAACAGCAATAGCTTTTTCATACTTTTCCAGAAATACAAACACAAATTGGGGCATTAAGATACCGGCCGTCGCTCACGGCCGTATTCCCGGTGCCGTATTATAATTATATTATACAAAATTAGGATTTCGGCGAAGAAACTTTTTTATTGTATAATATTAGAAGGTCTCATTAAAGATTATTTGCTGAAATCCTGAATTAAGTTCGGATTTCCGTATTTTACGGGGGCGAACAGGTTCGACGTGGACTTGTTATGACGGATCAGCAGGCCATGGTTGACCAGGCCATGTAAAACAGGGTCAAAAAAACAAAAGCCAACTCAACAGAGTTAGCCTGGGCTCACGCTTAAGTGAACCTCGTTTATGAATCCGCGTCCGCAGGGTTTATAAATGTTATAATGCGGGCTGCTGTTTTGTCCGGCGCGCTTCGTCCGGGCGGAACTTAAGACAATACGGAGCATGGCCGTTTCAAGCTGTTTCGGGCACAGAACGGCCGAGAAAGAACCGAGACTAAGCCTGTAGCGGTTCCGCCAAGCGGTTTACGGACCCGGGTGCGAATCCCGGCGCCTCCACTTAATTTATCTTTCCTTCGTCAAGGCACTGCCCGCGCATGGATTCAATTGTAATATTCGGAAAAGGCGGCATAGGCAAAAGCACGATAGCCGCAAATATAAGCACGATACTGGGGCTGAGCGGACGCAAAGTTCTGCACGTAGGCTGCGACCCCAAGATGGATTCCACGCTGGCCCTTATGGGCAGAAGGATACCGCCTTATTCCGTAATCTGCGGAGAAGGCGGCGGCCCTGGGCTGAGAGACGGGGTCTTCAGATCCAGAATAAAAAACGTCATGTGCGCGGAAGCCGGCGGGCCGGAGCCCGGAGTCGGCTGCGCCGGAGCGGCCATAGGCTCCCTGCTGGACGCTTTCCGTGAAGAAAATTATTTTCAAAAACAGGGTTTCGACTCCGTTATCTTCGACGTTTTGGGCGACGTGGTGTGCGGCGGTTTCGCGGCTCCGCTGAGAAAAGGCTTCGCGAAAAAAGCGGTGATAGTAAGCTCCGAAGAGACTCTTTCCCTTTACGCGGCCAATAATTTACTGAAAATGCTGAACAATTACGCGCGCAACGGAGTATTCGCCGCGGGCATGATACTGAACGTAAGGGATCCGGAAGGGATACGGCGGGCCGAAAAATTCGCCGGAGCCGTGAATTTAAAGATACTCGGCACCGTTCTCAGGGACAGACTGGTGTCCGAGGCGGAACTCAAACGCGTGCCCGCTGCCATAGAATTTCCCAAGTCTGATTTCGCGAAACGCATGGTCAGAATATGCGGCGAACTGGCCAGGGCCGCCGAACGGCCTGAACGTCCCGAGCCTTTCAACGACGAAGATTTCTCCTCTTTTTTTTCCGGCGTGAAACAGGAGACGCGGAAGAGAGACATCTTGCCGACAGAAAAAAAGATCCTTTCTTCCGCCGACCTGAAAAAAGCCGGGTTCAGGCTGTCCGGCATCGACGGCGGCAGAGTCTTATGCGACTGGAAGACGCCGGAATTCGGACTTATGAAAACCATGTTCGTACCGCAGGCCGAGGCCAGGGAAGACATGTACAGATTTTCCGACTGGGCAGTCTGCGTGATACCTGAAAACGGGCGTAAACAGCCGGAAGGCAGCAACCGCGCCTTATACCGGGCTGCGGAAAAACTTGCTTTCGCCGGATTCAAGGATTTTCTTTCTCTTTTCGCCGGTAAAGGTAATACTTACGAAGTCTTGTCGGCCATATGCGGGAAAGGAGACACGACCGTCTCTGCGCCGCATACTCTTCCGATCCCGGACATAGGCATAAACAACTGGCATAAATTCATATTCCCGATAGAAAACTCAACCGGGGCGGCCCCCGGGACGCCGATGCTAGAACTGGGCGACGCCGAATGCAGATTCAGCGGCGGCGCCGGCGGCCGGCTCGGATTTTTCGCCCCTGTCTCCGCGGACGAAAATAAAACCGCCCCCTCCCTGCCCACTTCCGGGCCCTGTTCCGGTAGCACTGATTTCGATCTGGACGACGCTCTGTCGGGCAGCAACGCTGTGTACCGGGACTATCTGGAAAAAGCGGCCGACATAGCAGGCCCGGGCGGCCTGGTCGACGTATGCATAGGCTGTTCCCCGATACTGCTGACTCCGGACTTCAATGCCGAGGCAGAAGACATAGCCGCAGAAAAAAAAGTCGGCATAGCGGTGGAAGACCATAATAATTTCTATAACGGAGACCCGCGGAGACTCGCGAAACATGTTCCTTACGCGGCGAAGAAACTGCGCGAGGCGGTGGAAAAGGAAGATAAGGTATACGACGTATGCCTGACCGGCTTTTCTTCCGCAGCTCTCATAAAGGAAACTCTCGCGGTACGCGGGATCAAGGCGGCGGTTTCCTCCGAAGATAATTTTTATCAAACGGCGGCGCGGGCCAGGCTCCAGCTGACGGCAGACAGAAATTCCATCTACTATTCTATATTCGAAAAGGCCGGCCTGGAACAGATCTGCGAGGCGCAGCCGTACGGTTTCGTAAACACGGACATGTGGCTGGGAAAAATCTGCTCCCGTCTCGGAAAAAAGTTCCGCGGCGCGGACGAAGAAGAAAAAAAAGAAGCAGAAGAGCTAAAAAAGAAGACAGAAGGCCTTAAGATCACATTTATCACCGGAGAAGGGGATATCGACCTTATAGCCGGCTCGGCGCGCCATTCGGGGAGAATGCTCGCGATGTCCGCATGGGCCGGCGCGAAGATAATTTTTCTGATAAAACAGTCGGGAATCACGAAATTCCGCATGCCGGAAGAAATAAGAAAACTTTTAGAAAAACATCCGCCTGAAACGAAGTTTTTTAAGGACCGCGCAGAACTCGGCGCCCTGCTCTCCCGGGAAAAAAGCCGCCTCGTGTATTCGGAAGTGCGCGGGGACGCGAGGCTCCTTAGACTCGGGAAAACACCCGTGCCTCCTTCAGTGTGCGAACCCGGATATTCCGGAGCAGTGGAAACTTTAAGAAGACTGGCGGAGCTGTGTGAAAGGGAAAACGATGAACGCTATTTCCTGTGATAAAAAATTAAGAAAGACTTTTTCTATGCCTTATCATATAGGCGTTTACCTGGCCCTCAACGCGGTGTCGGACGCCTGTCTCATAGTGGACGGGCCGAACTGCTCCGTGCCGAAAGCGGAATTCATATACGGCAATCACGATCTCTTTTCCACGATATTTTCCCCAGACGGCGCGCACCGGCTCCTCTACACTATGGCCAGGCCGCTGAAACAGACCGGAAATCCAGACGAGAGACTTTCGGTGCTTTTGCGCGCGGCCGCTGACTCGGGGAAATTCGGAATAGTGCTGCTCACCGCGCTGCCCTTCCTTAAACTGGCCGGAACCGATTACGAAGGGCTGGCTTCGGAGACGAGCTGCAAGACGCCCGTAATAGAGATAGCGCCGAAGTCTCTGGAAAGCGGCTGGCTCGGCGGTTACTCCCAGGCACTCGACTCTATGGTCCGGGCCATGCCGCCGAAAAGAATAAAACGCGGAAAAAACACAGCCGCCGTGGTGGGATATATGCACGACAGGAACGAAGGCGACCACGAGGCGAATATAAAAGAACTGAAAAGGCTGGCGGGCTTCTGCGGTCTGAACCTGACAAACATATTCCCGGACGGCGGGACCTTCGAAGAACAGACTGGCATACTCGGCGCGGACATAATAATATCTTTTCCCTACGGAAGAAAAGCTGGCAGAAGAGCGGCCGGCATAAGCGGAGCCAGGCTTCTGGAAACAGATATGCCTATGGGACTCCGCGGCACGAAATCATGGATGGAAACCTTATGCCGCGCGGCCGGGACGAAGCCGGGAGAAGCGGCTTTCGCAGCCGAAAAAGACACCGCGGTAAAAATGGAGAAAGCGGCGGAAATACTTTTACACAAACCGGCCGTCTTCGCCGGCGATCCTTATCTCGGCTCGGCCTTTCGCTCTTTCGCCGAAGAACTAGGCATGCGCCCCGACACTTTGATAATAGACGCCGAATATACGGAACCTGCGGCAGGACTTCAGCCGAAACGCCTTTACTACGCCCCCGACGTAAACGAAACGGCTGAACTTATAAGAGGGCTTAAAGGTTTCGAAAAACCGGCCGTATTCGTGGGTAATTCTTTCGCCGCCTCGGAAAACCTCCGCGGCGACATTCCTTTCGTTGAATTAGGATTCCCTTCGTACACGAGCCACTGTTTCGGTGAAAGGCCCTTCCTCGGTTTCAGCGGAGCCGCGGACCTGGCGGGAAGACTGATGAACTCGCAGCTCGGCTCCGGCAGAGACAGGCGGAACGCTTAAATCCATAAAAACTCAGCGGAATATAAAACGCGCCGAAACCGGAAGGCGGAGACTGTCACGGCTTATTTGAAAATTGATATAATTTATGATATTTATCACGGTGCGGCAGGGAAATGACGGAAGTATGAAAGAATTTTCAAAAAAAACAGTTCTGGGGCTGAAAAGATTTTTAAAGGGAGACTGCGGAATATCGTCCTCGAAGACAATCTTCTGTCTCTCTCTCTATTTTCTTATATTCATGAATATCTCTTTATGGGAACACTGCCTGAAGATGATAAATTTCAGTTCTTTCTTCGACTTTCTTTTCGCGCTGTCGCTTCCCGTGCTGATATTCACTATAGAATTCATGCTTTTCAGCGTCGTCACGGTCCCGTATATCGGTAAATTCCTCGTCTCGCTGCTTATTCTGACTTCCTCGGTCACCAATTACACTATGCACCAGTTCGGAATATTTATGACCAGCGACATGATAAGGAATGTCTTCGAAACCAACACCGCCGAAGTGAAGGACCTTATAACTTTTGCCTCCGCCTCTAATTTCATAATTTTCGGCATTCTCCCCGTCCTGCTCCTTTTTAGAACGAAGATAATATACGGATCTCTTTTCAGAGAACTGACGGCAAGACTGAAATTCTCGGGTATATTCCTTCTTTCCGTTTTGGTGCTGTCTCCTTTCGTGTATAAACAGTATATGAGTTACGGCCGGAACAATCACGAGACGCTGAAATTAGTTAATCCGATAAGCTATATAGACGCTGTTTTCAAATACGTGAAAGAAGAGAATCTGAAAAATAAAAAAATAGAGAAGATAGACCCCTCCGCCACTCATTCTCCTTATAAAGACGAGAAACAGACGGTGATAGTCTTTATACTGGGCGAAGCCGCGAGATCAGCCAATTTTTCTCTGAACGGATACCCGCGCGACACTAACCCGGAACTCAAAAAAGACGGCGTGATAAGTTTCCGCGACGTAAAATCGGCCGGTACGGCCACGGCCTATTCCGTTCCCATAATATTTTCGAGCAAAGGCCGCGGCGATTTCAAAACTGGAGAGGGTAAATACGAAGAAAATATAATGGACCTTCTGCAGAATACCGGATATCAGGTGCTGTGGAAAGAGAACGACAACGGCTGCAAGGGCGTGTGCGACAGGGTCCCCACCGTCTTCCCGGACGTGAACGACAAGAGATTCTGCGACGGAGACACCTGCCGCGACGAATTTTTGCTCGACGGACTTGAAGATTATATCCGAAACGTCAAGGGGAACGCGATAATAGTGCTGCACACCATCGGCAGCCACGGGCCGGCTTATTATAAGCGCTATCCGCCTGAATTCAAAAAGTTCACTCCGACCTGTGATTCCGAAGAGATACAGAACTGCCCGCGGGAAAACATAATTAATGCCTACGACAATACGATTCTTCACACCGATCATATAATTTCCGGGGCCATAGCCGTACTGAAAAAATTCAAAAACAAGGAAACAGGCCTGGTCTATACCTCTGACCACGGCGAATCGCTCGGAGAAAACGGCATATATCTGCACGGCATGCCTTACAGCATAGCTCCCGACTACCAGACGCATGTCCCCCTTATCTTCTGGGCTTCGGAAGATATGATAAGATACGACCATCTCGACATTGACTGCATAAAAGAAGAAGCTGAAGACGGACATTTCAGCCACGACAATATTTTTCACTCCATCGTGGGCCTTACGGAAACAAGATCCAAACTCTATAAAAAAGATCTGGATATCTTTAATAAATGCCGGAAAAAGCCTCTGCCGTGACAAAACGGTTAAAAATTATTTATTCCCGGCCGTTCTAATACCCGCGGGAAATTATGAAAAATAAAATCACGGACATCATTAATAAATTTAGAATAAACGCCTCTTCTTCGAAAGTAATACTGGCGTTAGCCGTATATTTTACGGTTTTTCTCAATCTTTCCCTATGGCGTTATTCCTGGCATATGGTCAGTTTCGAAACCTTCCGTGACGTCCTGTTCTTCGCCACTCTCCCGCTGCTTATATTCACGGTGGAATTTATAATATTTTGCGCAGTGACCGTACCTTACGCAGGCAAAATAATAATCTCCTGTCTCCTTTTATGTTCGGCCGCGGCCAACTACACCATGTATCAGTTCGGAATCTTCATAAACAGCGACATGATAAGAAATATCGCCGAAACGAACACCGCGGAAGCCAGGGACCTTATCACTTTTTCTTCCGCGGCTGCCCTCACTGTCTTCGGCATAATACCGGTCATCCTGTTGGCGCGCACTAAAATATCCTACGGTCCCTTTTTAAAGGAACTTTTAAAAAGGCTTAAATACACCGGCGCACTGCTTCTGTGTCTTATAATACTCGCCCCTTTCGTCTTCAAGCAGTACGCCAGTTACGGAAGGAACAACAGCCAGCTGCCGCGTCTGGTTAATCCCACAAATTATATCCACGGGATACGCAGATACGCGCAGCAGGAACTTGGGAAAAACAGGAAACTGCAGAAAATAGACCCCGCCGCGCTGCATACGCCGTATGAAGACGAAAAGCAGACCGTAATCGTATTTATTCTGGGAGAAACGGCAAGGGCAGCTAATTTTTCGCTTAACGGATATCCGCGCGACACTAATCCGGAACTGGAAAAAGAAGATGTGGTCAGCTTCAGGAACGTACAGTCCGCAGGCACCGCGACGGCATATTCAGTGCCCATAATATTTTCGAGCAAGAGCCGCGGGGATTTCAAGACCGGCGAAGGAAAATACCAGGAAAATATAATGGACCTGCTCCGGAATACCGGGTATAAGGTATTGTGGAAAGAAAACGACAGCGGATGCAAAGGCGTATGCGACAGGATCCCCACTACGGTCCCCGACGTGAACGACAAGAGATTCTGCGACGGGGACACCTGCCACGACGAAATAATGCTGGACGGATTGGAAGAATATATAAGAAATCTAAAGGGCAACGCGATAATAGTGCTGCACACCATAGGCAGTCACGGCCCCGGATATTATAAACGTTACCCCGCTCGGTTCAGAAAATTCGTTCCGACCTGCGATTCGGACGCGATACAGAACTGTCCCAAAGAAAACATAATAAACACATACGACAACACCATACTTTATACAGACCACTTTATCGCGGAAACGATAAATATACTGAAAAAATTTAAAAATAAAGAAGTGGGACTGGTCTACACTTCGGATCACGGCGAATCCCTTGGAGAAGACGGCATATATCTGCACGGCATGCCTTACAGCATAGCCCCGGAATACCAGACTCACGTTCCTCTCGTCTTCTGGGCCTCCGAAGGTATGATAAGGCACGACCATCTCGACAAAGAGTGCATAAAAAAGGAAGCCGAGCAGGGACATTTCAGTCACGACTATATATTTCACACTCTGGTCGGGCTTACGGAAACCGACTCGAAACTTTACGATAAGAAACTGGACCTCTTCGATAACTGCCGCAAAGAGCCTCTTCCGGAATAAAAGTCTCCGTAGACCAAAAAGCCGCGTGAAGCGGCTACGGCATATATTTTGTAAAATATCTATATAAATTTTATTTATATCGAGGGACAATATGTCGGATAAAAAAATACGTTTCGCAGTAGTCGGAGCCGGGAAACTGGGCGGTTTCCATTCCAGAACGCTTTCGACGATGCCGGAAGCCGAACTGATCGGCGTTTCCGACCCGGATAAATCGAGGGCCGACAAAATAGCGGAAGAATACAAATGTCTGTCCTTCGGCGATATGCGCGAACTGCTCCCCCTTGCGGACGCCTTCGTTGTGGCCGCCCCGACGGTGCTTCACGCTAAGATAGGCACCGAACTGCTCGAAGCCGGAAAACACGTGCTCGTTGAAAAACCGCTGGCATCTACGGAAGAAGGCGCGGCGCGGCTTATAGGAGCCGCTAAAAAAGCCGGCAGGATCCTTCAGGTGGGGCATTCCGAACGCTTCAACGGAGCGGTGACGGAAACGATGAAATATATCAAAGATCCGAAATTCATAAAGATAGAACGGCTCGGACCTTTCGACCCGCGTGTGGCGGGCACCGGCGTGGTTCTCGACCTTATGATACACGATCTGGACCTCGCTCTGGCCATAACCGGAAGCGAACCGGAGAAGATAGAGGCCGCCGGCTGCAAACTGTTTTCGGAGTTCGAAGATTTCTGTAATGCCAGGATACTTTTTAAAAACGGATGCGCGGCGGACATAACAGCCAGCAGAATGAGCGCAAAGCCATACCGCGCCATGAAAGTATACCAGAAAGACGCTTATATATCGGTGGATTACGTGGCGCAAAAACTGAAAATATGTAAAAAGGCTTGCGATAAACCCAGAAACATGAACGACATAAAGATTCTGACCCCGGATATTCAGAAAAAGGAAACGCTACGGGAAGAACTGTATCATTTTATCGACTGCATAAAAAACGACAGACAGCCGGTAACATCCGGAGAAGCCGGATACAGGGCGGTCAGGCTGGCGCTCGCCATAACATCCCGGATGAAAAGATACGATCTGTAAATGGACAGGGCCGGAAAAAGAAAAATATTAATAGTCGCCGGGGATCCGTCCGGCGATCTGCACGCCGCAAAACTCGCCGCAGAACTTAAAAAACTGGACGGCACGGTCTCGATAACGGCGATGGGCGGGGTAAGACTTCGCGAGGTGTCGGACGATTTCCTTTACAATCTCGTCGCGGTGAACGCCAGCGGATTCACGGCTCCCGCGACGCATCTGGCCCTCTGGATAAAACTTCTTTTCAGACTCAAAGGTTTCATGAAAAAAGAAAAACCGGCGGCCGTCGTTACGGTGGACTTTTACGGGTTCAACTATCAGGTCCTGAAGATAGCCGCTAAAAGAAACATTCCGGCTTATCACTATATAAGTCCCCAGGTGTGGGCGTCGCGGCCGGGCAGGATAAAGAAACTCATAAAAGTGGCGAAAAGGATATTCGTGCTGTTCCCCTTCGAAGAAAAACTATACAGGGACGCCGGGGGAGAGGCTCTTTTCGTGGGCCATCCGCTAATGGATATAGTCCCAGAGCCGGCCGGCCGGGCTTTACCTGCCGGCGGAAAATGGAATATAGGTATTCTTCCAGGATCCCGCGCGGGAGAACTGCACAAACACCTGAAAATGTTCGCGGAAGCCTTTTACCTTATCAAAAAAGAATTTCCGCGGGCCAGAGGGTTCTTATTCGCCGTTCCGGAATTCACCGACGCCGATATCGGCAGGGAACTGTCGCCGGTAAAAGAGAACTGGCGGGACGATATAGAGATAGTGCGGGAAAACGATTATCTGAAACGAAGCACGCTGGATTACGCGCTGACCTGCTCAGGAACGGCCACGCTCGAAAACGGACTGCTGGGAATACCTATGACGGTGGTTTACAGACTGCCCAGACTGACTTATGAGATAGCCAGAAGGATCATACTGGTGAAATACATCTCTCTCGTCAATATAATACTGGACCGACCGGCGGTAAAAGAACTGATACAGAACGATTTTCTGGCGGAAAGCGCCGCGGAAGACGCTCTCGGCTATCTCAGGGCCCCGGAAAAACTTCTCGCGAAGAGAAAAGAACTGCTTGCGCTCAGAAACATGCTCGGAGAAAAACACGGATCCGGAGTTCTGGCCGCGCGAAGCATAATAGACGATATAAATGTCGAAGGAAAAACAAATGGCCGCACAGCTTGAACTCAAAGACGCCGAAAACAAGATAGAGGAATTAAAAAAATCTTTTGCGGAAATGGCAAAAGTATTCGATCTGGAAGGGAAAAGAGCCTCCGTGCGCGAGAAAGAATCCCTGGCCGGAGCCGACGATTTCTGGAACGAAGCCCAGAAGGCACAGGAATTTCTTAAAGAATTAAACGATATAAAAAAGAATGTGGAACTTCTGGACGGGATAAAAAAAGATCTGGAGGATTCCGAAGTGCTGTTCGAACTGGCGAAGGAAGAAAAAGACACGGAACAGCTGCCGGAGATAATGGAGCAGCTCGAACCGATAGAACAAAGACTTTCCGGTCTCGATTTCCAGCTGAAACTTTCCGGAGAGATGGATCATTGCGACGCCATCCTCAGCATTCACGCCGGCGCGGGAGGAACGGAAGCCTGCGACTGGGCCAATATGCTGCTGCGGATGTACGGCAAATGGGCAGCCGGAAAAGGTTTCGATTTCGGAATCACGGATATGCTGCACGGGGAAGAGGCGGGCATACGCAACGTTACGGCCTTCATAAAAGGAAAATACGCCTACGGCTATCTCAAAAGCGAGATAGGCGTGCACAGACTCGTAAGGATATCCCCCTTCGACTCTAACAAAAGGCGTCACACCTCTTTCGCCTCTGTGGACGTTCTCGCGGATATAGACGACAATATAGAGATTAAAATAGAAGACAAAGATATAATACTGGACACTTTCCGCTCCAGCGGAGCGGGCGGACAGAACGTTAACAAGGTGGAGACCGCCGTGCGCATCACGCATATACCCACGGGAATAGTGATAGCCTGCCAGATAGAACGCAGCCAGCATCAGAACAGGGAAACGGCCATGAAAATGCTGAAGGCCCGCCTGTATGAAATAGAAATGGATAAAAAACGCTCCGAGATGGAAAAGCATTACGACGCGAAAGGAGCCATAGGCTGGGGCCATCAGATACGTTCCTATGTCTTTATGCCTTATCAGCTGGTAAAAGACCTGAGGACGGGCCACGAGACCTCACAGATAGACACCGTTATGGACGGCGATCTGGATCCATTCATGCACTCCTATCTGTCGTGGGCGGCGGCTGGGAAAAAGAAAATAGAGATAAAAGAAGAAGACTGAAACCCCGCTTACAGCCAAGCATAAAAAAAGCCCGTTTAAAAACGGGCTTTTTCATATGCCGTAAACCGGACTCAGAACATAAAAGAAAGTTCGACGTTCCCTCCGACCTTCTCAGGGACGGTATAGTCCTCTTTATCATATTTGAAAGTAGTCTTGTCCGTACTCATATAAGCCGAGGCCTCGAGATGAAAACCTGCGAAATCGAGACCGGTACCGAGAGTATAGGCGAGGTCCGCGCTGGAATCCGCCATATTCTTAACAATACCGGCGCGCAGCGGGATGCTGAACCACGGGCTGTTGAAAACGGCTATCTCCGTGCCTACGGAAAGAAGCTGGGAGGAATATCCGTCCACGTGAGTGTCGTTCTCGGTAAGATCGTAATCCACGGCTATGGTCCACCAGTTAAAAGGATTAACGGCTAAACCGCCGCGGATCTGCCTCTTTAGCTCCTCTTCTCCGGATAAAGAACCGTCCTTATCGGTATAAACGTAATTATCTGAATCTATACCGTAAGTGTATTTAAATTTCGGATTATTGACATTACGCGCCACAAGCCCGACGCGGGGATTAAACGGCAACCAGGAGAAGGACTGGTTGAGATTCCACAGCAGCCCGAGGTCGAAAGCCGGCTGCCAGTCTGAAACCACGTCCTGGTCGTAATCGAAATCGAAATTTACGCCGTCGTCGTTCTCCGTCTGGACTATTTTCACCGTCTTTTTCGCTATGAAACCGTCTATCATCTTGGCATTGACCCCCAGGGAAAGGCCGTAACCGAGATTCCACCCGTAACCGAGAGCCACTTCCATATACGAGGCCACGTCCGCCCCAACAGCTGATTTATTGTTCTTATAGCTGCTTCCGGAACCGACCCCGGCGGTGCCGTTGGCGGCGGCGAAATCGGCTATTATTTCGGCCGCGGAACTCTCGTATTCCTTCATCTGATTTATATAGGACTGCACGTCTATTTCGGACAGACCGGAAGAATGAGCGTAAGAAAGTAATGTGCTCGCCAAGTTATCGGAACTTTTGCCGTCGAAAGAAACGCCGTAGCCTTTCAGAACGTCGGCGAGATTGCCCGCGCTGAGATCAGTACTTCCTCCGTTCAGCGAAGTTATTATACCGACAAGGCTGTCATAACTTTCGGAAGAATAATCGCCGTGACCGTAAGCGGTATCCCAGTTTATATTTATACCATCGGTAGAGCCTTCTTCTCCGAGGCTTATATTGTCCAGGTCTATATAAGGCGTCACTCCCGCGGAAGTGAAATTATTCACCGAAAGGGCAAGCTTCGAAAACTTGAAATCCAGCCCGGCATTAGCGTCGATGATAACGCCTTTGTTTCCCGTGTCCAGATCCTTGAGCAGTCCGAGCGCTTTTACGAAAGTCGCTATGCTCTCCACGTCTATATCATCCCCGTTGAGTTTGCTGGTCAAAGAGTCTATCTCGTCCTTCATATCAGTGACACTGCTGGCCGTTTTGAGCATATCTCCGGTGAACTCCGCCCCCACTCCCACCGGGATCTGCATTCCGCTGCGCTGATTTTTAGATTTCACATTAAGCCCCGCCGGATTCCAGTACTGGGCTATCGGACCTTCCGCCACCGCGACGAAAGCCCCTCCCATTCCCGCCGGACGCGCTCCGAGTATCTGCCACTGTTCCGCGAAAACCGGAGAAGCAAGCAGGGATATAACGGCTGCCGCTGTTATTTTCTTTATCATCTGACTCTCCTTAAACACATAAATAAAACAAAAAATTTTTACTCTGACATTCCCCTGAAAAACAACTTTCTAATTCTATTATAATAATAATCGGCGAGTCAACAAAAAAAAACAGCCGCCGGGGCTGTATAATTATCATTGCGCCCGGTGAGACTCGAACTCACGGCCACCCGCTTAAAAGGCGGATGCTCTACCACTGAGCTACGGGCGCTGCTGACTGCTTTGATTAGTATATAAAATTTCCCGCCGGACAGGCAAACGGCGCCGGAGACAAACAGCGCGGGAAACTGTTCACTTATCCTTTATAAACATCCTGATGCCGGTTCTTATTATTATGCCCAGATCGAGGAAAAAACTCCTGTTTTTTATATACCATATATCATAAGAAAAACGTCTCATCGCGCTTTCATAAACTTCGTCTTCGGGAGCCGCTTCTTTATCGAGGATGAAATGATTGGGCGGCGCCTTATAATTAAGCTGGGCCCACCCGGTGATTCCCGGTTTGACTATAGTCCTGAGGCTGTGATAAGGAATATTCTTATTCAGCAGAGGTATCTCCCCGATCCACAGAGGTCTGGGACCCACGAAACTCAGCGTCCCGTTGAAGACATTGATAAGCTGCGGGATCTCGTCGAGTCTGAAACGGCGGAGAAGAGCTCCGAGTTTCGTCACCTTCTCCTCAGGCGATTCCCTTGTGGCCGGTACTATTGTCTGAAATTTATAAAGGTCGAAAGACCGGCCCATCAGCCCCTCCCGCTTCTGTACGAATATGGGCTGATAACGGTCTATCGCGAGTATAAGCAAATATATCACGGCACCGACGGCAGCGCAGGGGATCAGCAATGTCAGGGCGATAATGAGGTCCGTAAGGCGTTTCAGCGAATCGTATATTTCATTGTTCTCCGTCCTGTTTCCCACGCCGCGCAGGAACCACATGTCGTCGTTTATACTTTCGTAGGAAAGCCGGCAGAATAATCTGGAAAAAAAATTAAAATCGGTCGTCATGCCGAAACCCCTGGCGATAAAATCCTTACAGACTACAGGCCAGCTCTCAGGATGTTCCCTGAACAGTTTACTGCCGACCACGATCTTCGCCCCGTCCGATATATCGTATCTCTTGAGAGGATCGGGAAAAGGTTCGAGCACGGCTATTTCGTATATTCTGAATTTTTTTATATTGGTGACGATCTCGCTTATGGTCTCGCTTTCGCCGAAAACATATACCTTGAACCTTACAAACTTGAACTCGAATCTTCTGATCAGATAAACATAGACGAAATAAAGAACCAGCACGAAGACCAGGACCCGCCGCGGCGTTATTATATGAAGCAGAGGGAAAAGGAAATAAATACCGCTTACGGACACCAGAGCGGAAGCGGCGAAAGCCACCAGGATATGGACGGAGAGCCCGTATTTCACCTCCATCACCCTCATATTGTAAAAACCGCACAGCCATAAAAAAAACGTCGAAACGAAAAAGACCGGGATAAAGATAACCAGATGCGATACAAGGTTGGCGTAAGAAAAAACTGGATGGAAGAAAAAGATCCCGAAAACCACAAGAACGAAAAAAAACACCAAATCACAAAAAAAGAAAAAAGAACGGTAAATATGCATTTTATAAGTCCGCGGACCGTTTCCACATACTCTCTAAACCCCGCTCCAGCCCGGTCCCCGGCCTGAACCCTATGGATCTTATCTTTTCTATGCAGGCGGAAGATATTTTCACATCCCCCGGCCGTTTAGGCCCGAAAAACCTTTCCAGCCTGCGGCCGCTGACCTTTTCCACCAGAGACAATAATTCAAGGAGGGAATATGTTTTCCCGCTGGCGACATTATATATTTCTCCCGGGACTCCTTTGAAAGCGGCGAGTATATTGGCGTCCACGACGTCTTCGACATATATAAAATCTCTGGATTGAAGGCCGTCCCAGTCTATACGCACGGGGCGGAGCCGTCTGGCGCAATCCATAAATTTAGCTATTACGGCCGAATAAGGCGAGTGCGGATTCTGCCCGGGACCGAAAACATTGAAATATCTGAACACGACCGTGTCGAGTCCGTACATTCGGGTATACATGCGGCAGAGATCGGCCCCCATCTGTTTGCTCAGGGCATAAGGAGACTGCATTTCGTCCAGACCGGCGTCTTCTCTGTAAGGAATATCGGGCCCGTTGCCGTAAACGGCGCTGGAGGAAGCGAACATCAGGCGTTTCACCCCGGCCTCTCTGGAGCATTCCAGCACATTGGCCGTACCGCCGACATTGATATCCATAGTGTCGGCTGGCCTCGCTACTGATTCAGGGACGGAAACGAGAGCGGCGTGATGCAGTATAAAATCAGCGCCGGAGCAGGCAGCCCTCACTGTTTTTCTGTCCCTTATATCCCCGCGGATTATTTTCAAACTCGCGGGCAGCCCGTCCAGATTCTTTATATCACCGGATGAAAAATCGTCGAGCACCGACACAGCCTGTCCTTCCGACAGTAATCTTCGGACAAGATGGCAGCCTATAAAACCGGCTCCGCCGGTAACTAACCAATTGTACTTATTCTCAAGCATTTTCTGTAATAATCAAAAAAGCCCGGCGGGAAACAATATAAAAGCGCCGCGTGTAACCGGACGGCGGGATATATCAGTCGCCCAGAAGGCCTCTTTTTTTCAGCATATTTTTCAGCAGCCCGTATTCGCGGTAAAGTATTCTCACGGCTTCGTCGGACATAAAGCTGGTGCGCGGATCGTGGTCGAGACTTCCGGTCTCCATGTAGCCGTGGATATATCTCTCGTACACCGGAAGAGAGTCCGGCCTTTTCTTGCACCAGTCGGCCATGAAACGGGCCAGAGCGATATGAGGCAGATCGGTTTTCAGCTTTTCGGCGGTTGCGAAATAATCAGTTTTAAATTTTTCTGAAAAAGACAGGGGACGGAGAGCAAAGAAAATGTCCGTCGTATAATCCGTCAGGACCGAGACCTGCTTCTCCGACAATTTATCCGTCTTCGTGACGAAATACGGATAAACCGGACTCACTTTGAAACCCATACCGGCACAAGTGCGGTAAAGTTCCGTATCCGGGATGATCCGGAGGTGGTTAACGCCCACGTTGACACGCGTGGATATTGCCCATTCCAAGGAATCCAGATAACTGGCCTCGGTATCCCCGGGAAGGCAGGAGATAAGTCCGAGAAATATCTGCGCCCTGGGCGCGAGTTTCTTCAGATTCTCTACGTTCGCTTTTATTTTTTCCGGATCCGGAAGCCTGTGGCACATTCTGAGCACATTAGGATTTAGCGACTGAATACCGACTTCTATATCGAAATATTCGCAGTCGGACATCCTTAACAGGAAATCCTTGTCCAGATTAAGGACATTGACATAAAAAAGCACTCTGAATTTATATTTCTCCGCCGCTTCCTTAAGCGCGGTAAGAGCTTTTACGGATATCTCGTCGTTTCCGCCGTACATGTCAGCCACGGTGACCAGCATGTCCTCCAGCTTCGGCGCATGCGCGGTGACATAATCCAGTTCCGCCTTGAACCTTTCGAAAGGGAAATACCGCAGAGGCGTCTCGTTGATCGCGCAGTAGGAACACTTCATGCCGCAGCCTCTCGCCAATACCAGCTCCACCGATCTGGTATCGGTCAGATCAAACACCCCGCTTAGATACGGGGAAGGAATGACCGACAGGTCCTGTATTACAGTCCCGCGGTCTGCTTCGCCGCGCTCAGGCATAATAGATTATCCATCCTGGGCAGGTCAGTTCCCTTGATATCAGCTTCGACTATCTTCTCGAGAGGGATCTCCGCTTCTCCGTGGATTATATAATCCACCGCTCCTGTCTCCACGGCGGCTTCGACCTGCATTCTGTTGCGCGGATTCTCCGCGCATATCACGACCGTGACGTCTTTGTTCCACGCCTTGAGTTCCACGCATAAATCCAGCAGCTGTTTATTATCCCAGTCTTCGTGCGGAGTGAATGTGACCATGTCCGGATTATGAGCCACTATCGACGGCATAATACCGTCGAAACTCTTCGGTATGGAGGGAAATACGAGAGGCATATCGACCCGGCCCTTAAGGGAAGAGGCCTTTTCCATATATGTTTTCACATAAGCCACCCATACCGGCATTTTGCCGGGATCCCCGGTGCCGACAGCGACTATAGTATATTTTTTCTCCATAAAACTTTCCTCCGTAAAATTACTGATGGATGTACGGGCCTGAAACTAAAGATAATGACATTATAATATATTATACCATGAAAAAGTTATATTTCACAGGGCAGGACAGCTATTTTATTTATTTTCAGGAAAGACGAGTCGTACACCTTTATTTTCTCGCAGCCGGTTATGGTTATTCTCCGGCCGGAGAAGGCAGGACTCTCCAGCACAAGAGTCTGAAAATCGTTGCCGTCTATGCAGACACCGCGCTCTCCGGACTCCCTGATATATTCCGAAAATTCCACGGAGCAGGGATCCTTCCCGAGCCAGTCGGGGGAAACTTTTGGCTCCACGCCTACGATAACGGCTTTTACGCCAAGTTTCTTCATTTCTTCCAAAGTGTCGGCCAGAGCCAAGGAGGCGGCCGGCGTCTCCAGAGAAATCCCCGCGGAGGAAGCGGCGGCGCGGAAAGAAGCGGCGTCTCCGGCCTCGTCGAAATCGGAAGCGCCGCAACAGAGGGCGTTAACGCCGTATTTTTTTTCTGCGGCGCGGTACAGATATTTTATCGTGAGCGGCAGATTGTTCTCTCCGCCCGAAAACCAGCCCGGCGCCCTGAGAACCAGCAGAGGCAGCCCGAGAAGTCCGGCATGTTCCCGCAGCACGCGAACTTTGCGCAAATCGTTAAAAAAAACATTATGAAGCGAACCGCCGTCTATGGTGATAAGACAGGAGATCCGCTCTCCGCGTTCAAGCAGTCTGAGCAGAGCTATGTGTCCGTCTTTTCCCCCGGAATATACAGCGCCGAAAATTTTCTTCATCTTTATCCCCCGGACCGAGAAGAGATTGTTTTGCTTTTTAAATTTGTTATTGTAAAGCTATTTAATAAAATAATAACATTTTATTATGCCGATGTCTAAGCCGATAAGCTGAAAAGACAGGGTATCAGGAGCAGACGATGTTTAAAATTCTGGCAGTAGAAGATAATCCGGCCATATTAGATTTTTACGTTGAATTTTTCACTGAATTCGAATATCAGGTCATTACCGCGGAAGACGCCCTTGCCGCGATCGCCAGATATAAGGAATCTTCGCCGGACATTGTCATTCTCGACCTGGATATCCCCGGCGGCGGCGGCATGCTGGTGTACGAAACGATAAGGACGAATCTGAAAATGGACACCCCGGTGATATTCTCGACCGGGAAACCGGAAGAATTAGCCGCTCTGAAAGACCTGAAGAACGCCGAGGCGCTCGGCAAACCGACGCCGCCTGAAGTTCTCATGAACACGGTCCAGAAACTGCAGACGGAACTGTTAAAAAAGAAAAAAAACAGGGTGCCCCCCCCTCCGCCTCCGCACAGATAAGATGGCCGACTCCAAACAGAAAGACCTGTTCCAGATAAAGGAGTACGCGTCCCTCGCGGCTCCGATAGCCGAACTGAAACAGCTGATAAAAAACAGCGTGGCGGAGATAGGAAAGCTGCGCGAAGAAAATTCGGTTCTGAAGAAACAGCTTGCGGTAATAGCGGCGGAACGGGAAAACGAGATAGACACCGGAAACAGGGAAAGGCAGAAACAGCGCAGATACGCCGCGGAGATAAACAGACGTATAAATTCGATCTGCAGAAAAATAGACAAATACAGACAAACCGTAAAATCCGCGGAAAACGACAGGTAAAAAGATGCAAAGCGAGATATTCAAGATACAAAGAAGGGAGATCCTCTGCAGATTTCCCGACGACATGTCAAAAAACGACTATAAGCTTTACGTCGCGGACGCCCTCATGAAAGACATAGACAAAGAAGAAGAACTGGCGAAAACTGAAAACCGCGGCATAAACACGATGGAATTCATTATAAGAGCCGCGCTCAAGATAAGGCTCGAGCTTTATCTGCTGAAAAAAAAGATATCCGAAGAACACAACGGGGCCGCGGCGGATATCGGAGAAATGACCTCCGACCTTAAAAAAACGCTGGCGGCGGAGAAGATAAAGCAATCATGACGGACCTGTTCGGTCAGCCGGACGACAAAACGGAAGACGACGGGCGGGAACTCCGGGCGCCGCTGGCTGTAAGGCTGGCCCCCAGGAGGCTGGAAGATTTCTCCGGTCAGGACCATATTCTGGGCAAAGGAAAACTGCTGCGCCGCGCCATAGAAGCCGACGCGCTCAAATCAGCCGTTTTCTTCGGCCCGCCCGGATGCGGCAAGACGGCTCTGGCGCGGTATATAGCTTCCAGAGCCAATGCGAAGACCTTCGAACTGAACGCGGTAATGGCCGGAGTGGCGGATCTTAAAAGGATAATAGAATACGCGCGCGGCCTCGACCGGGGCGTCGGTTTAAAACAGAGAGTTCTCCTGGTCCTGGACGAAATACATCATTTCAACCGCTCCCAGCAGGACGTCCTTCTGCCTTCCGTGGAAAAAGGCGAAATAATACTGATCGGCATGACCACGGAAAATCCTTTCTTCTATATCAACAACGCATTGCTGTCCAGATTCATAGTCGTCGAGTTCAAGCCTTTGTCCTTCGGCGATCTCTCACGCATATTCGACAGAGCCGTCGGCTCCGCGGACGGACTCGGCGCGCTGAACATATGTTTCGGCGTAGAGGCTAAGAAGTATATAATAGACAATTCCGCCGGAGACGCCAGACGGATGCTCAATGCCGTGGAACTTGCCGCAGTGACGACGACGCCGGACACAGAAGGACGCAGGAATATAGATCTTTCCGCCGCGGTCGAATCCATACAGCGCCGAAGTCTGAGATACGACAAGAGTTCCGACGAACACTACGACCATATCTCCGCTTTCATAAAAAGTATGAGGGGGTCGGACCCGGACGCCGCCGTGTACTGGATGGCGAAAATGCTGGAAGCCGGCGAAGATCCGAGATTCATAGCGAGAAGAATACTTATCTGCTCGTCTGAAGACGTCGGAAACGCTAATCCGATGGCGCTGCTCGTGGCCCAAAGCGCTTTCGACGCGGTGCAGGCCATAGGAATGCCAGAGGCCAGAATAATACTCTCTCAGGCGGCGATATACGTGGCCTGTTCGCCTAAATCCAATGCCTCTTATCTGGCCGTAGGAGAGGCCCTGGACGAAGTCAAAAACGGGCCGACGCGTGAAGTTCCCCTGCATCTGAGGGACGCCTCAGGAGACGGAAAGGCCCTTGGACACGGACGGGGATATAAATATCCGCACGATTTTCCCGGACATTATGTCAGGCAGCAGTATATGCCGGATCCGAAGATCTTCTACCGCCCGGCCGAAACCGGTTTCGAGAACGAGATAAACAAAAGGCTGAAAAAGCTAAGGCAGGAACAGGAAGAAAATGGCTGAAGAGAAAATATACACTGTTTCGGAACTGAGCAACGGAATAAAATATCTGCTCGAGACTTCTTTCGCGTCATTCTGGATAGAAGGAGAAATCTCAGGAGCGAAAAAATCTTCTCTCGGACATGTGTATTTCGATCTTAAGGACGCCAGCTCCAATCTCGCCTGCGTCATCTTCAAGCATTCTTGCATGGGCGTCAAATTCGAACCGGAAAACGGCATGCTCGTCCAGGCCAAAGGCAAGATAACGAACTATGCCAAGCAGAGCAAATACCAGCTTATAATAACGGATATGAAACAGGCCGGACTGGGTCCGCTCCAGATAGCCTTCGAAAAACTAAAGAAAAAACTGGCGGACGAAGGTCTTTTCGATCAGGCAAGGAAACGGCCCATCCCCCCGCTGCCGCAAAAGATAGGGATAGTGACTTCTCCCACCGGCGCGGCGATAAGGGATATTCTGTCCGTCTTAAAAAGAAGATACGCCGACCTGCACATCATAATAGCCCCGGCGAAAGTCCAGGGCGAAGGAGCGGCCGACGAGATAGCGGACGCGGTGAAATATCTGAACGACAATTTTCCGGAAACGGACGTTCTTCTAGTAGGACGCGGAGGCGGTTCGGCCGAAGATCTCTGGTGTTTCAACGAAGAGAAGGTGGCAAGAGCCATAGCCGGATCCAAGATCCCGGTGATATCCTGCGTCGGACACGAGATAGATTTCACCATAGCCGATTTCGCCGCCGACCTGCGGGCGCCGACCCCGAGCGCGGCGGCGGAACTCGTGGTGAAAAACAAAGAAGACCTGATACAGAAGATAAAAGGTCTGGAAAAAAGACTGCTGCAGGGATTAAGGGTCTACTACGAGCATTCCTACGGCAGACTCAAGAGACTGACGGAAAGCAGGATAATGCAAAATCCGCTGACCTTGCTGGAAACCCCGACGAGACGGCTTGACGAGGCCTCGGAAAATCTTTTCAGGGCCGCGGATGAAAAAGAGCGGGCCCTGCGGGAGAAACTCACTCTGCTGACGGAAAAAATAAAAGCCCTGAGTCCGCTCTCCCCGCTCAAAAAGGGTTACGCCCTCGTCAGAAAAACTGACGGCAGACCTGTCAGGAAATCCTCCGAACTTTCAGACGGAGAAATAGTGTCGATACATTTCTCGGAAGGCGAAAAAAAAGCGGAAATAATCGGAGATAATATTCCCGTACGGACAAAAGAGCGCCGGACGGGCGGCGTAAAAAGCAGACAGACTAAAGACAAAAAAGATTCAAGGCAGGACGACCTATGGCAGAAGGAATAAAAGAAGAAAAAGGAAATTTCGAGGAACAGATGAAACGCCTCGAGGAAATAGTGCTTAAGTTAGAAGATGACGCCACACCGATAGAAGAATCGCTGAAGATCTTCGAAGAAGGCGTGAAACTGTCGAAAGAACTTAACACGAGATTAGAAGAAGTGAAGCGCAAGATAGAAATACTCAAAAAAGACGCGGAAGGCCGAATAAGCCTGGCGCCTTTCGAAGAAGGAGAATAATACGGGCAGGACAAGACTGGACAGAGAATGCGCCGAACGCGGGCTGTTCGACAGCCGGGAAAAAGCCATGAGAGCCATAATGGCCGGCGAAGTTCTCGTCAACGGACAAAAAGCCGAGAAAGCAGGTTTTCAGGTAAAGAAAGAAGATATAATCACGCTGGCAGTTCCCGCTTGCCCCTATGTGTCGCGCGCCGGGATAAAACTAAAGGGGGCCCTGGACGCTTTCGGTATCAGCCCTAAGGGCAGGATCTGTCTCGACGTAGGAGTGGCAACCGGAGGTTTTACCGACTGTTTTCTGCAGGAAGGCGCGGAAAAAGTATATGCCGTGGACGTGGGGGAGGGCCAGCTTCACGAAAAGCTCAAGAAAGATCCGCGGGTGCTCTTCCGCCCGCAGACAAACGCCAGATATCTCCGGCCGGAAGATTTTCCGGAAAAACCGGTTCTCTGCGCGATAGACGTTTCTTTCATTTCCCTGAAACTCATACTCCCGCCGGTATTCTCCGTCACGGCTGGAAAAGCCGAAATAATCGCGCTGATAAAACCGCAGTTCGAACTGCAGGCCAGAGATCTGAGGAAAGGCATAGTTAAAGACGAAAAAACCCGAGCGGCTGCCGCGGATGAACTGAGGCTTTTCGTCAGGAACAATTATCCGGGGATAGAAGACAGGAGCCTTAAGGACTCGCCGCTCAGGGGAACACACGGGAATCTGGAGTTTCTGTGGTATTTAAAAAAATTGCAATAAAACGCGAACCTGAAACGTTATAAATAATGTATTGGGCCGGACACGCATTTCCCAACCCACCCCCCAAGGCATACCAACATGCCAACCAAAGTGTCCGGCCCCCTTTTTATATAAGCCCGCGATTTCACCGCCCCGCATTAAAAAACTATAATATATATTCTGAACGGTTGCCGGCTCACGCAAGTCCGGCTAAAGGTTAGACGACGTAAAGTTATGCTGACAAAACTGAATATAAAAAACTTCGCTATTATCAAAGAACTCGAGATAAAACCCGGAAAAGGACTCAATATATTCACGGGAGAAACCGGGGCCGGGAAATCTATAATAATATCGGCCCTAGGTTTTCTTCTGGGGGAAAGGTCTGGAAATTCCGTGGTCAGGCCCGGAGCTAAATCGGCGGAGGTATACGGCGAGTTCTCGGTAATATCCAAAAAAAAGGAACTGTCCGCGTATACGGACGGGGAAGGAACGATAAAAATACTCAGGAAAACCGACGGAAAAGGCAGAACGAAGGCCTATATAAACGGAACGGCGGCCTCCATGGCGGCATTATCGTCTCTGGGAGGCATGCTGGCTGATTTTCACGGTCAGAACGAACACCAAAGCCTGCTCCAGCCGGAAAAACAGCGCGAACTTCTGGACAATTACGGGAAACTGGATAAACAGACGGAAGAGATATTCAGACTCAAGACTGAATATAATGACCTGCAGAATAAAATAAAAGCAGTTTCCATGTCCGAAGAAGAAAGGACCAGGCTGCTGGACCTGTACAGATTTCAACTGGATGAAATAGAATCGGCTTCGCTGAACGTCGAAGAAGAAAGGGATATCGAAGAAAGGCTGCCAAGACTGAAAAACGCGGACAGACTCGCGGAAAGTTCCGGACGCACGAGAGAATTTTTATCAGAAGCCGCTTCCTGCTCCGAAAAATCCCTCGAAGAACTGAAGAATCTGGCCGAATACGACGATTCTGTAAACAAACTTTTGGCAAGACTGGACAGCGCCGCGATAGAACTCAACGATCTGTCGGAGACTCTGAGGCAGTACGCGGAAAGCATCTGTTCAGACCCGGCGGAACTCGACAGGACGATGGCTAGGGCCGACAAGATAAGACAGATAAAAAAGAAATACGGCGCGGACATACCTGCGGTCCTGGCAAAAGCGGAAGAACTGCGCAGAAAGATACAGGAGCTGGAGGACATAAATCTCGACAGGACAGAACTGGAGAAGCTGGCCGCCAAAGCGGAGAGACAGCTGAAGGAAAGAGCCGCGGCACTCCACGAAAAAAGGACCGAGGCCGCAGAAAAAATGTCCGCCGAGGTAATAAAGGAAGCCGACGGGCTCGGCTTCAGGGAAATGCACTTCTCGGTCGATATAGCCTACGACGAGGAAAATATAAGCCATTACGGCGGAGACAGCATAGAGTATCTCTTCACCGCCAACCCCGGGTATCCTATGCGGCCGCTCCGATTCGGGGCCTCGGGCGGAGAAATGGCCAGAATCATGCTATCCCTAAAGACGGTGCTGGCTAGAGCCGACCGAATAGAAACACAGATCTTCGACGAAGTTGACACTGGTGTTGGAGCCGTGACCGGACTGCTGGTCGCCCACAAACTTGTGAAGCTGGCTTCCGACAAACAGCTGCTTTGCATAACGCATCTGCCGCAGATAGCTTCTTTCGGCGACGTGAATTACTTCGTCAGAAAAGAAACGGTGGACGGAATATCCGCCGCTTCGGTAAAACGGCTCTCGGCTGCGGAAAAAAGGACGGAGATAGCCAGAATGCTCGGCGGACACGACGAAGCCGACGAAATAAGTCTGGCGCACGCTGACAAATTAATAGAGGAGAGCATGGAATTCAGCGGAAAATGATTTTATAATTTACCGGTAATTACCGGTTTAAAATATGATATTATAAAAAATATACGGGTTTTTCCGTATTTTACGGAGTTTCAGATTATAATCTGTTTATTTTAATTTCTAAAGGAGTTTTTTATGAAAATAAGATTATTAGCGACAGTTATATTCGTATCTTTCGCCTTAGACGCCTGCGGCCCTAAAACAGAACAGCAACAGCAGCCGACGGCAGCGCCCGCACAGAACGGACAGGACGCAGGGCAGGAAGCAACTGCCGTTACCCGGGCTCCGGACGAAAAAAATTTCGCGCCAGATCTGAAAGATCCGTCCACGCTTAACCTCCGGGCTCCGGACAAATTTAAAATAAAACTCGACACGACGAAAGGAAAGGCAGTCATCGAAGTTTACCGGGACTGGTCTCCGAAAGGAGCGGACAGGGTTTACAATCTGGTGAAGGCCGGATTCTTCAAAGATATAGCCTTCTTCCGCGTTATCAAAGGATTCATGGCCCAATTCGGAATATGCGGCGATCCTGAAATAAGCCTTGTGTGGCGCGGCGCGGAAATAGCCGACGATCCCGTCAAAACCGCAAACGAACGCGGCACGGTTTCCTTCGCCATGGCTGGCCCCAACACGCGCACCACGCAGCTGTTTATCAATTTCAGCGACAACTCATTCCTAGACCAGCAGGGATTTTCGCCTATCGGAAAAGTGACGGAAGGGATGGATGTGATAGACGGACTCTATTCCGGATACGGAGAAGGGGCGCCTCAGGGCAGCGGACCGTCCCAGTCGGAACTTCAGACGCAGGGCAATAAATATCTGAAAACGGCATTTCCGAAAATCGATTATATTAATTCCGCCGAGATCATGGAATAATTTTAAAACGGGCAGCCGTAGGTCGTCAAGATCCAAAGCTTATGAAAATTAACAGATTACTGATTATAGCCTTATCAGCGGTGCTGGCCTCCGCTTGCGCGCCTGGTGCGGACGACAGTCCGGAAAAAACGCCGAATCCACAACGCCCGGAAATAAGACAAAAAGCCGATACGGTTCAGAACCGCAAAGCGGTCCAGCCAACTGACACCGGCGTATCTTCCGCCGCGGCCGTATCGCCTCTGCCAGCCGGAACCACGGGCCAGCAGACAGTCGAACCTTCCACGGGGGCTGCGGCCGGGAAAGCGGACCCAGCAGGCCAGACGCTGGCGGCCGGGCATAATATCGGAGAACTGGATCTCAAGAACCCGGCTTCGCTGAATCTGGAGGCGCCGTCGGTATACAAAGTCCGGCTCGACACCACTCAGGGAGACGCGATAATAGAGGTTCACAAGAACTGGAGCGCAAACGGCGCTAACCGTTTTTACAATCTGGTGAAAGCAGGATATTTCACAGACGTGGCTTTCTACAGAGTGCTGCCAGGACGGATGGCCCAGTTCGGGATACACGGGGACCCGGCCTTAAGTTCCGTATGGGCCAAGGCTTTTATTCCCGACGATAAATTAGTCGCCTCGAATACCAGGAGCACAGTCGCTTTCGCCGCTTCCGGAAAAGACACGCGCACCACCCAGCTGTTCATAAATTACACGGACAACAGTTTTCTGGACAAGCAGGGCGTGACTCCCATAGGAAGAGTGGTCTCCGGCATGATATCGATAGACACTCTTTACTCCAAGTACGGGGAAGGGGCGCCAAAAGGCAACGGACCTATGCAGAAATACATATACAGATTAGGCAATGAGTTTCTGAAAGACTGCTATCCTAAAATGGATTATATAAAATCGGCGGAAATAGTCGAATAATTTATATATTAAAGAAAAAAAAGAAGGGCCGCTTTAAAACGGCCCTTCTTTTTTTTAAAAGACTTTTAAAGAATCATTTATTCATTATCTTCCGCGCCAGGGCAGTCGTGGAACGGCCGGTCAGCGTGGGAATTAATTCCACGCTCCCAGCGTATTCGGCCCCGACCACACCGCTCGCCTTATAGTCCCCGCCTTTGACAAGAACGTCCGGACGGAGAAGTTTCACTAACTCCAGAGGGGTGTCCTGTTCGAAGATTACGACCGCGTCGACGCAACCCAGAGCGGCGGCCACTCGCGCCCTGTCCTCCTGACAGTTGAACGGTCTGGAATCACCTTTAAGACGCTTAACGGAAGAATCGGAATTAAGGCCGAGAAAAAGAAAATCGCCGAAAGAGCGCGCGGCTTCTAGGACTTTTACGTGCCCTGCGTGGAGAAGATCGAAACAGCCGTTGGTGAAAACGGTTCTTTTTCCGGCCTCTTTTAAGCCGCGGTTAATATCCTCAGCCCGCTTCCACGAGATTATTTTATTTTCCGTATTCATTTTATCAGCCTTTCCAGAAAACTCGTATCTGTATTCCCGGCCGCGAAATCCTTGTCAGAAACGATTTTCATATGAAGCGGAATAGTCGTCTTAACCCCGTCTATAAAAAACTCGCCCAGGGCGCGTTTGGCGCGCGCAACCGCTTCCGCGCGCGTGGGGGCCCAGATAATAAGCTTGGCAAGCATGCTGTCGTAAAAAATCGGCAGCTTATATCCCGGATAGACATGCGTGTCCACGCGCACTCCTGGACCTCCGGGCGGGATCCACTGTTTTATAGTCCCGGCGCAGGGAACAAAATTATTATCAGGGTCCTCGGCGTTTATACGAAATTCGAAAGCGTGCCCGTAAGGTTTAGGACAATCCGGCGCCGAGAATTTTTCTCCGGCGACTGCGAAAATCTGTTCTTTGACCAGATCGAAACCGGTCACTTCTTCCGTTATGGTATGCTCCACCTGAAGTCTGGAATTGACCTCCATAAAATAATATTTTCCGTTCCTGTCCAGAAGAAACTCGGCGGTTCCTATCCCCACATAATCCGCAAGGCGGGTGAGTTTCTCCACGGCGGCCTTAAGTTTAAGTCTGAGCGCGTCGTCGACTCCCGGAGAAGGCGTGCCCTCGAGAAGTTTTTGGTAGTGCCTCTGTATAGAACACTCACGCTCCGGAAAAACTATAGTTTTGCCGTTAAGTCCCCGCACGAACTGAAGTTCGATATGACGCGGTTTTTCTATATATTTTTCCAGAAACATAAGACTCTTGCCGTAAGAAGCCGCGGCTTCGGTGGAAGCCACGTATATTTCTTTTCCCAGTTCTTCCTGGGTCCTCACCACGCGTATTCCTTTTCCCCCGCCGCCGGAGGACGCTTTTATCATAAGCGGAAATCCTATTTTTCCGGCTTCTTTAAGCAGTTTGGAAGCCTCCATGGCGGAAGTTCCGTCGGCCACAGGAATACCGGCCTTCTGGGCAAGTTCCCTGGCGGAAGTCTTGAGACCGATCATATTTATAGCCTCGGGAGACGGTCCGATAAAAACCAGGCCGTTGTCTCGGCAGGCTCTGGAGAAATCGGCGCTCTCGGATAAAAATCCGTAACCGGGATGCACGGCGTCCGCCCCCGTTATTTTCGCAGCCGTTATAAGGGCCGGGATACTGAGATAACTGTCGTTAGCCCTGTCCTGCCCTATACATACGGATTCGTCGGCGAGTCTGACAAACATGCCCGCGTAATCCGCTTTCGTATAAACCGCCACGGAAGAGACATTCATCTCCTTCAGGGTGCGTATTATACGCACGGCGATTTCGCCTCTTGTAGCAACTAAAACTTTTTTAAACATTTAAACAGCAGTTTTATAAAAAACTGTCCTTATTCATTCCTTTCGGATAATCGACTATCTCCAGACTCTTCCCGCTCCAGGCGTCGACGGTGACCTTAAACAGCAGAGAAGTTTCATACTGCTGTGTGGCTCTGTTTATCTTCTTTTCCCTGAGCTCGACCGAATAAAGGGCCCCGCCCTCGAAAGAAGCAGTCCATATATCCTTCGGCATATACTTCTGTATCAGGGACTTAAAACCGAGTTCATCCGACAGCACCTTTCTCCGCTCGAAACGCCACGAGGAGATGGTTATATTTTTTTCCTTATTCAGTACCGTATCCCTGGCTATGTTAATGGCTGTCTCTTCCGCTTTCCCGCTCAGAATCATGTCCTTAACGGAAATAAAATAATCGCTGCGGCGTGATTTACACACAGACCCCGCTTTACTGAGATATTCCCGCGCCTCGCCGAAATTATTATTAATCCCGGATATCGAAGCAATCTTAACATAAGCGTCGCATAAGACATTAGCCGGGACGTTTTCCATATCCTTGAGAAGATTATAACTGTCGAGGGCAGCCCTGTACCTGCCGTTCTTATAAAGAAGATCGGCCAGATCGCTCCTCACCTTTATCTTTTCATCCGCGGTGAACTCCCCCGGATATTTATCTATCTGGTCCGCGGAATCCTCGCACCATTTGACCGAGTCTTCAAGTCCGTTGTTATAGAATCCAGAAAAACACAGATATATCCGGGACTTTACACCGGCCGGGTCCAGATTATTTATTCTCTGGGCCGTAAACAAAGCCTGCGGATAATTTTTATCAGACATCTCGCTTTCGAATTCGTCAACCAGAGGAAACACGGCGCTTCTCTTCCATCCTCTGTCTGTACGCACGAAAGAAAGGAAAAAATCTTTCCACAGGTCTGATCCCTTATTCTTTACGCTGAATCTGACTACAGCACTGTTAACGTTTACATCATCCGAGGTAAAATCTTTAAATTCGAAGCCGGATTCAGGTATTTTCGAGGAAACGTAAGAAATGAAAGACTTAACCGGCAGTTCCTGTCTTATCTCCGGAGCCAGAATTTCATAAGCTTCGTTCAGCCTGTTCTCTGAAACGGCCCTGACATATTTTTGCGCGGAAGCGACCGGAAGCAGATACGATTCGATAAAAGGCCTCAGGAGGAATATATAAAGAACTGACAGAACCGCCAAAGAACCGGCAAAAGCCATAACATAAATAAAAAACCTGCTTTTTTTCCTTATTTTCCCGACGGACTTCCGACCAGCGCCCGCAGGCGGAGGAGGACACTTGGGTTTTACGGCCTTTTCCTGCCGCTCCGCCTCCTGCAGAGGCGGCTGCTCTTCGCCGCACTGGTCGCAGTACTTTTTACCCAAAGAAATATAGAAACCGCATTTGAAACACTTTCTCTCTATACTTCCCCCGCAGCGCGGACACTTTACAAGGTATTTGAAATAAACGGTGTCACATGAAGAACATTTAAAAGTTTCCTGCGCCATACCGCGGACCCTTATTGTATCGTTCCAGGTTCGATAAAGAACAAAGGGGATCCGTATTCGACCGGCTGTCCGTCCTGAATAAGGACATTTTTTAGAAAACCCTCTGTTTTTGCCAGAACGGGTTTTTCATCCCCGCAGAGTTTAACGAGTCCGAGTCTGTCGCCTAGTTTCACGTGCATTCCGACAGATACGGCGGAAGTCTGCCCTTTTGCGGAAAAATAAAAAATCCCGACTGAGGGGGACAGAACGGGACAAATGTCGGAAACAGAGACAGGCGCACCCGGTTCGTTTCCGGCGCCGAGACGTATGGAACAGCCATCCGTCTTTACGAACAGTTCGTCCAGATCCGTGTCTTTCATCCAGTCGGAAAATTCAGACAATTTCTTAAGATCCATATTATTTTACTTTTCCAGCCCGGCGTCTTCCGAATTGAAGATGCACGGCAGGAGAGCGCCTAAAGTCGTAAAAAACAGTTTATGGTCTTTATAATCGTCATCCCAGTCGACGTAAATTACGTCGGTCTTAGGCTGAGCGAATTCGGCCAGGACCTGACGGCAGGCTCCGCACATCGTCACGGCCTTGGCGGCCACCGCGATCGCGGCTATTTCTTTCTCGCCGGCGCTTATGGCGCTGAAAACGGCGGCTCTTTCCGCGCATATGGTAAGGCCGAAAGACGCGTTTTCTATATTGCATCCGGTATATATCTTACCCGAACCGGCTATCACGGCAGCGCCGACCTTATATTTAGAATAAGGACTGTAAGAATTGTCCCTGGCGTGTTTTGCAGCCTCTATTATTTCCGAATATCTTTTTTCTTTACCGTCATCCATAATAAACGCTCCATAATTTTATTCTATAATCAGCTTAATTTTCTCGTAAGTTTCCGGCGGGAAATTTTCACGGTGGGTAAGAAGACAGTTATCAGCCGCGTGGTCGCAGGCGTTTTTACACACTGTTTTATCGACAAGAGGAATTATTTTCAGAAGCAGACGACGGATATTCTTCATATTCTCAACCATCGCTGAGCTCACCTGTTCCTGACTCACTTCCTCCCCTTCCTTCCAGGCGTCGTAATCGGTGATCATCGAGACTGGAGCGTAGTGAAGACCCGCTTCCCTCGCTAATTTAGCCTCGGTAGCCATAGTCATTCCTATCACGTCGTATCCGAGTTTCCTGTGATAATCGGATTCGGCCTTCGTTGAAAACTGCGGACCTTCCATACAGCAATATACACCGCCTTTATGCGATCTGATACCGAGTTTAACGGCCTCTGCGTACATCATATCGCTCAAAGCGTCGCAAAACGGATGCGCCATGGCTACGTGTCCGACTATGCCGTGTCCGAAAAAAGTCGAGACGCGGCCTTTGGTCTCATCGGCGAACTGTTTTGGGAATATAAAATGGGTCGGAGCTATTTCTTCCTTGAGCGAACCGACCGCGCTGGCCGATATCACATATTTAACTCCAGCGGCTTTTAAAGCCCATATATTAGCTCTCTGCGGAATCTCGCTGGGAAGATAGGAATGTTTCCTGCCGTGCCGGGGAAGAAATATAACCGGAATGCCGGATAATTTCCCCAGAATAAGACTATCGGAAGGACTGCCGTAAGGCGTGTCGACTTTCTTTTCGCTGATATCTGTTATCTCGTCCATGGCGTATAAGCCGGTACCGCCGATAACTCCGATTTTAGCAAAACAATTTGATCCCATATAAATCTCCATTAGTAATAGACAACAAAACTCAGCCTAGGGGTAGGCCGTAGTCCGTATATAATTATATTTTATAAAATAATAGGATAATTGTATAAAAAAATAATACCCGCTTTTTAAACGGGTATTATTTTTAAGCGGAAACATATCAGCGAAAACTAATCGCCGCCGGCTATCTTATTCACAAGGTTATTGATAAATCCCATAACCCCGCTTGTCGCGCCGCTGTTAGAGGCATAAGATACTATAACGACAGCCGCTATGATAGGCAGTAAAAGTCCGAGCGTTAATATAACAAGCAATATAGCGAAGAAACATTTCCATTTACTGCAAGTCTTTATCTTAATGCTCTGATAAGTGCTGCAGTCGTTATTGGCTGAAGCAGTCGTATCCTGCGTAGCCGCGGAATAAGTCTGACAAACCGATTCCATATGCGCCTGTTTCTCATTGATTTCGGTGCACAGCTCGTACATTCTGTCGCATTTCTTATTCCAGCGTTTCACAGCGCTCTTGCTGCAGCATTTGGGAGGATTCCCCATATTCGTGCCGATCTCGTTAATCTCGTTAGTATCGTCCGTGATAATCTGACCGTCGGAATTAGTGGCGTTCTGACAGGCCTCCATGCTTTCCTGCATCTCGCCGGCGCTCTGTATGCTAGATTCGACATAGGAATCACTTTCGCCTGTGGATGTGAGGGCGACGCCGGTATCGAAACCGCTTGTCAGAGTTGCCCCAGCTGAATCAGTATTGTCGAAAACAACACCGCTGTACGTTACGGCCTGCTCCATATTATCCGTTTTGTACGCGGCGACATTAGATAAGGCGACGGTCTCGCCCAGCTGTCCTATCGCCTTTTTATTGCCGGAAGCGCTGGCACCGAAATTTTTGCTGCTGCTTCCCATTTTCTTCCAGGCGAAACCGGAAGCTCTTCCGCTCTGCTTTTTCTCCTGCGGATCTACAGCCGGGATCTTGGCCGAAGCGCTGTCCAAAAGGTCGTTGATATTTCCGCCGTTGGAAGTTGAAACGTCATTCAGAAGAACGTCCTTGTTCGCATAAGGATCCCCGTTGGGGCCGTATAAATTAGCTAAAGTATCGCCGAATCTTGCCCAAGTGCCCTGTGAATTTTCCGTCCCTCCTTCCTTTATATCGTTAAAGAGAGAAGACAGATCCACACCCTCGTCATAAGAAGATCTGTCTTTTTGCGCCACGCCGTCAACCTCACTTGGTCCAACTTTCTGAACTTCTTCCTTTGGAATCGAACCGCCAAGTCCCTCTGTGCTGCCGTTCAAATACGCCATAGCCAAAGACTGGCTGGCCGGAGGCAGCGGAGCATTGATCTTTTTAAAGAAATTACTCCAGAACGCAAAAGACTTGCCATTGCGGAAATCCGCCGAGAACATATCCTGCGAAGAAGCTTTGTCCTTTAAAGAGCTTCCCCAGCCGAATACCTGAAGAATAGAGGCCAATGAGGGGTGATTCGCCATAAATGCGGCTTTATCCACGGATAAAGCCACGGTCGTGAAAGAGGCGAAACATAAAACAAGAAGTATCACCGCATACTTGCCGCGTCCCCTTATGAAGAGCAGAAGCAGTGCGAGTAAAGACTTCTTCTTATTCCTCTCAAAAAAATTAGGTTCCTTTTCCATAAAGCGCCTCCTCTTAGAGCCGCCGGTAAAGCAGCGGCTCTAAGCATTCAGTGGAACTAGCCAGCCATCATTCCGCCGAGCAGAGTGGCTAACATCCCTATGCCCGCAGTCCATGCGCACAAAGTAGAGACCTTAGCAGTAGTAACCGCCACTCCCAATACGCTGCCTGAACCTGAAGGAGCGGCCGCCCATGCGGCAGCGGTACCGATCGCGGAAGCCGCCGTGACAAGACCGGCTATAGAACCGTAAACAGCCGCGAGTTTAGTCTGTCCGTACTGACTCCCCAGCGACAAAGCCATCACGGTCGCTATTCCCGCCATAATAGTAGCTATCCCCAGCATAGCGGCAGCCATAATAGCGGGAGGGAAATTCAGGAAAGCGAACATTCCCGAGAAATTCTCCATCTTTACTATAGCCGCGGCCAGACCTATAAGAACCAGCGCCCCGGTCAGCAGCATCATAACCGTCTGCAGCTGACTGGCCCATGGAGTAGCGTCGGTGGCATCCCCCACGTCCGCGACGTCGTCGCTGTAACTCGTACCCACGTCGGAACTTACATTATCGATAGAAGGGGAAGTGACCACGCCGCCGAGGCCGACACCCGATCCTTCGCCGAGACCGGCGCCTTCGCCGCCGTCAGCGCTGCCGCCGCTCGTAGTCCCGCTCCACGCGGTGCTCTGTGTGGCTACGGCAGTATCCGCGCTCTTCCCAGTATAGCTCTTCTGAATAGCCGCAGTCTGTTTAAGCTGCGCCAGAGCGCCGCTCTTCGAGCCTATATTTTTTCTAGCTCCGGCTTTATACGCGGCTTTCTTAAGCTTGTTCATGGCGCTTAATTTCTGCGAGCGCTCCGAAAGCTGAGGTAATTTCTTGAACCCGCCGGCCTGACTGAAATTGCTCTCGGAAGTAAAAGAACCGAAACCGGACCCGTTATTAGAACCGCCGAAAGAAGTGGAAAGCTTGCTGTTGACGATACCTTTAGAAGATTCCGCTCCGTTAGCCATTTCCTGCATATCCACGCCGGAATCGGCATTGTAATCCACTCCCGGCTCTGCCGCTTCTCCGGCGGCGCCGTTATCCACTTTCTCAGCCTGTCGCGCCGCTTCGTCCTCGTCCAGAGTTATACCGGTAAGCACGGGCATGGTATTTTTACCTTGCTGCGATTCAAGAGCTTTTTCCATGGCGCTCTTATAATTGGCATTCGCCGCGGCGGAAGCTTCTATCGCCTGCTGGCGTTTCGCCAATTCATTAGCGCCGGGGGTCTTCCCGGCGAAATATTTAATAGCGGGGAAACCGATAAGTGCGGCAACTAGCAAACTTCCCAGAAGTTTACCCAAGAAAGCTTTTCCCAACAGTCCGCCAGCGGCCTCAGTTCCCGCCCCGGCAGCCCCGCTCGCGGCAGAACCCGCGAGCCTGGAACCGACGGAGTTAGCGCTGCCCATGAAACCGCCGGAATCACCGGCGGCTCCACCGCGAAGAGAAGCAAAGAAACCACCCTTCTTTTTCTTTTCTTCCTTCTCTTTTTTTGAATCTATATTAGGAGTTTTAATCTTCATAATATACTCTCCTTTAGTTAAAGCCGAATACACTGCCGGCTTTATAATTCAATTTGGCGTCGGGAACTTCAGCGGCAGCCGTTCCTGAAGAAGTAGTCGCCGTACTGACCACACCTTTCTCCATACCCTTACTGACGGTCTGAGTCCCGTCGGAGGACACAGTGAGTTTACTCCCGTCATCGTAAGTATAGGTACCTTCGGTACTGGTTCCGAGTTTAGCCTGGTTCGCCGCCTGTGTCTTATTCAGGTCAGCCTGTTTAGCTTTTTCTGCCCCGTCCATACCGGCTTTAACCAGTGAATAACCCATATAGGTAGCCACAGCGCCTGCCAAAGCATAAGCGATACCGCCCATCTTCTGCCCGTATTTGGTCATCATTATCACGGAACACACAACGATAGCGGCACCTATCGCCATAAGAGCCATCCCCAAGTACTTGACCGCGTTCATGGCGATAAAGTTCGAAGATGCGAATTTCTTTAGCAATGTGCCTATAAGGTATATTGCGGCGGCGGCCATAGACAATTTCTGTATTAAAGATTCAAGATTAGCCCAAGGAGAGGCGTCCTCACTCTCACCGGGATCGGGAATCTGCGATTCATTGGTGTTCAGGTTGGGATTGTTGGATTTGAGAGAATCACCTGAAGAAAGGCCTGCTCCGCCAAGTCCCATACCGGCTCCTTCGGTGGCGGCCACATCGCCGCTCCCGGTTTCGCCGACAAACGCTTCCGACGCTAAACTTTTGCCGCCGGTAACGGTCGAGCTCCCCAGAGCCTGTTTCCCCTTAATCGCCGCGTATTTGGCCTGGGCAAGCGCGCTTCTGGACTTTTTGGAAAGAGCAGCTTTCTTGGCATTAGTTTTCGCTTTTACAGGCTGCGCCATCGCTGTGAGCGTCGACTCGCTGTTTTTCAGCTTGGCGCTGGCGAAACTGCCGCCGATCCCGCTGCTCAGTCCGCCCATACTCTTAAGTGAATTCCCGGAAGTACCACCCGCCGAAGCCCCCATTTTATTGAAAGAGGAACCCAAGCTGGAATTAAGCTTGCCTGAATTACCCTTAGCATTATCCGCCTTAACCTCGGCAGAAGGCGCGGAAGCGAGTTCCGAAGACTCCGCTTCGCTGCTATCGGATTTTCCGGTCGCCTCTGAGCTTTCCCCCTCAAGTCCGACCCCCTCTTCCTTGGCCTGTTTCGAGAACATATCCAAAGAAGAAACATCACTGCCGCCGCTGTTATATTTGGCCCTGCTGTCCGCTGCAGCGGTAGCGTTATCCTCGTAATAGCTGTTTGCGAACATATCCTGGTAGTTATTTCCGCTAGATGACGAGCCCATGAAATTATAAACAACGCCGATTCCAGCCGCAAGCGTAGCGCCACCGAGAATAAGTCCGATTATGCCGGCTTTGGTCGCAAAAAGGCCGCTTAAAAAGCTGCCAGACGCGCCTGCACCGGAAGAAGCCCCAATGGATGCTGACGAGCTTCCGCCGAGCATCTTCATTAAAGGTGCCCAGAAACCACCGCGTTTTTCTTTTTTGTCGTTGTTCATAACTCCTCCAAGAGTATGTTTGAAAATCTCATTTACCCCGTCTATCCCAACATTGAAGTCATTCCGCTAGATATTAAACTCTGAAGAATTTGCATCAAAAACTGCTGCCACTCCCCTTCCTCATCCTCTTCCGTATCGTCCGGGTCTGGAAGTTTTACCTCATGCTTGTTCAACTTGGGATCGCTGGTCTTCAATTTTGAAGGATCAGCTGACGCGGTCTCTTTTTCAAAAGTCACGGCCGCGTCGGATCTTGTGGCTTCTTCCTTGCCAGAGATAAGACTGTTGTCAACTTTTTTCCCGCTGAATGCGGAAGTGGCGTTAGCCTTTGCGGCGTCGGGACTTTTACTGCCGAGCGCAAGAGCCCCCTTGTCCGCGGCGGCGTTAAGAGCCGTCAGAACGCTGGCCTTGCCGTTAGTAGACGCCTTTACATCCCCAAGGGCCTCGGACTTCTTAACTTCGGCCTTTACATTATTTGTCCCGAACAAACCGCTGTGCGGCGAGGACCCAACCCCCGCCCCCCCCGATATCTGTAGTCCGCTTCCGGAATTATTCAATTTGCCCGGAAGCTTTGTCGGCGCCGACGCTTCAGGAGAAGGAACGTTTACTTTATTCTTTCCCGCTTTCTCCGGACTGTCAGCCGAAGTCTTGGCGGCCGAATCCGCCTCCTCGGGAATATCTGCCTCTTCTTCCTGTCCCGAACCGAAAAGCGAAGCTAGAGAACGTTCGCTGCTGTCAGGATTATCCGACGGAGCGTTTTTTTGCGAATCGGAATATCCGTCGCCCAAAGAGGCGATGTCCACGACTTTAGACACGAAAGGATTACCGGCATTCATAGTGGAGGATAAAGCCGCGCCGTTAAAGAGAGGAGAAAAAATCCAGCAGCAAAGAATCATAACGGAAACAATGCCTGCAATAACGTATTGCATCACTTTGTTTTTTCTCCGTTTGCTGAACCCAGCCTTTCTTCTAGCGTTTATTTTGGTCATAGTATCCTCATTTGAACATAAAATAAACTTTTGCTCAGCTCTGACACAATGTATTGTTCAGATTGAGCTCTGCTTTATACTTTTAGTATATCACAGAGTTTAAGACTTGTCAAGGGGCCTATAAGACTTATAGGCCCCTTGACCGTTTCACAGATCTAGGACGAAGTGCCCGTGCCGGACGCCGCTGACGAAGTGGTACCTGTCCCGCTGGTACTGCTAGACGCCGCCTGGCTGTCGCATTTATTCCATGTTCCGGAGGAATCTACGCCGCCCGAACACAAATAAGTCGTGCCGTCCTTGTCGTTATAAGTTGCGTGCGTAAGAGTGATGCCTCCGCTCAGAGAATCAACAGACGAAGTGGATGCGTCTCCGGAAGAAGACGCGTCGCTTCCGGAAGAACTGCCGCTCGCATACGTTCCTTCTTCCTTATATACTCCCTCGTCGTCTTCGCCCTGAAAAGCGATCTGCAGAGATCCGGATTCGCTTTCTCCGCTGGTCACAGTAATGCTCTGATCCGTATTGATAGTGCTCTTGCCTATCGTAGCGAAATCATCCTGGGTCAGAGTCCCGGACGGATATGTAATAGGAACTTCCGTGCCGTCGGTCAGAGTTATAGATCCCTGAGTCATCTTTATTCCTTCTTCCGTGCTGTCGGTGCCGCTTGTCGAAGATGCCCCTTTGAGCGTGCTCGGATCTATATTAAGGGCCGAGACACCGCCGCCGTTCTCGGCGGCTTTCTCCGCGCGGCTACCGGTAGAAGCAGTGTCGGAAGAAGACCCGTCTTTTTTAGCTATCTCGGCCGTTCCGACTTTAGCAGCCGAGACTTCACCCATATCGACTTTCCCGAAATTTACCTGATCCAGAGAATTAAGCCCCTTATCGTTATAGAAAGTAGTTTTATTGTTCTTCAGAGCGCTGGCCTTCCCGCCGGCGTAAGCCTGATTTAAAGCTCCGGAAGCGCCTGCTGCGGAATTCGTCTTAAGCCCCGCGGCTATCGTTCCTTTCATATCCTTAAGTTGCGTCATCGCGGAACTTTTTCCGTCAGCGCCAGCGTCTCCGCCAAGTTTATAGCTTCCAGAAACATCCACCTTCCCGGCATTATCCCCGGCTTTCCCGCCGCTAACCCCGGCTTTCCCGCCGAAATTGCTGCTCGAGGCCGGAGACGGAGCCCCGCCGACTCCGCCCGAAAAGCCGGCGTCGGCGCCAGAACCGCTTCCTGAATAAGCCACTGATCCTGAATAATCTCCCTTGGCTCCGGCCAGCCCCGAAGCCAGTTTTTCACCAGAAGCGGCGCTGAGTTTGTCCGAACCGTCTTTGTCGTTCTTCGCGATCCAGTCGTCGATGCTAAGACTGTTCTTATCGGCTCTGTGTCTCAGCGAACCTGTGCGCATCTTATAATTTTTAGTCTCTATTCCGGCCATCGCGAAAATCTTTTCAAAAGTATTTCTCGCCACATTCCCGTAAGAGAAAGACGTCCTTTTGTCATGGTTGATATCATTGGAACCGCTGACGGCCATGACAGCGAAAAGTATTCCTCCGGCCAATAGAAAACCGCCGAGTACGTAGAACTTCTTATTCCCATCTTTTTTCTTTTTTATCTCAGCCATAATCAGACTCCAGTTTACTAAAAGTTTCGCTAAACTGCTAAAACATTACTATGGCGTTTCCACGCTGACCTAAGATTTCGTACTGCTCGCCGCGCACTGGCCGGACCAAGGATTAACGACTGCGCCGGTGCTCGGAGATTGAAAGTCCCCGAACTGTCCCTTATTGGTTCCGCCCTTCGGGTCTTTAACAGCCTGCTCGCCGGAAGGAGCGGATTTGTTCGCGTGATATCCTCTGCACTCCTGAGGATATCCCTGTTCGTCCATCAGCTTACTTATAAGTTCCCGGTATGATTTGCACTGCACTTTGGCGGAAGAATCACATTTCACAGCCGGGGGAAGATGCGGCCTTTCATAACTGGAGCAGTCCACACCGCCCACTCCCATAGCTTTCACGACCGCCCCGCTGCCGCTCGCGGCTCCGGCGGCCGACACATTAGAAATATTAGATTTTATCTTATCATCCATTTTCGCATGGGAATTCGCGAATTTCTGGAGAGAAGCCCTTGGGGCCAAACAGGGAACGTCCTGTTCGTTTACCAGGAAATATCCGTCGTCGCACACGCTCTTGTCTATTTTTCCGTACTTAAGATCCTTGTATACGCTTTTATCGAACCACAGAGATTTTTTGACTTCGGCGTTTATAATAAAATTATCGTTCTCACTGTCGTTCTCGACTTTAAGATAATTTATATCCTTGCCCGCGATCTTTTTGGCTATAAGGCTAAAATCCTCACCGCACAAATCCATATCCTCGGGCAATTCAGCTTTTATAGCCGTCGGAGTGGAGGTGAAAACTTTCTGCTTATCGTTAGTATCAGAAACCTTCGTTCCGTCCACCAGCAGAGAATTCTCCCCTGAATTATAATAAACGTTTCCGCTGCCGTCAAAAAGCAAAGTGTACTCTTTTGTTCCTTTATAAGTCGCGTCAGAAGAAGCTGCGCTTCCGGAAGAAGAGGTCCCGCCGGACGAAGATTTCCCGCTGTTACCCAGAGACAGTTTAGGCGACGAAGACGAATCTTTAGAACTTTTGTTTTTAGTTCCCGTATCGCTCACCAGTTTAGCGTCCCCGACCTCGGGAGCGGTCGTTCCGGTAACGGCCTGGGCCGCCTTCGCGGCCTCCGAATCCAGGCTGCCGAGCCCTTTGTCGTTATAATAATCGCCTGAAGCTTTTTTCCCTTTACTGGAATTCGCCTTGGCGCCGCTGTAAGAAGACGACCCGGCAGATTTGGCCGCCGCCGCGGAATGCGCCTTCAGCCCGGCGGCGAGAGCCGTCTTCGTGTTTATCAGCTGCCCCAGAGCCGAGGTCTTGCCGGAACTTTTGGAACCGGAGACCCCGCTCCCGCTGACGTCGTCAACGCCCGCTAAACCGCCGCCGGTCCCGCCTTCGCTGGCAACCGAGAAATTAGATCTTGAAACGGGTGTGCTGTTCCCGCCGTTCAAAGACATCAAAGAACTGTCTGGATTCCATTCGGCGCGGTTCCCGTCTTCTCTGGAACTTACGCCGACGACTGCACCCTTGTTAACTGAGGCCGGCACGGCAAGGCCGTTTTCTGCCACCGTCTTGTCCTCGGGTTTCATCCAGTCGGCGATATCCAGATTGTTTTCCGCCGTTATCGCATTCTTCTTGGAATCGGCAGACTTGTCCGAGTCGGCAAGCCCTACGGCTTTAAATATGGAAGCGAATGAATTGCGTATCACACTGCCGTAAGAAAAATTAGTCCTTCCGTTGCGATTGATATCGTTGGCCCCCGTAACGGCCATAACGGTAAAAATTATTCCGCCCGCGAGGAGGAAGCCGGCAAGTATGTAAAACTTCTTATTCTTCGTTGCCATAATAAAATTCCTTGATAAATATACAAAAAAATCATTGCCTGTATTTTCAAACTTCTACAAAGTTGAAAATATAGGAACTCCTATAAGGAGTATACCACATAAAAGCTGATTTTTCAATAGCTCCGTCAGAAGATTCACGGCAGTCCCCTTAAAATATCCTCAGCGAAATCAGAGAGCGTGGCGTCGCGCGCGCCAAGCACGCCGACCACATCGCCTTCCCTTGCGTTTTCGGCGATATATTTCTTTATCTCTACGCGAGACGGGATATAAAAAGCCTTTATGCCCCGCGCCGATACCGCGTCCGTGATATCTCTGGAAGAAATATCCATGGGAGCAGTGCCGCCAGCATAAAAGATATCCGGCATTATAAGTATATCGTCCATGGTCATATTGTCCGCAAAAGCCGCCGTCAATTCCTTCCTTAGGCTCTTAGTCGGCGTAAAACCGTGAGGCTGGTATACCGCTAAAATCCTTTTACCGGAAAAACGCATGGCTTTAAGGACCGCGCTGATCTTGGCCGGATTATGCGCGAAATCGTCTATAACCGAAACGCCGTGTTTTTGCCCGACAAGTCGGTACCGCCGCTCCACACCCGGAAAAACCGCCAGCGCCGCGGCGCAGTCTACGACCGAAATGCCGTACGAAACAGCGACGCGTACAGCCGCCACCGCGTTAAGTATATTGTATTCGCCAGGAACTGGAAGAACGAAGCGGACACCGGAAATATAAAACTCGCTGGAAAACGGAAGAAGTTCGACACCGGAAACGACATCGCAAGAATACAGCGCTGCGCCAGGAAGAAAAGGTATCAGTTCCGAAGAAACCAAATCGTCACTGTTTAGAAAAATCTTTTTACAGTTTTTCGCGAAGGCAAGAAAGATATTCTTCAGCTCGTCTATCGTTTTGTGGTCTTTCGTAATATTCAGCAGGACCCCGCGTCCGGGGCTGTACCTGACGAGAGACCCGTCTGACTCGTCCCCTTCCACGATCATCGCCTTTCCCGTCCCGCGGTAAGCGTTCCCTATCAGCCCCCTAGATTTCAGCAGATTTAAAGCTCCGCCTGTAATGACGGAAGGCCCCAGACCGCAGAAATCAAGTATCGAAAAAAGCATGGCGGCCGTAGTGGATTTCCCGCTGGTCCCGGCTATCACCACGGTGTCGTAGGCGCTTACGTATTCTGCCAGGAGCTGGGAACGGTGAAGGATTCTAACTCCGAGTCTTTTAGCGGCTCCGACATCCGGATTAGTCTCTTCTATAGCCGTGGACAGAATCAGTTTATCAGTATCAGCCGACACTCCAGACCCGTTCTGGGGATATATTTTTATCCCGAGATTTTTCAGGAGTCGCAGTTTTTCCTTGCCGCCGCCTTTGTCGAATTCCCTGTCTGATCCGCCGACAGTTTTGCCTTCGCCCGCAGCTATCTGGGCCAAAGCGCTCATTCCGACCCCGCCTATTCCAGAAAAAAATAATTTTGCCATTTTACCAGTATTCCGATTTTATCGATTCTTTCCTCTTTTTCATAAGTTCTTCCGAGATCTTGCCGTATCTCTTATCGTATTTATTGATTTCCCTGCCCGAACCGAAAGCGTACCCGAGAGAGACTCTGTGGGAATTTCCTAGTTCGCCGTAAGGGACGAAAGCGTAATCGAATGTGATGCCGCCGCCGGAAAACCCGGCGCCCACGCTTATCCCGCTGCCGCTGTCGGATTCGCGGCCGCTTCTGTATCCGGCTCTCACGCTGAGCCTGTCTTTCTCCGTCAGCGGCAGAGAATATTCGGCGCCGCCGGCTATATCCGACCCGCTGTCGTTGATATTTATATACTCAGCGGTAAGCATGAGCCTTCCGTCCAGTAAATACCTGCTTAGTCCGGCCCTGGCTATAACTGGAAGATCGTAAGATTCAGTATAATACTTTATCTTCCCCCCCAGATTGCTGAAAGACAGCCCCGTATTCCACGGTCCACTTTTAAATAAAAGCCCTAAATCAGCCCCGAAAGAGGAAGCGTTTTCCCCGTCCGCGTACTGGGAATAGTATTTCAAAGCCGCGCCAGCGGATAAATTCCCGAACAGTAATTTTGAAAAACCGACGCTCCAGGCGGACTCGGTGTCGCTGAAAGACCCGGTGCGGTTCATTTCATTGTCATAGGCCTTCATGGACCCGCTGCGCAGCATATTTACCCCGCCGAAAAGAGTAATGTCCCTGCCGCAGGGATGAAGATAGGCTATATTCTCCTGAGAAGTCTCCTCGAGCCAGACATTATGTGACAGGACTATTTCCTTCGAGGCCGCGAAAGCCGTTCCGGCCACATTATAAAACACACCGTAAGCGTCTTCTCCCGGCGCGGCATAAGCTCCGCCGAGAGCTGCGGCCCTGGCTCCCGCGTCCATCTTAAGAAACGGCAAGGCGGAAGTCCCCGTCCCCGCTGCGGCGAAAGGAACGTAAATGCATGTAAAAAATAAAAATAAGACAGATGCGGTTCTGCAGTGTTTCATAAATCTCACCAGGCAAGGAAAAACTTCCCGTGCGTTTTTCCGTGATCGGCCGTAACGGCCCTGTATATATACAGTCCGCTAGCCGCTTTTTCCCCGGTCCCGTTTTTCCCGTCCCAGAAAATTTTCCAGAATTCGCGCTGATTATTACTGAAAGAAGGATCAGAGCCGCGGAGAACCCTCACCAGTTCCCCGGCAGCATTATATATATATATCCTGACGTCTTCGGCTTCGGCCGGAATACCGTAAAATTTTACGCCGGGGCCGTCTCCCGTGTCCGAAGCCTTGTCCATACGGCAAGGATTAGGATAAACAATCACATCGTTTATCGACCCGGAACCGCCTAGCCACGATCTGAGCGAATATACGGAAAAATGGTCCGTCTCCGCGGAAACGGTCCTATTCTCCTTATCCCTGGTAGTGGCCATATACATCCACCTGCTGTCGGCGCCGTTTTCTTTAAGATAATATATACCTATCCTGTCTTTGTCATAGGTGTCGGAAACTTCGGAATAAGGTATAGTTATGGTAACCTTCTCCCCGAACCCGGAAACGTAAGCCGAAGTTGAAGTCCCGTTGTCCACAAAAGCCCTGAACTCTCTGAAAACACCGGTGCTTCTTGAGGATGAATTACCGCTCGACGTATTGTCCGCATAACTTATTATTTCCTGCGAAACGGACACGGAACTCGAAACGCGGACCACGGCCACGGTCCCGCTGCTGCCGGAAACGGCGTCGGCAGGAATATAAACGCTGGTGCCCAGAGTCCCGTCTATATAAGTTCCGCCCTGGTCCGCGAAGACGCCGGTGGCCCTGAGCTTAAGCCGGACCGGAGCGCCGGAACAGCCTTCGTTTCCGGCCTTATCGTAGGCGCGCACAGTAACGGTGGCGTAATATATCTCGTTCCGTAGCGAAGTCGGGTATGAAAAATAAAAGAGATCGGAATCGGAGTCGTACATAAGACCGTCCGACATGTCCAAAACCGCCCCGGTCCCGGCGGAGGACGGAAGGGATATCTCTACGGAAGTGCTGGAAAGTCTCACCTCGTGATTATCGTCCACGATAAGCGATCTGCAGATTAAGGAAGATGTGGATATATTTACTTCGCCGTCGATAGTTTTTCCGCTGAAGTTCATGCTGCAGACCGGAGGCTCGGTGTCGATTATCACGGAATTGGTGGTATATTCTTCCGAAGGGTCGTCGTATAATATTCCGTCTATAGACTGATACGCCTTCAGTTTAAGTCTGTATTTTTCCTCTCCCTTCATCGGATATTCTATTTCATTGCCGCTGCCCAGCGTCCCGCTTACGGCTTCAGTCCATAAACCGGAAGAATACTTCTGGAGGCGGTAATCAAGCGAGACCGTTCCCAGCGGCGATTTCGTCTCCGCGCTCACGTTTATTTTGGCCGCGGTGCTCTGATATACGACTTCCGACCCCGTATCGTCCGAATAACCGGCTCTGGCGGAAATGATCTCCGGCAAAGAAATGAGGATTCCCGGACTCCATACGGTCCCGTAATTTCCGGCCTTATCGGCCGCCCGGATACCGATATAATATGTGGCGCCGTTTTGAAGAGAAAGACCGCTTATGTTTATATCTCCGGTAAATTCCGCCTGTCTGTCAGTTTTAGTCCAGTCCACGATAAAATTGTCCCCGCTGTTTGTGGAGACACAATATTCGTAATTATTAAAGCCGCTTCCGCCGGTTCCGTCTTCCGCCGATATATCTTCCGCGTAAAGACTCAGCGACGAAGCGACCGTGGAAAAAGTGACGCCGTATGCGGAATTGGAGTTACGCCAGGAAAGAGCTGTATAAGTTATCGAAGGAGCTGTCCAGTCCGTAAACTGCCCGTCCGACCATTTTACGTCTTCGGAAGCCGAACCCGCCCCGTTCACCGCCTTGACCCCGAAATAATAAGTCGTATACTCCGCCAGGGACAGACCGGTCACCCCCGCGGAAGTAGCGCCGGTGTAAGTCCAGCTGTTTATTATATTCCCGGCGGACAGCTCGGAAGTGGACTTGGAAATGATATATCTGTAGCCCGATATTCCGCTTTCGGCGTCGTAACCGGCTTTCCAGCTCGCGAACAGTTTTCCGGAAGAATTAGTATAGGCCTTGTTATAGCCGGCGTTGGGGCCCTGATAGACATAACTCCCGCTCACCGCAACTGTCGGAGTAGTCAGATCGACCAGCTGTCCCGGAGACCATGTCACTTCTTTGGATTCTTTATCTCCGAGCGTAGCCTTGACGCCGAAATAATAAGTCGCGTTATGAACGAGAGTCGAAGTTATTTCCGCATAATTAGTTGTCGTCTCGGTCCAGCTTTTCACAACATCCGAAGTCTCGCTCGGAGCGTTCTTCGAGACGATATACTCATAACCGCTGATATCCCCGGAGGGAAGAGCCTCCCATACGGCGTACAGTTTCTGCGAAGACGAAGTGAAAGGAGTGTTCTTTACAGTGTCCGAGCCGTTATAAACATGATCTATATCGTCGGGAATTATTTTATCGGTAAAAACCTTTATCGGGAAATTAGCGGAGTTGTCATCTCCGTACAGATCGTGCCAGGAATCGGAATCGCTTTCCTTATAAAAACTCTGGCCGGCGGACGAAGTAGCGGCGGTAAGGTACCCGGCGCAGTTTTCTTCCACTAAAACGTTTATCTTTCCGGCTGAAGGCAGAGACTGCTTCACCACTACGGAAAACCTGTCTCCTTTGGACACCGACACCGGACTGGCGAGCTTCACGGTATAATAACCGGTGTTCGCCGTGAAAGTGCTTGCGGCCACGCCGTCCGAAACCCCGGAATCAGGTCTCGTTCCGGTAAGTCCGGTATATATATAGATCTCAGAAGTGACATTAGTGTCGTCGGTATAAAAAGAAACCGCGCTGATAACGTCTTCTCTGGTCGCCGTAAAGACATTGGCAGTATAAACGTAATCGTTCTGAAAAACATATTCGTCCACGGCCCCGTAGGGGCTGTAATCGTAAATATGTTTATAATTCGACGTGGACTCCGGAGTGTCGAAAACAGTGGCGTAGGACACGGTTTTGTCATAATAAGAAAGCCAGAAATAGCCGTTCTTACCGTAAGATGTCCCCCAGCTGTTGCGCACCTTGAAGGCTCCGTTCCCCGCAGGAGTGGCATTGAAATTACTCTTACTGTAAGTGTCATCCCAGCCGACTATAGAAACGACGTGATCCGGAGTCTCTTGCGAACCGTTGTACATATTAGAAAAAGTGTCGTCCCAGCCGTCGCTAGCGTAGACGAAGACTCCGACAGGGCCGTATTTGAGCAAAGCGGATTTAACATCGGAAACGAAGGCGGCGTGTGTTTTGTCGTCAGGGTCCGGGTCCGCGAGAAATATCACGTTCTGCTGATGATACAGAATGTCGCTCCCGTATGTCGTCTGCGTAATCTCGCTGACGGGGCCGGACCACCTCGACAGAAAAGCCGTGGATATATAAAAATTACCGCCTTGGGCCACGGTCAAATCGAAGCCGTGCGTGGAAGCCATCTGATATTCGCTGAAATCCACGGAAGAGACCTGCCCGTTCTTAAGAAGATTGGATTCTAGCGAAGCGAAAGTGGCATAAGCCCAGCAGTCTCCGTATGCGCCCTGGTCCCTCACCGGAGAAAGAAAAGAATCGTCTATAGAGTAGGACCCGGGAAAGGAGGAAGATTTTAATAATTTGACGCCCGCGCGCGGACTCTTTATGCGTGATCTGTCTACCGGGGAAGGCAGACCGCCGGAGACACGGGTCTTCCCCTTAAGGGATCCTTTAAGGAGAACCTTCCCGGTCCCGGCCTCCTGATCCCGGCTCACGATATATTTAATGAAATCCTGAGAAAAAGGCGCCCTCGTAACGGCCCAGGAACCGGACGGAAACAGGACGCACGGCGGCAGTAAAAAAATCAGCGCTATCAATAGTTTTTTCATAGATAAAATATATTATTCAATTTAGATACACAGCCTTTAATATTCCCGGTTTCGCCGCGTCGTTTGTACAATTATATCACATTATATTAATTTATAATGGCGCGCGTGCAAAATATTTGCTAGATTAATATACGATGAAAAAGACGGGGAAAATACCGCAGACTATAATACTGGCCGCCGGAAACCAGCTCCCGGACGCGAATTTCAATTCGCAGATGATACCGCTGCGCGGCAGGCCGGCGCTGGCTTGGGTCGTAGACGGAGCCGGGAGCGGCGATATCCATATAGTCCTAGACAAAAATAATATTCTGCTGCTTAAATATCTGAAAAGCTGGCGGAAAGATCTTGATTTAGTGACCGTGGACAAGACTGAGACTTTTTCCGGAAGCGGTAATTTCACGATACTCGATTCTCTATACGCCGGCCTCGAGGCCCTGAAAAACGATACCGGAGCGGTAAGGATACTGCTCGGAGACACGCTCTGCCGGGAGTTCGAAAATTCACAGGACGATTTTTTTCTGGTGTCTGAAGATTTCATAACGTCCAAACGCTGGTGTCTGGTCCAAGAAGATAAAAACGGTTTCGCGGAAAAATTCTACGACAAGCTCCCTGATATCGAAACTGCCGGGAAAAAAGCGCTGATAGGATATTACGGTTTCTCGGATCTCAAGCTGCTGAAAAAAACGGCCGGGGAATGCCTCAGGGCCGGAGCCGGAAATATCTCGGACTTGCTATGCGAATATTCGAAAACCATACCGCTAAAATGCGTAAAAGCGGCGAAATGGATAGATCTCGGGCATAAAGCCGGACTCATAAAAGCAAGGAACTCGCTTTACAATTCCCGCTGCTTCAATTACTTCAGGACGGACTCCCCGCTCGGCACCCTGACTAAGATCTCGGCCAATAAAAAGAAACTCGAGGACGAATACTTCTGGTACAGGAATATGCCGGACGGCCTGAGGCAGTTCGCGCCGCAGATACTGGGCTTCAGGGAAAACGCGGGAAAATCCGAAATAAAAATGGAACTCTGCGGTTATCCCGTGCTTTCAGAACTGTTCATTCTGGGGAACCTGAATCTGGAAGAGTGGGAACTAATCATACGAAGACTTTTCGAAGTGCACAGACTCATGGAAACATACGAAGGAACTGAAAAAGAGGACTATGAAGAGCTTTATCTCGGCAAGACGCGCCGGCGTCTCGCGGAACTCAGAAGTCAGGCGCCCTGCTGGGACGAGATACTCGGCTACGACACTCTTGAAATAAACGGAAGAAAATATAAAAATCTCCCGCGCTTTTCATCCGACATCGAAACTGAAGCCGCGAAAATAATAAAAAACGCAAGGACGACATTCATACACGGGGACTACTGCTTCTCCAATATACTTTTCGACACTAATTCTCTGGCCGTCAAACTCATAGATCCGAAAGGAAGAATAAAAAGAAGAAGCGTCTACGGCGATCCGCGCTACGATATAGCGAAACTTAGACATTCGGCGGAAGGCAAATACGATTTCGCCGTGCACGGCCTGTTCGGGCTGGAAGAGAACGGAAACGTTTTTAAGACGGAAGAGTTCAGGCCGGAGCTTCAGGAAGATATCACGAGGATATTCGATTCCGCGGCCGTGGAATTCGGCTGGGACATAAGAGAAATAATATTCATAGAGGCCCTGCTCTTCGCCTCCATGATACCGCTGCATTCGGAAGATATAAAAAGGCAGAAACTTTTCTATCTCAAGGCGGTAAAACGTATAAACGATTTTTTCAGAGAATGATCTTCATGCCGTCGTAAGCGGCGACGGTGTTAGCGAATATTTTTTTCGCCGCCGAAACGGCTGCGGCTCTGGATTCCGCGGTGGGATACCTCGAAGAATCGAAATGCGTCATTATCAGTCTCCCGGCTCCGGAATTTAAGGCCAGTTCAGCGGCCTCTTCCGGATTGAAATGCGGCCATCCCGGATTTTTCTCCCCCGGCAGATGAGAGCATTCGCATATCAGCGTGTCCGCGCCGCGCGCCAGAGCCAAGGCGTTATCGCAATATCCAGTGTCGGTTATAAAAGCCAGAGACTTGCCCCGCAAAAGGAATCTGTAACCCAACACCGGGTCGGAATGAACCATCGGCAGAGCCTTTATTCCGAAAGGAAGCAGATCCGCCCCCCCCGGCAATTCGATAATATCCGTCTTAAAAGGCAGACTAAGGCGTTTCACGCTGAAAGGGCTGTCGAGCAGTATGTCCGCGTATTTTCCAACGCCTTCCGGCCCGCATATGAAAAGCCCCTTTTCGAATCTGGACCTGCAGAGCGTATGCAAGCCCTCGGTGTGATCCAGATGAAAATGGCTAAGAATGAGATAAACAGGTCTGTCCAGACGGTATCCGGAAAGTTTATAAAGCCCGTTCCCGGCGTCGAGGACTATATCGCACTCGGGAGTCCTGACAAGAGCGCAGACCGTATTGCCTGCTGCGCTGTCGTACCAGCCGCAGGTGCCCAAAAATGTAAGTTCGACATCGTTCATAAAACTTTTTCAGACTATATAATTAGTCAGACGACCAATCTTCTCTATCTCGCATACGACCTCGTCGCCAGGTTTAAGAAATTTCGGAGGTTCGAAGCCCATGCCCACGCCCGAAGGGGTTCCTGTGGAAATTATAGTTCCGGCTTTCAGCGTCATACCGGCGGACAGTTCGCTTATTATATACGGAATGCCGTACATGAGCGTACCTGTGTTCGCGCTCTGCCTCAGTTCCCCGTTCACATAACTTTTGATATCCAGAGCCGGAGCGCCCGGAATTTCGTCCTTAGTGACGATCGCCGGTCCCATCGGCGCGAAGCCGTCCAGACTCTTTCCGAAATACCACTGTTTATGCGCCGTCTGGACATTCCTGGCCGATATGTCGTTGATTATAGTGTATCCGAACACATAGTCGTAAACGTCCTCTTTCCGGACCTTAGACGCGTCGCGGCCTATTATCACCGCAAGTTCCGCCTCATAATCCAATGAATCAACGATATCGAAATGACCGTCTACTTTTCCTTTGTCCGCGACGGCTTCGTTTACCCTCTTCGAAAAATACACGGGACTTCTGGCGGGCGCGAAGGCCTCTTTTCTGAATCTCATCGATTCCACGGCGTGATCGTAATAATTCTGCCCCAGACAGATTATATCCTGGGCCGGGCGCATTATCGGCGCAAGAAGAATATACTCTCCCTCCTTAAGAACTTCCGCTTTTTCAGCTTTCCCGTTTACCGCGGAAGAAAGTTTTTCGGGAGAATAATCCCGAAGCAGGGCGTTAATATCAGCGGCTTCTATCCCTATCGCCGTGAAAGGAATAAACCCCTCGCCGTTTAAAATACCAAGAGTTTCTCTATTCTTATAAAGCGCATTAGCTATTTTCATAGTATCACCTGTGCTGATTTTAACTTTTTAAATCATCCTTCTCACTCCGCGTTCCGGCGCGGCGGCGCAAAAAACGGCATATAGTTTAAACTATATGCCGTCAGATCTCCGTCTTCGCCTTGCTTCAGGATTTTTTCTTCATGAAAGCGGCAAGAGAGTCGCGCCAGTCCGGCATTCTGAATCCGGTCTCGCTTTCCAGCGCAGCGCCGGTCATCACCGAATATCCCGGGCGCTCGGCAGCCGGCTTGAAATCTGCCGTTTTCGCCGGAACAATTTCCGTGTCGAGGCCTTTCAGGCGCAGTATCTCCTTGGCCCATTCAAATCTCGAGCAGAAACCGTTTCCCGGCATATGCCAGAGACCGAAAAGCCCCAGCTCCATCGCCTTCATAACGGCTTTAACGACGTCTTCCGTATAAGTCGGGACCGAGATCTCGTCGTCCGCTATCCTGAGCGTTTCGCCCCTGCCTGCCCAGTCCAGCACTTTACCGACGAAATTCTGCTTCTCGCCGCCGTACAGCCAGCTGAGTCTGAAGACCGCGGCCATGGCTATGCCCAATATAGCTTTTTCTCCGAGGAGTTTCGTCTGTCCGTATACATTCAGCGGAGAGGTTTCATCCTGTTCGGTATAAGGCTTCCGTTTCTTCCCGTCGAAGACATAGTCGGTGCTGAAATGCACTATCTTAGTCTCTATCTGAGAAGCAGCTATGGCCAGATTGCGCGGCCCTTTCACGTTAACATTGAAAGCCGCGACCTGGTCCGTCTCGGCTTTGTCCACTAGATTATAGGCTGCGCAGTTGAGCAGCAGCCCGGGCCTGTAGGCGTTCATCAGATCCATGAGCGCGTTCAGATTGGTTATATCCAGTTCGTCGGCGTCCACGCCGAAACACTCCCAGCCTTTATCCTTGAAATAAAGCGTGAAAGCCGTGCCGAGCTGTCCTTTAGATCCCAGTATTAACGTTCTCATGTATCATCCGTAATAAGCGCAATTTATCGCGTGATTCTTTATATCGTCCTGAAGCCTGGCGATAAAATCGGCCACGGCCACTCCGTTGACGCTCTTCCCGCCGCGAAGTCTCAGGGAGACGTTTTTCTCTGCCTGCTCTTTCGCGCCGACTATGACGAGATACGGGATCTTTTCCAGAGAAGCGTTGCGTATCTTAGCGTTTATCTTATCGTTGCTCAGATCTGAGCTGACGCGAAGCCCCGCGGCCTTGAACCCGGCTATTAGTTCACCTGCATAGGCTTCCGTCTCGCCGGTTATATTTATGACCTTAATCTGATAAGGCGCCAGCCATGTCGGGAAATTACCGGCATACTGTTCTATTAGTATGCCGAAGAAACGTTCCAGCGACCCGAGAAGAGCTCTGTGCACCATATAAGGCTGATGTTTTTTCCCGTCGGCTCCGGTATATTCCATCTTAAAACGTTCAGGCAGATTAAAATCGAACTGTATTGTGGTCATCTGCCACTCTCTGCCGATCGCGTCCTTGACCTTAAGGTCTATCTTAGGGCCGTAAAAGGCTCCGCCGCCCTCGTCAACTTCGACCGGGATACCGGCTTCTTTGACGGCTTCTTCGAGACTCTTCTGCGCGGCTTCCCAGCGGGACTGCTCTCCCACCGCGTCGGCAGGACGGGTCGCCAGATAAGCCTTAACGTCTTTGAATCCGAAAGTCTTCCATATATTAAGACTGAAACGGAGAACTTCCATAACCTCGCTCTTCATCTGTTCTATGGTGCAGATTATATGCGCGTCGTCCTGAGTAAATCCGCGCACGCGCATCAGCCCGTGCAGAACTCCGGCTTTTTCGAAGCGGTACACGGTGCCGAGTTCGGCCCATCTCAGCGGCAGATCTCTGTAAGATCTGGCCTTGCTCTGGTAAATCTGTATATGGAAAGGACAGTTCATCGGTTTCACATAGTATTTCATTCCGTCTATATCCATAGGGGAATACATAGCGTTTTTATAAAAACCGAGATGACCCGAGGTCTGCCAGAGATTCTCTCGCCCTATATGCGGCGTATAGACGAGATCGTACCCGCCCTTAAAATGTTCTTCTTTCCAGAAAGTCTCGATGGCATTGCGCACCCGCGCTCCGTTCGGATGCCAGAGCACCAGCCCGGGGCCGACCAGTTCGTTGATGCTGAAAAGATCGAGCTGCTTGCCGAGTTTTCTGTGGTCTCTCCGCGCGGCCTCTTCCTGCTGTTTTATATAGGCGTCAAGTTCTTTCTGGGAAAGGAAGGCCACGCCGTAAATGCGCTGGAGCATATCGTTCTTCTCGCTGCCTCTCCAGTAGGCTCCGGCTATAGACATGAGTTTGAAGGCTTTAAGCTTTCCTGTATGCTCCACGTGGGGACCGCGGCAAAGATCCTCGAAATTTCCGTTCCTGTAAACGCTGATCACTGAATCTTCCGGAAGGTCGTTTATTATCTCGACTTTGTATTTCTGACCTTTTTCCCCGAAATGTTTTATTGCCTCGGCTCTCGGAATCTCCACGCGCTCGAATTTATCCGCGCGGGAGATGATCTGCTTCATCTTTTTTTCGATGACAGGAAGATCTTCCGGGATAAAATGATGCTCCAGAGCGAAATCATAATAAAATCCGTTTTCTATAGCCGGACCTATACCGAACTTCACGCCGGGCCAGAGCTCCGCCACCGCCTGAGCCATAACATGAGCCATGGAGTGGCGCATGACGTTAACGTCTATAATATTATTGTCCATTGGAACCTTCTTTATCCGTTTTCAACTCAAAAAAATAAGCCCGCCAGGACCCGCCGAACGGGTGCTAACGGGCTTCTCAAAGAAATCTGGTGCCCAGTACAGGGTTTGAACCTGTGACCTTTCCCATGTCAAGGGAACGCGCTACCACTGCGCCAACTGGGCCTGAGCCGTAAACCGCATAAAACGGTTATACCGTACATGAAATATTATATCAAATTTCAAACTGAATTCCGCAAGCGGAATATTTTTAACCCGAAGCGCGGCTGATTTTACCCTAAAGTCCTATTGATTGCCGCCCAGCTAATTAGTCATACTTTAATATATTATAATTTAAGCGGTCGGAGATTTGTTCATTATACGGAGCCCGGCAAACGGGATTTATTAGCGCTTTGGCAATATCGGCGGCCTTTATGACAGCGGGAACGGCTTATCCCGGAGAAAAACGCTTAAAGCGGCGAAGAATAAAGAACATTAAGGGCCGGCTGATTTCAAAGAATTAGAAACCGCAGGTTTCTCCGGAAACGCGAACATAAACGCGGAGTATAGGTAAATCTAAAAGGAGTATCACGGCGGCGGGGACGGAGACCTGGCCGGAAAAAGGCGGAATCGTCTTAAAAAAGACGGCGATCCGGTTTATCCGATGCAATGACTGCGGCGAACCTGGTTTCGCCCGCGATTCGGGACAGGGAAATATCCGTAAAACACCGGGACGGCGTCGATTAAGGAAGGCTGAAAAAATGAAAGGAAAAAACAGTCCGGAAGCCGGGAGCAGTTTCAGGCCGGCTTTTCTACTGACCGGAAAAAACGAGCGCAGAGCAATGTCGGCTTATTACGGCTTTGCGAAAGCGGTGGACGACATCGCCGACAGTATCACCCTGTCCCCGGAGCAGAAAAGAGAAAAACTGAATATATGGCGCGAAGCCGTGGACGATCTTTTCGAAGGGAAAGAAAATCCGAAAAACATATATGAGGACAGTCTCGTCAACGCCATGGCCAGCGCCAGTTTTGAAAAAAGACATTTCATCCTTCTCATAGAAGGCATGGAAATGGATATCTTCCCTAAACCGTACCGCACGATAAAGGATCTCGAATATTATATGTACAGAGTCGCCGTATCTGTGGGTTTCGCTGTACATTCCATATTCGGATATTCCGCGGAAAAAGCCGACGAACTCGCGGAAAATATGGGATACGCGGTACAGCTTACCAATATAATAAGGGATATAAAAGAAGACTACTGTAACGGCCGGATATATCTGCCCGAGGAAGATTTGAAAAATTTCAACTGCGCCGAAGAAAATCTCGGGAACCGGGATTATCCGCCGGCGCTCCTGGATCTGCTCGGATTCGAAGCGGAAAGAGCGGAAAACTACTATAAAAAAGCCCTGTCCTTATTCGACAGGAAATTTAAAAAGCAGTTCTTTTCCGCTTTTATGCTCGGCGGGCTGTACATGGAAAATCTGAATAAGATAAAGAAGCATAATTTTCACGTGAAAGAAAAAAAACTGAAACTAAACAGGACCGAGAAAATCAAAGCGGTATTAAAGATATCGCTCGCTTACTTAAAACTGTAAATTTAAAACCCCGGGAACGGTATTTTATGGACATTATTTTTAAGACATTAGTGTTTTTTACTGTGTTTCTCAACTTCTCTTCTTCTTTATACGCTTCTCAGAAAGACGAGGAGAAAAAACTGGACAGGGCGATAGCTTCCGGAGACAGGAACACGGCTCTGATGGCGGCCGAGGAAGGCCTGAACAAATACCCCGGAAACATCAAAATGTTCACGGACACGCTTAAATTGCTCCCGGACGACAAAAAACTCGGCTATTACAGCGGTCTGGCCGGAAATATGTTAGCGACTGCGGACGAGGAATATAAAAAAGAGCCGCAGGAATATATATGGCCGCTCGCTATCTGCAAAATCAGCAGACTGCGCGGCATGACGCAGGCGGCTGTTCCTTACTGCGAAGCCGCGCTGCGGCTCAACGGCTCGGATTTTTTCACTCTTCTCCAGTCCGCCCTGGTCTATAAAAAAGCCGGCCAGAACGGAAAAGCGATAGAGATGTTCGAAGAAAGCCTCACCGTAAAGCCGGATTATTACCCCGGCTTCTACGAACTCGGGATGCTGTATAAACAGACAGGGGAAAAAGAAAAAGCCAAAACTAATCTGAAACAGGCCATAAAACTGAGCAAAGAAGCGGTAAATATCGACAAAAAAAACAAGAACGCGAAATACTATGCCGTGGTATCGATGATGAATTACAAACATCTCGTACAGGAGGAGCAGGACCGAAATTATCTCCGGCAGGCGGAAAAGAAACTGGCAGAGGGCAAAGCGGCGGAAAAGAAAACGTTTAAAAAAACCGCGGCCGTAAAGACAGACAAAATATCGTACGGGGCCTGCCTTAAGGAATTCCGCGCCCAGCTGGAAAAAGACAAGGACGACTTCGAAACGGCCCTGAAGATAGGGGAAAAGTGCAGAAAACAGGGCGGACGCGACCCGGATTTCGAGGAAGATATGATATCGCTCCTTCTCACTTCGGGAAGATACGAGGACGCTCTGCTCGGAATAGATTCGCTTCTGGCTTCAGTGCCAGCCGCGAGAAGAAAAGCGCCGGAGACATATTACAGAGACCTGCTCTTCAAAAAAATAGACATACTCGGAAGACTCAATGGAACGGAAAAGAAGATAAAGGAAACATATGCCGAGATGAACAAAGCTTATCCCGACGATTACAAAACGCTGACCCAGACAGCCGAATATTATAAAAACAACTCCGATATACGCGGCGCGCTCGGCATATATAAAAAGATACTCAAACTCGACCCCAACAACGACACGGTAAGGAAGTTCGCGGAGGAAATAGAGACCTCATTAATGACGCCGGAAGAAATACTGAGCGAGCTGAAGCTGCGTGGAGTCGTCTCTGAGCAGACGGCCATGCTTCAGCAGTCCGATCTGGAGCTCCATAAAGAGATAAGACAGGCCGAGATCTACGGCGCGAGAGAATATATAGTTAAAAATTTTTCAAACACAGCTGGCCTTCTCGTCACTAAGGACGAGGACGGAATAAGAAAACTGTACCTGACCATGGACGGTTATAACGCCTATCTGAAAGCGGCGTCGATGGAAGCCATAAACCTATTCGAGGACAAAGGGATCAATCTGAGAGAAATGTTCAAACTGCGAGACACCGACGGGGAAAAGATATTCAGAGAAAAAGATCCGTACAAGGGGCTTTTGAGCACGGAAGGCATAGCCGCCTGGCTGGGGGCGAAAAACGGAGTCAGGACATGGCTGCTTTCTCACCAGCCTGTGTCTACCAGTCCCCAGGCCCAGACGGCTTCGAAAGAAGTGAAGGAAGCTGAAAAGATGGGCTATACGGAAATTTCCGAGCCGGAATATATCTGGCTCATGAAAACGACAACCTGCCCCCAGGACGTGCTGACCGCTTCTCCTATAAATATAAAGGAAATAAACAACGGTGTCGACACCGTCTACATGATATGCTTCATATCGGCCGGGGCGTGCGCTAACGACCTCAATATGAAGATAGCGAAATATATCATAAATTACAGGAACGGAAACGCCGCCGGGGACAAAGAGGAAACTTATACCGGACTCTTCGGGTCCAATGTTTCCAAGAGGCCGACATTCTGTAAGGACGGAAAAATAGCTTCCTTATGAAACTTACCCTTTTGGTCCATTGTTATTTCATATATTTTATGATAGACTATGTGTAGATTATCAGTCCTAAAAAAAACAAATAGTCTCAATTTATAGAAAATAGCAACAGACAGGTTTCTATATTATGAAAACAGAAAATAAAGAAGAAAAAAAACAGGATGAAAAGGAAGACAAAGCCGCCTGGTATTTTTTCAGAAGAAACGACAGACAGGTAATCTGGCTGGTAATGGCCTTTATGCTGGCCGGGAGCGCCGCCCTGATATTTCTGGCGATGCAGACTTCCGGCACCTATATCAATTCCAGCGGTTCTGACAGATCCTTCGCAAATGTGGCGAAGGGATTTTTCAAACCTGTATTCAGAATAATGGAAATAACCGGAGACGCCGATTCCGCGGGAAAGAATGAAAACGCAGGCACACCGAAAGCGGACGGGGAAGAAGAACGGGAACGTCCCCTGCTGGCGCAGGCCGGAAAGCGGACCGATTATAATTCCGCAGCCTACGACAGCCTGAGCTCCTCCTATAAGAAAGGCGGCGACTACGACAGCCAGGGAAACAAGGGGTACGAAGAAGAAGACGGAAGCGGGGAATGGGACAAATACAATAACGATTACGGAAGTTACGGCTCTTCGGACGACGAATTCGGCAGCTCGGGAACTAACTGGACGAATCCCAATTATCTGAGCAACGGCAGCGGTCTCATCTACAACGGGACCGCGAACAGTTACACCGAAGAAAACGCCGCTTCCTCCTATGGTGACTCAGGCCAGAATAAGATAAACACAGGGAAAGAATCCATAGCCGATAAGAGCCACGGCGCCAAAGCTATCAATTCCCTTCAGAGGATAAAAGATATACTCATGAAAGGAATCAACAGCGGGTCTGCTGCGACAGCCGTAGCCTCCGGGAAAGCCGCTTACGGGCAGCTGCCAGGAACGAAAAACGGCGGAAAATCAGATAAGACCGCGACGGGCGGCGGGAACTGGAAAAACACTAAATCCTCTTTGAGCGCCTTCAGCGGGAATTCGGTCTCGGCTAAAAGTCTTTCCTCTTCTGGCGGAAGCAGCGGCGAGTCCGGGAGCAGCGGCGGCGGATCTTCGTCTTCGTTATCGTCAGATTCTTCCGACTCGGCGTCTTCCGCCTCCGGTAGTTCCCAGAAAAGCGATGAAAACAAAAGCAATATAGCGGAACTCTTAAACGCTTCTTCCGCCAATACGAAAACGATCAGCAAGGACACCTGCTCCTCTACCATGAAGAGCAAATGCACTGAAAACACCTGCCCGTTCACGGTAGAGGCCAAAGCAGGCAAAAAAATCACCGTGGATTATATAGATTCCGGCAATGTGATAGTTAAATCCTTAGATGAAAAAAACGACGAAGGAGTCTATCTGGCGCAGTATAACGGCACCGTTACCTATAACGGATATTCCGCGAAGTACATAACGAGTTTCATGTACAACTGCAGTCTAAATTCCGCAGGAAAATGCGCCTGCTCTGACAGGAAGCTGCTGGCCTATAACGTAGACGCGACTCAGGAAGACATAGACAATGCGGTCGGAGAAGACAGCACGATTAAGACCATGTCGGCCCAGGCGGAAAACACGCTCAGCGTAGAACAGATCCAGCAGATATTCACGGATACAAATTCCAGTCTCGCTGACGCCGCTAAAAAATGCAACTCGGTCAACGAGGACGAGATAAATAAAAAGCTGAAGGGGCAGGTTTCAGAAGACAGCGACTGCAAGCGTGTTTTCAAGGGACTGTATATATCGAGAGCGGATCAGGCCAAAATCAATCAGACTAACGCCCTGGAAGCGCTGTCAGGCAATAAAGACGAATATTCTTCAAAATACACAATATTGAAGTCTGGCGCGGGTTCGCCGATAAAGATACAGAAAAACGTCAAGATAGGAAGCGAGGAAATAGACATCGATAAGATACTCGACGAGATATTCAACGGCACTTTATTGACCAAATAAAAACGCGCGGGCCGGGCGGAATAAAAAGACGGGAGTGTTTTTCCCGTCTTTTTTATTTGCGTACAAATATTAAGATAATTTAATAAAATGTAATCATAGTCTTTTAACAATAGGAGGACTAATTATTATTTATGAAAGTACCAATGGTAGATATGCTGGCGGGATACCCGCCTTTAAGAAACGAAATAGAGACAGCCGTAAAAGCTGTTTTTGAGAAAGCGAACTTTATACTCGGCACGCAGGTCGCCGAATTCGAGAAGCAGTTCGCGGAGCACAATAAGGCGAAATACGCCGTGGGAGTGGCAAGCGGAACCGACGCGCTGCGCGTGGCGATTCTGGCCTGCGGAATTAAACCGGGGGACGAAATAATCACGACCCCGTTCACCTTCATCGCCACCGCGGAAACTATAAGCCAATGCGGAGCGGTTCCTGTTTTTGCGGATATAGACCCAGTAACCTACACTTTGGACCCCGAATCTGTGGAGAAGAAAGTCACTAAAAAGACGAAAGCCGTCATACCTGTGCACCTTTACGGTATGCCCTGCGACATGAACGGGATAATGGCCGTGGCGAAAAAACACGGGCTGAAAGTCATAGAGGACACAGCGCAGGCTTTTACGGGAAAATATCTTTACAACGGGGAATGGAAATACCTCGGAACGATAGGCGACGCCGGCTGTTACAGTTTTTTCCCGGCTAAGAATCTCGGAGCTTTCGGAGACGGCGGCGCGGTGGTTACGGACGACGAGAACATTTATAATGAAATAAAGGCCCTGCGCAATCACGGCAGCAAAGAAAGATATATACACGAGACGGAAGGATTCAATTCGCGCCTGGACACTGTTCAGGCCGCGATACTCAGCGTGCGGCTCAAACATGTCGAGGAATGGACCGAAATGCGCAATAAAGTGGCAGAAAAATACGCCGAAGGGCTGAAAGACTGCTGCGTGGTCCCTTCGGTTCCGTCCGGAAGACGGCACTCCTTCAATTACTACACAATACGATTCGACAGCAAAGCCAAGAGAGACAACGCGCAGAAATATCTGACGGAACACGGAATAGCGAACCAGATATATTATCCTATTTCTCTGCACCTGCAGAAGGCCTATGCACGTCTCGGCGGGAAACGCGGCGATCTGCCTAATTCCGAAGCTGTTCAGGACACAGTTTTCTCCCTGCCGATGTTCCCGGAACTCAACGACGCACAGATAAAAACTATAATAAGCGCCGTAAAAGATTCTCTGAAATAAAGGTAAAAGGCTTAAAAATAAAAAACCGTCCAGGAAATTTCCTGGACGGTTTTTTCATATCAAGCTGCGCGGAGGGAAAGCAGGCTCAATCTCCCGCGGACTTTAAGTCGTAAGAATTTTTTTTCACTATATCGGTGCCGGGGAAATAAAACTCTAGGATCTCCTTATAGTCTTTCTTGTACTTATAAGCGAGGCCGGCGGCGCCGCTTTGGCACAGGCCTATACCGTGCCCCCAGCCTCCGCCGTAGATCCAATAATTTCTGATAGCCCCGTCCTTGCGTCTGTCTATCTCTATCTCCACCATGGTGCTCTTAGCCGAATTATAACCTAGAATATTGCGTATCAGGTGCTCCAGCTTGATTATCTGCTGGCCCTTCGTCCCCGTTATAAGAAGCGCGTTGACATTGCCTGAAGGGGCCCTCTTGAGAGGAACGATATTAGTGACTTCCCCTATATTCCTGTACTTCTTATTAACGCGCTCCGTCATATCGCTCTGTTTTATTATCTTCATCCATCTGTAATGGGAAGATCTTACAAGATCTTTATTTAGACAGTTAGCTGCCGGAGAGCCCGTAATCGAAAGATGAAAGGCCCACGGATCGGGAGGCGTCTGTTTGACGGAAGGATCTCCGTCCGCGTGAGTCGTAAGATAAGGGAGATCTTTCCATCCTGTGACCTCCTTCGAGGCCTGGGTCCATCCGCCGCAGCAGGCGTGAAAATACGGTTCCGCTACCTTCCCTTTATACATCAGTATCTCCCCCTGCGTCGCGTGGACGGCCTGGCTGGTGCTGTTCGCCTCGCTGTTCTTTCCTTTATAGGCCTGACAGTGTTCGCCGTCGCAGACATGATAGCCGCTAGCCCCGTGCCTGCCGATACCGCGCGTCCTTATTAAGGCCTGGGTGCGCGCTATTACCGCCTGGGCTTTTAGGGTCTCGTACGGCCAAGACGGACTCACCTCGCTCGGGACGACTCCGAGCAGATAAAGTTCCGTCTCTATCACGTTTACGGCGCCTATGCCGTTGGCTACCGGATATAGTTCTATATATCCTCTGTATTCCCTGTCCGAATATTTGAACCAAGGATTATTCGAACGCCTGTCCGCTTCGAATATCATAGTGCCGCGCAATTTTATCGGTTTAAAAAGAACGGCGCCCGCGAACGGGCCTATCTTCTTTTCCCCGGTGTCTATCACCATTGAATGATTCCCGTATACAATATTAACGGATTTATTGGCCGGGATCATGGCGAATTCTTTCTGCGAAGCCTTGCCTATTATCCTGAAACCGTAAAAAGACTTAAGTCTGAAAAATTTATTTTTCCACTGGTTTCCAAGCTGATTAGTCCCCAGCCCCACTCTTATCTCGTCAGATTTCCCTATCTTTCTGGCGGAATCGATCTTGTCCAGTTTTTCCGAATATTTCACGCGGAAAGTCTCGTGCAGATCCTCCGGCTGCCTTGTCAGTTTCCCGGTAAGTATTTTCTTCATTTTCAGAGCGACGGGATGATCAGGGACCTGTTCCAGTATTCTGGTATACTGGTTATAGGCTTCGTTGAACTTCCCGTGGCGCGTGTATATGCCGGCGAGAGGCATTCTGGCTTCTATGAAATCAGGATCTTTCTTCAGCGCCCGGATAAGCGCTTTTTCAGCTTCGTCCATCATATCCAGATTCATATAATTCCAGGCGACTATATAGTCCACCCCAGAAAAGTCGGGTCTTAAATCCTGATATTTCTTAAGATGGATAATAGTCTCCTTCTTCATATTGTAATTGGAATACACGCTGGCCAGGCCAAGTTCCGTCCTTGCGTGATCCGGCGAGATCGCATAAGCCTTCGCGAACCAGCCCAGAGCCCGTTCGTAATCGGCCATATGAAAATTAAGCCAGCCGAGTTCGCAATAAATATCTATATTATTACCGTCGCGGACCAGCGCTTCTTCCAGCATTTCGTCCGCGGACTTGTAATTATCCAGCTGCCGGTAACACATGGCCGCGTTGAGCAGCGGCCTGGGATCTTCCGTCAAAGAGGCGGCTTCCTGATAAGTCTCCGCGGCTTTTTTCAGCGCCCCGGACAAATATTGTCCGTAAGCCTCTTTTTCAAGTTTCTCCGGAGAAGAAAGCGGAAGTATTTTTTTTACCTGTTTTTTTTTACGCGCTGCCGAAGTTGTTTTAGATGAAGCGGTCTGTTGGGCAGGATACAGCGGATTCGGACATGAAAATAGAAATACGGATGATAGTATAAAAAGAGTAGCGAAAAATCTCACATTTTTTATATTATTAAATTATGACGCTGTAAAGCAAAGATTAAAAGTAAAAATATTAAGAGCATGACGGACGAAGAATTATATAACGAATGCCTCGAAGGCGACGAAGAGGCTTTAAGTGTACTCATAGACAGATATAAAAATCCGTTATACGCTTATCTGCTGCGTCTTACCAAGAACCAGGAGACCAGTGAAGACATATTTCAGACTATTTTCGTAAAACTCCTGAAAAAAAAACAAAAATTCGACGACAAATTTAAATTCGCGCCATGGATATACACCATGGCCCACAATGCGGCCATGGACTTTTTCCGAAAAGAAAACAGCAGAAAGGAAATTTCCATAAACGATATAATTTCCAAAGCTACCGGCGGCGATTTTTCTCAGCCGCCTAGTTATTCTTTCGAGATATCTAAAGATCCAGGCCCCGACACTCTGTTCGAAAGAAAACAGCTGATGAAAAGCATCGAAAAAGCTTTCAACAGACTGTCTGACGATCAAAAAGAAATTTTTTTACTCAGGCATTATTCCAATCTTTCTTTCAAAGAGATATCCGAGATAAAAAAAATGCCCATAGGCACGGTTCTGGCAAGGATGAGCAGGGCCATGGCTTCTCTCAGAAAAATTTTGGAAAAAGATAAAAATCTAATGCAATAATTTAACCGTTAAAGGCGTTTATAATTTATGAGGAGCGTGAAATGAGCTGCGATCTTGATGAAGATATAATACTTTATCATTATAATGAACTCCCGGCCGAAAGGCGGGAGAGATTAAAACTGCATCTGGAAAAATGCGAGGAATGCAGAAGCTCTTTGCAGGCTCTTAAAGCGGCAGACAATTGGCTTGAAGAAACGACCCCCGTAATACCTGACAGCGTAAAAAGCGCTATCATGAAAACTAATGAATTCAGACATATAAATATAAGGCAGTACTTTAAAACCGTGACTAATGCGCTCATTTATACAGCCGCGGCCGTTTCTCTCCTTATTTTCTGCTCTTTTCTTCGTCCGGACCGCCATGCCAAAGGAAACGTTGTCACAGCGGAATTGCTCGAGGCCTCTATAACGGAAATTGAAAACGACATGACCTCTTACGATTCCCTCGGAGATATTTTCACGGCGGAATAGCGTTCCCAGGATATATTTAGGATATCCCTAAAGATGTCAGGAGATATAATAACATTATGAAAAAATTATCAGTATATCTATGGTCTGCGGTTTTCATCTTTTCTCTGGCTCCTGTGATCGCGGCGCAGGAACAGTCCAACGACGAGCAGGATCAGGAAGGCATGGAGCAGGAAATGCCCCGCCAGCCGGAGATGCAGGGAAGAATGCCGGGGCCCTGGAATGTCAACGCGATGCCTCCGCAGGGAAAAGAGCAGGCAGGCATGGCGCAGCAGAAAAATATGCCCAAGATGGGAAAAATGAAAAATATGGGCAAGATGGGCAACAAAGGCAAGAACGATAAAAATTACGGGGAAATGGAGGCTTTTTGTCTGTCGGAACCCGAACTTATGTCTCTGATACAGGAAACTTCCCCGGAACTGTTCAAAAAAGTAAACGCGATGAAGAAAGAGTCTCCCGAAAAGTTCAATCAGCTTACGGACAGACTCTCGCACCAGCTGTTCTTCGCAAAACAGGAAGGGAAATCGGACGAGGTGAAACAGGTCGTTAGCGGAATACTGCTGGACATGCAGATAAAAGACCTCGCCGACGATTACCGCAAAGCCGGTGACAAAGACAAGGCAAAAATAAAAGCTGATATCCAGAGCAAGATAAACGAACTGTTCGACATCAGGATGGCAGAACGGGAAGCAAGACTTGCCAAGATAGAGGCGAAGATAAAAGAAGCCAAAGATAATCTCGCCGAACGCAAAGCAGCGAAAAAAACCATCGTGGAACAGCAGGTTGACAGCATGACGGATCAGGTCTACAAGTGGTAAAAAAGTTAGGTTTAAGTAAAAAAGAGCCCCGCGGGGGGCTCTTTTTATTTTCCCCTCACGGGAATATCATAAAAATCAAACAGATATGTTAATATATTAATGAAAAGCACTCCGGACAGCGGGCCGGGGCGAGAATTCGTCTAAGCAGAAAAAGGTGTCCGGCTTATGAAAAGACTTGAAGAAATGTCGCTCGTAGAATTATGGCAGCTGTTTCCGATTATAATAAAACCTTACGACGGACAATACGCCGGATGGTATAAAGAAGAAAAACTGAACATTATAAAATCAGTCGGGGGAAAAAACATAATAAGGATAGATCATATAGGAAGCACTTCCGTCCCCGGACTTGCCGCTAAACCTACTGTGGACATGCTCCTGCAGATAACGGAAGACTGCGCCATGGAAAGACTTAAACTTAATCTGGCGAAAATTGAATATATTTTCTCCGCACAGCCTAAAAAACCGGCTCCGCACGCGATGTTTAACAAAGGATACACCCAAAACGGCTTCGCGGAAAAAGTGTTCCATCTCCATATAAGATATAAAGGAAACTGGCCGGAACTTTATTTCTGCTCTTATCTCAGGAAACATCCGGAAATATGCCGGGAATATGAAAAGCTTAAGTACCGGCTCGCCGTTGAATATAAAAACGACCGGGACAAATATACAGATAAAAAAACTGAGTTTATAAAAGTATATACCGAAAAGGCCTTCCTAGAAATAAAAAGAATTTAAATCCGCTTCCAATTTTTTCATAAATTTCGTAAAATCAAACAGACGTTTGACAATCCAGGCATAAAATATTAAAATACTTATATATCAAACAAACGTTTGTTTGATATATAAAAAATTGAACGGCAAATGAAATAATATAATGGATAAAAAAGAAAAAATAATACTAGCCGCCTCAGAATTATTCGCGGAAAAGGGCTATAAGGCGACTACGGTCAGGGAAATATGCTCCGCGGCGCGAACGAATATAAGCATGATATCTTATTATTTCGGATCCAAAGAAAAACTCTATAGAGAAATTATCTCTTATTTCACCAAGAAGACATCGGATTATATATATCTCTTCATTGATAAGAATACGGATATAGACGCCATGTCGAAACACGAAAAGATAAGCGTTCTGCTCCTTCTCATGGATAAACTGATCGAATTTTTCTATAAACGAATCCCGTCTAATTGTCTTAAAATAATTTTCTACGAACAGCAAAATATGGGTTCCGCGCCCAACGCGCCGGTATACGAACTGCTGAGGAAGATACTGGCGTCCCTATTACATAAGGACAAGGATGACAAAGAAGTCGTTTTCGGCGCGCTCAATATAATAGCTCCTGTGGCGACACCTAGGATTATGCTGTCTTTTTCTTTAAAAGCGCTCAAAAGGAAATATTTCGATGACGGTGACCTCGCGACCACCAGAAAGCACGCACGCAATAATCTGATGCGCGTTTTAAACGATTACGGAGTTTACGATGACTGACTTAATAAAAATTATTCTGCCATTTTTGCTTTCTACTCTGCCGTGTTTCGCCGCTGAGAACTCACTCATGAGCGGATTCGGCGATAAAGATCTTAATTATTATATCAACGGAGCGCTGGTTAACAATCACGAGTATAAAAAAACCGAATCTCTGATAGAAGCATACAGGCAGCGGACTCTCTACGCGCGCGGCGACGCGCTGCCGGCCGTGAGTCTGGCGGCGCAGTATATAAGAGGGAGCCTCCCCGGAGCCAGCCCGATCCAGTTGAAAGACAATATATTTCTGCTGCCGCTTACGGTAAGCTGGGAACCTGATATTTTCGGAAAGAATTCTAAAAAAACTGAAAGCGCAAGAAAAGCTTACGATATAGCGGCTGTAAAAAGGACTGGGACGGAAATATTGCTCGTAAGCGAAATAGCGGCCGCTTATATAGGCATAATAGAATACGACGCGCTTATAAAAAACCAGGAGGAAATAATTAATCTGGCTTCTGACAAGCTTGAAAGAACTAGAAAAATGCTGACCTCCGGAATAACGGACAATAAAGCCGTGATGAACGGAGAACAGGCGCTGGAAAAATTAATCAATGAACTAAAAGTGATGAAATTGACCAGAGACGCCGCCATAAATAATTTTTCCGTGCTTACCGGCACCGCCGCAGCCGAAGATATGCCAAGGGGAGATTTCTCCGGTTTCGAATACCGGGGGCAAATACGTTCCGGGATAAAAAGCGACTCCGTATACGGAAGACCCGATATTATGGAAATTGAAAAAAGACTGGAACAGCTGAACGTAAATACGGAAACGGCCAGGAAAGAACTGCTTCCAGTGTTCAGCATAACCGGGCTGATTTCTTTTAATAATGCCGTAAGCGACGAATTTTTCGACTGGGATAATTCCGTCAGGGGCGTAATGGGACAATTAAAACAGGACTTATACGCCGGCGGCCGTAAGAAGGCGAATATCAAAATAAAAGAAGCCGAATATAAAGCCGCATTCGAAGATTACAGACAGACAGCCCTCGAAGCATTCAATGAAATCAATACGGCTATGATCCATATCAGATATAATACAGATATTTATGAAGCGACCAAAAACTTATCCGATATCGAATATAAAAAAAGGACGGACTCGGAAATAAAATTCAGTAGAGGCGTCATATCCTACCCGGAATTTCTCGACGCCGAGATCAGTTACCTGCTTTCCGCGCAGGAAGTTATAAAAAGAAAAGCGGAAAAACTTATAGACTATATAACCTTATACAAAGCTACCGGAGGAAATTTATGACGAAGAAAAAAACAGCAGCGGCGGTAATAGCCGCTTTAATAGCGGTCACGGCCGGAATAATAATATACGGCAGAAACGACCGTCGTCCGGAAAAAACACTGACACTGTACGGGAACATAGAAATACGCCAGACAGATCTGAGTTTCATGACCGGCGGGCAGGTAAAACAGCTTAATTTCGACGAGGGGGATCAGGTAAAAAAAGGAGATCTGCTCGCGGTGCTTGACGAGAGGGACTACAGGGCAGGACTCGCGAAGGCCCGGGCGGAAGAAGCGAAAAGCATGTCGGAAAAAGAAAACGCGGACAGGAACTATAAGAGGAAAATCGCTCTCTGCGGAGACAATACTATATCTTCGCTGGAATGCGACCAGATAAAGAATCTGAAGAACACCGCGGAATCCGCTTATCTCTACGCGAAATCAATGCGCGAGATAGCCGAAAATCAGTTCGAATACACAAAGCTCACCGCTCCGGAAGACGGCATAATCTCCTCCAGGATCTGCGAGCCGGGAACGACGGTCCAGAAAGGGCAGCCGGTCTGCACCCTTTCAAAAACGAAACCGGTCTGGGTGCGTGTGTACCTGCCTGAAAAATATCTGGGAAACATCAGATACGGAATGAAAACGAGGATAATCACGGACAGCTCGGACCTTAAATCGGGGAAAAACAAAGAATACACCGGGACAGTGGGTTTCATATCTCCGGCGGCGGAATTCACGCCCAAGACAGTTCAGACGACCGATCTGAGGACCGATCTCGTATACAGGGTCAGGATATACGCGGACAATGACGACGGATTTCTCAGACTGGGCATGCCGGTTACGGTAAAAATAGACTTAAGATAATGACAGAGAACGCGGTTGAGATAGAAAATCTGACGAAAAACTTCGGAGAGCATCCGGCCGTATTATCCCTCGATATCGCCATAAAAAAGGGACTTATAACCGGTATAATCGGAGCGGACGGAGCAGGAAAAACGACTCTGCTGCGTATAATAACGGGACTTCTGACCCCTGACGAAGGGAAAATAACGGTACTGGGACTCGATCCTTCCGAAGAAAAGGAGATAATATCTTCAAGGACAGGGTATATGCCGCAGAAATTCGGGCTGTACGAAGACCTGACCGTAATGGAAAATATGGAACTGTACGCCGATCTCAAGGGCGTCGCGCACGATTTTTCCGAAATGCTGAAATTCACCGCGCTGGAACCTTTCCAGAAACGTTTGGCCGGAAAACTCTCCGGCGGAATGAAACAGAAACTCGGACTCGCCTGCGCCCTCCTCGGCAGTCCGGAACTGCTGGTGCTTGACGAGCCTTCCGTAGGGGTCGATCCGATATCGAGGCTGGAACTGATGCGGCTGGTACACGCTTTTATAACAAAAAAAACCACAGTGATATGGTCGACCGCTTATATGGAAGAAGCCGCGACATTCGACACGGCGGTAATAATGGACAGGGGCAGGATAGTCTTCAGCGGAGCCCCGGCTGAACTCGGCGGCGGGACCGCGGAATTCGAAAAAAACGTCATAGAGCTTATGGGCGGATATGAAGAAAAAGCATCGGAAATAGCGAGGAATTACAAAGTTAAAGACAAAGAGCTGGAATTTCCGGTGGAGGCCGTAAAACTCTGCAAGAGATTCGGCGGTTTCGAAGCGGTAAAGGACAATACCTTTAAAATACGCAGGGGCGAGATCTTCGGTCTTCTCGGGCCTAACGGTGCCGGAAAGACCACCTCCTTCAGGATGATGTGCGGACTCAGCAGGGCGAGCTCCGGAACCGCGAAAATAATGGGAATAGACATAAACAAAGACCCTACGGGAGCCAGAGCGAATATAGGGTATATGGCGCAGAAATTCTCCCTCTACGGGGATCTCACGGTAAAGGAGAATCTCAGATTCTTCGCCGGGGTATACGACACCGAAGATATGCGGAACAGGATAGAAAAAATAACCGGTATCTTCGAATTCGGCCAAGTCCTTGACACAAAATCCAAAGAGCTGCCTCTGGGTTTCAAGCAAAGGTTGTCCATGGCCTGCGCGCTGATACACGAACCGCCCATTCTTTTTTTAGACGAACCGACCTCCGGTGTCGACATAATTGCGAGGAAAGAATTCTGGAATCACATAAAATCGCTAGCGAAAAAAGGAGTCACCATATTAGTTACCACCCATTTTATGGAAGAGGCTGAATACTGCGACAGGATCTCCCTTTTCTACAAAGGAAAAACTATCGCCCTCGGGACTCCAGCGGAACTCAAAATGCTGGCGGAGCGGGACAATATGCAGGACGCTTTTATCAGTCTTATAAAAAGGAGCGGAAAAGATGAGAATAATTAGCGCTCTGGTCAGAAAAGAATTTCTGCAGATAAGAAGGGATATAAGCAGCATCATAATTTCATTCGTGCTGCCTGTACTGCTTTTTCTCATATATATGTACGCTATAAATCTCGATACGGCGAGGCTGCGTTTCGGCCTGAAGATAGACGACGCTTCTCCAGCTATCTCCTCGCTGGCAGGCTCGTTTACCCACAGCAGATACGCGGAAACGAAAATCTACGACGACAAAGAACTGATGTACGGCGATATACGGCGCGGAAAGATCAACGGAGCGGTTATAATCCCCAATGATTTTTCTTCCAGACTGAAAAAAGGAGAAAAAGCCGGAATACTTGTGATAACCGACGGAAGCAATGCCAATATCGCAAATTTCGCGCAGAGTTATCCCGTCAATATCGTTAACGGCTGGCTCGCCTCTAATAATACGGCCGGAAAAATACGTGGGCCGGTACAGGCCGAAGTAAGGACCTGGTTCAATCAGTCTCTCAACAGCCATTATTTCATACTCCCCGCTTCCCTGGCCGTAACGATGACGCTTATAGGCCTGCTGCTAACGGCCCTTGTCATATCCCGCGAATGGGAAAGGGGAACTATGGAAGCCCTGCTCAGCACCAGAGTTACAAAATTACAGATACTTATGGGAAAATATATCCCTTTTTTTATTCTGGGGATGATGTCCATGGCTTTCAATGTTTTCATGTGTATAGTCGTGTTCAAAATACCTTTTCACGGAAGTCTGACGGTATTCACCGCGGTAAGCGCGCTTTTTCTGCTCACCTCGATAGGGATAGGGCTGTTCATATCAACTGTGACCAAGAATCAGCTTCTGGCCAGCGAGGCGGCCATCGGCGGAGGGTTTCTGCCGTCTTTATTTCTGTCGGGCCTGCTTTTTCCGATAAATTCCATGCCGCTGTTCTTTCAGTATTTCACGCTGCTGCTTCCCCCGGGGCATTTCGTGAGTTTCGCGTCGAGCGAATTCATGGCCGGGACGGTGTGGAGCATAGTTTCCGTCAGTTCGGCTTATCTGGCCGCTCTGTCGGTGCTCCTTTTCGCGCTCGTTTATAAGAAAACGAAAATTAATCTGGACTGAATATGACCAAAAGTTTAAACAGGATTATATCGCTTATAAAAAAAGAGTTCATAATAACATGGCAGGACCCGAAAAGCAGGGCTATGGTGATAGTTCTGCCTTTAATACAGCTTATCTTATTCTCTTTCGCGATAACGATGGAAGTCAAAAATATAAATCTGGCCGTGCTGGACAGGAGCGGGACTTATGAATCGCGCGAACTGATATCCAGATTCGCCGCTTCGCCGAGATTTAAGCGGATATTCTATACTGAAAACGAAAGGCAGACGGGAAATTATCTGACGGCTCAGAAGGCCCAGATGGCTTTGGAGATCAGCGGCGATTTCGCGGAAAAAATAAAAAGGGGGCAGACGGCCGGAGTCCAGATAATCACCGACGGCAGGCAGACCAATTCCGCGGCCATATCAGGGAATTACGCCGTTCAGATAATATCCTCTTTTTCCGCCGAAATAGCTGACCGGGCAGGAAAAAACGGACCAGAGGTAGAAGCAAGAATAAGAAACTGGTATAATCCGAATCTAAATTATAAATGGTATCTGCTTCAAAATCTGGTTACTATTCTGGCCCTGATAATAACGCTCCTGCTGACTTCGATGTCGATCGCCAGGGAAAGAGAAAACGGCACTTTCGATCAGCTTATAGTAAGTCCTCTGAACGCCGCCGAGATCCTTATCGGGAAAACTGTGCCGCCGCTTTTTATAGCCACGGTCTGGGCCTGCGCGCTGGACGCCGTATCCGTCTATATATTCAAGATTCCTTTCGGCGGGTCCTTCTTCCTGATAATGTGCGCCAACCTGGCCTCTATGCTGGCCATGACTGGCGTCGGGCTTTTCATTTCGTCCATATCCAGGACACAACAGCAGGCTTTATTCGGCGTGGTGACTTTTCAGATGCCTGCCGTGATAATTTCCGGCTTTATATCTCCGATAGAAGATATGCCGAAAGTAATGCAGTACATAACGTATCTCGATCCGATAAGATACGCGCTGCGTCTCAGCCGCGGTATATTTTTTAAAAATATAGGCCCCGCCGATATGATGCCGGACATGATCCCGCTTCTGTGCATGGCGGCGCTGACGCTTGGTCTGGCCGGCTGGACTTTCCGGCGCAAATTAGACTGACCCCTCAATTATCTTCCTGCGTCTCCTGCTGGGAAGAATCGTCTTCCGAAGAATCCTCCTGACGCGGATCTTCCGAGGACTCATCGTCGGAAGACGGTCTAGCGGTCTCCTCTTCCGTAGAATAAAGGACTATTCTCCCCTCGTCGTTCGCCGGCCTGGGGCCTTCCTGCTCCAGTATCTCGTCGGCAAATTTCGCTTTAAGATCGTCCCCGAGCACCGCTTTGACCACTTCTTTGGCAATAGGAGCGGCCGCGCTGGCTCCGTGGGCCCCGTTCTCCACGAGCACCGCTACGGCCACTTTCGAAGGCTGCCCGTCCATCTCGGCATAACAGACGAACCATGCGTGGTCCGCCCCGTGCGGATTCTGGGCGGAGCCGGTCTTCCCGTAGATATCCACGCCTTTTATCTGCGCCTGCACCCCCGTCCCCTCGTGTATGACGTTCTTAAGTGCCTTCCTTATAAGTTCCCATGTCTCCGGCCGCAGTTTTATCTCGGCGCGCACTGAAGGCCGGGACGAGTATAATACATTCCCGTCTTTATCTTTTATCTTGTCGAGATAACGCGGCGTGTAAAATTTACCGCCGTTGGCCACCGAGGCTATCATCTGCGCCGCCTGGAGCGGCGTGACCAGAGTTTCCCCCTGCCCTATGGCCATATTCAGCGTGTCGCCGACGAACCAGTAGCTTTTTCTGTCGGCTCTCTTTGACGGACCGTAAACATTGCCGCGCCTCTCGTAGGGCAGATTTATCCCGGTGAGTTCGCCGAACTGGAATTTATGAGCGAAATCTTCTATGCTCGCCGGGCCTATTTTCTGCGAAGCTATATAATAATACACGTCGCAGGATTCGGTAAGCGCGTCGACGAAATCCACTTTGCCGTGCCCCGTGTGTTTCCAGCATTTGAAAACCCTGTTCCCGGTGTCGTAGGAACCGGGGCAGAAATACGATTCTTCCGGATTTATTTTTCCGCTTTCCAGGATAGCGGCCGAGGTCACTATCTTGAATATGGAGCCTGGAGGATACGTTCCCTGTATTGCGGAATTAAATTCGCTTACGACTCTGTTTTTCTTTTCCGCCCCGTAAACGGAAAACTGGTTAAGGTCGTAATCCGGCAGGACGGCGAAGGCCAATATCGCTCCGTTTCTCGGATCTATAGCCACCACCGCTCCTTTCCTCGTAACAGACTTCTTCAGCCCCTGTTCGGCCGCCTCCTGAGCCTTGGTGTTTATGGTAAGAAAAATGTCATCACCGGGGACCCAGCTCCTGTTCTCCAGTATTCTTTTCATACGGCCTCGGTAATCGACTTCCAGAAATATTCCGCCGTCTTTCCCCTTTAAATACTGCTCGTATATTTTTTCTATCCCGCTCTTGCCGACAAGAGAATCTATACCGTAACCCTGCGTCTTGGAATAGTCACGCCAGTCGGAAGCCGACATTTTGCCGGTATAACCTATCAGGTGGCTAAGGAAATCTCCGAAAGGATAATATCTCCTGGCTTCCGTCACTAAGCTCAAGCAGGGATAAACCGCCTGCAGTTCGGAAAGAGCCATCATCTGGGAGGAAGTGATATTTTCAGCCAGACGCACCGTCTTATGGCGCGAATAAGCCTGCCTGACAGACTCTTCCACCTTCTCAGGGTCTTCCTTTATGCGCTGGGCTATGGCATAAGCCATTTTCTTAAGGGTCTCCGGGTTTGTTTTCTCCGGCGGATAATATATCAGCGTGAAAGAAGGCCTGCTGATCGCCAGAGGCACGCCGTCGGAAGAAAGTATCCGGCCGCGCGGGGCGGTCTGCGAAAAGATCTTGGTGCGGTTTTTATCGGCGAGACTGCGGTAGTCTTCGTTCTTAAGTATCTGTATATTTATAAGCTTCAGGATAAAAACCAAGGCTATCAGATAGGAAAGCAATCTGAGGAAAAGGAGTCTCCCCTCGTTTCTGAAGCCGCTCGTCATACCATCCCGCTCACAGGCCTCCGGATATTTCCTTATACCGCTTTAAAACGGCGAAAGCGAGCGGCGCCGCCACGGCGTCGAGAAAAGGCTCTATGAAAAAATTAAGCGGACGGAACGAGGAGTTGAAAAAAAGAAAATGAATAATCCAGAAGAGAAAAGGACATATATAAGCGAGCACGAAAGCGGCGGTGGCCTGCTGAAAAGGACCGGAGAAATCGAATCTCACCTTCACTATGTTCAGAAGATAAGCGGCCAGCGTGTAAATAAGGCCGTAGGCGCCGAAATGCCCAGCGCCGAGCAGATCGGCGTAAAGTCCGAGGATGAAAGCGAAAATCACCGATTTCACGGGGCCCGCGATAAGCGAGACCGCGAACACAAAGGCGAAAACGCAGTTGACTGAAAGGCCCCAGAAAGTGAAATGCTGGTTAAACCACCATGAGAATGCCATTCCGGCAAACAAAATTACTATGTCGGCTAAAAAAGTCATCTGGCCCCCGAAGCCGCGCGCTCTTCAGCCTTAAGTGCGACAAGCGCGTCCGGAAGACGGCGTTTAAGCACATATATTTCCTTTAACGAATTAACGTCGCCGAAAGGAAGGACCGTTACCGATATGAAGTCCATAAAAGACTTCTGGTCCTCGGTGACCTTCGCGACCCTCCCCACATGTATCCCTCCGGGAAAAAGCTCGCCTGCGGAAGAAGTGACGATCTCCGCGTCCTTTTCGATAGTCCCGCCGGCCGGATAAAAATTCATCTGAAGCAAAGGCCCGCCGGTCCCCCTGGCCAGGGAATCGCTTTTGCCGGCGCCGGGGCTCACCATAACTGAAAATGATTCGTTCGTCAGAAGCATAACCTTAGAGAATTTTGAATAGACCTCTGACACCCGGCCGGCCAGAAAAGCCGAACCGTCAATAATCCCAAGCACGGTATCGTTAGCCTCTATCCCGTCGTCGCCGCCTTTGTCTATGAAAAGATATTCGTAAATGCACCCTGGAGTTTTGCTTATCACCTTTCCCCACACGCCCTTCCATTTCAGACGGGAGGCGACCTGCATGGCAGAGGACAGGCGTTCGTTTTCCGCGGCCAGACCGCGGTAATTACCTGCTTCCAGCTCGAGATCTTTTATCTTTTGCCTCAGCCTGACGTTTTCTTCTTTAACGGTTATCAGATCTATTATATTCGCGGGAACGTTCCGGAAAGCCTCGTCTATCTTTCCGGAATAATAAAGGGAAGGAAAAAGGGAATACCCCGCCAAGACCCTCGCCGAATGGACAAAAGGAGTAGTAGGGAAAATAAGCAGTATAAAGGAAATAACGGCGCATACTGCCGCCGTTATCGTACAAGAATCGTTAAATTTTATCATTGCCACGCGCGTTTATTAAGCGCCGCGCTCAATTAGAAGTCAAATGTTTTTCGGGAATCGGCTTGCTGTATCTGATCCTGTCGAGATTCTCAAGATATTTTCCGCAGCCGAGAGCCACACAGCTTAGCGGGTCCACCGCCCTGTGCACGGGGAGCTCGGTTTCCTGTCTTATGAGTTCCGGCAGACCGCGCATAAGAGCGCCGCCGCCGGCCAGGACCACGCCTCTGTCAACGAGATCGGAAGAAAGCTCGGGCGGGGTTTCCTCAAGGACCTCTTTTATCACTTCGACGATCTTTTTCGCGGATTCTATAAGGGCCTGACGTATTTCTTCGGAAGACACGGTTATGATGCGGGGAAGGCCTTTGACTTTGTCCCTGCCCTTAACCTCTATGACTTTCTCTTCGTTATTGGGAAGCGGATAGACGGACCCTATCCTGAATTTCACATCTTCGGCAGTACTCTCGCCGATGAAAAGGCCGTGCTTCCTCTGGAAAAACTGCACGATATCGTCGTCGAACTGCGCGCCGGCGACGCGGAGCGATCTGGAAAGCACCATCCCGCCGAGCGAAACCACTGCGACCTCTGTCGTCCCGCCTCCGATATCGCATATCATGCTGCCGTGCGGTTCGTCCACAGGCAGATCCGAGCCTATGGCGGCCGCCATAGGCTCTTCGATCAGATGCACTTCGCGCGCTCCGGCCTGCTGCGCGGACTCCTGCACGGCTCTTTTCTCCACTTCCGTAATGCCGGAAGGGATACCTATGACTATGCGGGGATGCAGCAGACTCCTGCGGTTGTGAACTTTCTGTATAAAATACTTGATCATTTCCTGCGTGGCTTCGAAGTCGGCTATAACGCCGTTCCTCATAGGCCTTATGGCCACGATATTGGCCGGGGTCCGCCCCAACATCAGCTTCGCCTCGTTTCCTACCGCGAGCACACGGTGTCTCTCTTTCTCAACCGCCACTACGGACGGCTCTCTGAGAACGATCCCTTTTTCCTTGACATAGACTAAAGTGTTAGCCGTGCCGAGGTCCATGGCTATATCGTTTGAAAAAAGACTGAAAAAATAATCAAGCATTTTGAAATTACAAAAAACTACATCAGTTTAACCAAAGCTATTTCGGCGGCGTCGCCCTGACGCTGTCCGAGTTTAAGCACGCGCACAAAACCGCCGTCCCTTTCTTTATAACGGGGAGCGAGCACGTCGAATATTTTCTTATACACGGCTTTGTCTTTGATAACGCGGCGCACTTCTACGTGGCGGTTATTCTTAGCGTCAGCGATCACATGTTCCACTACGCTGGTAAGCTCCTTAGCTTTCACCAGCGTGGTCTCTATTTCCTCGTGAAGCAGAAGGCTGGCTGCCATATTAGAAAACATAGCTCTGCGGTGCGCGCCTGTGCGCGAAAGTTTTTTTTCACCAAGATTCTTAATCATAAACTTTTCCTTATCTCAATATAATTCGCTGCCGGTCATTTGCCGTTCATTCCGAGAGAAAGGCCCATTTCGACAAGTTTTTCCTTGATCTCGTCCAGCGATTTCTGTCCGAAGTTTTTGACCTTGAGCAGATCTTCTTCGGTCCTACTGACGAGTTCTCCTATGGTCCTTATTCCGGCGACCTTCAGGCAGTTGGAAGCCCTGGCGGATAATTCGATCATTTCAACGCCCTGTTCGAGCTTGGCAACGGTCTCCTTATCCTCGGTGTCGTCCTGAACCGGGGTCTCCTGAGCGACGGCGACCTCTTCCTTAGGCAGGAACGGTATTATCGACCTGCGGAGAAGAGCGGCGGCGTCTTCGACGGCCTTAGACGGGTCCACTGTGGAATCGGTCCACACCTCTAGGGTCAACTTATCGTAGTCGGTGCGCTGGCCGACGCGGGCGTTCTCCACGTTATAATGGACCTTCTCCACCGGGGAGAATACCGCGTCCATGGGGATATAGTCCACCGGCAAAGGCATCTTAGTTCTTATTTCGTCGGAAGTAAGATAACCGGCGCCGCGAGCCACTTCAAGTTCGGCTTCGAAAACTGCTCCGCTCTCGAGATGCGCTATCACCTGGTCTTTGTTTATGATCGTGACATTCGCGTTCTCGCGGATATCGGCGGCCTTTATCTCTTTCTTTCCGCTGGCGGAAAGAATAAGGGTTTCCGGATTGTCTCCGTTAAGGCGCAGGCGAAGTTTTTTCAGATTAAGCAGAATCTTAACCACGTCTTCCTGCACTCCCGAGATAGCTCCGTATTCATGGCGCGCGCCTTTGATGCGCACGGCCACTACCGCCGCTCCCTCCAGACTGGAGAGCAGTATGCGGCGGAGTGAATTGCCGATTGTATGGCCGTAGCCTTTTTCATAAGGTTCGGCCGTAAATTTGCAATATCCCGGAGTCTTAGTCGCCTCGTCAGCGTAAATACCCTGCGGTATTACGATCGGTTTTGTGAAAATAGACATTAAGATGCCTCCTGGTCCGCTTAGTTCTTAGAATAGTACTCGACGATGAGCTGCTCGTCGACTGATATACTGGATTCAGCTCTGTCCGGCATGCGGACGAGTTTTCCGGTCTTTGTCGCGTCATCCCATGTGAGGAAACTCGGGCGCTGAACCGTTTTCGCGGCGTGCTCGAGCCCCTGCTTTACGAGTACATTCTCGGCAAACTTGGCATCCACTGAAATTTCATCGCCGACCTTTACTAAATAAGACGCAATGTCAACGCAGCGACCGTTGACCTTGACGTGGCCGTGATTGACCATCTGGCGCGCCGTGCGTAGCGATACCGCCAGTCCGAGGCGTCTGACGACATTGTCGAGACGTATCTCGAGCGTTCTGAGCAGATCTTCTCCGGTCTGTCCCAGGGCTTTGGAGGCGTTGGCGAAGAACCGGCGGAACTGGGCTTCGCCGATCTGCGCAGTCATACGGGCGATCTGCTTCTCGCGCAGATGTTTGCCGTAATCGGATAATTTGTTTCTGAGGCCGCCCGTGGAAAAACGTTTTCCGCTGTTCTTGGCGTTCTGTTTGTCAATTATGCAGTTTGTGAAACATTTAGTCCCTTTCAGATACATCTTCTGGTTCACTTTCTGACATTTTTTGCAACTTGGTCCTGTATATCTAGACATTAAAGTCTCTCCTTAAATTATATATTTCCCCGCTATTATACGCGGCGGGCTTTGGGAGGGCGGCAGCCGTTGTGAGGAATCGGCGTTATGTCGCGGATGGAAACTATATGAATGCCGCTGGCCGATATGCCGCGGATCGCTGTTTCTCTGCCTGGGCCGGGACCACTTACAAAAACCATAGCCTGCTTGACTCCGTAATCTCCGGCTTTGGAAGCAGCTTTGGAAGCTGTTATCTGAGCCGCGAACGGAGTGCTTTTCTTAGCGCCTCTGAATCCGTTATTGCCAGAGGTAGACCATGCTATAACTCCACCTTTTTCGTCGGTAAAACTGACGATGGTATTATTGAAGGAACAGTTAATATAAACACGTGCGAAGGACACGGTGCGCAGGCGACGCTTAGCCTGAGGCTTTTTGACGCCGCTTATCTGTTTTTTAATTTCTGCCATAAATTTTCTCCTTGAATTTATTTTCTGCCGTCATGAATCAGCTGGCGGCGGCAACTTTTGCGGCTGAACCAACAGTGCGTCTTCTTCCGCGGCGCGTACGCGCATTGGTGCGGGTCCGCTGGCCCCTTGCAGGGAGATTCCTGCGGTGTCTGTATCCGCGGTAGCTGTTTATATCAACATACCGTTTAATATTGGAGTTTACTTCTCTGCGAAGTTCTCCTTCAACTTTATATTCTTTCTGAATGGTAGAGTTCAGAAGACCTACCTGGTCCTCTGTCAGATCCTTGACTCTTATGTCAACAGGGATCTGAGCCTTTAACTCTTCCAATATCTTGGCGGCTAACGGCCGGCCTATGCCGTATACGCAGGCAAGCGCTACGCATAATTTTTTTTCTTTGGGCAAATCCACGCCCGCTATTCGTGCCATACTTTCTCCTTATTGCCTTAAATGTCCAGTTTACGATATTTTATCGTTTATTCGTTCCGTGCAGCCGTTTCATCCCTGTCTCTGCTTATGGCGGGGATCAGAACAAATCACTCGGACAACTCCTTTACGCTTTACTATCACACATTTATTGCAGATCTTTTTTACACTAGCTCTAACTTTCATTTTTAGTACCTCTTTTACCTTTCGGTGCGGTCATTTATCTCTGTAGACGATACGACCTTTCGACAGATCGTACGGAGATAGTTCCATCCGCACTTTATCACCGGGAAGTATTTTTATGTGGTGGATGCGCATCTTCCCTGATATAATACCGAGAATGATTCTCCCCGGAGGAATTTCAACCCTAAAAGTCGCGTTCGGAAGCGCCTCTTTTATGACGCCCTCCACTTCTATCTTATCGCCGTTATCGGACATATTATTGTTATATTATAACAAATTGTACACAGCTTATAACAGTATAAAATTTGTTTTTCATTCCTTTGTTAGTATTTCACAGCCGTCTTTGGTAACAGCCACGGTATGTTCAAAGTGAGCGGAAAGACTTCCGTCGGCCGTAACCGCGGTCCAGCCGTTCTCTTTTATTCTGACTTTCCAGGTGCCCAAAGAGAGCATTGGCTCTATCGCGAGCGTCATGCCTTCCCTGAGGACCGGACCGGATTTGGGACTGCCGTAATTCGGTATCGAAGGATCCTCGTGCAGGTCGCGGCCTACGCCGTGTCCAGTGAATTCCCTGATCACCCCGAGTCCGTTTCCCTCGGCGAATTCCTGTATCGCGTTGCTGACGACACCTAGCCTGACGCCGGCTCGGACATGAGCCAGACCGACCGCAAGAGATTCTTTGGTGAGATCCATCAGGCGTCGGGCTTCCGGAGACGCCTTGCCGACAGGGACGGTAATGGCGGAATCCCCGTAGAAACCGTCGACCACCGCGCCCATATCCAGACTGACTATATCGCCGGCCTTGAGATGTCTCTTAGCGCTCGGGAAACCGTGCACTATCTCCTCGTTCACGGATATGCAGACCGTTCCCGGGAAACCGCCGTAGTTCAAAAAAGCGGGTTTGGCCCCCGCGCTTTTAATATAGTCGAAAGCCAGCTTGTCCAGATCGGCAGTGGTCATACCGGGTTTGACGGCATTAGCCATAACCGACAGAGCGCGGGCGGTTATCCTGCCGGCTTCGCGCATGAGTTTCAACTCGTTATTAGTCTTTATTTCTATCATTTTCCAAAAAGAACTTCCTCAGCTTCCGAAAATGCTTTTTCCGGGCTGTTACTGCCGTCTATGACGGTGAGGAGTCCTGCTTTTCTGTAATAAGACAGAAGAGGCTCGTTTTGGAAGCGATAAACCTGAAGGCGGCTGACTATAACCTCCGGGGTGTCGTCTTTACGGTGGAGAAGAGGCTTGGAGCAAAAATCGCAGAAACCTTCTTTTTTCGGAGGACATGTCTTGAGATTATAAATCTTACCGCAGCCGGAGCATATTCTGCGCGCGCAGAGACGGCCGACAACGGCCTGTTCCGAAACGTCAAGGGACAGGACCGCGTCTATCTTTTCGCCTCTGGAAGCGAACCAGGAGTCAAGCGCCTCGGCCTGCTCCACTGTGCGCGGGAAACCGTCGAACAATTTATTTCCTTTCTCACCGGCGAGACGGTTTTTTACCAAATCCAGAACCAAATCGTCAGGGACGAGCAGTCCCTTTCTTATAAACTCATTAGCCTTCAGGCCGAGAGGCGTCTTCTCCGCGATCTCGGCTCGAAAGATATCACCCGTGGAGACGTGAAGGAAATTTCTTTTTCCGGAAAGTTCCTTCGCTAAAGTTCCCTTCCCGGCTCCGGGGGCTCCGAGCAGAATAATATTCATATTACTGCCCGACATTGAACCAGCGGCCCTTTATCTTCGAATTCTTCGAAAAGCCTTCGTATCTTCTGAGCAGCAGATGCCCTTCGGTCTGGGCGATGGTGTCTAAAGCGACGCCGACTACGATCAGCAGAGATGTGCCGCCGAAATAGAACGGGATATTCCATTTGGCTCTCAGATAATCGGGAAGCACGGCGATAGCGGAAACCGCAAGGGCGCCGGCCAGAGTTATCCTGTTGAGCACGCGCTCGATATATTTAGCCGTCGGTTCCCCTGGTCTTACGCCCGGGATGAATCCGCCAGATTTCTTCATATTGTCAGCAAGATCTTTCGGATTTATGCTGACCGAATTATAGAAATAGCAGAAGAAGATAATAAGCGCGACATAAATAAGCTGGTACATGAAGCTGGTGTGGTTCATGAAACTCATCATCTTCTGCGCCCAGGCCGCGGAAGGATTGAAAGAACCTATGGTATAGGGAACGCTCAGCAGTGATATGGCGAAAATGACCGCAATAACGCCGGACTGGTCGACTTTGAGCGGCAGGAAAGTGGCCGCACCGCCCGTCATCCTGCGCCCGACCATTCTCTGCGCGTACTGAACGGGAATCTTTCTCTGCGCTGTCTCGAGCCATACCACAAGACCCACGATGACGATAAGGCCTATGACTATGCCGATGCCCGACAGGATACTGATTTCGTCTATCTGTATCAGCTGTATCAGCTGCATGACGCCGCTTGGCATGCGGTCTATTATTCCGGCGAAAATGATAAGCGAGATACCGTTTCCGATACCGCTTTCAGTCATCTGTTCGCCGAGCCACATTACGAATATCGTCCCGGCGGTAAGAGTAAGCACGGTAATGAAATAGAACATGCCGGACGGATCTATGACTATAGACGGTCCGTTCCCCGAAGCATTCATATGCGTGAGGGCAAGAGTGAGTCCGAGGGACTGAAACGCGGATAATATCAGCGTGAAAATACGGGTGTACTGCACTACTTTTCTTCGTCCGCTCTCGCCTTCCTTCTGAAGACGGTCAAGAACAGGCAGCACATGGGCTCCCTGCACCAGGCTCATGATAATGGATGCGTTAATATAAGGCATTACGCCGAGCGAAAATATAGAGAATTTTCCCAGCGCGCCGCCCGAAAATATATCAAGGAAACCCAGTATTGAACCGGCCTGCTGCTGAAACAGCGACTGCAGGGCGGCGGAATTGATCCCGGGGATAGGAATAGCGGCGCCCAGGCGGTAAACCGCCAGGGCACCCAGTACGAAGAATATCCTCTTTTTCAGTTCCTTAATCTTGAAGATATCTGCTAAACTTTGCATGTTTTATCCGTAAACTATTATTTCTCAATCAAAGCGGCGGTGCCGCCTGCTTTTTCAATCTTTTCTTTCGCTGATTTAGAAAAAGCGTGAGCCGAGATATTGAAGGCCTTGGTTATATCGCCGTTGCCCAGTATCTTTACCAGACAACCGTGTTTGACAAGCCCTGTCTCAACAAGAATCAACGGATCTATTTTAGCTCCAGCATCAAAATGATTTTCGAGAGTCTCAACGTTCACCCATTCGTATTCCACGCGGAATTTTGTATTGCTGAAACCGCTTTTCGGAATACGTCTCATCAGGTTCATCTGTCCGCCTTCGAAGCCGCGTCCTTTCGTGCCGCCGGAAGTGGAATGCTGTCCCTTCTGTCCGCGGGTGGAAGTCTGGCCGTGGCCCGAACCCTGTCCGGTCCCAAGGCGTTTGCGTTTACGGGTAGAACCCGGTTTTGGTTTAAGAGTATTCATTGCCATGATTATTTCTCACCTCTTATTTTAAGCACTTCTTCTTTGCTCTTAAGACGTTTTAAGGCGTCAAGAGTGGCGTACACGGTATTGAAAGCGTTGCGGCTGCCGAGGTTTTTCGTGAGCAGGTTTTTAAATCCGGCCGCCTCGAGCACGGCGCGCGCGCCGCCGCCGGCTTTAAGCCCAGTCCCTTTCATAGCGGGTTTGAGCCAGACATGGCCCGCGCCGAAGAATCCTTCCACTTCGTGAGGGATCGTGGAATTCAGGATAGGGAACTGATACATATCTTTTTTAGCGTTTGACGTAGCTTTCTGAATAGCGGCCTGAACTTCGTTCGATTTTCCAAGCCCTATGCCGACTTTACCGTTTCCGTCGCCGACAACCACCAATGCGCTGAACGAGAAGCGTTTTCCGCCTTTTACCACTTTGGTAACGCGGTTGATGGTAACAACCACTGATTTTTCTTCTTTGGAGTCAGTCAGATCCAGCTCCAGAGAATCGTTCTGCGGATTCTCCTTAACTGCGGGTTTATCAGTTTTTTTCTGGTTTTTAAGCATGTTTTTTGCTTCTCCTGTTAAAATTTGAGTCCGCCTTCGCGTGCTCCGTCTGCTAACGATTTAATGCGTCCGTGATAGATATGCCCGCCTCTGTCGAAGCAGACTTCCGTTACGCCTTTCTCGATAGCGCGCTTCGCGAGCAGAACTCCGATCTGCTTAGCGGCCTCTATATTCTTGCCTGCTTTCAGCTTAAGTTCTTTGTCCATGCTTGAAGCGGAGACGAGCGTCGTTCCTTTCTTGTCGTCGATGACCTGCGCGTAGATATATTTCGCGCTGCGGAAAACGCTCAGACGGGGACGGTTGATTCCGCGCTCGAAAAGTTTATTGCGGGAACGAACCTTGCGGAAATTATATCTCTGATGTTTAGTTATCATATTTTTTCCTCTTTTATTCCTTATTTCTTAGCACCAGCCGCGGCAGCTGTTTTTCCTGCTTTGCGGATAATGTGTTCGTTCTTATATTTTATGCCGGTGCCTTTATACGGCTCCGGAGGTTTAATCCTCTTTATCTCTGAAGCGGTGTTCCCGACCAGCTCGCGGTCCATGCCCTTCACCGTAAGAAGAGTCTGTTTCGCGTCGAAGCTCATTTTTATCCCTTCCGGTATCGGGAAAATCACCGGATGCGAAAAACCGAGCTGCATGGAGATGGACTTTCCTTTGACCTCTCCTTTAAAACCGACTCCGTTGATCTCGAGGAATTTCTCAAATTCCTTAACGACGCCCTTCACCATATTATTGAGTCTGGCTCTGGTGGTGCCGAAGACGGCGTTTTTCTCGAATTTGTCGGCATGGTCTTTTATGCTGACATGCATTACTGCACCTTCCACGGCAACTGCGATTCCTTCGGGAATATTATACGAAAGTTTGCCGAGAGGGCCTTCCACCAGAACAGTTCCGTTTTTAACGGAAGCTTTTACTTTGTCCGGCAGGACTATTGGTTTTTTTCCGATTCTGCTCATTTTAATACCTCAATAAAGCGGGCTGGATTTACCAAACCTGGCAAATCACTTCCCCTCCGACCTTCTGTTTTCTGGCTTCAGCGTCTGTCAGAAGTCCTTTGGAAGTCGACAGTATCGTAACTCCGAAAGCCTGACGAACGCGCGGCAGCTCGTCGTGGGCGCGGTATACGCGCAGACCCGGCTTGGAAACGCGGCGCAGTCCGACTATCGCAGGCTGCTTCTCCTGCGTGTATTTAAGAACCACGCGTATCACTCCGCGCTTATCTATGTTTTTGTCCGCTTTCGGGTCAAGAACTTTATAATTAGAAACGAAACCCTCTTCTTTAAGCAGTTTGACAACGCCCAGTTTGATACCGGAGAAAGGGACGTCCACTTTCTCTTTCCGCTTGGCGGAGGCGTTTCTTATAGAGACCAGCATATTCGATATTGGATCCATTGTTATTACCTCGTAACAAAAATTTCCTCGTACCAGCTTACCAGCTGGACTTCTTAAGGCCCGGAATCAGGCCCTCGTGGGCCATCTTGCGAAGACAGATTCTGCACAAACCGAAGTCGCGGTAATATCCGTGCGGACGTCCGCAGATCTGACAGCGGTTGCGATAACGCGTTGAAAATTTCTGCGGCTTGCGCATCTTTGCTAACCATGCATATGTAGCCATTGAATTTCTCCTAAATCAGCGAATCAATTCGCCTTGTTTTTCTTGAAGGGGAAGCCGAGCATTTCGAGCAGCGCTTTTCCTTCCTCGTCAGTTTTAGCGGTGGTTACGAACGTAATGTTCATACCGCGGGCCTTCGGGGAACGCTCCATATCTATTTCCGGGAATATATGCTGTTCCTTAAGTCCTAAATTCAGATTACCGCGGCCGTCGAACAGTCCGTCGCTGAAGCCCTGGAAATCTCTTATCCTGGGGCAGGCCAGAGAAATGAAGCGGTCCAGGAACTCGTACATCTTGATTCCGCGCAGAGTGACTCTGACGCCTATGGGAAGACCTTCGCGCAGTTTGAAGTTCGATATCGATTTTTTCGCTTTGCGTATCTGAGGGGCCTGGCCGGTTATAAGGGAAATATCCTCTTTGGCCTGGTCTATGGCCTGTATATTGTCCTTGGCTTCGCTGACGCCGACGTTTATCACTATCTTCGTCAGTTTCGGGGAGGCCATCACAGACTTGACGCCGAGCTGTTTCATCAGAGCCTGGCGGACTTCTCCTGTGTAGATGGCCTGTATGCGCGCCTTATAGCCTTCGGGAAGAGAACTCTGCTTTTCCACGGCCGCGACCGCGGAAGAGCGGCTCTCGCCCTTCTTGGCCTTCTTACTCATCTGAGCCGGCTTCTTGGCTGTCTTATTTTCTTTAGTAGTATCTTTAGCCATTTAAAACACCTCTTAGATAATGACTTCGCCGCATTTCTTGCAGACGCGCAGTTTCTCTCCGCCCTGAACCACCATTTTTACGCCGGCAGGCTTGCCGCATTTAGGGCAGACGAGCTTAACATTGGAAATATCAAGCGGGGCTTCCAGCTTATGAATCCCGCCGGGGTTTCCCTTGCTGGTTTTTTTGTGTTTGGAAACTATGTTTAATCCCATCACCGTGACGCTGTTGTCAGCGGGATTAATTTCCTTTATCTCGCCTTTCTTGCCTTTCTCACGGCCGGCGATGACGAGCACTGTATCTTTTTTCTTAAGTTTTGCCATAAAAGTCCGCCTTATAACACTTCAGGAGCCAGCGAAACGATCTTAAGGAAATTTTTCGCGCGCAGCTCTCTGGCAACCGGTCCGAAGACGCGGGTTCCTTTCGGTTCGCCGTTGTCATCTATGATGCAAGCGGCGTTCTCGTCAAAACGGATATAAGATCCGTCCGGGCGGCGCGATTCTTTCGACACGCGCACCACTACGGCCTTCACCACATCGCCTTTCTTAAGAGCGGCGTGCGGGATCGCTTCCCTGACGGAACATACGATAGTGTCTCCGAGATATGCGAATTTGCGGAAGCTGCCGCCTTTTATATGGAAGCACTGAAGTTTCTTTGCGCCTGAATTGTCAGCCACATTCAGTATTGTTCTTAACTGTATCATTGAAATTCTCCAGTCACAGGCCGCTTATTTAGCGGCCTTTTCGACTACCTGACTCACTCTCCAGCGTTTGCGCGCAGACATGGGGCGCATGCTGGTGATCTCAACGAGATCGCCGAGATGCGACTCGTTCGTCTCGTCGTGGGCGCAGAACTTATGGTTGCGGCGTATGGTTTTTCCATATACGCCGTGCATAATCACGTGCTCTACGCTCACTTCGCGTGTTTTATCCATTTTATCGGACACGACTACTCCGCGCATGACTTTGCGAGAGCCTCTTTCGATATTATTCATTTATTTTCCTCCGTCTTTACTGCGGCGGCGAGTTCTCTCTGCCTGAGCAGGGTGTTTATTAAAGCGATTGTACGGCGTGCCGCACGGACCTGAACGGGGTTGTCGACAGGAGCGGTGGTCTTCTGAAAACTCACTCTGAAGATCTGCTTCTGGAGTTCGCCCGCTTTCGCTTTAAGCTCGGAATCCGACATATTTGCTATATTTTCTTTGTCTCTTCTCTTCATAACAGAAACTCCCTAATTAATTCTGTTCACGCGCAACGAAAGTCGTGCGGATAGGCAGTTTGTGGCTTGCGCGGGTGAACGCTTCCTGCGCGGTGGCGAGATCTAGACCTTCCACCTCGAAAAGTATTCTTCCCGGCTTCACTACGGCTACCCAGTACTCTGGCGCGCCTTTCCCTTTTCCCATACGTGTCTCAGCAGGATGTTTCGATATAGATTTATCAGGGAATATTCTAATCCAGACTTTACCCTTCTTGCGAAGATAACGGACTATAGTGATACGGCAGGCTTCTATCTGGCGGGCTGTTATCCAGCGGGGCTCAAGAGCCTTTAAACCGTATTCGCCGAACGCTAACGTTGTACCGCGTTTCGCAAAACCTTTAATTTTCTGTCTGGTCTGCTGCTTGCGGTGTTTAACTCTTTTAGGCATCAACATGGCTGTATCTCCTTAATATTTTATGCCTGAGCTGCTTCATTATTAGCCGCAGCCGACTGCACCGGAGCCTCTTCCGAAGCGGCCGGAATCTCAACCGGATTCTCAGCCTGCATTTTCAGAAGCTGCTCTCGAAGTTCGCGCTGGGTCTTCGCAAAGAAAAGTTTCTTGAAGATCCACACTTTTATCCCGATCTTGCCCATGGTGGTGTGTGCTTCCACGAGCCCGTAATCTATATCGGCTGAAAGTGTCTGAAGCGGAACTCTGCCCTTGCGGAACCATTCGCTGCGGGCGATTTCGGCGCCGCCGAGGCGGCCTGAAGCCATAATCTTGACGCCGAGAGCGCCTGAAGCCATTGTATGCTCCATGGCTCTTTTTATGGCGCGTTTGAAAGAAATACGTTTTTCTATCTGCTGCGCTATCGACTGTCCGACCAGTCTCGAGTCCAGTTCCGGCATCTTTATCTCGGATACGTTCACGAAGACCTTGCGGTTCGTCGTCTTCTCTATCTCTTTTTTGAGATTTTCGATATCGGCGCCTTTGCGTCCGATTACGACTCCGGGGCGGGCGGTGTGTATGCTGATCTTCAGGTAATTGCCAGCGCGCTCTATATCCACCCAGCTGACAGAAGCGTTCGCGAATCTGTCGGTCACAAGCTGTCTTATCTCGTAGTCTTCACGAATAAGCTCGGGCATTTTTTTAGGATTGAACCAGCGTGACTGCCAGCCCTGAATATAGCCGAGCCTTAAACCTTTGGGATTAATCTTTTGACCCATAATACTCTCCAGCGCTTAGCGCTGTGCCTCCTTCACGTCGCTTACCATTACGGTAATATGGCACATCTTGCGCTTAAACGGCATCGCGCGGCCCTGGGGGCCCGGCTGTACGCGGCGCAGCATGCCCATTGGGCCCTGATCCGCGAAAGCTGTTGTGACGTACACTTCTTTCAGGTCTACTTTTCTTCCGAGCTTCACTGAGAGATTTGCGCCGGCTGAGAAAACAGCTTTCTTCACTATGGTGTTCGCTCCGCGCGGTGTATTGTCTAATATAGCTCCGGCTTCAAACAGGGATTTTCCCTTTATTGCGCTGAGGAGCTGGCCGACCTTGCGGCGGCCATAGCGTTGATACTTAAGTTGGCATTTTGCTTCCATAAAATTTCTCCGTTCACCTTATTCCTATGATAATTTCCTCAAACGGACTAGGTTAGAGCGGTAGCCTCCTTAGTGTGCGACGCACCGTGGCCTCTGAACAGGCGCGGGAATGAAAATTCCCCTAATTTATGGCCTACCATACGTTCGTTTATATATACCGGCAGAAATTTTCTGCCGTTATGAACCAGCAAAGTATGCCCTATAAATTCAGGCGTTATCGTAGTTGAACGGGCCCAGGTTTTAATCTGTTTTTTCTCGCCGCTCTGGTTCATCTTTTGAATTTTTTCCAGCAGTGACTGCTGGACAAAAGGTCCTTTCTTGGAAGATCTGCTCATTTATTTTTTTCCTCCATTATGCAGCTTTGGATTTACGTCTGTCCTGGACGATCATCCAACTCCAAATCTTAGATTTGGTGCGTGTCTTAAAGCCCTTGGAAGGCTGATTCCACGGCGAGCGGGGCACATTATTACCCTTAGAGTGTCCGCGGCCTCCGCCGAGAGGATGGTCAACCGAGTTCATGGCGGCTCCGCGCACTGTCGGTCTTATGCCGAGGTGACGTTTGCGGCCTGCCTTTCCGAGGTTGATGGTATTGTGTTCGACATTACCCATCTGGCCTATCGTGGCCATACATTCTTTAAGGACCTTGCGTATTTCGCCGGAAGGCATCTTTACGAGGGCGTAAGAACCTTCTTTAGCCATAAGCTGGGCCTGTGTTCCCGCGGCGCGCACGAACTGCGCTCCCTTTCCTGGGATCATCTCGATGGCGTGAATGAAAGTACCGTCCGGGATGCAGCTCATGGGAAGCGCGTTCCCGAGTCTTATCTCGGCTTTCGGTCCGCTCATAACGGTCGTTCCAACGGCGAGGCCCAGAGGTGCGGGGATATAACGTTTGTCTCCGTCCGCGTAGACCAGCAGCGCTATACGGGCGTTTCTGTTGGGATCGTACTCGATAGAAGCGACTTTCGCCGGAACTCCGAATTTCTCACGCTTGAAATCTATCGTTCTGTAACGGCGTCTGTTTCCGCCGCCGTGGTGGCGGACCATTACCATACCGGTATTGTTGCGACCGCCGTTCTTACGTAAGCCTCTTACTAAATTCTTCTCGGGCTCTGTCTTGGTGATGTCCGAAAAATCGGCCATCTGCATTGCGCGGCGGGAAGGAGTATAAGGATTGAATGATTTTACTGGCATAATTTATTTCTTCCTTTTTCGTCAGTTATCACTTGGGAAGGGCTGAAAAATCGATCTTCTGCCCCTCTTTCACTGTAACCATCGCTTTCTTCCAGTCGGAGCGATAACCCTGATTCCGGCCCATGCGATGCAGCTTGCCTGCGACTAAAGCCGTCCTAACGTCCGTGACTTTTACCTTGAAGAATTCTTCGACGGCTTTTTTAATCTCAGTTTTGTTAGCTTTAACGTTAACCTTAAAGCAGTAACGGTTATTGGCGTCTTTCATAGCGACGCTCTTTTCACTTAGAATCGGAGAAATGAGAATATCAGTGTAGTTCATGTTAATCCTCCTTCACTGACTCTGCGATCATGTCAAAACCGGCTTTCGTAAACACGATTTTCTCATTCCGGAGAAGTTCGTAAGCGTTCAGGTTCTGCACGAGACACCAGCCGAAACCGCGGATATTTCTCGACGCCGTAACAAAATTCTTTTCCGGTTTGTCCGTGACGAAAAGCACCGTTTTGGCGTTCAGCGACTTGCGGAGATCCTTTAGGAAAGAAGTCTTGGCCTTATCCATATCGAGGCTGTCGACTACGAGAACTCCGCCTTCGGCGTATCTCGCCGCGAGAGCTTCGAAACGGCCCTCGTTCAGCTTCTGGACCGGCAGATACTGCCTGTAGGAACGCGGTTTCGGTCCGAAGACCACACCGCCTTTTCTCCATATAGGCGAACGAGTCGAACCCTGACGGGCCCGGCCGGTGCCTTTCTGTTTCCACGGCTTGCGGCCGCCGCCGGAAATCTCGGAACGGGTCTTTGTAGAAGCCGTGCCGCGATGCTTATTGGCGAGATAATATTTGACTATCTCGTGAAGGAAATGAATATCCGGCTTAATTTCAAAAGCCTCGGGGATAGAGACTTTCCCTATTTCCTTACCTTTAATGTCTAAAAGTTTTGTTTCCATTCATCTATTCCGTAAGGCAATTATTTCTTACCTTTAGCGGCTCCTTTCTTTGCTTTTTTAGGGGCTGCGGCGACTACGGGAATGCGTTTTACAGTCTTCGTTATATAGACAAGACTCCCGGCAGCGCCAGGGACTCCGCCGTTAACGAGTATCAGGTTCTCTTCGGGAATGATTTTAATCACTTTTATCTTCTGCACGGAAACGGTCTCGTCGCCGAGATGTCCCGCCATTCTCTGTCCGGGCATTACGCGGCCCAGTGAACGGCGCGATCCGAGCGAACCCGGAGCTCTCTCCCTGTCGCTGGCGCCGTGGCTGGCAGGCCCGCCGCGGAAATTAAAGCGTTTCATACCGCCGGCAAATCCTTTGCCTTTGCATACGCCCTGCAGATCCACATAATCGCCTTCTTCGAAGCGTTCCAGACCGGCGGTCTGCCCCGTTTCGATTCCGGTAAGGTCGTCAACGCGGAATTCTTTAAAGTAAGACAGCAGAGGAATATTGGCTTTTTTGGCCATAGCTTTCTCAGCTGAGTTAGCGCTTTTTTCTTTCTTTTCCCCAAAGCCCAGGCAGACGGCTTTATATCCGTCGTTTTCTTCAGTTCTGGTATAGGCAACGCGGCAGGGTCCGGCTTTGATGACGGTAACGCCTTTAAGGTTTCCGTCTTTATCAAAAATCTGGGTCATGCCGATTTTCTTACCGACTAAGAATTTATGAACTTTAGGCAGTTCAGCCACCTGCTTCTCTTGAGCGGCAGATGTTGTTTTTTCTTCAGTCATACATACTCTCCGTTTCTAAAAACAGTCCGCAAAACCGACCATGGCTCACTCTTCAGCAGAGAAAGCCGCGGATCGCGAACAAATAAAAACTTTAACGAAGCTTTAGCTCCGTGCTACTAAACAAGTATTAGTTTCTATAAGATAAACCCGCAGTCCGGAGGAATTAAGGCCGTCCGAGGCTATAGGGCCGCTGTCCGTATTCCGCAGAACGTGACAGCGTTAAAATAAAAACTTCTTTTCAAAGAAATTGCAAAAAAATGCAATTACTGCTGTATAAATTATATAAAAGAATCCTGATTCATGTCAATTTAAACTTATCCGCCGGATAGCGGGAGCGTTTTAAATTATTTTTCCCCCGAATATCTATATTATAGAAAATAAACCGTAAAAAAATACGGCATATTTTTTATATATACCGTATTCCACATGCTACGGGCTAACAATCAGAATGCTTATCTGGCGCTTATTGCGTAACTCAACGGTGCCAGCGTTATACGAACTCAAAAGAAAATATATTTTGTCAAAAGGGTTCAGTTCACGACTCTGAAATTTATCTTATCCGATTTCTCCCCGCCAACCTCACAGTATACGGAATGTCTTCCCTTTAGTAAAAGCCACGGGCTTCCGTCCTTAATTTCTTTCCCGTCCACATACCAGAGGGGTCTGTCCGGAAGTTTATCCGCCGTTCTGAAAACTATAGCCTGCGCCGCAGCGGGATAGGAGGGATCTATTCTGAAGATATCGCCGTCCTGCGGGAAATTAATCTTCGGTTTTACGGCCGTCTTATCTTTTCCCGAACTCTTTTCTCTCCGGCGCGCCGGAGAAGACTTGGTAAAATATTCCGCGACGGTATTCCCGCAACCGGAGACGTCCGCGTATCCCGTGTCCTGGCATATCTCGGTACGGACTACTCCGTCCGGTTTTTCAAAAGGGGTGGAGCCGTAAAGTTTTTTCATTATAAAAGCCGCGTCACGCAGGACGGGCGCGGCGCCGCTTATTCCGGAGACCTGCCGCATCGGGGAACCGTTAAAGTTTCCGACCCAGACAGCTATCGTCCACTCGGGGGTATAGCCTACGGCCCAGTTATCCCTGTAATCCTTACTGGTTCCCGTCTTGGCCGCAAAATCGAAAGGCAGGCTGAGGGGAGAATTAAGCCCGAAGGCAGCGGCTCTGGCCTGATTATCAGAAAGAATTGAAGTTATTATAAAACTCTCTTCCTCTTTAGCCACTCTTCTCGCCGTCCCGCGTTTTCCCTTTTCGAAAACAGGCTCCATATATATCCCTCCCCGCGCCAGAGCCGAATAAGCCCCCGCTAGTTCGAGAAGGCTCACTTCACCGTCTCCGAGCGCCAGGCCGGCGCCGTAATAGGAAGCGTCACGGGTGAGCGAAACGAAACCGAGTCTGCGCAGCAGATCGAGGAAAACCGGGACTCCGACTTTTTCCGCCGTCCTTACCGCCGGGATATTATAAGAACAGGCGAGGGCGGTCCGCAGTCTGACGACGCCGTGGTTCCGTCTGTCGTAATTCATAGGGGTATAGCCGCCCGCTGAATAGAGCGGGGCGTCGCTTATAAGATCGGCCGCGGTGGCACCTCCGACCAGCGCGAGGTAGTAAAGAAAAGGTTTCAGAGCCGACCCAGGCTGCCGCAGAACAGTGACGCCGTCTATCTGACCGCCGTGTTCCCGGTCGAAGAAATCAGCCGAGCCGACCCATGCAAGGATCTTTCCATCTGTATTATCCAGAACCACCGCGGCCCCGTTAGTCACATTATTAAGCTTGAGCAGAGAGATCCTGTTCTTCAGTGCGGAAGCAAGAGCTTTCTGCAGTTCCGAGTCTACTGTGCTGTATATGACCTGGGAAGGAGAGTGGCTGACGGCATACTGTGCGAACTGCGGGGCGTAAAACGGATTCCCCGGTCTTCGGAAAAACGGTTTTTCAGACATAGCGAGCCGGTAATTCTCACTGTCGACATAACCCAGTTTCAACATTTTTGAAAGTATATATACGCGCCTTTTCTCGAGGGCGCCGTTTTTTTTAAAGGGGCCGTAAAACGACGGAGATTTAGGTATAGCCGCGAGGGCTGCCGCCTGCGACAGGCTGAGTCCTGACGCCGGAACCCCGAAATAGCCGACGGACGCGGCCTGCACGCCCTCGATATTATTTCCGTACGGAGCCACGTTGAGATAAGCCTCGAGTATAGCTTCCTTGCTGTTATCTCTCTCCAGTTCCACCGCGGAAAAGATCTCTTCTATCTTCCCCAGCAGGCCTCGTCTGTGCGGTTTAAGTTTTCTGGAGAGCTGTTGCGTGATCGTCGAGGCTCCAGAAACCGTTCTGCCGCGGCTGATATTCTGCAAGGCGGCCCTGGCCGCGGCGGCCGGGTCGAAACCGGGATGACTGAAGAATCTCTTATCCTCGGCGGCGAGAGAAGCAAGCACCATCCACGGGGAAATATCGTCCAAACCGGCATATTCCCTTAGGGCGCCGCCGCCGGAAAGCGAAAACGCGAGAGGACTCCCGTCCGAAGACAGCACCGCTGCGCTCTGTGTGCGACCTATATCTATCCCGGCCTGCAGCCGGGACGCGAAAAAAAGGCACAGAAAGAGCAGCGGCGGCAAATTCCTCAAGGAAGCACCTCCACCGTTTCGTCGGCGGTATTGCCGTATATCTCCGGAGCGTAGATACATTCGGCTCTGGCGGCGGGATAAGAGTATTTCCCCGGCACGTTCGTCTGCACTATATAAGAGAATTTATATTTTCCCGCGGGCAGAAATTCCGCGAAAGCCGTTATGCCGTTCATGCTCTTAACCGGATCGCCGAAACCGGAGGAATTAAGGGTCACGTCGTTAAGGATTTCCGCGTCTTTCGCGGAGGATGACTTGAGATCTGCGTTAACGATCTCGAATCCTCCCGGAAGATTATCTTTCAAAGCCACGAAATATCTGTCGCTTTCCGATTCCACTGTCAGAGTGACTATCGCCCGACGGCCGGAGCCTAGTCCCGCGGAGCCGTCGAGCGGCCTGATCTCCCTGGTAAGCGAAAAACCCCCATTGTAACTCCCGGTTTTTCCGGATTTAACATAAGAGGTCCTTAAGATATAATAAGCGCTGCCGGAGCCGGAAAAACCTAGCCCTATACCGCCGTCGGCGGAATTCCCGAATATCTTTTCGAAAGGAAAAACTCTTTTCACGGGAACAGCGGTTTTACCGGAAACCGCGAAGGAGAAAAGTCCGGCGGTTTTCAAACCTGTTTTTCGGCTCACAGAGACCTTATAATCCTGCTTACCGCTTTCGTAAACTTTATAGTAGGCTTCTAGACCGCGGAGAGCCCAGACCGCGTCCTGTCCGCCGGTCCAGCTTCCGTCTTTACCGGAATCCGCCAGCCATTTCGCCGCCGAAACCGCGTATGTGTATTTCTTCCCGGACCTGAGCAGAGAATAAAGCGTAGCCCCGGTCGTTTTGACGTCGCTGTCAAGAAAACGTCCGTCCCCGCGGCCGCTGAAGAAAGTGTATGTCGCTTCGTTTTCCGCGCCGCTTTCTATATAGGCCCTGAGTTTCCCGGCGGTTTCGGCATCGTAGGCGGAGAGTTCGAAAGCCGTCAGGAGATGCGCCCTGGCTTCGGCGGACATTCCGTACCTGTCGGCATATAATTTTCCTAAAGCCGGCCTGACGTCCTTTCCGCGAGCGGCGAGAACGGAAGCGGCGTATGCCGCGCTCACGTACATATCCTCCGCGCCGTAAACGTCGGCAGTTCCCTCGGAATTAAGCCAGCCGTAAAGCCAGTCTTCCGCCTTTCCGGCGCCTCCAGCTTCCGTCACCGCCCCTTGTTCTCCGGCGTAACTGAGGGCGTCGAGGACATAGGCCGTTAGATAGGGATCGGCGGAGTCGCAGCGGCCGAAATAACAGTACCCGCCTGAAACAGCCCGGTTTTCATTTAGTTCTTTGAGGAGCTTCTCGGCTTTTTCGAAAGAGTCACGGTCTTTTTTGCCGGAGAAATTTTCTCCCAGGAGCAAAGAAAAAGCTTCGGAAACGTTCTGCTCCGCGCAGTCGAAACGGCCGGCCGCCGTCCGCTCAGCCGAAGCGCCAAGACCGCCGAGAACCGAAGGGTAAAGTTCCACGGAGACGGTGCCTTTTTCGGCGGGTCTGCGCAGTTCCACAAGAGTCCCCGGGGCCGACAGAGTTCCTGAAACGGCTTCGTTTACCGTGACGACGCTCTCCTCGGACATTATGCCGGCCGCCAGGGCGTCTTTCTCCTTCCCGGCGGAAGCTCTGAATTCGAACGAGGCCTCTCCGGGACCTTTCGCCGAACAATGCCAGTTTACATTTTCAGCTTCTCCAGGAGGAACGGAGAACGTTTTTGTTTTTTCACCAGTCAGTTCAACGCCGCTGCCCGACGCGCGCGCTTTCACTTTTCCCTTCAAAGTTCCGTCTGAATAATTGAATACCGTGACCCCGCATGCGAAAACGTCCCCCGGACGGACGGTGCGGGGCATATTCCGGCGGAGAGACAGGACCTTGGAAACGGTGATCTCCGTCTCCGCTCCGCCGAAACTGTCCGCGGAAGCCGCTACGGCCATGATTCTGTATCTGGTAAGACTGTCAGGAAGCCTGAACACCGCAGAAGCTTCTCCGTCTGAGCCGGTTACCACGGAGGGGTTCCAGTAGGCGACAGGGTCGAAATTGACGCGCATATCGGTTCCTGAAGAATTCCCGCCCCCCCCGCCTCTGCTCTCACCTTTTTCTCCGTAACTGCGCTGACCTATTATATGCAGCCTGCTGTCGGCCGTCAGCACGGCAAGAGGACGTTCTCCGTAAAATTCGGAGAAGGGATCAGGCAGAGTGTAATTTTTAAGCGAGAGCACACCTTCGTCCACGGCGTAAAGAGTGATTTCCGCTCTTACCGGGAGCCCCGCCGCGTCGGCAGCGCGCAGCTTTACGGTCACGTTTTCTCCAGGCCGGTAATCCGTCCTGTCCGTTTCGGCGGAAACCTTTATACGTTTGTCGGCGGTTTCCACCCTGAACTGAGCGTAACCGAAACGCGCCTGCGGCTTGGAAAGGTCGTCGTTAACGGCTCCGGCCGCGGCAGGTACCCTGCCGTGATATACAACGGCGCTTACGAAAACGTTAGGCATATATTCTTCTTTGACGGGTATTTCCACATAATCGGAACCGCCCTTCAGTTCTGCTACCCTGCTGTACATAATGCCTTCGCGCTCCACGGTGATAAGAGCCTCGGCTTTATCCCACGGGGATTTTACGAGTATACGCGCTGTTTCCCCCGGCCTGTATATCCGCTTGTCCGGAACCATTTCGACTATGTCGCTGTTTTCCTGCGCCCACCAGGCGTCGCCCTTGCCGGCGACGTAAAACGTTCCGGAGGTCCTGGCCGCGCGGCCTTTCCCGTCTTTTGAAGAAAGCGTTATATAATAAGAACCGCCTTCTTTCGGAACGAAATTTATACGTTCCGGCCCGGAGGAAACGTTTATCCGGAACGATTTCACAAGGCTGTCGGCTTTATCGCTGACCCATTCGAGCCGTCCGCCGAGCCCCGCCCGGCGGCTGCTCAGCCACTGCCTTTTGTAGATATTGACGTCCGCCGAAACGCTCTCCGGCTTGCCGTCGGGATCCACGGCAACGACGAAGCCGCTCCAGGGCTGCCCCGCCAGGACGGTTTTTTCCGGGGCTTTATAACCCAGATAGACGCCGGATTTATGCACGAGAGTCAGCTCCCGCGCGAAAACGCTCTGATTCTGCGCGTCGTAAACCCCGGCCTCGAAAACCGCCCAGCAGGCTCTTCCGCAGCGCAGCCTGCCCGGCAGTTCAGATTCAACCGAAAATTTTCCCTCGCTGTCCAGAACAGCCGCGCCGGAAGCTAATTTATCCCCGGAGTAATCATCGTCGTCTTCATCGGAGAAATCATAACCGTCCCACCCCTTAGGCGTAAAAAATGCCGGCTCCAGCCTAAGGGTCCAGTCCGCTTTCGCCCAAGCCATAGGGGCGCCGAAAAAATACCACCCTTCCGTGGCGACCTTATAGGAATCGCCGGCGTAATATTTCTTTTCCAGACTGGCGCTCCTGACTTCGAAAGAAGCGGGCCGGAATTCCTCCACGCTGAACTGTCCTTCGGAAAAAACGGCATTGTCTTTCTCACGGTCCTTCACGGTATAACTCCAGAGTCCGGTCGGCGCCGAAGAAGCCAGGGTGAAAGACGAAGAAAAAGACGAAAATTCCCGGTCCAGTTTTTCCCGGCGGCTGAAAATCTTATTGCCAGACGGGTCCGAAACCTCTAACAATATGTCCCCGAATCCGGCCGGGCCCCACTTTCCGTCGGCTACCTTCCGCAGTATGCCTTTGACATAGACTTTCTCGCCCGGCCTGTATAAATTCCGCTCCGTAAAAAGTTTCACACCGTAAACGCACGGTTCGGGGCTGTAATTATAATTTATCCTGAATCTCCACGGCTCTATACCTTCGGACCAGGAAGAATTCATAACGGCTGTGCCGTCTTTGTCTTCGGCGAAAACCCACAGTTCGGGATTCCCGTAATCTGCCCGGAGACGAAGGTCGTTCCAGCCTGGGGCCGCGACGGTGCCGTCGTCGCTGCTCGTCCCGCGCCAAAGCAAGGAATTATCGCGTCCGCGCAGTTCCACCGGTACGCCGGCGGCGGCTTTTCCTGTCTTAAGTTCTGTCACGCGCAGCAGAGTGTTCTCCGGGGAAGTCTTCACCGTTATCCCCAGCGGCGTTATATTATCTATTATCAGGGCTTCCGAAGGAGAGTATTTTTCCTTATGCTGCAGCGGCAGTCTGGCGAAAACGAAACTTCTGTCTCCGGCGACGCTGCCGCCGGAAAAATCAATGAAAGTGTCCACGCGGATATTCTTCGCGCCGCGGCTGGGATCCCAGAGTTTCCCGGCTGCGCCGGACGGATCTTTCTTTTTATCCGAATAATAGAACGGGATAAAATCTTCTTTTTTTATTATCCCTTTGTCCAGCTTAACAGGAGCCGCGTTAAGCGCGGAGACAGGATGGCGGGCCGGCAGATAACTCTCGAGTATTCCGAAGCCGCCTTCGGCACTGAGCGACGGGCAGTAATCCCCCGCTTTATAAGAGAACACAGCGTCTCCGCCGAGCCTGTTGCCGAAGATATCGCGTATCTTCCCTGAAATGCGGAAAGTGTAAGTCACTCCCGGTTTCATATCGTAGCCAGGAATAAGCTGACGGGCGGCATTGTCTCCGTATTCATAAGCCCCGTCGTAGCTGTCGCCGCGGTATGAGTAATCGGCTATCCGGAGGGCCGGCTTTATCTTTAGATTCTTCCTGAATTCGGCATATGTCACAGGATTACTGAAAGTTATATAAGAAGCCGACGGAGGAAGACATTCCGGCGCCGGGCCGGAAACGATACGGAAAGAGTTCACAGTTGTGAAAGTCACGGGATAATCCTTCAGCATACCCAGCGGATCTTTCGAGAGCGGAAGGTCCTTATGCACCACGACTTTATAAGTCCCGTCGTATTTCAGTCCGGACGGGACTATGACCGCGGAATTTTCCGCATGCACTTCGTCATAATACTTCCACAGGACATCCACCTCTTCCCGACGCGCGGCGCGCACGGTGAAAGGCACTTCTTCTCCGTTCTTATCTTTTACAGTGACGGCTTTTTTCAGTATCCCGATATCGGGACGCTGTGAAAAAGCGATGTAAATCTCCGCGTTCTTACCTAACCAGTGCATACCATTTCTTGGAGAACTGGCTATGACCTCGGGACGTCCGGTCTGTATGAACCAGGAGGAAGTTCCCGACAGGGACTCTCCGCTTAGAGCGGACCTGAAATCCTTAGCGACGGAAGCCATATACACGGAAGCCGGCGAGACCGCCGCTGCCGGAACGAAAGACACGGCCTGCGTCCCTTTCCAGCGGCATTTGCCAGGCACGGGGATATATTTTTTAAAATAATCTTCGCTCAGTTTTCCCGCGGCCGCGCCGGGATACCGGCCGGAAGACGGCTCTTCCGCCTTATAAAGGGCAAGCGGGCACGGCTTTTTATCCTCGCCCAGTTTTATAACGGGGCGGCTGAAAGCCACGGTTAACTCTTTAATGACTCCAGGCACGTAATCGGAAGGAGATCTGGAGATAATCCTGAGATCGCCCGAAGCCGATGCCGCCTGCGCCGAAAATAAAAATAAAGACAATATTATAAATCTTCTCATAAAGATTCTCCCCCTCATGAAATATTATATGATAGTCAGACCGTGCGGATAAAACCGTTCCCGGGCCGGACGGAGGCCGTCCGGATGAAGTTATTTTTTATATTTGTAAAGGGCCAGTGAAAACACTGCCGCGGCGTCCGCATCCGCCGAAGAAGAAGATACAGACAGATTCTCCGGAACGAGTATAATATCGTTCACGGCCAGAGAATTAAAGAAATTCTCTATATTCTTATAAGAGCCGGAAATGGTTATGGTATATGAAGATTTGATGAAAAACTCCGTCTCCGAACCTTCGTTCTGGCTGAGATTCTTCAGCTTAAGGCCGTGATTCCTGCACATCATTCTGACGCTGGTGTTGATCTCGCTGAATTTTGTGTCCTCGCGCAGCTTTGTTTCCATCTCCTTGCGGTTCTTCGTCTGAAAAGCCAGCTGTTCGGAAAGGACCCTGAACCTGTTCTGCGTGTTTCTGACGCTGCCTAGCCTGGCGCGCACTTCTGACAGCTGAGCGCGTTTATCGCATATGACGCGATAGGAAGGAAGCCAGGAATATACGAGACAGAAATAAATGAGCGCGGCGCTCACTATAAGACTGGAGATAAATTTCAGCATTGTCCGCCCGCCATTATATTCTGTGGTTTATACTCGAAACTCACGCTCTGTTTATAGACTCCGTTATCGCCGGCCGGCTCTTCGGCTTTCACATCACCGTATACGGAAGAACTCGACAGCTGGTCGACCCACTGCCTCAGGTCCTTTTCGGAAAAAGAATAAACCGTCAGAGTCACGCTTAGATTCTGGCCGTTGATAAAACTGTCCAGAGGGTCGAACCATACGGAAGGAGGCAGCCCCGATAATATATCGGAAGTGAACTGGGCGTATATCTTACGGCCCGCGCATACCCTGCGCACAGAATTAAGCTGCGATGTCTCGTCGCTGAATTTATCCTCGAGCAGACTAAGGTCCGGGATATTTCTTCCTTCGGAGGCCAGTTCCGCCCTGCTTCTTTCTATCGCCCGGTCCGTTCCGCTTTCCCAACGGCTGAAAAATATAAAAACCGAGGCGACAAGACACAGGAACAGGAAGAAATAAGCCGTCAGTTTATTTCTTCCGCTTGAGATATATTCCGGGGGGAGTAAATTTATCTGCTTCATTTCAGCCAGTCTCCCCTGTTCCGTAAAGCCAGTCCGGCCGCCACCGCGAAAGAAGGCGCGAACGGAAGTATCTTTCTGTCTTTCGCGTCTATAAGTTTCTCAGACGGAATCTCGCAGTGCGCGCCTAAATCTTTCTCGAAAAAGGACGCTATGTTCGGCATATGCGCCAGCCCGCCGGAAAGAAAGACCTTCTCCGGCGCAGCCGCCTGATTTTCGTTAAGGAACATCTTTATTATGGCGGAAAGTTTCTTAAGTATGGATTCGCAGACGAAAGAAGTCTTTATCTCTTCGGAATTGAATCTGGAAGCCGCGGCTATCTTCTGTTCCCGGGTCACGAGCACGCCGTATTTTTCTTTATAGCACCTCGCCGTGTTTTCGTCGGTCTTGAACGCTTCGGCCAGAGTTTTGTCCAGAGCCTCGCCGGCTATGGCTATGGTCTTGGAGCAGTAAACGCGCCCGTCCCTCAAAAGAAAAACCTCAGTCTTCGAATGCCCGAGATGGCAGCCGAGTATCCATTTCCCGCTAAGCGCTCCGCCCGCTATAGTTCCGTAAAGATTTTCCAAGGCGAGCACTGTCGGGGCGAGTATAAGCGGGACAAGGCCGGAATCTTTCAGCACCGCGGAACTCTCCGCCGCCAGCGGCTTCCTCACCGCGGATATCTGGACGGAAGTGCAGCCCTCTCTAGAAGCTGCGACAGGGGAATAGTCCCAGACGGCCTCTTCAGCGGGAAAAGGCAGGTTCTTTCCGGCTATCCCTCCGGAGACGCCTTTCAGTCCTCCGGCTTTCACCGGAGCTATATCGTATATGCGCGTGAAGGCGCCGCTCAGATTGCAGGCGGCGGGGAAACCTTTTATTTCATTGGTCCTGACATATCCAGCTATTATGGATGAAAGAAATTCCCTTCTTTTGTCATTATCAGTGCCGGGAGGCACTTCGATTATGCTTTCGTTCAGATCATCTTCGGAAAGCGGCCTTTTGCCGTCGTAATACGAAACTATCTTGACAGAATAGGACCCCATGTCTATTCCGACAATATTCTTAGATGAAAAAAAAGAAAAAATCTTTGACGGCATATCCTGAAATAATAAAAGCGTCCGCAAAAGCCGCGCCCGTTTACAATATTATAGCAATAATACTATTTGCGGCCGCAATAAAAATTCACTACGCTGACTCCTGCCGTCATGGAACCGTCCGGAAAGATTTTTCCCATGCCCGGCCGGGCTACGTGACTCCAGCGCGGAACTCTATATTTATTTTATCTTTTTTAACGGAATAATATATAGTAATTATTATTGATTAATATTATTTTTTATGCTAATATTTCATATTAGAGCGTGTGGTATACACATGGAGGAACTTCAAAATGAAAGTAGAAACGAATGAATACAAAGGGCAGCCCGTTCTGGTATTAAAGAGAAACGAGAACGATAAATATCCTTTTTCTTTCGGCCTCGGAAAGGCCCGCATGATCCTTGAATCGATCGAAGACATAAAAGCTTTCGTGGCAAAATACGACAATAAGAAAGAATAATGTAAAACACTTTATGCCGTTCTAGATTACAGACGGCATTTTTATATATCCCGCCAGGTCGGGATATATAAATTGTCTGTGATTTTTTAAAGGATAAAAATGTCTAACATATCAGTTCCAAAGGAAATGTTCCTGACCAAAGGTCTCGGCAGGCATAAAGAAAAACTAGCCAGTTTCGAAGAGGCCCTCCGCGACGCGAAGATAGCGAGATACAATCTCGTGCATGTCTCAAGTATATTTCCCCCTTTCTGCAGAGTTATACCGCGCCAGAAAGGCCTGTCCAAATTAAGGGACGGGCAGATAGTGCATTGCGTGCTGAGCCGGAACACAGTGAACGAGAACCACCGGCTGATAGCTTCCTCCGTAGGCCTGGCGATACCGGCGGACCCTTCCTCCCACGGATATATATCCGAACACCACTCTTTCGGGGAAACCGACGAAAAAACAGGAGATTACGCCGAGGATCTCGCCGCGATGATGTTGTCCACGATTCAGGGGATAGAATTCGGGAGCGAAAGCACGTGGGACCAGAAAGAAGAGATCTGGAAAATGAGCGGCAAGATAGTAAAATCCGCAAATATAACACAGTCCGCCATAGGCATAGAAGGACTTTGGACCACAACTGTCGCGGCCGCGGTTTTCGTATTCTGAACGCCTGAAGCCTTACCGGCCCGTCAGGCTCCGTAAATAAATTAAAAACAAGGAGGAGCTAATGGAATTTATACCAGGGAATCCGGCTTTTATAAACAAACAGGCCGCTTCGCCCGAAAAGGCGAAATTCTTAGTGGTGCCAGTGCCGTATGAAAGAACCACTTCCTACTATAAAGGCGCGGAGAAAGGACCGACGGCGATAATAGAAGCGTCCCCCCAGGTGGAACTCTGGGACGAAGAATTAAAACGTGAAGTGTGGCAAGACGGTATATACACCACGGCTCCTCTGGACTGCGGAGGCTCCGAAGAGGAATTTTTTACGCGTCTGGAAAAGACTGTCGGCGATATTCTGGACTCGACCAAAGCGCTGCCCGTATTTTTAGGCGGGGAACACAGCATAACTCAGGGACTTATCCCCTCTTTCGCCAGGAGACACCGTGACCTCAGCATACTTCATTTCGACGCGCACGCGGACCTCAGGCTCTCTTATTTCGGCAGCAGGCACAGTCACGCCTGCGCCGTCTATCCGGCTTCGCGGACAAATAAAACGGTCCAGGTAGGCATAAGGAGCGTCGGGTCAGAGGAAAAACAATTCGTCAACGCCGGAAAAGTAAAAACTTTTTTCATGCACGAGAACCGGGACATGCGAAAACTCGAAGAAGCCGTGCTCAAAGAACTGAGCGGAACGGTCTATATGACGGTGGACGTGGACGGTTTCGATCCCTCCGTGATGCCGGGGACAGGGACGCCTCAGCCGGGAGGTTTCGGCTGGTACGAGGGCCTTCATCTTTTAAAAACAGTCTGCGAGAATAAGAACATAGTCGGCGCAGACATTGTGGAGGTCAGTCCCCTGAAAGGATCTCCGATAACTGAATTCAACGCCGCGAAACTCGCCTACCGGCTTATGGGATACATAGGCTCAGGGAAATAAATGCCGTCGGAGCGGAAACCGCGCGGCCGGCCCGAAGCTTTTTATCCGTAAAATTTCCGCGCGGAATACGCCGCCCGAACGATGTTAGTTTGTTTATACAGTGTTTTTAATTTAAAATAGAATCTCATGGAGGGAAAATGAAACTAAAGATGTTCATTCCGGCTTTGCTACTTACCTGCGCGCCTTTATGCGCCGCTGGGAACGCCGGCAAACCGGACCTGCCGGAAGGAAGTGTGATGGAAAACAACGATAAATATCCGGGTGTGGTGTCGTACACCTTAAAGAACGGGCTTAAACTGCTGATTCTGGAAAAAAAATTTACACCTACGGTGTCTTTCACGACCATATTTAAAGTCGGGAACGTGGACTGCGTTTCCGGCAAGACGGGACTGGCTCATCTTTTCGAGCACATAGCTTTTAAGGGCACAAAGACAATAAACGCTAAAAACTATACCCTCGAGAAGCAGAAACTGGACGAAGAAGAAAAAATAGAACAGGCAATACTCGCCGAAAAGAATTCCGTTTCTCCTGACCAGGAAAAACTTAAGGCCCTGCAGGAAGAATTCATAGCGGCCCAGAAAGAGGCCGAGGAACTGGTGGAAAAAGACGAATACTGGAAAATCTATAATAATCTGGGCGAATCAGGCATGAACGCTTTCACTTCCGCTGATTATACCGGTTATGTCGTATCCCTGCCCGCGGACAGGCTCGAGCACTGGTTCATTATAGAATCGGACAGATTCAAGAACCCGGTGCTGAGAGAACTTTATAAGGAACGCAGCGTGATAATGGAAGAAAGACGCGGTAACGAGGCCGATCCGAACAGGATAACCTGGGAAGCTTTAAACACGGCGGCCTTCGACGCTCATCCATATCATAATCCCGTGATCGGCTGGATGGACGATATCGAAAGGATAACAAGAACTGACGCCGAAGATTTTCATAATAAATTTTACGTGCCGCAGAACGCCACGATAGCGATCGTCGGAGACGTGAATCCCGCGGAAGTCGTCAGCTACGCCGAAAAATATCTCGGCGACTGGGAAGCGAAGCCGGCGGCCCCTCAGATATACACCCGCGAACCCGGACAAAAAGCCGAAAAGACGGTGAACGTTTTCTTCGACGCCCAGCCCCTTATAAAAATAGGCTATCACAACCCTGGGATGTTCGACAGCGACGCCCCGGCTCTGTTCATGGCGGCAGAAGTTCTTTCCAGCGGGAAAACAGGAAGACTGTACAAGAATCTAGTGGAAGAGAAACACATGGCGCTCTACGCCTCGGCCGGTTATGCCTCCGCCAGCCGTTATCCTTCGCTCTTCGTAATAGCGGCGGCCCCGAAAGCCCCCTATACTTTACAGGATCTGGACAAGGCTATACTCGACGAAGTTGAAAAACTGAAAAATAATCCGCCGGCACAGTGGGATCTCGACAAGATACTTAATAATTACGAAGCGGAACTGGCGGCTAACATGGAATCCAACGAAGAGATGAGCAGAAACCTCGCCACGAACGAAGAGATTCTAGGCGACTGGAAATTCGACTGGAAATTCCTGGATAAATTACGCCAGGTCACTCCGCAGCAGATATCTGACGCGGCAAAAAAATATCTGACGCGGGCCAACAGGACTGCGGTATACCTTCAGCCTGAAAACAAATAAGAAGGCAAAGCATGAAAAAAATATTATTCGGAGCACTATTGATGACTATAAGCAGTATTTCCACTCTGGCCGCCATGCAGCCGGCCATGCCGCCGATAAAGAAGCTGGATTTCAAACCCACGGCGGGACAGACGGCGACGCTGAAAAACGGGATGAGAGTGTTTTTCATAGAGGACAGCACAAACAAGATAATGCATATAACCGCTCTCGTGAACACCGGCAAGGTATACGACGCGAAAGATAAAAAAGGCCTCGGCGAACTTACGCTGGACGCCCTGAGCGAAAGCGGAAGCAAAAAATACAGATCGGAATACATCGACAAAACCCTGGACTTTCTGGGTGCGTCCGTCCAGTCGGTCATATCCACTGAAGAAGCCCAGGTCTCGATGAACTGTCTGAAGAAGGATTTCGACAAGGTCCTCGGAATATACGCGGATCTCATGATAAACCCGGCTTTCGAAGAACAGAAAGTGAACCTTATAAAATCTCAGGAAGAAGAGATGATAAAAAGAAGGAACGACAGCCCGATACAGGCCGCCATGCGCGAAGGACTCAGAAGATTCTACGGACCTGAACATCCTTACGGCTGGCGCACGGAAATATCGGATCTTCAGAAACTCACAGTGGAGGACATGAAAGCCTATCACGACAATTATTTCAAACCGAATAATGTAATACTAGCTGTGTCTGGGGATTACGGAAGCAGAAAAGAACTTATCAACAAACTAGACAAAGCTTTCGGAAAATGGAAAAAAGGCGAGGTCTCATTCCCCGATATCCCGGAAGTAAAAAACGGCGGCAGAAGACATATATATCATATACAGAAAGAAATAGCCCAGACTTTCATCGTCCTTCTCATGAAGGGCCCGGAAAGACTGGACGACGCGGAATTTCCGCTTCTGGTGACCGATAATCTGCTTGGAGGCAGCCTTTCCAGCAGAATGAGCGCCGAGATACGTTCGAGAAAAGGACTGGCTTATACGGTTTACTGCTATTTCTCTAAAAGGAACAAGGGCGGATTCATAATGAGTTATATGGGGACCAAACCGCAGACCTATTCCCAGGCTCTCGAAGAGATGCTAAGGCAGTTCGATATTATAAAATCAGAAAAAGCGTCTGAAGAAGAAGTGGAGAGGTCTAAAAGCGCCATTACGAACTCATTCGTCTTCAGATTCGAGACTCCGTTCGAGCTAATATCGGAAAAGGCAGGTTACGCCTTTTATAATTATCCAGAAGACTATCTGCAGACATATGTGGATAAGATCAACGCCGTAAGCCCGGACGACGTGAAAGCCACGGCCGACAAATGGTTCGACACAGACAGCGCCCAGATATTCGTCATAGGCGACTCGAAGAAATTCGACAAACCCCTGAGCGTTTTCGGAGAAGTGACAGAACTTACCGATGAAGACTGAAAAAAATTAACGGAGAAAAAAGGGCCCGATCAATCGGGCCCTTTTTTTATTTCTATATATCGAACGGGAATTAAAAATATTATTTATCGAAACGGAAACCCATGCCGCGCACGGAAACGATATGCCTGGAAAAACTTCCGAGCTTTTTTTTGAGATTGAAGACATGCACTTTGAGAGTGTGAGCGTTGAGATAATCGAAATTATATCCCCAGACCTTCTTCATAAAAGAAGAATAACTTATGACTTTCCCGTAATTAAGCATGAGAACCGTGAGGATGTCGAATTCTTTCTGCGTAAGACTGAGTTTCTTTCCCCCGCATACTGCGGTCCTGGCCACAAAATCCACCGAAAGCCCGTCTATATCCAATTTTCTCGTCCAGTTGTCCGCGGAATCCGAAGCCGCCTGCGGGATACCGCCGTCCTTAGGGGAATAACGGCGCATGACGGCGTTTATCTTTGCGAGCAGAAGCTGGTTGGAAAAAGGCTTCAGCAGATAATCGTCGGCTCCGAAATTATATCCGGACAGCATATCGTTCTCGGAGATTTTTTCTCCGGATATAAGAATTACCGGGATCTTGGAATATTCGGGAGTGTCCCTGAGTTTTCTGCATAAAGTGAAGCCGTCGAAATCTTCCATGCCCACATCGCAGACTATAATGTCCGGCAGACCGCTTTTCACCATAGAAAAACCGGCCGAACAGCTTGAAGCCGTCTGCACGGCCATATCATGATTCTGAAGGAAAGACTGAAGTATCATTCTGACCGCGCTGCTGTCGTCTATTATTAAAATCTTGTTTCTGCTCATTTATAATACTGCGAAACCCCTGCTTAACTTAATAATATTATAACAAAAGGAAAAATGAGGAAACAGGGCCTTAAGACCTATCGGTTCCGTCTGAATATATTAATCTGATGGCTTACCGGCGGCTAGGCCGGGGCGGGATGAAAAATTTGCCGGCGCCGTAAGGCTTAGAGCAGTAAACATTGCTGTCTACTGTCTTTATTAGGGGGTTGTGTGTTAGGGGGGGATCCTTACAGCACCGGAGATCTGTTATTGTATAAAGAACAAAAATCTAACTCAACTTAAGACTACAAATATATTCTAACAATAATACATTCAAGAAACGTTCAAGAAATATTCAAGCGCCGCACAATTTAAATATAATTTTACTTCAATTATGTTTCCCCAAAAGACTATTTCATAACGCCGAGCTGCAACATTCTGAATCCTATCGAGAGAACGGCCGACAGAGCGGCGCAGACCGGGATAGTCATGACCCAGGCGAAAATTATGTTTTTCACTAGAGAAGTGTTCGCGGAAGCCTTCTTGGACGCAGACCCGGCGCCGTATATGGCGGAAGATATAACATGCGTCGTGCTGAGCGGAACGCCGAAATGAGAAGCCGACATTATGAGCGCGGCCGAAGTGGCTTCGGCGGCGAAACCGTGAACGGGCTTTATTTTAATCATTTTGCTGCCGAGCGTCTTGATGATGCGCCAGCCGCCTGAAAGCGTGCCGGCCGCCATAGTGAGGGCGCATATTATCACGACGACGACGGGGACGTGGAAATCAGAAGCCGCAGACCCGCTGAGCACGCCGCCGCTTATAAGGGCTATGGTTATTATACCCATCGTCTTCTGCGCGTCGTTCGTCCCGTGGGCTATAGAAACCAGGGCCGAAGAGAAAAGCTGCATATGCCGGCTGTTCCTGTTGACATAAGACGGCGATTTATTCCGGAACAGCCATAATATCCCGATCATCACGGCGAAAGCGCATAAAAAACCGAGCACAGGGGAAACGAACATCGGTATTATCACTTTATAGAAAAGAGCTCTGAAATTCACACAGGACAGGCCAGAAGCTACGCCTGCCGCCCCTACGAGCCCGCCTATTAACGCATGGGAGGAACTGGACGGGAGGGCGAAATACCAGGTGAACAGGTCCCATATAACTGCGCTTAGCAGGGCGAAAACGACCACTCCTGCGGTGACGGAGGCGCCGGAGACTATCCCCGCCCCTATGGTTTTCGCCACCTGCGTCCCGAGCATGGCGCCGCAAAAATTAAGGCAGGCGCTCATGATCACCGCCTGCCTCGGAGTAAGGACGTTCGTCGAAACGACCGTCGCGATAGCGTTTGCGCTGTCGTGGAAACCGTTTATATACTCGAAGACCAAGGCCAGCGCTATTATGAAAGTCAGGGTAAGGATCATTAATTTTGTCCGAGAACCACGCTCAAAAGCCTGTCTGATACCGAGAAACAGCTGTCCATGGCCTCTTCGAGATATCCGTACAGACTTTTCAGCTTGATGACGTCAAGAGCCGCGTAGCTGCCGGAGTAAAGATCCTGCATGGCATTGTAATAAAGTTCGTCCCCGAAAGATTCTATTTCTTTCATCTTCATATTGCTGTCGGTGAAATACTTAAGGTCGGAATTTCCGTTTATCTTATTTATCTCGCCCTGCATCTCTCTGACGGCAGTCAGCAGATTTTCGGCCTGTTTTATCATCATATCCGGATACTTGCCTATATGATAAACTTCCAGATGCCTGCAGACGCGGGCTATTCTTTTCGTTATCTTATTAAGGTCCACTGAGATCTTATGTATCTGCTCCGGCTCCATAGGCGTTATGAAGACCTCGTTCAGTTTATAGATAATCTCGTGAAAATTCTTATCGCTCTCGTGCTTGAGAGTCCTTATATCGTCGAAAGAATTTCCGGCTGCGCCGCCGGAGACCAGGGAAACGAAAGTTTCCGCGCATTCGCGGCAGACTTCGGCGTTTTTTTCCAAAAGCTCGAAAAACACTTTATTTTCCGGCGGGAATATATAGGACATAAGATTATTTTTTTTCATATTGTTTTAGGAAAAAGCAGAACGTCGGAAATCATTTTCTTATCAAAGAAAATAGCGAGCGGAAGGTCGCGCCGATATCTTCAAGCAGACCCGGACGCGGAAGCTTATCTTTCTTTTTCTCGATCACCGCCATACCGTGGCCGAAACCGTCAAGCCACACCACCTCGCCTGAACCGCCGACGGTCCTTTCTATGCCGCGTCTCAGCTGCTCGTCTCCGCCTGTCCCAGCTATTATTATTACGCCTCTTTCGGACAGGAAACCGAAGATATCCCTGAGCATTCCTTCTATTCTCTTTTTGTCTTTCTGCTCCCGGCATATCACCGCGACGTCTATGCCGGACGGCATATCGCAGGGCGAAACGGAGGAATAAGCGTGTAGCAGGCGGGTGCCGAAAAATTTGCAGGTGCGGCGCATCTGCGACGGAACGACACGGCAATGTTCAGCGGAAAGGTTTATTTCTGATTTTATTTTTTCAAGCGCGGCGCCGTCGCTTTCGAAAAGCCAGAGCACGCCGTCCGTCTTTTCCAGCTCCCTCGCGGCGAGCAGCGCAGCGTAGCCGCCGCCGAACTCGGCGACATGTTTCGCGGCGGTAACCCTTATGACGGCTCCGATAAAACGGAACGTTCCCTCGTCGAAACTCGTCACCGCGGGATATTCCAGACGGGAAACCTTAATCGAATTTAGTTCTTTCCAGACTTCAGCTATCAGATCTGTCATAAAAAATTAACTTTAACGTATAATATTTTATATTTAAGCTTAAGCGCGGCACAAGTCTTTTTATCGGCGGAAAAGAAAAACGGCACTTCCCGGACGACGGGAAATACCGTTCCGCACAGCCGTGGGAATAATTTACTTTTTCTTTTTGGCTGCGGCTGCTTTCTTAACTGCGGTTTTTTTCGCGGCTGGAGTTTTCTTGGCGGAAGCTTTCTTAGCGTTTTTGTCCGCTATGCCGGAGTTCTTCCGGACCACTCTGCTGATGTCTCCGTTCTTATCCAAGAAATACAGATATCCGTCTTCTTTGCTTATACCGGCTTTCAGAACTTTTTTCGCTTTTCCGCCTTTTTTTGTCCCGCGGGCAAGTACTGCGTTGGAAACGTCTCCGTCCTTATCTATGAAATAAAGAAAGCCAGCTTTCTTTTTTACTCCGCATACTTTCACCTTTTCCTGTGTAGACATTTAGATTTCCTCCTAAAAAAGTAGTTCCTTCATACGATTTAACGTAAACAGCCGGAGAGTCCGACGGAACTTTTTGTAGTTTATTTTTAATAATATACTTTATATGCCGTCCGAATTGCAAGCTTTTTCTAAACTCGCGCAGGCCTCTCTCTTTCCCGTCGTTGATATGACCGGCCAGATATTTTTAAACGGCCAAGCCGGGAACCGCCTGACGCCGCGTGGAAAATTATTATTCCGACTGACCGCCGACGGCTATCGAGAACAGGAACATATAATCGGAAAGCCTGTTTAGATAGACGGCCGCGACGGAATCTCTTATTTCCCAGGCGTATATTTCCGCCATGCGGACTACGGCCCGCACATAATTGGAAAGGGCCTCCGGCATATTACTGCCAGGACGGACAAATTCCGTCGGCAGTTTAAGTTCGCGGGAAATATTTCTTATCATTTCCTCGAGAAGCTCGGTTTTCCTTCTGAAATAATCGTCTTCCACGCCGGCGCCGGCTATTCTGGAGGACAGCTTTATAATGTCGGCCTGGATTATATCCAGCTGATTGAATTCTTCCGTGCACTGGCTGGGCAGGGCGCCCTTTGCCAGCCCCAGCGAAGCGTTGACCGCGTCGAGAAGTGCGTTCATCCTGACGCGCGGGTCTGTCTTGCTCACCCTCGCTCCCCCGCAAAGATCCGTAGTCCCGTCGTCCCCGCTGCCGATATCAGGTTTATACTCTTTCATGATTCAAATAACTCCGTAAAATGAATTTACTCCGGCTTTTTAATATTCTATATTTAAAACGGACGCCGGGCAATAATTGATATAATTATTTATCAGCGGTATATATACTTTTTTCACGAAAACCAAGGAGTATTCAAATGAAAAAGCAGATAGAAGAAATCATATCACAGATACGCCCCATGCTCGAGAGAGACGGAGGGTCGATAGACCTGATAGACGTCGACGAGACGAATGGGATAGTCAAAGTGAAACTGACCGGAGCCTGCGGAGGGTGCCCGCACGCCGCGCTCACGCTTAAAACAGTAGTCGAAAGGATGATAAAAGAAAACGTAGAGGGAGTAAAAGAAGTGGTGGCCGCCTGACGGGAAAGCGCTGCTTCCGGCGGACGATTTAGCTCCGCCGGTCAATCATGGCTCTGATCAATCTGCACAACCACTCTAATTTTTCCGACGGGACGCTTTCTCCGGCCAAACTCGCGGCGCTCGCCGGCGGTGCCGGGATAGGATATTTCTCGCTCACCGACCACGACTCAGTGAGCGGCTGGGAAGAAATGGAACCCGCTCTGAAAGAAAGGGGAATAAAGTTCTGCTACGGAGTGGAACTGACCACTAATCTCACGGAAAATATGCATATACTGGGTTACGGCGTCGATCCGAAAGACGAAGCCTTTAAAAAAAGCCTCGACGAATTCAGAGCTAAAAGAATAAAAAGAGTGGAAGAGATCATAGAAAAATTAAAGCTGAACTGCGGAATCACCCTGTCTTTCGACGAGCTGAAAGTCCCGCCGGGAAAAACAGTAGGCAGGCCCCATATCGCGAGACTGCTCTGCGAAAAAGGATACGCCTCCTCTAGAAAAAAGGCCTTCGAAAGATTCCTGATCCCTGGAAAGCCTGCCTATGTTCCCCCCAACGGGCCGACCGTAGAGGAAGCAGTTCTGACCATAAAAAAAGCCGGAGGCGCCGCCGTGTGGGCTCATCCCGGAGCAGTGGCCAAGACCCAGGTGGAAAACCTGGGGGCGTGGAAAGAATGCGGACTGGAAGGGCTGGAAGCCTTCTATCCCGCGCATACCAAGGCCTGCATCAGAAGATTCGTGGAATTAGCCGAAAGCCTGGGACTTTTCGTCACGGCCGGCATAGATTTTCACGGCCCGGGAACCGACAGGGACAAGATGACGGGCTATCCGTTCGAAGAAAAATATTTTTCGGCCGTGGAGAGGTTTTTCATATGAAAGTAATAGCGCACAGGGGCGCTTCGGGTTACGCTCCCGAAAACACTCTGGAAGCTTTTAAAATAGCGCTCGAACTCGGCGCCAGAAATTTCGAGTTCGACGTGCACCGCACTAAAGACGGCGTTCTGGTCGTACACCACGATTACGGACTGCCCGACGAAAACGGAACGGAGGTGAAAATTTCCGAACTGAATTACGCGGAACTGTCTAAACTGAACGTGGCTTTTTACTTCCGGGCTCCAGGTTTTTACAGGATCCCGAAACTAAATGAAGTGCTGGACCTTATAGGCGGCAGTTCTGAAATGCTGAATTTCGAAATAAAAAACGACGGGAACGTTTATCCCGGCATCGAAACGGATCTCATCCGGACCGTCGAGAAAAGCGGGCTGGCCGCAAAGGCGCTGCTTTCCAGTTTCGACTACGGCACTCTGCAGCGGTGCAGACTTATATCTAAAGACATAAAACTGGGCCTGCTCAGCCGCGGGCTCAGCGAAATCCTCCTCTTCCCAGCGATAAGACGCGCCAAGGCGATAAACTGTTTCAGTTTTCACACTTCACTGAAAACAGCCTGCCGGGCTTATATAAGCAAAATTAAAGAAGAGGGGTTCGCCGTCAATATATACACGGTAAACACCAGAGCCGAAGCCCTAAAATTACAGGGATACGGAACTGACGGAATCTTTTCCAATTATCCCGACATACTCGGCGGAATAAATCTCGAAGGATAAGAAAATGCCCGGACGGGATAAAGTTAATTTAGGCGACCTCACGAGGAAAGAACTTGAAAAGATTATCCCTGAGCTGGGCGGAAAAGCCACGGCCGCCGCGTCGGTGTTCTCGCGCTTTTACAAGAAAAGTCCCGTGGACCTCCCCGGTCTGACGGAAAAACTGTGGCGCGAAATCACAGAAAAATATCCGCCGCCGGAAGAACCGGAAACGGAGAAAAGGGTTTCCGCGAAAGACGGGACGGTTAAACTTCTTCTTGCTTTCGAAGACGGGGCTTATGCGGAATGCGTGATACTGGGCGGAAAAGACGGCAGAAAAACGGCCTGCGTGTCTTCCATGTCGGGCTGTCCCTGCGGGTGCAGGTTCTGCGCCACCGGAGCCATGGGACTGAAAAGGCTCCTTTCTCCGTCAGAAATAATAATGCAGTTCAAAGCCTGCGAAAAAGAAAGCGGGGACGGGCTCGCCAGCATAGTCTTCATGGGCATGGGTGAGCCGTTCCTGAACTGGACCAATGTAAAAAAGGCCATAGAGATACTGTCGGATCCTAAAGCTTTTTCTTTCCCGCAGAGCAAAATAACCGTTTCAACGGTCGGCATAATACCTGTCATAAGGGAATTGGCCGGATCTTCCATGAAAATAAAGCTGGCCCTGTCCGTTGTGACTTCGGATCTTTCCGAAAGAGCGGCGCTCGTGCCCATGGAAAAAGAATACCCTTTAAAAGAAGCGCTGGCCGAAGCGAAGAGATACTGCGAAGCCGGAAAAGACCGGCAGATACTAGCGGAATATATACTTTTCAGAGGAAAGAACGACACCGAAAGACACGCGGGACTTCTCGCCGGACTTCTAGCGGGTATCCCGTGCAGGGTTAATCTTATCCCGTATAACGACCCGGAAAAGCCCGCCGACGGCGACTGCGAAGCCGGATTTAAACATTTCCAGAAAAAATTAATAGACTCAGGTCTGAGAACCTATTTCAGGCTCGAAAAAGGCTCCGACATACAGGCTGCCTGCGGACAGCTTGCCGCGGATGCGAGCAGACGACGCTCATAAGGGCTCGGCATAACATAAACAGCCTTCGGCTTTTATTATCTTAGCCTTCAGCAGCAGACCCGCCTTTCTCGGCTCCGTCAGTCTAAGTTCCGTAAAATTGGAAGAAAGCGCGCTGGCGAAGCCGTCTTTATTCCCGAAAGACAGGGCCTGGGTTTCTTTCCCCGTCTGTCCCGCCGCCCAGACGGCCCTCAGCCCGGAATCCAGGGCCCGCATCTCTTTGGACCGCGCGGCCACTACTCGCGGAGGAAGCGGTTTAAGGAGAGCGGCTCTCGTGTTGGCCCTTGCGGAAAAACTGAAAACGTGAAGACCGGAAAAATTTATTTCCCTGACGAATCTTTCGGATTTTTCGAAAAACTCCGCCGTTTCGGAAGGATATCCCACTATGATATCGCAGTATATACCGACATTGTCGAACAAAGAGCGTATCTGTTCTATCTTGGCGCGGTACAAGGCCGTATCGTATGGTCTGGCCATATCACGGAGGACTTCATCGGAGCCGGCCTGGAGCGGGACATGAAAATAATTACAGAATTTATCCCCCCCTCCGGCCAGGACCTTAAGAAGCCCGTCGGAAAGTTCCGCAGATTCCACAGAGGAAAAACGTATTCTGAAAACGCGGTCGAGACTGAACAGTTCGCTCATCAGCCCGGCGAGATCGGCTTTCGTCTCCGGGCAGCGGTAATACCCCAGTCTGGTTCCGCAAAGGACTATTTCCGAAAAACCGGAATCGACAAGACGCTTTATTTCAGAAACGGCTGCGCGCAGCGGCTTGGACATCAGCCTGCTCCGGGCCTGATTCACCAGACAGTAAGAACAGCGGAGATTACAGCCGTCCTGTATCTTAACGAAAGCCCTGGAATGCCCGTAGAATCCGGTAACAGAAGAAAAATCTCTTATCATATCGCGGCCGCAGACGAAGGCGGCCATATCTTCCTTCTCCGAATTACCGAATATTCTGGCGCGCGGGGCGGCCGCCGCTATTTTTTTCGGCGATAAAGTGGCCAGACAGCCGCTCACAGCGATTCCGGCCCGGCTTCTCGACGAACAGCGGCGAAGAAAAGAAAGACAGTCGCTGTCGGCTTTAGCGGTCACGGAGCAGGTGTTCACCACTATATAATCGGCGTCCTCTTCTGACGAGGCCAGACTGTGTCCCGCGGATATAATCTTTTCGCGGAGACTCTCAGTCTCTATCTGATTCACCCTGCATCCGAAAGTTTTAAAAAATATTTTCATAAACTAAGCCTCAGCCGATTTAAACTATATATAATTTTACAAAAATAAAGTCTTACGATTTCCTTTCCAGGTCTTTTTTTCCTTCCAGCCTGCCGAGGCCTATCCTCGCGAATTCGCTGCCGGGATCTCTCTTCAGTATATCAGCGAACATCCGTCTGGCTTTTCCGTATTTTCCGTTCACGGTGTATATATCCGCCAGATAGAGCCTGCTCTCCGTTCCGGCGTTTTTATCGAAAAGCAGAGCCTTTTCGAGATATCTCTCTGCCAGGAAATAACTTTGTTTCAGAGCGTAGAATTTCCCCAGCCCAAGATAATTTCTGTAAGAAGCCGGATCTTCGGCGTATATCCTTCTCGGCTGAAATATCCAGCCGTCTTTAAAATACATGCTGCCGATGAAAGCGGAACACGCCATTGCCGCCGTAAGCATAGCGGCGGCGGCCGCAGGGAATAATTTCCGGAAATTCACGCCGGCCACAGCCGGGACCGAAACAGCCGCGAATACTAACCCGGCCAAAGGCAGATAGAATCTGTGCATAAGGAAAAAACTCTGGTCGAAATATATCTCCCTGCCGAGCATAGGGGGGAGCAGCGAAGCGTAAAACCATAAAAGTCCGAAAAGGACCCGGCCCACGGACTTGCCGGAAAAACGTAACATCGCAAAGGCCAGAAGTCCAGCCAGAAAAGTGCCGGCGGCCACATGCGCCGCGGAAGGACTGGAGACGGGAAGAAACCACATATTGGAAAAAGCAGGCAGAAACAGGATTCTCTTAAATACTATCTCCGAAAAACCGGGAGAAGAGGCTTCCGAAAAATGTCTGGCCAGGAGATAAAGAAGACAAGACGGGACGAAGGCCGCCGAGCAGGACAAAAGGCTCCTCAGGCGGGATTTACCGGAATAAAGAAACATAAAAACAACCGCGAAAGGTATAAAGACAGCCGTCTCTTTAGTAAACATGGCGCATGTGAACATCAGAGAAGCAAGGGCGCCTAGCGCGGCGCCTCCCGACTTGATCCAGCCTGAAGCCGACCATAAAGCGCCCAGCGAAAACAGAGCGAGTATGATATCGTTACGCCCGGGGATCCATGCCACCGCGGCGGAAAGAGCGGGAATCAAGGCGAAAAAAACGGCCCCAGCGAAAGCAGGAATGACATTCACCCCTGACCAGACGAGGAAAAGAAAAAACAGGGCGCAGAAAAGGGAATGAAGAAGAACATTCGTCAGATGATAAAAAAAGATATCGTCGCCGTGAAAATAACCGTCGATCAAAAAAGAAAGGTTAAGCGCCGGGCGGTAAAAAAAGCAGTCGCCGGCCTTGCCGCCGAAAGGATCTTCCCTGAAAATATACTTGAGATAATCCTTCTTATGAACCGAGGCGGCATTAGTCACGAGTATATTGTCGTCCATATAAGTGTAATCGAAATTCAGGCTGTGGACATATAGATTAAAAGCCGCAGCGAAGATAAAAAGCGACAATAACAATTTCGATAAAAAAGGGTTTAATCTCATTTTTTCCCCCCGTCACGGATATACCCCGCTGATTCGAGCTGGGCCAGACCGTCGGCGGCGTATCTGTCCCCGGGAGAAACCCTGAGTTCGGCGGAGAGTTCACGGCGCATCCCTTCGATATCCCCGCGCGTCATATACACGGCCGCCATATGAAGATGTATATCACCGGTTTCGAATCCTCGGGCCAGAGCCTTAATATAATATATCCCGGCAAGCCGGTACTGCCGCCTGTCGAAATAATAATCTCCGAGAAAAGCGTAGTGCGCCCCGTAATCTTTTTTTATTCCGGCGGAAAAACGCTGCTGAACGAAAGAAAGCCTGTCCCTGAAGGGAACAGAATACAGATATGTCTCGGCGCATAAAAAGGCAAGGAATACCGCGGCGGCGCACCGGGCGAAAGATTTCCCGGCTTCCGTCCTCCGGTAAGAAATAACCGAACAGACGGAAAAAACAAGACCCGCCATAGGAAGATACAGGCGGTGGGTGACGTAAAAATAACCCTCGAACATATCCCTGCCCATAAGCGGCGGGATAAGAAAAACGACGAACCAGACCAGACCGAAAGCCACGTTCCTGACATTCTTCCTCCCGGTATATAAAAAGAAAAACGTAAAAGACAGAAAGACGAAACAACTCATGATTATATTCTGCGGGGAAAGTTCGAAAACATGCGTAAAATATCCGACCGTCAGGGACGGAAACAGAAAAATATGACCCAAGGAAACTGAACCGAGGGCGCCGGCGAGGTCGGCCCTGGACCTGGCTAAGGAATAAATAAATACGGGAAGAAGCGCCGACAACAGAAATTCAGATATATACTTCCTGCGGAATCCGCCGCGCATATATATTATGAAAAGCGCCACGGCCGGAAAAACGGCGGCCGTTTCCTTAATGAAAAGAGCCGAACAGAAAAAGAAAGAAGACGCCGCCAGATATGCGGACCGCCCGGAACCGCGCCATTTCGCGACGCACATGGCCGCCGCGGTTATAAAAAGGGCCAGCAGTATATCGTTGCGGCCCGGAAGCCAGGCCACCGCCGTGGCTGAATAAGGCATGACGCAGAAGAAAAGCGCGCCCGCGAAAGCCGCGCGCGACGCGATACCGAACTGCGACAGAAAGAAAAAAAGCAGAACGCAGAAACAGGAATGGAGAAAAATATTAGAAATGTGGAAAAACCATAATTTACCGCCGCCGATAAGACCGTCGGCTATGAAGGAAAGATTCAGAAGCGGCCGGTAAAACCCGCTCTTAAATCCGTCTCCGAGGAAAACGTCTTTAGCGAACACGTCTCGTAACCAGAGCGGTCTTTTCACGACAGCCGAATTACCAACCAGGGCGTCGTCGTCGAGATACGTAAGCCCGTAATCAACCGTATGCCAGTAAAGTATAAAAGGAGCGATAAAAAGTAAAATCACAAATAAAATTTTCTTCACCGGTGTTTATACCCCGCTTTTTCCAGCCGTATCAGCCCGTCAGAGGCGTATTTATTATCCGGATTATCTTTCAGTTCCGCCTGCAGTTCAGTATACATTTCGTCCAGTCTGCCGCGTTTTAGCGCTATCGCCGCGAGATGCAGGTGAACGTTGCGGAGCCTGACAGTGTTTTCCGCGAGAGCCGTTCTGAAATATTTTTCGGCTATTCCGTCGAGGTCCCTATCCATGTAGAATCTGGCCACGTCGGCGTAATTTTCCGACGCGCAGGGATCGTCTTCTTTTATACGGTACTGACTGAAGACCCACTCGTTCCTGAAAAACATGCAGTTCAGGAAAGACTCGCAGCACATGAAGCAGAAAAGCAAAGCCAGGGCCGCCCGCATGAAGTTTTTACCGAAATAAGTCGGCCGCGGAACTGAAAGAAGCGCCAGAGCCATACCGGCGAGCGGCAGATAAAATCTGTGCGAAAGAAAAAAACTGCCGGAAAAATAAAGCCCCATGCCCAGCAAAGGAGGAATTAGAAAAATATAAAACCAGAGGAGGCCGAAAACTGCGCGTTTTCTGTTAGGCGCGCTTTTCTTAACCAGATAAAAAGCGATGAAAAAAGCCGCCAGCGTAAGCAGCGCCGTGCCGGCCGGCTTCTGATTAAAAAAAGGAAACAGCCAGTCGACGGACAGGGCGGGGAGGTAAAATAAACTTCCGTAAGAAAGACCGGAAAGGGACGTCCCGCTTATATCCGCGCCGGCCCGCAGATATAAATAAATAAAACAAGGAATCAGGACGGCCGCGCAGAACTTTAAAAAATCCCTCCTTCCGGCCTGTCCGCGCGAAAACATAAGATAAAGTAAAAGCGGAGGTAGCGCGGCCGAGGTCTCTTTCGTAAACAGCGCGGAAATAAGAAAAACGGAAAAAAGAAAAAGCCATACACCTTTCCCCGACCTAAGCCATTTCACGAAAGTAATTACGGCCGAAACGACAAATATCGCCAGCAGGCTGTCGTTCCTTCCCGGGAGCCAGGCGACGGCCGTGGCGAGACAAGGAACCGCAGCGAAAAAAAGACTTCCGGCAAAAGAGGCCTTCGCCCCGATATCGAAAATTCTGAAAAAGAAAAAGATGAGAACGCAGAAAAAGCAGTGCAGCAGCAGATTAGTAAGGTGATAAAAGAACAGATCCTCCCCGCCCACGCGGCCGTCGGCGATAAAAGAAAGGGTCAGAAAAGGCCTGTAGAATTTACCGGATTCGTCTTTTTCGGAAAAGACGTCTTTTTTAAAAACTTCGGAGAGCCCCTTGCCGAGTCCGTCAGCCCGCGCGTTCGCCACAAGTATATTGTCGTCCTTATAAGTAAGCCCGAAACGAAGCGAAGGAACATACAAGACGAAAGGGAACAGAAAAAGTATAAGGATTACGATATATTTTTTCTTTAAAGCTTTATTCATATCATGCGCGCCGCACGGCCTTTATTCCGGCCCTTTCTTTTATATCGTCCGGAAGAGCCTTCACGAGAGCGCTATCCGGATTCTCCCTTATCTCCTCTTCCAGCAGCCCGGCGCCCCCCGACGCCCGACCGGAAGCCAGATAGATACAAGCCAGATAAACGCGCGTTCCGTTGCCCGTGAAGCCTCTGTCCAGAGCTTTGTCCAGGTATATCTCCGAAAGCCTGTATAAACCTTTATTGAAATAATATATCCCCATATAAGCGTAATTCATGCCGGAATTCGGAAGATAGTCTTTACTGTCAAGATACTGGACAAAACAGTCCTGGTCTCTGAAACGCGCCGAGTCGGCGACATTCATCAGATACAGGGAAAAAGCGGAGATGATAAACAGCGCGCATTTGAACTTTTCCTTTTTATCGGACATATCCTGGAAAAAAGCGCATACGGCCAGTATAAGGCCTGCCATAGGAAGATAAAGCCTGTGCGGCAGATAGAAATCACCTATGAACACAGATATATTCAGAAGCGGAGGTATAAAAAAACAGAAAAACCAGACAATGCAGAAAAGCGCCAGCTTTTTATCTCCGGACTTTATAAAAAAGAAAGAAAAAGACAGAATAAACAATATATATGAAAGAAAGACGTTCGTAAAGTTTATTCTCGCAGCCCCGAAAAGATAACTGAAGAAAAAAAACGGAAGGTACAGCAGGTTCCTGAAAGTAATCATGGACAGGGAACCGGGAAGAATGTCGGCTTTCGCTCTGCACAGGAAATAAAAACAGCAGGCAGGCAGTATAAGAGCCGCGGTAAAAGCGATATCTTTAGAAACAGCTTTGCCTTTCTTCAGATAAAGGGCGGCGAAAACAACTGCGGGAACGGCGGCGGCCGTTTCTTTTGTGAAAAGCGAGAGAAGAAAAAAAACGAAAAACAGAAAAATATAAATACCGCGTCTGCCGGTCGTCCATCTTACAGCGGCCAAAACGGCGAGCAAAGCGAATATGGAAAGCAGAATATCGTTGCGACCCGGAAGCCAGGCCACGGCCCATGCATTATACGGAAGCACGGCGAACAGAAAACTGCCGGCGAGAGCGTATTTATCCCTTATCCCGAACTCCGTCAGGAAAAAGAAAAGAATTACACAGAACAGGGCGTGAAGCAGCACATTGGTCAGATGAAAGACAAAAAAACCATCCGGCCTGAACAGGCCGTCCGCCGCGAAACTCAGGTTAAGCAAAGGCCTGTAAAAAACGCTCTTGACCCCTTCGCCTAAAAAAACGTCTTTCGAAAAAACGGCATACAGCCAGTCTTTTTTCCCGGAAGTGACGGAATTAGCCACAAGACCGTCGTCGTCCAGATAAGTGAGTCCGTAATTCAGAGTGTGCGCGTAAAGCAGGAACACGGCCGCGAACAGGATAAAAACAGCGATTGCCCTATTGATCTTTAACCGCGCCATTTCTACCGTCCCCTGTACCCGGCGGCCTTAATCTCTTCTATATACCGCTTGGCGAATTCGTGATTTGGATTCAGTTTCAGTTCCTCGGAAAAGTCGTCGTAGGCTTTCTTTATATCGTTTCTGCGCAAAGCTATAAGTCCGAGATAAGAATATATATTGACGTTAAGAGGCGACGGCCCCGAAGCCAGAGCCTTCCGCAGATACACTTCCGACAGACCGTAAAGGCCCTCGTCGTAATAGAATTTGGCCCATGAAGTGAAATAGGGGTCTTCTTTACATTGCGGCTGGTTGAAAGTCCACATATCCCTGAAACTCATGCCGTATATCCGCGTAAGGCCGGCCATAAATAAAAACAGCAAGCAGGCCGCGGCGCAGAAGAATCTGTTATCCAAATTAAGTTTTCCGGCCGCAGGCATGGAAACGGCAGCGAAAACAAGCCCGGCGAGAGGGAAATAGAATCTGTGGGTGAGGAAAAAACTTATATGCGGGTAATATTCCGACCCTATGAGCGGCGGCGTGATAAAAAGATAAAACCAGCAGAGGCCCGCTATAACTCTTTTCCTGTTATTTCCGGAGAAAAGTATCATAAGGGCCGAAAAAATCAAGGTCGCCAGCGTCAGCGCGGTCATGACAGGGGCCGTCTCCGCGAACATGGGAGACACGAACTTCCAGGAAAGCGCCGGAACGAGAAAAATCTTATAGAAAGGAAAAGCGCCGGCTGAAATCTGAACCAGCGAAGCGCCGGCCCTCATAAAGATATATACGGCCGCGGGAACGAGTGAAGCCGCAGAAAGCGAAGCGAGATACCTCCTGTCCCCTAGTTTCCCTTTTATCCAAAGCGCGGCGCAGAATAAAAAAGGGAGCAGGACGGCACTTTCTTTAGTCAAAAGCGAAGCGAGAAAAAATATCTGGCAGAAAACGATATCCCTTATCTTAAGCCGCTTAATCCAGTTTAAGAAAGACATAATGGAGGCTATGGCGAAAACGCTCATTAGACTGTCGTTACGGCCAGGAATCCAGGCCACGGCGGTGGCGAGCGAAGGGATAAGAGAAAAGAAAACCGTCCCCGAAAAAGCCGCGAATTCCGCTGCGCCTGCCTGTTTAAGAAACAGGAACAGGAGCACACAGAAAAGAGAATTGACAATCACATTGCCGAGATGAAAAAAGAAGAAACCGTCCGAAGCCGCGTAGGAATCCAATATATAGGAAGACATGAGCATGGGACGGTAAAAAGGACTCTGCGGCGGCTCCTCCATGGAAATATCCATGCGGAAAACCTTCGCCGGCCAGAAGCCGTCCTTCATTTTTTCCGCAGCGCTTATCATGTTCACATCGTCCATATTCGTCAGGCCGAAACCTAGGGTGTCCGAATGCAGCAGGAATGTAAAAGCGAAAATAATCAAAGGAAGCAGCAGCTTCGACCCCGATAGAAATAGTTTCATACGGCTTCAGGAACCTACAGACTCTGGACATGCTCGAGTCTGACTATCCCCTTCTGGTTCAGCACGAGCCTAACTCTTTCGAAAGACTCTTCGGCCTTGCCCTTGCCGTTGGATATAGAATATCGCATGACCATATTTAGATGATAGACCCTGTAACATTTTTCATTGCAGACTTCTCCGGTCTGCGAATCTACATAGCTGAACATTTCTTCAGGGTCGTCCGCCTGAGTGATGAATTTAGCGATATTTATTCTCGTTATGTCGTTTATTCCCTGACAACGCTTATGATTATTGAGTATCTTGTCGCCGAAGAGAGTTATGTCCTTCTGGTATTTGCATACCCTTTCCGGCTTGCCTTCGTCGTCCAGAGAAGAAACGTTGTCTATATTTCTCAGCTTTATCACATTGTCCGGGATATCGCCTTTTTTAACGAAGGTGAAGACCTCGCGGAATTCCCCGATCTCCATGTCGTAGAGTTTGTCTACGATGTCTATCTTTCTGTCCGATATCCACTTTCCTATATGATTCGAAAAAAGAAATTTTATCCAGTCCTTTATCCTGTCCTTAAATATATAAGTTATGACTACGGCGGTGATAAAAGGTATGCTCGTGGTTGTGTATCTGTTCTGAAAATAGACCGATATCACTGTGGCGAAAAGCATAGCTATCGCCGCCGCGCCGCCGTAGACGACCTGGGTGACTATTTCCCATTCTGAAAAATTAGAGTGTATGTAAAGAGCGCTGGATATAAATTTCTTCAGCATGCCGCGTCTGTAAATAATAGTCTCGTTCCCTGATTTCGGAACGAAAACGGAAAGATATTTGCGGTCCCTGCGGTATCGGCTCTGCATGACGGAAATATCCACGGCGCGTTTTTCGATTTCCTTGAAATGGTCGGGAAGATCCGGACGGCTGCGCAGAAAACTCACCAGTTTGGTCAGATATTCCTCCACTATAAGACTAATATATTCGTCGCACAGGGAGGCCGCCTCCCGCACCTTGATGGGAATGGCCGGGTCGATCAGGGCGGCTCTCAGATCGGCCAGTTCCTTGAAAAGCTGATCCAGTTCGGAAAAAAATCTCTCGAGCCCGTTTTCGAGGAAGAAAGGGATCCTCTTTTCCCCTTTATTGTCGAAGGAAGAGATGACCCAGTCCATAATAAGATTGACATAATTTCTTACTTCGGCACGCACTATGCAGCCAAGCAGCTTTATCTCGTAACAGGTCTTTTTCGTGATCTCTTCAGAATGTTTGCCGGCGAGTATATCGGCGAGATATTTCTTCAGACGCGTAAGCGGGGAATATTCCAGATTTTTATCACACAGGCGGCCTATGTTTATCTTGGGAGTGCTGAAGCGTATATATCTCTGAGAAGCGCTGTAAAAATCATTCTTGGTGTAATTATAAGGCCCGACGTTCAAAGAGTTTGGGATAAAAAAGTATGTCTCTATCGAATAGGATTTTTTCTCGCTCTTATCAAGCTCGAAATCGAGTTTCACCTCGAAACTCTGCAGATCGTGTATCCTTATTTTCGAACTTATATTGCCGTCTATATTATTACTCATAACTCTTTAATCGCCCTGCCCTGAAATTATTTATCCGGTTTGTCCGGATGGTATTTGTCATGCGCCCTTTTAAGACTGATATTGTCCAGATGGGAGTATATCTGCGTCGTGTTGAGGCTCTTGTGCCCCAGCATTTCCTGGACGGAGCGCAGATCTGCTCCGCCCTGCACCATATGACTGGCGAAAGTATGGCGGAACAGATGAGGATGCGGATTTATCTTGACTCCCACAGCTATGCCGCGCGCCTTTACGTCCTTCCACATCTGCACTCTGCTCAGCCTGTTTCCGGAACAGTTCAGAAACAGTTCCCCTGCGGCGTATTTTCCGCTGAATTTAACGGCCCTGAAATCCAGATATTTTCTGAGAAAATCAAGCGCGGTTTTATTGACAGGGACCATTCTCTCCTTCGATCCTTTTCCGAAAACACGCAGCCAGCCCTGCTGGAAATTAACGGACTCGACGCGCAGTCCGAGCAGTTCCGAGACCCTTATACCGGTGGCGTACAGCAGCGCGATGGCCGCGGTCGTCCTCACGGAAGAAAAACTTGACTCGGTCCCGGGATGCAGCAGCGCTTCCATCTGCTCGCGGCTCAGAAATTCAGGAAGCCTGCGCGGCACTTTGGGAGCCTTGAAATTCGCCGTCGGATCCGAGTCTGTTATATTTTCCAGCCTGAGGAATTTATAAAAGACCCTTATCGCGGCCGTCTTTCTGAAGACAGAAACGGCCGCCAGTTTCCGCTCGGAACGAAGTTTCCAGAGATACTCCTCAATAAGTTTGGAGTCCGCTTTTTCAGGCTTCACCCCGCGGGAAGCGCAATACTCCATAAAAGCGGACACGTCTCCGGCATAGGCCAGCCAGGTGTTTCTGGAAAGTCCGCGCTCCAAAGCGAGATATCTTTTAAATTCTTCCGCAGGCAGCATGCTTATTTCTGTTGAGCCGTTTCCTTGTCTTTTTTCTTGATGTCGGCAGGCGCCAGCCGCGCTCTTATCTCCGCCATAATCTCATCGGCTTTAGCGGGATTCTGTTTGAGATACAGTTTAGCGTTCTCTCTGCCCTGGGCTATCTTATCGCCCTTATATACGAAATAAGAGCCGTTCTTCTCGACTATTCCCATTTCCACGCCCATATCCAGTATCGAAGATTCCTGAGATATCCCTTCCCCGTTGACCATTTCGAATTCCGCCTGGCGGTAGGGCGGGGCCACTTTGTTCTTTACCACCTTGACGCGGATACGCGCCCCGGTGACTATATCGGCATGCTTTATAGTCTCTATCTTTCTTATGTCGAGACGCACCGACGAATAGAACTTGAGGGCCAGTCCGCCGGTCGTCGTCTCAGGATTCCCGAACATTACTCCTATCTTCTGTCTCAGCTGATTGATGAAGATGACCGAAGTTTTGCTAGTCGAAATGACGGAAGTGAGTTTACGTAGAGCCTGACTCATAAGTCTGGCCTGAAGTCCGACGTGGGAATCTCCCATCTCCCCTTCTATCTCAGCTTTCGGAACGAGCGCGGCGACGGAATCCACCACAACAACGTCCACAGCGCCGGAACGCACAAGTTTTTCGGTTATCTCCAGGGCCTGCTCTCCGGAATCCGGCTGCGATATAAGCAGACTGTTCACGTCGACTCCGAGTTTCTGGGCGTATACCGGGTCGAGGGCGTGTTCCGCGTCTATAAACGCGGCGAGCCCGCCGGCTTTCTGCGCCTGCGCGACTATATGCAGCGTCAACGTCGTCTTGCCGGACGATTCCGGCCCGTAAATTTCAATTATCCGTCCGCGCGGAATACCTCCGACGCCGAGAGCGATGTCTAGGCTGAGCGCTCCGGTGGAAATCACCTCCACCTTCATATCCGCCTTATCGCCCATCTTCATGATGGCTTCCTTGCCGAAACTCTTCTCAATCTGCGCCAAGGCCACCTCAAGGGCTTTTGCTTTATCTTCTCTGGACATTAAAAACCTCCGAACTAACAGCTGATATCCGGACGAGACCGGAAAATACGGACAGCCGGAAAAGCTGCCATATAGTGCTTACATTTGTCTTAATATAATATTATATTAATTTGAGAGACGCGGGGGAAGAAAAAATAGCTTCTTCCCCAGGCCCGCGGAGCGCGGACCGGCGGACCGGAAAAAATACACTTCAGAAAGCAAGAAAAGCATAACTTTAGGCCGCGGGAAAAAGGCCGCGCCCGATACCCTTTCCGCCGGCCTAAAAACATCCGGCCGGAGAAGGTATTTTTCAATGGTCCGTACAGGCTTCAAGGGAGGGCGGCCGTTCCGGCCTTTATTTACAAAATTATCCTTGCGGCGCAAGCTTATTTTATATGACCGTCCAAAAATATTTTCGTAAAAAACATTTGATTTTCAAGACAAAAATTTAAAGCCGGAAAACAAACGCCTTTCCGGGCCCGTTTTATGATGAATTTATAAGGCAAATTTAATATAATTTTAATAGTCCCTTTTTTCACGTTTTAACGTGTTTGGACAATATTTAAAAAAGGTGGTTATTAAAGATGAAAAAAAATGCAGTTACAAAAAGAATTCCAGCGGTGAGTTTCGACAAGAAAATATTTATTATCGGCTTCGGGGCCGTGTCGCAATGTACAATGCCCATATTAGTGCAGTATCTCAAAGTGCCGATGAGTAATATTACCGTTATGGACTTTGAAGACTGCACGGAACTCATCAAGCCTTGGGTTGAAAAAGGGATAAATTACGTCCGCAATAAGATCACCCCGGAAAATATTGCGGGAGAACTGGAAAAATATCTCAGTTCCGGAGATATGCTGATAGATCTCGCGTGGAATATAGACTGCTGCGAGATCCTGACCTGGTGCCATGAAAACGGAGTGCTCTATGTAAACGCCTCCACCGAACTGTGGAATCCCTATGCGGGAGCGGACAAGAAGCATCCCAGCGAACGCACCCTCTACTGGCGCCATATGGCAATACGCAAAATGATCGCCGGCTGGAAGAAAAAAGGACCCACGGCCGTGCTCGAACACGGAGCCAATCCGGGACTTATATCCCATTTCGCGAAAAAAGGACTGGTCGACATAGCTGAGACAATGCTGGAAAAGAAAGACGTCTCCGGCGAAAAGGCCGAAAAACTGCGGCAGGCGCTCAAAGACAGGGAATTCAACGTATTAAGCATGCTTACCGGAGTAAAAGTAATACACGTGAGCGAAAGGGACACGCAGGTGGCCTATATCCCCAAGGCGGTGGATGAATTCGTCAACACATGGAGCGTGGAAGGTTTCAGGGAAGAAGGCATAGCCCCCGCGGAACTCGGCTGGGGAACGCATGAAAAGGAAATGCCTAAATTCGGCTTCGGCCACAAAGAAGGCCCGAAAAACCAGATATGCATAGCGCGCATGGGCATGAACACATGGGTGAGATCCTGGGTCCCGAACTATAATATAAGAGGAATGATAATAAGACACGGAGAAGCCTTCACCCTGTCCGACAAGCTGACGGTATGGGAGAACGGCAAGGCCGTTTACAGACCCACGGTGCATTACGCATACTGTCCTTCCGACGCGGCCATAGCCTCTCTTCAGGAACTGCGCGGATATAATTACGAACTGCAGGAGAAACAGAGGATACTGAGAGACGACATAATATCGGGTTACGACATACTCGGGGCTCTGCTGATGGGGCATAAATACAATTCATGGTGGACCGGATCGATACTCGGCATCGACGAAGCCAGGACTCTTGTTCCCCATCAGAACGCAACTACAATACAGGTAGCCATAGGAGTGGTGGCCGCTATTCTGTGGATGATAGAGAATCCGGAGCGGGGCGTTTGCCTGCCGGAAGATCTCGATCACGAATTCGTGCTGGACGTAGCGGAGCCGTGGCTCGGAGAACTCTATTCGGCGGCTTCTGACTGGACGCCGCTCAAGAATTTCAAGAATGTTTTTGAGAAATACAATAACCGCAAAATCGACGCCGCAGATCCGTGGCAGTTCAAAAACTTCCTCGTAGAAGAGGGAGAATAAACGGCGCCGCTAGAAACACCCAAGGAGAAAATGCAGTGATTACAAAAGAACAAATGCTGGAGCTGGCTAAAAAGCACGGCACACCTCTTTTCGTTGTAGATCACGACGAGATAAGAGCGAACTACGCGAAATTCAAGAAATATCTTCCGCGCGTACAGGCCTATTATGCCGTAAAAGCGGAACCCCTTCCCGAAATAGTAAGGACCCTGTACAAAGCCGGAGCCAGTTTCGACGTGGCGTCGATGCCGGAGTTTCAGATAGTTCACAAGAACATTGAAAACATGCCGGACAAGGAAAGGCAGGACTGGATCTGGGACAAGATCATATACGCGAATCCGATCAAAGCTCACGAAACCTTGCAGGAACTGGACAAATACAAGCCGCTTGTGACTTACGACAATATGGAGGAAGTCAAAAAGATAAAGAAATACGCTCCTCACGCGGGACTGGCGCTCAGGATAAAAGTGCCTAACACAGGAGCTGTCGTCGAGCTTTCTTCCAAATTCGGCGCCGCGCCCGGAGAAGCCGTAGATCTTATTCTGGCGGCCGCGGAGATGGGGCTCGGAGTCGAGGGACTGAGTTTTCACGTGGGCAGTCAGACGACCAATTTCGAAAATTTCGTCCAGGCCATAAATATGGCCGCCGATATATTCAAAGAGGCCAGGAGCCGCGGATACACCAAGATGAATCTGCTCGATCTGGGCGGAGGATATCCGGCCCCTTACGATTCAGCAGTTAAACCTTTCGAGGTCCTTGCCGCGAAAATAAACGCCGAGATAGACAGACTGTTCCCGGAAAAAAACATGGAAATCCTGGCGGAACCCGGAAGATTTATGATAGCGACGGCCGCGACATCGATAGTCCGCATCAACGGAAAGGCCAGACGCGACGGAAAACTCTGCTATTATATCAACGACGGGGTTTATCACACTTATTCCGGCATAATATTCGACCACTGCCACTATCATATGAAGGCGTTCAAAGAAGGAGGCAGCCAGGAAGTCTGCGGAGTGTTCGGTCCGACCTGCGACGCCCTCGACGTGATATCCATGTCGGAGATACTGCCCAACGACCTTGAACTCGGCGATCTTATGTACAGCCCTCAGATAGGAGCCTACAGCCACGCCTCGTCGACCTATTTCAACGGCTTCCCGCCTGCGAAAGTGGTCCACGTTAATATGTAGACGCTCCAGCTTACGCAGAAAGAAAAGCCGCGCCGTAAAAAACGCGGCTTTTCTCATTTTAAGCGTAATTAATTCATGAGATACAAAGCCAGATTCAAAACGGCGGCGAAAGAAGTCCAGATCAGATAAGGGACCATGAGAAAATTAGCTATCCTCAGGCCGGGCATTTTCTTAAAACTGGACAAGACCATAAATAAAAGCACTAAGAGAAGCAGCCCTATTACGATAAGTCCCGCTAATACGCTGCGCTTATAAAAAAAAGCCGGGGCCCAAAGCATATTCAGGATCATCTGGATATAAAACATAAACAGCAGCCCGTCTCTGTAACAGCCGTAGGGCATTCCGGACAGAGAAGCGTAATAATATCCCATAAAGACATAAAGAACCGCCCACACCGGGCCGAATACGCCGTCGGGAGGATTGAAGAAAGGTTTTGACAGACGCCCGTACCATTCCAGATTGGGCGATATAAAAAAACCCTCTAGATAACCTATAAGCGGGAACAAAAGCGTATAGAATAATTTCCTCTTCATAAAATCACCTCCCCTCGGGCCGTTTAAAAGATTCGGAATCCCAGAACCGGTGCAGGTATTATAAGCGCCGTTTTTTTCACGCGGGAACGGACGCCCGCTTATGCCTATTACGGATTTTTTAACAGTATATATTATTTTATAAAAATAAATCAAAAACGCAATAATAATTAACCGGAAAATCTAATAAACTCGGGCGCCGGCCGTTTGCCGCGAGGATTTAATTAATGCTAGAATATCTTCGGGAATGAAGTGCTCCCGCGGGCGGAAGCCCGGAAACGCTTTTAGCTGATGACTTCTGAAAAGGAGCGTCGGCTTTTTTTATGGAGAAATAAAATAATGACCAGCGACATAAAAGATTTTATCTGCGTTGGAACAGGAGGCTTCGCTGGCGCGGTGATGAGGTACGGCGTGAGCGTCTTATTCTCGGGTATTTCGAGACAGCCTCTGCCGCTCGCGACTTTAGCCGTGAACGCCGCCGGGTCCCTGCTCATAGGATTCGCCGCAGTGACAATAAGCGGCGGGAGCAGATGGAGACTTTTTCTCATAGTCGGTCTGCTCGGAGGCTTCACCACCTTCTCGTCTTTTTCCTATGAGACGATGACGCTCCTGAACGACAGCCGCATCTCGAAAGCTATCGTGAATGTCTTTCTAAACGTATCCCTCTGCCTCTGCTGCGTCTTCGCAGGTTTCAAATCCGCTGGATACCTGCTCGCGGCCTTAAGATAAGATTTACGGCGCGGCCACAAACCCCGCCGGCCGATCACACGAAGGCGTTGAAATATTTTACGGCCAGCGAGCAGTCTCCGTATTTTTTTATTTCCGAGGCGAGATGCCGCGTGATCTCCTCTTCCGGGACGGAATAAAAACGCGGGATCAGTATATGACAGCTTATGCTCTGGCTCTTATCGGAAAAACGGTGCAGTTCGAAATCATAAACTTTAAATCTTTCGTCGTATTTCACCACTATGTTCTCGAGTCTGCCGCGCCACTTTATCACGGCCATATCGGAACATACTTCCGGATCAGGATGCAGCACCAGATGTATAGACAGTTTCTTGGCCACCGTCACCTCGGCCTTTTCCAGAAGATTATGCAGTTCCGTACGCGATCCTGATTTTTCCATCTCGGCGTGGGCCGTGCCGTAATAACTGTTCGGACCGTAATTATGCAGTATTATATCGTGCACGCCCTTGACTCCCTCGCAGGACATAAGCACGTTTTCCAGTTCCTTCACTATCTCGTGGTCAGGCCTGAGACCTATCAGAACGTCCAGAGTTTTTCTGAAGATCTTATATCCTGTGTACAGCAGAAAGCAGGAAAGGACCAGAGAGGCGTAACCGTCTGCGCAAAAACCTGTGTACTGGGAGATTTCTATGGCGGCTATCGAAAAGACCGTGCCTATCATATCGGTGAAATTATCAGCCGCCGCGGCGTATATTATCTCGGATTTTATCTGCCTGCCTATGAATCTGTAAAAGAAAAAAAGCCATACTTTAACGAGCAGAGTGCAAAGGAGGACGATAAGCGGGACCAGTCCCAGCTTAACTACGGAAGGATGAATGATCCTGACAAATGACTCCTTAAAAAAATTAAATCCGAGCGATATTATTATTACGGAAATTATAAGTCCGCCGGCGTATTCTACACGTCCGTAACCGAAAGGATGCGCGTTATTCGGCCGCCTGCCGGCAAGTCTAAAACTCACCACGGTCACCACGGAAGACCCGGCGTCGGACAGATTATTGACCGCGTCCGTCATAACGGCGACGCTGCCGGAAACAAGTCCTATTATAAATTTCGCGGCGCACATGATTATATTGGAAGCGAGCCCGACACAACCGCTTAAAACGCCGTAACGGAGCCTTACCCGCGCTTCGGAAACGTTTTTATAATCCTTTATGAAAGATCCGGCAAGTAATTCGCTTAGCATATCATAATAATTTTACTAAATATCCGGGGACGGAACCGCACCGGGGACCTGATTCCTAAAACCGCAGGGAAATCAGGCCTGCTGAAAGCCAAGGAGAAAAAACAAGCCCTTATAATATATTTAGTATAATAAATAATAGCGCAGATTTTTTTAATTTATATCATAAGTTTGCTGTAAGCGAAACGGAGGTTTCAAACCAAATGAGCAAAATCAAATTAAACCCGGCCGTGATCAAAAGGAACGCGGCATTATGTAAAAAACGCCATATACGGATCCCTACTTTCGAAGAGATGAAGAATCCCTCTCTTATTCCGCAAAAAGTAAAAGAGGAACTTAAACCCGTGGGACTCTGGGACATAAACCCTATCAATCTGCACAGGATCACATGGCACAACGATCATAAGACCGGGCTGTTCGGCGGCGTCAATTACTTCGAGATACCGCGCGAAATAACCGGGGTAAAGGCCAGAATAATAGGTCTCGTGGGCAAATATTTCCCCACCGGCGCCCATAAGGTCGGAGCCGCCTTCGGATGTCTGGCACCGCGTCTCGTGACGGGAGAATTCGACGCGGAAAAGCAGAAGGCCGTATGGCCTTCCACCGGTAATTACTGCCGCGGCGGGGCCTTCGACTCCAGTCTGCTCGGAACGACCGCCGTCGCGATACTTCCCGAAGGAATGTCCAGAGAGAGATTCGACTGGCTGCGCCAGATAGGCGCCGAAGTTATAGCGACACCCGGGACCGAATCTAATGTAAAAGAAATATACGACAAATGCTGGGAGATAAAAAAGACGCGCAAGGACTGCGTTATTTTCAATCAGTTCGAAGAAATGGGCAATCCGACATGGCACTACCACGTGACCGGCGCCGCGGTTGAAGAAGTGTACAATAAAGTAAAAGGACCGAAAAACAGACTTTCCGCCTTCTGCTCCGCTACCGGAAGCGCCGGGACCATAGCGGCCGGCGACTATCTGAAGAAAAAATTTCCGGGAATGACTATAACGGCCTCCGAAGCTCTCCAGTGCCCGACCATACTCGCGAACGGTTTCGGCGAGCACAGGATCGAAGGCATAGGCGACAAGCATATACCGTGGGTCCACAATGTCCGCAACACGGATCTCGTAACGGCCATAGACGACGAAGCGTGCATGAGGATAATCAGACTGTTCAACGAACCGGAAGGACATAAGGTTCTGGCTTCTTACGGAATAAAAAAAGAAGACATAGAAAGACTCCCGCTGCTCGGCATATCGGGCGTTTCTAATCTGCTGAGCGCCATAAAGACGGCTAAATATTACGAAATGGACGAAAACGACATAATCTTCACCGTTTTCACCGACAGCATGGAACTCTACGGTTCGAGGCTGAAAGAGCTCGAGGAACAGCTCGGAAAATATAACCGCGAAGCCGCGCTCGTAGATTTCGAACGAAGACTGCTCGGCACGACCGTCGACCATATGAAAGAACTGACTTATAACGACAGAAAAGCCGTCCATAATCTGAAATATTTCACATGGGTCGAACAGCAGGGGCGCAATTCAAAGGATCTGCGCGAACTGTGGACCAGAGAATACTGGGACGAGACTTTCGCGCTCGTGAGCGAATACGACAGACTCATAAACGAGTTTAATGACGAAGTCGGAATTCTGTAAATAAAATAAAAGGCTGCGGAGATATCGAAAATGAGTTCAGTCACCGGATTTTACAAGACCAAATGTCCTCACTGCGGGGAAGAGTTCGACGCGGAATGCTGGGCTATCGCCAGAGGCGACCAGGATCCCGAGATAAAAGAATTCATCCTTACTGGCGAATTCGATATGCTCCGCTGCCCTAAATGCGAGACCTTCTTCAGGCATGAAGAGCCTTTCCTCTACTACGACGAAGACAAGGAATTTATGGCCATTGTGATGCCGGAAGAATACGCCGACGATAAAGCGAGCTGGCTCAAGAAAATAAAAAGCCAGTACGACCCGCTCCGCGAAGCCCTCGACTTCACGAAAAACATATCGTCGGAAGCCTATTATTTTTTCGGTATAGATAATCTCCGTGAAATACTGAAAACGGATCAGGACAGGGACGAAGAGACGGAAGTAATCTCCTTCATGGCAGAAGAAGAGGGCTTCGAACTGCGCCGTATAAAACCCGGAACCGTCCGCGAGAAAGATATTCCCGCCGTGCTGCCGCTCCCCAAAGGCGAAAGCAGCAGGGAAAGCGCCATAAGAGCCGCGTCGACGCTGTACGGAAAGAACGAGGCGCTCGGCAGGCTCAAAAAACTGATCGAACTGTTAAAATCTGAAAACGGAACGGAAATAAACATCCTTAAATGATCTCCGTAAAACCGAAAAGAGCCGTAAAATATCTGAATCTGATTTCAGAAACGGCGCGCGGTTTAGGGATCAGACTGTACGCAGTGGGCGGTTGCGTGCGCGACTGGGCCATCGGGCTGGAAAGTCAGGACGCCGATTTTCTAACCGTGGACGAAGCCGCGCCTCTCGCTGAGGCGCTCAAAGAGAAGTTAGGCGGCGGCTTCACCGTGTTCAGGGAATTCAGGACGGTGCGTTATTTCACCTCCGACGGGACGAGGATAGACATAGCAGGCTCGAGAAAGGAAAATTATCCGAAGGCGGCCGCGCTGCCCGTAGTGGCCCCGGCCTATTCCGTGGAAGAAGATCTCGGCCGCAGAGATTTCTCCTGTAATTCGATGGCCGTGCGGCTTGACGACGGAAGTTTCGCTCTTACCGACCCTTACGGAGGCCTTGAGGACGTGAAGGCGGGAATCATATCTGTGCTTCACGAAAACAGTTTCAAAGACGATCCGACGCGCATATACAGGGGCGCGCGGTTCGCCGGGCGTTTCGGCTGGGAATTCGGCGCCTCGACTAAGATCCTCGCGGAAAAAGCGGTTGGGGAAAGATATCCCGCCCTGCTCTCAAGACAGCGGCTCAGAAACGAACTTATAAAATTACTCAAAGAAAAAAAGCCTTACGGCTCTTTCCGCCTGCTCAAAGAGCTTGGCGCGCTTGATTTCATATATCCGGGGACGGTTTTTTCCGAGAGCACTTTTGAAAACGGCGATTATCTCGCCAGACTCGGGAAACTGGCCGCGGCTTGCGGAGACTCGGAAAACTTCGTGAAATCACTCTTCCTCTCCCGAAAAGATAGCCGGCTCGTTCTGGAAGCGGCCGGAATAAAAGACAAAATATGAATATATTATCCGCGGCAAAAATATCGGCCGTGCTGGCGATTACTTCTGTCTTAGCCGCCGGAGAAGCCGGAGCAGCGCCCGAAGGCGCTGTCCGGGCGATGAATTTCAGCGCGGAAATAAAGACGGACCTTATAAGAGAAGGTTCGGCGCTGCTGAAAAGCAAAAAATATCCGGATGTCGTATGGACCCTGAACGATTCCGGCGGAACGCCGTGTCTGTTCGCCGTGACTGAACAGGGGAAACTTATAATTCCGAAAGACGCTGAAGCAAAAAACTATAAGGGGCTGCTGGTCACAGGGGCCGCGAACGTCGACTGGGAGGCTCTGACGGCGGACGGGGACGGGAACTTACTGATAATAGACGCCGGAAACAATAATAATAAAAGAAAAGATCTCGCCGTCTATATCGTTCCGGAACCCGACCCGCGCGAAGTTTCGGAAACTTCGGAAGCCGTGAAGATAGATTTCTCTTATCCGGACCAGGTCTCCTTTCCGCCGGCGGAAAAGAATTACGACTGCGAAGCAGCTTTTTTCTCTGAAGGACGTCTGTATCTTTTAACCAAACACAGAAGCGACACCGACACGAAACTCTACAGATTCGATCCTCTCCCCCCGCAAGGCGGACAGGCGGCTCTTACTCTCGTCGGTTATACGGATATAAAAATAAAAAAAGTAAAAAATGAAATCAAAGCGCTCAAAGAACAGCCGGCCACGAAAAAGATACTGGAGGCCAACCCTGTTTTTTCTTCGGTCTTCAAGAATGAAGATTATATGTTCATGGTCACCGACGCGGCGCTGAGTCCGGACGGGAAAGAACTAGCGGTGCTGACATACGCAGGAATATGGCTCTTTGAAAAACCTGAGATCTCGGATAATTTTATCGGGGGAAAAAGGAAAAATTACGCTTTCTGGCCGCTCATGTCCGCGGGACAATGCGAAGGGATAACTTTCAGCGGTGAAAATATACTCGTATCCAATGAAGAAGGCCGGCTTTTCACCGTGCCGCTCTCGGCCTTCGAATAAGAAAACTTGGGACGTGACAATAATAAAAACCGGGCTTTCTACAGCTTCAGTTCCGCCTCGGCCCTTTCGGTGAGTTCTGTCATGACCCGCTGCAGCTCCGATGTCTTTGCCTCTATCTCTTCTTTCGAACCTACCGAAATCGGAGCGCCGTAAAACACTTCCACTCTGCCGAAAGGAAGCGGGATACGGAAATGGTCCCATGATTTTTTCAAGACTATCTTAAAACTCATGGCGCAGCCTATCGGAATCACGGGCTGCTTCAGTCTCTGCGCTATAAAAGCGACGCCGTTGGAGGCTTTATACCGCGGGCCTATCGGCCCGTCCGGGGTAAGCCCGCTGGAATATCCGGCGGCGGCGGTCTTCAGCATCTCCCGCAGCACACCGACAGCCCCGTGCCTGGTCGACCCCCTGGCGGTGTTCATGCCGAGATAATTTATTATACGCGCGACCAGTTCGCCGTCTTTGCTGTTGCTGACCATGCAGCAGGCCCCCGTGTTCCTGTGCACGTATATCATCGGAAGTTCCTGATTGTGCCAGAAGGAATATATCACGGGCCCTTTTCCGAAGAAATTGTCGCCGTGTACTTTGACCCGGCAGGACAGCATAATGGCGCGCAGCAGAAAAGCTCCCAGAAAACTTGGAACTGTATATCTTAAAAAACCGGAGAAATATCTCTCGTTCACTTATGCCCCGTCTTAAAGGAATTAAAGTCCTCGGCGGCGAAGACGGTTATGCCGGTCTCTCTGGCGGAAGATAAAAACTCTTCCATGCCCAGGATCAGGTTCTTACGGGCTTCTATAATCAGTATGTCGGCTCCGGACGATTTCATATTTTCAAGCGTGGCCCGGCCCGTTACCGGCAGATCGAAACGCATATCCTGATCGGGGCGCGCGACCTTGACCACCATGAGATGCCTTTTGGAAGGGGGTATCCCCTGTTTCTCCATCAGCTCTCCGGCTCTCCTGACGCAGGCGTCGGTCCCTTCCATCCCTTCCACCGCCATAACGACTTTTTCCCTCAGGACTACCGTGAGCCCTATGTCTAGGGCCGAAACCGTTTTGGCGGCTTTCCAGCCGTATTCCGCCCACGATCTTTCGTCTTCGCCGAGCGGTCTGCCTGAGATCAGCCCCGGTTTTGCGAGAAGATGTTCGAGAAGCATAGCCGAATTGACGAGTTCTATCCCGTCCTTCGCAAGTTCGTCGGCCACAAGCCCGAGCAGCGAATTAGCCTTCTTGTCTTTCAGGCCCAGCAGCAGTTTGGCTGCCCTGAGATCGGGGAAAACCCCTTTCCACAGAGATATATGCGCTACTGAACCGACCATAACGCATCTCCCGACTCCGTTTGCCTTAAAAAAATTCATCGGGGCGCTTATCTGCCCGAGACGGAAAAACTCCATCGCGGAAGCGTAATTTTTCAGTTCGCCGGACGTGATTCCCTTAAGACCGACAACGACGACGTTCATGCCGGCTTTTTTAGCCTCGCGGGCGAAAATAAAAGGGTAATCGCCGGAACCGGCTATAAGACCGATATTTTCCGGCATTCTATGCCTCTATGGAAAATTCGCCGGTGCGCGGACGCGCTATACCTCTTTTGCTTCCTTCTATGAATTCTATCATCAGCTGTATCTCCTGCGGCTGCGGCTGCGATTTAAGTTTGTCCAGAGCTTCCTTGAGCTGAAGACCTTCGAAGAACAGGGTCTTGTAAACGCCCTTTATGGTCTTTATCATCTCCTGGCTCATTCCGCTCCTGCGCAGTCCGACCAGATTAAGGCCTACCGGCCTCGCGCTGCGTCCCGCGGCCATAACGTATGGAATAATATCCTGACTTATCATAGAACCGCCGGACAGCATGCAGAGTTTTCCTATTCTGGTGAACTGGTGCATTCCCACCATTCCGGAGATAGTGGCCCTGTCCTGTATGCGCACATGCCCCGCCGCCGAGGCGCAGTTGACCATGACCACATTGTTTCCGACGTGACAGTCGTGGGCTATATGACTGTTTGCCATGAGCATGCATCCGGAACCGACCTCCGTGGTGCCTTCGGAAGGCGTTCCGCGGTGCACGGTCACGCTCTCCCTGACTATATTGCCGTCTCCCATGACTACGCGGGTGTGCTCGCCTTTATAAGAGAAATCCTGCGGCGGCATACCGATATAAGCCGCGCCGGTAAAAAGATTTCCTTTGCCGACAGTGCAGTATTCGAAGATACAGTGCGCGCCTATTTTGGTGTCGTCCCCGATCTGTACGTCTTTTCCTAAAACCGTGTACGGACCTATTTCCACATTATTCCCGAGTTTGGTCCCGGGTTCTATAACAGCTGTTGGATGAATGATATTTGACATGATTGTTTACTCTTCTATATTAATTAAAGTTTGCACCTCTGCTTAAGCAGACGCGCGAAATTCACATTTCCCGTATGGCCGGGGCGCACGGCTTCGAGTTTAAGCCCTTCGAAACGCAGGCCGGCGAGCGCGAGATCGCCCAGGAGATCCAGTAATTTATGCCTGGCAAGTTCGTCCGGGAAACGGAGCCCGTCCTTGGCCAGCATCTCGTCTTCAGTTATCACGACGGCATTATCGAGAGAACCTCCCTTGGCCAGCCCCGCGGCCTTGAGCATCTCCAGTTCGTACGAAAAACCGAAGGTCCTGGCCGGAGCGACGTATTTCAAATAATTTTCCGGACTCAGAGTAAAATCCACGGTCTGGCGTCCTATAAGCTTGTGCGGATGCTCGTAAGTGAGCCTTAAGCTAAAGCTGCCTGCCGACGGGGAAATCCTGTAAAAAGTCCTGTCGGCCCGGAATTCGAAAGGCTCTCCCAGCTTTACTGCCGGGACGGAAGGGCCTTCTTTTTCGGTTATCCCGGCTTTCAGCAGAGCCTCCGCGAAAGCCAGAGCCGAACCGTCGCAGACCGGGGGCTCGCTGCCGGATATCTCCATATCCATATCGTCTATCCCAAGCGCGAAAGCCGCGCTGAGGAGATGCTCCACCGTATGCACGGTGCTCACTCCGTCGCTTATACTCGTGCCGCGCAGCGTCCCGGAAACGGAATCCAGGCCGGCCTTTACCGGCGATTTAAAACCGTCGCAGAAAAAACGCAGCCCGCCGGGGACCTGCGAAGGTCTGAAAACTACGGAACATTTATTGCCCGTATGAAGGCCGGTGCCGCTTATCTCCGCTTCTTTTTTTATAGTGGTTCTCATTTAACTGTCACCGTAATGCGAAGGCTCAGAGTCCCTCCGCGTCCATAAATTTCTTTAACTTCTTGAATGCTTTATACATATCCGGAAGTCTGCTCATAATGGCCTCTATCTTAAAAAATTCAGCTCTCGGGCGGCCGACATGCCCGCATAATATCTCTCCCGGCTTGACATTGTTCATCACGCCGGTGGTGCCCATGATTATGGCTCCGTCGCCTATGTGCAGATGCCCGGATATACAGGCCAGCCCGCTTATTATAACGCCGTTGCCCAATGTCGTGGAACCGGCTATCGTCGCGTGGGCGAGTATAAGGCAGCACTTTCCCGTCTTCACATTATGCGCTATATGTACCAGATTGTCCAGTTTCGACCCGGCTCCGATGACGGTGGAGGTGAGAGCCGCCCGGTCTATGCACGCATTGGCTCCTATTTCCACATTATCCTCTATAACGACATTCCCTATCTGCGGGACTTTCCTGTGCTGCCCCTCGTAAAATTCGAAACCGAAACCGTCAGCGCCTAGCACCGCGCCCGCGTGTATTATGCACCCGGCTCCCACGCGGCAGTAATCCATTATCTTGACTCCTGGATAAAGATGCGTGCCTTCCGAGACAAAGGCTTGCCTTCCTATATAGCACTGTCCGTCTATCTGAACGCCGTCGCCTATGAAGGCTCCGGCTTCAACGACGGCCAGAGGACCTACCGAAGCTGTGGGGGATATCTCTGCGTCCGCGGCTATAACCGCGGAAGGATGTATACCCGCAGCCGCTTTCGGGCGGGCCTCGTCTTCTATTTTTTTTAGGAAAATACTGAAACAGTAACGCGGATTCTCGACATAAATAACTGAAGCCGGGAAAGAAGACAGCCGCTCTTTGGCGGACAGCGGCGCCAAAAGACAGCCGGCCTTCGAAGACAGGGCTTCGGCCGCCGCTTTCGGATCACCCAGAAAAGCCAGTTTGTCGGGACCTGCTTCATTCAAAGGAGCGGCTCCGGTAATGACGGCTCCGGCATCGCCGCAGAACTCGCCTTTCACGATATCCGCTATTTTCTTCACAGTAAAATTCATTGTTCTTCTTCCTCCCCGTTTTCCTTGAGTCTGTCGATGACCCTGTCAGTCAGATCCACCGGCTTCTGACCGTAAAGGATGCTTTTTTTATCGACGACCACGCTTATCTCTTCCTCTTCGGACACTTCCTTCAGAGCCTTATAAATCGTTCCGAGTATGAGTTTGTTTTTCCTGTTTTCATAATCCAGCAGATCATCCTCCGCCTGTTTTTGAAAAGCCTCTATCTCGGCGCGGCCGGCGGTTATCTGGTCTTTTTTCATTTTTATGGTCTGTTCTATCACCGCCGGAGAAGAAGAAACGCTGAAAGTGTAACTCCCTATCCCGGGAATATTGACCTCGGAAGTATTTACGGCGGACGGCTGAGCATTGTTCTTTTTAGCGCTCTTATCGGAAACCGGAGTTTTATTGTCTTTAGCCCCGGCTTCGTCACCGCCGGTCCGAGGCGCTGCCGCAGTCTGGTTCCTGGCGCTGCCGGAAGGGGCGTCTGAAGGAGGCTGGCCTCCGCCCTGCGGAGCGGAATTTCCCGAAGCTCCGCGCGGGGCGCCGGAACCGCTCCCGGAATCCCGGGGGGGACCGGAAGGCCGGTTTCCGTCGTCGCCGCCGCTCTGCGGGGAAGACGCGGAAGGCCCGCCGGCCGGCTCGGAAACAGAGGAGCCGGAACTGACCGAAACGTCGGCGGTCGCAGAACTTAAGGAAACAAGGGGAGAAGTAGAGATCTGAACGGCTCCGGCATCCGGAGCGCTCCCGCCTTCTCCCGGCTCCCGGGCCTTGTCTATGATATCTCTGGTCTTATTCATTGACGGCAGGATCAGCGCAAGTTCTTTTTCCTGTTCCAGTTTGTCTATCTCCGCCCTAAGAGCGTAAAGGTTTTTCTTCTTTTCCTCTATCGCTTCCTCTTTTTTTCTGATCTCTTTATCGAAATCCTCTTTCACCCGCGTATAACGCGTATAGGTCCTGAAAACCCTGTCGACGTCGACATAACCTATGGTTCCGTAATCGCCGCGGTTCATCTCGAGCTGAAGCTCCACGGCCTCGGCGGCTGAAAAAGGAAACATAAGAAGAACGGCGGCGATTATCTTTTTCATATTCTCAGAACATACTTCCTATAGTGAAGTATATATCCGACAGATCTTCCCCTACCTTATGATTGAGTCCGTAGCCCCAGTCGAGTCTTATCGGGAAAGCCGGCGTGGTGAATCTTATACCGAATCCCACGCCCATCTTCAGCATATCGGAACCGGTGCCGGTCTCCAGCTTCATATCGCTGAAATTCTTCCATGCTCCTCCCATGTCGAAGAAGAAAGCTCCCTGCACTATGGTCCGGCGTTTTTCCCTGGCTATCGGCATCTTGAACTCCACGTTCAGCACGTCGTAGATATAACCGCCTTCCAGAGGGCCTATCTGCCCGCTGCTTTCGTAACCGCGCACGCTGTCGGCGCCGCCCAGGAAGAAACGTTCGCTGACCGGAACCTTATGCCCGCTGTAACCCTCTATGAAACAGAATCTGTTGCTGAAGGCCATGACGAAAGGATAGTCCCCTATGCTGAACAGTTTTATATTATAACTCGCGTCCAGCGTAGGTTTGTACCAGTAATTATCCCCCATCAGCGGACCGCCGGCCCATTCAAGTCCCAGTGACAACTTACCGCCTCTGGTAGGATCCCATGTGCTGTCCCTTGTGTCGATACCGCCGCCGAGATATATGGAGGAGGTCAGCGAACTGTATGTTGATATCGCGCTCTCGTATTCGTCTTCCACGTCGTATATCTCCGAACGCTTAAGCGTGTAAGCCCCGGTAAGGAAATATTTATCGTCCGAGAAACGCGGGGAGAAACTTATTTTTCCGCCGGTGCTCCGCTCTTTATAGGCGCTGGTGCTGGTGCCGTAGGACTTATAATGGTGGGTGTTGAACACGCTGGCTCCGGCGGTTATTGGCCGGCCGAAGATCCACGGGGAACTCACGTTCAGCGAATAATCGTTCACGCTGCTTCCGAAATTCCAGGAGAGCGAAGTTTTTATGGCGCGCCCGAACATATTAAGATGGGTAAGCGACAGAGTCCCTACTAAATGATCAGTCGAGGAATAGCCCATGCCCGCCGTCAGCATTCCCGGCTTGCCTTCGGAGACGTCGAAGACCAGATCCACCTTATCAGGGTCTTCGGAAGGATTCATGACAAGCTGCACGTCGTCGATAAAACCGAGATTGAAGAGTTTTTCCTGACTGCGTCTTATCTTAGAGGCGCTGAAGACTTCCCCTTCCTTCTGTGTTATCTCTCTGCGCAGGACATATGTCTTGGTGGCCTCGTTTCCCTCCACGTCTATATGACCGACATAAACCGGGTCGTGCTCGGTGACGAGGAAAGTTATATCCGTTTCCCCGGTCGTCTCGTTAAAAGATTTATCCTCGCTTATCTCGGCCCTCAGATAGCCCTTGTCCGCGTATCTGTTCTGCACGGCAGCCACCGTCTCGCGGAAATCGTCTTCCTTATATAAGGCTCCTTCCCTGTAAATTATATCGCCGGTGAAATCGCTCGAGAGATAAACCGTGTTCCCGCGGAAATAGGTCTTTCCGAATTTCTGTTTTTTCCCCTCTTCCACCGAAACGTTAAACACGACATCCGAACGGTCCGGACTGAAAACCACGGAACTGCCCGTGACGGCGAAATCCGAATAGCCGTTGTTCTTATAGAAAGACTCCAGGGCCGCCAGATCGGTCTTGATATTGTTAGGAGTATATATTTTCTTGGGTCTGTTCTGAAATTTTTTCCAGAGTTTCTTTTCCTTGAAAGCGGTAACGCCGGAAAACTTCACCTCTTTTATCTTGGCTTTGGGCCCTTCTTTTATCCGCACGGTAATATCGCATTTATTAGAGCCTGTATCCGTCTTCACGTCGAAAGAAACCGAGGCGTCTATAAAGCCTTTTTCTCTGTATTTGTCAGTTACCGCCTGAATATCCTGGCGCATGCGCATTTCGTCGTAAAAATCTTTTTCCTTCGTGCTCATGGCTTCTTTTACCGTTGATTTGGAAAGCCCTTTCTGGTTCTCCACTATTATCTTGTCAACGGCTGGCTTTTCCTGAATGACATAAGTCACTTCCACCTTCCGTTTCAGCCCGGCTTTATCTTTCAATTTATCCGAAACTCTGCTTCCGGCGATAGGATTTATATCCACGGACACTTTTTCCAGACTGCCGAGATTCATAAGGAGTTCTATGCTCTTAGAAATATCCTCGCGCGAATACAGCTGTCCTTCTTTGGCCGTGCCGGTCTTGACTATCACTTTGGCCTTTATGTTCTTCTCTCCGCTTACTTTTACGGCGCCCACCTCCCAGGGGCCTTCCCCTATATCCGTGTCACCGGAACCGAGAGGAAGAGCCGCGCCGGAGAGCGCGGCGGAGGACACGGCCGGAATCTGATCGGCGCGCGCTGAAGATATGCAAAATAAAAAAGCTAATCCGAAAATAAATCTGAACGATATGGTATTCACAAACTACTCCTTAAAAAATACTCCGCAGAGGCTTTCATTTAATATTTTATAATAATTATGGGAAAACTATAAATAAAATCTTGGCATTCCGCCGCCCGGGCAGCGGAGTTAAAGAAGACGGCGCGCGAATCTTTCCGCTTATTTTCTTTTTTGACAGCCGGCGAGCAGAAAAAGTATAATTTTTAAGTAAAAGGGGTAATGTTTTAATACCAGTGTGTACTGGGAAAAATAGCCCTATTTGGAGATGGTATGAGAAGAACAAAAAAAACAACGGCGAAAGTTACGCGTAACGCAAAGAAAACAGTTGCAGAAGTCGCGACTCTTCCAGAGATAGTGCTACCTAACATTGAAGAAAACCACAAAGACACCAGGATAAAGGCACTTAAAGCAGAAAACGGCGCCGGCAAAATATCCGTAGACAACGGCTATATTGCCATTGACCATCCTAAAGAGCTGGAAACCATCATGCAGAACGGCAACTATACGGTACGGATAGGAGCGAGCCCGTGCAAGACGGTGGAAATATCTCTAGACGGGAAAGACTGGACGGCATGCAGGAATTCCGTGGGATACTGGTGGTTCGACTTGAACGGCATAACGACCGGGGAACATTCTTTCATAGTGAGAATGCAGGAAACAGGGGGAGAATATCTGTCTTCCAAGCCGCGCCATTTCAAAGTCGCTTGACCGCTGTAAAAAACAGTCCTATATCCCTTGCTTTGTTCGCGGACAAGGCAGGGGATTTTATTTATCATGACATTAGAAGAACTAGGTTGGGATCCTTTTTTCCAAAGGCAGCTTGACAAAGAAAAAGACGGTCTTACTCCGGCCAGAATAACGGCTGAATACGCGGGATGTTATTCTGCTGAACACGAAAACGGGGCGTGTCTGGCCGTACTCGGCGGGAATATAAAACACCTTTCCAGACTTACCGAAAATCTGCCCGTGGCCGGAGACTGGGTGCTGCTAGGAGAAATCAAAAATTCAGAACGGGCGCAGATAAAAAAAGTGCTCACGAGAAAAACGGTCATAGCGCGGAAAGCCGCCGGGAAAGAAGAGATACGCCAGCCTTTCGCGGCTAATATCGACACCGTCTTCATCGTGCAGGGACTGGATGATAATTATAATCCCAGAAGACTGGAACGTTTTCTCACCGCCACCGCTGCCGAAAAAGTGAAGATAGTCGTAATACTCAATAAAAAAGATCTTTCGGAAGCGCCGGAAAAAGCCGAGGAAGAAACGCGGAAGATAGCGACGGGGATACCCGTCGTAATCCTGGATTCCGTTGCGAAAGAAGGTTATGAAAAACTTATCCCTTATATCGGGAAAAATAAAACAGTGGTTTTTATAGGTTCTTCCGGAGTGGGAAAATCGACCATAATAAACAATCTCGGCGCCCCCTTACAGAAGACCGCGCAGGTCCAGAAAAAGAATTCGAAAGGACGCCACACCACCACGACAAGAAAACTTATCCGTCTTCCTTCCGGCGCTCTGGTGATAGACACGCCGGGAATAAAAGAACTTTCCGTTTGGGACGCCGCGCAGGGACTGACTGGCAGCTTCAGCGACATAGAACAGCTGGGACTCAGGTGCAGATTCAGCAGATGCCGGCATCTGACCGAACCGGGCTGCGCGGTAAGAGCCGCGATATCGGCAGGAAAATTAAGTCAGGAAAGGCTGGACAGTTATATAAAAATCAAAACTGAGGACGAAGCCAGACGCAAACGCCTCCTCTACACTGACGGGCCTAAAGAAGACAAGAGCGTAAAATACGCGAGCCGCTCTAAAATGAGCCGGAAAAAAGACAGAATATAAACCATCAACGGCCACGGTCCGTTTCAGAAAGGAAAGCCTTTTTCCGCTTTAAGTTTTTCTCCGGCTGAAGTTTCAGGAACGTCGACGAAATACTGTTCGGAGACCCCTTCCACTCTTATGGCTTTTTCCGGAACGGCGGGACAGATATGACGGCAGGCGCCGCAGCCTATGCACAGCCTGTCGTTTATAGACGGTATCCTTGTGTTCTTATAAGGGATCATATCTATCGAGCCGACGGGACAATGCTCCGCGCACGCCCCGCAGTCCCTGTCGTATCTGTAAGCGATACAGTCGGCGGGAGTAAAAACGGCGAGCCCCACTCTCCAGTGTTTCTTCTCGGCGGGCGTAAGAACGTTAAGCGAATGCGAAGGACAGGATCTCATACAGGCGGTGCAGCCGAAACGGCAGAAACCGCGGTCGTGACCCATGACCGGCTGCATGAAACCGACAAGTCCGTACTCCTTTACCGAAGCCTTCAGCACTTTTCCCGAGCATTTAGAAATGCATACTCCGCAGCCCAGGCACTTGGAATGAAAAATCGCGCTGTTCCCGGCGCCAGGAGGCATTACCGGAGAAGAGTCCGTGCGGACGGCGGAAGAAGCTTTTTTCAACATTCCTCCGACCACGGCGCCGGCCGCCATACAGCCCGCAGCCGAAAGCAGCTCCCTTCTGGTGCTGTCGCAGCCTGCGCTTTTCACGCCGGGCGGACGGACATATCTTATTGCCCCCTTCGGACAGATATCCTCGCAATTAAAACACATAAGACAAGATTCATTATGCACGGTCCCGGTTTTGATATCTATGCACATCGCTTTACAGACGCTTACGCAGGCTCCGCAGGAAACGCATTTATTCCCGTCCAGAGATATTCGTAAGACTGGCCGCCTGGAAAAGAAAGACAGAAACACTCCCACAGGACAAAACAGATTGCAGTAAATACGGCCGCGCCAGCGGACCAGCAGGAAAATAAAGATCATGGTCGCTAAGCTGACCGCGGCGGCTCCGGCCTCGGGTTCGCGGACATACCAGGTCTTTCCGGCGCCTAATAAAGAAAGAAATTTCCATACCGCGGGGACGAAAAGATTATTAACCGCGGCCGGAAAGTTAGAAGAAGGAAGAAGAAGCGCGGCCGGAAGAGCGAATCCCAGAAGGATCATGCCGGTCACTGCGGAAAAAACAGCATATTTCCATACCGGCCGGAGCGGCCTGTATTTATATTTTTTCCCCGCCGAAAAAACATCCTGGAGTATGCCGAGCGGGCAGAGCACGGCGCAATACAGCCGGCCGAAAAATAGCGTCAGGACTATTATAGAAATCACGGCTACGGCCGGCCCGACGGTAAAACTGTAAACAGCCCGCGCGCCGGCCGTGGCCAGCTGCAGACCGAACAGAAATCTGAGCTTACGCACGCCGAAAAACATTAGGACGAACATTATAAAAAAAACTGAAGAAGCGGCGATCCGGATATATCTCTTTTTCATAAATAATTTCCTATTATAAAACTATTCGCCTTATATCCATGGATTTAAGATCGGTGCTGCCGAGGCCCATGGCCTCCCCCAGTTTTATATGTTCTATCCCCCCCGGATCCAGATCTAGTATTCTGGCCGCGGCCGCGTCGAGGGCTACTAAGTCGCGTCCTATAAGCTGGTATTTTATGAGTCTGGTGTCGCTGGCGTCCACGCCGCGAGGACCGCGTTTGAACAGGACCCTGTAAGCGTCCACCACTGTCAGATCGGGGCGCCTGTAAGAATTACAGTCCGCTATCGCCTGCTGAAGCCCCTTGAGATGGAATCTGGTCTGGTCTGATTTAGAGACCGTGCCCATCATGTTTTTCATCGCGCAACTCATACCGGCTCCCCTGTGGTGTTTCAGTACCGGAACGTTTATAAAGACATCGCTCAGCTCGACCAGCCTGTGGATATTCATTTCTTTTATCACTTTCCCGCGCGCCACTTTTACTTTCAGATAATTGTTCTTGAAATAATCGCGGTCACCCGCGCTGTCCCCGCCCACTACCTCGGCGCCGGCCAGACGCGCCGCACGGGCGATACCGCTGGTCTCATAACTGGATCGCCAGTCGTCGCAGGTTGTGTCGAAAACGCTGACCGACGCCGCGCCGGCCCTAAGGCAGTGCCGGACTATACAAGCCACCAGTTCCGGATTAGTGCAGGCCGCGAGTTCCGGTTTAGTGTCCCAGGCTATATTCGGTTTAATCACGACCGAACAGCCTTTTTTCACAAAAAACGGCATGCCGCCGAATTCACTGATACCGCGTTCGAACATCTCTTCCGGAGTTCCGCCGCGGAGCGCCGCGATGTCAGGAGATCTTTTCTTATCGCCGCGCGGTTCGGAAGCGTACAGCTTCAATTTCAATCCGTCGTAAACAACGGCGCCAGCCGCGACGGCTAAACTTTTCTTTAAAAATTCTCTTCTGTTCATAGTCCGATAGAATAATCCCCCCGGATTAAATTAAGGAACACGTGCGGCGAAAGCCCGAAAGAAGCAGGCCCGGACGGCTGGAACCGAAGGGGCCTGCGGCAGACTTTTTTATAAGTCAAAAGGCTTCAGCGGTTTTTTTTCTTCTTTGACTGCTGCTGGCTGCCGCTCTCGCCGGAAGGACCGGCGGTCTGGCCGCCCTGCTGTCCGACGTTTTTCGATAATTCTTCCTCTTTCTGTCTATACGAAGCCTGAAGCTGCTGTTTTTCCGCTTCCACCTGCGCCCTCAGACTCTTTTCTTTGTCCGCGAATTCTTTATCGAGCGCTTTTCTGTTTTCCGCGGCCTGAGCGTCAAGCTTCCGGCGCTCCTCCTCCAGGGCGGCGTCGAACTGTTTGCGGGCGCCGTCGAAAGAAACATTATATTTCTCGGTAAGGGCCTTTTCGCGGGAGAGCAGGTCGGCCTCCAGTTCCTTATTGCGCTTATTGAACATTTCCGTAAGAGCCATTTCCTTGGCTTCCGTCTTCTTCTTCAGTTCCGACAGGCGGCTGTCGAAAAGTTCCTTCATCTTCTCTTCCGCCTGTTTCTGACGGTTATGAAGCTCGGTATCGGAATCTATCTTAAGTTTATTCTCAGTTTCCTTCAGCTGCGAGCGCTTCGCCTCGAAATCCTCTTCCAGCGCCTTAGCGCGCGCCTTATATGCCGCCTCCAGTTCCGCCCTGAGGTTCTCGTATTTATCGGAAAGAAGTTTTTCCTTTTCCTGGAAAGAATCGGTGAGTTTCTGCTGCAGACTCCTGGATTCGTTTTCCATCTTTTCTTTATTTTTATCTATAAAAGCCGCTTTTTCCTGGTCGTTGGCTTTTATTATTTCCTCGCACTGCTTTCTCAGTCTTGACATCTGATCCCTGAGTTCCGCCTCTTCCTTTTCTTTGGCGGCAAGCTGATCGGAGACTATCTTCTCCATCCTCTCCCTGTCGGCTTTCAGCTGGGCTTCGAAACTGGCGGAAAGTCCGGCTATCTGATTTTCATAATTCTGTTTCATACTGGCTTCTTCGGCTGCCAGTTTCTGGATATGCGTGTTCATGGCCTCTTCATAAATATTGGCCAGCGAAGCGGCTTTCTGCTCGTAGATATTTCTGGCTTCTTCGCTTCGCTTTAAAGCGAGTTCCTTTATATTATTCATTTCCGTCTCGTAAGCGGCAGATCTGGAAGCGAACAGAGTGTCCTGTGAATCTTTCGCCTTAGCCATGGCGGCCGCGTATTCGGCCTGGAGCTCCTGTTCGCGCTTCGCCGTCCTCTCATTGAAACTCTGCATCAGAGCCTCTCTCTCTGTGGCCAGCATACGCGTGAGTTCGGCGCGCAGGGAATCTTCCTTAGCGCTGTAATCTTCCGCTATTTTCTTTATCTGCTCCTGTTTGTCTTTATTGTTGAGAGCCACTCTGGCGTTGAAATCGGAATTAAGCCTTTCTTCCAGTTCAGCCAGTTCTTTTTCGCGCGCGGCCAGAGCCTCGTCAGCGGAAGTTTTCTTGGCGGAGAATTCTTCCGCCAGCTGTTTCTTCATATTTTCCAGTTCCGCAGCCCTGGCTTCGTGGTCCGCCCTGTATTCCTCCAGCGTTTTTTCTTTTTCTTCTTCTATATGCCGCCGTATTTCGTCCAGTTCTTTTTCCTTGGCCAGTCTGGAATCCTCCACCGCCTGACGTTCCGCTTCCACGCTCTCCATCAGCTGGGCTTTTCTTGCGTTGAATTCCTCGTCCGCGGTCTGATTCTTTATCTCCAGTTCCGCGGCCTTGGCGGCGTATTCCGCCTTGGCGGCCTCGGTGAATTTTTCCTTTTCGCTCTCCAGGGCGTTGAACTTGGCCCTGTATTCTTCTTTATACTTTTCGAGACTCTGTTCGAGATTTTCCTGAGCTCTCGACTTCAGTTCGAAAAGTTCTTTCTGTTTAGCTTCGAATTCCGTTTCGAGAGCCTTGCGTTTTTCGATGAAGGAATCGTTCAGGGCTTTTCTCTCGCCGTCGAGGGCTCCCTGTTTGTTTTTCAGTATTATCTTCTCTTCCTCCAGGGTCTTGCCGAGCGCGTTCTTTTTGTCTTCGAACTCCTTTTCCAGATCTTCCTTAAGCTTCGCGGAATGCGCCTTCACTTCTTCCTCGAGTTTCAGACGCTCTTTCTGAAGTTCCTCCTGCTGGCGGAGCATCCACGTGTTCTGCTCTTCCAGCAATGCGACGCGCAGGGTTTTTTCCCTCTGCATGGCATCCTCGTCCATCCGCGTCTTTATCTGGTGGAGTTCTTCTTCCTTGGCCGCGTTGAGTTCTTTCATGCGCGCCTCGTAACTCCCGATCAGACTCTTTTCCCGGTCTTTATATGTTTCTTCGGCCTTGGCTTTGACCTGGGTCAGCGCCTCTTCCCATTGCAGACGGGCATCGGCGACGGCTTTATTATATCCGGCCAGCATCTCCGCCTCGCGTTTTTCAAGAATATCCTTCATTTCCTTCTCGAGAGCGGAACGCATGGCTATTTTTTCCTGGTCCTGTTTCTCGTTGAAGGCTGCTATCTGCTTGCGCAGGGCGGTAAGTTCCGCCGTCTGGGCGGAACGCAGGAGTTTCATTTTGTCCTCGCCGGTTTTTACGGCTTCGTTCACGCGGCGGGCCGCTTCCTTTTCGTAAAAATCCTTATATTCGTTTTTGAGCTTATCGTACTCCTCGTCACTTCTGGCGCGCTGTGCGTCGAGCTGCTCTTTCATCTTAGCGGACATTTCTGATTTGACGTTCTCTATTTCCTGAACGCCCCGCTTTTTTTCTTCGTCGAGCAAGGCCCGCGCTTCTTCCGCCTTGCTGAAAGCTTCGTCTATTCTCCGGTCGCAGTCGTCCTTAACCTTTTTGACTTCTTCTTCGAACTTAAGCCTTTTTTCTTCGTATTCGGAGCGCAGCCTTGATTCCACTTCGGCGATACCTTTGGATTTCGCCTCTTCCATCTCATTCCGGAAAGCTTCGAGCTGAACTTCTTTCTGCTCGTAGACTTTAGCCATCTCGTTTATACGCGCCTCGCACTGGACGCGGACGGCCATTTCGTCTTTTTTGAGGTCCTCGTGCGTTTTCGCGATCAGAGTCTTTTCCAGCTTTTCGTATTTTTCCTGTAAGGCGTTCTCCTTGGATGCCACTTTATCCATATGCTTGGCGAAAAGGGCGTCGAATTCTTTATCCTTCTCTTCGGCTGCCTTTTTAAGCTTCTCGATAAGATCGAGTTTCATGGCGCTGATTATGCTGTCGCGCTCGGCAAGCTCCCTCTTCAGCACGGAGATGTCTTTTTCAAGTATGGCCTTCGTCCTGGACCATTTGTCGCCTTCCTCGTTCAGGACCTGTTCGCGTATCCTCGTCTTGAGATCGGCCTCTATCGCGGCCTGGGCTTTCCACGACTCTTCCAGAGTTTTTATCGTCCCCTGCCATTTCTTAAGGACTATCTTTTTCTGCTCGAGCTGTTCGGAAAGAGCGATATTGTTTTTTTCTTTATTCTCAAGATCTTCCTGCATCTTTTTGAGATTATCCTGCAGGGATTTGATTTTAAGTGATGCCCATTCAAAAGCTTTCTGCCCAGTCTCTACATCCTGGATCTGAGAAGGTTTTATTTTAAGTTCTTGCTCCATAATCGGTCTCTCCAAGCCACTTGAAAAATATTAACTTCAACGGGAATTATATTGCGCACACAAAATAACCCACGCCTTAATAATTATAATTATATAAAAATAATCAGATTTAGGACAGGGCCGTAAGGGAATTAGTTTTCCCGCTTACAAAAAACGCGGCGTCCCTGCGGGGATACGTCGCGTTTCCTGATACAAGACAAATAACTGCCCGCTGACGGACAGTTATCAAAAAAGAATTGGAAGGAACGGTTATTTAGACAGAGGGCGCACGGCCTTACCGCTCTTAATGCAGACGGTGCAGACATACGCGGACTGAGTTTTTCCGTCCAGTACAATCTTCTGTTTTTTTAAGTTCGGCTTGAAAAGGCGCTTGGTAGCCTTATTGGAATGGCTGTAAGACTTGCCTGAAACGGGTTTCTTGCCGCATATTTCGCATTTGTATGACATAATGATTATATTATAACAAATTTTTCCGGATTAAAACATACCGCAGAGATGAAAAGCGCCGGAATGGCTTTTAAGGCCGGGCGGAGCCAGAAACGACTTGCGCCGGATAAAAATTTTATGCTATACTATCCTTGTAGTCGCAGTTCGCCGCGGGCGTGGTTCAATGGTAGAACGAGACCTTGCCAAGGTTTAGACGAGAGTTCGATTCTCTTCGCCCGCTTTTTTTTAACGTCTCCTAACGGGGGCGTTTTTTCTTTCCCGAAATTTTCAATAATGAAAAGGAGCCGCCTTTTTCAAAAAAAGCGGCTCCTTCAGATCACGCAGAACTCAGCCCAGCTTCTTGCCGTAAAGGCGGTATTTTCTGTAAAGTTCGCCGCCGACCGAATCGATAGTTCTGTTGATAAGACTGTTGTCCTCCAGCGTCCAGGACATCTCGCCGTAGGACCATTTGGCCTTAGCCGCGCTCTCAAGCGCCTTTTTTATCAGCAGCATCTCTATTCCCCTGCTCCTGTATTCCTTGAGCACGCCGAGAGTGAGCAGACGCCCGGAATCCATTTTAAAAAGCATCCTGTACAGGAAAGGGAATATATTGAAAGGCCCCAGACTCCCGTTAAGGACTTTGAGAGGCACGTTCAGGTTAGGAAGAAGGAGAACGAAGCCGGCCGGAACGCCGTTGACTTCGGCGAAGTATAGATACTCCGGCTTAACGACCCATTTCAGCGAGGCGGCCTCTTCGAAAAATTCCCTATCTGTCATCGGTACGAAACCCCAGTTTTTTTCCCAGGCTCCGTTATATATCTTCTTAACAGACGCGATCTCTTTATCCAACTGCTTTACGTCGGCTTCCCTTATCCTGATATTACCGCGCTCTAATCTCTTTATTATCTTCTCGTAACGGGGACTGAAACCCTTGGACACATCTATCCTGTAGGCAAACAGGTCCTTGGCTTTGGCATAACCAGCCCCTTCTACGAGCTTTATATAATATTCCGGATTATAGGGCATCATTATCATCGGCAGCCCGTCGAAACCGTCTATGAGGAGACCGCAGGTCTCGTTGGTGGAGGGATTTACGGGCCCTATCACATGATCCAGCCCTTTCTTCTCGAGGTAATTTTCCGCCGAACCAAGAAGCGCTTCCGCTGCTTCTGGATCGTTCTCGCAGTCGAAAAAACCGAAGAACCCGGTATTGTCCTCGTGAAAAGTATTGTAGGCGCGGTTTATTACGGCCGCGACGCGCCCGACCGCGCGGCCTTCCCTGTAAGCCACGAAAAGGGCCCTTTCGCCGTGCAGCCAGAAAGGATGCCTCGGAGAGAGAAGGTACCTGACGTTCGACTTAAGGTCTCCCACCCAGTAACGGTCTCCCTCAAACAGTGCGTAGGGGAAATTTATAAAATCTTCGATCCTGTCGTCTTTGAGCGCCCTTATCTGTAATGACATATCAGAAGACCGACCTTGCGGCCGGGACCGTTTTCTTAACGCAGTCCTCAAAAATATTCAAGGCCCTGTCGAGCTGTTCTTTCGTATGGGTAGCCGAAGCCACGACCCTTATAAGGGCGTGTTTGGGCGGCACGGCCGGACTTATTACCGGATTAGTGAAGAGTCCGTCCTCGAAAAGCGCGCGCCACAGAGAAAAAGCCTTCTCGTCGTCGCCTATTATCACCGGAACTATCGGAGTCTGCGTTCTGCCTATATTCAGCCCCATCGAGCGGAAAGCTTTTTTTATATAGTCGGCATTGTTCCAGAGCCTTTTTATACGCTGCGGTTCCGCGAGAATTATATCTATGGCTTCGGATATCGACGCCGCGGAAGCCGGGGGCATGCCGGCGGAAAAAATCATAGACCGGGAGCAGTGCTGTATATAATGAAGGATATCCGCGTCGCCGACCACGAATCCCCCTACGGAAGCGAAAGACTTGGAGCAGGTTCCCACCACAAGGTCAACGTCTTTGAAAGTAAGTCCGAAATATTCGCAGCTTCCGCGGCCTGTGGCCCCAAGAACTCCGGTGGCGTGGGCGTCGTCGACTATAAGACGCGCGCCGTATTTTTTCACCGTTTTGACTATATCGGGGAGAGGGGCTATATCACCTTCCATGGAAAAGACCCCGTCGACTATAACGAGTTTCCCGCAGTCCGGTCCGAGTTTGGCCAGGACCCTGTCCAGATCCGCCACGTCATTATGTTTAAAACGTTTTATCTCCGCGTGCGACATACGGCAGCCATCTATTATGCTTGCGTGATCGAGTTTATCCACTACGGCATAATCTCCGGGCGCGAGCAGCGAGGCCACCACGCCGACATTCATCTGATATCCGGCAGAATAAACGAGGGCGGCCTCCCTGCGTTTAAAAGCGGCCAGCTTTTTTTCCAGTTCTATATGCAATATCGAATTCCCGTTCAGGAAACGCGAACCGCCGACTCCGGTGCCGAATTTTTCGACAGCGTCGGCAGCGGCTTTCTTCATTCGGGGATCATTGGCAAGGCCGAGATAATTATTTGAGCCGAACATTATATATTTCTTCCCGTTTATCACGACTTCGGGAGCCTGTTCGGATTCGACAACGCTAAAATAAGGATAAATGTTTGCAGAAATAAGTTCTTTAGCTGTAGTGAACTTCCTGCATTTTTCAAAAATATCTACCATAATAGTATGTATATATTCTATAAAAATTACGGCCCGGACGGCTTCCGAAATATATCAGGAAACCCCGACGCCTTATAAAAACGCCCCGCGGCTAGGAGGTTCCGGCCCGCCGCGGGATACCGCGACAGGCCGGTCTTAAACCGTATTAAGCCCCGAATGAAAACTATCTGGTCCAGTCCAGGATCACTTTTCCGGAATTGCCGGAATCCATGATCTCGAAACCCTGCTTGAAGTCTTTGACGGGGAATTCATGCGTTATTATAGGTTTTATATTCAGACCGCTCATTATCATGGCGCACATCTTATACCATGTCTCGAATATTTTGCGCCCGTAGATACATTTCAGGGTCAGCGACTTGAATATGACCTGGCTCCACGGGATCATGGTATCGGAAGGAAGCAGACCGAGCAGAGCCACATTTGCCCCCATCTTCACGCTGCGCAACATCTCGTTGAAAGCGTATTTGTTCCCGCTCATTTCCAGCCCCACGTCGAAGCCTTCCGTCATCTTGAGACGGGCCATGACTTTATCCAGAGGTTCGGTTTTAGTGTTAACCACATGTTCTATACCGAGCTTTCTGGCAAGATTCATACGGTATTCGTTGATATCCGTCATCACGACATATCTGGCGCCTATATGTCTGGCTATGGCCCCGGCCATTATTCCTATCGGGCCGGCTCCTGTGATAAGCACATCCTCTCCCACCATATCGAAAGTGAGGGCGGTATGCGTCGCATTGCCGAGCGGATCCAGTATGGCCGCCTCGTTGTCGGTGATCGCCTCAGGCAGGGAGAAAACGTTTTCCGCCGGAATAGAGAGCAGTTCCGCGAAGCAGCCGGGTCGATTCACCCCGACGCCCTTGGTATTGACGCAAAGATGTCTGTTGCCTGCTTTGCAGTTGCGGCAGTGCCCGCAAACTATATGACCTTCCCCGGAGACCCTTTCGCCTATGAAATGACCTTTCACGTTCTTGCCCAGACCAACTATATTGCCCACGAATTCGTGCCCTACGTGCATCGGGACGGGAATGGTCTGCTGGGCCCATTCGTTCCACTGGTAAATATGCAGATCAGTTCCGCAGATGGCTGTCTTTTTTATCTTTATCAACACATCGTTATCGCCTACTTCCGGCTCCGGAACATCCTGCATCCAGAGGCCCCTTTCGGCTCTAGCTTTTACAAGCGCTTTCATAAAATTGCTCCTTAAAATTACCAAATAAACAGTAACAAAACCCGGGTTACCGGGGAATATATTTTTATTATATATCTTTTTTAAATATATAATTTAAAAAAGTAGATATAGGCTGGCATTGTCCAAAAATGCTAAATTTATAAGAATGAGGAAAATCCTGCTGTCGCTGTATCTTCTTTTGTCCGCTGTAGCCGTATCAGCCTACGAACCGCTGACGATACATTATTTCGACAATGAATACAGGCTCAACGGTTCAGTCTCCGACGCCATGGAAAGGATAGCACAGTCCGAATCCTCAATAAAATTCGAAAAGGTGGAAAGCGGCCTCTCGTATACCGACGGGGCGAGATTCGTGATAGACGTTCCGGAAGGGCTCAATGAAAAGACTCTGGCAGGCGGGGTCGTATATGATTTCACTGAAAGACTGGAGGTAATACAGGACGGCAATTCTTTCATATTTCCTCAGGACCGAGTCGTCAGGACCTTTTTCCCGGAAGGACTTGAGACCCTGGCGGGCATACTGCACGCCGAAATAGTTCCGGCCGAAATGTACAACGGCATAACCGACAACGGCATCTCCTTCCAGAGCCTGTACATACCGTCGAGAACAGAAAACGATTTCTGGGAAGTGTCGTATAAGATACAGCATACCCTAACCATAAACGGGAAGGAATCCGTCTTCACGACCCTCACCCAGCCCGAAGGGCTCCAGGCTCCTACTGAAGACACTGTGGAAGAGTCATCGTATAAAGACAGCAATCTGCTGCTCAGCGTAGGAGCCGGCGGGAAAATGTTCAGCGACGAAAAAACGTCTGATTTCGCCGAGCTTTATAAATACCTGAACGCAGCGGGCACTGACGCGGCTGCGCTGGACTGCGACGATCTCTACGATATCTGGAACGGAATAACGGACGGGAGCGTGGTTCTGTCCACTTCAGGCCCGAAAATGATCTTCACAAACGCCGATCTTTCCGGCACCCCGGCCGCGGGTTATATAAACGGTTACGCCGTCTTCACTTCTGCCGGCAGGAAAACGGCTTTTCTGTCGATTGCCCCACAGAACGAACTAACTGACAGGAAACTCCGCGACACCGGCATAAAACTGTGGGACCCGAAAAGCGGAACTAAACTCCAGGGGATCATAAACGACATAATCTCTTCGGAAAAAGCCGATCTGGTCGTGCTCGTCTCCTTTTTCCCGCCGCAGGACTCGGGCTGGATAAATAATATCAGCGGCGTAGACATAGTTATCGGACAGAAAAGGTGGAGCAGAGCCGTAAACGATAATACTACCGTCAGCCTGTCCTCATGGGACAGCAGACATACCGCGGCGCTTACGGTCAATCCCGATTACACCGGAGCCGGAAAAATAATATTCACTTTCCGCGACAAGGGACCGCTGGATAAAATAGAGACCCTGTCCGGCGCCGGAGACGACAGCCCCACCTTCATGCCCGGAACCAGAAGTCTGATGAAGAAGAAAGTAATAACCAATATGATAGGGTCCGGAGACGCGGTCCTTCCCGATCCCAGAAGCATGAAAATAAACGGGAAAAATCCCTCGCCTTATTATTCCCCGACTGATTTTTATCAGATAGTGGCTTCGCTCGTAAGGAAATATTTCAAGGCGGAAGCGGCGGTGCTGCATATAAACCCGGACACAAAATTCGTATTCGGGGATATGAATTCCTCTCTGGCAAAGCTGTGGCTGGGCCGAGACGAAAAAATAAAACTCTATCTCGTGCCCGGTTCCTTCATCAATTCCATAAAAGCGAAAACACCCGGGCAGATGACTTATCAGCAGTATGTCTCGGCAGTCAATAACGACGGAAAAGATTACTACGCGCTGTCAGGGCTCGACCAGTCCGGCAGAATGGCGGGGCTTTCGGTAAGCGAGGACGAATATTATCTCGCAGCGCTGCCGGAAAGCATCGCCGCGACCTCCAAAGACATAAGAAATTACCCTTCGGAAACTATAGACCTGTCCGATTTCGTGATAAAAGAACTGAAAAGAATAAAAAAAGCGAATCCAGACAGAAAAGACTGGGAAAAAGCCGTGCAGGAGGCCGCTTCGGGAGAACCGGAAAAAAGGGCTTTATGGCGCGTGAGCCTCAGCGAACTGACGCTCTATATGAACAATTTCACGGTGCATTCCCCGTCCGGATATTCCGACGTGGGAGAAACGACTCTGGACTCCGAAGATCAGATGAAAATAAACGGAACAGCGGCTATAAAATCCGAATATATCTCGGGAAAATTCCATTTTAATTCCGGACTGACCGCCAGTTACGGGAAAATTAAATACCAGTCCTACACCGATGAAAATACCGACGATATTCTTTTAAGTTCCGAAATACGGTACAGCTGGAAAGAATTTACGAGCAGACTCGGCTCGGCTCTGGCCGGGCCCTTTCTGACCCTGGAGTACGAAACGGAGTTCACGCCGGCAGAAGGCAGCGACAGGGAAAAGACCCTGCGCGGAAAAGCGGGAATGAAGATATTCGAAGGCACGAATCTTAAGGAACTGTACGTTTCGCTCACGACGGAACAGAACTATGCGAACAGTCCGTATTCTCTGCAGTACGCGGGGGAAACCGGGTTCAGCGTTTCCTTCCCTATACCCAAATCAAATTTCACCCTGGCAGCGAACGGCTCTTATAAATATTATTTACCGTCTGGAAACGATGACGTTTACGACCTCAGCAACAGGGCGGAGTTAGACGCTAAACTTTCCACCAAACTTTACAGGGATCTGAGTCTAAATATTTTCAGCAATTATATCTACGCCACCGGGAAAAAACTGCCCGGACACGGGCAGAGCACGGAATACGGCTGTTCGCTAACATATTCTGTGCTCTTCAAAATAAAGAGATAGCTCAGGAAACCGTCCCCGCTTAACATAAAAAAGCCCGCCGGAAAGCGGGCTTGGAAAACATAAGACTGAGACTTCCGGAATTATATTTTTCTGACTTTTGAGGCTTTAGGGCCTTTCTCGCTGTCAACCACTTCGAACTCGACTTCCTGCCCTTCGGACAGGGTCCTGAACCCGTCAGCGATTATATCTTTGTGGTGGACGAAAAGGTCTTTGCTCCCGTCTTCAGGGGTAATAAAACCGTATCCCTTAGCGTCATTAAACCATTTTACTTTACCTTTAGCCATAAATAAACCTTCCTTCAAAAGTAAGCCCATAAAGTCAGGGCCTTTGCATATAGCATACTTAATTTTAAAGAAAAAATAAAATGTTTTTTTAGGAAAAATCTTATCAGGCGGCCGGAGCGCGCCTCCGACCAGCGCCGGGTAAAGGCCTTACTTTCATTTTCCCATCATCAGCGCAGCTGAAGCCGCGAAAGCGGCGTCCTCTGCTCTAAGGACATAATTACCGAGTGAAAAAGTAAGGGCTCCGGCGCCAAGGGCGGCGCTTATTTCCCCCGCCGTGAAACCGCCTTCCGGACCGACGAAAAGATTTATCTTTTCCGAAGATCCGAGCCTCCGCGAAAGTTCCGGCAGTTTCATCCCGCCGAAGTCGCAGATGACCGCCGGACAGCCCGCGGACAGGAACTCCGAAAATCTTACCGGGGCGAAAAGTTCCGGCAAACGCGGCCGGAAAGACTGCGAACAGGCCGAGATAAAAATATTCCTGAAGCGGACCGAACGTCTTTCCCAGTCGGCGCGCGTCTCCTGCGTCCTCGACGAAACGACAGGCTGAAAACTGTCTACTCCGGCGGCGCAGCATCTCTCCAGGAGCGCTTCCGTCCCGGCCCTGGCGAGCAGGGAAAAACAAAGATTGATCTTAAAAGACGGTTCAGGCGCCGGCAGACTTTCCAGGATACTGCCCCCGGCAGCGCCGGACAGCAAGGCTCTGTAGACTTTCCCCAGCCCGTCAAAAATCCTTATCGTCTCTCCGGGTCTCAAGCGGCACACCCTGACGATATGCGCCGCTTCAGCCGCCCCGAGCGTAAAAGCCTTCCCGCGGATATTTTCCGGCGCGACGTAAAACTGGGGCATGATCTATTTTCCGAAGATACTTTTCAGAAAACTTTCTTTCTCAGCCGGCTTATCCCCGGCTATGGCGGCCAGTTCTTCGAAAAGTTCTTTCTGCCTCTGCGTGAGTTCGGTCGGAACTTCCACACGAACCTTAACCAGCAGATCCCCGCGCTGGCTTCCGCCGCGCACCGGCATTCCCTTGCCCGGGACCCTGAATATCTTGCCGTGCTGTGTTCCTTCCGGGATCTTAATGGCGGTCCTGCCGCCCTCTATAAGAGGAACTTCGGCTTTGCCGCCGACGGTGGCTGTCCAGACGGGGATCGGGCATGTATATATCAGGTCTTCCTCGTCCCGGTCGAAATGCGAATGGTTCTTGACTTTCACATGCACGAAGAGATCCCCGGCGGGACCGCCGTGGCTTCCGGCGTCGCCGCCGGCGGTTATCCTCATGATAGCCCCGTCGGATATGCCGGCCGGGATCTTTATATTAGTGTTTATGGTTTTTCTGATCCTTCCGCGGCCGCCGCATTTTTGGCAGGGATCGGTTATCTTCTCCCCGGTGCCGCCGCAGGACGGACAGGGCTGCGCGAAAGAAAAAAACCCCTGGGAATACTGTACGCGGCCCGTCCCGTGGCAGGTGGAACATTTTTTAACGGAATTTCTGTCTTTCGCGCCGGTGCCGCCGCAGGCTTCGCAGTTTTCGGTCCTGTCGACGCTGACCGGGATCTTGACGCCGCTGAAAGCTTCTTCCAGCGTTATCTCGACTTCCGTCTTAAGGTCGCCGCCGCGTCTGCTACGGCTCTGGCCGCGGCCGCTCCCCTGGGTGAAAATATTCTCGAACATATCGCCGAAGATATCACCCACTCCGGCGCCCGAACCGCCGCCGAAGATATCGCCGAAGCCTCCGAAACCGCCGCCGGCTCCGGCTTTCAGCCCTTCCGCGCCGTACTGATCGTAAACCTGTCTCTTTTCAGGATTTGACAGCACCTCGTAGGCCTCGTTTACTTCTTTGAATTTCGCTTCCGCTTCTTTGTTCCCCGGGTTTCTGTCCGGGTGGTACTTCATAGCCATTTTCCTGTAAGCCGACTTAAGCTCCGATTCGGTAGCGTTTTTAGGGACTTCCAATAATCTGTAATAATCTTTTGATGCCATAATGCCGTAAACCCAGAAATTATATAAAAACGTGTCTGATTATCTGATAACCGTATACGGGAAAACCGCGCGCATCTCTGCGCGCGGGATTCCCGGAAAAGAAAGACCGTCCGTCTTATTTCTTCTCGTCGACGACTTCAGCGTCCACGACATCGTCGTCTTTCTTTTTGTTTTCTTCAGCTGGTTTACCTTCCTTGCCGGCTCCGGCGGAAGAAGCCTTGGCTTTCTCCTGGGCGGCTTTATAGACCGCCTCGCCCAGCTTCTGAGAAACGCGGAGAAGTTCGTCCTTGGCGTGTTTCATCTTTTCCACGTCGTCTCCCTTCAGGGCTTCTTTAAGTTCGTTCGAGGATCTTTCTATCTCGAGCCTTTCGTCCTGGCTTATTTTGTCTCCCTGCTCGCGCAGCGCCTTCTCGGTGGCGTAAAGGACGCTGTCTCCTTCGTTCTTGGCTTCCACCTTTTCTTTGTGTTTCTTATCCGCGTCGGCGAACTGCTCGGCCTGCTTGATATATTCGTCTATCTTGTCCTTGGATAGTTTCGCCGAAGAAGTTATGGTTATATGCTGCTCCTTGCCGGTGCCGAGATCCTTGGCCTGAACCTGCACTATGCCGTTGGCGTCTATATCAAAAGACACTTCTATCTGCGGCACTCCTCTGGGAGCCGGCGGTATACCGTCGAGATCGAAACGGCCCAGCGAAACATTGTCCGAAGCCATGGCCCTCTCGCCCTGTAACACATGAATCGTAACGGCCGGCTGATTGTCTGCCGCGGTGGAGAAGACCTGCGTCTTCTTTACGGGGATGGTCGTGTTCTTGTCTATAAGTCTCGTCATCACCCCGCCCAGGGTCTCTATGCCGAGCGAAAGGGGAGTCACGTCCAGCAGGAGCACGTCCTTAACGTCGCCGGTCAGGACCGAAGCCTGAACCGCCGCGCCGGAAGCGACGCATTCCATCGGGTCTACGCCGCGTTCGATTTTCTTCCCCACATAGTCCTCGACGAATTTCTGGACTATGGGCATACGGGTCGGACCGCCCACCAGTATGACTCTGTTTATGTCGGAACTCTTGAGATTGGCGTCGTTGATGGCGGTGTCTATCGATTTTCTGCAGCGCTGGACTATTCCGTCCACGAGCGATTCCAGAAGGGCTCTCGAAAGCTTCTGCACCAGATGTTTCGGCCCGGTGGCGTCCGCTGTTATGAACGGAAGATTTATTTCCGTCTCCATGGTCGTGGAAAGCTCTATCTTGGCCTTTTCAGCCGCTTCTCTTATGCGCTGCGAAGCTGTGGAATCCTTAAGGAGATCTATGCCGTTCTCCTTGCGGAATTCGTCCGCGATATAATTGACTATGGCGCGGTCCATGTCGGTGCCGCCCAGCTGAGTGTCTCCGGATGTCGATATGACGTCGAAAGTGCCCTCTTTGCCGAGTTCCATTATAGTGACGTCGAGCGTGCCGCCGCCGAGATCGAAGACCAGTATCTTCTGGTCCTTGCCGTCTTTGTCTATCCCGTAGGCGAGAGCCGCGGCCGTGGGTTCGTTGACGAGCCTCACCACTTCGAGGCCGGCTATCGTGCCGGCGTCCTTGGTCGCCTGCCTCTGGTTATCGTCGAAATAGGCCGGGACCGTGATAACGGCCTTCTCGACCTTCTCGCCTAGAAAAGCTTCCGCGTCGCGTTTTACTTTCTGAAGAAGGAAAGCGGACAGCTGCTGCGGGGCGAATTCCTTGCCTGCTATCTTAAATTTATAATCTTTTCCCATCTTTCTCTTGAAAGCGGACGCCGTGCCGTCCGGATTCGCCACGGCCTGTCTGCGGGCCGGTTCGCCCACCAGCATCTGACCGTCTTTGGCAAATGCCACATAAGACGGAAAAGCTTTTCCACCGATGCTGGTCCCTTCCGCAGAAGGGATGATCGTCACTTTCCCTCCTTCCATCACGGCGGCCGCCGTGTTAGAAGTTCCTAAGTCTATACCTATTATTTTTGCCATACCGCTTACCTCCGAAATAGTTCCTTATGATATTTAAATTTCAATTCTTTCCGCAGCTTTTTTCAGCCGCTTCCTTTCCTTCGTCCGCGGAAGCGGGAGCCTCGGGCGGTCTGACCGCCCTGGCCATTTTCACCCAGGCTGTCCTGAGCACTCTGTCGCCGAGATAAAAACCGCGGCGAAGTTCCTCCACCACCAACCCGTCGTTCTTTTCGTCGCCGTCGACGGTTCCCATGATCTCGCAGGTCATAGGGTCGTAGGCCCTGTTTACAACTTCTATAGGCCTCAGGCCCTCGGAATCGAACAGTTTCGAGAATTCCTTGAAAATCATCTCCAGACCCTTGACTATATTAGTGTCGGCCTTGTCGTCCTTTTTATTCAGGTGAGTCTGCGCCATGAGCAGCATGTCGTATAAAGGCATCAGTTTCCCCAATATGTCTGCACGGCCGAAATTTATAAGATCCGGTTTGCATTTCTCCGTCCTCTTGCGGAAATTCTCGAAGTCGGCCTTAAGCTGTATGAGCTGGCGGTAATAATCTTTGCCGAGTTCCGCCTGCTTCTTAAGTTCCGCCAGTTCCGCCGCCGTGGGAAAATCCTCTTCCGCCGGAACTTTTTCCTCCTGCGGAGTCTCTTCGGCCGACGCCGTCTCTTCCGGGATCTGCGAATCCGCGGATTCCGGCGCCTCTTCCTGAACTTCAGGCTTCTCCATTTCCTCTTCCTTTTTCTGGTGTTTCATATCAGTAATCCTCAAATCCTTCCTGCTCCCATTCCGAAAGGACCTCTTCCATAAGCCCGCACACGGATTCGACGAGCAGAATCATGCGCGGATATTCCATCCTTTTATGTCCCAAAATCCCTATCATTCCGACGGCCTTGTTATTCATATAGTAAGTGCTGGAGACCAGGCTGAAATTCTTGAATTCCTTAATATCGTTCTCGGCCCCTATAGTCACGTCCACTCTGTGCTCCGAAGGCACGGGGCTATTGCTGTCGGAAGGAGCCGCGGCGCTTTTTTTGATCCTCTCCCGGAGCATATCGGAAAAACGTTCTTTTTCCTCAAGCAGACAGGCCACGTCCTTCACTTCTTCCAGAGACTCTTCGTCCGGACTAGCGTATATCTTGCTGAGACCGTTGAGATAAAGAGAATCTTCCCCCTTGCCCATCTCAGTCAGATATTCCGCGAGCTTAAGTATGAAATCCTTTACCGGCATCCCTTCGAGTCTGGGAAGTATATTGGTCTTCAGTATGCCGGAAGCTTCGGCGAGAGGAACGTTGACGAGGGTCTCGTTAAGCAGCTGGGCTACGGCCTTCACCATTATTTTTTCCGTGGACTCTTTCAAATTGAAAGTGACGTTCTTTATTATGCCGGCCTGAGTGAATATTATGGACAGTATCCGCCTCGGCCCTATGCTGAGCAGTTCTATCCTCTTTATCGAATCCACGTCGGCGTCGGAACTCATGACGAAACCGGCGCACTGCGAGGACTCCGCGAGCATTCTGGAGGTGTATCTCAGGAAACCGTCAAGCTGCTCCACTTTCCTTTTATAGTCGTGCTCTATGCGTTCCTTCTCCATAGAGGCCAGTTTCTGCATGCGCAGTATACTGTTCACATAGGCCCTGTATCCCTTATCTGTGGGGACCCTGCCGCCAGAAGTGTGGGGCTGGGAGAGATACCCCTCGGCCTCGAGTTCCTTAAGTATATTCCTTATGGTCGCGCTGGAGACCTTCAGCGAAGCCTCCGAAGCTATGAGATCCGAACTCACGGGACGGCCTGTGTTCACATAATTGTAAACGACCCAGTTAAGTATCTGTCTCTTTCTGTTTTTAGCGACTTCAGGTTTTAAGATCCTCATATCGGAGCCCTCTTGCCGAGTTAAATTAGCAATAACTTTACAAGACTGCTAAATATATTATACCCCATTGGCCCAAAATTGTCAATATTCATTTAAGACTGCTAAAAAAGTGACGGAGGACCCGGACTAAACGGCCTCGAACAGATATCTGTCGGACCAGAGTATATCTTCTGTTTTAATTTCGTACAGGGTCAGCCACATATTATAATATACCTTAGGGCTTTTCCCGGCAGGCGCCGCCGCGGTCCACGAAGTTATCGTAATTTCAGCGGAGATATCGGCCGGCGCGGCGTCATCCATTCCAACGAGATAAACTTTCCTCCCGGCGGACAGTATCTTAACCAGCAGAGCTAGCACGGCTTTGTCATCGGCCGCGACTCCGGATAAATTGTTCAAGCCGCCGGCTATCACGGAAGGTTTTCCGTTACGCAGCCGCGCTCGCATTCTTTCGCTGGAAAAACAGTTTTCAGCCAGTTTAGATAAAACGGAACGGGCACGGGCGCCGGAAAATTTCTCCGCCGGCCTTTTCAAAGCCGCTACGCCGGCTTCCTGCATATTTATATCCGGCAGCGCGTAATCCCGCCGCCATATATTTTTTTTCGCGTAAGGATTGACTAGCGACATGCCGAAGACATAAGAGGATTTTTCCGGACTGTAAGTTATCCTGCCGACAAGATACAGTTCAGGGCGGTTTTCCCTGAGCGAAGGAGAAAGAACTTTCACGCAGCCTCTGTCCAGAAGAGCTTTCTGTATCTCCATCGCGATATCCGCGGACGCGCCGTCGCCGCTGCCGACGATCGATACCGAAACCGTGGGAGAACTTTTAAAATCTTCGAAAAGCGTACGGTCGGAAAGATCCGCGCCTATGCTTTCCGAAACCTTTCTGATATTTTCATAGCCGGGATAAACGGCTCCGGCAGGAGCAGAAAAATCTTCCGCGGGAAGATCATTTCTTCCGCCCGCGGAGATACAGGCGCACGAAAAGAAAAAGAAACACAGAACGGAAATCATTTTAATTTTCATATATCATCTCATAACATATCTGGCTCCGAACAGAGTTATAAGTAAAGAAGTTTCCAGTTCGAAAATGGCGGCGGAAGTTCTGCCAGGTTGCCAGGATAATTTAACGGCCAGCTCTTCAGCGGTCAGTCCTTTGCCGGAATCCGAATCTCTAAGTTCGGCGTACACCTGCCCTGCGTCCGGGGAAAGTCCCGACAGGACAGACGGGGCCGGGGCTTTACTTTCAGGAGATTTTTTTTTAAGCGCAGGCAAAGTGCCCGCCGGAAGAGACATTAAGATATCTTCCGCCGTTTCCGCCATCGCGGCGCCGTTTTTTATAAGATAATTAGGCCCCGCGGAAACAGGACAGCCGACCTGCCCGGGAACCGCCAGAACTTCGCGCCCCTGCTCCAGAGCGCATTTCGCCGTTATCATAGAGCCGGAACTGTAACTTCCCTCCACCACTACTACCGCATAAGACATACCTGATATTATTCTGTTCCTTCTTGGGAAATTCCCTGGAATCCCGCCTGTTTCCAGAGGAAATTCCGAGATAACGGCCCCGCCGGAAGCAGCTATCCTCGAGGCGAGGGCGGTGTTTTCGCGCGGGTAGATTCTGCCGAGGCCGGTGCCTAAAACCGCCACCGTGGGTCCGCAGGCCTCCAGCGCTCCCTTATGGGAAAAAGTGTCTATCCCCCTCGCGAGTCCGCTCACTACGGCCGCGCCGGCAGCTGCCGCGTCCCTGGCGAGCCCGAAAGCGGTCCTCGCGCCGTAAGAAGTGGGCCGTCTAGTACCGACCAAAGCGACGCAAGGAGCGGACGGGATTCTGCCGGAAATATATAAAACCGGCGGAGGATCGGAAATATCTCTTAAAAGCGCCGGATACTCGCCGCTTTTCTCGAACAACAACCTGACTCCTAGTTTTTCGGCCTCCTCAAGTTCGCGGCCCGTGTCGAAATCCGCGGCTCTTTTAAACAGCCCTTCAGCGACTCCAGGCTGCAAACCGAAATCTTTTTCCAGGACCGAAGGCCCCCGCCCGAGAAGTCCGAGCGCGCCGCCGTAAAAAGAAATCATTCTGCGCAGCCATTCTCCCCTCAGACCAGCGGAAGCGTTCAGCTTAAGCAGAGCCTTTTCTTCCTCTGAAAGCTTTTGAGACATGCTTTTCCCCCCGCTTTAGATTTTCGCCAGACCGTCGGCCTTGTCCAGCAGACGGTACTGGACGGCTTCTATGATATGTTCCCTTAATATTTCAGAACTGCCCGCCAGATCGGCTATCGTCCGGGAAACTTTAAGTATCTTGTCCAGCGAACGGGCGGAGAAGCCGAGCCTGTCCATTGCCGTCCTCAGAACCGTTTCCGCTCCGGACGGCATTTTACAGAATCTGCGCAGTTCCGCGCTGGACATGAAGGCGTTAAAGCCGGCGTTTCTGCTGCCGTAACGTTTCTTCTGTATCAGGTGCGCTTCCGCCACTCTTTCGGCTATCAGACCTGAAGTTTCCCCGTCCGGAACGGCCGACCAGTCAGTATAATTCATCGGAGAAAGCTGCACGTGGATATCGATCCTGTCCAGTATCGGCCCGGAGATCTTGGCCCTGTATTTCTGTATCTGCAGAGGCGTGCAGGTGCATTCCCTGGTCGGATGCCCCAGATAACCGCACGGACAAGGATTCATGGCGGCGACCAGAAGAAAACGCGCCGGATAGACAACGCTTTCCCTGACGCGCGACACGGTGACTTTCCACGATTCCAGAGGTTCCCTCAGCGCCTCTATCGCGGCTCTTGAAAACTCAGGAAACTCATCGAGAAAAAGCACCCCGTTATGAGCCAGGGAAACCTCTCCCGGTCTCGGACTGGAACCTCCGCCGATAAGAGCCGCGTCGGATATGGTGTGGTGCGGTTCCCTGAACGGCCGCTCCCCGATAAGCCGGCCGGGAGCGACCAGCCCGCTCACGGAATAAAGCTTGGTCGTTTCCAGCGCCTCGTCTTTACCTAGCGGCGGGAGCAGCCCGCCGAATCTCTTGGCCAGCATACTTTTACCGGCTCCGGGCGGTCCTACGAGCAGGACATTATGGAAACCGGCGGCGGCTATCTCAAGAGCGCGCTTGGCGAAGATCTGCCCTTTTACGTCCCTGAAATCAAATTTCGCCTCCGTCTTATACGAATCTCTGAGCGTCACAGAGCAGGCGCGCAGTTCGACTTTTCCGTTCAGCCAGAGCGCTATCTCGGACAGAGAATCCGCGAAACAGCAGTTAACCCCGCTTACAGCGGCTTCTTCAGCATTACCTGCAGGAACCACGGCCCGGACTCCCTTGTCTTTGACCGCAAGCAGCATGGGAAGCACTCCGGCCACTGGACGAAGACCTCCGTCCAGGGCAAGTTCCCCTATGAAATAAGTGTCGTTTATCTTCGCCTGGGCGCCTTTTTCCAGTTTTCCGGAAGCGGCGAGTATCCCCAAAGCTATAGGCAGGTCGAAATGTGTCCCGCTCTTTTTTTTCTCTGCGGGCGCGAGATTCACCGTTATCCTCCTAGAAGGGAAATCGTAACCGGAATTGCGCACCGCGGCTACCACCCGGTCTCTTGATTCCTTAACGGCGGCGTCGGGCAGCCCAACCACCGTATAGGAGGGCAGCCCGGGGGCTATATATATTTCGGTATTTACATCGAAGCCGTCTATTCCGCGGAGCGCCAGCGTATGTGTTTTCGCCAGCATATCTCAGAATATGAAAAAATCAAGTTCTCTCGCGGTCACTCCGTCTGCGATCAGTTTAATAGAAGAACAGCCGCTGATAACGGCGCTGGAAAGCTCCTGCGGATCGAAATTCTTTTTTGCGGTCACATCGAAAACCGCCGTTCCGTCCTTGAACCCGCCGAAGGCCACGGTCTTGAAAGCCATCTTCTGAAGATCGCCCCTGAGCGAGTCCACGTCTTCGAAACTCCTTACTCCCTTTATTACGAGACGCACCACGGGGTCGCCGCTGGAATATCTGGAAAGTTTCGCGCCCAGTTCCGTGGAGAGCACGGTGGCCGCGTCCTCCATGGCTTTTTTAAGCGAAACGGTCTGGGAAGAATCTACGGCGCTGCCCTGACGGCTTATATTGGTTATAAGTTTTCCAGAGTCGGCGTAAGAAACTGAAGCGACAACCGAAACGGTATTACTGTAAAGATTTCCGGAACCGGCGCCCTGGTTTATATTCAGGGCCATCTTGATAATAAGTTCGGCGCCCGCGGCTTCGGCCGCCTCTTTCACGGCATTATCGTCTTCGGCTTTTACGGCCCGGTCGAGAAAAACGCAGCCGACCACAGAATTTCCGGCCAACACGGAGGAAAAAGCGTCGGCGAAAGCGCTGACGTCCTCCGGCGCCTTTGTGAATACCACCGCCGCCCGCGGACCGTGGACGGCCTCCACCATATTTTTTTCTTTAAGAGCGGAGACGAGGCGGGCCGTATTCACCCACACCCTCAGACTCACATTATAACTTCCGCCGGAAATATCCTCGGAAAGGATCTTGTAATCATCCACGAACTTATTTATCCCCTGGACCAGCGTCGCGTCGACCGCCGCCTGGTCCGCGGATGAATCTGTAAAGAAACCGGCCGTTCTCCTCAGCGCCTTCAGTTCGCCGTCGTATACGGCGACGGCCCTGCTTCTGTCGCGGTTGGTCTCGTCGTATTCCGAAGAGACCTTGACGTCCATGGATTCCGTGCCGAGCATATTAAGATTATTCTTGCCGTGGACGCAAGCGGCCAGAAACACAACAGGTATTATATAGAACAGCTTTTTCATTGATCCTCCAGGAATCATTTCGTCTTGCCGGGAGAATGCGCCTCGCGCGGGACCGCTGCGCAGAAACGCGCCCCCCCTCCGGCGGGAGTCTCGAACCAGACTTCCCCGTTGTGAGCCCTCACTATAGATTTTACTATCGAAAGCCCGAGCCCAGTCCCCGGTATCTTTTTCGTGCTGGGGCAGCGATAGAAACGCGTAAAAAGCTTCTTCTGCTCGTCCGCCGGAATCCCTATGCCGTTGTCCTCCACCGAAATCACAGCGTAGCCCTTCAGTTTAGACTTCCTGTAACCCAGCAGTATCCTGGAATCCCTTCCGGAATACTTTATAGCGTTTTCTATCAGATTCTTGAACACTTCCTGGAACCATTTCGGGTCGGCGTATATGACCGCGTCGGCCGGGATATCGTTAACTATCCTGATGCCGACCTGCTCGGCGAGTATGGCCAGCGGGACAGTCACTTCGTCCGCCATCTGCTTAACGTTGACCGTCTCCATATTGAGTATGTTTATCGTGCTCTCCAGTCTGGAGATATTGAGCAGATTTTCCGACAGCTCCACCAGAGACTCCGTAGATTTCTTGGCTATCTCCAAAAAGTATTTCTGCTGCGCCGTAAGAGGACCGACGTCGCCGGACAGGATGATGGACAGAAAGCCCTTAATAGTTGTTATCGGATTCTTAAGTTCGTGAGTGACGTCCGAAAAGAACATATCCTTAAAGGCGCTGGCTTTTCTCAGTTCATGGTATTTGTCCGGATATTCGAGCATACTGTAAAAAGACAAAAGTATACTGCGCAGAAAATCCACCGTTTTTCTGGTGAATTTATCCTTTTTGAAAGAATAGATGACGAAAACCCCGCGCCTGTCGCTGGAAATAAGGTTCGCCGGATAAAGGATGGCGCTGTGCAGATTAAATCTGGTTATAACGTCCCGGACGGAAGAATTCTTGTCGGCGAAAAGATCTTTTTTAAGAATGACTTTGTTCTTAAGGAAAGAATCCATTATGGCGCATCTTTTTATATCCTTGGTGAGCCTGACGAGAAAATCCATTTTCACATCGTCGGAACGGTAATAGGCCGGATACATCGTCAGCCCCTGCCCCTCCGCATTATAAAAAAAGACTCCGTCGGCCTTGAGGACCTTGCCTATAAATTCGAGGGTGGGCGGCACCGTGGGGTTTATATATTCCTTCCCCGTAAAAGGAAAGAAAATAATGTTCTTATCCTTGGGAATCATACACACGCTGCCTGAGGAAACGTTTTTTTCAATAACTTTTCTGCCGCCGGGGACGCCGGTTTTCTTTTCTCCGTTTATGACTTTAGAAACCGGGCTGTTTTTCCCGTTTTCGCGGGGCAACTCCTTTTCCGCCATATTATTCCCCCTTTAAGGTTAATTCTCAAGCCGTCAGATAAGTCCGAGAACGGCGCGAAGGGCCGCGGCAGGAGACGTGAGTACCTCGTAATTTATCCAGCCGTATTTGACTCCGAAATCCTTGAGAGCCTTAACGCCGAAATTTTTAAAGTCCCTCTCGTGGTCGAAAAGAGGAGCGTTAGTTCCCGGCCCGACCACGACCGCTCCGTTGATCCCGCTTTCCAGCACCCTGGCCCGCATTTCTCTCACCGCGGCTAAAGGTTCTATGGCCTTTATCTCGTGGGTGAACACATGCTGCCAGACGAAATTTATACCGTATTCCTCGCACTGTCTGGAAATCATATACAGGGCGAACCTCGCCGCGCCCGCATCCCCGGGCGAGCAGAAAACGCCTATCCTGTTCCAGGCCACCTCTTCAGGCAGGGACCATTTTTCGGCCTCTTTTATATCGTCCTTGGTAAGCTGCGCCGGCAGACCGTCTTTGGTCCCAAGCAGCACTTCCAGAAGATCTCCGTGCGTCGTGCTCTCGTCACCCAGATACATCCCGAGGCGTTTTATCTTCTTAAAATCTTCTTCGGCTTCTATCAGGGACACCTTTTCCCTGGCCAGATTACCGGTTATCTCCAGATCCGTGAGATCTATGCCGTTGGCAACCATGACCCGGTTTATTATATGGTGATAATGCTCCGCAGTGGGAGCCTTCATGGTGACATTATATCCCTGGGTTATCTGGAAACCGAGGGCGTCCTCTATGCCGAGAAGCATATGCACGGGGAGACAGGAAGTGGCGAATATCTGTTTGTCGTTTTCTTTAAAATTCGAGAAAAGTTTCGCAAGGAAAGGCCTGTTCGCGTCATTCACCTCTATGAGATGTATATCGTCGATAATAAGCGCCTTTATTCTCTCTTCGTCGAAAAATATATCTTCGAGTTCCTTCACGCGGTTCTGCGCCACAGCGGCGTCCACCATGGAAGACAGTTTCAACCCAGTAGTGACGAACAGTTTGTCGTATCCGGAAAGTTTGCTGTCTTCGCCGGAATAATAATCAGCCAGCCCGGAGGCGATAATATTGACGAACATAGTTTTCCCGTTTCCTGAATCTCCGGTTATCAGAAGCGGATTGTAGACCATTCCCGGACTTTCTATGACCGTGCTGACAGCGGCCTGCGCGAATCGGTTGTGGGGCCCTATATGAAGAGCTTTGGAATTGAAAGAAGGGTTGAGCGGAAGTTCGACTGACCACGGCACGAAATCCAGAAAAGACCTCCCCCGGCCTTCCTGAGCGGGTTCTTCCGCCTTCGGTTTCTCTTTTATTTCCGGCTCAACCTTGTCGGTTTTCTGCTCTTCGTGTATTAGTTTTTTCTTTTTCTTTTTGCTCGGAACGGAAGAGGGGTCGAGCCGGTTGAGCAGTTCCTGCTTCTTCCTGCGCGTATCCTCTTCTTTTTCCATCTCCTCTCTGGTCCTGACTTCCGCAACCGCCTCCGGAACAGGCTGCGGCGCAACCGGAGGCTGCGGCGCGGCTGTCGAAGCGCTGGTGATAGCGATATTCGGAGAAAGAGGTTTCTTCACCGGCCTGCCGGGAACGGAAGGCCTGAGGGTTTTCTTAGGGAAAGAAGGGGCGGAAGGTCTGAGAAGTTTGGGCGCGGACGGCCTGGCCGCCGGCTCGGGCTCTTCTTTTTCTTCCACTTTCTCTTCGCGCGGCGGCGGGGGAACCCGTTCCTGTCTGACAGGCTCCTGCTCGCGCCGGGGACTGACTTGAACCGGCGCGGACGGGGCCGTTTCCGCCGGCTCTTCTTCCGCAGGCTGCGCCTGAATGGGAATATCAGGGGGCTCAGGAGAATTGGTAACTATATTCTCCTGCATGAAAACGGGTTTCTGCTTCAGTATCTCTTCCGGGGAGACGGTCTGCTGGGACTGGTATTCCACGGGAGACGGAAAAAGATTATTGTTTTCCGCAAGACTGACAGAAGCAACTGGCTCTTTCACCTGAACCGTCTCGAATTTCTGGTCCCCCGCGTGTTTTTCGCTCACGCGGTCCAGCGCTCTGACCACGTCGGCGCCCGTCCTCGTAAGAAAAATCATAAAATTGAACTCGCTGTCTTTAAGAGTCTCCGGACGCGAACAGAGATCTCCGGCCCCTTCTTTCCGCAGTTCCATGATAAATTGGAACACATCCCTCATGTCGCATTTCAAAAAAAGACTGTGCCGGGATCTGTTCCTCGCGCTAGGTCTGTACACAATCTGCCATTTCTTTATCATAAACAACCCTTCATCTCAGTGTTATCAGTTTCAACACGAGGTCCAAAATATCTTCATCGGCGGCCGTATGCCGGCTGTAGCTGGAAAACGAGATACCGTTTTCAATACACGCGGCGCCCAGCTGCTTAAGAGTCTCTTCCGGGAAATCGCCGAGATATATCAGCGACAGCGCCCCGCTTTTTTTAAATTCCCCGATTCTGACGTCGGTTCCGAGGTATGAATTAAATTCAGCCACGCCGACGCGGTTAACGAATACGGGAGTTTCCAGCACTTCAAGGCAAACCCTGTCTAAGTCGTTAAGGAATTTCTCGCAAAATTTTTCATCGGAATAAACAAACATAGCCGGACACTGCCTTTCGGCAGGGACTTCGGCGGGAGCCGGTCTTGTGAAAACGGGATTGAAGACCCGGACCTCTTTTTTCCCCGCCGCGGGCTTTTCTTTTTCTTCGGCCGCGGCTTCCGCGGCAGCAACCTTCGCAGGCTCGGTTATTTTTCCGGCGCCGCCGGATATATAGGTGTTTTTTACAGCCTCTATCTCATCAGAAACGGAAGGAAAAACCACCGGCGAAGGCCTGAAAGAAAAAAAAGACTGCTTTTTTTCTTTTTTACCTGACAGCAGCAAAGCGTTTATCTCGGCTATCAAGGCCTCGCTTTCCTCATTCCTTTCGGTTTTTATCTGTTTTTCCATGGTCTGTATCCACTGTAAAACGCCGTCTAAAAGACCTCAGTTTACAATATATTTTATTATAGCATGTTTCCCTAAAAATATAAATATATTTATTATTATATATAGACTCCGGGAAAAAAGCGGACCCGCGGCGGGAAAGCCGGAAAAAAGACGGCCCGCGCCGTCAAAGAGAAAACGGCGGGAAGCCGGAAGAAGTAGAGGCGCCGGCCTGAATTATTTCTTTAATCCCAGCAGATCGCCGTAGGTGTAAAAACCGGCTTTCTGGGAAACGGTCCAAAGACAGGCCCGGAGGGCGCCTTCGGCGAAAACGGCGCGGGAATACGCCCGGTGGACAAGTTCTATACTCTCGTGCGGCCCGGCGAAAGTTATACTGTGCACGCCGGCTATATCGCCTATTCTGGCGCTGGTTATAGGAACGTCGATCCCGGCGGCTTCTTTTATCTCCGCGGCGCAGCGCAGAGCCGTGCCGGAAGGGATATCTTTTTTCGCCTTATGGTGCGTTTCATGGATATGTATATCGAACCCCGGCAGCCTCCCGGCCGCGAAAGCGCACATGGCGATGGAAAGATTTACCGCGGGACTCATATTAGGAGACCAGAACACCGGGACGCGGACGGCGCTCTTTTTAAGCGATTCCGTCTGCTCCCCGGTAAAACCGGTCACTCCGCACACGAAAGGAACGCCGGCGGCCGCGCAGTCGCGCGCGAAAGCCACGGCGGAAGCCGGCGAGGAGAAATCTATCGCGGCGTCGCTTTTTTCAAGAAGCTCAGGAAAATTATCCGGTCTGCTGAAATCTCCGGATATATCCACTGCGCCGGCAAGTTCCGCAGCGGCTGATTTTTTAATTTCAGCGATAACTGCCCCGCCCATGCGGCCCGCAGCGCCGCACACGGTTATTCTTATCTTTTTCATATCTCTCCTAAAACTCAGAACCCTTCCTTCATATAACGGTCGTTTATGGACTTGACGAGAGGGGAATCCGGATAATATTTCAGAGCCGCGGCCAGGGAATCCTTAAAAACAGGCTCGAGTTCGAGGATCTTTTTGCTGTACTTCGACTTGGCGCGCAGCGCGGCTATCACGCCGGCCTTCAGAGCGTAGGTCTCCCCTATAAATTTGTCTTTTTCGATAAAAGGCACGAAACACCCCACCGAAATAAGCCCGCCCGCTTCGGAACCGGAATCGGTTATCTCGCAGAGAAGATCGTAAGCTTCGATAAAAAGCTTCTGGAATTTCTTTTTGCTCGCGGAGTCGTTTGGATCCGAGACCGCGGCGATCGAAACCGCCTCCTGGAAGTCGGTCTCGGCCAGCCCTCTCTTCGCGTCTATAAGTCCGGGATAATTTTTCAGCGCGCTCGAATAGTAAGCCCTGGCCGCGTCGTATTCTTTAGAGGAAAGCGCCACATTTCCCTTGAGATAGGTCTCTACGGCTTTTCTGAATTCGGCGCCCTGAGCGAGCATGGAGTTGAAGGTCTCGGCGCGCTTAACGGTGTCCATATCTTTGAAAGCTTCCTTCACGGCCTGTTCCGCGGAGACCGCCAGTTTGGTCGGAACCTTCTCGGCGTAATACGGATAATCGCTCAGCAGCTGCTTCGCCCTGTCGTTGAGTTCCCGCGTTTTTTTAGCGGCGCCGGAGAAAACGGCCGTTTTTTCAAGAAATTTCTCGGCCGATTTGTTAAGATTGATTAAAGCTTCCGACTCCAGCCACGGGACGGAAGAGCCGACGGCGGCAAGCTGGGCCAGCACGGCGTAATAAGATTCCGCCCCGCTGAGTCCCGGAAGCAGTCTGTCCACGGCCGATACCTGATCAGCCAGGGAATCGACGTCGCCGACGGAAGCAAGTATATTTATCATGAGTTCGCGCGCGCTCCAGTCCCGGGGATTGTTCTTCAAGATCTTTTTGAGCATATTGACTTCCAGCTCCCCCGCATTCACCATACCGGCATTGCCGGCGGCGTCCGTAAGATATTCCAGAGCGTCGACGACTTCACCCGAATTCGTACCCCCGGCCCGCGTATAGGATTCGTCTAGAAAATTATATGCTTCCTCAAGCTGTATCACCGTTGGATTGTCGCTTTTAGCGGTGGCGTAGACCTTATTAATGAGTTTAGTCGGTATCTGCCTGAGATAAAGCATGTATCCCCCGGCAAAAGCCGCACAGCCGATCAATATTATTATCAAAAGAAGTTTTTTCATTTTCGTCCGACCTTCCCGTAAAGCTAGCTTAATTAAATTTTACTAATTTTACGGATAATTACAAACCGCTGCGGCCGCATTCCGGCCGGAAACGATCAGCCCAGGAAAAGCCTGATCTCTTCCAGACGGCGGGAAGCGTCTTTTTTCCCCAGATTATACATGGCCTTTATCTTCATGGGATCGTGCTCCGTCTTGCTGATGTCCATCTTCCTGCTCGGCCTTATCCTGATGATTTTCCCTTCCTTTTCCTGTCTGTCTATAAACTCCAGCGTTTCATTATACAGCGCGCTGTTTTCTTCGAAATCTTTTATAAGATTGGGATATTCCCGGTAAAACAATCTGGACATGGTTATATATTCCGGTTTCTCGCGGTAATCGGCCGTCTTCGTCTGAACCACTATGCACTTTCCGTAACCCATTTCCTGAAAACGCCTGAGCGGGATCGGATCGGACAGATAGCCGTCAAGGAGTTTCTTCCCGTCTATCTCCACTATATTGGACAGGAAAGGCATAGAAGCCGAGGCCCTTATATATTCGACCTTGCTTCTGGCGTCCCCGCACAGCACATATTCCGCCTTTCCGGTTTCGATATTAGTGCACACCGCGTAAAATTTAGTCGCGGATCTCTCGAAACTCCCGTGATCGAAAGGGATAAGCCTGTCCGGGATATCGTGATAGCAGAACTGCGTGTCCACTATATTACCTGTCTCCAGAAAACTTCGCCAGCTCATGAATTTCTTCTCACGGCAGTACCGTATATTCATTTTTATGCTGCGGCCGCGCTGCCACGAAGCGTAATTCAGACCTATGATAGCCCCCGCCGACACGCCGATCACTCCGTCCGTCACTATGCCCTGCTTCATGAGCACGTCGACCACGCCGGCCGAATATACTCCCAGTTTGGCGCCTCCCTCGAGCACCAGCCCGGACTTTTCCTTTTTTTCAAGCATTTCAGACTACCTTTTTATTTCTTTTTATATATTTTTTTCGCCGCGACGCATTTATGTCCCCCGCCGAACAGCACAAAAGCTTTCCCCGCCGGTTTATACGGCCCGTCCGCCAGAGGGGAAAATTCCAGCGTTATATCCCTCTTTTTGAAACCGTAATCGGTTTCGAAATCCACCGTCACCGTCCTGCTCTCGTTCTGCTTAAGAGAGCCGACAGCCTTGTCGTAACCGTAAGTAAGCCCGGCGATCCCCTGAGAGCAGTTCACTTTCATGACGAGCCTCAGCCCCTCGGCCGGCCTCTCGCCGGCATTAGTTACAGTGAATCTCAGTTTGGACACGGAATTACCGTTTATTACGGTCTTCTTGCCGAAACTCATAATGCCGTTCCCGTCGCTTTCGGCGGAGCTCGCGCCGGAATCAGAAATATAAACGGCGTCGCTGAAGACGAGTTCCGGCATAGTCTTCCTGACCACATTCATATCCGCGTATACGGTCTCCGAACAGCCCCTGGAAGTGCAGACGGCTATCTCCCTCTTTCCCGAAGGGATGCCGTCCGGATAAGAAAAAGAGATCTCTTCTCCGGTAATTTTTTCCGCCCAGAGCAGTCTGAGCCCCTCTATATAGACCTCCGCTTCCCCGGCTTCGGCCAGATTTTTACCTATTATCCTGAGCCTTTGTTTCCCGTCGTCAGCCTTAACGGAATAAATCGCGGGACGTAATTTTCTGCGTTTCGCCGCTTCGCGGAGTATCCCGCGGTATTCTTCAGAAGTGAAGTAATCCCGGAGAGACTTCATAAAAGATCTGAACCCGCCGTCCTTCGCCGAAACTTCAGAGGAAAGGACCAGAGCTTTTTCTAATTCTCCGTTTTTAAAACAGTGCTCCGCCGCCTTTCTGAGCGCTTTCTGGCTGTGCCTGGCGGCGAAATATTCTATCAGACCGGGATCTATTCCGGAATCGTCGTCCAGACTTTCCCAGGCCGGGATCTCGCGTTCATTTACCGCCAGTTCTCTCAGCTTCTCGGTATCGCCGGCGCAGTTCCCTGCGGCAGGATAATAAGCCGCGGCTACCGGATTACATCCCGCAGCCAGTTTGACTAAGATCTTTTTTTTGTTTTTCTTCAGGGCGGCGACCAGCCCCGGCTTTTCGGAATAATAACCGGCAAGTTCCGGCGATATAGAAAGATAAGGATCCGGGACTCCGTAAAAATCCTTAGACGCGGCTGAAGAGTCTCCCGCACGGCAGAAAGAGTAAATAAACATCGCTGGGACAAGCAGGAAAAACAGTCTCATCTATTATTTTTCAGCCTCCTTTTTTAGAAAAGATCTTTTTCAGGAATTTACGCAGTGACGCGAAGAAATAATAAAAGACGCCGGAAAGCAAAGCGGCCGCGAGCGCCAGACCGATATCGCTCCATATCCCCGTGGATTTGAACAGGATCCCGGCTCTCTCGAAATAAACCACAGGCATAACCCCGCAGCATACGGAACAGGAAGAAATGACAAAATTCATCCTGCGTTCTAATCTCTTTTCTGTGTCTTCGGCTTCTTTCATAATCTCAAATATTAAATTTTCCCAAGTAAATCTCTGATAAAAGAAAAGGAATAAAGGCTTATTTCTTTCCAGAAATTATCGTATTCCTCCTGCCTGAGGCCGGAATCCGCCGTATCGCTTATAAATCTCACCGGGAGAAAAGGCACTTTATACAGGAAACAGGTCTGCGCGATAGAACACGACTCCATATCCACCGCCAGCGCTTCCGGGAACCTGTCACGCACCGCGGCGATCTCTTTTTTTTCGGTGATAAACATGTCCCCGCTGCAGATAAGCCCGCAGCGTATGCCGCAAGAAAGGGTCGCTCCCAGCAGCCTGCGGTCGGACGCGAACCGGGCCGGCAGCCCCTGGACCTGCCCGTAAGAATTAGGGATACCGCACCACACGTCGTGATAAACCGAAAGTGAACCGGCCACAGGGGTTCCGAGAGACAGATCTTCCGCCACGGCTCCGGCCGCGCCGGTGTTTATTATACAGTCGGGCGAATATTTTTTTATCAGTTCAAGACAGGCCAGGGCGGAATTGACCTTCCCGATGCCGGACTTGGCCAGCACTATCTCCCTGCCGAGAAATTCCCCTAAAAAGAAAACCGGGAAAGTTCCCGTCTGAGCGGCGCGGACGAGCCCTGCCGTTTCCCTCACTAGGGAGATTTCCGAATCGGTAGCCGCGAGAAGTCCTATTTTCTTAAAAACCGGAACAGACATATCAAAACCTTTTCACAATAACTTCCCCGGTTTTTATACCCAGAAGTTTCATGGCCACTTCGCTGAATTTCTCGGGGCCGTCGCTCACTATGAATTCGTCGCCGCCTTCCGCGGAGTCGCTCAGCAGGTTCTGCTCTTCGAGTTCTCTCTTCACGGCCTGTGCCGCCGCCAGAGCCGAATTTATTATCTTCACCTCAGGGCCCATGACCCAGGCGACGGTCTCTTTCAGCAGCGGATAATGCGTGCAGCCCAATATAATAGAATCGAATCTGTCCTTTCTGAAACAGCCGAGATATTCTTCGGCGACTCCCACCGCGAAAGGTTTACGGCTCCATCCTTCTTCGACTATCGGAACGAAAAGAGGACAGGCCTGTTCCCTGACCGTTACGGAAGGGTCTTTAATCTTGAGCGCCATTGAATAGGCTCCGCTGGAAACCGTGGCTTTGGTCCCTATGACCAGGACCTTCCCGCCGCGCGGGGTAATGTCGAGAGCGGCTCTCACGCCTGGCTCGATTACGCCGAGCACGGGAAGAGGGGTCAGCCCCCTGATGCTGTCCAAGGCTAGCGAAGTGGCCGTATTACAGGCTATAACAAGCATCTTTACTTTTCTGGAAAGAAGATACTGCGATATCTCGCAGGCGAAGGCCCGCACAGCTTCCCTGGTCTTGTTCCCGTAAGGGACGCGGGCCGTGTCGCCGAAATATATAAGACGCTCTTCCGGCAGCATCTCCTTCACCGCCTTATACACGGTAAGCCCCCCTATACCGGAATCGAAAATTCCTATCGGAAGTTTTGACAATTTCATTCTACCAGCCTTTCAGCTCGGCATATCTTAAAACTCCGTTATATATAGCCTGAGCCACTTTATCAAGCACTTTTTTATCGTTCAGATTTTTATCGTCGTTATAATTGGTCATAAATCCGGTCTCAACGAGGATGCCGGGAGCATAGGTGCCGCGCAGCACGTAAAAAGCGGCCTGCTTTACCCCTTTTGTTCCTCTCACGGAAAAAGGGGTCTCCCTGCTCATCTCTTCGGCCACGAGGGCCGCCAGATATCCGCCTTCGTTCATATATTCGGTCCTAGCCAGTGAATGCAGCATCATGGCCGTGGTGTCCTGCTTATATGCCTCGTTATCGAATTTTACGACAGAGTTTTCATAATTAGCCACTTCCTCTGCGCCGGGATCCGAAGCTGTTTCAGACATATGATATATCTCGAATCCCTTCTGATTGCGGTTGCTCGCCGCATTGGCGTGAAGGGAAATAAAAATATCAACGCCGAATTCATTGGCTTTCAGCGAACGTCCGTTAAGGGGAATGAAAACGTCGTCCGATCTGGTCAGCATAACCTGAAATTTATCGTTCTTATCGAACAGTTTCTCCAGAGCCAGGGCCGTGTAGAGATTTATTTCTTTTTCCTTCAGCCCGAAAAGTTTTCTCCCGCCAGGATCCTTTCCCCCGTGCCCCGGATCTATGACTATTTTCTTAACTTTCCCGGAAACCTGCACTTTGTCAGGGATACGGAGCACGGCCGGCGCGACGACGGCGGCCGGAACGGGGCCGGACGCTGCTTCTGCCGCGACGGCTGGGCCCTGTTTTTCCGCGCCGTTTTTCTTTTCCGTTCCGACAGCCTCAGGAACAGCCGGCCCGGAAGATTCCTTCCTGGTCTGGGCGGGCCGAGTCTGAGGCGGTAATTCCGCGGCGGCTTTTTTCTTTCCGTCTGCGCCGCCGTAAACGCCGGACGGCGCGCCTTTGGTGATCACCACCTGCCGCGTGTCGGTCCGCACCTCCGGTCCGTCTTCCTGAAAACCGTCGTCTTCGCCGCCCTCGTAGCCGCCCGCCCCCATCGCCGGGATAGACACTATGTCGTCGTCGTCTTCTCCCGACGCGGAGACAGTCCCCGAATCCACAGAAGGAAAGTCTTTCTCATCCGCCGCGTCAGGCTGTTTCTCACCGGCGGAACCGGCGCCGGACGCTGCCTGCGGCTCGCCTCCTGGCCCCGCGGAATACACGTCGGCCACTATCCTGAACGGGTTCTTGAGCTCGAAAACGTCTATCCGGCCGTGACCGGCCTTGAGCCTTACGGTCGAAGAAACGGCCTCGTTATCGTTATAAGTGTCTATATCGAACACATTGCCGTCGTCCACGACTTTTTTGAAATTATCGGGAAGCACAGTGCCGCTTAAAACGACCGTTATCTTATTCTTATCTTCCCTCTTCGTCCATTCCGCCGGAGCACTGAGCCTGTATACTATCCTCGTCTTATCCTTATAAGTGCAGTAATCCACCGCGTCCACGGAACCGGCTTTCACATCGGAGATATAATTTCCTTCCTGATTGTAGAAAAGCGAGATGCTGAAAGCTTTTCTGAAATCTTCGGAAATGAAAAACGCCATCGACACATAGGCGTCGCCGCCCCTTATTATAAGAGGTTTGCGGAATCTTATTTCTTTCCCTCCGCTTATATATCTGTTCTCGTCCGCAAAAAACAAAGCGGTTTTCCCGTGCATGCTAAGCTGCACTTTAGAGGACTTGCCGAACCAGTTTATCTTGCCGCCGAAGACCCTTACGACCTGGGCGGCGCTCAGATAAAGTTCGTCGTTAAGTTCATAAGCGGCTATCTTCCCGGGAAAACCGGCCTTGCTGTAATTTACCTCGCTTATCTTGGCCTGCGCGGGACATACGGATAAGGCGAATATCACAGACAGATGAAAAAAAACACTTTTAAAAAAACGCATCTACAGACATCCTGATATAAATTAAAAAACATCCGAAAGCTTCGCGGGATAAGAAGCCGTATCTCACTCCAGAACTATCCTGTAATCTTCCCAGGACAAAAGAGGATCGGAAGAAAGTTTAAAGCTGCGGTGTATATTACGTTCGAAAACGTCCTGCTGCCTTTTGATCTCTTCGCAAAGCACCGGATTAACTACGAGACGCATTATCCCGCCCGGCCGGCCCATGGTCATTCCCTTCATCTCGCGCTGGAGCTTTATGATAAGACTTTCGCGCGACATAACGCGGCCGGAACCGTGGCACTCCGGACATTCTTCGGTTATCAGACTGAGAGTGCTCTGTCTCTTGCGCTCGCGCGTCATTTCAACCAGGCCGAGCCGCGTTATAGGCAGTATGCGTATTTTTGCCCTGTCGTATTTGACGGCTTCCTGGAGAGCTTCTATCAGTTTATGACGGTTGGCCGCCTTTTTCATATCGATGAAATCAATGACTATTATGCCGCCTATATTCCGCAGGCGCAGCTGCCTGGCTATCTCTTTTGCCGCTTCCAGATTAGTGGCCGTAACGGTGTCTTCCTGCGTGGTATTGCCGGTGAAACGGCCCGTGTTGACGTCTATGGCGCATAAGGATTCCGCCTCCTGTATGACCAGACTTCCCCCGTTCTGAAGCGGAACTTTTATCTTGCGGATGGTGTCTATTTCCTTTTCGACGTCGAAAGCCTTGAATATCGGGGTCCTCCCGTCGTAATAACGGATCTTGTCCCTAAGTTCCGGAGATATCTTGGACACAAAATCGTCCACTGTCTTATAAGCGTCGTAGTCGTCGAGCATATATATCGACGTGTTCTCGGACAGTATGTCCCGCGCCACCTGCACCGTCATATCCATGTCGCTGTGCAGAAGGCAGGGCGGTTTGGAACTGTCGTATTTGAGCATTATGCTGTCCCAGAGTCTCAGAAGATATCTGAGCTCGCGGTCCAGCTCCTTTTCCGTGGCTCCTTCCGCCTCGGTCCTGACTATGCAGCCTTTGCCGGACATTATCTCAGGATTCGCGAGCCGCCGCATTATTTCGGAGAGCCTGTTTCTTTCTTCCGGCGACTGTATATTCTTCGACACTCCTACGAAGTCCTGGTACGGAGTCAGGACCAGATAACGGCCGGGCAGCGAGATGTCCATGCTGACTTTCATACCCTTGGTGCTTATCGCGCCTTTCGTAACCTGTACCATGACCTCCTGGTCCTTCCTTAGCAGATTTTCTATCGGCTCCTTCTGACCTCCCAGAACGTCGGATATATAAATATAGGCGTTCTTCTCCGTACCAACGTTTATAAAAGCGCTGGAGATGCCGGGAAGCACATTATCCACAGAGGCCTTGTAAATATTGCCGACTATATTTCCCTTGCTTTCTCTTTCCCAGTAAAGTTCGGCCAGACGTCCGTCCTCCACTATCGCTATCCTAGTCTCTTCGAAAGACTTATTGGCGAAAATTTCCCTTTTGGGACCTTCAGATTTTACATTTTCATTCATACAAACTCCGATATATATTATATTTAAGAAACCTTAAAAAGGTCTCAGTTCTCCGTGCTCCGTCCGCCAGAATAAGTTTTCCCTTATCTTGCGTCCAAAAATCATTTCTCCGCTACCTAACAGTGAAGCCGCCTCCTCTGGCTTTATATTGGCGCCCTGCTGCACGACAGCCAGTCTCATCCTTAGTTCCCCCGCGGAATAAGAGGCAGACAATACCCGCTCTCTGGCGTCGAACTCGCTTATTTTCCCAGAATCCCTGACCCGCCTGAAAGGATAAGTCTTAAGCGATAAAAAAGCGTCTATCCCGGCCTGGGAAAAAGCCGCCGGAAAATCTCCGCGCAGACTGTACTCTGCGGCTTCAGCCGCAGCTTCTACCGAAGGGAAAAAGACCGGAATCCGTTCCGCGGAAAGTATCTTAAGAACTTCGTCGTCGAAAACCCTGAGCGATTCTAAAACCCGTTTTTCAGACACGAAACCGTTAAAATACAAATCGAAAAATTCGCAGACGCTCTCATAACCCTGCGGAAGAACAGGCCCGGACAAAATCTTGGGGCCCTGCCCGTTCCGGAAAAAAGGAAGCCCCCCTTCCGTCAACCGCCGCCTTATCTCCGCAGCCTGTTCGGCGCGGGACAGATCCGCCGCGGCCGTAAGGCGGGCGTATCTGACTCTTATTCTGGACTGGATGTCGATATCTCTTTTAATCACAATATATTCCTGCGGGCGTAAACTGATTCCGCTATTCCCAGGGCCATGGCCGTGGCCACAAGATTGGAACCGCCGTAAGAAACGAGCGGTAAAGGCACGCCTGTAACCGGGAAAAATCCCAGCATCATGCCGTAATTAACAAAAAAATACACAAGAAAAAGACTGAATATGCCGCAGTTCACGAGATAGCCGAAATTGTCCCGCGCCGTCTTAGCCGTTTTTAAAACTCGCTGCATAATAAAAATATACATTATTATAACGAAAAACATTCCTATAAAACCAGTGCTCTCTCCCACCACGGCCAGTATGAAATCCGTATGTCTTTCCGGCACGAAACCCAGTCTGGACTGGGTCCCGGAAGTGAACCCCTTGCCGGAGATTCCTCCGGAGCCTATAGCTATTCTAGCCTGAAGAAGATTATAACCTGCCCCGCGCGAATCCGATTCCGGCGAAAGGAACACCTCCAGCCTTTTCTGCTGATGCACTTTCATATGATGCTGAACGAACAGACCCGTATAAAAACCTGAAAGGAGAACCAGCGTCATGGCGATTATATAAAAAGAAGGTATACGGATAAACAGTTTCGGAAAGAGCTTTATGGCAGCCGCGGCGGCCAAAACGACCGCGACCGAGAATATGAGCCACTGCAGAGGAGAAACGGCCAGAGAAGCCAGCCAGGCGGCGAAAACATTATCCGTAAGCTGCGGTTTTATTCTCAGCAGAGTCCACAAAACCGGCAGAGCGCCGGACAAAAAAGCCCAGATAAGAAAACTCACGAGATGAAAAATCTTAGCGCCTGCCGCGTAAAGCATAAGGAGAACTACCGGAAAAGACACAACGATGGCCGAAAAATCAGGCTGCAGCAGCAGCAGTATATACATCGGAACGCATACGAGAACTGCTCCTATAACGGTGCTGAAATTTTCTATTCTGCTCCCGTACTTATCCAGAAAATTAGCCAGAACCAGTATTATGCCCACTCTGGCGAATTCGGAAGGCTGTATATGCAGAAAACCGAGATTGTACCACGACCGCGACCCTTTGGCGGCGACGCCGAGTATAAGGACCCCCGACAGAAAAATCATAAGGAATATATAGACGAATTTCCACTGATCCTGAAAAATCTGATAATTAAACCGCCAGAAAACGAAAAAAGAAACAAGCGCCACCGGAACGGCGGCCAGATGAGCCGCTATTATATGTTTCGCCAGCGGAAGAGCGGAAACGGAAGAGATCACCGCGGCCGACCCGAGCGTTATAAGGGACAGCATGGCTAAGAAAACACCCCAGTCGATCTTTCCCGGTTTATTGATGGTAGATTCAAGCATAGAACAACAGCGCTCCGGCGTAAAGCTTCACGCCGGCGATAAAAGGCCTCAATTGTAAAAATCTGTCGTATCCCATAGCAAACCGCACTATAAAATTTAATTTTAAGATACTGTTACTATAAATTATATATAATTTCGGTTAGACCCCAGAATATAAAAATATTTATCCGGTCCCTTTTAATCGCCCTGTGATAATTATATATTTGATATAATTCTTCTACTCGTTTTTTGGAGTTTACTATGCATATACTCGGATTGTTCAATTCTCTGCCTTACGCGGGCCAGTACATAATAACCGCGGCCCTGTTCACTTTTATACTTTTTATATTCAAATATCTTTCCGAGATAACGCACGGCATAGTGATCCGGATAGGCGACAGAAAAAATATAGGAGACAACAGCTGGATAAAACTTATAGGGAAAAACAGTTTTCTGTGCTCCTTCCTGTTCATGGTTCTCACGATGTTCCTGGCTTCTTCGGCGAATGTAATAATGGAAGCGCTCAATCTGCAGCACCCGACCCTCAATACCCTTTTCTACCGCGTTCTCAACGCTTTCTCGATAATCACAGTCAGCATAACGCTGTCGGCTCTTCTGGGCGTTATGTCGGACAGATTCGAAAAAAGCATAAATCTACCGGTAAAAGGACTCGTACAGGCAATAAAAATAATCATATGGATAATAACCATAATACTGGCCATATCGACGCTCACTAATAAAGACCCGGCCTATCTTATCGGCGGCTTGACCGCCCTGTCAGCCATACTGATAATGATCTTTCAGAACGCGATATTGGGCCTCGTGTCCGGCTTCCAGCTCATACTCAACGACCTTGTCAGAGTAGGAGACTGGATAGTGATGCCCAACCAGAACGCGGACGGAGAAGTAATAGACATCCTTCTCACCACGGTGCGCGTGAGAAACTGGGATAATACCATAGTCAATATACCGGCCAACAGTTTCATATCTACCGCTTTCACTAACTGGAGAGGAATGTCGGAATCGGGAGGGCGAAGAATAAAACGCTCTATAAACATAGATATGAAAAGCATACATTTTCTGAACGACGCCGACATAGAAAAGCTGGAAAAATTCAATCTGCTGCGCGAATATCTGGAAAAAAAGAAAAAGCAGATCCGCGAGACGAATACGGGGGCCGACGAGTATAATGCCCGGCGTTTAAGCAATATAGGAACTTTCCGGGCCTACTGCCTCGAATACCTGAAGCACAACCGGAACATATCCAGAAATTTTACCTGCATGGTCAGACAGCTAGCCCCAACAACGGAAGGGCTTCCGCTTGAAATATACTGTTTCTGCAATAATACGGACTGGGTATACTACGAGGGAGTGCAGTCCGATATCTTCGACCATCTTCTGTCCGTGATATCTGTTTTCGACCTGAAAGTTTACCAGAAATTCGGACAGGAATGAAAAAACGCGGTTAATATAATAAATTCCAACTAAGAAAAACTCTTATTTATCCGACATTAATTTAACTGTAAACCTCTATAAACAATTACAGAGACCGGTCCGCGCGGCCGGAAACTATTTATATTTTATCTGCGGACCACTATCCCGCGAAAGATAAACCGTCCCGAATATTTCACGGCCCAAATATAATTATTAAGCATAAACCTTTATATAAGCTCCGGCAGCACGGTATTGCCGCGCAAAAAAGCGGCCGGAGATTTTATTCTCCGGCCGCTCCCCGAAATACACTCGGACAGTTTTATCTGTAGTATCTGTCCGGATTATAAATGAAATAGAAATCAAACGGTTCCAGACGCGGAAGACTTAAGTATCTGTTGCCGTTCTCATCGGTTTTTTCATTACTGTAGAAATTCTTTTTAGTACCGTCGCTGTAATCAGGGTTCTTGACCACGCCGGTCTCGTCTATTCTGTTCACGACATAATCAGCCCATTTATATTTAACGGCATTGTCGCCGAATTCCTGCCAGTCGCCGTCTGAGTTCTTCTCGTACATCTCTTTTCTGAACTCGTCCATAGTTATTCCCATTTTCTTAACGACGGGTGTATCCAGCCTCTTTTCCCACTGTCTGGCCAGTTCGAGCTGTTCTTTCATCTGGGTCATATTACCCCAGCTCATCGAAGACATCTGATGATGCAGTATTATCGCATTAGGATAAACGAAAGATTTTTCAGCGAGAGTAGTTATGACCGCCGCCATGCTCGCGGCATAAGATTTAACCACCACGTAAACGGGAGACTTGCTGGACTCCATGGCCTTGAGTATCCTGTATCCGGACATCACCGAACCGCCGGGAGAAGTGTCTATGACTATAAATATGGGATAATCGGAAATATTATTAAAATACTGTATTCTGTCGGTGACGTAGTCAGCCGTTTTTTCAAGAATTGGACCGTTGAGGGATATCCTTCTGTCGCTTATTATAAGTTCTCCGCTCTTCTCATCGAAAGGATTCTTCGAGTAAACCGGGTCGGTATTGGTCTGTTTTTTCCAGTCTTCTTTTCTGTCCCTGAGATCCAGTTCGGTCTTCAGTTTATCAAGCCTGGCCTTTAATATAGTGTTAGCGCTAACGGCTTTCTTCTCGGCCAGTTCCATTCTCTTTATCTGTATTTCTATATCGCTTTTCTCTTTAGTATAATCCAAAGAGGCGGCTCTTATCTGCTCCGCCTTAAAATCATCTTCAGCCTTGAGTTTGTCGAGTTTGTTGGAAAGATCGTAGGCTTCCTGCTTCCCCTTTTCGGAATTAAGCCTGTTCTCAAGCATTATCTTCTGAAGGACGGAGTCTATTCCGCTAAGTGCGGCCTTAAGATTTTCATCGGATATTTTATTAGAATAGGAAACCTTATCGTATTGATCCTTAAGCGATTTTATTTCCTGTTCTCCGGCAGTTCCGGCGGTTGAAGTTGAAACTGTCTGAGCGGCCGCGGCTATTGGAAAACATGCCGACAGCAAAACCAGAAAGACATTTTTTAACGCCATTTTTTCTCCTGAAAAACATTTTTTATTTAATTGTCCGGGACAAAAATCCCCCTCCGCGGGCCTCTGTTAATATACTAAAAATTAACAGAAACACAGGTCAGATCAAAACCCCGGCTTCTTATTTATGATCACATACCAGACAACTGATAAAGAACCATAAAATAAGTTTACATAAGTTTAATGATCGCTTACAAGATTATTTTACTTGCCACCCCGGAGTAAAAATTGATTATATTCACAAAACGAATTCTGTCTTTTCAAGTTCGAGAAGTTTTATCTTTATATCCAGACCGGAAGAATAACCCGTCAGTCTGTTACCTCGGCCCAGCACTCTGTGGCAAGGAATTAACACGGGGACTGGATTTCTGCCGCAGGCCGCGCCCACGGCTCTGGCCGACATTCTGTTCCCGCTTCCGGAAGATATCATATCCGCTATTTCCCCGTAGGTAAGAATATGCCCGTATGGAATATTACTGATTATACGCCAGACGTTTTTTGAAAATTTAGTTCCTTCGGCTTGGACAGGAAGTTTAAAATCAGGATATCCGCCGCCGAAATAAATATCCAGCCACTCTTTAACTCTGGCGAACACCTCGAGTTCGCAGGGCCTCTTAATAAGGGCATTCCTGCGGCTCTTAACTTTTAAATCTACCTTAGTAATATTTCTGCCGTCGGAATATACAAAAACGCGTCCTAAAAATGAATCGTAGATAAAATAAAATTCGCTCATCAGAAAGTGATTATAAAATTTAAAAACAAATAATGCGTCCGCCGACAGAAGAAACTCAAAACCTAGAAAAGACTACTTAACAAGGAATTCCCTCAGCCCGGTCATAATCATCTGGGTGGAAATAGTGGCCAGTATCATACCCATAAGTTTCTCCACCGCCAGCATGCCGCGCGGCCCGAGTATCCTGGCCAGGGCGTCGGACATAAGACCGAGGACCACGCCGTTTATCACCCAGGCAGTAACGCAGACCCCGGACCATTCTATCATATTGCCTTTGCCGCTGGCGGTAAAAATAAGCAGAGTGGTGAGAACGGAAGGGCCTGAAACCAGAGGAATGGCGAGAGGGACTATGAAAGGCTCTCCCTTAGGGACATTATGCGTCATACCGGTATGACCTTCCTCTTCCTCCTTATTATCGCCGCCCGCGAATATCATCTGAAGAGCGATGATAAGAAGTATAAGTCCTCCGCTCACCCGCATCGAAGTGAGATCTATGGCCAGCATAGAAATGAGAGATTTGCCGAAGAATAAGAAAACCATCATGATAACGAGCGCTATAAGCAGTTCCCTTACCAGTACCACTTTTCTCCTGTGGTCAGGCACGACTTTTAAAGTGCTGAGAAAAATAGGGATGTTTCCGAGCGGGTCCATTACCAGCGTCAAAGTAAAAACATAAGAAAAAAATAAACTCGTCGTCATAATAAACACCACATCCGCTTAAACTACAGAAAATCTTTCTGCAGGCCTAAAAAGGCGGCTGACCGCAAAGCGGCCAGCCGCCGGTCGCAGTCTACACTATTATTCTTCGGAACCTTTCTCTTCGTCCGAAGGATTATCCTGACCGCCTTTGTCTTCTACCGCTTCACCCGGGTCTTTATTGTCAGCCGGGACCGAAAGCAGGTTCTCCTGCCCGGTCGGCTCGTCCTCTTCCGGCACCGGAGCCACTGAAGCTATCGTGTCGTCCTCCGACAGAGCGACGATACGGACTCCCTGCGTGTTCCGGCTTATCGATCTGAGGGTATTCAGAGACACTCTTATTATCTTGCCGTGTTCCGTCATGGCCATAAGATTATCCTTTTTAGGATCGACAAGATAAGCTTCCACGACCTCGCCGTTGCGTTTATTGGCTTTAATCGTGATGATACCGCTACCGCCGCGGTGCTGAAGTCTGTATTCTCCGATCTCGGTGCATTTACCGTAACCCTTCCTGCAGACCGTCAGTATGCGTTTGATGCTGTCCTTGGGAACAGGTATCATAGCGACCACCTGGTCGTTATCCGCGAGTTTTATGCCTCTCACTCCGGCGGCGTTCCTGCCCATCTGACGAACCTCAGGCTCATCGAATCTTATGGACATTCCTTCTTTCGTCGCGATAAATATATCGTCGTTTCCTGAAGAGAACTCCACACTGGTCAGAACGTCTCCGTCTCCGAGGCCGATAGCTATTATTCCTGTGCGCCTGATATTAGCGAAATCGGAAAGAGGAGTCTTTTTTATCGTTCCGCCCCTGGTGCACATGACTATATAACCCTGCATATCCTTCACATTGCTGAAACTGCTGAAGGCCAGAACCGAAGTCACTTTTTCATCGTTCATCTGTATGAGGTTCACTATGGCCTTGCCGCGCGAAGTGCGGCTCGCTTCAGGGATCTCGTAACCGCGCAGCGAATATACTTTGCCGCGGGTGGTGAACATCAGTATGGTGGCGTGGCTGGAAGTTATAAAAAGTTTTTCGATGAAATCGTCTTCTTTCAACTCGGAACCTATTATACCCTTTCCTCCCCTGCCCTGTACTCTGTAAGTGTCGAGCGGGATACGTTTGATATAACCGCTGTGGGACATGCTTATCACTACCTGTTCTTCGGGTATGAAGTCTTCTATATTGAGTTCGTCCGCCGCGCCGGCTATCTCGGTTCTGCGCTTATCTCCGTATTTGTTCTTCATTTCGATAAGCTCTTTCTTTATTATATCCAGTATTTTCTGCGGATCCGCCAGTATGGCTCTGTACTCCTCTATGAGCTTTTCCAGTTCGGCCAGTTCGGCCTGTATGGCACCGCTCTCGAGCTGCGTCAGCTGATGGAGTCTCATGTCGAGTATGGCCTGGGCCTGTATATCGCTCAGATCAAACCCTGTCATCAGAGAAGATTTCGCTTCCTTCGAATCCTTAGATTTCTTAATGATATCGACAACGGCGTCGATATTGTTAAGGGCGATCAGATAACCTTTCAGTATATGCGCGCGCGCCAGAGCTTTTTTCAGATTATATCTGGTCCTGTTTGTAACCACTATCTGACGGTGCCTTATATACTGCTGAAGGACTTCCTTGACGCTGAGAACATGCGGCCTTCCGTCGACTATGGCCAGCATTATAACGCCGAAAGATATCTGCATCTGCGTATGCTTGTAAAGCTGGTTCAGTACGACCTGCGCGTTTCCGTCGCGTTTTATCTCTATCACTATGCGCATTCCCCTTCTGTCGCTCTCGTCGCGCAGATCGGAAATGTCGTTTATTTTCTTATCTTTCACAAGCTGGGCTATGCTCTCTATGAGCAGAGCCTTGTTGACCTGATACGGGATCTCGTGGACTATAATGACTTCTCTTCCCTTTATCTCCTGTATCTCGGCTCTCGCCTGTATTATAATAGAACCGCGGCCGGTCTCGAAATAATCCCATATGCCTTTAGTTCCGCGTATTATTCCTCCGGTAGGAAAATCCGGACCCTTCATTATTTTGACAAGTTCCTGGGTCCTTATATCAGGATTAGCTATCACCGCCACAGCGGCGTCGCACACCTCCGAAAGATTATGCGTAGGTATATTTGTGGCCATACCCACGGCTATCCCGGAAGATCCGTTGACAAGAAGATTCGGAAGTTTGGCGGGAAGAACGGTAGGCTCCTGAAGAGAACCGTCGTAATTAGGCATGAATTTGACGGTGTCCTTCTCTATGTCCTCCAGCATCTCCCCTGCTATGCCTGAAAGACGGGCCTCGGTATAGCGCTGGGCGGCCGCCGGGTCGCCGTCTACGGAACCGAAATTTCCCTGACCGTTGACCAGAGGATATCTGAGAGAGAAATCCTGAGCCATACGCACCAGAGTGTCGTATATCGCCGCGTCCCCGTGCGGATGATACTTTCCCATGACGTCGCCGACTATACGCGCGCTTTTCTTAAAAGGCTTATTATGCTGCAGCCCCATATCGTCCATGGTAAAAAGGACTCTGCGGTGCACAGGTTTCATGCCGTCGCGCACATCAGGCAGCGCGCGGCCTACTATAACGCTCATAGAATAATCTATGAACGAAGTTTTCATTTCTTTATTAATATCTCTGTCTACTATATTAGTAAACATTTCCTGAGGCGGAAGCGGGGTATTATTCTCGTCCATCTTTATGTTTCTCCTTGCTTTGCCTTAAATATCCAGATTGGTCGTGGCGAGGGCGTTCTGCTCTATAAAAGCGCGGCGCGGCTCGACTTTATCGCCCATCAGCACGGTAAAGACCTTTTCGGTTTCCGCGGAATCCGTAAAGGCCACTTTCAGAAGTTTGCGTCTCATGGGATCCATGGTCGTTTCCCAAAGCTGCTCCGGATTCATTTCTCCCAGACCTTTGTATCTCTGTATAGAAGCTCCGGCCGTAGCTATCTGCATGGCATTTGTGAACAGACCTTTCAGATCCTTGGCGTAAAGGGTGTTTTTTTCCGTAGAGAGTTCGAAAAGTATATCGGAATTTTCTTTATCTTCGTTCTTCTGGTATTCCTTTAAAGAATAACCGAGCAAAGTCAGTTTCTGGTCCAGGGAAGACAGACTCCCCAGTTCGCCCAGACGCTGGAAGACCGGGATAAGGGAATCCTCGTCGATCTCGTTTTCAGGAACGCCGTCTTCTATAAGTTTCTGTTTATGCTTTTCCTTTTCCGTTTTCTCATAATCCTGCCACTCGGCCTCGGAAAAGAAATATCTGAACTGTTCAGGCCCTGTCTCCACCCTGTAAATAGGCAGAGCGCCTTTTTCTTTGAAACCGAAATAATCTTTGAGCCCGAGATTTTTTATTTCCAGCTTATGCAGATTATTTTCCACGGAAGTTATCAATTCGAGTATATTCGTGAACTCTTCGGCTGACAATTCCCTGTCTTTAGATTTAACCTTAACGCCGTTTACGGCTTCTTTCATCTGCCATTTCTGAAGTCTGTCGTCATTGTCGAAATAAGTTTCGAATTTTCCTTTCTTTACCTTATATAATGGCGGCTGGGCTATATATATATATCCTTTCTCTAGCAGAGGTCTCATCTGCCTGTAGAAGAAAGTGAGAAGAAGAGTGCGTATATGCTGACCGTCGACGTCGGCATCGGCCATTATTATTATCTTATGGTAACGCAGTTTGTCTATATTAAAACCTTCCTCCCCCTCTCCTACTCCTGTTCCTATGGCTGATATAAGCGTTCTTATGGTATCGCTGGATATTATCTTCATCAGCTGAGCTTTTTCCACGTTCAGAATCTTACCGCGCAGAGGAAGTATGGCCTGAAAGACCCTGTCGCGGCCCTGCTTGGCGGAACCGCCTGCCGAATCTCCTTCCACTATGAATATCTCCGATTTAGCGGGATCTTTTTCCTGGCAGTCCGCAAGTTTCCCGGGAAGCCCGGATTCAACAAGAGAACCCTTGCGTCTCGCCAGATCTTTGGCCCGCCTAGCTGCCTCTCTGGCCGTGGCCGCCCCTATGCCTTTCTGGCATATGGCCTTGGCTATATTAGGATTCTCCTCAAAAAAGACGGAAAGAGCCTCCCCTGAGAGAGTTCTCACTATTCCCTCGACCTCTCCGTTTCCTAGCTTAGTCTTCGTCTGTCCTTCGAACTGCGGATGAGGAATCTTTACCGATATCACGGCGCTCAGGCCTTCCCTCACGTCGTCACCGGACAAGGCCTTGTCCGAATCCTTCATGAGATTATATTTCTTTATATAGTCGTTTATAACCCTGGTCAGAGAAGCGCGGAAACCGGAGACGTGCGTTCCACCCTCTATCGTCTTAATATTATTGACGAAAGAGAGCATGGTCTCGGAATAATCGGTATTATACTGTATGGCGAGATCCAGCATTATGTCTCCGTCCGTTTTAGACACGAAGATAGGGTCCGCGTTTATACTCTGTTTATTGGTGTTGAGATATTTGACGAACTGCTTCAGTCCGCCCTCGTAGAAAAAAGTATGTCTCTGCCCGTTTTCCCTCTCGTCGGTAAAAGTTATTCTACAGCCGGGATTCAAAAAAGCAAGTTCGCGCAGACGGTTAACTACTATCTCGCCCGAGAAAATATTATCTCCGAATATCTCGTTATCCGGTTTAAATACAACCAGGGTCCCGTGCTCTTCAGTCTCTCCGACGACGTGAACTTTGTCCACTGCCTTTCCGCGCTGGAAATTCTGCTCCCATACCTTTCCGGATCTGTAAACGCAAACCTGCAGCCATTCCGACAGAGCGTTCACGCACGAAACTCCCACTCCGTGAAGTCCGCCCGAGACCTTATATGCCCCGGCGTCGAATTTTCCGCCGGCGTGAAGAACGGTAAGGACCACTTCCAGAGCTGATTTTCCCTCCAGCCTCGGGTCCTTCTGATTATGCATGGGATCCACCGGGATACCGCGGCCGTTATCCTTGACGGAACATATATTCCCGTCTTTAAGCACCACTTCTATATTATTACAGCCTCCGGCCAGAATCTCATCGATAGAATTATCCACGACCTCGTAGATGAGATGATGAAGTCCGGCCGGGCCGGTGGAACCGATATACATAGCCGGTCTTTTTCTTACGGCCTCCAGTCCTTCCATCACCTGTATCTTAGAAGAATCGTAAGACGCTTCCTGGTTATTATTTGCCATTGATGCTAACTCCTTAAAAAAAACTAAATCTTCAGCGTGGACGCTGTTTTTATCCCTTTTATCCACGGCTGTCTGAAATTTTTATTCAGCTCCCGCACTAGCTGGGCGCTGCGCATATTTATCTCGCTCGCGGCGGCGGCCGAAACAGGCCTTACCACGATATAACGGTCCTCTATTCCCAAAAGTACGCAAAAACGCAGCAGAGGAGCGCTCTGTCTCTTCCACACGGACTCCAGCAGCAGCAGATCACTGAAAGGAAAAGCCTTCTTCACCTTTTTAGTAGAAAAGACCTCCGCCGAACTTTTCCATCTGAATTTGCGCGTGAGAAACATAAATATCTTAAACTCTGAGAGGCATTACTATATATACCGGCATATCTTTCCCTTCGAGAGTAAACATCGCCGGCATATTAGGAGCCTTGAACTGCGCGGTTATATTTACTTCCCCTACGGTATTGAGTATATCCAGTATAAATTTAGGATTGAAACTGATCTGGAAATCCTCCTCTCCTGCGTAATCGGACGGCAGTTCGTCCTCGAAATCCATATTCTGCGACTGCGAGTTTATTATCAGCATTCCCTTTTTAAAAGTATATCTGACGGATCCTGCCCTGTCGTTGGAGCATATGGCGGCCCTTTTCGTCACCGCGAGGAGTTCCCCGGCCTTAACTGAAACCTTTATCTGGCTGTCCGTGGGAATTATCTGTTCGTAAGAAGGAAAAGTTCCCTCAAGCAGTCTGGATATGAACTGCGTTTTACTTATCTTGAAACCTATCTGGTTAGAAGCCAGACCCACGTAGAGCTCTTCCTTAGAATCTGAAGAAAGACTCTTTATATATCTCGATACTTCCTGTAATACCTTAAGAGGAACTATAACTTTGAAATCTTTGCTTATGGCGTCAGTTTTAAGAGTATTTATAGAAAGACGCCTTCCGTCAGTCCCCACCATCGAAAGCGTTCCCCCCTCGAATTTCCACAGAAGTCCGTTAAGAAAATGCCTGTCTTCCTCTTTTGAAGCGGAGAACAGCACGCTGTTTATCATTTCTCCGACAGCGAGAGCCGGAAGTTTAAAAGAATTGGTCTCGTTCAGATCCGGAATCTGCGGATACTCGTTTTTAGGCGATCCTGAAAGACTGAATCTCGTTTTTCCGCTGTTTACGGTTATCTTATTAGTAACGTCATCGGAAGACACATTTAATTCAGGAGTATTGCCAAGATTTTGTATGAATTCCATAAATTTCTTGAGCGGAATAGTTATACTGCCTGCTTCTTTTACGGTGACCGGAATAACGTGTTTGACGGCCATTTCAAGATCTGTGAAAACCACGGTTATTTCGTTTTCGGCGGTCTCAAGCAGAAAATTATTAAGTATCGGCATTGTGCCCGTTTTCGATGACATTCCGGCCTGTATAGTTTGGATTCCTTTAACAAGATTTTCTTTGCTAGTACTAATTTTCATCTCTATTACTCCTCTTATAAATATGTGTTGAAAATGTTAATTTTGTTTAAAATCATTTAGAAAAGTTATCAACACTTTATCAATTTTTACTAACCCGACTAACTTTTTTTATGCAATTTTTCATTTTAATAAAGTTTACCGACATGTTATCAACCTTTTTTTATGTCGGATATTATAGCGTTTATATTGGCGCTTATGAAAGGATCGTTGAGTATCTGTTCCTTCATTTTGTCGCGCGCGCTTATCACCGTGGCGTGGTCTTTAGAAAATTCCAGTCCTATCTCTTTCAGTGTCTTGTCCGTAAGAGCGCTGCATAAATACATTGCTATCTGTCTCGGCATAACTAGATTGGCGGTCCTTCTCTTTGATGAAAGATCTTTTACGTCTATGCTGTATTTTTTTGCCACTATTTTTTTTATCTCTTCGATCGTTATTTTTCTTTCCTGGGATTCTGAGATATGGTCTTTTAGTATTTCTTTTACAGTGTCCAGAGTTGGCGTCATTTTCATCGTGGTGCAGAAATTTTCCACTGTGTTCAGGCAGCCTTCAAGTTCCCTTATGCTGCTGGTGACGTTTTCAGCTATAAAGGTTATTATCTCGTCGCTTACGGCCATATTGTTCTGATGTATCTTCTGCTTGAGTATGGCCATTCTCGTTTCGAAATCAGGGGCTTTTATATCAGCCACCGTGCCCTGCAGCAGTCTCGTTATTATACGGTTCTCCATAGCCAGTTCGCGCGGCGGTCTGTCGGAAGCTATAACTATGGTCTTTTTAGTCTGGAACAAAGAATTAAAGGTGTGAAAAAATTCCTCGGTGCTCTTTTCTCTTCCGAGAAGAAACTGCACGTCGTCTAGAAGAAGGCAGTCCAGATGTCTGTATCTGTTTCTGAAATTCTCTTCGGCTTTTCCTCTTATCGCGTCTATAAATTCGTTTACGAAGCCTTCGCTGTCCATATAAAGGATCCTGGCCGAATTGTTTTTAGCGTATATGCCGTGGGCTATGGCGTGCAGAAGATGAGTCTTTCCCAGACCGGGGGCGCTGTATATAAAGAAAGGCGATTTCCCGTTGTTTACCAGAGCCTTGGCCGAAGCCAGGGCGAAACGGTTAGAAGTTCCTTCTATAAAAGTGTCGAAAGTGAAATTAGGATTAAAATCCGGATGCAGTTTTTTTGTCTGCGACTGCGGCTTTTGAATTTCCTCGGCCGGTTCCGGCTTCTGTTTTTCTTTATCCGCCGGAACGGGTTTCCCCTGTATATACACTATCTCGCAGTCTTCCCCCATCATCAGAGACTTAAGGGCCTCCAGTATGTCGTTTTCATATTTTTCATGCACTTTGTCTCTTATTACCTGATTGGTATATTCGAGTTTGAGCACATTGTTTTCCATGGAAAGAGGTTTGAACTGGGAGAGCCAAAGATCAACCTGAAAAGGAGAAAATTTCTGCGCCAGAATCTTGTAAATTTCTGACCATAATTTATTTAAAAATTTAGAGTTGTCCACAAAGTTATCCACAAATGTTAATAAGTTTTAATAATGAGAAAAAAATCATAAATTATAAGCATTTTTTTTGTTGGTTATACCGCCTATATTCATTTTTTAGACCGATTTTAAAACTGTTTTCCATAGTTGTCAACAATAATAACAATTTATATCATTTTTCAGCGTCACAGTTATTGTCTGCCCTAAAAAACGGATTTATGACCCTTAAGTTCTCAATCCATATATATATATTATTATATAATAAAAAGCTTTGTCAAAAACGCTTTGCTGCTGGATACGTCTTATCCGTCATCAGCCGTGTTTCTTTTTATTGTCGCCGGACAGCTTTAGTTTGTATAATGTACGGGCGACAAAAAACAATATTATTATAGAGAGGTTTCATAATGAAGAGAGATTTTTCCAATATTCCCGTATTATGGCCGGCCGTGGCCGTGATATGTTTATTTTTCGCCGCTTCCAGTTTTTACGTTGTGTCTCCCGGAGAAGTGGCTGTAAAGACGAGACTGGGGAAAATAGTCGATTCCTCAAGCGAGGGACTGCATTTTAAACTTCCGGTAATAGAAAATATAGTAAGATTTTCCATACAGATACAGCGCGCCGACATAAAGACGGAAGCTTTCTCGAAAGATCTTCAGACCATGTCCACGCACTTGGTTATCAATCACAGAATATCGCGAAACACTGTTGAAGACGTATACCGCGACCTTGGCAGGGATTATGTGAACACGGTTGTGGACCCCATGGTGCAGGAAATATTCAAAGCCATAGTGGCTAAGTATTCCGCGGATACCATAATAGCTAACAGGGCTCTCCTCTACGAGGAATTAAACACCGAGGTGCAGAAAAAGCTTAAGGAGAATAATATACTTGTAACTGATATATCAATAGTGGATCTGGATTTCACGGACGAATTCCTTAAAGCCGTTGAAGCCAAACAGGTTGCCGAGCAGCAGGCTAAAATGTCTGAAAAACTTGTTGAAAAGGCGAAAAAGGACGCCGAACAGCAGGTGGCGAAGGCCAGAGGTGAAGCCGAATCTCTTAAAATGCAGAGAGAAGCGGTTACCCCCCAGCTGATAGAACTTCGTAAAGTCGAGGCGGAAATAAAGGCCATAGACAAGTGGAACGGAGTACTTCCGATATATACCGGAAGCGCTATCCCATTTCTTTCTATAAACGATTCTAAATTAAATAATGGTAAATGACATTATAAAAATAAAAAAGCGCATACGGCTTAATATAGAATGAAATAATACGGATCCGTCTATAATCTTAAACTGTTAAGGAGAAAACTGTTTTATTCGTTTTCTCCTTAATTTTTTTTATTTATAATTTATTAACATAATATTAATTAAAATTATCGATATCTTTATACTATAAATCTCAAAAAAGGCGTATAATGATATTTATATTTTTTTTATTCTATCTGAAAATATTAATTTAAAATCCAATAAATAATATTTTTTATTATAGTTTCACGTGAAACACTTTCATTATTAGATACTACTTCAGACTATTAGGCATAATACTTATCCGTATTTAATTAAAAAAATAAAACTGAAATTATAAATTACATAATTGTAAATTAGATATAAATTACCTATATTTATCCTGACTTTAAACTAATATAATAGGCTATAATTTCCTAATTTTTCATAATTATTTATTATTTAAAATTATATTTTTAATAAACCTAAGCTATTTTTTTATATTTTTAGCTATATCTTGTGCTTCTTATTTATAAAATTAAGAGATATGTTTATTCGTTATTTACGGTTATTTAAGTTTTAAAATATATATTTGTTTCACGTGAAACAATATTATTTTTATCTCTATTTAAATCAATAAAAAGCATTCAAATATACAATAAATTAAGGTATATAAATAATAAAATTATTATTAAATAAATAACTGATATCATATTAATCTAAATAATAATTATTATTTCTTTCTACTGTTATCTTATAAGTGATTCTTTTACAATATATTTTAATATATTAGAAATAAATATCAGTATCTGAATTTTATATTGTTTCACGTGAAACTACGATCAAGTATTAACTTTTTATTATTGTTTATCACTAAATTAAATATTAAAAGACTATTTATTAATATTTAATCATCCAGTAAATTTTTATATTAAATATAAATCTTTAAGTCTTAATCGCCACTTTTATATTGAAATTATAAGAAAATATATATATTTCTTTATCGCCTATAATAAAAAAAAAGGTATATTATCATTAATTAAAAATAAAAAACGCGTATAGGTCAAAATTGGAAGTTTTGCCCGTATTATTTACTCCTCACTTATATAATTTACCTTATTTTATTAAATACATACAGAAAATTTAAAATAAAAATGGTAATAATATAATTATTAATAATATTATGTTAATTATATATAATTCGTTTGACTGAAAAGCGTCAGTATATATATAATTATAAATATATTATTTAGCTTCTTAAAATTAAACGTTCGTCATCGGGGTCTTTATGTCAGAAATTATTGCGATAGCTAATCAGAAAGGCGGCGTCGGAAAAACTACCACGGCCGTTAATATGTCAGTGGCCTTGGCCGCTTTCGGCCACAGAACATTGCTGGTCGACCTGGACCCGCAGAGTAATTCCACCTCAGGACTGGGGATATACGGAGATCAGAATTTAAAAACTATATACGACGTTCTCTGCGGGGCAAAAAGCGAAGAGGCGGTGTATCCGTCCTATATCGAGAATCTGGATATTATTCCGACCAGCCACAATCTGGCCGGCGCTGAAATAGAAATGGCTGAACTGCCTGAAAGAGAATTCATGCTTAAAAAGGCTTTTTCAGGTCTCGGCGGTAAATATGATTTTATTATAATCGACTGTCCTCCTTCTCTGGGGCTGCTGACCGTCAACGCTCTCACGGCCGCGAACGCGGTTATCTCTCCGCTGCAGTGCGAATTTTATTCCATGGAAGGGCTGGCTTATCTCATGAACACCGTGGATAAGGTCAGAGCCGCTCTGAATCCTTCTTTAAAGATTGACGGCGGGCTTATAACTATGTTCGACGGGCGCACTAATCTGGCAAATCAGGTCAAGAAGGAACTTTCTAAATTCTACGGCGACAAGCTGTATAAAATCTTTATTCCGAGGAATGTCCGTATAGCGGAAGCCCCAAGTTTCGGTCAGCCCATATTCGTTTACGCTTCTTCATCCAAGGGAGCCGCCGCTTATCGCGAATTCGTTATGGAGTTCTTAAACCGCCGCGGCTTCAGAGTGAGAAAGACCTCTTTTAAGCTGAAGGTGAATAAAACTGAAGAAAATACAGGCGCGGCCGAGGATAATTCTCCGGCTGACAATGCAGGAAATGATATCGGAGAAGAAAAATGAACTCTTTTAAATTGCCGAAGGGAAAAAGCGTTCTCGGAAGAGGAATGGATTCTCTTATAAGCCAGGTGCAGGATAATAATATATCAGTCGACGTCGTCCAGAAGATCCCTGTCGATAAGATACGCACTAACAGATACCAGCCGCGCCGGGTTTTCGACGAGGCTGCGCTGGCTGAACTGTCTGAATCCATAAAACTGAGAGGACTTATACAGCCTATAACCGTGTGGAAGGACAACGGCGAGGATTTTTACGAGTTAGTAGCCGGCGAAAGACGCTGGCGCGCGGCCAAGCAGGCCGGTCTGACCGTGATAGACGCCATAGTGAAAAAAGATCTTAAGGACGAACAGAAGCTTGCTTTCGCTCTTATTGAAAATATACAGAGGGAAAATCTTAATGCCGTGGAAACTGCTCTGGCTTATAAGCAGCTGATGACTCAGTTCGGCATAACGCAGGCAGAGATCTCGCGCAGTATAGGAAAATCCAGATCCGCGGTGGCGAATACCCTGAGGCTTCTCGAGCTCGAAGAAGAGATACAGAAAGCGATAGAGTCGGGTATAATCACCGAAGGTCACGCGAGAGCCCTGATGATGATACCGGACAAAGACAAGCGTAAACAGATCTATTACAGAATAATAGCCGAGAAGCTTTCCGTCAGGGACGTGGAGAAAATAGCGCAGGGGATGAATCTTGAAAATCAGTCGTCTAAGATCCGCCGTAAACGCTCTTCTTTCATAACACCTGAAATAACCGCCATACAGGATAATCTGAGCAGACATCTTGGAACAAAGATAGAGATAAGTCCCGCGGCTGGAGAAAACAACGGCAAGATAGTCATACATTACTTTAATTACGATCATTTTCAGCATATAAAAGAACTGCTTGAGAAATAAAACGGTCTATGAAAAAAATAATCTTGTGTTTTTTCTCTTTGCTTTTTTCCCAGCTGCTTTATTCCCAAGAGAGCGTGCCTCAGCTTGGGCCCCAGGTCCCGTCTTATGTCTCTCTGGCCGATAATGTGGGAAAGTTCTTCATGTACGCCGACGGCGGTTACAGCGCGGACTGGTATGTGGGCTATAATAACTGCTGGACTGTCAAGTTGCCCGGAATAAAAAAACAGGGAGTCAGAAAAGCCTATATAGGTGCCAAACTGGGCCGATCCAAGATAGAATCTTTCCCTTATGCCTACGATCAGACCCCTATACCCGGAAAAATATATATGGCCCTTAACAAAACTCCCGTTTTCACCTCCGAGCAGACTTTTTTTCTGGTGGAGTCAAAAGATATCCCGCGCGAAACTTTACCCGATGAATCAATAGACGGTACCGACTCTTCAAGATGGTTCTGGACGGAGGTTCCGCTGGACAGACTTTCGGAAACAGGTAGTAATTATATAGCCCTTTGGTCTTCCTCGAAGGATTTCGTTTCTTCTTCGAGCGCTCCTATAGTGGCCGCTTCTCCGTCCGCCGATAAAGAGCAGAGGGTCTGGCTGTCCCGTTCCATCAAAGGAAATCCGCCTTCCGAAGAAACTGCTTTCGATATCCCGATATCCGGGCTTGTTCCGGCCATAGCGGTAAAACTGGTGCCTGAAAATTCCCAAAAAGTTGCGGTTAGAGGATTTAACGCCGTGCTTACTTCTGACGGCATAACAGCCAGTTTCGCTGTTTCCGGGCTCGATATCGAATACGCCTGGCTAGAGATTTCTTTCGACAAGTTCGACTGGCAGAGAGTGACGCGGTATATGCTGCGCGCGCCTTATGTCTGGACTTTTAAGCGAAGCGAACTTTCGGGCGAGATGTTTTATATGAGGGCGGCGGCTTCGGACAGCCTCGAGAACACCGGTTATTCGAAAGAAATTACCGTTCCGGCGTATAAAAAGTAATCTTTTATTTTAAATCCGCGGGGGGGGAAAAAAAAGAATAAGTTATGATAGCCGAATATTTTGGTTTTGAAAAGCTTCACACTAATTTTAAAACGGAGTTTATAGCCGGACTCACGACTTTCTTCACGATGTGCTATATACTCGTTGTAAATCCGAAGATACTGTCCGCGGCGGGTATTCCTTTCGACGCTTCCCTCGCCGCCACTGCCGTAACGAGCGCCGTCGGCAGTATTCTCATGGGACTTTACGCCAAACGCCCTTTCGCCGTGGCTCCTTATATGGGGGAAAACGCCTTTATAGCTTTCACTGTCGTACTTCTTCTCGGATATACGTGGCAGCAGGCCCTGGCCGGGCTTTTCATAGCGGGCATAGTATTCTTTATCCTCACCGTTTTCAAGGTCCGTTCCTGGCTGGTGAATATGATACCTATGACTCTTAAGCTTTCTTTTTCGGCTGGTCTGGGTATGTTTCTAGCTTTTATAGGGCTGCTGGAGACGGGTATTATCCGCGTCGGCAAAGGGTCTCCGCTCCAGATAGGCGATTTTTCAGATCCCGCGGTCCTGCTTGCCGTTTTGGGCATAGCGCTTACTCTTATTCTGATGATACGCAAAGTAAAGGCCCATTTTCTTATCAGTATAATTTCTGTTTCAGTTCTCGGGCTCATTTTAGGGCTTATACAGGTCCCGCAGCATCTTGTCTCCGCTCCCGCTTCTCTCGGTCCCACTTTCGGGAAAATCGATATAGCCGGCATAATGAACTGGAAATCCGTTCCGATCATTTTTATAAACCTGATGATAGTTTTCGTGGACACGATGGGAACGCTGATAGGCGTAAGCAACAGGGCGGGCCTTCTTGACGAAAATAAAAATCTGCCTGAGATAGAGAAACCTATGGCCGTTGACGCTGTGTCCACTTCGCTAGCGGCTTTTCTGGGCACCACCACTTCAGGGGCTTATCTGGAGAGCGCGGCCGGGATAGAAGCCGGCGGCCGTTCTGGGCTCACGGCGGTGACAGTCGGCCTGCTGATGCTTTTAGGCCTTTTCTTTTCACCTTTGTTTTCCATGATTCCCGCCTTTGCCTACGGTTCTGTTTTATTCGTGGTGGGACTTATGATGATCACTTCGGCAGGAGAAATAAATTTTAAGGACGATACGGAAATAATCCCCGCTCTTTTCGTTATACTGTTTATACTGCTGTCTTATAATATGGGCATAGGAATGGCGGTGGGTTTTGTCGTATATCCTTTGCTTAAAGTTTTCAGCGGACGCGGACGCGAGACCAATGCCGCGCAGTGGATAATGTTCGCGCTTTCGCTTTTGTTTTTTATATTTTATCCTTATTGACGGTAATTTTAGGAGTTGACTGTTTATGAAAAAAATTGACATAGCTGTTGTAGGAGCTTCAGGAATGGTCGGGAAAGAGCTTCTCGGTCTGCTGGAAAAAAGAAAATTCCCGGTAGGGAAGTTTTATCCTTTTAATTCCGGGAAGAGAAGTGCCGAGGTGGTTTTTAACGGGGGAAAATACGCCTGTATGGCCCCCAGCGCTGACGCCCTTTCGAAAGCGGAACTCGTTTTCTTCGTTTCCACCGACGAAGTGTCGGAGATGTACGCGAGGGAACTGGCGTCCAGGGGAGTATGGTGCATAGACGATTCTTCCACCTTCAGGCTGAGCGGGGACGTTCCTCTGGTTATTCCGGAGGTGAACGGCGGAGCGCTTTCTCCGGATAAAAAACTGATCGCCGGTCCTAACTGTACCTTGACCGGGGCCGCGGTCGCTCTGGCCGGAGTGCACAGAAAATATAAGATAACGGAACTCCGCATGGCTTCTTATCAGGCAGTCTCAGGCGCCGGCCGCGACGCGATGAACCAGCTTATAAACGAACTTAAGGAATTCGCGGCAAGCGGGAAGTTTCCTTCGGATCCCGGCCTTTTCCCGCGGCCCATGGCCTTCAACCTTTTTCCGCAGGTCGGTAAGTTCGACGTGAACGGAAACTGCGGTGAAGAAAATAAAGTCTGCGCCGAACTTAAGAAGATATGGGCGAGCCCGGAAGTAAAAATAAGTCCTCTTACCGTCAGGGTCCCAGTGCTGCGCGGCCATTCGCTCGGTTTGTGGGTAAAGACGGCGGAGGAGTGGACTCTCGAGGAACTGAGGGATGTCCTTAATTCTACGGACGGACTTAAATTTTACGAGAAGGCCGAAGATTATCCCTGCCCTCTTCTGAACGGGCAGAGGACCGATACGGTATACGCCGGCCGGCTGCGCCAGTCGGCCGCGGATCCGAAAGAGTTCCAGCTCTGGGTAGTCTCGGATAATCTTTATAAGGGCGCCGCGCTCAATTCGGTGCAGATAGCGGAAAAACTTTTATCCGACGGATATCTGTAGTGCCGGGCGATATTTCTTTGCTGCGCCCGGCGGCCGCCGCTTCTTACGGCGGCCGCGGTCGGAGATTAAGCTGTTTTATACGCGGGGATTAATATGGAAATAATATTTATAGGCGTTACAGTCATACTGATGTTTATTTTATGCTTCCTTATGCGCAAGGTCCTGATACTCAGCGACAGATGCTCCGAGTATGAAGACAAAATAAAAAAGCTTCCGGACGGTTCCATCTGGCATAAGTTCGACGAACTTATCTCTAATCTGTCCCATATACATAATCTCGGCCTGCTCTCTTCTGAAGAAGAGGCGGAGAAGGTCTTTTATAAGACCGTGCTCGACAGCACCTGCTCGATCCTTAATTCCATGCGCGGTTCTCTGATGATATACGATGAAAAGAGTAATTCTCTCAAGATAGTCGCCTCCATGAACATATCGCGCGAGTCGCAGCTCCTCACCGAAATAAAACCGGGGACCGGCGTCGCGGGCAGGGCCTTCGCCACCGGCGAGACCATTTTCGTCACTAATCCGGAATTTAATTCCCAGTACGAGGAATTTTTAGGGAAAGACGATCAGAAGGACCCCTTCATATCCCTGCCGCTCAAGATAAAAGGTAGATCCGTCGGCGTTCTGAACGTTCATCTTATGCACGAGCAGAAAGCTTTTACCGAACAGGATCTGAAATTCCTTAATCTTATCACCGCCGAGATTTCCATAACTCTCGAAAATAAAAAGCTCTATAAAGACCTTGAGAATTTTTATGCCGAGATGATAGAAACTCTCGGCCGCGTTATAGACGCGAAGGATATTTATTCCGGCGGTCATGCCGAAGACGCGCGCATGAAAGCCAGAATGATGTGCGAGGTAATGAAAATCCCTGTCCAGGAAAGGCATTATATAGAATACGCCGCTCTGCTTCACGACATAGGAAAAATGGCGCTGGATAAGGAACTTTTAAGTAAACAGGGCAGACTTACTCCAGAAGAATATGAAAAGATAAAACAGCATCCTCTTATAGGGTATAAGATCCTGTCTCCCGTGGAATTCCTCATTCCGGTCGCTAAACTCGTCCTGTACCATCAGGAGTGGTATAACGGAATGGGCTATCCTAACGGACTAAAGGGGAATGAGATTCCTCTCGGTTCGCGCATAATCTCGGTTATCGACGCCTGGGAAGCCATGAACGCCAACAGGCCTTACCGTTCGGCTGTGGACGCCGACGTCGCGGAGACGGAACTGCTGCGCGGCGCCGGGAATCAGTTCGATCCGGACGTGGTGGACGTCTTTCTTAAACTCGAAAAAGCCGGCTGGCGCATATCGGCGGTGTGAAATGCTATATATAATACCCACGCCCATAGGCAATCTGGAAGATATAACTTTGAGGGCTCTCGATACGCTCAAAAAGGTGGACGCCATTTTCTGCGAAGACACCAGAAGGACTCTGAATCTCATGACCCATTTCGGCGTGAGCAAACCGCTTTTCAGATATAATGAGCACAACGAACGTTCCGTAGCGAACTGTATGTCCTGGCTGCGTTCCGGAAAGAGCGCCGCTCTCGTGACCGACGGCGGTTCGCCCTGCATTTCGGATCCCGGAAGGAAACTCGTGAGCTGCGCGAGGGCGGCGGGCGTTAAAGTGGTGCCCCTTCCCGGGCCTTCGGCTGTCGTTACGGCGGCGGCCGGTTCCGGCCTGCCCGTGGATTCTTTCGTCTTTCTCGGCTTTCTCCCGCGCGGAAAAGGAAAGATAGTGAAGGCGCTGGCATCCGCTTTTTCGTTCGGCAGGACCGTTATCCTATACGAATCTCCGCACAGGATAAAGAAATTTCTTGAACTTGTGCGCGATAATTTTTCAGATGAAACAAAAGTAGTGATAGCCAGAGAAATAAGCAAGATCTACGAAGAATTTTCAGACGGAACGCCGTCTTCGCTGCTGGGAAAATTCGGCGATTCGCAGGTGAAGGGGGAAATAGTCGTTCTCCTTTACCCGCCGAAAGATTACGCTTCGCCGGATACTGACGGCGGTTCTTCCGAAGAGGACGGAAGCGAAGTCCCGGAGGACAGATTTGATTAGCAATTGCAGAGGTAAAATAGTAGAATAACTGAAGGAATTATTTTTTAAGGAGATAAAATGTACAACGAGATACAGAAAAATGATCCTGAGCTGTATAAAGCTATTCAGGGTGAAGTTATACGTCAGCAGAACAATCTGGAACTGATTGCTTCGGAAAACTATACTTCAAAAGCCGTTTTGGAAGCTCTCGGTTCCGTTCTTACAAATAAATACGCCGAGGGTTATCCGCGCAAACGTTATTACGGCGGCTGCCAGTACGTCGATATAGTTGAACAGCTCGCCATAGACAGAGCCAAACAATTATTCGGAGCGGAACACGCCAATGTCCAGCCCCATTCCGGTACCACGGCTAATATAACGGCATACCTTGCGCTTATAAAACCCGGCGCGAAGGTCATGGGTCTCAACCTGAGCCACGGCGGACATCTGTCCCACGGACACCCTGCCAATTTTTCAGGAAAGAATTTTAAGATCGTCAGTATGAACGTCAATCCCGACACGGAACTGATAGACTATGACGAAATGGACAAGACGATAGAAAAGGAACGCCCTCAGCTTATAATGGCCGGAGCTTCCAATTATTCCCGCAAATGGGACTGGAAGAGAATAAAAGAAGCCGCAGACCGCTGGAAATGCTTCCTGGTCACGGATATCGCGCATTACGCGGGGCTTGTGGCCGCCGGGATATATCCCTCGCCGGTCGAATACGCCGATATCGTCACTTCCACGACGCATAAGACTCTGCGCGGTCCGCGCGGCGGACTGATACTCTGCAAGAAAGCCTATAAAAAAGTCGTCAACAGTTCCAATTTCCCCGGCTGCCAGGGAGGCCCTCTCATGCACGCGATAGCCGCTAAGGCCGTATGCTTCGGCGAGGCCCTTAAACCCGAATTCAAAGTATATCAGCTGCAGGTCCTGCACAATGCGCAGAAACTGGCCGCTGAACTGCAGAACCGCGGGTACCGCATAGTTTCCGGCGGGACCGACTGCCACGTAATGTGCGTCGACCTCAGGTCCAAGAACGTCACCGGCCTCGAAGCGGAAATCGCGCTCGACAAAGCCGGCATTACGGCTAATAAGAACACTATTCCTTACGACCCGCAGAAGCCTAATATCACCAGCGGTCTCCGCATAGGAACCCCGACGGTAACCACAAGAGGTATGAAAGAAGCGGAGATGGAAATGATCGCCGAATACATCGACGAAGGCATCAGGAACAGAGAAGACGACGCCAAACTGAAAGCGCTGAAAGAAAAAGTGGTCGCTCTGTGCCGCCGTTTCCCAGTATATGAAGGTTTCGAGAAATAATAATTAGCCAGATCAGACCTTAAGAAATAAAAAATCCGCCCTTTTACGGGCGGATTTTTTTATGTCAGGATAAATTCATTTTCAATTTTCTAGGATATATTCCGCGGTTTCCGTTTTCTCCGCGGAATCGTCTTTGTCGGTATCGAATATTTTTCTTTCATACCCGATATTATTATGTTTCAGACACAGTTCGAGAAACAGAAGAAAAATTCCTATGTCTATCCTGTTATAGTAAGCCACTCTGTCAGCCGGCATTATTCCTCTCTTGCCAGGTTTCTTATATCTGTATACTTTTATACTGTTTTTATCGGATTCCGCTTGCCATGGCTGTGTATTGCAGGCGCTGGGGGAAAATCTCGCCGTATCACCGATTTTCTTATAATAGTTCCCGTTCCATATCTCGGCCGGAGGCTTTCTTTTGCTCTTATACATATCCTTTCTGAATTTGTCTTCTGGCATTTTCGCTATGGCTATCATAATAACGAAATCCAGACTCCTGTGTTTTATTTCTTCCGGTTTCCTTATACCGAACCACAGCGCTCCTATATTTAAAGAAGCGAGAAAAAGATCGAGCTGTCCTCCGATGAAACCGATATTCTGCAAATAATTGTCTTTTTTCTCGCTGTACAGCAGAATGCAGTATTCTTCACCGCGCCGGCAGGAAGTCCTTGCCCCGGGAACTATTTCCATTTCAGTTTTTATACCTTTCACCAGCGGTTCTAAAATCTTATATTTCTTTCTTATTTGCTCCAGTTCAGAATCCGATATCTTCAGCGTCTCTTTAAATATATGAAAAGATTTTCTTTTGAATATCATCCCGTACAAAGATTCGTCCATACAACAGTACTCTCCTTCGTCTTTTACTTAAACATAAAAGTAATTTCCGCCGTGAGTCTATTATATCACATCTTAAAAATTAGTAATTTTGTACAGATTTCTTTTCCGTTGAACACCGTGAGGTCAATTAAAAATATTAAAATATATGTATGAATAAAATACGGTTTAAAGAGCCGTTGTAAAAGAGGTATTTCTGTTTTGATTAATTTTTAGAAATATGACAAGGACTTATTTCTATTATTTGACGAAAATAGAAATAATAAAAGAATTTATTCCTATTGTAAAGTTTTTTATGAGTAAAGATTTTATCTATGTAAAGATATTTAAGTGTGCGAAAAATTATAACTTTAAGACAAATATAGAGACAAGCATAAATAATCCTGTAATAAAATCAATTACACTCCATATTTCTCTATTAAGATGAACTAAGATAAACGGATTAAAAAGGACTGCAAGAAAACCGAATACCCAAATCAATTCTTGTTTTTTCACTTTATACGCTGCCCATGCGACATACGCTGATGCCGTAAAAACAATGAATCTTAAAAACGTAAAAAATCCATAAGGTAATCCATTTATCAATGCAAGGAATAAAAAAATTACAGCGATCGATAATACAGCGTTTTTATTTTTATTTTGTGACATGTTTTTTCAAAAACTCCTGCTCTTATATAAAATTCCGATCTTCCCATGATAATTAGACAATAGCCAATTTATTAAATTCTATACTTTCTGTTTTCTGTTTTACAAGATTCAGCGCGGCATTTTTTTTGCTGCATAAATCTCGCCGTGCCAGATTATACGTTTTTTTTGTGTTAAAGAATATAAAATGGTTATGGGAAATTTTATGATATAGTCAGGATATAAGATAAAATATTAGGCTGAAATATGACTTTTTTAATTTATTAAAATATTTCGGAGAGGGAGGGATTCGAACCCTCGAAGGTGTTACCCTTACAGGTTTTCGAGACCTGCTGTTTCAACCGCTCACACACCTCTCCAGTGAGTATACTACAATTTATTATATTATATAAGTTTTGCTGCCGGAATGAGAACAAAAATTATTAACCGCGGAGAAGTTTTTGATAATCTTCTTTGAGAATTCCGTAAATATAATAGTCGCACCATGACGATACCATTTTTCCCTGTCTTATTCTTCCTTCCTGTTCGAAGCCGCATTTTTCGAGCACGATACGTGAAGCTTCGTTTCTTGTGTCCGCATCGCTCCATAAACGTTTTAGTTCCGTTTTTGAAAAACTGAAATTTACGACTTCTTTAAGCGCTTCGGTCGCGTATCCCTTTTTCTGGTGCCTTTCAGCGATGCACCTGATAGGAATCCTTAAAATATCCCTAGCCCGGTTGGCCTCCTTCTTGAGGGGACTCAAATATTCAATACTTCCGTACACATTACGCCTTAGTCAGACGGGGGAGTCAACTGTAATAATCCCTAATAAGTGCGATATACTTTTGTTTAGTGCATGTTTAAGAACCCCCGGGATTATTATGTTAGCCAGCAAGGTTTAATTATGCCGCTTTGCCAAAAACAGTCCCCAATATTTGGAAAATCAAAAAATAAGCGTGTTCGTTGCAAAAAGTGTTATAATTTTTCTGATATTCCACCAAAAAAGTGTATAAAATAGCTGGATATTCCCTAATAAAAGTGTAAAAATATCTAAAATATTCATTTAAAAAAGTGTAATTCTATGTTATACTATCCGTAAGAGAGATGTTTATGGAAAGAAACGCTATTAAACAATTATCTGCATGGAAAAACAATCCAAACAAAAAACCGCTTATTATCCGCGGGGCAAGACAGGTTGGAAAAACCTGGCTTATGATAGATTTTGCCAAAAAATACTATAAACAATATGCCTATATCAATTTTGATGGTAATAAACGCATGGCTGAGCTGTTTGGCGGTGATTATGATATCAAGCGAATTTTAGAAGGCTTATCAATTGAGCGCGGCTTAAAAATCAACGCTCAGGATACTTTGATTATATTTGACGAAGTGCAGGAATGTCCGCGGGCTTTAACGGCTCTTAAATATTTTTATGAGAACGCGCCGCAGTATAACATTATTGCCGCGGGCAGTTTGCTGGGGCTGGCTCTTCATGAAGGGACTTCATTTCCGGTCGGAAAGGTTGATTTTATGGATTTATATCCTTTAAGTTTTAGCGAGTTTTTGCTCGCTTTGGGAATGGATAGTTTCGTTAAGTTGCTTGAAGAAAATAATTTCCCGACTATCAAAACATTTAAAGATAAGTACGCGGACGCTTTGCGGCGTTATTATTACATCGGCGGTATGCCGGAGGTTGTATCTACTTTTGCAAAAAATCAGGATTACGTGGAAGTGAGAAAACTCCAAAATAATATACTAGAAGCCTACGCACAAGATTTTTCAAAACATATAAATACCACTTTGGTGACAAAAGTGAGAATGGTTTGGAATTCTCTGCCAGGGCAGCTCTCCAAAGAAAATAAAAAGTTTATTTACGGGGTTATGAAATCCGGCGCGCGGGCGAAAGAATACGAAAGTGCTTTAACCTGGCTTATGGATTGCGGGCTTATTTATAAAGTCAACCGTGTAAGGAAACCCGATATCCCATTGAAAAGTTATGAGGACCTTGCTGCTTTCAAAATTTTTATTGTTGATGTCGGTTTGCTTTCCGCATTGTCGGGTTTAGACGCAAAAACTCTGCTTGAAGGCAATAAAATATTTGAAGAATTTAAAGGGGCTTTAAGCGAGCAATATGTGTTGCAGGAGCTTAAAGCGGCGGGGCAGAAAGATGTATTTTACTGGAGTAAAGAAACTTCGGCCGAGTTGGATTTTCTCATGCAATTAGAAAATAATATTGTGCCTATTGAAGTTAAAGCCGAAACTAATTTGAAAGCAAAAAGCCTTAAAGTTTACCGTGAGGAATATTCTCCCGCAGTAGCGGTACGGTTTTCTATGTCGGACTATAAAAAGACAGATAGTATTTATGATATTCCGTTATATATGGCGCAATATGCGTTCAATATTATTAAGGATTAGCTGTTTAGCCATGAGTAGGTGAAAGGGGGAAAAAGGACTAATTTAGTAAGATTTTGAAAAATAAACTATAAGACATTTTATAAGTATATAAGGAGTAAAATAGCGGCCCTGATAAATAGTAAATGATTTAGAATAAGGAAAGATAAGAAACGACAAAGGCAAAAACACTCTAACTCACAACTGTACTAAATAGGGGGGGAAGGTCATCCGGATTATATTATATCAGGTGTTTTCTATACTTCAAGTGGCTTGTTATATTGTTTTTGTTTTATCAATATGTTAGCATGGAATCTAACGGAGGGAATAATTTATTATTTCGGTTTATTATGAAAAAGAATCTGCTTATATATTGTATATTGCCGGTGTTTACGGTTTTTGCTGGATGTTCTGTTTTCAGGCCGGGAGCTGTAAAGACTGCGGAAGAGATTAGTTTACAAGAAAAAAATAATAATATTACGGAAGTAGGCCATCTGACTGGTACTTTTAATAAGAATGATTTTTCCGGAAAGAAACTTGCTTCATATTCTGATAAAGAGCTTGATACTTTGTTTGAATCTCTTAGTTTATCTGCTTTTTATTTCGTTGAGAATCCACAGCCGGTATATTTGATGGAATCGGTTTTTAGGGAGAAACAGCGCCGTAATTCCGCTACCGAATATTATGTAAAGGAAATGTTTCAAGCTTTTTTAGGATCATATATGTTCGATAAATGCTATGCGCTGAAAAAAGAATATCCTGAAGTGAGTTTGGATGATATGCCTGAAAAGTTTATTTCCGGGCCTGCGGAGGCTGATAAAGCGTGGCGTATATATAATCTTTCTGACGGATGGAATATAGCCTCCGTTGAAGCTTCCGGTTTTGATAAAGGTAAAAAAATAATAATGGTTATTCTTCCCGGCTGTTCTGCTGCAGAGACGGCTATACAGAAGATATTAGACGATCCTGAATGTGGGCCGGTTTTCCGTGAATACGGAGCTATATTGATGGGGCGTATGGCTTTTCAGTATGTGGACGCTTTGAGGAAATATTATAAATATAATAATGTATATCTCGCTTACAGAGAAAGCGATTTCAGTAAATTCGATTTTAGATCTTCTCCTAATTTCTATTTTCTTTCTGACGGAGAGATTAAATATAATTCTCTTGGTTTCGGAGAAGAAAAAGGTTTTAGTTGGAAGGATAATTTCTCAAAAGGTGCGAAGGCTATAGGTGTAGATAAGGATGATACTGTTATCCCTGATAAAGCCCAGGTCAATGAAAAATCTGCTATTACTGAAAAAACTGTTCCGGATAAAATTAAAACGTCTGCTGTCAAAACAAAGAATGTAGCAGATAAAACAAAGTCTGATACAGACGGTGATTTTATGCTGTCTTTAAATGATATTCTGAAAGATATTCCGCGGGAACAACACCCGGAGTTCCTCGACAGTTTGATAATGAAAAACGGACAAATAGTTTCATTTGATTATGTCATATTTGAGAAGTATTTTTCTGAGGACAAATTAAAGAAAACTGTTAATGCTATATATGCTGTCGGACATCAAGATAAGACAAAAAAGAAGCCTGCGGTAAACCGTTACTCAAAGATATCGGAACTGCTGTCAAAAGTTCCTGAAAAGGTCCGTGACGAGTTTATCGAGAGTTTCGTATTCAAAAACGGTTTTCTCGTTTCGGCATATACTGAAAAATTAACTAAAGCGATCGGTGAAAAAAAGATGGAAGAGATACTAAAAACGCTCGCAACGAGTTCTGGAGAAATCAGAGAATTTTCCGCCGGGAAATCCGGCCCAGACACTGGGGATATTCTGCTTAACTCTGCCTGTAAAAAGCAAAACGGCAAGCTCAGCTGTGTGGCGCAACAGGGTTCCGTATGCGATTCTTACTGTTACTCTAAATAGTTAAGTTTTTATCTGTTAAAATGACAGAAACGCCGGATATAAAGTCCGGCGTTTTCTTTATTGCTAGAATGCTTTATCCAGTGTCTTTCGGAATGGTATTCTTCTGCTTTACTGAGTTTCCTGATATCAGGCTCATTCTTGAGGCTTTTGACTCGGAGATCGTTTTATGTCTTGTTCTTTGGCGGTAATATTTATTTTATATAATATCAATAATGCGGTATTAGGCATTTTGGAGCTTATTTTATGAAAAGCAATTTAGTGCGAAAATCATTTTTGGATTTTTTTGAAAAACGCGGTCTTCCTGTGGTCAAATCAAGTTCTCTCATTCCTGAGGGAGATCCCACGCTTCTGTTCACTTCCGCCGGAATGGTGCAGTTCAAACCTTATTATCTGGGGCTCAAGACGGACAAAAAACGCGCCTGTTCCTGCCAGAAATGCTTTCGCACGACGGATATAGACAATGTCGGCAAAACTATACGGCATCTGACTTTTTTCGAGATGCTCGGGAATTTTTCTTTCGGCGATTATTTCAAGACGGAGTCCCTTAACTGGGGCTGGGAATATCTTACTAAAGTTCTGGGTCTGCCGGCTGACCGTTTTTATGTGTCGGTATACGGCGGCGGCTCGGCTCCCCGCGACGAAGATGCCGTGGATATATGGAAAAAGATACTGCCGGCCGAAGCCCGCGGGCATATCCTCGAGCTCGGCGATAAAGATAATTTCTGGACCATGGGCGACACTGGCCCTTGCGGTCCGTGTTCCGAGATATACTGGGACCGCGGCGAGCAGTACGCGCATCCCGGCTGTTTAGGCCCGGGGAAATGCGACTGCGACAGATATGTAGAGATATGGAACCACGTCTTCACGCAGTTCGACAGACGCGCCGACGGCACATATAAACCGCTTCCGAAAAAGAATATAGACACCGGCATGGGGCTGGAGAGACTGTGCCTTATAATGGAAGGGAAGGAATCTCCTTTCGAAACTTCGCTGTTCATGCCTGTGATCGGGGCCGCTTCGGATCTGCTTAATATACCTTACGACAGGGACGGCGAGACGACTTCGGCTTTCCGTATAATAGGCGAACACGTGCGCGCAGCCTGTTTCCTTATATCCGAAGGGATAATACCTTCCAACGAAGGCCGCGGATATATACTGCGCAGACTTATACGCCGCGCCAGCAGATACGGTAAACTTCTCGGCGCCGACGAGCCTTTCCTGCATAAACTGGTGAATAATGTTTTCGAGATCTACAACGGGCATTACCCGGAGATAGTTTCTGCGGAGAAACAGATAAAGAACACGCTGCGCTTCGAGGAGCAGGGCTTTATAGAAACGCTCCAGACCGGTGAAAAATATCTGTCCGATCTGCTAGGGAAATACCCTAACGGCATTCCCGGCGCCGAGGCCTTCAGCCTTTACGAGACATACGGTTTTCCTTTGGAACTGACCTGCGAGATTGCCGGTAAAAAAGGTATAAGCGTCGACGCCGAGGGTTTCGAGAAAGCGCGCGTCGAAGCCCAGAAACTGGCCAAATCCGGCTGGAAGAGTTCCGGCGAGATGAACGCTTTTATATTCCAGACGGCGGAACAGCGTCTGCCGGACACGGTTTTCACCGGATACGACAACACTGTGTATAATACTGAGATCACGGCTCTGCTGACGGAAGAAGGCAAGACGACGGATTCCGTCCCCGCCGGCGGGCACGGATACGCCGTGCTCAAAGAGACTCCTTTTTACGCCCAGTGCGGCGGTCAGGTCGGCGACACGGGAAAACTTTATTCAGGCAACGGCATCGCCGCTGAAGTTCTGGATACCCAGAAACCCGTGGGACGGGTTTATTATCACAAAATAAAAGCTCTCAAAGAGCTGAAGACCGGCGATAAAATAAGAGCGGAAGTTTCCGAAAAGCGTTACAGCACGACTTGCAACCATTCCGCTATACACGTTATAAACGCCGCGCTTAAGCAGGTTTTCGGCGAGACGACGAGACAGGCGGGTTCCGAGGTGGACGCCAGCCGTTTCCGCTTCGATTACACCATAAACCGCGCTCCGACGAAACAGGAACTGGATGAAGTAGAAAAGATAGCCAATGAAGCCGTGGCCGCTTGTTATAAGGTGACTAAAGAAGAGCGTCCTTTAAAAGACGCGCAGACTTTCGGCGCCACGACACTGCTCGGTGAGAAATATCAGGATCCGGCCAGATTCGTGCTGATAAATAAAAACGGATTTGCCTCGCCTGAAGACCGTTACAGTCTGGAGCTCTGCGGCGGCACCCACGTCGATAATACCGGCGAGCTGATAACCGTTAAGATATTGAGGGAATCTTCAGTTTCGCGCGGCGTGCGCCGTATAGAAGGCGTAGCGGGACCTGCGGCTATAAAATATCTGTCCGAACTGGCCTCTCTGACGGAGAGACTGTGCACTAAACTTTCTGTTCCGGCGGAAGAGCTTGAGGAGCGTATAGACAAACTTACGGAGCAGGTAAAAGAACTCCGCAACGCCAGAGAAAAACAGGCCGGCGCGTCGGGAGAAACTTCCGTTTTGCCGCTTAAGGATAATATAAAGCTGGTGCTCTCCGAAGCTAAAAACGCGGCTGTGCCCGCGCTTCGCGGCCTGGCCGACAAGCTCAAGGAAAAATACAGCGAAAAATCGGTGCTTTTCCTTTATTCGGTTAACGATGGGAAAATGTCTTTCGTTGCCACGCGTACCAAAGATATGGAAAAGAGCGGATTCAACGCTTCTGCTTTCGTAAAAGAATTAGCCTCTGCCTGCAAAGGTTCCGGCGGAGGCCGTCCCGATTTCGCTCAGGGCGGAATTCCCGCCGTATCGGATAAAAATTCTTTGCTGAAAAAAGTTAAGGAGCTGGTATCCGGGCATATTTGATAAAATATAATTAAACATTCGCGCCTATGGTGAAATGGATATCACGGAAGCCTCCGAAGCTTTAAGTGCAGGTTCGATTCCTGCTAGGCGCAAAATTAAACCACCCTGGAAACGGGTGGTTTTTTTATGTTGATTCTTTTAAATTATTTTTGTTAAAATAAGTTAGTTTAACTTTTATTCTTCAGTCTACATAGGGAACATTATTTATAAATTCAAAAGAGTGATCTTTGTTGAATTTATAATTATAATGTGTTGTGCGTAAATTATATAACCGGGGTGTTTTATATGAAAAATGTGATTAAATTAGTAATGTTGAGCTTTACCGTTTTCCAGAAAATGCTTTTGTAAATCTATTGGGGACCCCATACAAAATTACTGGAAACTGGGAATGGGAATTGGAAGGTGAAATAGAAAAATGAAAACATTCTTAAAAATATTTATCATTTTTTTTATTTTATCGTCTGTGAGAATTGTATACGTAAGATATTTTCAGAAACATATATATCCGCTTATGAACGGATATTATTTTATGACATCAGGAAAAGCTTTTGTTGCTGATATTTATGATCCGGGGAATAAAGTTCTTGTTAAAGATATAATATATCTTACAGTGGAAAACGGATATGTGTTTGGAGAATCCAGAGAAGAAACTTTAAAGATGATGCCTTTTAAAGAAAGGATTAAATATAGCTTAAGCAAATATAAAGATATCGGTTATAAAAAAACAGACACAAGATATTGGCTTGATATGAAAACGGGCGAATTATTCTATCCGATAAGTGAAGATGATTATCATATGTTTTACAAAAGTAAAATAAAAAATCCATGTTCGTATAAGCGCGCGACTATACTATCTTTATTAATAGATTATGGAAAGAAGCCATATTGGTTGAATGAGGAAGCTAACGGCAGGTGTAATAAAGAGGATATCGAAAGAAGAACCCGGAATAAAGACTGAACGCCGAAACAGGTTCCCGCGTTCTGATGAATAGTGTATTTTATTCTGGTAAATGGCATTAAAAATATTCAGGGCTGATATTATTAATGCCATTTCCGGCAATATATATGTGTATAATTTATACAATATATGTCGGTCGGAGGGGGAAATAATGAATAAGAAATTGATGATGTTTTTGAAAGGGCTGCTGATCGTATCGGCTTTTTCCGGGATAGTGGCTTTTATTTTATTGTCTTTCGATAATATGAACGCGGGGCTTATGTTCCGTGTTTCATTGTATTCACTCGCGGTTGCTTTTATCGCGGTTTTGATTTATACCCCGTCATGGAAAAGGAAAGAGCGGAAACTCGAACGCAGGAAGGCTTTGGAATTCGAAGGGATGAAGCGGAAGGTCGAGACTTTGAAAGCGGAACTCAATAAACTTAAGGGTTAAAGATATTTGCGGCCGATATAAAACTTGTATATTGAGTCAATGAAAACATTCTTAAAAATATTTATAATTTTATTTATTTTATCGTCTGTGAGAATTGTATATGTAAGATATTTTCAGAAACATATATATCCGCTTATGAACGGATATTATTTTATGACATCAGGAAAAGCCTTTATCGCTGATATTTATAATCCGGGAAATAAAGTTCTTGTTAAAGATATAACAGATCTTACAGTGGAAAACGGATATGTGTTTGGAAAATCCAGCGAAGAAATTCTAAAGATGATGCCTTTTAAAGAAAGGATTAAATGTAGCTTAAGCAAATATAAAGATATCGGTTATAAAAAAACAGCTAATAGATATTGGCTTGATATGAAAACGGGCGAATTATTCTATCCGATAAGTGAAGATGATTATAGGATGTTTTACAAAAGTAAAATAAAAAATCCATGTCTAGATAAGCATACTACTATATTATCTTTATTAATATATGGTGGAAAAAAGCCATATTGGCTGAATGAGGAAGCTAACGGCAGGTGTAATGAGGAAGATATATACACGGAGCCATGGCTTGATGCCATAAGAAGAAATCGGAATAAAGACAGGACGCCGAAACAGGTCCCGGCGTCCTGATATATCACAATTCAGGGGGGTGGATTAAGGCTTCGAGTATATTTATAATTGATTTTTAAGGTCTTAAATCAAAAGGGACGTGTTTTAAACACGTCCCTCTTCCTTTTGTCTGTCTTAATATTATTCGGCTTTTTTCAGTATATCCTTCATCCCTTCTATCGTCGGTATTCTGCCGGATAAAACTATCTTGCCGTCTATACCCAGAGCGGGGGTGCTCATCACCCCGGCCGACACTATCTCGTTTATGTCCTGCACTTTATTTATTTCGCAGCTGATATTCAGCTCTCCGGCCGCTTTTTCCGCCGTTTCGTGCAGTTTTTTGCATTTAGGACATCCTGTTCCGTATATTGTTATTTTCATGATCGTCTCCTTTTAAAATAATGCTCCGTAAATCCATCCGGTAAATGTCGCCATTATCACGACAAGACTTATGTAGACCGCCGTTTTTTTAGTGCCTAAAACTTTTCTTATAACGAGCATATTCGGCAGTGACAGCGCCGGGCCGGCCAGCAGAAGCGCGAGGGCCGGGCCCTTTCCCATGCCGTTATGCATCAGCCCCTGTATTATAGGTATTTCGGTGAGCGTGGCGAAGTACATGAAGGCTCCCACGAAAGAGGCCGTGAAATTGGAAAGGACGCTGTTGCCTCCTACGGCTTTAGCCACCCATGAGGAGGGAATGAGTCCCTCGGAGCCGGGGCCTCCGAGCAGCAGGCCGGCTATGAAGACTCCTATAAATAAAAGCGGCAGTATCATTTTCGCGTATTCCCAGCTGGACTGGAGCCATTCCGAGATCTCTTCTTTTTTAAACCAGGCAGCGAGCGTTCCCAGAAGCATGATTATAAAAACGGAGCTTATCGTCCATTTGGAAGAGTATATAAGCGCCCACACCGCGGAATTTCCGCTCTGCGGCGCGCTCCAGTTGGCGAATATCAGGAAGCCGGTCATGGATACGAAAAATATCACGTTTTTCAATATGGTATTATCGGATTTTTCTTCCGATATCTCCGGTTTTTCCGCGACATCCTGTTTGTCTTCTTTGAAAACCGTCTCCATTATAATGCCGATCGCTATGCTGAAAATAATCGCCCCGACTGCCCGGGCTGTTCCCATTTCAGCCCCGAGCACGTTCGCCGTCAGGACTATGGCGAGCACGCTTATCGCGGGGCCGGAGTACAGAAAAGCCGTGGCCGGGCCGAGGCCTGCGCCGCGTTTGTATATGCCGGCGAAAAGAGGCAGTACGGTGCAGGAGCATACCGCCAGCAGTATGCCGGAGCAAGAGGCTATGCCGTAGGCCAGAAATTTGTTCGCGTTAGCGCCGAGATATTTCATTACGGCGCCTTTGTTGAGAAAAACCGTAAGCCCGCCGGCTATGAAAAAGGCCGGAACGAGGCAGAGCAGCACATGCTGCCGCGCGTACCATTTCAGCAGCGCCATGGCTTCCAGAACTGAGCCGTCGAAGCGCGCCGTTCCCACCGGCAGGAAAAAAAACAGCAGGAAGATCCCGATTATTCCGGTTATCCATTTCCATTCAGATTTTATGAATTCCATGATTATTTCCCTTTACTTCGTGTTTACGTATTTATATCTGTCTATATGATAAAATAAAAAAAATTACGACCTGTTTTTGCAGGAGCAGTCAGACTGCTCTTTTTCTCCGGAAAACGGACCTGTGAATTCCGCCAGCAGTTTTCCGGCTTTTTCCGCGCCGGTCCTGTTTATTCTGTAATGCGTCCATTTTCCTTCGCGCCGGCCAGAAACTATACCGCTGTCGCAGAGAATTCTCATATGGTGGGAAAGCGTGGGCTGGCTTATGCGCAGCGCCTCGAGAAGTTTACAGGCGCATTTTTCGCCTCCGCGCAGCATCGACAAAATCCTCAGTCTGTTTTCGTCGCAGAAGGCTTTGAAGATCTTAGCTGTTTCTTCCAGATTCCCGGTCATTCTTTTTCCTTTTGTAAAAATCTTTCTTATATACAGTATACTTCGTCATATAGATGTTTGTCAATATGTAGAGGCCGTAAGCTGGCTTAATTCAGTTTATTTGCTTTTTGTTCATACTTTTTTATAAAATAGTATGAACAAGGGAAATATTGCGAATTTATGGACAAAAAAATATTGTTTGCTAGCGCCGCTTTTTTACTGGCGGCTCCTCTGACGGCGGCGGACGTAAGTCTGACAGTGGTTACGCCGTCGAGGATTCCTCAGAATATAACTGAGGTTCCTGCTTCCGTTGAAGTTATTCTTCCGGAGCAGCTTGAAGGGGTGTCCGGGGATACTTTGGACCAGAAACTGCAGAATCTGGTTCCTGGAATAGTAACTTCCCGGAGCGGGGGGATCTTTTCCCAGTCAGGGACTCTGGCTATGCGCGGTTTCAACGCGCAGCAGGATTCCGGGGCCCGCGTGCTGGTTCTGCTGGACGGTGTTCCGCTCAACACTTCGGCTACCGGCGGAGTAATATGGAACGATCTCGTGTTCTCGGATATAGAGAGAATAGAGGTGGTCAAGGGAGCGGGCTCGTCTATATACGGAGCGAACGCGCTTGCCGGAACTATAAATATTATCACTAAAAAGGCTAAGAAGGGATTCGAGCTTAAGAGTTCTTACGGCACTTATAATACCCGCTCTGTGGGAGCGAGGGCCGGTTTTAATATAGGAAAGCTCTTTGTGGAGATGAGCGGGGACAAGCTCAAGAGCGACGGATACGTCGCTGACACGGCTGCGGAGACGGACACCACCAAATACGACAAACGCGACGTGGATATGAAACAGTTCGGCGCCAAAGCCGCCTATGATTTCGGCGCCTCCGGAGCTCTTACCGTAGACTATGCGCATTCCGAGAGATATAACGGCGAGGGGGAAAGATATACCGACAAAGCTAATAAGACGGCTTTCCGGCAGAACGACACGGACCGCGTCGGAGCGAAATGGGAAGGCAAGACTGACTGCGGCATAATGTGGAACGCGACTTCTTTTTATAAGAACGTGGATTATCAGAAATACACGAGCAAAAAAGATTCCATGGCGGACGCGAACAGGCAGGATTACGGCCTGATGATGTCCGCTTCTAAAGACCTGTCCGGTTTTCTGCTCACAGGCGGGATGGACGCTCAGGACGGAGCGGTGTTCGGGAAAGACACGACCTATCTCACTTCTACGCATTACGCGACGGACAACGGCAAAAGATATACCGTCGCACCTTACGTTCAGGCTGAAAAGAAATTCATGGAAGAAAGGCTGAAGGTACTTGCCGGCCTGCGTTACGATTACGCAGGTTTCTACGACGGTTACACATGGAACAGCACAGTGTCGGACGCCGAAGTGAAAGCGGGGAAAGATCTTGCGGAAAAGCACTGGGACAAAGTGTCGCCCAAGGTGGCCTTGGACTGGAAGTACAACGACAGCGTCAAACAGTATATAAGTTATGCCAAGGGTTTCAGCGCGCCTCCTCTCGAAGATATGGTCCTGGGTATCAAACGCGGCGGAACCAAGACGCAGGTCCCGAATCCTGATCTGAGGCCTGAAACAGCCGATACGGTGGAGACCGGATTCTCCGTTAATCCTTTCGACGGTTTTTATGCGGATCCCAGCGTTTATTACACTAACAGCAAGGACTTTATCTACGGAGTCTACGCTGACAGCGGCATGACTCTGTGGCAGTACCAGAACCTCGGCGAAGTGCAGATATACGGTTTCGAGATCCCGTTAAAGTATATATGGGGAAATCTGTCCCTCTCCGCTTCTTATGCGCAGTCGCATTCCAAGATAATAGACGGTGAAATAGCGGTTGGTTCCGTTAATAAGGACCTGAGCGGCAATTCGCTGACCTATGCGCCGAGGCATATATATTCTGCCGGGGCGTCTTATAAATGGGACAAGACTCTGTTCTCTCTGAACTGGTCTCATAAGTCCACACAGTTCGACAGCGACGACAATACTACGACGCTGGGCGGATATTCGACGACTTCGGTTTCCGTGAAATCGGCGGTCACCAAAAATATAACGGTCGGTCTGACGGCGGACAATATATTCAATGAGAGATATATAGATTCCGACGACACTCTGGCTCCGGGAAGAACTTTTACCGGGACGGTCAAAGTCGCTTTCTGATTTACAGAAATTCACAGTACTCCTAAATTACAGGGCCGCCGGAAGGCGGCCCTGTTCTTTGATGACTAAAAACTTTTCGTTTCCGCCCGGCTTTTGCTATCATAAATTTATGGATTTAAAAGATACTATAAGAAATATGCCTAAGGCGGAACTGCACAGGCATATAGAGGGCTGCGTAAGGCCGGGGACGGTTCTGGACATAGCCTCTAAACATTCGCTTCCTGTCCCTTCCGCCGATCCCGAAGAATTCGAAAAGATATACAGGATTTACGAACCGGAGGATTCACTGGATTCGGTCCTGAAGAAATTCGAACTCGCCAGACAGTCTTTTTTCGGTCTGGACGAAGTTGAACGGATCACTTACGAGACCGCGGAAGACGCTTACAAGAAAGAAAACGTCAGACTGCTGGAACTGCGTTTCGGTCCGGAATTTATGTTCGGCCGGAACGGTATAGACTGGCAGGAAGGGCTGGATGTCATAGCCGGCACGCTGCTTTCTTTCGAGAAAAAGTATCCGGTATTATGCGGTCTTATACTGATAGTTTCGCGGAGCTGCGGGATCGGTTCTGCTGAAAAGACGGCGGATTTCGCCCTGATTAACAGGAAGAAGATAATCGGTTTCGATTTCGCGGACAGCGAATCTCCTTATCCTTCCGGACAGTATGCCGGCATAGCCGCCAGACTCGGGCGGGCGGGGATACCGATAACGGTGCATTCAGGGGAAGAGGGAAGTTTCAAACAGGTCGTGGAAAGCGTGAAATACCTTTCTCCGCGCAGAATAGGACACGGCGTAAAGATAGCCGACGACCGCAGCGGTTTAACGGCTAAACTGATTAAGGATAACGATATACTCGTTGAGACTAATCCGTGGAGTAATTATCTGACCGGCGCCGTGGACAGTATAGAGGAGCATCCTATAAAACGGTTTATCGATTACGGGATCAAATGCAGCGTGGGGGCCGACGATCCGGAAATACTTAATACCGACCTTAACAAAGAATACGCCCTGTTAACCGGCCGGGTCGGGCTCGGTATAGCTGATATCACTGCCTGCAACAGAAACGCGGCTGCGGCTTCTTTCCTGGATAAGGACAGAAGGGAGCAGGCTGAAAAGGAACTCGGTTTCCGGGCCTGAATCCTCTAGGGAGGTTTTTTATGAAGAATATCGCGGCTGAGTCCGAAAGTCTTATCATCGAGCCGAGAACGGCGGAAGAGATGGAAATACTTATCGCTGGGGAAAAAGACGGGGAGATGAAGAAAGCCTACGGCGAAATGTACGCCGGAATGAAGGCCTCTCCCGAGCGGAGCGAATGGTCCGCCGAATGGAAAATAAAATCCAGGGACGGTTCACTGGTCGGCGGAATAGGGTTCAAGGGCGGGCCGGATAAAAACGGGACCGTAGATATCGGCTACGGTATCTTTCCTGAATTCAGAAACAGAGGTTACGCTTCCGAGGCCGTGGGCGCTATGGTTAAATGGGCTTTTACCCATAAAGAAGTCAAAGCGGTGCAGGCCCAGACGGATCCAGGTAATTTTATTTCGCAGAGGGTGCTTTCCGCCAACGGTTTCGTCCGATGCGGGACAGGCGACGAAGGTCCTATGTTCAGGCTGGACAGGAAGCCGTAAATAATTATATTTATAAATATATTGCCAAAAGCTGATAATTAAGTAAAATATATTTGTAGTGCGGAAAATTTTTTAGACGGTCTCTCTAGACCGCTTTCGTTTATTTTTATTCGGAGGAAAAACATGAATATATTAAAGACATCCGCGGCTGCAGCATCTCTGATGTTTGCTTCCGTTCCGGTGTTCGCGAGCGAGGCTTCGCTTAAAATTCCGGATCTTACGACGGTTTCTTTCCTTGGGGGGATTTCCGGGCACAGCTTATTGCTGATCGGTATCTTTATCTGTATCCTGGGTATGCTTTTCGGTCTGGTGCAGTCAAGACAGATATCCAGGCTGCCTGTGCATAAGTCCATGAAGGACATTTCCGAGCTCATTTACGAGACGTGCAAAACTTATCTGGTTAATCAGGGAAAATTTCTCGCACTTCTGTGGCTGTTTATAGCCGCCATCATGGTATGGTATTTCAGCAAGGACATGAGCGCCGGAAGCATATTTATAGTCGTCCTTTTTTCCATCATCGGTATACTCGGTTCTTATTCCGTGGCGTGGTTCGGCATACGTATAAACACTTATGCGAACAGCCGCACGGCTTTCGCCGGACTTAAGGGAAAACCTTTCCCGACCATGGCCATACCGCTCAAGGCCGGAATGTCGATAGGAATGCTTCTTATCTGCGTGGAGCTGATAATGATGCTGGTGATACTGGTCTTCGTCCCGGGAGATTACGCCGGCCCCTGCTTCATAGGGTTCGCCATAGGAGAATCGCTCGGAGCCGCCGCTCTGCGTATAGCCGGCGGTATATTCACGAAGATAGCCGATATAGGTTCCGACCTGATGAAGATCGTTTTCAAGATTAAGGAAGACGACGCGCGCAATCCCGGAGTCATAGCGGACTGCACCGGCGATAACGCCGGAGATTCAGTCGGCCCGACCGCCGACGGCTTCGAAACTTACGGAGTCACGGGCGTGGCTCTTATCACTTTCATAATTCTGGCCGTCACGGATCCGGTGGTCCAGATACAGCTTCTGGTCTGGATTTTCGTTATGCGTATCGGTATGATAATCACCAGCGCCTTCTCTTACTGGATAAACAGTATCATAGCCAGCGCGAAATACGGGAATTCCGATAAATTCAATTTCGAAACTCCTCTGACCATGCTGGTCTGGATAACTTCCGTCGTTTCTATAATAATGACCTATGCCCTCAGTTATCTGCTGATAGCTAATGTCGGTGACGGTTCGCTTTGGTGGAAACTTTCCACTATCATCACCTGCGGGACTGTCGCGGGCGCAATCATACCGGAACTGGTAAAAGTTTTCACTTCGACCAATTCCGCACATGTCAACGAAGTCGTTTCAGCTTCCAAAGAGGGAGGCGCTTCGCTGAATATACTTTCCGGTCTGGTGGCCGGTAATTTCAGCGCTTTCTGGCTCGGTATGGTCATCATATCTCTTATGGCCGTAGCCTATTGTGTTTCCGGCCTAGGCCTGGGCGAGATAATGTCTTCCCCGGCTATTTTCGCCTTCGGTCTCGTGGCTTTCGGTTTCCTCGGCATGGGTCCAGTGACGATAGCCGTGGATTCTTACGGCCCGGTCACCGATAACGCGCAGAGCGTTTTCGAACTTTCCACGATAGAGAATATTCCGGAAGTGGACAAAGACATAGAAAAGGAGTTCGGTTTCAGACCGGATTTCAAGAACTGCAAGAGATTCCTGGAAGAAAACGACGGCGCGGGGAATACGTTTAAGGCTACCGCTAAGCCCGTGCTCATAGGCACGGCCGTAGTGGGCGCCACCACGCTTATCTTCTCTATCATACAGATGCTGTCCAAGACCTACGGCGTGGAAGCAACCAATGTGGGGCTTTCTATAGTCAATCCGCTCTTCCTGCTCGGGCTTATAACCGGCGGAGCGATAATATACTGGTTCAGCGGCGCTTCAACCCAGGCCGTGACGACCGGCGCTTACCGCGCTGTCGAATTCATCAAGAAGAATATAAAGCTGGAAGAAGGCTGCGAGAAGGCTTCGGTTTCCGATTCCAAGAAAGTCGTGGCGATATGCACCCAGTACGCGCAGAAAGGCATGTTCAATATCTTCCTGGCTGTTTTCTTCAGCACTCTGGCTTTCGCCTGCGTTAATCCGTATTTCTTTATCGGATATCTGATAAGCATAGCCATATTCGGGCTGTATCAGGCAATATTCATGGCGGACGCGGGCGGAGCCTGGGATAATGCCAAGAAACTGGTGGAAACAGAGCTCGACGCCAAGGGCACGCCTCTGCACGACGCCAGCGTAGTGGGAGACACCGTGGGCGATCCGTTCAAGGACACTTCTTCGGTCGCGATGAACCCCATAATAAAGTTCACCACGCTGTTCGGTCTTCTGGCCGTTGAACTGGCTATTACGCTCAGCGTCGCCGCCGCGCATATTCTTGCCGCGGTGTTCCTGGCCGTGGCTCTTATATTCATATGGCGTTCTTTCTACAGAATGAGGATCACTAAATAAAAGTTTCGGTTTACGCCGGGCGCGAAAAAACGGGATTCACGTCGCGCCCGGCGTTTTAAAATATGTCCGATGAGGACTTGTTTCTGTTTTATAGAAGTTGTTTTTGCCGCTTCCGGTCTCTTCTCTGAATCGAAATGTCCCGCAGGCCGCTGTTTTCAGAAGCCGCATTGGGGAAAAACAGCGCCTACTGTAATTAAGACCGCCGCGGAAATTTTGCGACTGGGAATGTATTCGCCGGGTCCGGACTGAAGCCGCGATATCTTTTATATACTCCGGCGGAATTAAATGTTATTTTTATCTCTTCTGATATGCCTTTTCTTTTTTCCGGCTGTCTGCTCTGCCGGTCTGAGCGTTTCCGCCTCCGTAGACGATAAGAATATAGCTTACGACTCTTACACTTTGCTCACGATAAAGGGCAATAATACTGAAAAAGTCGTGGAAAAGGTATATCTGCCTTCCATGTCTTTCGACGTGGAAACCGAAACTTACGACCCGAGCGGCGCCGGCAAGAAAGCCTTTTCCTATGTTTACAGGCTTACTCCACGCCGCAACGGGATCAATTACAATATACCGCCGATTACGGTCAAAGCCGGGGGAAGGGCCGTTTCTACCGGCAGGATAGTCGTCATGGTCGGACGTGTTTCAGGCGGCGGTTCCCAGGATCTTAAGCGCCGTCTGTCTTCGCAGGCCGCGAAGAAGGAGCGCGAAGACGTTTTTTCTTCCGGGGAAGACGAAACTAAGGCCGGGAACGCTCTTTCCCGGGACGAGATAAGGCAGTTTATACGGCAGAACGAAACGGCGATAGCAGCCGGGAAAAAAAGCGTCGGCGACTGCAGAGATCTGAAAGAGACCCTGGAGAAACAGCTAGCCGTGGAGACTTCCGCGGATATAAAGAAATTTCTTAAAAAAAATATAGAGAAAACTGATGGGAAGATAAAAAAGCTGGAAAGGGATATTAAAAATTATGAAGAAGAGAACCGGATGTACGGGAATATGCTTTCTTCTTCGAAATACGGCCGGGAAAGCGCGGACGGCCGGGCGGGGAAAAAAGCCGAAAAGAAAAACGGTCCGCCAGAAATCTTCGTCAAAACCTATACCGACAGAGATTCTGTTTATCCGGGGGAAGGATTCAGATTCTACGCGAGAATATACAGCCGCCAGGGCCTGAAGACGCCGCCGGCGGAGTTCGTTAATCCCTCTTACAGCAATATATACACCGAGGACGATTCGCCCCTAGTCAAAAGCACGGGGACGGAAATTATCGGCGGATTAAAATACACTTACAGCGGTTTTGAAAAAAATTTTTATCCCATAAGCGTCGGAAAGGCCGGGCTGTCGGATATAAAGTTTCGGTTCACCGGGCCTTTTGCCGCGGGCGGCAGGACGGTCGGCGAATTATCGGGAGAAGACATAAGCGTCGCGGTGCTCTCTTTTCCGTCCCCGGTCCCGGAAGGCTTCAGCGGAACAGTCGGCAGAGGACTCAAAATAAGCGCTTCTGCCGAAAATATAAGCGGCGATAATATGGATCTGCTGATAGAACTTTCAGGCGCCGGCGATTTCAAATACACTAAATTTCCAGCCGTGCCTTCCGATCCGCATTTCAAGGCTTATGCCATGGACGCTTTTCTCGGCGGTTCCGCTCCGGACAGTAAAAAAGAGTTCAATTATTCCCTTCTGGTTTATTCTACGGCCGACGTTAAAATTCCTTCCGTAGATTTCATATATTTTAATCCGGACAGCAGAAAGTACGAAACCGCGCGGACCGGCGAGATAAGAGTTAAAGGGAATGAAACTTCGGAGCAGAATTCCATCCCGCGGAGAAAGATATACACCGTTTTCAATAATACTGACGACGGAAAGAGCGCTCTTGTCTGTATCGCCGGACTTCCAAAGGCCGTGAAAGCGGCGCCGCTTTTGATTTTTTTATGTCTGCTGGGCCCCGCTCTGGTAAAGAACGGCCGCGGCAGGGGGAATTTCTTCAGGCAGCACTCGGCGAGGAGCAGAACGAGGGGATGTCTGAAAGCGGCGGACAGGCTTATAGCGGATAAAAAATACAGCCAGACCGTTTCGCTGGTATACGACTCTTTTCTTAAGTATTTGTCTGAAAGGTGCGGCCGTAAGATCGACGGCTATACCAGACGCGAAGCCTCTTCTGAGATCAAGAGGCTGTTCCGCAGGCTTTCCCAGTCCGATATAATAAGTATAAACGAATTCTGGGAATATGCCGAAAGCCAGCATTATTCTCCGGCCGACGTTTCGCGGGAGTCCGCGGAGGATCTGGTCAATTCCTATTCCCTCCTGCTGGATCTTATAGACGATAAAATGAAATGAAAAGGATAATATTCGCCCTCTTTCTGCCTGTTCTTTTTTTCCAGGCCCTTCCCTCTTTCGCCTTCGGTTCGAAGACTGAAGAAGCAGCTTCCGAGTATAATTCGGGAAATTACAGAAAGGCTTATGAACTTTATTACGCGGAGGCTCTGCGCTCGGACGGCGCCAAGGCCTGGTACAACGCGGGCAATGCGCAATATCAGCTCAAGAACAAAAGCGAGGCTATGTTCTGTTATATAAAGGCTTTTCTGCTCTCGCCGCGCGATAAATATATAAACGCCAACCTCAGCGCTGTTTTTTCGGACACCAAACAGATTTTCTATCACAGCGGTTTCGGCGGGATGATAGAAAGGGGATGGTATTATCTGTCCGTCCGCGAGATATACGGGACCGCTCTGTTTTATTTCTGGCTGGCGTGTTTTTCCGGTTGCGGGCTTCTTCTCTTCAGGAATCCGCGCGCTGTTTCCTGTATACGCGAGCTTTTATTATGTTTTATAATATTATTCTGCGCCGCTTTTGCCTGGTACGGGCTGAGGCTAGGTTCCGGCAGATATGTGTCGGCTGGGATAGTAAAAGCGGAGGTCAGGACCGTCATACAGAGCGGTCCGGGTCCGGGTTTTGCGGTCATAGCCGAATTGCCCGACGGTATGCTGGTCAAGATATTAAAGGAAGACAAGGAATTTTACGAAATATCAGCTTCCGGGGTCAGAGGATGGATATCCAAAAAAAATCTTCTGAGTCTCTGAAGAGTTAAGGAGTTATGAACAATGGCGAAAGAAGCCGGAGACAAAATAATTTATTCGATGGTCGGAGTAAGCAAATACTATGACAAGAAATGCGTGCTGAAAGATATATATCTCTCGTATTTTTACGGGGCGAAGATAGGCGTTCTCGGGCTCAACGGCTCCGGTAAGAGTTCGCTTTTGAAAATACTGGCCGGCAAGGACGGTAATTTTAAAGGCGAAACAGTATTGTCTCCCGGTTATACTATAGGAATGCTGGACCAGGAGCCGGATCTCGACCCGCGGAAGACCGTAAAACAGATAGCGGAGGAGGGAATGCCGGAAGCCGTCGCCGCCGTCAGGGAATTCAATGAACTAAGCGATAGATTGTGTTCGCCTCTTTCCGAACAGGAGATGAACAGGCTTCTCGAGAAACAGGCCGCTGCGCAGGAGAAGATTGACGCGATGAACGCGTGGGATCTGGATTCCCGTCTTGAACAGGCTCTGGACGCGCTGGGATGTCCCTCCTCGGACACTGTCGTGGAGAATATATCGGGCGGAGAGAAAAGGCGAGTGGCCCTGTGCCGTCTTCTGCTTCAGGCTCCGGATATCCTGCTGCTGGACGAGCCGACTAATCATCTGGACGCGGAGGCGGTGGCCTGGCTGGAGCATCATCTGCAGCAGTATAAAGGCACCGTCATAGCCGTTACGCACGACAGGTATTTCCTGGATAATGTCGCGGGGTGGATACTGGAACTGGACCGCGGGCAGGGAATACCGTGGAAGGGCAATTATTCCTCCTGGCTGAAACAGAAAGAAGAACGTCTGCGCGTCGAGGAAAAAGCCGAGAGCGACAGGCAGAGGACGCTGAGGCGCGAGCTGGAATGGATAAATATGAGCCCGAAAGCCCGTCAGGCGAAAGGCAAGGCCAGAATAACCGCTTATGAGAATCTGCTCGAAGCCAGCTCTGACAGAATGGCGAAAGATCTCGAGATCTATATTCCGCCTGGTCCGCGTCTCGGCAATCTGGTCATAGAGGCCGTTAACGTCAGCAAGTCTTACGGAGACAAGGTGCTGGTGGAAAATATGAATTTTTCCCTGCCGCCCGGCGGCATAATAGGGGTTATAGGCCCTAACGGCGCCGGAAAATCGACGCTGTTCAAGATGATAACGGGAGAAGTGAAACCCGATTCCGGGGAATTCAGGACCGGCCCCAGCGTTAAACTCGCCTATTCGGACCAGCAGCGTTCCACTCTGACTCCCGGAAAGAATATATGGGAAGTGATAAGCGGCGGCGCCGATACGGTGAAGCTGGGGAAACTGGAAGTGAACTCCAGAGCCTATGTGGCCCGCTTTAATTTTACAGGTCAGGACCAGCAGAAAAAAGTGGATGTGCTTTCCGGCGGAGAGCGCAACCGCGTGCATCTGGCCGTAATGCTCAAGGAGGGCGGGAACGTCCTGCTGCTGGACGAACCCACTAACGATCTGGACGTGAACACGATGCGCGCACTGGAAGAGGCGCTGGAGAACTTCGGCGGCTGCGCAGTGGTGATAAGCCACGACAGATGGTTCCTGGACCGTATCGCCACGCATATCCTGGCTTTCGAAGGGGACAGCAAAACCGTATGGTTCGAAGGCAATTATTCGGAATATGAAGCCGACAGGCAGAAGAGACTCGGGGCCGAGGCTTCGGTGCCGCACAGGATCAAATACAAGAAACTCATAAGGCCTTGATTTTTTCCGGCAGCGCCCTTTACGACTTTGATGCAAGGAGTTTTTTATGTTAGTTAAATTAGTAAGACAATATACGGTTTTTATTAGAAATCAGCCCGGGGCTTTATGCGAGTTCGTAAATCTTTTTACGAAAGAAGACCTTAATATAGTTGGCATAACTTCAGAAGTGAGAGAAGAATCCAGTATCGTCCGCGTAGCGATAGACGCGGAAAAAAGGGTGAGTCCTATACTTACAGGCGCCGGGTACACCACGATAGAGACAATGATTATTTCTTACGAGGTGGCCGAGGACGGACCCGGGAATCTGCTCTGGCTGTCTAAGACGCTCGGAGACAGCGGAATAAATATCACCAATATCTACGGCACATCCTGCAGCGCCGAAGTGGGAAGGGTGCTTTTTACCACTTCGGACAATGAAAAAGCGATAAAAGTCCTGAGGCAGGCGATAGACAGAATGCCGAGGATGCGCTGAGCCGGGTCCGCTTTCCTTTCCGGTCCGCGGAGAGGGTATATGGCGCCGCGGTCTGACGCGGCGCTTTTTTTGAATGCGCTGATTCTTAAATTATGAGTTCGATAAAAAAAGCCGCGGATTTGTTTTTCTCTAAAAGACGGTATCAGATATTTTTTATCTTCGCCGCCGTTTTTCTGCTGTACAGTCATATACTGGATTTCGGATTCACCGGCTACGACGACGTTCTGCTGATAAGTAAAAATTACGGCGTTTTGTCTTCCTAATAAGAATACCGGCTTTATATTCTCGAAAGACGCCTTTCTGGATAAAAAAAGCTGTTTCTACAGGCCGCTGCTGCTTATTTCTTATATGACCGATATACACGCGGGAGCGAGCGAAACAGTTCCCTTCGTCTTTTATCTGCACGATATAATGCTGCACGCGGCTTGCTGCGTTTTGCTTTTTCTGGTTCTTCTGCGTTTCGGGATAAGTCCTCCGCGTTCTTTCGCGCTGACTCTTCTTTTCTCTTTCAATCCGCTTTTCGCCAGCGCCGTGGCCTGGCTTCCTGGCCGCAACGATCTTCTTCTGTGCTTTTTCGGGCTTGCGCATCTGCTTTTTTCCATGAGATATTTCACCCGCGGAAAGATACCGAACCTCATGTTTTCTTCTTTTTTCCTGGTGGCCGCTCTTTTCACTAAGGAAAACGCCGTCTGTCTTCCCCTGATGGTTTTCTGGCTGTGGTTTATCAGATATAAAAACGCGGAAATTTCTTCCGGAGGGATAAAGAGTTTCTCTGCCGCTTCCGTTTCAGCATTGCTGTTCTGGGCCGGATTTTGGCTGAACGCGGATCTTTCAAGAGTTTTTTCGAAAGAAATGCCGGATCTTATTTTCAGGATTCCTGATCTTCCTTATCTTTTTGTAAATTCTTTTTATCCTTTCGATTTCGGATTATGGCATAAGGCTATGTCGACTTCATTAGTATGGACGGCTGCCGCGTTCCTGCTGGTTGCCGCGATTTTGAAACTATCGCGCGGAAACAGAAAGACCGCTGTTTTCGGTTTTGGCTGGTGGCTGGTCTTTCTTATGCCTACGCTTCTCGGGCTTAAATATTATTTCCCTCACCGGCATTATATGGCATGCGTCGGCATCGTGATTTCTCTGTCCGTATGTGATTTCAGCGGTATGTTTTCCAGAGGGTTCCGGGCCTGTTTTGGCTTTTTGCTCCTCTGTTTCTTTTGTTTCGGATCTGTGTATTACAGCAGTTATTTTAACGGACGTTATAATTTTTGGAATAAAGCTTTGGAGAAGTCTAATGCTGGTGAACCTTATGTGAAACTTGGGGAATATTATTTTATGAATAAAATGCCGCGAGCCGAAGAACAGTGTTACAAAAAGGCAATAGAGACAGACCCTTTAGTAAAATACGCTCATCTGAATCTTGGCAGTCTGTACATGTTCCAGAACAGGCGCGGGGAAGCCGTGAAAGAATTCGTAAAAGAAATCGAATTGTGGCCGGAGGACGGAAACGGCCAGATAATAGAATATCTGAAAAAATTAGGCGTAAAAATAGATTTTTCCACAGCTAAACGGAATATCCGGAAGCCGCGGACTTAACGGCGGATGCATATCCGTTTATAATTATGCTAAAATAATACAATACCAATATTTTATATAAATATTGTATATTTATTAAGAGGCATTTATGAGAGTAAGATTTGCACCGTCACCAACCGGACATTTACATATCGGCGGGGCCAGAACGGCTCTTTTTAATTATCTTCTGGCTAAGAAGAACAAAGGCACTTTTATACTGCGCATAGAGGATACCGACGAAGAAAGATCCACCGTCGCTTCCGCCCAGTCTATTTTCGAAAGTCTTAAGTGGCTGGGTCTTACTTGGGACGAGGGCGCCATGCCGGACGGCAAGGAGATAGGGGATGCCGGCCCTTATGTCCAGAGCGTCAGGGAATCTTTAGGAATCTATAAAAAATACGCCGACAGGCTTATCGCTGAAGGCAAAGCTTATTACTGTTATTGCACCCCGGAGGAACTGGAAGAGGAAAGAAAGAAGGCCCTCGCGGAAAAAAGAATGCCGAAATACAACGGCCGCTGCCGCGGACTGACCGCCGAACAGCGTAAGGCTTTCGAGGCTCAGGGCAGAAGACCGGTGATCAGATTCCGTATGCCGGAAGACGGCGTAACCGGCTGGAACGATCTTATACATAAAGAGCTGAAATTCGAAAACAGTCTCCTTTCCGATTTTATCATGGTTAAGGCCTCCGGATATCCGACATATAATTTCGCATGTGTTATCGACGACCATCTTATGGGGCTGACGCAGGTCGTGCGCGGAGACGACCATATATCCAATACCCCGCTGCAGATACAGCTCTATAGGGCTTTCGGCTGGGAATGCCCGGAATTCGCGCATCTGTCTATGATCTTAGGTCCGGACGGCGCGAGGCTTTCGAAGCGGCACGGAGCCACTTCCGTGGGAGAATACAGAAGACAGGGCTTCCTGCCGGAGACGATGCGCAATTATCTCGCGCTCTTAGGCTGGTCGACTTCCGACAGCAAACAGATTTTCGCCAAAGGCGAGATGGAAAAAGCTTTCGACCTGAGCGGCTGTCAGAAAAATCCGGCCGTGTTCGACCCTGTGAAGCTGGAGTGGATGAACGGCGAGTATATACGTATGCGCCCGGTGCATGAACTTACCGATCTGGTCAGACCTTTTATGGAAGAAGCCGGGCTCAAGGAAACTATCTCGGGTGTTTCTCTGTCGGAACTGGTTGCAATGGAACAGGAAAAACTTAAGCTTCTCACCGACGCCCCGAAAAGACTGGCTGTGTTTTATAAAAAACCGGAATACGACAGGGAAGCCTTGGAAAAAGTGTTTTCCAATCCGGAAGTCGGCGGGATACTTAAAGACGTCAGAAAAATTTATTCAGATTTGGACGGATTCGGCGACACGGTTATAGAAGAAGCGACGCGCGCTTATGCCAAGTCGCATAAGCTTAAGGCGGGACAGGTCTTTCATCCCGTCAGAGTGGCGGTTTCCGGGAAGACGGACGGTCCCACGCTCTTTAAAATGATACAATATATAGGGAAACAAGAAGTTCTTAGCCGTTTAGACGAGGCGGCGACTTTGGTTTAGGTCTAAGCCACGCTGTTTTTCCTTTATTGTCTTTTCATAGATGCGGTTTTCTGTAAAACTACAGTGAACAGGTGTCTCTGAAAAGTTTGTTTTGTTATAATACAAATATGCGTTATTGGCTATACTCAGATGGGAATATTTTAGGACCTTACACTCCGGCGGAACTGTCGGAGGTTCCTGATTTTTCCGAAGAGAGTCTCGTATGCGAAGCCAAGCAGGGTGAGGTTTCCGATAACTGGAAACCGGCGTCGCAGATAAAAGAACTGGCCAAGTATCTGTATCCCGAGGCTTCCGAAGCCGCAGAACCGGAGCGGAAAGAAGACCCGGTGTCTAAGATTTTCGAAGATTTCAGAGTCTCTTCCCACGAAAATGGAGAGAAGGCTCCTGAGGCGGCTTCAGCCGGAACCGCCGACGTAGAAGCGTCGTCCCGTAAAGCTTCAGCTCAGGCAAACGCGGAAGAGGCGGTTCAGCCGGAACAGGCGCAGATAATAGAAGAGATTCCGGTCCAGCCTTCTTCCGGCCGGCAGGAGCCCGACGATGAATTCGAAAAGCTTTTCAAAAAGGAAACCGAGAACAGAAAGCGGAAAGAAGTAAAGAAATCGATAGCCGACATCCTGAACGAACCGGACGGCGGCATCCTCGCCCGAGAAAAGAAAAACGGCGGGGAAGACGAAAAATTCGAACTGCCTGATTTCGGGGATTTCATTTCGGCGGGAGAGAATTATCCGGAAACTTCCAGCAAGTCGGCCGTTCCGTACTCCGACTACGGCGATTTTAAAAATTTAAAACAATTCAATTCCCTTAAAGAAGCGCTGATAAAGGACGATACTTCCGCTGAAAAAGCTTCTTCCGTGAAAGAAAAAGAAAGTTTCGAGATAAGGCTTCTGCGCGTAAAAGAAGAACTCGAATCCGCAAAATGGGAGAAACAGCTTCTGCTGGGCAAACTCCGTCTTAAGGAAATAGACGAGAAAAAAAGCCGTGAACGCATATCGGAACTGGAGAACAGTCTCGAAGAGCAGAAGAAGAGCGCCGAACTCAGCGAGATAGAACTGGCGAAATCGAGAAATCTCGGGAATCTGCGTAATCATCTTAACGAACTTAAAGAAATAGAGCGGATGGTTGATTTCGAGCTGACTCCCGCTTCGGATAAATCAGGACCGGTTAATTTTTCGGACCGCGCCGTAGAGCCGGAGCGGGATATTAAAACAGCCGCCTTAACCGGGCCGGCTGACGTCAGGACAGTCGAAAATTTAACTGAGACCGCTGAGCCTTCCGTTCAGCTGCCTTTGCCCGCGGCTGAGCCGGCTGTTTCTCAGACACCTGCGAAGACTGTAATTTACGGAGAGGGAGAAAAAACAGAGCCTGCGGCGGTCGCGGGTTCCGTTGAAGCCGTTGGCGGGAAACCTGAAGAGCGGGCCGAGGTTTCGCTTTACGGGAGACGCCGGCAGACGGAATCAGCCTCTGCGGCGGTTCAGAACAGGGTTATACTGCGCGAAGAAAAAACAACTCTTCCCGCGGTTCCTGCCGCACCGGAAAACGGTTTTGCGAATTTGAAGGCCGGGTCTGAAAAACAGGCTGAAACGGGACCGGCGGAGGCTATTCCTGACGAAGGGAAAACTGAAGTCATAATCCCGGTGCCCCCGTCCGTTTCTTTGCCGGCGGAAGAAGAAAACGGGAAAGCGGAAGCGGCAGTTCCTGAAAGACGGGAAGAAAGTCCGGCTTCTGACCTGTCCCAGTCCCCGGACAGGCTAAAAAGAGAGCCTGTAATAGTGAGGCCGATGGGCGTAGAAGCAGGGCAGACGCGCCGGGCGCAGCAGGTACAGATCAATACTACGGGGCACGGACTTTCAGGACGCACGTCCAGAGTTTTCAATCCCCGCGTGACACAGAGACTTTCCACCAGGAGACTCGCGCCGATAAACCTGCAGCAGAAAAACCAGCGCGGCAGTATAGCCGACCAGATAGCCGCCATAGACAATCCGGAGCCGCAGCAAGGACAGCAGGAAGTAAGAAAAATAGATCCGCTCAGAAGGACGCAGAGAAAAGCCCCGCTGAGCCTTAAAGGAAGTTCTTCGCAGGTCCAGTCTGCCGAAGCCAAGGAAGGGCGCCGTTCTCTGCTGATGACGAGACGCCAGTTTATTCCGCATTCCGTTCTGGAGAAGATACAGCAGAGCGGGATAGCGCCGACGCTGGGCGCGGATATAACCGCGCGCACGAAGATGAATCTTACCGCCAGCGCTCTTAACGCGGCGGCCCCAGAGAATAAAGAAGGCAGAAAATCTAAATGGGGGAACAATCTGCAGCAGCCCTCTTCCTCCAAGACCGTCCGCCAGAATATAGAAGCGATCGAAAATATTTCTAAGGCGACAGAAGCCGCGGCAGCGCCCGAGTCCGCCGTGCAGGATAATAAGACTGCCATAGGCGATCTGACAAAGATCCCGGAAGCCGCCGTCCACGACGCCACTAAAATTACGGATTCCGCGCATGCTCCCGCGACAGGGCAGCTTTCCGCGGAAGATCTGCCTTCTCCGAACACAACCGTGTCTTCAGTAGCCGCCGCTTCCTCCGCGGATTTGCCTCAGGCTCCGGAAGGTAAGAAGAATAAGAAAAAACGCAGTCTGGCCTTCGCTATCGCGGCAGCCGCCGTAATATTGGGGCTGGGCGCTTTTGCAGCTTTGAAATTACTCGGATCTTCCGATTCCTCCGCTGACGCACAGACGGCTTCGACGGCTTTCGACGATAAATCCGCCGCAGTTCAGGAAGAACCGGCCTCGGCGCCGCAAGCCGCGGCGGATCAGCCGCAGGAAACACCGCAGCAGCAGGCCGCGGCTCCTGTCCCGGAAACGGAGACGGAGAATTCCGAGGTTTCCCAGCAGCAGTATCCGAATGCCGCGGGCCCGGATTTTTCTTCTTCTTTCCAGAGCAGCGACGCCGCCGATAAAGAAAAGGCCATGGATATCGTGAAGTCTTATAAACTGGCGGGCGGGAAAGGGACGGTAAAGAGATGGTTCGCCAGTTCTTTACAGACGGAACAGGGAGAAAGTTCTTCCTGGAAAGCCACCTATCTCAGGGAAAACAGATATATAGTAGAGTATAAGGTCACGAGGCAGCGCGCGGACCCCACGGTATACGATTTCGCCGTGGATATTCAGGCGGGCAAAATAGTCGAGACGCTGACTACGGCCGCCACTAATCTTATCCCGGAAATCTCCGGCAAAAAGACTGAAGACAATGCCGTCAGGAAAGCCCTTACTAAGGACAGTCCGAAACTGAAGGCTATTTCCAAGAAGAATATCAAAAAATCTGACGCCGGGAAAATAAAAAATACCAAAACCAAGACTGCGCCGGCCGTAAAAGACGGTAAAGATAATCCTGGTTTTTCGCCGCTTCTTCCTCTTCCCCCGGAACCTGAGGAGACGAGTTATAACAAAAAGAAAAACGCCGGGAATCAGGATTCCAGAATAAGTTATCTGAAAGCCCAGGAATCCGACGAAGAACTTTTTTAAGATTTAAAAAAGAGGTAAAAATATATGGTGTCAATGCCCGGAAATCCTTTACATCAGCCGGCCAAACCGCAGGGCGCGGCCCCGGCTTCCGTGCCGAATATTAACAGACAGCCCCTTAAAGAGGCTTCCATGAGCGATCTTCTTATCCTCATGCGCGATAAGAACGCTTCGGACCTGCATCTCACCGCGGGCGCGCCGCCCATGCTCCGTATAGACGGAGAACTGAGGCCGACGCCTTTCGAGAGACTTACGCCCGAAAGATGCCAGACACTCGTGTTTTATCTTATGACGGACGCCCAGCGGCAGAGATTCGAGAAAACGAATGAACTCGACTTTGCCTTCGGCGTGAAAGGGATGGGGCGTCTCCGTCTGAACGCCTATAAACAGCGCGGCATGGTCGGAGCCGCTATCCGTTCCATACCAAATAAATTTAAGACTTTCGCGGAACTCAATCTGCCTAAGATCGTATACGACCTGATGAACCTTCAGAAGGGGCTCGTTCTCGTCACCGGCCCCACCGGGTCCGGAAAATCCACGACCCTGGCCTCTATGATAGACTATATAAACGAAAACAAGCACTATCATATCATGACCATAGAGGACCCGATAGAATATGTGCACGCGCATAAAAAAAGCATAGTCAACCAGCGCGAAGTGGGCGAAGACACCGAAAGTTTCGCGGCCGCGCTCAGGCATGTGCTCAGGCAGGATCCTGACGTAATACTGGTCGGAGAATTAAGAGATCTGGAGACTATTTCCGCCGCGCTGAATATAGCGGAAACGGGACATCTGGTCTTCGGGACGCTTCATACTTCGGACGCTTCGCAGACCATAAACCGTATAATAGACGTCTTTCCTTCGCATCAGCAGGAACAGATACGCGTTCAGCTTTCTTTCGTGCTTCAGGCCGTTTTCGCACAGCAGCTCGTTCCGCACGCCAACGGGAAAGGCCGATGTCTGGCGTGCGAGGTCATGCTTGCCAATTCCGCTATAAGAAATCTTATACGCGATCAGAAGGTGGAGCAGATATTCACGGCCATGCAGACGGCCGGGAACCAGGGTATGATAACTATGAATCAGTCGCTCTGCGAGCTTTACCGCAAACAGCTTATAACTTATCAGGCGGCCATAGACAGATCTCCGGACGCCGAAGATCTGAAGAAGATGATCCAGAAACTGGCGGAAATGTAAGCCGTTGAGCCCGGTTTAAAAACGCCGTGCGTTAAATTTTACGCACGGCGTTTTTTTTATCTTAATATTCTGTTTATCAGATCTCGTCTGTTTATGAGCGTCAGAGCCTTTACGACAAGGCTTCTGTTCTCCGGTTTATAATACTGGAGCAGGGCGCGCTGCATATGTCTTTCGGCTTCTTTTTTCGGAACGTAGACCGGTTGGAGGGTCATCGGGTCCAGCCCAGTAAAGTATATCGAAGTGGCGTATTCGCCGGGGGCCGGCAGGAAATCGTTCACCTGCTGCGGTCTTATGCCTCTCTCCTTGAGGTACAGGGCCAGTTCCGCCATCGCCTTCAGGTCGGAGCCAGGATGCGCGGATATAAAATAGTGGACTAGGTACTGTTCTTTCCCTGCCTGCCTGGAGTATTTTTTAAATTTCTCGGTGAATTTTTCCAGCGTGTCCGCGCCTGGTTTATGCATTATCTTCAGTACGGATTCCGATATGTGTTCCGGCGCGACTTTCAGCTGACCGCTGGTGTGGTATTTAGCTATTTCGGATATATATTCCTCGTGGCATAATGACAGATCCATTCTTATCCCGCTGGCTATAAATACTTTTTTCAGTCCTTTTATTTCCCGTACTTTACGCATCAGACTGATAACTTTCCCGGGATCCGAATTCAGATTTTTACATACTGAAGGGAACAGGCATGAATTCCTGCGGCATATTCTGCATATTTCCATGTTCTTTCCGCCGGTTCCGTACATATTAGCCGACGGAGCGCCCAAGTCGGAGATATAACCTTTATTGTCCGGGCTGTCAATAAGTTTTTCTGCTTCTTTTAATATCGATTTTTCACTTCTGCACTGTATGAAATGGCCCTGATGCAGGGTCAGCGAGCAGAAGGCGCAGCCGCCGTAGCAGCCGCGGTGTATGATTATGGAATCTTTTACGGTTTCCAGCGCGGCTATCGGTTTTTTATAAAAAGGATGCGGCAGTTTGGCATAAGGGATATCGTATATCTTATCCATTTCCTGCTCCGACAGCGGAAGCGACGGCGGGTTCTGCACCACGGCCATTCCTCCGGATTTCTGTATCAGGGCCTTAGCGTTGTAAGGATTTGAGTTCAGATATATCTGAGCTGTCATCTTCGAGAAACTGACTCTGTTTCCGGCAACTTCTCCGGCCGAAGGAAGAGTCAGGGAACCGGGAATATCTATTTCCTCCGTCTCTTTCGCCCCTAGGGGATACACCGTTCCTCTTATATCTCTTATTTCGCTTATCTTTTCGCCGGAGGACAGTCTTCCGGCTATTTCGGTTATCTGTTTTTCTCCCATGCCGTATACCTGCAGATCCGCTTTAGAATCTAGGAGGACGGGTTTTCTGACTTTGTCAGACCAGTAATCGTAGTGGGCGAATCTGCGCATAGTGGCTTCTATGCCTCCGATTACAACCGGGACGTCTTTGTAGGCTTCCCTGCATCTCTGGGCGTATATTATCGTCGCCCTGTCCGGTCTCATGCCCACCTGTCCCCCTTCCGAGAAAGCGTCCGAAGAACGCGGTTTCCTGTTATGCGTGTATCTGTTTAGCATCGAATCCATATTTCCGGCCGTTATACCGAAGAAAAGTCTCGGTTTGCCGAAAATCCTGAAGGCTTCGCAGTCTTGCCATTCCGGCTGCGGGAGCACAGCCACTCTGTATCCCTCAGTTTCCAGCACTCGGCCTATTACGGCGGCGCAGAAAGAGGGATGGTCTACATATGCGTCTCCGCTTACTATGACGGCGTCCACATAATCCCATCCGAGCTCTTTAATCTCTTGTTTGGTGACGGGTAAAAATTTTAAAGCCATAAATTTCTCCGAAAATTATAGTTTACTATTTTTGTGCGACGTATATACAGCTTCGCCGTCGGATGATGTAAGAGGTCTTAACTATTTGTATAATTATCGGAGTAGCGCCCGCCGCTTCCGGTATACGTTTTATTATTTGTAAGGCGGGATATAATAAAGAACAGGGAGGGGACTTATGAATAAAACAGTCTTGATGTCCGCTGTGACCCTATTTGCAGCCGGAGCCGTCCGCGCTCTTCCGCCTTCGGATCCGGTCGGCAGTTATGCCGATTACAGCCATATGGAAGACTGCGCAGTTTTTCAGGGGAAAATCGATCCCGCCGGGCAGAAAATTATCGACGCGCGTTCCTGCGATCTGTCGCGGGCGGATCTTTCCGCTTTCAAGAGCTCGGATACGGACAGGCTGGAATTCGATTCTAAAACGATATGGCCCGTCAGGGATAAGATGCCGGCCGGTTTCTCTCCTGCCGGGGTACTGAGGGCCGGAATGACTCCCGGACTTAATATAAAAAAACTGCACGACGAAGGGATAGACGGAAGCGGTGTTACGGTGGCTATAATAGACCAGCCTCTTTCATATCACAGGGAATACGGGTCTAATATCTTATTATATAAAGATTTTTTTCAGAGTGACTTTCCCAGCCAAGGTTCTATGCACGGCGCAGCGGTCGCTTCCATAGCGGTTGGAAAAACGCTCGGTGCGGCTCCTGGGGCCGGTTTAGTATATATAGCTTCCAATTACGATTACCGCGCCGGGAAAACAGAACCGTTTAACGCTTCCTGGATAGCTTACTCCCTTAATTATCTGGCGTATATCAATAATATTTTGCCGGATAATGAAAAAATATCAGTCGTTTCCATCTCGCGCGGCTTTTCTGCCGGAGATGATGGATATGCGGCTTTCGAAGCGGCTGAGAAAAAGGTTGAGGCTGAAAATATCGCCGTGTTCACTACAAACGATATATTTACTGTCAGCAGGTACGGATACGAAGCGGACCCGGAGAAGTCTTCCTCATATAAATTGCCTGCCGAATGGCTGGGAGACAAAGATTACGAATCAGCGTATTCCAGGAACGTTCCCATGGTGCCTACTTCATACAGAATAACGGCCAGTCCAACCGGGCATGACGACTATGTGGCTTATTCGGAGGGCGGTCTCAGCTGGGGCGTTCCGTATTTGTCCGGAATATATGCCATGGCTAAACAGGTTTATCCCGGTTTGGACAAAAAGGTTTTCCTTGAGTACGCAAAAAAAACGGCTTATAAGAATTCTTTCGTAAAAAACGGGAGATCTTATACTGTGAATTATTTCGTTAATCCCGAAAAGCTTATAAAAACATTGCGCGAAAAACACCGGGCCGAGGGGAAGGAAGCCGGGAAATAATAATTTATTCTTTTAGTTTTTTCATTGACGGTTTGGAAAGTCCGGCAAAACTTTCTTTCTCCGCTGATATATGCTGAAGAGAATAATTTCCGTTTTGTATAATTATATGTGATGCGTGGAGATATTCCCCTCGTTTTCGGATAAGCGAATTAGCGGTTAGGATTTGTCTTTATGAAATATCACTTGGAAGAAAAATATTCACTTTTCGGTTTGAAATCTAAACTCAGATATTCTAAATTAGGGAAGAAGATATTTGACTGTTATTGGCGTTCTCCGGCTTCCGAAGTCGTTTATAATATAATGGACAGGCTGGAGCTTACCGACGGGGCGCACGAGAGGAAAATGAAAGGGGCCGGCCTGGTAAAAGAACTGGGTAAAAGCAAAGAATTCTTTTTTGAAAATCTCCGGCGTATAGATTATATAACGGAAAAACTGGCCGACGCGAAGTCAAAAGAAGTTTTCAGAAAAGCTATAAGATACAGATATACTCTCGATATAAAAGACAGACCGGATTTCTGTATACACGACCAGTATTTCCCGAAGGGAATAATTGATCTCGGCGATGAAGAGGTTTTTGTGGATTGCGGGGCTTATACCGGGGATATATGCCGTTCTTTCGTTAAGAATACTCGCGGGCGGTATAAAAAAATAGTGGCTTTCGAACCTGACGTGGAGAACAGTAAAAATATTAATTTTCAGCGCTGTAAGGTAATAGAGGCCGGAGTATGGGAAAAAGAAGGAAATCAAAAATTTACGTTTTTAAATCATATCGGTTCCGCGAAATTGAAAGATACGGAAGCGCTAGGCCAGTGTCATTTCGAAAGCAATATAGAGGATTTTGATATAAAAGTACAGTCCATAGACGGCACTCCGGACTGCGCCGACGCCACTTTTATAAAAATGGATATAGAAGGGGCGGAGATGGCGGCTCTCCGCGGAGCCAGGAAAACTATACTCCGCAACAGACCTAAATTGGCGATATGCATTTATCATAATGACGAAGATATGCTCCGTATCCCGGAATGGATTATAAATCTGAAACTTGGGTATAAGCTGTATATAAGGCATCATTTCGGAAGCAGGTATGAAACGGTTTTATACGCCGTTTGAGCGGCGTTTTGAGCGGCGTAGTGTAATTTATCAAGATACGGGACAATTTCCGTTTTGTATAATTATATATATCAGCGAAAACTGTATTTAAAGAAGGTGGCTATATGATTCTTCTCGAAGGCAAAACTCTTTCCAGGCAGATCCTGGCGGATACGGCCCTGCGCGCAGGCGGTATAGCAGCCCGGCGCGGCCGCAGGCCTAAACTGGCTATAATAAATTATTACCCTGATTCCGCTTCCGCCGTTTATGTGAGGAACAAAGTTTCCGCCTGTAAGAAAGCCGGCATAGACACTCAGATATATGTGCCGCCGGAATCTGACGGATACGCCGGGTTCAGGGAACTGGTCTCGCGGCTCGGCAGCGACTCCGGCACGGACGCTATTATGATAGAGCGTCCTCTTCCCGCCGGTTTCGACCGTCCGGAGATATGGGATATTCTTCCTTACAGAAAAGATCCGGACGGACTTTCCACCGTGAACGCCGGGCGTCTGTTCACGGCCAGGAGATTTTCCGATATCAGTTCAGGAGATTTTTTCGCGCCCTGCACGGCGCTTGCGGTCATGCGCATACTCGCTTTTTATAAGTATGAACTTAAGGGAAAGAAAATAGCCGTCGTCGGACGCTCCAATATAGTCGGAAAGCCGCTGGCGCTCATGCTGACTGCCGCCGATGCCACCGTGACAGTTTGCCATACCAGGACGACCGGCCTTGCGGAAACGCTTGGAAATTCCGACATTATAGTGTCGGCTGCGGGCCGCGCGCGCATGCTCGGTGCGGAGCTTATCCCGGAAGGAGCTGTGGTTATCGACGTCGGCACTAATATCGATGAGGACGGGAAGATGTGCGGCGATGTGGATTTCGCCGGGGTGAAGGACAGAGTGTCCGCTGTCACTCCGGTCCCCGGAGGCGTTGGGCCGGTAACCAAGGCTCTTCTGCTAGAGGCCGCAGTCAGAGCCGCGGAAATGAATTTATAGGAGGGATATAATGAAAAAAATTTATTTTTTCTTCGCCGGGGTATTCTTGTTCTCGGCTCTTTTGATGCCGGCGTTTCCCGTAAAGGCCCAGGATATAACTTTAGACGATTCCGATATCAACGGAGACAGTTCAGAGACAGAAACTCAGGAAGGGGGGGAACAGAAAGCCCCGCCTTCTAAAGATGATTCGCAGAAAAAAAACACTTCTGAAAAGAAAAAGTCTACTTCAAAGAAAAAGACCTCGTCCAAAAAGAAGAGCGGGTCTGCGTCTAAAACTAAAAAAACGTCGAAATCAAAAAAGACTTCGGCGAAAAGCACGAAAAAGAGTTCTTCCGGACAAAACGCTAAATCAGCGTCTTCTAAGAGTTCCAAGAAAAAAACGACAAAGAAAAATTCTTTTTCTTATGCGACCGCGGATTATTCTTTTAAAACGGACGATTCTTCCGCTTCTGTATACCGGTTCACGAAGGACGGGGACCCTATCCTGTCGTCCAAGACAGGTTCCGGGAAACTGAAATAGGATATTAGGTATATTATGCCGGATCTGCTCGTAAAACTTTATAATATTCCCTCTTCTTTTTCCGTTTTATCGGAACTCGGTGAAAAAGGTATAACGGTCCGCCGCGCGATAGGCCCGGAAAAAAACGCGGTGGTTTCATGGGTCTATGAAAAATTTTCCGATTCCTGGGCTTCCGAATGTTCCGTGGCGATGTCCGCTTTGCCTTCTTCCTGTTTTCTGGCTTTGAAAGACGGAGAGATCCTCGGCTTCGCCTGTTACGATTCAACTGCGAAAGGTTTTTTCGGTCCTACGGGAGTCGACTTGAGATACCGGGGGCTGGGAATAGGGCGGGCTCTGCTGCTGCGGACGATGGAAGCTCTTTTCGAGGCGGGTTACGCTTATGCCGTTATAGGATGGGCCGGTCCGGTGGAATTTTACCGCAAGGCCGTAGGGGCTACGGTGATAGAAGACTCCGAGCCAGGTATCTACCGCGGGCTCGTAAAGAAAAAGAAGCCCTGAAGATGGAGCAGTGTTTACCGCCGGATGGGATAAGGATCATAGGCGTGCTGGAGTCCTGTTTTCAGGAAAAGTTCGGCACGCCGCGTCAGCCGCAACTCGTCCCCGGGGCTTATGCTAAGCTTAAAATAAAGCCGGAGTATCATCCGGAACATTCTCTCTGCGGGCTTTCCGGTTTCTCGCACGTTTGGCTGCTGTTCTGGTTCCATCTGGCCACCAATAAATCGTTCAGACCGAAGATACATCCTCCCAGACTTAAGGGGGGAAAAATGGGGATTTTCGCCACCCGCTCCCCGCACCGCCCCAATCCTATCGGGCTTTCGCTAGCCAAGCTGGAGAAAATAGAGGGGGACACTATTTTTCTTTCCGGTATAGACCTTGTGAACGGGACCCCGGTGCTCGACGTTAAACCTTATCTTCCTTTATGGGACGGGGCGGAGAACGCCAGAACCGGCTGGGCGGAGGAAAACGTTTTTCCCGAACTTGAAGTTGAATTTACTGAAAAAGCGGAGGAAGATATAAAAGAAACCGGCGATGTATCGCTGCGCTCTTTGATCTCCGACACTTTAAGGCAGGATCCGCGCAACAGGCGCGACCGCTCGCAGATGGGCGAAAATCACGAGCTCGGTTTTTTTATATCTAATCACGATATACATTTCAGTGTCCGCGGCGGGAAAGCTACGGTTATAAGCGTCGAGACCGGGAAAACCTTCGTTAAAAAATTCAGACGGGGAAAGAATTCCCTTAAAGATTCTAAATGATAATGCCGGGAGATTTCAGCGGAAGCTTAGGCCGTTCTGGAAAAAACTGATTCCGGAAATATGGATAAGATTAGAAAGATAATAAACAGTTTCTCCGCCGGAGCCTTCTTCTTTTGGTCGGTGAACGCCGCGCTCATTACGACTGCAGCTTATTTCTTTATTCGGTACAGAATTACCGGCGATCCGGATCTTGACGGCTTCGGCTTTAATATGTTTTTCGGAATATCGAAAAGTTTCGAAGCTTCTGTTTTTCCTTTTATCAGACTGGTCGCTCTTATAATGAGGGACTTTGTTCCGGCCGGTCTTAAGTTCCTTAATTCCGCCCTGATAGTCTGTCCTCTTTTTCTTGGTTTTTCCCTGGCGGTTTCGCTTCGCTCTTTCCCGGCAGGGATAATAAGTTCGGCTTTTATTTTTTTTGTCCTCAAGTTGAAATATTTCGATCCGGAGCAGCTGTTGATAGCGTCGTCGGTTCTGGCTGTTCTGGCTGTGAGGCTCATACCGTTCAAAAATAGAAGAACCGGGCAGGTGTTTACGGCCGCTGCTCTCTGCGCCGCCCTTCAGACCAAAGGGATTACCGCTCCTTTCGTATTATTTATAGTTTTATACGGATACTTCAAAGGCGGGTTCAAGGCCGCGCTTACTTTAGGACATTTTAAAGAAAATTTTATAATTCCTTCCGCGGTGTTTTTTGTTTGTCTCGTGTGGGGTTTGGTCAATTTTAAGATCGGGAACGGTTTTATCTTTATCACGGAGAATCCGGCCAGGGCCGTATGCAATATAACCACCGGCGCCGCCGGTTTCGTGCAGACCATAGAAGGGGACGCGAGGAATCTGCTCGGGATCGGAGAATCTGAGAATCCCCTGCTTTGGGCGGTCGGCGAAACCGTATCGCATCCTCTGCGTTACGCCGGAGCCGTCTGCGGGAGATTTAAATACGCCGTTTTTTCTTCTTGCCCGGCGCTGAATCTCCTTCTTCTTTCCGGTTCTTTGTTAGGTCTGTGGTTTTTCCGCCGCGACGCGGAAAAATTTATAGTTGCGGTTTCGTCGCTTTATTTCGCGGGCGTTTATCTGCTTATGCCCGTGGAACTCAGATACTTTGTTCCGGCAGAATGCCTTATGAGCGTTGTCTGCGGGCTCCTTTTGTCCGGGTTCCCTGCTTCACGTAGTGCGGGCGGCTCTGAACGGAAGGCGGCCGGCTTTTATTTTTTTATAACCGGCTTTCCTCTGATTTTTTTGTGGTTCCTCAGTTTCGTTCTTTTTTCCGTCCTGCCTTTCCGTAAGGAATCTTGGGACGATATAGATTATATCAGCCGTCTTGCCGACAGATTCCCTCGCGTCGTATATATAAACGAACTGGCTGCTAATAAATATCTGGAGCGCGGCCTTCTGGACAAAGCCGGTGAGTATTACGGGAGGGTTTACCGGCTGGAAGGAAACGGGGGATATTACTGGCGGCTGCTCCAGATCGATTTTTTAAAAGGAAAGAGGATAGGGCGGGAAAAGCTGAATATTCCGCCCTGGCACGGCGATTATCTGTCTCTTCTTTATTATTCTCTAAGCGCTTACGCTCAAGGCGAAGATGAAGAGGGGAAAAAAGCGGCGGCATGCGCTTTCGATCTCTGCCTGCCGTCAAAGGTGTATCTGAGGGAACTGAAGACCGCCGAAGACGCGGGGAAACTGATAAAAATGAGACGCGGTCAGGCGGCTGAATGCGCGCGCTTTTTCAGAAAAGCCGCCGCCGGAACTTCAGCCCCTGCGGTAGCGGCGGAAATAGGCAGCGAAAAACGCTGGACAGTTTATTTAGAAAATGAACTGAAGAAAAACTGTACCGGGAATATCATGTCCGACAAATGTCTGCTCAATAAGGAAAACAGCGTTCCGGAATCATGCGAGGAATGGGGAAATGACGTCGATTTCCGTTCGGACGGTTTTCGCCCGAGGGATTATTTCTTAGTTAATTTCGATTCCGATTACAGGTTCGATCTGCTGCCTGAAAAAATAAGAAAAAGGTATAATAGTTGTCTCAACGGGCCTGTGGACAGCCGACATCTCGAAGAGGATATAAGAATCTGCCTTAAGTCCGCCGGAGATATGAAGGGGCGTATGAAGCCCGGCATAGAAAGTTACGTTTACGAACTTTACTGGCATATTTCCCATCTGATGTATATGGGCGGACGCGAAGAAGAATCCAGAAAATTTCTGGGTTATATAATTTCGGGGGATTTCGGCGCTGAGTATAAGAAAAATGCCGGAGAATTTTTGAGATATATAGATGAAAATAAGCAAAAAAACAATCAATCTGTTCCTGACGAGATATAATTATATAATCAGCGCTAATATTATCGCGGCGGCGATTATAGTTTTTGCTTTCTTCGCCTTGTCTTCTTATCCTTTCAGAGCTGACGATAATTATATCTTCATGGGTTTAGAGTGGCTCTTCGCCGCGAAAAGTCATTTCTTCAATAATTATTTCTACCCTTTTTACACGGTGAGCGCGGCTGTGATAGAATACTGCCTGAATTCAGCGGCGGTGAAGGGTTTTTTCTGTGTTGTTCCGCTTGTTCTTTCATTTGTTCTGGCATGGAGATACAGGTCGCTCCGGGCCGGGATCTTCGCGCTTGCGATTTCCGCTTTCGCGGCTTTTCATTCGATAGCGGACACGGCCTATCATATAGATATAGAGGAATTTCTGATATCTGATTCCCTTCTTGTTTTTCTCTGCGCCTTCTCTTTGGATCTCCGCGGGAAAATTTTTAAAGGCTGTCTGCTCGGCCTCTTCCTGCTTGTCTGTATGCAGAGCAAGGGGGTCCTGTTTCCTCTGGTCTTCATATTGACGGCTTACTCGGTGTTTACGGACGGATTCGGACGTGAGGCTCTGCTTAAGAACTTAAAGACGGCCTCTTTTATGCTTATTATAGTTATCGCCGGTGTGCTTCTGTGGGGGAGTTCTAATTATTCCTCCGGCCACGGCTTTCTCTCTTTTACCGAAAATTCACGCAGGAGCCGCGAGAACATATGCACCGGAGCTCTCGGTTTCGTAAAGACAATAGAGGGAGATTACGACGCTTCGGTGCTTTGTCCTAAAGCCGGGGATAATATATTTTTGTGGGCGGCGGGGGAAACATTCCGGCATCCGTTCCGTTTTGTTTCCTCAGTCCTGCTGAGGCTGGATTATATTTTTCTCGGCCGCAGTAATTCTGTTTTTAATTTTGTCCTGCTTTTTCTTTTTTGCGTGTTTTTTATCAGGTTCAGGAAAGACGCGAAGAAAGTCCCGCTCTGTATAGCTTTTTTTTATTATACCGGGATACATCTCCTCATGCCGGTGGAACCCAGATATCTTATCCCGGTATGGTTCATGGGGAGCGTGGCGGCCGGGATAGTTACGGACGGAATAGTTTTCGGGGGCGGAGCGGACGAGTCCCGTGAGGGCTGCGTTTTATGTCAGAAACTGTATTTTTCCGCCGCCGCTTTCCCTGTTCTGGCCCTCTGGCTCTTAAGTTTCGTCGCCATGGTTTCTTATCCTTTCCGTCTGTCGGACGGCAATGCCGCCAGATATCTTAAATTTTTTCCGAATAATGTTTTTCTGCTGTCTCAGGCCGCCGCGGGAGAGGCTGCCGCCGGACATTTTGACGCCGCTTTCGCTTATATGGAAAGGGTGCCGGCGGAAGGCCGTGATTTCTGGCCTGAATATTACAGAGAAACCGCCAGACTGTCTTTTCTCTCGCGGCGTGCCGCCGACGATAAGACATTGTCTCATCTTCTCGTTTCCGAACATAATGAGCATTCCGTTATGATATACCAGGCCCTTAATTACATAGAGACTTCCGCCACCCCTCTGAAAGCCAGGGACATGCTTTCCTGCGCCCTCCAGTACTGTATGCAGCGGACTTCTATGATCAGAGATATAAAAACTAAAGAAGAAGCGGATAAACTTTTGCTTCTGAGGCGTGACAGGGCGGGAAAATGTATAAACGAAGTTTTCAACAGCTTTTCTTCTTCCGGCTTTACTGAAAAAAGGAGAAAAGCCCTTTCAGCCAGACTGAAAAAATATTTTCCGGATCTTCTGACCGGCGACGCTCTGTTCGGCGTTTATACCCAGGCCCAGAAACCTTCCTGCGATCTTGACCCTCTGGGCAAGGAATGTCTTCTCTCCGATTCCAATATTTATCCTAAAGTCTGCGCGGGCGTTCTGAGAGCCGGCAATATGAAACTCAGGCAATAAACATCAATTTTCCGAAGAACATGGCCACGCCGATTATTATAAGGAGTGCGCCGACGGCTTTTTCAAGATATACGGTCCCGGTTCTGAACCTTGCCATGAAACCGAAAAATCTGGCCGTGAAAAAAGCGGCCAGAAGAAAAGGCACCGCCATGCCGGCGGAATAACATAGCAAAAGAAAAACGCCTTGCGCTACTGTGCCGTTCACAGCTGCCAGCGACAGTATGCTTCCAAGCACCGGTCCTATGCACGGAGACCAGCCTGCCGCGAAAGCGGACCCTATGAGAAAAGCGCTGATATTCGTTCCGCCCTCAGAGCGGAACTGAAGGCGTTTTTCATAGTTCAGGAAAAATATATTCATTATTCCGGTCACATGCAGTCCGAACAGCACCATAAGCGCGCCGCACAGCCTCATCAGCAGAGTTTTATGCGTCATCAGAAGGTGTCCCAGGGAGGAAGCCGTGGCTCCCATCAGGGCGAAGACGACAGAGAATCCGAAAATAAAAAAAACCGCTTTTATTATTATTTTTTTAGAAACGGCTTTCCCCGGATTGTTGAATATTTCTTTTGCCGACAGACCTGAGATCAGCGACAGATACCCCGGGAAAAGAGGAAGCACGCAGGGGGTGAAACAGGTCAGTATGCCGGCGCCGAAAGCCGTTATCGCGGAACCCATTTCTATTCCGCTCCCGTTATTATTTTTATGCCGGCGCGGTTGATTTTCGGCCAGCGCGCCTCTTCGGCCTGTTTCAGGCATTTTTCGAATACGCCGCGTCCCCTGAGTATTATTTCGCAGGCTTCTCTCACCGCTCCGTAGCCGCCAGCTAGCCCTGTCGTGTAATGGGCCGCTTCTTTCGCTTCCGGTCTGGCATTGGACGGAGCGAAGGCAAGACCGGCCGCCTTCATTGCCGGGATATCAGTCCAGTCGTCACCCATATAGGCCACGTTCTCCATTGAAAATCCTTTCTCTTTTATTATCGCCTTGAGCGGAGCAAGTTTCGAAACGAAGCCCTGGTACACACAGCTCATGCCCAGACTTTCCGCTCTGGTCACTGAAGCTTCGGAGACCCTGCCGGTTATAAGACCTGTCATTATGCCGAACTGGTTCAGCAGTCTCAGTCCTATTCCGTCAAGCGAGCAGAAGCCTTTCGTTTCCGTCATTCCCTTCCCGTCAGATCTGGGTACGAAAAAAATCCGGCCGTCGGTGAGAACTCCGTCCACGTCCATAAGGAAAACCTTTATCTTATACGCTTTTTCAAAAATTATATTCTCCGCCATATTCTGTTCCGCCTTTAACATATATTTTATTATAAATGCCTTTAAGGTGTAAGGAAGTTTTTGAGACTTTAGACCCATTGCAAAAACGGTTTTATTTGTTATACTATTAGTAGCGTACGCGCTTATAGTTTAGTTTTAGAGGAGAATTATGAAAAACATCAAAAAAATATTCAGCGTGATTTTAGCCGCGGTTTTGATCCCCGCCTTATTCGTGTTCCTTAAAGCGGCTGACAATACCGCTACTGCGCAGACAAAGCAGGATGTCAAGAAAGTTACTGCCGTGGACTCTTTGATACAGGAATCGGGCAGTCAGGCCGTTGCGGCTTCCAAACTTCAGATTTCGGAAGCTGTTCCCGCGGATACCCGCGCCCAGGCGGCTGCGCCTAAACCGGGAAAAGACATAACTCCTAAGATAGAAGACCAGAACAGGGTTACCGCCATACTCGAACTCGTTGGAAAAGTGTACAGAGGGGAATCCTTCCAGTATTCGCACGACGGCATAGTGTTCAAGAATAAAGAGAACGTCCTTCCGGCCATGCCGAACGGTTACTATCACGAATACACTCTGCTTCCGGACGGCAAATATCCGTCTTCCGTTACGATAGGCGGAAAAGTTTACAATATGGGGCAGAAACTCGGTAAACGCGGCTGCGAACGCATAATAATAGGCGGCGGCGAGAAGATATATTATACCATGGACCATTACGCCACTTTCGTTGAGCTGAAAATGGTATACTGATACCCGATGGCGGCTTTTTTTACAAAAAGTTCTGAAGAGGAGACGGAGCGTTTATATCCGTCTCCGCTTTATTTGAGGGCAGTTCTGGACGCCTCGAAGGCGGGAACCAAGAGCGATTTCCTGAAGAACGCCGGGGCTGCTTTCGGCTTCCCGGAGAGTTATGTGGCGAACTGGGACGCTTTCCTTGATTGTCTGCGGTCTCTTTATGAAGAAAATCCGCGGAAGGGATATGTTATGGCAGTCAAGAATTCTTCCGGGCTTTTGGCTGAAGAGCCAGAGGAGTTCGAAAATTTAGAGGATGTGTTCAAGGACGCCGACGAATGTCTGCGGGCCGACGGAGCTTTCCTTAAGGTTTTATATTGGGACTGAACAGAATATGAAAGAGAGCGGCGTTAAGCGCGATTGGGAAGTATTGGAGAAAGCAGGCCTCGAAGAGGGCCTTAAACTGATAGACGGCATGGATTCCGTGAACGCGGTGGACGACAATAACGAGATAGCCCTCGGTTGCGCCTGCTGGAACAGCGATAAAGCCGCCGCCCTGGCCTTTATAGACCGGCTCTTAAGCCGCGGAGCGGATATAAACGCCGTGAATTCCGTCTCGGAGCCGCCGTTGAGATATGCCTGCGAGAATCCGGATAAAAGCACCGCTTTCGCATTAATAGAAAAATTATTTTCATGCGGGGCGGGGCTCGGCGGAAGAAAGACGCCTGAGAAACTTCTGGAATTCGCCTGCGGGTATCCGGACGAGGATTCGGCCGTCAGGCTCCTTGACACTCTTGCGGAAAAAGGCATGGATTTTAATTCTCCCGACGAGAGCGGCCGTACGCCCTTTATGTATCTCTGTTCTAACCCAGTTTCCGCGACGGCGCTGGCGCTGGCTTATAAGTTCGCCGAACTCGGAGTGAATCCGGCCGCCAAAGACGGCGCTGGCCGCGACGTTTTTTATTATATCGACGAAGAGCGCCCAGCTGGCGCGGAACTGAAGAAATTTTTTACCGACCTCATAAATAAATGATATCCAGATATCGGCGTCCGCCACGCGGGCGCAGGTTTACAATATATCCGAAAACTTGTTATAATATAAAGAAGTTCTAATCCTGGTAGTCCCCGCAGGATCATATCAAAGGGGATAAACCGCTTTTTTAGCGGGCTACTAAATAAAAGGAGCCAAAATTATGGCAACATTAACAAAAGATCAGATAATCGACGCTATTTCCACATATACTATTATGGAACTGGCCGACCTCGTGAAAGGTATCGAAGAGAAATTCGGTGTGAAAGCCGCTCCCGTGGGCGTGGCCGTAGCCGCCGGCGCCGCTGCTCCGGCTGCCGAAGAAAAGACTGAATTTACAGTGGTCCTCGAAGGGCTTTCCGACGCTACGAAGAAGATCAGCGTCATTAAAGCCGTCCGCGAGATCACCGGACTCGGACTGAAAGAGTCAAAAGATATGGTCGAAGGCGCGCCTAAGAACGTAAAAGCCGACCTTGACAAGAAAGCCGCTGAAGAGCTTAAAGCGAAGCTCGAAGCCGCCGGCGCCAAAGTCGCGTTGAAATAAGTCGTTTTTATCTTACCGCCGCGGGAAACCGCGGCGGAGATTAGAATATTGTCGGAGTGATTTTTGCGGCGAGTCTTAAGAAACGCGTTGGACTTCCGGAATAAAAATTAAAACAAGATTTTCGAGTGTGCCTATTTATATTAGTAGTGTTATTTTTACCGTTTGAGATATATCATCCCTCCTTTTTGTCAAGCAAGGGGGGCTTAGCTATTTATAGGTACGCGCGCTTATAATAACAGCCCAGAGGTAACAAATGAGACAGTTAAACTTCTCCAAAATCGGACAGGTTATAGAAATGCCTGACTTGCTGAGTATGCAGAAGCAATCCTTTAACTGGTTCCTTCAGCCGGACACCACGGTGGAGGAAAGACAGGGACAGGGATTGCAGGCTGCGTTCACCGAGGTTTTCCCAATAGAGAGTGCAGACGGTTCGATGAGAATGGACTTCATTAAATATGAACTCGGAGAGCCAAGATACAGAAGTGTGGAAGAAGCGCTTGCCCGCGGCGGCAGTTACACGGCTCCGCTCAAAGCGTACCTATCCCTCAGCACCCGCCAGGTAAACGGGAAATTCAAGCAGGGAGCGGAGCAGGAAGTGATGCTGTGCGAACTCCCTCTGATGACGGAGACGGGCTCTTTTATCTTTAACGGCGCCGAGCGTATAGTCGTCAGTCAGCTGCACCGTTCGCCGGGCATTATTTTCGAGGCCGACGAAGAGAAGAAGCAGTCCGTGCTCGGTAAACCTCTGTATTTCGCCCGTATAATACCTTACCGCGGAGCCTGGATAGAGTTCGAGTTCGACACCGACAACGTTCTCTGGGTAAGGCTTGACCGCAAAAAAAAGATTTTAGCGACCACTTTCCTCAAGGCTGCCGGACTGGAGACCAATTCGGCCATACTCCAGACTTTCTACGAAAGCCAGGAAGTCGTCGTGTCTCACGAGAATTCCGCCAATATAGTCGGAAAATACGCCATAGAGGACATAGTGGATCCGAAGACAGGGATCATAATCTGGAACCTCGACGAAAAAAACATACAGCCTATCGATGAAAAGTTTTTCAATAAACTCATCGAGTGCGGAATCGAGAAAGTAAAACTCATAAAAGGCAATCCCAAAGAAGACAATCCGGGAATACTGCTGGCTCTGGAATCCAAATCGCTGCCTAAGAGCGCGAGCGACGCCAGATATGAAATTTATAAGAAAATGCGCGGGCAGGACTTCATAGTCAGCGAGCACGCGGAATCTTATCTGACCGACACTATTTTCGATCCGAAGCTGCGCCGTTACGATTTTTCCGTAGTCGGCCGTTATAAGGCGACGAGGAAACTCGGCAATCTTTACAAAAAACTCGCGGAGAAGAGCGCTTCCGGTCCGGTGCAGTTCCGTGACCTTTCGTCCGAAGATTTTTCTTCCGTGCGTTATATGTGTCTCGAAGACATAATCGTCACCATACAGTATCTGCTGGCCCTCAACACCGCCGATTTCAGCAATAAGAAGAATATCTGCTTCGGGCAGACTCTCGATTATTATCAGGTGGACGACATCGACCATCTCGGCAGCAGACGCGTGCGCTCCATCGGGGAACTTCTCGAGAACCAGATCCGCGTCGCCCTGGTGCAGATAGCCCGGGCGGCCCGCGACAAGATGAGCAAGGCTCTCGACAGGACGCCTACTCCCAGAACTCTGATAAACGGCACGCCTATCATCGCGATAATACGCAAATTCTTCGGCACCAGCCAGCTTTCGCAGTTCATGGACCAGATAAATCCTCTGGCCGAACTTACCCATAAACGCAGACTCTCGGCTCTGGGCCCCGGCGGTCTTAACCGCAAGAGAGCCGGCTTCGAGGTCCGCGACGTGCATTATACGCATTACGGACGCGTGTGCCCCATCGAGACCCCCGAAGGTCCGAATATCGGACTTATAGTTTCTCTGGCTTCTTACGCGAAAGTAAACCAGTACGGCCTCATAGAGACTCCTTACAGGCTCGTGAAGGACAGAAAGATCACTAACGAGGTCAGATATCTTTCGGCTTACGAAGAGGACGACAATTTCATCGCTCCGACGAGTTCTAATATAATAGCCAAGGGAAATAATAAGGAACTGGCTGAAGGAAAAGTTTACGGACGTTTTAAAGACGATTATATCTTCGTCGACGCGAAAGACGTGAAGTATATGGATATTTCGCCGTTGCAGGTCGTTTCTGTCTCCGCGGCTCTTATCCCTTTCCTTTCTCACGACGACGCGAACCGCGCCCTTATGGGCTGTAATATGCAGCGCCAGGCCGTTCCGCTTCTCGAAACGGAGGCGCCTCTCGTGGCTACCGGAATGGAAGCCGCGGTCGCAAGGGACAGCTGTTCCTGCGTCAAGGCCCGCCGCACCGGAGAAGTGATATATTCTTCCGGCGACACTATCGCCGTAAGACCCGAAGGCACGGACGAGACGGATCTGTATCATCTTATAAAGTTCCGCCGTTCCAATAATTCCACCTGCGTCAACCAGTACCCTCTGGTGCGCAGCGGCGACAAGATCAAGGCCGGCGATATAATAGCCGACGGCCCTTCCACGCAGAACGGACAGCTTGCTCTCGGAAAGAACATGCTCGTCGCTTTCATGACGTGGGAAGGATATAATTACGAGGACGCCATACTGATATCTGAAAAGATGGTGGAAGAAGACGCCCTCACTTCTATATTTATCGAGGAATTCGAGGCCGAGGCCAGAGACACCAAACTCGGACCGGAAGCCATCACCCGCGATATCCCGAACGTCGGAACCGATGCCCTGGAATATATTGATTCCGAAGGTGTCGTAATACCGGCCACCGTGGTGAAACCCAACGATATTCTGGTCTGCAAGGTTTCGCCGAAGGGCGAGGAACAGCAGATATCTCCGGAAGAAAGACTGCTGAAAGTCATCTTCGGAAAGAAAGCCGACGACGTTACGGACACTTCTTTAAGGGTTCCTCCCGGCACTAGCGGCAAGGTGATAGGAACGAGGGTCTTCGTCCGCAGAGAAAAGCTTTCCAAGATAGAAGAAGCTACGAGAATAGAAGAACTCGAATCAGAGCGCGACGCCGCCCTCGAGGCGATAAAATCGTTCAAAAAAGAGACCAAGGCCTCCGGCAAGGACAACAGTTCTTTCTGTTCTCTTATGGAAAAAGAGATAAAGGACAAGTGCGCCCACGAGAAAGAAATGCTCAAGAACGCGGCTGAACTGCCTGTTACGGTAAACAAGGTCGTAAAGGTATACATAGCCGTCAAACGCCGTCTTCAGGTCGGCGACAAGCTTTCCGGACGTCACGGAAATAAGGGCGTCGTGGCGAGAATACTGCCGCGGGAGGACATGCCTTATCTGCCCGACGGCACCCCGGTTGACATAGTTCTGTCTCCGCTCGGTGTGCCTTCGCGTATGAACATAGGCCAGCTGCTGGAGACCATGCTCGGATGGGCCGGCCACCACCTGGACACCCAAATGATAGGCCCCGTTTTCGACGCCGCTGTGGAAGACAATAAGACCTACTGGGATTACTGGCAGAAGGAACACGGCAAGACGCGCGGTCAGATTACCGTAGACGATATAATAAACGACGTAAATAAATCTGGCGCTTCGCCGCGTCCCGGAGTCATACAGATGGTGCAGCTCGCTAAAGACACTCTGCGCGGCAAGGGTGTCCCGGAAGAATATCTGCCCGACGATTACTGCCGTATAACTCTTTACGACGGCCGCACGGGTGAGCCCTTCCAGGAAAAGATCACCATCGGCTATATATACATCCTTAAACTGAATCATCTGGTGGAAGACAAAGTCCACGCCCGTTCTATAGGACCTTACAGTCTTATAACGAGGCAGCCTCTGGGCGGAAAAGCCCTTTTCGGCGGACAGCGTTTCGGAGAAATGGAAGTCTGGGCTCTGGAAGGATACGGGGCGGCCTACACCCTGCAGGAGATGCTGACTGTGAAATCCGACGATTTCACAGGGCGCTCGCAGATGTACGACGCCATAATGGATAAAAAGTTCCCGCCGCAGTCCGGCATGCCGGAATGTTTCAAGGTCCTGATAAAGGAACTGCAGGCTCTGGGGCTTGAAGTCGACCTGATCAACACCGCTCCTAAGATCGAAGGGGATACCCCGTCGGTTAAAGAAGCTCCTGTTATCGAGACCAAGACGAAAGAGACCGCCGAGAAGGCGGAAGCGGGGAGCAAAGCCTGATAAAAAACAGTCCTGCCCCCGGCTTAATTGCCGCGGGGCAGGAAGATAATACATTTACGGCGAATCTGGAGAGTAACAATTATGGAGATAATGGCTGAAGCGCAGCAGTTTTTCAACGGCGGAAAAACACAGAAGAAAAAATCCAAAGATTTAGATTATGTGAATTTCGACTCTATTAAAATAGGCATAGCCAGCCCTCAGAGAATAAGACAGTGGTCTTACGGCGAGGTAAAGAAGCCGGAGACTATAAATTACCGAACCCTCAAACCGGAACGCGACGGGCTGCTCTGCGAGAGGATTTTCGGCCCCACCAAGGATTACGAGTGTTCCTGCGGAAAATCCAGGGGTATAAAATATAAGGGCGTGGTGTGTATCTGCGGCGTGGAAGTGACCGAGTCCAGCGTGCGCCGCGAAAGAATGGGGCATATAGAACTTGCGTGCCCTGTGGCGCATATATGGTTCCTGCGTAAGACTCCGTCGAGAATAGGTATTATACTCGACATGCGTCCCACGGATCTGGAAAAAGTGGTTTATTACGCGGCCTATGTAGTCCTCGAGGATACGAAAGATCCCGTGACAGGCCGTGTGGAATATAAACGCGGGCAGGTCTTCAACGAATCCGAACTTGCGGAAGTTAAGAGAAAATATCCGCGCATCAATGTCGGCATAGGCGCAAGCGCAATACGGCAGCTGCTGGAGACCATCGACGTCAAGGCCGAGATGCAGAAGATAGAGAAGGATATTCCTAATATCCAGAACGAATCCGACCGCGCGAAAGCAGTAAAGAGAATGAAGATGCTGGAAGGATTCATAGCCAGCGACAATAAACCCGAGTGGATGATACTTACGGTTCTTCCGGTGCTTCCGCCGGATCTGCGTCCTCTGGTTCCGCTCGAAGGCGGAAGATTCGCCACTTCTGACCTTAACGATCTTTACCGCCGCATCATAAACCGCAATAACAGGCTGAAACATATAGAAGCCCTCAGAGCTCCCCAGGTGATGATATACAATGAGAAGCGTCTGCTTCAGGAAGCCGTCGACGCTCTTATTGAAAACGGAGCCCGCGGGAAAGTGGTGCTCGGCGCCGCCAACAGGCCGCTGAAGTCGCTTTCCGACACGCTTAAGGGTAAACAGGGACGTTTCCGCCAGAATCTGCTCGGGAAAAGAGTAGATTATTCCGGACGTTCCGTCATTGTCGTCGGTCCGCACCTTAAACTTAATCAGTGCGGTCTGCCGAAATGGATGGCGCTCGAGCTTTTTAAACCTTTCGTGATGGCCGAGCTGACTGACGAGCGCAATCAGTGGAAGCTGTCGAGCAAGCTGGCCAAGAAAAAAATTGAAAATCCGGACGCGGAAGTTTACGACGTGCTGGAACAGGTCACCAAGAAACATCCTGTTCTGCTGAACCGCGCCCCTACTCTGCACCGCTTAGGAATTCAGGCTTTCGAACCCGTGCTGACCGAGGGTCTGGCGATACAGCTTCATCCTCTGACCTGCGCGGCCTTCAACGCCGACTTCGACGGAGACCAGATGGCCGTTCACGTTCCTATCTCGCAGGAAGCGCAGATGGAAGCCAGAATGCTTATGATGGCCACGAACAATATTCTGTCGCCGGCCAGCGGCAAGCCTATGGCCACTCCTTCCAAAGATATGGTGCTCGGTATAAACTATATAACCAAAATGAAAAACGGGGAAGTCGGAACCGGGATGTTCTTCGGCGACGTTGAAGAGGCTCTTTCCGCTTATAATTTCGGTAAGGTCGCACTTCACGCTCCTATAAAAGTGGACGGTATAAACGAGATCGGCGCGGCCAAGTCGGTCGATTTCGACAAGGAGAAGGACTGCTGGAAACCTTCCGGCGAGTGGAAAGATTTCACAAGCGTGGGCCGTCTTATATTCCTCGGGATCCTTCCCGACGGTATGTCTCTGGAAGAGAAAAAGAAATACAACAGACTGATAGGGAAAAAGGACCTTGCGAAACTGGTGGACGACTGTTATAAGAATCCGGCGATAGGACATGCCGCGACAGTTAAGCTTCTGGACAGAGTCATGAATATGGGTTTCCATTACAGCACTGTTTCCGGACTTTCCATCTCCATAGCCGATATGCTTGTTCCTTCGAATAAGCAGGAACTTATAGATAAGGCCAAAAAAAAGGTTTCGAATATAAACGAGCAGTTCGAAGAAGGCGTCATAACCGACAACGAGCGCTATAACAATATCATCGATATATGGACTAAAGTGACCGACCGCGTCGCTGACGGTATGGAAAAGGCCATGAAAGAGCAGGATATGATGCCTTACGAATCCGGAAAGCAGCGTTTTAACTCCGTGTTCATGATGGCCGATTCCGGCGCCCGCGGTAACAGGCAGCAGGTAAGACAGCTCGCCGGTATGCGCGGACTTATGGCCAAGCCGCAGAAGAAACTGACCGGCGGTCAGGGTGAAATTATCGAGAATCCTATTCTTTCTAATTTCCGCGAGGGACTGTCCGTTCTGGATTATTTCATATCGACGCACGGCGGAAGAAAAGGTCTTTCCGACACCGCGCTCAAAACGGCCGACGCAGGGTACCTTACGCGCCGTCTGGTGGACGTCGGGCATAACGTAGTCATTACGGAAGACGACTGCGGAACGGAGAATTTCGTGGAGCAGACCGCGCTTATAAGCGGCGACGAAATAATAGAGACGCTGAGCGACAGGATAACGGGCCGCGTATCTGCGGAGACCGTCAAAGACCCTTCGTCCGACGCTGTTATAGTGAAAAGCGGCGACATAGTGACCCCGGAGGCCGCGGCGGAGATAGAAAAAGCCAATATAAAATCTGTAAAGGTGCGCAGCGTGCTCACCTGCGAAAGCGAAAACGGCATATGCGCTAAGTGCTACGGTCAGAATCTCGCCACCGGTTATCTGGTGGAACCGGGCGAGGCAGTCGGAATAATCGCGGCGCAGTCTATCGGCGAACCGGGAACGCAGCTCACTCTGAGAACTTTCCATATCGGCGGCGCCGCTTCCGTGGAAGGGGGAAGCAAAGAACTTCTCATGCCTTTCGACGGAAAAGTTAAATTTGATAATCTTACCTGTGTGAAGAACAGGGACGGCATGTCCGTTTCCGTAGGACGCGGAACGAAGGTAACCCTTATTCCGTCCGATCCGAAACAGCTGTCAGTGACTCACGACATCGTATACGGCGCCAAGATCCTGATCTGCGACGAAAGTCAGACTCTCAAGAAAGGAACCGCCGTGGCTTCCGACTGGAATCCGAAAGAAGTTTCTTCGGTTCCTTTCATCGCCGAACACAAAGGCAATGTCAGATGGCTCGACATTACGGAAGGAAAGACGCTGCAGAGAGAGCGCGATAAAGTCACAGGCGTGGTTGAGAATAAGATTATTCAGCAGCGCGGAGTAAAACGCAACCCGCGCATTACCATAGAGACGGAAGACGGGCATATAGAACAGTCCATCAGTCTTCCTGTCGACACGGTAATACTGGTTGATCCCGGTGACGCGGTGGAGGCCGGCGATATAATAGCCAGCGTCAGCCGCGACGTTAATAAAACTAAAGATATCACCGGCGGTCTTCCCCGCGTAGCCGAACTCTTCGAAGTACGCAAGCCGAAGAGCGTGGCGGTTATATCTAAGATTTCGGGTACAGTAAGTCTCGGCACGACACCCAAGGGTCTTGTTGAAGTTTCCGTGAAAAACGACGAAACAGGGCAGGTGGAATCCTATGCTATCCCTTACGGCAAACATTTGACCGTTTACGAGGGAGACAGAGTAGAAGTGGGAGAGGCTCTTACCGATGGTTCTGTGGATATGCATGACCTGCTGGAGGTTAAAGGCGTAAAAGATGTGCAGAACTATATCGTTAACGCTATTCAGGAGGTTTACAGACTCCAGGGCGTTAACATCAATGACAAATACATAGAGATAGTTGTGCGTCAGATGTTGTCCAATGTCAGGGTCGTAGATCCGGCCGGCACAACCCTGCTTAAAGGCGAAATAGTTCACAGGAACATATTCCGCAGGGAGAACGAAGCCGCGATAAAAGCAAGAAAGTCTCCGGCTAAAGCGGAGCCGGTGCTTTTAGGAATCACGAAGGCCGCTCTCGCTTCCGAGTCTTTCATCTCGGCTGCCAGTTTCCAGGAAACGACGAGAGTGCTTACGGACGCGGCCACTACCGGCAAGGTGGACTATTTAAAAGGTCTTAAAGAAAATGTTATAATAGGACATCTAGTGCCTGCAGGAAGCGGATACGCGACGCGCATGCTTTCAGAACAGGAGAAACATAAGTAAGGAGTCAGTTTATGTCAACAATAAACCAGCTAATCAGACACGGAAGGCAGTCGCTGAACAAGTTCAGCAAAGCCCCGGCTCTGATGTCGTGCCCTCAGCGCCGCGGAGTTTGTACAAGGGTGTACACAACAACCCCCAAGAAACCTAATTCCGCGCTTCGCAAAGTCGCCCGTGTTAAGCTAACTTCCAAACTGGAAGTCACGGCTTATATTCCGGGAGAAGGACACAATTTACAGGAACATTCAATCGTGATGGTGCGCGGGGGACGTGTTAAAGATCTCCCCGGCGTGCGCTATCATATCATCCGCGGTGCTCTTGATGCATCAGGCGTTGAAAACAGAAAGCAGGGCCGTTCGCTTTATGGAGCGAAACGTCCGAAAGCTGCTAAAAAATAATTATAAGGACAGGAATTAGAATATGCCTAGAAAAGGTTTGAGACCCCGCGAAAGAAGAGGTTTGCCGGCTCCGGATCATAAATTTAATTCGGTGCTGATTTCCCGCTTCGTCAACAGGATGAACTTTGAGGGGAAAAAGACGGTCGGCGAGCGCATAGTTTACGAAGCGCTTAATATAGTGCAGGAAAAAGCCAAGGACGAAGCTCTGACGGTTTTTACGAAAGCTATAGAAAACGTCCGTCCTCTCGTCGAAGTTAAGGCCCGCCGCGTGGGAGGAGCCAATTATCAGGTTCCCATAGAGGTTCGCCCGATGCGCTCGACGACGCTCGCGATGCGCTGGATACTCGAAGCCGCGCGTTCCCGCAAGGGCCGCCCGATGGCTGAACAGCTCGCGGAAGAGATCCTTCTCGCTTACAATAAAGAAGGAGCCGCTTTCAAGAAGCGCGAAGATACTCACAGAATGGCCGAAGCCAACAGGGCTTTCGCTCATTACCGCTGGTAATCTGAACACAATTAAGACAAGCGTACCCGTAAGCTTCCATAATTCCTTATGGAAGCTGCCGGGTTAAAAAATTATATAAACCTTTAAGGAAATTATGGCTCAAATAGATCTTCATAAAGTACGCAACACTGGTATCATCGCCCATATAGACGCGGGCAAGACCACGACCAGCGAGCGTATTCTTTACTATACAGGAAAATCCCATAAAATAGGCGAAGTTCACGAGGGCGCGACAGTCACGGACTGGATGCCCCAGGAACGGGAGCGCGGTATCACTATCACCGCCGCCGCCATTTCTACTAAATGGAAGGGGTATACAATCAATATAATCGATACTCCCGGACACGTCGATTTCACGGCTGAAGTCGAGCGTTCCCTCCGCGTCCTCGACGGCGCGGTCACGGTTTTCGACGGTGTGCAGGGCGTGGAGCCCCAGTCCGAGACCGTGTGGCGCCAGGCCGACCGTTATCACGTTCCAAGAATCGCTTATGTGAACAAGATGGACAGAATCGGGGCGGACTTTTATATGTCGGCTCATTCCATAGTCGAAAAACTGGGCGCGAACGCCGCTCCGATACAGATTCCTATAGGTGTGACGGAAACTTTCGTGGGACTTGTGGATCTGCTGAAGATGAAAGCCGTTATATGGACGGGAGAGCATCTCGGCGCCGACTTCCACGAAGAGGAAATTCCTGCAGATCTGGTTGAGACAGCAAAAAAATATAAAGCCGAACTTATAGAAAAGCTGGCCGAAGTGGACGATAGCCTGATGGAGAAATATCTTTCCGGACAGACGGAATTCTCCATAGACGAACTCAAAGCGGCCATACGCCGCGCCACGATAGCCTGCAAATTCTTCCCGGTGCTCTGCGGTTCTTCGTATAAGAACAAAGGCGTGCAGCCGATGCTTGACGCCCTGGTAGATTATCTGCCTTCCCCGCTCGACGTTCCCGCCATCAAAGGCGTGGGCGAAGACGGAAAAGAAGAAGAAAGAGAAGCGGATCCGAACGCGCCGTTCAGCGCTCTGCTTTTTAAAATACAGCCGGACCCGTTCGTCGGAAAACTGACTTTCTTCCGCGTTTATTCCGGAACCCTGCGTCCCGGAGACACCGTTTATTTCGCCAGAAAAAAGACCACCGAACGTATCGGCCGTATCATAAGAATGCAGGCCAATAAGCGCGAGGAGATTAGCGAGATATGCGCCGGAGATATAGCCGCGACGGTGGCCGTAAAGAACGCCATTGTGGGCGACACGATATGCACTCCCGGACATTCAATAACTCTCGAAGGTATGAAATTCCCAGAGCCTGTAATCAACATCGCTATCGAACCTAAATCGAAGGACGATCAGGAAAAACTCGGAATAGCCCTCGGCCGTCTTGCCGAAGAGGATCAGACATTCCGTATCAAAACGGAAGAAGAGACCGGTCAGACCATCATCTGGGGAATGGGAGAACTGCACCTCGATATTATCGTCGACCGTCTGCGCCGTGAATTTAACGTTCAGGCCAATGTCGGACGTCCGCAGGTCGCCTACCGCGAATCGATCAGAAAAGCCGTGGAACAGGAAGGAAAATTCATCCGCCAGTCCGGCGGCCGCGGCCAGTACGGACATGTGTGGGTCAAAGTCGAACCGCAGGAACCAGGAAAAGGTTTCGAATTCGTGGACGCTATCAAACAGGGACGTATTCCGAAAGAATATATCCCGGCCGTTGAAAAAGGTATACGCGAATCTCTGGATTCGGGCGTTATGGCCGGTTTCCCGGTCGTGGACGTGAAAGCCACTCTGTTCGACGGATCGTTCCATGAGGTCGACTCCTCTGAAATGGCTTTCAAGATAGCCGGTTCAATGGCTTTTAAAGACGCCTGCAGAAAAGCCGATCCATTCCTGCTCGAACCTATAATGAAGGTGGAAGTAACTACTCCGGAAGCCAGCATGGGCGACGTTATAGGCGATCTTAACAGCCGCCGCGCGAAGATCACGAATATGGAGACCAAAGGCAATGCGAGACTCATATACGGTACAGTGCCTCTTTCCTCTATGTTCGGTTATGCCACCGACGTGCGTTCTATTTCACAGGGCCGCGCTTCATTCAGCATGGAGCCGAGCCACTACGAAGAAGTTCCTCCGAATATAGCGAAAGCTGTTGTGGAGAAACGCATGGAATCAGCCGCAAAGTAATAGTTGCATAAGCGGACGGAGACCTATTATACGGTTTCCGCCCGCTTTTGACATATAAGGAGTTCTAAAATGGCAAAAGAGAAGTTTGTAAGAACGAAACCGCATGTGAACGTAGGCACGATAGGCCACGTTGACCACGGTAAATCAACACTCACAGCCGCAATTCTGCAGGTACAGTCCGATAAAGGGCTGGCGGAGATAAAGTCATATGCAGATATCACGAAAGGCGGCACGGTGAGAGACGATTCAAAGACGGTGACGATAGCGGTATCGCACGTTGAGTACCAGACGCCGACGAGACATTACGCGCATATAGACTGCCCCGGACATGCCGACTATATAAAGAACATGATCACCGGCGCGGCGCAGATGGACGGAGCTATTCTGGTAGTGGCGGCGGACGCTGGTCCGATGCCGCAGACGAAGGAGCACGTGCTGCTCGCGAGACAGGTGAACGTGCCTAATCTGGTGGTATTCCTGAACAAATGCGATCTGGTGGACGACAAGGATCTGCTGGACCTGGTGGAAGAAGAAGTCAGGGATCTGCTGAAGAAATACGATTTTGACGGGGACAATATACCCGTGATCCGCGGGTCGGCGATGCTGGCTCTGCAGAAGGACACCGAGAGCGAGTACGGGGTGAAGGCGATAGAGAAGCTTATGGAAGCGCTCGACACGCACATACCGGAGCCGAAGAGAGAAGTGGACAAACCGTTTCTTATGGCCGTTGAAGACGTGTTCTCGATAACGGGACGCGGTACAGTGGCGACCGGAAGAGTGGAACGCGGCAAAGTGAAAGTGGGAGATCCGGTGGAGATAGTGGGACTCACAGAGAAACCGCTGGTGTCCGTGGCGACCGGAGTGGAGATGTTCCGGAAGATGCTGGATTACGCGGAAGCCGGAGACAATATAGGAGTGCTGCTGCGCGGAATCAATAAGGACCAGGTGGAGCGCGGACAGGTGCTGGCGGCGCCGAAATCAGTAACGCCGCATCACAAGTTCAAAGCCGAAGTTCTGATATTGACGAAAGACGAAGGCGGGAGACACACTCCGTTCTTCAACGGATACAAGCCTCAGTTCTATTTCAGGACGACAGACGTAACAGGGTCGGTGAAACTGAAAGACGGAGTAGAGATGATAATGCCTGGGGACCACGCGGAGATAACGGTGGAGCTTATCACGAAGGTTGCGATGGAGAAGAATCTCCGTTTCGCAATCCGCGAAGGCGGACACACAGTGGGCGCGGGCGTAGTCACTGAGATCGTCGAGTAATATTATGGCTGAAACAAAAAAATCAGAAGAGTTAACAAACGGTCAGCAGCATATTCGCATAAAGCTTAACGCTTACGATTACAGGCTGATTGACCAGTCGACGGCTAAAATAATAGAAGCCGCTAAACGTACGGGCGCTTTAATTGCGGGGCCGGTGCTTCTGCCGACGAAGATCCGCAAGTATACCGTAAACAGATCCGTGCATATCGACAAAAAATCGCGCGAGCAGTTCGAGATGCGTATCCACAAACGTCTGATCGAATTAGTAAGCCCGACGCAAAAGACGGTAGACGAACTTATGAGGCTCGATCTGCCAAGCGGAGTCGAAGTAGAGATAAAACTCTAATTCGCGAAGCCTAAAAAAAATCTTTTGCCAACACAGGCACTTTGAATATTCGGGTGCCTGTGTTTATTTTATACGGATTCTAAAAGTGTCCTTCTATGAAAGATAAAGAATATGCCGCAAAGCGGTATTCCGTATTCACGGAAAATATTACGCAGGATTTGCTCCTTTTTATTTTTTTCCTGCTGCTTACTTCGCTTTACAGGATCGCTTTCATATATTTATTCAGGGACGCTCTCCAGCCCGGAACTCCTTTTTCCGATATAGCGCTTACTCTTTGGTACGGATTCAGAATAAGTCTTAAGACCTCAGCCGCTTTTATTATACCGTCTTTTCTTCTGGGAACGGTCCTGAACCTTTTTTTACATAATTATAAGGCTTTCAGATTACGTTACGCCTGGGGCTGTTTTTCCGTTCTTGTTTTTTCTATCCTTTTTCAGACGAGACTGCCCTATTATCAGGAATTTCACAACGCTTTCGATCCTTTCGTCTTCAACACGATGCACGACGACGTATGGGCGATAGTCGTCACCGCCGTCAGGCAGTATAATGCCGTCTGGCGCGTCCTGGCAGGGCTTGTCTGTGCCGGTGTTTTCGGCTGGTTTCTGTTTTACTGGCTTAAACTGTCCGCTCTCATGCGTTATTTCTGGAACAGGCTTGTCAGCAAGAAAGCGGCCGTCGCCGCCATTATAGTTTTCATCCCGGTTTTCGCCGTGTTTATGCGCAAGGGCGGAAGTTTCACTTATAACGGCTCAATATACTGGAAAAATTCGGCGCGTATGACGCAGCATCTGCTCAACGAAGCTATCCTCGACGATATACAGGCTCTTTATAAGGCCAGCAGAATATATAAATATTTTGCCAGAAGCACAGAGTCCATGTCGGCCGCGGATGTCAGAAAAGCAGCGGCACTGCTGAACGGCAAGAAAGATTATCCTTACGGTACTCTTGAACCGCTTCTTGAAAGGAAAGCGCGCGGCAATAAGATAAAAAAGCCGCGGCATATTTTCGTGATAGTCGGCGAAACTTATATGCTCTGGCCTCTGTGGGAAAAATATTCGTATCTGCATATAGCCGACGGCATGAAGGGGATAATAGCGGAGTCCAACGGTCTTCTGGTGCGGCACTTCATTTCCGCGTCCAACGGAACCATGTTCGGTCTGACTTCCGTGCTCCTGGGGCTTCCTGAAATAAATCTTTACACCGCCAACAGGCCGAGCGCTTCTTTCCCGTATAAAACCGCTTTGTCGGTGCAGTTGAAGAAACTGGGCTATAAGACGAGATTCTTTTACGGCGGCTACTCCTCCTGGGAAAATGTCGGCGTTTTCATGAAAAACCAGCAGGTGGACGAAAGCTATTATATGGGTTCCTTCGGGGAACAGCCGCATAACGCCTGGGGAATAGAGGATAAGTATTTTCTGCGCGGAGTCGCCGGCATGATAAAAGACGAACCTTCTTTCAACCTTATACTTACCAGTTCCAATCATCCTCCTCTTTCCGTAGACATGACTAAGGAACCCGGTATAAACACAGCCGGGGATTTCGGGAAACTTCTGCCGGAAAATTATCCGAATAAAGCGGATATGGAGGTTAAACTTCAGAATTTTCAGTACGCGGACAGATATCTCGCCGAATTTATCCGATCGGTGTATAAGAAATATCCGGACAGCATTTTTATAGTGACCGGAGATCACGCCAGCAGATATACCGTCAGCACGAATCCTTCCGAGTACGAGAGGGTCGGCGTGCCGCTAGTGATATTCGGACAGGGAATCAGTAAGGACATGCTGGGGAAGGAAGCCGACGGCGCGCATATGGATATAGCCGCCACGGTTCTGGAACTCATCCTGCCCCGCGGCAGCATATACTACGCTTTGGGTAACGATATACTCGGCGGCAATGTTTACGGGCTGCATTCTTACAGATATCTTTACAAAGACACTCTGGGTGATCTTAATTCCGAAGAACTGTGGCCCATGGGCGAAGACGGAAAAACTGTTTCCGGGGCCGAATCGGAGACGGTAAAGGAACGTATGAACGCCGTGCGGCGTGTCACATGGTGGCTCGTCATGAAAGGACTTTCTCTGGAGGAAAGATAAAATGAGGGATATTTTGTTTTTACTGCTGTTTGTTTCACAGTTCGCCGCGGCCGCTTCTTATGCCGCGGCGCCGGCCGGCGGTCAGATAACCGTTTCCGACGGTTTTAAACTCGATTATGTTATAGATTATCCGGCCGCCGGCAAGAATATCTCTAAAGTGGTTATACTTATACACGGTTCAGGGCCGCAGAACATGGACGAGGACATGACCCAGGCCTCGAACGGGGTTAAGAATCTTTTTTTCGTCGATCTCAGTTCCGCGCTTACGAAGGAAGGTTTTACAGTGATACGTTATAATAAACGTTCCTTCCAGATAGCCCAAAACGCAAAGACGGATATGATGTATATTCGTTCGGAGGCCTACAAAAAGTTCGCCGCCGACCCGCTAAAATATTTTGTGGACGACGTTTCGGACATTATAAAGTTCGCTTCTGAAAAATTCCCCGGATACGGTATCGATCTTATAGGGCACAGTCAGGGGACTTATGTCGCTCTTCAGGCCGCCGCGGTCTCGCCGGCGGTGAAGACCGTCGGGCTGATAGGTTTCATGAATCAGGGGATGGAAACGACTGTCTTCGAGCAGACCGTTTACAGGCCTATGTATATTTTCGACGCGCTCGACATTAACAGAGATAATGCGCTCGACGCTAAGGAACTTGAAGGCGGTGACGCCGTTTCCGTCAGTCTCAGAAAGCAGCTGGCCGTCATAGACGTCAATGAGAACGGGAAAATAGACCGTTCCGAGTTCGCCGCAGGAAACCTTACGAATATACTCTCCGGAGCCTTGGGGGATCTGTCGGTCTTTAAAAAAAGGGAAGCCGAATACAGGACGCCGGCCGATATAATCAGGACCGCAGTTTTCGGTATCTGTTTTTTTCAGGGAGAACTGGACAATCAGACCCCGTCTTATAGTGCCAAGGCTGTGGAGATACTGAACAGGCTCGGCTGGAAAAAGGACAATCTGCATTTCAGTTATTTCAAAGATCTGGGACACGCGCTGGACAGGCGGAGCGATTATAACGATCTGGTTTTTAAGCCGGCAGACGCCGAGGCTCTGGCTGAAGTGGCAGCTTCGATGAGCAGATACTGAGTTTCGCCTTCTTTCAGGTCCGAGCGGCCCCGTCATTCGCGGGGCCGTTTTTTGCGGCGGGAAGCTTGCGCCGGCAAATGCCCTGCTGTCAGTATATATCTTAATTTTAGGATATGCTGAGAAATTATTAAAAATAATATTACGGAAGGACAAAGGGAAAACTTTGCTCCAGGCGCACTCGGCGGTGCGGTATTAGTATCGTGTTTCGCCGGCGGATCCGGTTTCTGATTTTATTCCGGCGGCCGGCTGGACCGACGGATGATTCCGGCTTATTGCTTTCCGTCCCGCTTAATCTGTTCAGATGAAGGCGAAAAAAAAGCCGTTTGAAAAACGGCTTTTTCCTTAAGGCTTATAAAGGCCTTAACGGCGCGAATTTCAGCATAAAAGTCTGCCTGGCCCCGGAATCGAACATGACAGTGACCTTCGTCATCGGCCCGGTTCCCATCTGGGAAACGATGACTCCGGGACCGAAAGCGGGGTGGATGACCCTTTTCCCGGACGTTTTTTCCGCGCGGGCCGCAGGCGCCGGCACGGGTGACGGTCTCGCCGTTACGCTTCCGCGGTCATAAGTGTTTCCGTCGCGTCTGCGTCCGTAATCTCCGCGGTCGCCTCTGCCTTTGTCGAAAGTTACAGCGCGAGGCCCTGGTATAAATTCCGAATCGAGTCCGCTTTCTTTGATGAATCTGGACATGAAATTGGAATAGGTCTGTCCGAACACTCTTCTTGTCGATGCCCATGTCATATAGAGCATTTTTTTCGCCCTCGTCATTCCTACGTAGGCCAGTCTTCTCTCCTCTTCCAGATCGTCGGGCGAGGAGTTGTTGTATGAATTTATCGGGAAGAGATTTTCCTCCATGCCGGTAAGGAAAACGAGGGGGAACTCCAGCCCTTTCGCCAGATGCACCGTCATCAGAGTTACCGCCTGATTATCAGCGTTCATATTGTCGACCTGGGAGGTCAGCATCACTTCTTCCAGATATTTAGAAAGGGTGGGCGTTTCTCCCTGCGCGGAAACTCTTTCTTCGAATTCTTTGACGGCGTTTACGAGTTCCTGCAGGTTCCCCTGTCTTTCAAGGGAGGTCTGCGGATCTTTTTCCGCCTCGTTTTCGATCATTTTCATATAGCCTGATTTGAACAGGACTTTTTCCAGCATTGAACTCGGAGTCGTGGAAAACATATCAGATTTTATTTCTTCGAACACTTCCAGCAGGGAATGAATGCCGTGCCTGGCAGCCGGCGCCGCGGCTCCGGAATCGTCGATATGTTTCAGGGCTTCGTAAAGCCCCATATCCTTTTCTTTGGAATACTGCATTATTCTTTCCACCGCGGTCTTGCCTATGCCCCTCGCGGGAGTGTTTATTATCCTCAGCAGGCTCACCGTGTCGTAAGGATTCACCAGCAGTTTAAGGTAGGCTAGGGAGTCCTTGATTTCTTTTCTGTCGTAGAAACGCAGCGAACCGACCAGCCTGTACGGAACCGCGCAGACTCTGCAGGCCTCTTCGAAAGAACGGCTCTGAGCATTTGTCCTGTAAAATACGGCTACGTCGTTATATACGCATTTTCCCTTTTCCGCGGCCTGCTTCACCATATTTATTATGGTGCGGGCCTCCTGCGTCTCGTCCTGGAGTTCCAGGACCTTCGGCATATTTCCGTCTCCGAGAGATGTCCACAGGGCTTTAGGCCGGCGGTTCTTATTGTTTTTTATCACCTCGTTCGCAGCTTTCAGTATATTTCCGGTGGAGCGGTAATTCTGCTCCAGAACGACGGTCTTGGCGTCTTTGAAATCTTTTTCGAATTCCAGTATGTTGCGTATGTCCGCCCCGCGCCATCCGTAAACGCTCTGGTCCGGGTCTCCGACGACGCAAAGGTTCTTGTGTTTAGCGCAGAGCGTCTTCACAAGAACGTACTGCGCGTGATTCGTGTCCTGATACTCGTCGACCAGTATATACTGGAAAAATTCTTTCAGACGGTCGGCCACCTGTTTACTGCTGTTCAGCAGTTCCGCGGTGCGCAGTATCAGGTCGCCGAAGTCGAGCGCGCCGGCGTCGTTGAGTTTTTTCTGGTAGCGCATATATATATTCGCGTTCCGCATGCGGAGTTCGTCGCCGAGGGCCTCGACGTTGATCTTATAACTGACAGGATCCAGCAGGTCGTCCTTGGCGCGCGATATGGTATTCAGTATCTGCGGTATCTTCTGCCTGTCTGTGATATATCCGAGCTCTTCCATGGAAAGCTGTATCAGCTTCTTCTGGTCGTCGTCGTCGTATATGACGAAATCCTTTTTCAGACCTATTTCGCCGCCGTACTGTCTGAGCAGTCTTGCCCCGAGGGCGTGGAATGTGTGTATCCACATTCCTCCGTTATACGGCACAAGTTTCGCCACTCTCTGCTGCATCTCGTGCGCGGCTTTATTCGTGAAGGTGATGGCCAGTATTCTGGTGGGGGGAACTCCGGAAGCTATCAGCAGGGCTATCTTGGAAGTGAGCGTTTTCGTCTTCCCCGTGCCCGCGCCCGCCAGTATCAGCAGCGGGCTGTCGAAATAAGTGACAGATTCGAGCTGTTTCGGGTTCAGATTGAATTTCGGAAGAACGGATCCGTTGATGTTTATATCGAGCGGCATTTTACACGTTAAACTTGAAGAAGCACACGTCTCCGTCCTTGACGGTATAGTCCTTGCCTTCGGAACGGATAAGGCCTTTTTCACGCAGCGTCTTTTCGTCTTTATATTTCATTATATCGTCGAAAGAGTATACGTCGGCGCGTATGAAACCCCTTTCGAAATCGCTGTGTATCCTCCCGGCGGCCTGAGGCGCCTTCATTCCTTCTGTTATATTCCAGGCCCGCACCTCGTCTTCTGATCCTGCAGTGAAAAAAGATATAAGATGCAGCAGTTTCTGCCCGGCCAGGACCATCTTTTCGAGTCCGGTGTATTCTTCCCCCATGTCTTTCAGGAAAACAACCCTTTCGTCGTCCGGCAGTTCGATCAGTTCCGATTCTATCTTGGCCGATATCTCCACCAGCGTGGCGCCGCGTTTTTTAACGAATGCTCTGAGTTTTTCCAGATTGCCTGCGTCGGGTTTTTCCGAGGTGTTGGCGACGTAGAACACCGGCTTGGTCGTGAGAAGATTGAAATCTCTCGTCTCTTCGAAGGTGAATCCGGCTTCGCGGGCCGGTTTCCCGTCTTCGAGCAGTTTTTTTATCACGGACAGTTTTTCGAATTTTTCTTTGGCTTCTTTCCGGCCGGTTCTCATGTCACCCATGTTTTTATCTATCATCTTATCCACGGCTTCCAGGTCGGCCAGCATCAGTTCCGTTTCAACCACTTCTATGTCTCTCACAGGGTCTATCTCTCCCAGCACGTGCACCACGTCGGGATCTTCGAATACCCTCACGACCTGAACGACGGCGTCCACTTCTCTTATATTAGCCAGAAATTTATTCCCGAGGCCCTCGCCTTTGGAAGCCCCTTTTACAAGGCCGGCGATGTCAACGAATTTTATATAAGCCGGCACCTTTTTAGGCGGTTTGAACAGGCCGAACAGGGCGTCCAGCCTTTTGTCCGGTATCGGGACCACGCCGATATTCGGATCTATTGTGGTGAAAGGATAATTTGACGAAGCCGCCCCGGCTTTGGTCAATGCGTTGAATAAAGTTGATTTCCCCACGTTGGGGAGCCCTACGATTCCTATTTCCATGTTTTTAAATCCTCACAGTTATTACAGCGCCGAAGGCGCGTGCTGATTATTAATTATATCAATTATAGCGGTACGCCGGATACCGCGCCGGCCGGTAATTACCGCGGATATCGTGACCTGCGCGGCGGATATGCCGGTCCGGTCAGGTTCTAGTTCGGCGCCGCGTCCATAGCGCCGGCAGAAATTTCAGCCGGAGGATCAAGTTTTTTTTCTGAAACCTGAATAAGCCACCGCGGCGCAGACCAGGGCCGTGCCGACGCCGAAGGCCAGAGGCACGTGATAAGCTTTTGAGAAAGCCGAGGCGGGGTCCGCGCACTTCACCGCTCTCTGGCTCAGGGCGAAAACGGTTGAAGATATGACTATCCCGAGTACCATTCCGACATTTCTCGAAAGGGACATGAGTCCGCTGTTTACCCCGAGCATTCTGCGCGGGGCGGATGACATTATCGCATTATTGGCCGGAGACTGAAAAATGGCGCTTCCGGACCCGGTTATGAATTCTCCTGCGATAAGGTACAGAACGGAAGTTTCGGGGCCCGCGAAAACGAAAAACGACAGCCCCGCGGCTATTATCAATCCGCCTGCCAGCGTCAGTCCGGCGCTTCCGGCTCTGGCCGAAAATTTTCCGGCCAGAGGGGCGAAGAATATATTGCCTACGGGGTAAGTCAGCATGACCAGAGCCGTTTTTATGGCGCTGTATTTAAGGGCCGTCTGGGTGAAAAAAGGGAAAAGCATTGTGTTTGCGTTCATAGCCATGAAACACAAACACAGCGCGATATTTCCGCGGAATACCGTTTTGTTTTTGAAAATATTAAAATCAACGGCCGGGGATTCCGTTCTGCGCTCGAACAGATAAAAGACGATCCCGAGGAGCGCCGAAATAATGCCCAAACCTATAGTATAGGGACTTGTCCAGCCCCAGTCATTGCCCTCCGACAGCACCGCGAGGAGCGTAAATAGAAAAGCGGCCAGCATTATGAATCCAGGAATGTCCAGACGCACTTCTGACGCCGATCTGGCGGCCGGCAGCATCTTATAAGCCGGATAAGCGCAGATTATTCCGATGACCGTCACCGGAATAAATATCGAGTGCCAGCCGAAATAGTGCAGCATGACGCCGCCCACCGCAGGGCCCAGCATTCCTCCTACGGCTATCACGGCCCCGAGCATGCCGAGGGCCTCCCCTCTGTCTTCCCCGTGGAATATCGAGGTTATTATGGCATTGGCATTGGACATCAGTATGGCGCCTCCCACCGCTTCTATGCCCCTGAACAGAAGCAGCGCCCGGAAGGAACCGGCCGTGGAGCACAGAAAAGCCCCGACCGAAAAAAAGATGAAACCGAGACTGTAAATGACATTTCTTTTGAACAGATCCCCCAGTTTTCCGAAAACGGGAAGCAGGGAAGACAGCGTCAGTATATATACAGTATACACCCACTGCACGTCCGACATCGGAAGATTAAGGTCCTTTCCTATCTGGTACAGGGAGATATTCACGGAAGTGGAATCTAATATCGCTATAAAATTTCCAGTTACCGTGACGGCGAACAAAAATTTTTTTATATGGCGTAAGTTCATTGCTATACCGGCGGAAGTATAATTAAATTATATAAATTTTTACGCGTCCCATGCTGTATACCGATGATTTTTTGTTATAATATGTGAAATGACGGCAGCGTCAGCTGCGGCCGGAGGATTTCGTATCATGGAAGAGAATAAAGATAAAGAAGTTGTTCCTAATGCGCCTGTTGACGCCGGTCAGGAGCCGGAAAAGAAGGGAAGGGACATAGTCCCGCTGCTCCTCAAGATAACGGCTGCGCTCTATATAGTGTCGCTGATAGTCGTGTTCGCTTTTAACAATCCCGCTAAAGCCAAGAAAAGCGCCGTTTCCGGCACGTCGGAGATAACTGCCGACGAAGCGGGGAACGCCGTCGGCGCTATCCACGGATATCTCAGCAAACCGAGGAAATCTTCTGTCGGCGTGATCCCTGTCTACGGAGTCATATCGCAGAGTTCTTCCAATTCTCCTTTCGGAATTCAGACCAGGGGGAGTCAGGGCATAGCCAACAGCATAACGAAACTCGCCGACAGAAAGGAGATAAAGGCCGTAGTCCTCGATATAAATTCTCCCGGCGGTTCTGTCGGAGCGGTTCAGGAAATATATTCCGCCATACTCAAGGCCAAGGAAAAAACCAATAAACCTTTTATCGCCAGATTCGGCGAAGTTTCGGCGAGCGGCGGCTACTATATAGCTGCGGCCTGCGATAAGATAATAGCCCAGCCCGGCACACTTACTGGATCTATAGGAGTTATATTCAGCGCGGGCGACGCTTCGGAACTTATGAAAAAGATAGGATACCGTTCCGAAGTCATAAAATCCGGCAAATTCAAAGATATAGGTTCTATGACCCGTCCCATGACGGAAGAAGAAAAAGCCCTGCTTCAGGATATGATCGACGACTCCTACGGGCAGTTCGTGGACGCCGTGTCCGCCGGCAGAAAAATGACCGTCGACAGAGTGAAACAGCTTGCCGACGGAAGAATTTATACCGGGCGCAGAGCCCTCAAAGAAGGGCTGGTAGATCAGCTGGGAGACTGGCAGGACGCGCTGGATCTAGCCGGAACTATGGCCGGGATAGGGAAAAATCCTGCGGTGTATTACTATAAAGACACTTTCGACGATCTGATCTCTTCCTTCTTCGACATGAAGACGAATATAACTTCCGGGGTAGTGGACTATCTGACGGTTCCCAAGGTGGAATACCGCTGGGACGGCAGATAAGTAGGGGGAAAACGATGATGCGCTTATTTTCGAGTCTGCATTATGTCTTATACGAGCCTTCCGGGAAATGGAAGACTTCGGAAAAGATATCTTCCGCCGGAAAGTTCGGATTTCTGGCGGGGATACTCGGGCTTTTCGCCTGGTTCTATATGTTTTCCGGGATTCCTTCCGGGGTTTTTTCTTTCCTGGTTTTTTTCCTGATTGCGCTCGCTTCCGATTTCTTTTCGGCTTCGGTTACTCATATGCTGATAGAGCTTGTTAAGGGCGGTAACGGTGGCGCTTCACCGCTTTTCTATTCTTTCGGTCTGTCGGACATGCTTTTCTCTTTCCTTGTTCCTCTGGGAATGATATGCATTACCTTCGGCGGCGGTCAGGGAACGGTGTTTTTTATCATGCTGTCCGCGGTCGTTATAGCCAGGGTTTATTTCATAAGCAGGCTTTACGGCATCGGATCATGGAGCGCTTTTTTTTCTTTTCTTATTCCTTACGCCGCTGTCCTGTTTTTCTGGAATCTGTTTATGTTCTATTCTATTTTCTGGCTGTGCTCACGCATAATGTAAGCGGAATCTTATCCTGAAAACTTCTTAATACGGCGTCCTAAGCAGGTCGCGTTCTGCCAGATATTTTGTCCGGCAGGCCCTCCTGTGCCCGCGGCGTGGCGCAGTCGCCTTTATAAATGCTAAAATATATATTGAACGGGAGTGCGGTATCGCAGAGGTGAAATTATGTGGAACTATACAGATAAAGTTTTCGAACATTTCAAAAATCCGAGGAATGTCGGCGAGATAGAAAAACCCGACGCGGTCGGCGAAGTCGGCAGCGTAGCCTGCGGGGACGCCCTTAAACTCACTTTGAAGATAGATAAGAGCACGGAAAAGATTACCGATGCCAAATTTCTTACTTTCGGCTGCGCTAGCGCCATAGCTTCGTCTTCTGTCCTGACTGAGATGATAATAGGCCTTACGCTGGCCGAAGCCTCGAAGATAACCAATCAGCAGATAGCCGACGCGCTGGGCGGGCTCCCCGGTAAGAAAATGCACTGTTCGGTCATGGGTATGGAAGCCCTGGGCGCGGCCATCGACAATTACCGCGGTAATAAGAGGGGAAAAGTTATAGTGAGCGGCGCGGAAAAAGTGGTGTGCAAATGTTACGGGGTCACCGAAGCCGTCATATTGAAGGCCGTCAGGATAAATAATCTTCATACTGTCGAGGAAGTGACCGATTACACTAAAGCCGGAGCCGGCTGCGGACAGTGCAGGGGCGAGATAGAAAAAATACTGAAAGACTACTGGGCCGGAGCTGAACATAAGAGTTTTTCCGACATGACGACCGTGCAGAAAATTAAAGTAGTGGAAAAGGTTCTTTCAGAGGATATAAATCCGAAGCTTAAGACGGACGGCGGCTGGATAGAGCTCGTGGATATAAAAGGATTTGAAGTTACCCTGCGTTTTCTCGGGATGTGCAAGGGCTGTCCCTCTTCCGCCAGAACCATGGTGGATATAGTCGAGAAGACTCTTAAAGAAAAGATTACGCCGGAACTTATTATAAGACAGGCTGACTGAGGTTGATATAAATGCAGAGAGTTTATTATTTTGACAATAATGCCACCAGCATGGTGGCTCCTGAAGTAAGGGACGAAATGATGCCTTTCTTCAATGAGCTGTACGGTAATCCGTCCAGCATGCATTTTTTCGGCGGGGAAAATCAGAAATACGTTGATCTCGGCCGCGCCAGGGTGGCCGGGCTTCTCGGCGTTAAACCGGAAGAGATAATATTCACGAGCTGCGGAACGGAATCGGATTCCACGGCTATACTTTCGGCCCTGCGTTCCAATCCGCAGAAAAGGCATTTTATAACCACGGCGGTGGAACACCCGGCGGTTATCGAACTGGGACGCAGTCTCGAAAAGAAAGGATACAGGGTGACCTATCTTCCCGTTGACGGGGAGGGCCGGTTAGATCTCGAAGATCTGAAAAAGGCGCTTTCCCCGGACACCGCGCTTGTGTCGATGATGTGGGCCAATAACGAGACCGGCGTCGTTTTCCCTGTCGAGGAGGCCGCTGCTGTCACCCGCGCCAACGGTTCGCTTTTCCACACCGACGCGGTCCAGGCCGCGGGGAAAGTACGCATCGATCTGTCGAAAACCGACATAGACATGCTCTCCCTGTCCGGCCATAAACTTCACGCGCCTAAGGGTATAGGCGTGCTCTTTGTGAGGAAAGGTGTGAAATTCACTCCTTTTCTGCTCGGCGGACATCAGGAACGCGGGAGAAGAGCCGGCACCGAGAACGTCCCTTATATAGCCGGGCTCGGAAAAGCCGCCGAACTTGCCGTGACGAATCTTGACAAGGAAAGAAAATACGTGCGGGCGCTGAGAGATAAACTTCAGGCCGGGCTCGTGGCCGCCGTTCCTAATACCAAAGTCAACGGCGGACTTGCTGAAAGGCTTCCGAATACTCTTAATATAAGTTTTAAATATATAGAAGGTGAATCGATGCTGCTGATGATGAGCGAGAAAGGCATATGCGCTTCTTCCGGGTCGGCCTGCACTTCAGGTTCCCTCGATCCGTCCCATGTCCTCATGTCGATGAAAGTTCCTCTTACTTTCGCGCACGGCTCCATAAGATTTTCTTTGAGCAGATACAATACTGAAGAAGAAGTGGATTATGTGCTTAAAGAATTTCCGCCCATAATAGAGCATCTCAGAAAGCTGTCCCCTTTCGCAGACGGAAAACCTCTGTTCGGAACGGGGCCGTCCGGGAAACACTGACCGGATTGTCCGCGGTCGCCGGCAGGGTGTCGGGGCCTCCGTTATTTTACGGACGGAGACCCTTAAACTGCCGAAGCGGCGATTTATGAAAAACAAAAGTTCCGGCCGCTGTCTGGAGATGCAGAATGTAGTGGGAGTTTTCTGGCTCGCCGCTCTGCTGATGTTCCTTTTCTTCAGGCTGCTTATTTATTTTTCCTATCCGGGAATATTTAATTTCCCTCTGATTTCCGTAAAAAACGTTTATTTATGGACTGAGGCCGTGCGTTTCGACCTGGCTTCCGTGACTTATTTTTATTTTATTCCGACCCTCGCCGTTTTTATTCCCGGTTTAAAGAGCGTTAAATTGAATAAAGCCGCGGTCTGGTGGTTCGCCGTCTCTTTCGTACTGATGTTTCTGATCCTGGTTGTGGATTTAAATTATTTTCCGGAAAGCAAGAAACATCTGGGCCCCGAGGTCCTTACCGTCAGGACTAAGATTATGTTCCTGCTCGAATACGCGGCGAGAGAAAAACTGCTTACCGTAGTTTTCGCTTTTTCTTTTTCCGCGGCGGTTTTGTATTCCGGGCGTGTTTTCTTGAAAAAGTACGTCCCGGTCAAAACTTCCGGCACGGAGAAGCAGATAAAATATTTCACGGCCGCCGTTTTATGTCTTTTTCTTTTTTACAGGGGATTCAAGATATTCGGCGATCCTTTCGGCCTTCCGGACCTTTACGACAGAAAGGAGAATACTGCACAGGCGACTTTCGTGTCTAACGGGATATTCAGCGTTTACCATAAACTTTTCAATATGCCCGACGTCGCGGAAAGGAATTACCCTCTTGACGCCGCCATAGACAATATAGACCGCGCGCTGGGGTCGGACAATGTTATTTTTCCGAATCAGAAATTTCCGCTTATGCGGGAAATCAGAAACGATAAGAAATTTAGGAAATATAATATAATAGTCCTGCTTCTCGAGAGCTGGACGCCGGAATTTATCGATTCGCTGAGCGGCGGGTCTTACGGCGTGACGCCTAATTTCGACAGAATAGTAAAGGACGGTGTGGTCTTCACAAACGCTTATGCCACAGGGGTGCGGAGCATATACGGCCTCTATTCCACTCTCATGGGCGTTCCGCTTCTGTCGGATATCCCTATAGTTACTTTCGAGGGCGGCCTTGAAATGAATAATCTGTCGAGTCTTGCGAAAGAGCTGGGAAGACTGGGTTATTACACTCTATTCTCGCAGACTTCCGGCAGGGGTTCTTATCTAATGGAAAACGTGGCCGAGCAGGTTTTGTATTTCAAATCCACCGTCAGCGGATCAGAACTTCCGCACGCGATAGATTATAATAAGAGCCGGACTTTCTGCGGTTACGATTACGATATGACGGCTTATTTCGCCGCTAAAGCCGCCGAATGCAAGAAAAAGGGGATTCCTTTTTTCTTTTTCGGTTTTACCGGAGCCACGCATCCGCCTTTCATTTTACCTTCCGATGTTTTCAGAAAATATCCTTTGTCCACGCGTTTCGGTCCTTATCTCGACGCGCTGTTTTATTCCGACGCTTCCGTAGGGTATCTGATTAGGGAGGCTAAGGAGCAAGGCTTTCTGGACGACACCGTATTCGTCTTTATAGCCGACCATACTCTCACTTCCGTCCAGAAAAAAGACGAGATAAGGGAAAAATTCAATATTCCTTTCGTTATCTACGCCCCGAAGATACTCGGAAAGAAAAAGGTGGACTGGACCGTGTCGCAGCTGGATCTTAATCCCACGCTCTACGGCATACTTAATATAAAAAAGCCTTATACATATCTGGGAAACGACGCGCTCGACCAGACAGCGGAACATTACGCTCTTATAATCGACTGGGACGACATACTTCTGGTCAAGGACGGGCATCATGTCAGATACAACGGAGAAGAAATCACCGATACGGATCTCCGCGACGGCTCTCCGGAACTCCCTGTTATGACGGATCTGCTCCTGTCTCTCGACAGGCTTACTGCCCAGACTCTTCACACGAATAAGTGGTATTTGCCTTAGGCGCGGTCAGTTTATCTTGAGCCGGCATAAAAAATCCGCGGACGCATTAACGGCCGCGGATTTTTCATTACTGCTTTTTATTTTTTTATGATTTTCCCGAATTCCTCTTCCGCTCCGAAATACTGTGCCACCATATTGCCCATATCAGTGAGTCCCGGCGTGATTCCGGTCTTTATACCGCCAAGGTCAGCCCCGCATCCTTTCCTGAAAGCTATGCACGGCAGCGGTTCTTTGTGATGATAACCGTAGTCGGCGCGGTGTTCCATGCCGTGGTCTGCGGTTATTATCATCATGTCCCCTTCGGCCAGTCTGTCAGAGATCAGAGGCAGCGTCCTGTCTATTTCCTCAAGAGACCTCAGCGCTCCGTCCACGTCGCGCGTATGTCCGTAGACGCTGTCCGTGTCGACCAGATTTGTGAAGATGAATGTGCCTTTAGGCCTGTATGAGGCGTGCGACTCCTCTATGGCGTTTACCGTTCCCTGTATACAGAAAGGATTTGTGTCTTTTCTCTTGGGATGCGCGAAGCGCAGATCGAGTTCCGGGTCGAGATATATTTCCTTATTGAGTTTTATCACCTGCCTGTAAACGGTATTGACGAGATCCGCAGTCTTGCCGACCGCCACCGTCCAGACGTCCCTGTCTTTGAGTATGTCGGGCAGAGTCGGTTGTCCTATGGGGAGGACGGCGTCGTGTCTGTTAGACGTTCTTATTATTTCTCCCTGGGCGGTCCGTATATACGGACGGGCTATGGCTCTGGTTATTGGTATTCCCATCTCCTTGGCCAGAGCGAAGGCCGTTTCCACTATCCTGTACTGTTCCTTCACCGGAATTATTTTTTCGTTCATCGCGAACTGTATAAGCGGGTCGCACTTGCTGGCATAAGCTATGGGTTCCCCTGTTTTCTCGTGATGTTCCCAGTTTAACTCTATGGCTTCCATCCCTCCGGCCATTTTATTGAAAAAAGTTTTTCTGCCTATTCTTCTTTCCAGTTCGGTTAAATATTTTTTGTCGAAACCGTCTGGGAAAAGGTCGTAGGTCCTGTGGTCCACAACGCCCATCATTTCCCTGTGTCCCACCAGACTGTCCGCGGTGTCCGACACCTGATTCACGGGCGCCGCGTAAGCAGTTCCGTCCGGCCGCGGGGAAAATCTGCCCGCGTATTCTTTATTCACTATTCCGCCGAGTCCCATTTTCGAAAGATTTGGTAATTTTACTTCGGCTTTGTGTCTGCTCAAGAGGTATTCCAGCGTGGTGAGTCCCATTGCGTCGATAACCATCAGAAGAGCCGTAGATCCTTTTTTCATATTTCTCGCCTCCACGAAATTCTGTATTATATATATTATAGTCTTTTCCGCCCCGTTTATTGCGCACGAAAATAAACGCCGCTTTAAGAGGGACGGAGTATTCGCGAATGCATATTTGTTATAATTTGAAATAATGAGATATATCAGAGCTGCTTTTTTTATTATTCTCCTGCTGTCATCTGTTTCCGGTGCCGGCGCGGCCCAGCTTTTTCTTTCTGCCGATACCAGGATAAAAGCGGCTTCCTACGAAGATCTTTTATACAGCGACGGAACCGACACGGTCTATAAATCACAGAATCTTTTCACCGAGCAGACCTCGGTCGGGCTTTCGGCCACGGGGATAAATCTGGAGAACACAAGAGATTCCGTAATGGATTTTAAGATTTCTTTCAAGAGTGTGGGGCAGCTTAGCTCCACTTCCCCGGTGTCTTCGCCGCAGTTTTCCGACGCGCTGAAATATATTCCGTCCGAAGACAAAACTCCTTTTCTCGACGAGGCTTATGTGCGCGTCAACAGATTCGTCTTTCCGCTGCTCGACGTTTCTCTCGGGAAGCAGTATTACACTCTCGGACAGGGGATAGTGTTGGCCAATAATAACGAGGGTTTCCCCGGCGCGGTAATGACCGCAGATAATCTGTACCGCGGCATAGGCGCGCAGTTTCTGTATTTTCATCCGGAGGTCCCGGACGGGGATCCGTATAATATATACGGTGCCAGACTGTTCTATAAGACCGAAGAGGGGGAATGGGAGGTCTATCAGCTGCGCCAGCACGGCAACAGATACGGCGACTCGTCTGTCCTCGAAGGAAAAGAGACGAAAGATTTTTCCGGCCTGCGTTACACCGTATCGAGGAAAAAATTATCCTTCGACGGCGAATTCGTCATGGAAAAAGGCAGCCTCGAGCAGCCTGACGGGGACGAAACGAAGTACGACGCCTTCGCCTTCATGATGCGCGGAGAATGGCGTATGTCGCTGCTGTCGGTGGAAAATATAAACGCCAGACTGGCCTACGGAAGGGCTTCCGGCACGAAGGATGCCTCGGGAGATAAGAACGGGACCTTTTATTCCGCATTCGGCAAGAGATACGACGGTTTCGAAAGGAGCGGTTACGGCCTTATAGCCGGGGCCACTCTGAACGATTTCCTTAAGACCCGCGACACTGAAAACGGCCTTCCGTCTAATCTTTCCGGGATAAGAATAATAGACGCGGGAATGGACCTGCCGTATAAAAATATCGTTTTGTCTTTGGATTACTATATATTCAAAGCCGCTTCCGACAGCGATCTGTCGGAGGACAAAAACACTCCGCTGGCGACTGAAATGGATATTAAAATAAGTTATAATCTCGGACGCGGTCTGACCCTGAGCGGTGCTTATGCCTCTTTTTCCCCGAACGACGAGACTTTCGGCGACGGGATAAAAAAATCTACGCTGGTTTACGGCGCGCTCAGCGCTAAATTTTAATTCTCCCCGCGGTTCAGCAGGGCCGAGACAAAAGCATCTTTATCGTCAGGCGTAAAGACATAATTCCCGCTTTTAGAGAGCACTATAACGTAATTTTCGCGTTTTCTTCCGCAGAGACGGTATTTTCCCAGAGAAGCGGATCTGAAGGTCCCGTACCAGCCGAAGAACCCTCTGGAACCTAATATACTTCTGCCCCTGTCGAAATTATTCTCCGCGGGAAACACGGAAGATATTCCGCTCCTGTCTATTTTTATGTTTTTTATCAGCCGGTGTATCACCAGATTTTTTTCAGTTATTTCATAATCGGCCGGGGAAAATATAAGCGGCAGGAGTATCGCCAGACAAAGCGTTACGGTCGTATAGGAGGGGGCGTTCTCTATTATCGTCACAAGCGCGAAGGCATATATCGCCAGCGCTGCCGCGGACGTCGCCGCCAGCGCCGTCCTGTCATAGGAATTTTTGAATTTCATTCCGGTTTTTTCTTTCAGTTTCATATTATAAATCCGAATACGGCCGCGGCCAGTATGGTCTGGATCGGAGAAAGCCTGTATTTCCTGCCGGCCGCCAGCAGACATGCCGTCAGCAGGACCGCGGCGTAATTGATACGCGCGGCTCCGGCCCCGTATTTTACGAGAACGACTTTCATCAGGCTCGCCAGAAAAACCGCTATCGCGGCGATTACGGCCGGTTTCATATAGTCCAGCACTGTTTTTACGGCACGAAGATTGCCGAATTTGATATAGAGCACCGCGAGCAGAAGAGAAATAAGGCAGGAAGGGGTTATCGACCCCAGAGTGGCCGCGACGGCTCCGGCGAAGCCAGCCTGTTTCATGCCCACGAAGGTGGCTGCGTTTATAAAAATAGGACCGGGAGTTATTTCCGCCAGCGCTATTACGTCGGCGAAATTTTTCGCCGTCATCCACATGTTCCCGTCCACGATCTGCTGCTGTATAAGCGGAAGCGCGGCGTATCCGCCGCCGAAGCTGAAGCATCCGACCTTGAAGAAACTCCAGAAGAGAAGCAGGTATATCATTTTTGTTTCGCCTCCGAACTGAAGTGTTTTATAAGCCCGAGGAAGATGCAGACAACGAGAACGAGTATAACGCTTATTTTAAAAAAGTACATCGCTGAAAAACCGGCTATGAGAATAAGCAGGGGAACGGTCTCTTTTTTTCTGGCGAGCACGGAGATCATGCCGTATACCGTGTCCAGGATTACGGCCAGAACGCCGGCCGTCATACCTTTGAAAACGGCTCGGGCGTAGAAATTTTCCGATATATTTACATAAAAGAAAAAAACCGCCGTCATGACGGCCACCGGAGGCAGTATCGTCCCGAACAGAGCGGCCATGCTGCCGGGGAATCCGGCTATCCGGTAGCCCGTCAGGATAGCTGTGTTCACGGCTATGGCCCCGGGAGCGGACTGGGCTACCGTGATGATGCTGAGCATCTCTTCTTCGTTTATCCAGCCCAGTTCCCCGCTGAACCTTTTCTCCATGAGGGGGACTATGACATAACCGCCCCCGAAGGTGAACAGGCTTATCTTGAACATAGATGTGAATAAAACGAGATTTTTTCCGTTCATATACTATATTTTAACAAAAGCCGCCGCGCCGGCGCAGCATATAGGCCGCGCAAAGTTATAAAATATATCTATGGGAATTTTCGAAGCTTCCGATAAAAACATAATGAGAGCCGCGGAATATATAGTCAGCGGCGGCACAGCGGCTTTCCCGACGGAAACCGTGTACGGACTGGGCGCCGACGGGTTCAATCCTTCGGCCTGCGCCAAGATCTTCGCGATAAAGCGGCGCCCCAGATTCGATCCGCTCATTCTTCACGCGTCCAGCGCCGAAACAGCCGGGAAGCTGTTCAGTTCCGTTCCTGAAGCCGCGCGGAAACTTATGCTTTGTTTCTGGCCCGGGCCGCTCACGCTCGTGCTGCCTAAATCTGAAAAAGTGCCGGATATAGTTTCTTCCGGTCTGGCTACCGTTGCCGTAAGGGTCCCGCGGAATCCGGTGGCGCAGAAACTCATAAAATACGCCGGCCGGCCTATAGCCGCGCCCAGCGCGAACAGTTTCGGGAGACTCAGCCCTACTACGGCGGCCCATGTCTACGAGCAGCTGGGCGATAAACCGGACATGATACTGGACGGAGGTCCGGCTTCAGTGGGAGTGGAATCCACGATCATTACTTTTATCGGCGGAAGTCCCGTGCTTCTCAGGCCCGGCGGTCTGGCTCTGGAGAAAATAGAAGCCGCGATAGGAAAAGTGAAAACGAATATAAACCTGGATCCGGACAAGCCTCTCGCACCCGGCGGCCTGAAAAAACATTATGCCCCGAAAGTGAAACTGATTATTTTTTCAGAAGAAGGGGAGATCCCGGAATCTTGCGGAAAGACGGCAGTGGTGACCTTCAGATATCCGGCCAGAAGGCATTATTATATAAACGCCGTCCTGTCGGAAAAAGGGGATCTGGAAGAAGCTGCGTCGAATCTGTTTTCGGTCCTTCATGAGATAGAGGACGCGGCGCCTGACGTAATTTACGCCGAAAAGGTCCCGACCACGACGCTCGGCCTCGCGATAATGGACAGGCTCCGCCGCGCCGCGGCCTCTAAATAACGAAGGCCCGGCAGGTCCCTATATTTATGGCCCGGCTGGAGTAAAAATTAGTACAATAAACCTAAATGAAGAGCAAGTTTATCAGGTTCGTTTTTTGTCTGCTGGCGGCCGTATTTCTATTCCCGAGGCTTTCGGCCGCCGTCACCGTTATGCCGGGGTATGAAAATTCCCGCAAGGTGGTTATGGAACTAAAGACCAAACTGGGATTGAGCATACAGCAGACCATAAGGCTCAGGCAGGCTTTAGAAGATCTTACCAGAAATTATTCGAAACTCTACGGGGAATATAAAGAAATAAAGGCCTCCGAGGAAAGCGTTATAGCTAGAATAGAAGCCGGCGGACTTTCCGCAGTCAGGCTCAGACGTCTCGAGCAGCAGAATCAGGACCTGCGGGCCCAGGCGGGAAACAAAAGGGGGCAGATGCAGGATATTTACAATAAGGTGGAGCCGACGATCATATCGTATCTGAATCCCGGGCAGCTTAAGAAATACAGGAGACTGAAAGAGGAGGCTCTCGCGGCCGCCGAACAGAAGAAAACGGCTTCGGCGGCGCCGGCGGCTGAAATCGCTGAGCCGCTTAAAGACTCCCCGGCTTACAGTAACGGTGAGGCCGTGGTTCCGGAATACGGATACGCCGCGGACGTAGACGCTCCTTCCGTCCAGGTATCCCCTTACCGGTGGGGAGCCGGTTTGGAATTCGGCGGAGTGACGGTAAGATTTAAGGATCTTCCGGATCTGTATATGGAAGATTTTCCTGGGCTTTTTTTTTACGGAAGCAGAAAACTTTCCGCTATATCCAGGGACGAATGGGGCGCCGACATATATATGCGGAAAATCGACGGCGTTAAATTTTATAACACTTCTTTATTGTACGGGGTGAGACTGAACGACGAAAAGTCTCTTTTCGGGCCTTTTATAGGCGGCGGCTTCGGCCTTTCTTTCTTCCGCGGGAGCTATAAAGGCTCAGCCAGACACGACTGGTCGGTGCCTCTTCAGCTGAAAATGGGTTTCCGCATGAATTACGGTTCCGCCCTGTCTTTCGAATTCGGCTATAAATACACATATCATTTTATGATTACGGACGATATGAAAATCGATTCCATGGATTCCGGCATGGGCTTCGTCTCGGCTTTTTTCTGAACCCGCGGTCCGCCGTATGCGGCGCCGCCCCGGCCGTTTTGGTTTTTAATGGAGCGTCTTATGAAAAACAACACAGGGGTTATAGAAGGTTTTTACGGCAAACACTGGAGTTGGAAAGAGAGGGAGAAATACGCTGATTTTCTCCGGGAATACGGTTTTTCTTTTTATATATACGCGCCTAAAGCCGACAGATTTATACGCAAGGACTGGAAGGCTCCTTTTCCGCCGGAACTTGAAGTTTCCCTTAAGGTCCTGTCGTCGGTTTTCCGGCGGCGCGGCGTCGAATTCGGTCTGGGTTTCAGCCCTTATGAGATATATCTTTCCCCTTTCGACGAAGCCACTAAAAAAGCGCTTCAGGACAGAATAGACGTCTTCAACCGTATAGGCGTGGACAGGCTCTGCGTGCTGATGGACGATATGAAAGGCGGATTAGAGGGTCTGGCCGCGCGGCAGTGCGAGATACTCAACTGGATAGCGCCGCGGTCGGAGGCGCGCGAGATAATATTCTGCCCCACTTACTATTCCTTCGATCCCGTCCTGGAGAAGATATTCGGTCCTATGCCGAAGAATTATTTCCGCGAACTTGACGAATGCCTTGACGCCAAAACGCACTGTTTCTGGACCGGTGAAAAGGTGTGCTCGGAGAGTTATACGGAGGAGCATCTCAGGACCGTGGCGGCGATGCTCGGCAGAAAACCGGTGCTCTGGGACAATTATCCTGTCAACGACGGCGCGAGGATGTGTAAATTTCTGCACGTCAGACCTTTCGCCGGCCGTCCGTCTTCCATAGGAAAATGGATATCCGGGCACGCCGCGAATCCAATGAACCAGCCGGCTCTGTCGAAGATAGTCCTGGCCACGCTGTCTGATTCCTACACGGAAGGCCTGAAATACGATCCTATGGCTTCTTTCAGAAAAGCGGCGGCTGAGATAACCTGCCCCGCAGTGGCGGAACTGCTGGAGAGGGATATGAGCCTTTTCGCGGATAAGGGACTTGACAATATAGGTCAGGCAGAAAAACTTGCGCTGAAGTCTGATTACAGTTCTTTTTTGTCTTCTGAAAAAAAGGACGCCGCTTCCGCCGCCTCTGAAATAATCGGATGGCTCGACGGATCTTACGGGATAAGCCGCGAAGAGGTCCTTACGCAGTAGCGCGAAATATAGAATACATAAAAACGCGGCCGGTGAGAAACGGGGCCGCGTTTTTTTACGGTGGGGAAATTAATGAAGAGATTTGTCGCCGGTCAGACAGATTTCCGGCCGCGGGCCCCGGTTTGTGCAGTCCGGCTTTATTAAAAAGTCTGTAAAGTCCGAGTTTTTAGGGGCTTTCTTCAGAATATTCCTTTTAGCATCATCTTCCGCTGTTCCTCCGGGAAACGTTCTATGGCGTATCTCAGGGTCGTCCGCGGCAGTTCGGCATAATGATTCTTCAGGAATTCTTTTACCGCGTCCGCGGCCGTTTTTTTCGCCGTCTCGCGCAGCATCCATCCTACGGCTTTGTGCATGAGATCTTCTTTGCTGCCGAGGAGTTTTTCCGCCAGGGCGAGAGCAGTGTCCTTGTCCCCGCTGTTTATAAAAGCTAAGGAAGAGACCATGGCTATGCGTCTTTCCCAAAGGTTTTCGGAAGCCGCCAGACAGAACAGCGGAGCCGCTCCGTGTTTTAGGCACCACGCTCCGACTATCCTCGGCGCGCTAAGATCCACCAGATCCCAGTTGTTTATCTTATCCGTGTTTCCGAGATATATTTTTAATATATCCTCTCTCTTTCCCGGGAGTTTTTCGTATTCCGCGACAAGGGACAGCAGAGCGAAAGCCCTTTCTTCATGCCATTCGGACATGAGTATTTCTTTCAATATGCCGAGCGGAAGAGGGAAATATCTCTTCACTTCTTTTCTTACGGCGGGCACGGTTATTCCGAGAAATCTGTCCCCTTCCCCGTATTCTCCCTTTCCGGTTTTGAAGAATCTCATTAGTTCGCCGGCTTTTTTTAAGCTGCCGAGCCGCCTTACGGCTTCTTTTATTTCTTCCGCGTCTTTGATTTCCATTTCATGCTTCCGCCGTTTTTTTAAGCCGTTATCGCTTTTATCGTGCTTTCAGGATCGGGCGCGCCGGTCACTTTTATTCCGTCGCCTTCTTTCGAAGGGAGAAATGAAAGCCTGCCGCCGAAATTCTCCGTCCACCTCTCTATCTGGCCGCCGGTTATGCGGGCGAAAGGCGAAAAATAAACTTCCACGGAACCGTCCGTGTTCTGTATAGCTTTTCTGGCTCCTATTTTCCCCAGTCTTATTTTAAGATCGGCTATTTTCAGCAGATTCTTCACCTGTTCCGGCGCGGGGCCGGAGAGGTCTTCGAGTTCTGACAGTATCCGCGGCAGTTCCCGCTGTCCCGCTTTCAATATCTTTTTATAAAAATTAAGCCTTTCCATCTCGTCTTCTATATAAGATTCGGGGATAAAGGCCGGCAGCAGCAGATCGAGCTGCGTGTTCGTTATTTCTTCTTCCGGTCCGCGTCCTTTTATCCTGTCTATTTCTCCGTTCAGCAGTTTTATATACATCTCGAGGCCTATCGAATTGATGAAGCCGTGCTGTCTCACGCCGAGAAGTTCACCCGCGCCGCGGATCTCAAGATCCCTCATCGCCAGACGGAGCCCGGAACCGAGTTCGCTGAATTCTTCGAGCGCGGAAAGGCGTTTCGAAGCTATCTCCGTCAGCTGTTCGCCTTTTTTCTCTTCCCCGAATTCTTCTTTTATATATTTGTTTCTTTCTTTTTCTTTGAGATTCTTTATGTTTTTAAGCCACGGCGGATAATAAAGATAGCAGTAGGCTTTCTGTTTGTTCCTTCCTATCCTTCCGCGCAGCTGGTAAAGCTGTGCCAGTCCGAGTTTATGGGCGTCTTCGACTATCAGGGTGTTGACGTCCGGTATGTCTATGCCGGATTCTATTATGGTCGTGGCCATCAGCACGTCGTATTTCCGGTTCAGGAAATCCCGCATCGTGTTTTCCGATTCTTCCGCGCTCTGTTTTCCGTGTATGACGGCAATCCTGAGTTCCGGCATGAGCCTGTGGAGAAAAGCTCTTCTCGTCTCTATAGTCTTTACCCTGTTGTAAACGTAATAGACCTGTCCGCCGCGCGACAGTTCGTATGACACCGCCTCAGCCGTTCCTTTTTCTGAGAACGGGCGCACGAAAGTCGCTACGGACTGCCTGCCTACCGGCGCGCTCTCTATGACCGACATCGATTTAAGCGAGGACAGCGACTGATATAGCGTCCTCGGTATCGGCGTGGCGCTCATCATCAGACAGTGCACTCCTCTGGCCGCCGTTTTTATTTTGTCCTTGTCCTTTACTCCGAAACGGTGCTCTTCGTCCACTATCATCAGTCCGAGCTTAGCGAATTTTATGTCTTTCTGTATTATCCTGTGCGTTCCTATTATTATGTCTATCTCTCCCGCCGCCAGTTCTTTTATGATCTTTCTGCTCTGGGCTTTGGACACATAACGCGAGAGCACTTTTATTCTTACCGGAAAGTCCTGAAAACGCTTGGAAAAAGTTCTGTAATGCTGTTCGGCGAGGATCGTTGTGGGCGCGAGGACCGCGGTCTGAAAGCCGTTTGCCGCCACGCGCATCGCCGCGCGCATGGCTATCTCTGTTTTCCCGAAACCGACGTCGCCCGCTATCAGTCTGTTCATCGGCAGATCTTTTGAAAGGTCGGACATTACTTCCTGTATGGCTTTTTCCTGGTCTTGCGTTTCCTCGAACGGAAAAGTTTCGGCGAAATCGTCTTCTATGCTGCCCTGGTTCGGCATGGCGACTGTTTTGACGGCGTGCCTTTCAGCTTCCAGTTTCAGTATGTCTTTGGCGAGTTCCTGGACTTCTTCCTTTACTCTGTACTTCATCTCCCGCCATGTCTTTGTGTCCATATGGGAGAGTCGCGGCGTTTTCCCTTCCGAGCTTATATATTTCTGGACAAGCGTGAAATCCTGTATCGGAACGTATAATCTGTCTCCGCGGGCGTACTCTATGTTGAGGCAGTCCGAATCTTCTATCTCCTCGCCGTCCGGCTTGGTATAGTATATTTTTTTTATGCCGAGATATCTGCCTATGCCGAAATCTTCGTGGACCACGAAATCCCCGGCCTTCAGGTCCGTCCATTTGAAGTGTTTTCCCTGAGGTTTGATGGAAGAAGGGTCGAAACGGTATTTTCTGTTGAATATCTCCGAAGTGGTTATCACCGCCGTCTTTGACGGTCCGTGTATGAAACCTTCGTCGATGAAGCCCTGTTTCAGACTGATTGTTCCGCCCGCGCCGTTTTCCTCCAGCGCCTTCGCTATCCTGTTTTGCTCCGTCCTGTTGACGCAGTAAAGATACGTTTCTATTCTGTCCCTTTTGAGTCTGCGCAGTTCCTCCGTGAGCAGCTTGAGATCGCCGTTGAATTTCTTATTGCTCTCCGCCCCGAAATCTTCCGCGAGTTTCTGCTCTTCTTCCGGAAGAAGCAGATATTTGAATATCTTTATGTCCCCGCTGTAATCGCATTCCGTGGGATAGTCGGAATAGACCTGCCATGATTTTTCTATGAAATCGGCTATGGTAGCCCCGGCGCCGGGGAAGTTTTTCGGCTGTATGTCGATGGAATTTACGAAATCGCCGGTATGCTGAGTGGTTATGTCGAATTCTCTTATGCTTTCCAAAATATTTTCCGAAAAAAACAGCCGCACCGGATTTTCAGCGTCGACAGCGAAAACGTCGATGACGGACCCGCGCACCGCGAATTCCCCGCGTTCTTCGACGAACTGCACGCGTTCGTATCCTGATTTTAAAAAACTGTCTGTTAGGGCGGATCTCTTATAGGCCGAACCCTGTCTCAGGTTTACCGACAGGGCGGTGTATATCCTGGCGGCGGGCAGCGGGAAAGAGAGGAGTTCCTCGAGCATTATGTGGATATTGAACACTTTTTCCCTCGGCTGGAACAGATCGCGCATGGCTCGCGCCCTGGAGCCGGCGTCGCCGCTCCACAGGCAAAGAGAAAATCCCGGCAGTTCAGGCAGAAGTTCCTTCAGAGATAAAAAAGCGTTTTTCCAGTCCGAGAATTCGGCCTCGTTGCCGGTTATTATCAGGATATGAGACGGCCTTTCCTCAAAATGTTTGAGTACCGCCCACGCTCTGGCGCCGATATCAGGGGCTCCTCTCAGGGGAAACTGCATATATATAAATGATATAATTTTATCATGCTCAAATGGGTGGAAATAGATCTGGGGATCCTTAAAAACAATGTGCGGATAATAAAGAAATCGCTGTCCGCGGGCGTAAGGCTGATGGCAGTGGTGAAGGCCGACGCTTACGGACACGGAGCAGCCGCCGTCAGCCGGATAGCTCTGGACAACGGGGCGGACTGCCTCGGGGTCCTCACTTCCGAAGAAGGGGAAAAACTCAGGAGCATGTTTCCCGGGACCGAGATACATCTTCTCGCGCCGTCCCTCCCGGAAGAGGCGGAACGCATATGCGCCAACGGCCTGGTCTCCAGGGCGGAGTCCGCGGAATTTCTGGCCGCTCTCGACGGAGAGGCTGCCCTGTGCCGCAAGCGGCTCAGTTATTATCTGGAAATAGACACCGGGCTCGGGAGATGGGGCGTGAAGCCGGATAAGGCCGCGGAACTTCTGGTCTACGCGGCCGGGAAATTCAAAAATTTAATCCCCGCCGGTATAACGACGCATCTTTCTTACCGGCCTCCGCAGAATATGACGGAAGCGGAAGAAAAGATGAACGCTTTTTCGGCTCTAGCCGCATCGCTGAAGCGCAGGACGGGGCTCGCTCTTGCGGTGAGCGCTGCCAACAGTTCGGTCTTATGCGATTTCCCGCACCGGCAGTTCGATATGGTGCGCACCGGAAATCTGATGTACGGCATATATCCGACGGATATCTATAAAAAGAGGCGGAACGGGCCGCCTCTTCCTGGACTGAGACGCCCGTGGCAGTTTTACGCGAAGATAATTTCGGTTAATGATATCAGTCAGGGACAGACGCTCGGATACGCCGGAGAAATAACGGCCTTCAGGAATATGCGCACCGCTTCTCTCGCGGTCGGATACAGCGACGGACTTTCTCTCGAACCAGCGGAAAACGCGATACATATCACTTCGGGGTTCAAATACTGGGCCGTGATAAACGGCAAAAAGGCTTATTATGTCGGAAAACCCGGCATTTCGCACACTCTGCTCGATATAACGGACATCCCCGAAGCTTCCGTGGGAACGGTCGTGGCTCTGCATATAAGGCGCACGGCGGCTAACGCGAATATCCCCAGAATATACACCGGCATCTGAAAATCTTTTCCTTCCGGATAAAAAACCGCCCGTTTCATACGGGCGGTTCTGACTTGTCTGCCCGGATCGTTTTATTTGTTCTTATTTCCGTTGGCGAGTTCTTTCAGCGTCCCCAAAGCTTCTTTAGCGTCTTTTTCTTCAGCCACATCCTTGAGTTCTCCGAAACCTGCCTGCCATATGGAAGTCTTTTTCTTTATCTGTTTCTTTTCCGGCCAGTTCGTGTCGGCTAGGATTTTTCCGGCCTCTTCATTTCCTTTTTCTGCTGATTTTTCCAGCCAGTCCTTCGCCTCGTACATATCTTTCTCCACGCCGAGGCCTTTCAGATACATGACGCCCAGATTTCTCTGTGCCCACTGATTGTCCAGTTTCGCGCCGCGTTCATTGTATGTGAGGGCCCGCTCGTAATCGAGATGGTCTTTCGTCAGATATATGGAGCCGAGACTGGCTGAAGCGAGAGCGTCTCCCTGCGAGGCGGCTTTCATATAATATTCTATCGCCTTTTTCATGTCCTTTTCCGCGCCGGCGGCGGAATCGCCGTTGTAATAGATGTCGGCCAGTTCGTATTGCGCCGGCGCGAATTCATAAGGGGCGTCGGACAGGGTTTTGTAGTAATCGAAAGATTTTTTTCCGTTCTTTTTTATGCCGTGCCCGTTGGCGAAGCAGTGCCCGTCGGAATAACATTCTCCCAGTTTATACATCGCCGTATAATCCCCTACGGCCGCCAGTCCCTTCAGCGTCTTAAGGTTGTTTTTGTATATGTCTCCGGCCTGCCGCGCGTCCACTTTCGCCCCGCCGAGACCTTTGTTCAGATAGTCCGCATAGTAGAAATTTATCACCGGATTGTTTTCGCTGTCCTTCAGTTCTCTCAGACGCGCCAGAGTGTCGTAGGGGTCGTTTCCGCGCGCCATGGATATCACGCTCTCCACTATTTTCAAAGTCTTGAGTTTCGGTTTGGTTATGGTTTTCGGCTGGTAGAGCACCCCGGCGGCCACTATCGCGAACACCGCTATTACGCCCAGCAGCATTTTAGGTCCGCTCTCGCCGCGTTTTCTTTTTTTGCGAACCGCGGCGTTATTAACCGAGATATTGACGGGCGTGTCCTTAGGCGCGCTTATCTCTTCGTTTTTTTTTAAACCGTTTTCAGGCTGCCATTGGGACGATTTGCGTCCCCATTTGAGTTTTTCTCCTGACGAAGTGAATATTTCCCTGGTCTGTTCCGAAGCCTTCAGCAGTTCTTCCGTCGCCGCCTTCAGTTCCTTGAGTTTGAAGGCCAGCTGCTTCTGTTCCTCCGGAGTGGAGAACATCATGCTGTTGTACAGCGCCAGTTTTTTATTATAGGCCTCTTCTATCTGCTCTTTGGTCGCGGAAGCGTCTGTCTGCAAGAGTTTCCTGTAAGAAGCCAGATCCTGATTTTCCATATGCTGAATTTAAACTCCGTATAGGTATTTTCGGTATTCGACATTAGTATTATATTACATTAGCGGGCCGCAGAGATAGACTTAAACTTTATGCTTGTCCGGTCTGTTTCCGGACGTAATGGAAAAGATGATTTTTTTAACGCGCGTTAAAATATTTGTTGATTTTAACAACCGTTAAAATGTATAATTTAGAGGTGGTTTTTTAAAGAAATTCTTTAAATAAGGTCTAATATATGACTTCAGATATGCATAACAGAAAAGAAGATATGAGAGCCCTGATAATGGAAGTTACAGGGAGGCTCGTGGCCGATAAGGGGCCGGACGCCGTGTCCCTCAGCGATATCGCCGACGAACTTAACATCACGAAGCCGGCGCTCTATTATTATTTCAGGGATAAGGAAGAGCTCATAAGAGCGTGTTTCGAGAAAGGAGGCGAGCTCGCCAGCAGCGTTTTTCTGAAAAAAGTTGAAAAAACAGATTCGCTAGAAGATTTTTTAAAAATATTATTCGAGGATAATGTCTGTGTGCTCAGGAAGCATCCGGAAGCTGCGGAGTTCCTTCTTAAGATGATAGCCTCTTCGAATACCGGCATACTCAGGGATATAACTTTAAACAGGGTCAATTCCACGGATGCGGCTATAAGCAGGAAGCTGGAGGAGTATAACCTTACTGAAGTACAGAAGGAAGACGTCTTTTTTATTATAAGAGGAATTTTAGTTTATTTATTTATGAAAGTCAAAATATTCGGTATCGAAAGTGTACACGGTGATTTGCCCTCGAGACTTTCGCGTTTTATAATGCGTTCCATCTCTTCGGCCAAGCTTGTTTTCGCGGGACTGGTTTTCACTTCCGTCGTAGCCGTTCTCCCGCCGCCGGTTTTTGCGGCCCCCGAGGTCCTTACCATAGACGGAGCCGTAAACAAGGCTCTCGAGCATAATATTTCGGTAAGGAACGCGGCACAGACGAAAAAAGTTTACGACGAACAGGTGAAAGAGGCGAGAGGAACGGCTTATCCGCAGATCAGCGCCTCGGCGGCAAGCACCAATTATATAACGCCGTATTATTATCAGGCCCAGGGAAACAAGGGAACTTACGATTACGACAATTCTTACAGCGGCTCGCTGAATCTCAAACAGGTGCTCTGGTCCGGCGGGCAGGTTTCAGCAGCGATAAACGTCGCGAAACTTTATTCGCAGTACGGCGACGAGCTGCTGAAAATAACTGAAAAATCAATAATAAACGGCGTTAAGAACCAGTATTACGCAGTTCTGCTTGCGAAAGATATGGTTGATATACAGCAGGAGAAACTTAATCTGGCAAAACAGCATCTCGAAACGCTGGAAACCAAATACAAGCAGGGCGTCTCTAGCGACCTAGACGTGCTGAAACAGCGGGTCGAAGTCCTTAATTCCGAGCCGGCGCTCACCCAGGCGCAGAATAATTACAGGATCTCTCTGCTTCAGCTTAAAAATATACTCGGTATGGAGCCTAACGAGGAGATAGAACTTCAGGGAAGCCTAAACTGTCAGGTGGATCTGAGTCCAGATCTCCAGGATTTGAGAAATTACGCTCTGGCCAACAGGCTGGAACTCAAAAACAGGAACACCATGTACGAGATGCGCGTGCAGAATATCACCATAACCAAGGCCGGGCATCAGCCGAAACTTTATTTAGATTTCACAGGCTCGTACAGCGGCTCTTCTAAAGACGGGCTTCCGGCGCACTATAAAGAAAACGCATGGAATTCCTATGCCGGTCTGAGCCTGAATCTCCCGATATTTTCCGGCGGAAGCGTTCAGGCCCAGGTGGAACAGGCTAAGAAGCAGGCCAAGATAGCCGAGAACGACATAGAGGATCTGCAGCGTTCTATACAGATATCTGTGTCTCAGGCATGGCTCACTTTAAAAGAAGCCTCGATGAGACTGGAATCACAGAAAACTTCAGTGGAACAGGCCAGAAAGGCCATGAACGCCACGGAAGTGCGTTTTAAATCCGGCATAGTAGGTCTGCTTGATCTTAACGATTCCGTGCTTTCTCTCAATACTGCGCAGACCCTTTTCAGCCAGGCCGCCTACGACACCTGCGTGGCTAAATCTAATTTGGAATGGAATTTAGGTAAATAACTGTTATTTAAGGTAAATATATTATGAATATCAAAACGAAATCAATCCTGTCTCTTATAGTCTTCTCTTCTTTCGGGCTTGTTTCCTGCAAGAATTATACTGAGGATATATCTAAGGTGGACCGCGACTGTTTCTACGTCACGGCGGAAAAAGCCGAGAACAGAGACATAGAGGAAACCATAGTGGTTTCCGGTTCCGTTAACGCGATGGACAAGGCGAGACTCGTTTCACGCGTCGACGGAAAACTGATAAGAAACGTCTTGAAGGAAGGGGACAGGGTCAGGAAAGGCGAGACAGTGGCCGTCATAGAGCGCGACGAACCGGGCGTGAAATACGAACCTGCCCCGGTGCCGTCCACTCTTACCGGAGTGATAGGGCACGTTTATCTGGATTCCGGCGCGAATATAATAAAGAACAGCACGCAGATAGCAGAGATAGTAAGCCAGGAACAGGTGTCCGTGGCTATCGAAGTCCCGGAAAGATATGTCGGAAAGATAAAGATAGGACAGACCGGAACGGTAAAGGTCGAGGCCTATCCGGGTCAGATATTCACCGGGAAAATATACCGCATAAGTCCGCAGGTCGATACCGACACCCGGAGCACGCTTGTCAAGATACTCGTGGACAATAAGAGCGGTAAACTCAAGGACGGAATGTTCGCTGAAGTGAAAGTCATAACGGCCGCGCAGAAAAACGTCACATCCGTCCCGACTTCGGCCATCGTGAGCGAAGACCAGAAAACCTTCGTTTTTAAACCCTCCGGGGACACCGTGTCGAAACAGGAAGTCTCAGTGGGTATCTCCGACACTGAATACGCCCAGATAACGCAAGGGGTGAAAGCGGGCGAATACGTGATTAATTCAGGTCTTTACGGCTTGCGCGACAACAGTAAGATCAAACTGTTGAACTCTGACAATTAGTATTTATACGGTGATAAAAACAGGCTATGAAAAGACTATTAAGAACAGCAATTAAGCTTCCTATTTTCACCACGATGATGATGGCTGCCCTCGTGGTGCTCGGCATATTCTCCTATATGCGTCTGGGCGTGGAACTGATGCCTAATATGGAGTTCCCTTACGTTATAGTTCAGACGACTTTGTCCGGCGCCAGTCCGGAGGAGATAGAGACTTCCGTCACGAAACCGATAGAAGAGGCCGTCAACGGTATTTCCGGTATAGACGAGCTTTCTTCGTACAGCAATGAAAGTTCTTCCATAGTGGTTGTGAAGTTCGAGCTGGAAAAAAACGGAGATGTCGGAGCGCAGGAAGTGCGCGACAAGGTTAATTCCGTCCTGTCACAGCTTCCCGACGGCACAAAGAATCCGGTTATACAGAAACGGGACATGGATTCAGTTCCCGTCGTCAATGTCGTAGTTTCAGGCAACAGGAGCATTATCGATCTCACCGAGTTCGCCAAGAAAAAAATCAAAGAACGGCTCGAGACCGTCAGCGGCGTCGGTTCGGTGACTCTGGTCGGAGGACAGGAACGCGAGATCCATATAGTGGTCAATCCGCTTAAAATGACCGCTCTCGGCGTGACTGCCGCGCAGGTTAAATCCGCGCTTATTTCACAGAATATAGAGATCCCGGGCGGCAAAGTGGAGCAGCGGGACACCGAGTACACACTCAGGACTCTTGGCCGTATCACGGCCGTTGACCAGTTCAAGGACGTGGTCGTGGCCACCCGGAACGGAACGCCTATCAGAATCTCCGATTTCGCTAAGGTCGAAGACACCGGCGAATATATGAGTTCCGCTTCTTATCTGAACGGAAAGCAGTCGGTTACCCTGGTCATAAAGAAACAGTCCGGGAGCAATGTCGTGGGGACGGTGGCGAAGATACGCGCACGCGTCGCCGAGATCAATAAGACCCTGCCTGCCGATATACAGACGAAAATAATAGGAGACCAGTCGGAATTCATTAAGGCTTCCGTTGATACTGTAAAAGAACATCTGGTCCTCGGCTCGCTTCTGGCGGCCCTGATGGTTTTCATTTTCATGGGGGATATCCGCTCGACCATAATATCGGCTGTCGCTATCCCGGTTTCGCTGATCGCGACTTTCACCTTTATGGATCTTATGGGCTTCACCCTCAATCTCATGACCCTTATGGGACTGACGGTGGCCGTGGGTCTGGTCATCGACGACGCCATAGTCATGCTGGAGAATATATACCGGCATATGGAAGTCTATCATCTAGAACCTAAAAAGGCCGCCCTCAACGGCGCTTCGGAAATAGCCTTCGCCGTTCTGGCCATGTCCATATCGCTGATAGTAATTTTCGTCCCGCTGGCTTATATGGACGGTATAATAGGCAGAGTTGTGAAGAGTTACGGACTCACCATAGCCTGCGCTATCGCCGTCAGCACTTTCGTCGCGCTTACGCTTACTCCTATGCTGTGTTCCGTCTTTCTCACTGCGCACGAAGGCAAGTCCAAGATGCAGCGTTTCACGGACCGTCTTAATAACTGGTTGTCTTCCAAATACGTCGTCATGCTGGAATGGGCGCTTTCGCACCGAAAGACGATGGTCACGATGGCCGTTCTGATAATGCTGTCCACGGTGCCGCTGGCCATGTTTATTGGAAAAGACATGATGCCTGACGACGATACGAGTCAGTATATCATAAACGTCAAGGCGCCGGAAGGTACGAGCCTTAAGTCTATGGATACTCTGTTCAGGCAGCTGGAGGCCGAAGTGAGGACCATCCCATGGGTGACCAATACACTTTCTGCCATCGGCACCTCAACAAGGAACACCACAACCAGCACAAACCAGGGCTATATAACCGTTGAAGTTTCCCCGATAGGCACCCGTCCGGCTCTTGATAAGATAATGGATATCAACCGCGATATGCTCAGCAAATACAAGGGACTCACCACTTCGGTCGTCGTTTCCGGAGGATTCAATTTCGGGTCCAAACCGGTGGAATACAGTATTTCCGGCCCGGACCTCAATAAGCTTATGAGTTATGCTAAACAGCTTAAAGACAAGATGGCGGGCGTTCCGGGGATAGTCGATCTGGAACTGAGTTTTTCGGACGCGCAGCCTGAATACCGCGTTCAGATCAATAGAGACAAAGCTCACGACCTCGGAGTTTCCGTTAGCGATATCGCCTCCGCGCTCCGCACCATGGTAGGAGGGGAAGAGGACGTCACGAAGTATAAAGAAGGGGACGAACTCTATGAAGTGCGCGTGAGGGCCGATAAGACTTACCGGACCACGAAAGAGCTTATTTCCGCTATGCTTATTCCGGCCAAGGACGGCAGCACAGTGCGTCTTGACAGCGTCGCCAGCGTCGTGGAGGGCTCGGGCCCGACCAGAATAGACCGCGTCGCCAGACAGAGAAGTATATCGGTAGACGGAAATAACCGCGGGATATCTTTGAGCGTCGCCCTTAAAAAATCAAATCAGTTCTTTAAGGAGCTCAAGGCTCCGGCGGATTATGTCGGCACGGTCATGGGCAGCGGGAAAGAAATGAATAAGATGTTGGTTAGTTTTATAGGCGCTTTCGCTATGGCCTTCATATTCATATACATAGTTCTCGCCAGCCAGTTCGAAAGTTTCGTATATCCGCTGTCTATCATAATAGCCCTTCCTCTGACGCTTCCTTTCGCTTTTCTGACTCTGTTCATACTGAGGCAGAATCTGACGCTGTTCAGCATACTGGGACTGTTTATGCTTTTCGGAGTCGTAAAGAAGAACTCCATACTTATCGTTGATTACACTAATACTTTACGCGGTAAGGGGCTGGACAGACACACGGCCTGCATAGAAGCCAACAGAACGAGGCTCCGCCCCATTCTTATGACTACTCTGACTCTGATAGCCAGCATGATCCCGACCGCTCTGGGCACAGGGTCAGGTTCCGGCATGCGCCACGCCATGGCGTGGGTTATCATAGGCGGGCAGGCCCTGTCTCTTCTGATCACTCTGCTCATGACTCCTGTATCGTATACGCTTTTCGACGATCTTCAGATCTGGTTCGAAAAGAAGTTCCTGCACAGGCAGCCTGAAGAGGTAAAGGCAAAGCGCGAAGCCGCTGTTTAACATCAGGTCCTTTCCCGGGAAAGGGGAATCCGTTTGAGACGGATTCCCCTTTTTTTGCCCTAAAGACCCAGTGTTTTTATGGCCTTAAGTTACTGAAAGTCATCATCTATTATATTTATAAATAATATGATGAAAAAGATTATTTATATGATTCTCGCCGGTATCATATCGCAGGCCGTCCCGGCTTTCGCGGATTCCGGCAATATATTAAAATTTGATTATCCTTTGGTCCTGAAGGCCGAGGCCTGCGGCGACAGCTGCGCTCTTCCGCAGACTTCTCTCAGCAGGAGCGTGCCGGAAGGGTACGATACCGTTCTTGTACAGGGCGATATGCCGGATCCGGACACGAGCCTTTTTCTTGTCCTCCCGGAAGAAACTAAAAACGGAGGGCAGTCTCTTTACGCCCCGGTAAAGGTCCACCGGACCGACGAAGGGCGTTTCTGGGCGAAATATGAACTGCCGGCGGTGAAAACAGAAGCCCTGCAGTTTAAGATGAATCCGAAAAAAAGCGGCGAGTCCGTTACTCTGTACGGCATAGAAGCTTTCGTTTACGCCGACAGGCAGGAGAAAGGAAAAGCTTCGGTAAGAGGAACGGTTGATCCCGCGTGGTCGGTGCCTAAATCTTCCGGACTGAATATTATATACAGAGCCGAGTGGGGAGCGGCCGCGCCGAACGGCGATTTCATAACGCATACCCCGCAGAAATTCACTCTTCACCATACGGAAGCGCATTATCCGGAAACTAAAGAAGCCGCGGTGAAGGAGATGAAATTTATTCAGAATTACCATCAGGAGGGCCGCGGCTGGGTGGATATCGCCTATCATTTTCTGATAGATCCCCTCGGTAATATATACGAAGGCCGTCCTGTGGGCGTAGTCGGGGCTCACGTGGCCAACAAGAACACGAATAATGTCGGGATATCTATAATGGGCTGTTATCACCCGCCCACGAACAACGTTTTTACCAAAGCTACGAGGAATTCCCTTGTAAAACTCGGGAAGTATATAAAAAACACCTATAAGATCCCGTCTAAATATTTTTACGGGCACAGGGATCTCGGCGCCACCGATTGTCCCGGAGACAATCTTTACGCTCTGCTGGAAGGTATCCGTCAGGAAATATATTCGGGGACAGCAGCGCAGGATAAGGCCGTAGAAGTAGATTTCGACGGCGATATAGAAGTCACTCCCGCGCAGAAGGAAGCGCTGGAGGCTCTGACGGGTATGAAATTTAAGTAGTGGACCCAAAGCCCGCTCATCTCCGGCGAAGCGCGGCTGCGCTTCGAACGGAGACGGGCAGCCTCCGGTTGTTCCGGCGGCTTTTGAAATAAAGAACTGATCAGACAAATAAAAACCATGAAACATAATATTGCTTTTTCACTAATCGCCGGACTGGCGCTGGCCGCTTCCGTTCCGGCTTTCGCCGATTCTGATTTCTCGGTGACCGGCGGACGCGGTTTCCCCGTGTCGCTCAATGCCGCTGACTGCACCGACCACTGCGGGACTTTTCCGGTTAACAGAAACAGAAAGTTTTCTTCCGAATACGACACCGTCCTCATTCAGGGAATGATGCCTCAGGCCGGAACTGAAGTGTCTCTGCTCCTGCCGGCTAAAGACGCGAACGGCGCAGTCACGGAACTTCGTCCGGTGAAAACCTACAGGACTTCCAGCGGGCGTTTCTGGGCCAAATATCTTATCCCTTCCAAAACCGGAGAAGCGATAAATTTCCGTATGCATCCTAAGAAAGCCGGCGAAAGTATAACATTATACGACGTCGAAGCTTATAAAGCTTCGGACATTAAAGAAGAAAACGCGCCTTCGAAAAATAAAAAGTCCGCGGAGAAAGCCAGGGCTTTCAATCCTTCCGATTACGGCGTTCATGTGATATCGCGTGAAGAATGGGGGGCTAAAGCTCCTAACGGGGAGTATACCGAGCATTCCCCGAATAAATTCACTCTTCATCACACAGCGGGAAATTATCCCGATTCCAAAGAAGCGGCCGTGGAAGAGATGAAATTTATCCAGAATATGCATATGGACGGACAGGGCTGGACGGATATAGGGTATCATTTCATTATCGATCCTTTCGGAGATATATTCGAAGGACGCCCCGTCGGAGTCGTAGGGGCGCACACTTACGGCGCCAATACTGATAATATCGGTATATCTATAATGGGCTATTACCATTCTCCCAGAAACGACGTGTTCACGGACGCCTCCCACAACGCTCTCGTGGGCCTGGGAATATATATAAAGGATTACTTCGGTATAAAGTCCAATCAGTTCTTCGGGCACAGGGACCTCGGATCCACAGCCTGCCCCGGAGACGGTATCTACGCCCTTATGGAGACGATACGCGGCGAGATATTCAATAACACGCGTTCTTCTTCTCCGGTGAATATGGATTATAACGGTCAGAATATTACGATGACCCCGGCTCAGAAAAAAGCTCTGGAAGCGCTTACGAACACAAAGTTCTGAGAGGAGCGTTTTATTCCTGGAACAAGTTAAAGCGGTCCGCGTCTTCACCGGCGCGGCCGCTTTTATTTTGCCTTATTCCGAAAGGGCCGGTCTGTCCGTTCGCAAGGATTTTACGATTGTAAGAAAAACAGCCGCTGTTAATTAATATTATGTAAAATAAAATTTAACGCCTGAATTTTAAAAACCATACGGAGATAAATATGAGCGAAAAAAATATATTTCTAAGCGACGCGCAGCTGAAGAGCGAAGCGGAACGCTGTCTTTACTGCGAGGAAAAACCGTGCAGGGACGCCTGCCCGGCCGGCTGTTCCCCGGCCGATTTCATGATGGCCGTGCGCCAGATGAGAAAATCAGATATAAAGCGGGCCGCTAAGCTTATACTCGCCAATAATCCTTTCGGCGGCGTCTGCGGAGCCGTCTGCCCGGACTGGTTCTGCATGAAAGCCTGCTCGCGCAAGACTTTCGACAATCCGATAAATATTCCGGCCGTTCAGGCCACCATAATACATAAAGCCAAGCGGCTGGGCTGTCTTCCGACATTCAGGGCGGAAAAGAGCAACGGCAAAAAAGTGGCTGTGGCCGGAGCCGGTCCCGCCGGATTCGCCGCCGCCGCCGTTCTGGCTCAGAAGGGTTACAAAGTCGATATCTTCGAAAAATACGATAAAGCCGGCGGGGCCTGCAATCTGATACCGTGCGGCAGACTGCCGAAGGGCACGCTGGAGAGCGAAATAGATTTCGTGAAAACCCTGGGTGATATCACTATCAATTTCAACCGCGAATGCGGCGATCCTAAAGAATTCCTCAAAGATTACGACGCCGTTATAACGGCCGCCGGAGTGGAAGCCCAGCTGAAACTGAATATTCCCGGCGAAGATAAAGGAGTCGAGGGACTCGAATATCTGAGAAAAGCCTCCTCTTACGACGTGAACGGCAAAGGCGTGGCCGTGGTCGGCGGCGGAGCCGTCGCTGCGGACTGCGCGCTGACAGCTCTAAAGAACGGCGCTTCCAAAGTGGAGATTTTCACACGCAAGAACATAGGCGACATTAAACTGTCCGAGAAAGAGCTCGAAGAGCTCATAAAAGCCGGAGTGAATATAAACGGACGCAGCCGTATCACCGGTATTTACGGAGACGGCCCCTCTTTCGTTCGCCTCGACGGTTATTCCAAAGACGCTTCCGGGACGGAACAGAAACGTCCGGACATCGGTTTCGTAGTGCTGGCCATAAAGAATCTGCCGGCCATAGAAGACAAAAAGACTGAAGGAATATTTTTCGCAGGCGACGGCGCTAAGAGCGGCGGTTCCGTAGTGGAAAGCGTCGCTTCGGGAAAGAACGCCGCGCTGCGTGTCGACAGTTATATCAGCGGAAAGCCCGCTCCGGTAATAAAGGACGACAGAAAGAACAACCGCGAACTCGCCGGCAAGAATATGCTGCCCGTGAGCCTTGAGACCGATTTCTTCGGTTATAAACTGTCTTCTCCGTTCCTCATCTCCGCCGCTCCCCATTCCGACGGTTACGAGCAGGTGAAAGCCGCTTACGAGGCCGGCTGGCCAGGCGTTATAATGAAGACTTCTTTCGACGGTCTTCCTATACACATACCTTCCGAATATATGGTCGCTTTCAACGCCGACACCTACGGCAATTCCGATAACGTTTCCGGACACGCCCTCGACCGCGTCTGCGGCGAAGTGCGGAAACTGGTAAAAGAATTTCCGGACAGACTGACCGGCGCTTCGACCGGAGGCCCGGTGACCGGTGACGACGAACACGACAGAAAAGGCTGGCAGTCGAACACCCTCAAACTGGAGAAAGCCGGAGCCAAAGTCGTGGAATATTCACTGTCCTGCCCTCAGGGCGGCGACGGAACGAAAGGTGATATAGTTTCGCAGGATCCTGAACTGGCCGCTAAAATAATAGACTGGGTCATGCAGGTGTCGGACCCGGCTATTCCGAAGCTTTTCAAACTCACCGGAGCCGTCACCTCCATATGGCAGGTCGTCAAAGCGATAAAACGGGTCTTCGATAAATATCCGAATAAGAAGGCCGGCATAACTCTGGCGAATTCCTTCCCTTCTCTCGCCTTCAGGAACAGACTGTCTGGCAAAGGACGCTGGGACGAGGCCATGGTGGTCGGGATGTCGGGCGAAGGCGTGGCCCCGATCAGTTATCTGACCCTTTCCAAGGCGGCCAAACTCGAGGTGCAGACTTCAGGAAACGGCGGGCCTATGAACTATAAAGAAGCCGCGAATTTCCTGGCCTTAGGCGTAAAGACCGTGCAGTTCTGCACCGTGGTCATGAAATACGGCTACGGCGTGATACATGAGCTGGAATCAGGCCTCAGCCACCTCCTGGAAGAGAGAGGTTTCGGTTCGGTCGAAGAACTGATAGGCTGCGCTCTGCCTCAGCCCGTCACTGATTTCATGGACCTCACCCCGGTAAAGAATATTCCGGAAGTGAACGAAGAACTCTGCGAACACTGCGGAAACTGTCAGCGCTGCGGCTATCTCGCCATAAAACTGGACGGAAACGGTGTGCCGCATATCGACCCGGCCAAATGCGTGGGCTGCTCTCTCTGCGTGAAGAAATGCTTCGCCGGAGCTCTTAAGATGAGAAAGCGCACCGAAGAAGAACTAGCGGTGTGCCCGGAGAAAATATGAACACTATACTGATAAAAAACGGAACAATAATAACGCTCGGAGCCGTGAACAAGGTCCTGAGAGGACAAGCTCTGCTGATCGAGGGGAATAAAATAGCGAAAATAGCCCCAGAGACGGATTTTACAGGCAGATACGATAAAGTGATCGACGCGCACGGAAAAATAATCATGCCGGGCTTTATAAACGCCCACATGCATTATTACAGCACTTTCTCCCGCGGTCTCGGCAAAGCCGCGCCGTCCACCAATTTTCTGGAAGTCCTGGATAATCTCTGGTGGCGGCTAGACAAGAAACTCACTCTGGAAGATACCTATTACAGCGCTCTTATCCCTATGATAGAGGCCGTGAAGCACGGTACCACGACGCTCATAGACCATCACGCGAGCCCTTACCATATAACCGGTTCTTTGCATGCCATAGAGAAGGCCGGAAATAAAGTGGGCCTGCGCAACAGTCTGTGCTACGAAGTTTCCGACCGGGACGGAGAAGCCCGGGCCGAAGAAGGTCTCAAAGAAAACTACGACTTCGCCAAGTACGCCGGCAGTCTCAACAGCAACAGGCTCAAGGCTCTTTTCGGACTGCACGCTTCTTTCACCCTTAGCGACAAAACTCTGGGCCGCGCCGCAGAACTCGCGGCCGACGCCGGAGTCGGGTTTCACGTGCACGTGGCGGAAGGACTCGCCGACGTGGAGAAATGTCAGGTCGAACACGGCTGCCGGATAATAGATCGTTTCAATAAATTCGGCATACTCGGAAACAAGACCATAGCCGCCCACTGTGTTCATATAGATGAGCACGAGATGGATATCGTAAAAGAGACCGGCACCGCGATAGTGCAGAACCCGGAATCCAACGCGAACAATGCAATAGGGACCGGAGACATGGTTAAGATAGCGGGCAAGGGAATACTCCTCGGCCTCGGTTCCGACGCCATGACCGTCAATATGTTCGACGAGCTGCGCATGGCCGTATGGATGCAGCATCTGACTCACGACCCTTCCAAGGGCTTCATGGAGCCTGTTAACGCTCTCACGGTCAACAATGCCAGGATAGCCAATAGGTATTTCGAAGGCATAGGAGAACTGAGGGAAGGCTGCGCCGCAGACATTATTATTATGGACTATTACCCGGCCACGCCTTTCGACGCGGGGAATTTCGCGGGACATCTAGTATTCGGGATATCCGGCGCTCAGACGGACACGACGATCGCCGACGGCAGGATACTTATGGAGAATAAGAGACTCTGTCTGGATCTGGACGAAAAGGAAGTGTACGCGAAATCAGCCGAACTCGCGCGCAAACTCTGGGAAAGGTTCTAAGGTATTAGCTGAATCTCATTGTATGACGGGCCGGATATTCTCTGGCCCGTCTTTTTATTATTTATTCGTGCGGCGTGTTTTTATCTCTGTTCCGTCGCAAGAAAGAGGATTTCGTTTGCTTTATTCGGCTTAAAACTGTTATAATATAGAAAGTTCTTTTAAGAAGTTCAGACGGTCTCGATGTAGTTTTGTGAGGCTGCCGAAAAGATTTATGCGCGGGTGGTGAAACTGGTAGACACGTACGTTTGAGGGGCGTATGCTTAACCGCTTGCGGGTTCGAGTCCCGCCCCGCGCATTTTTTTTTTATACTTAAAAAGAATAAATTAAATATTACTCCAGTGATAAAAATACTTAAAATATCGATTTGTGTAGGTGTAATATTTTTTTCTGATTAATATGGAAATTAATGTAAAAAAATAATTCCCACATGGTAATAATACGTGTGGGAATTATTTTTTGTCGAATTGTTTCGTTACGGAAATATTATTCGCCTTTCAGTTTTTTTACTTCTGCTTCCATTTCTGTGATGGTTTGTTTCATGTTTTCTATTTCGGTTTCCCGTTTTTCTTTTGCTCTGTTATCTGAAAAACAGTAGTAAATGGCCGCGCTTAAGATTATGAAGAGTAAAATATACACGGCTGTGTTAAGAAAAATCATCCCGAGATTTTCTCTATTATAAGAGAATGATATAAGACTGCAAACAGCGGAAACAGCCAAGACACTTAAAAGTATTCCTAAAATCCATACTAATTTTTTATTCATATAATATCCATTCTTTTCTATTAAGAATGTTTTATTTCTTTAATTTTTTTTATTTCGTTTTCCAGTGCCGTGATTCTTTGTTGCATGCTTTCCCGTTCGGCTTCTTTTTTCACTTTTTGTTTATTTTCTTTTAAATAAAAAGGAATACGAATTATTACAAGAAATAATGCGGCAAATAGCAGGCCGAAGACAATATAAAAAAGCAGTCTGGCAACAGGTTCATTATCGTATGACACTGCTGTGAATGCTCCGATTAGAAATATCAGGCTAAATGCGTATAATAATCTTGTAATAAATATAAGTTTTTTATTCATAGGATATCCTTGATTATATTTAGGAATGTTTTAAGGCTTTAAGTTTTTTTATTTCCGTTTCCAGTCTCGCGATTCTTTGTTTCATGTCTTCCTGTTCGGCTTCTTTTTCCGCTTTTATCTTTTTTTGTTCCTTTAGATCAAAAGGAATGTAAAAAATCAATCCGAAAAATATAATGTACAATGGCCAAAGACCGGCGTTAAGAAATATTTTAGCAAGATTATAATTGTTATGAGACAGTAATATGAGTCCGCAAATCACGGAAATTAGGACGATCACGGTAATTACTTTTATAATCAGAACTACTTTCTTATTCATAAAATATTCCTTTTTTCGTCATGACCGATAAACTGAATCGCTGCCTATACCCTGCTGTCAAAAAACGGGAATGCTTCTTATAGAGAAAACATATTTAACGCCGAACTGATTAGATTTTTTTATTTCCCGATATAAACAGTATAGTAATAGTGTGATTAATTTGTAAATGACTATTTCCGAATTTATAATTGTGAAATATTGACTAATATGTATTAGAACTATTAAAATAGTAGGACATTCGGTATATCAGGAGGGGCAGGATTAAATCATGGGAATTAAAGATATAAAAAGCGAAGGTTCTTTTCTAAATATATATAATGAAGACGGAGTGAAAACAGGTTGTATCCCTAATTCGGGTGATAAATCATATAAGATTTTATCTGATTCTATTTTTCTGGAAAAAGATAGTTTTAATGCTACTTACGATGAAAAAGGGCAATTGATTAAGTGTGAGCCTTCGGTTATCTGTGCTTCTGGCGTCATAGAAGAAGAAAAGCAAAGATACACTGAGGCATTCAATGCGCAATTAGGTAGCATATGTCATTTTTTCAGATATAAGCAGCTGAAGCCTTTCGTCGGTAAAAATTATAATATCGGGCATAAGAAGATTCTTGTTATAGGCGAGAGTCATTATCTTCCTCCCAAAACAAATCATGAGGTTATAAAGAACTGGTATGACAGATCCTATAAAGATCTTACTAAAGACGAATTTAACTGGACGAATACTTCTTGTATAATGAATAATACAGATTTTAGGGAACATCCGATGTATAGAGAAATAAATAAATCTCTCATTCGCGCCGGATTGCCGGACGGAATTTTGAGTGTGGCTTATATGAATTTTTTTCAGCGACCGTCAGGGAGAACTAAAAAATCTATTCAAGAAAACGAAAAGGACATCGAGGTGGCTAATTCCGTATTAAAACAAACTTTTGTTATTCTGCAGCCGGATTTTATTTTTTTCGTCAGCAGCAAATCATATAAGCATTTTAATAAGAGTTTATTCGATCCGGAAAGGACAGCCCACACTTCTCATCCTGAATGCCCATGGTGGAATAAACCTTCGTCTAGTTATACGAGACCTAAAGGTTGGACTGAACCAAGAATCACAGGAAAGGCTTCTTTCGAATTATTTATAAAACGTAATATTCTAGGCCTGAATTAACAGGTTTATGGCTTTTACGACTCGGGAGAATCAGTCTTTCTAGTAGCCCAGGAACTGTTTGAGGGCGCTGATGAAGATATCGGTTTCTTTTTCCGTATTATAGGCGAAAAAGGACAGTCTTACGCTCTGGCTTATGCCTCTCGCGGCGTGATAGGGAATCGCGCAGTGGTGGCCTACTCTTATGCAGATAAATTCCTTCGGCAGTTCGTTATTGAGGAACAGATTGAAGTCCTGCGCGAGTATAGAGCTGTCTTTGAAATAGAAACTTACTATCGGCGTCGGGGCCGAATTTTTCGGCAGCAGCATTTCTATCTGCGATATTTCCTCTAGCTGTTTTTTGCAGTAGGAGGAAACGGTCATTATCCGGTCTTTTATCGCGTCTTTTCCGGTCTTATTCAGAAAATCTATGGCCGCGCCCAGACCGGCCTGACCGGCGTAGTTCTGTATGCCGGGTTCGAATCTGCGGTAATCAGGCAGATAAGAGGCTTTTATTCTTCCGTTTTCTATTTTTACGTCGGACACTGTTCCGCCGCCGACTTCCGTGCTGATCAGTTTTTTCATCAGTCCGGCTCTGCAGTACAGCGCTCCCGTTCCGGTCGGGGCGCCTATCTTGTGTCCGGAGAAGGCTATCATGTCCAGCCCGTTCTCCGCGGCGTCTTCGCGCATGCAGCCGAGGTACTGCGCGTCGTCGGCGAGCACGCTCGCCCCGAAGGCGCGGGCTTTTTTTATTATTTCGCGGAGGGAAAAAACTTCTCCGGTTACGTTCGACGCTCTCGGCACTACTACGAGGGCCGTCTTTTCGTTTATCATTTCCGTTACGGCTTCCGGACTGAAACGGTTATCTTCGGACATGCCGGCTATTTTTATTTCTACTCTTCCGGCTTTCTGCTGTTCGAGAAAAGGCAGCATGGAGCTGTGATGGTTGAAAACCGTCAGCACAACTTCGTTTTTTTCTTTGGTATACGGGAATGCCCGCGCGGCCAGATTTACGGCCGCCGAAGTGTTGTTCGTGAATATTATCTCGGAAGGCGATCCCGCGCCGAGAAATTCCGCGGTCTTCTTTCTCGCCCCGTCGCTTATTTCTTCCGTTTCCTGACTCAGCAGATGTCCGGACCGGCCTCCGCCGCAGGCGCCGTTTTCAGATAAATATTTCGACACGGCTTCTATCACCGGCTTCGGTTTGAGCAGGCTGCAGGCATTGTCGAAGTATACGGGTCTCTTGCCTTCGTGTTCCGCCGACAGGGCGGGGAATTCTGAGCGGAATTTTTCTGTGTCCATTTTTTCAGTCTTTTTTCATTACCGGTTTTATGAATACGGAGCCTTTCGGAAGCATCAGCAGATGTTCTTTTCTGGGGCCGAAGCAGCGGTCTTTTATAGCGCATTTTTCGCATCCCGGCAGCTGGGCCTTTTCTGATTCCGGGATGGATACGTCGGCTCCGGCTCCGGTCTTTATATAGTCTATGTTCTTTTTGTAGAAACGTCCCATGAAGCAGGGCGGGATATGGTCCACTATCGTTTCTATCTTGTTCTTTTCGCAGAGCTCCAGAGCTTTTATTATATACGGCTCGGCTTTCTCGTAAGGCGGCAGCAGCCAGCTGTTTTCCATTGCGGCTCCGAGCCCTTTCAGATAGCTGAACTGTATGTATTTTATTCCCGGGAAATTTTCAGCTATGAATTTCACGTATTCGGGAAGTTTTTCGTAATTTATCGAAAGTATGATATTGGTTATCCGCACTTCGGCTCCGCAGGCCAGCAGGTTCTTTACTCCCTGTATGCGTTGCGGCAGCGTGCCCGCGGTTCCGGTTATTCTGTCGTTGAGTCCGCTTTCGTGAGTTGGGAAATTTATATTGAACAGATCCACGCCGAGCGCCGTCATGACCTTCGCCACTTTCATATTTCTGGAGGTGAGGCCGTTCGTCTGAACTTCTATCGCGAGACCGCGGCGTTTTATATAGTGGATTATTTTGAAGAGGTCTTCGCAGAGCGTGGTTTCCCCGCCGGAAAGTATTATCTGTTTTTCGCCGTGTCTTATCCGCGCGTCTATCTCGGATAGTGTGTTCTCCAGAGACGGGTGGTCGTTCCTTCCGTGCGCCGCGCAGAAGATACATTTCTGATTGCATACGGCCGTTATGGGTATCAGTGACATTTTTCTATCCTTTCACCGGAGTCAGTTCCCCGTCCCCGAAGTGTTTTACGTATTCTTTCCATATGCCTTCGCAGGATTCGTAATATCTGCAGGCCCTGCATTTCTCCGGGCGGACCCTGCTTATTTCCTGCCGGCCTTTGATATAGTTGAGATTTATATAATCCGGCGTTATATGCTGAACGTTGGTGTATATTATCTTTTCCCTTATCTCGCTTATCTGATAGGGGAAATAATCCTGAAAATAGCATACGGGCACATACCTGACTCCCCAGTTGTAAAGCAGTTTGCGTTCTTCAGGTTCGGCTTTTATCTTTCCCGCCGCGAGGTCGAGAGTTTTGCGCATATAAGGGGCGGCTTCTGATATCTTCGGCATGAGTTCGTCGAAACTGTCCTTCACTCCGCCCTGCGACGGATCGGCGAAGATGAACTCTGAATTGGTGAAACCGAAATGTCCGGCTATGAAACGGCCTATTTCCGGCAGATATCGGTAGTTTATCTTAGTCACCGCGGTGTTGGTGGCCACTGTTCCCCTGAACACCCTCAGCATGTTCCTGACGCCTTCTAGCATCTGCGCGAAGCTGCCCTCGACTCCTGTCATCCTGTCGTGGAGTTCCGGCGTATGTCCGTGTATGGAGAAGATGATGTCCGTAAGTCCGTTTTCGCTTATTTTTTCTGCGAAACCCGGATACGAGAACATCCTTCCGTTGGTGGCCACGGCCACTCTTTTATAGCCCATTGTTCTGGCGGATTTGACCAGCAGAGGGAAATCCGGTCTTATGGCGTTCTCTCCTCCGGCGAATTCCGCGTAGTCGCAGCCGCGCTGCGAGGCTTCTTTCATCTCTTTCAGCACTTCCGCGGTGTTTTTGGCCGGGAGGTCTCTTTTGTCCCTGTTTATGCAGAACACGCAGTGGTTATTGCACTGGTAACCGGGGACGAGCACGACTTTTTTGAAAGAGACTTTCGATTTCATGATATCCTTCAGGTCAGTGAGATGACTGCCCTTAAAGTGTTTCCGTCTATTCTTATATCCAGCGGCTTTTCCAGACGCACGTGGGTTATGTATTTGCCTTTGTACGCCGGAGGCAGCCCGGATATTTTATCCCAGTTGACATAGGCTTTTTCATTCTGCTCGTTTATCGTCAGATAGCCTATGCCGAGCGATGTGACATTGTGGAAGAAATGGGTCCCGTAAGAGGGGTCGGCGGCGAAATCCTTATACAGCGCCTCCACTATTACCCTAGCCGAAGAGATATTGTTCCATTTCACCGGAATACCGAGGAAGGGATCGCTGGTTCCCCAGCGGCCGGGGCCGAGTATGGCGTATTCGCGTTTTTCGGCGGTGAGTTTTTTGTTTATCTCGTCTATTTCTTCGGCTATCTGTTCCGTGACGAGATTACTGAAATTCTCCGGGGTGACGTATATGAAATCTCGTATATCGTCGAAAACGGAGTTGCCGAGGGAATTTATGCTGCGGCAGAGTATATTTTCTTTTTTTACCTCGTCTATATTTACTTTTCTGTTGGTGAGTCTGGAAGTCATAGGTCTTATCTGGAGCACGTTGAATACGGTTTCTTTTGTTTCGGGATCGTAATCCCCTGCGAATTCCATCTCTATATGCGAACCCATGGCTTTTTTGCCTTCTTCCGACAGATAATTGAGTATTTCCGCAAGCGGGATAACGTTGTTTTTTAAAACGGGCGCGAAGGTTATCAGTTTTGTGCCGTTATGATATATCCCGTCGTAGACGGCTTCGTTCTCGAAGGAATAAGTGGAGCCGGTAAGTTCCAGGGTCCCGTCCTGTTCGGCTTCCCTGACGCCGGCTCTTATCACCGCCGGTTCGGTGTCGTAGGAAATTGTCCCCGGGTCTTTTTTCATGTCCAGCGCGAAGAAATTTTTCTGTGACGAACCGAAATAGTCCTTAACCGTGCCGAACTGGTGTATAGCTTCCGGATGTGCGGGAGAGAATCTGAGCGAGTCGGTCCCTTCCACTATGGATTTCCCGAGTCCGACGCCTATGTGGACGATAGGTTCTTCCGCTTTCAGCGGCGGCGCGGGATAGTAATTGTAAGACTGCATGACCCCGGCGAAGGCGGGATAGAATCTGTCGGAACCGTATTGCCTTCCCACCACTTTCTGTATTATGACCGCCATTTTTTCTTCTTCCGACACATGCGGATTGAGTCTTCTGTAAGCCGTTGCCTCGTTTGCGAAAACGGAAGAATAAACCAGTTTTATCGCATTCTGAAGTTCTTCCAGGCGCGCGTTTCTGTCCTGATGATTATTGGACAGCATATATGTCTTGTATATGCCCGCGAAAGGCTGGTTCTTAGAATCTTCGAGCAGCGAGGATGAGCGCACCGCCAGCGGGCCGTGAAGAGTGTCTATGACCGCCTCGAGATCTCTTTTAAGATAATCGGGAAGTCTGGCTTTAAGAAAAAGACCGCTGATCTGTTCGTCGGAAGGGGAATTAAGCTTGGATAGTTCCTGTTCGATATTGTTCGTCTCCATGAACAGGTCGAAGACGTCCGTCGCCAGGACTATCGTGTTCGGCACGGTTATAGTGACGTCGGGCCACTGTCTGCTCAGTGTGTTTCTTCCTAGCAGAAAATCTGTGAAGGCCAGGCCGCGGGCTTTTCCGCCTATCGCTCCGTATCCTATCTTTACGAAAGGTGTTTCCGCGTGAAAATAATTCCTGTCGAATTTGAGTATGGTCCCTAACTGGTTCTTATGTATGAAGCGGTACAGCATTTCTATGAGATACTGTCTGAGTTTCTGTGTGCTCTGAAATTCGGATATTTTTTTGGGGCGGATGCTGAAAGCCAGTTCGAATTCCGTGCGCGCGAGCAGCCATTTCGAAAAATGATTGAGACGGCCGTGGTAGAGCAGCGATTCCTCCGGGACGGTTTTCAGCGCCCTCAGCATTCCGCTCAGGTCGGAAGCCCGCGCCACCACCTGCCCGTCAGGCATATTAAAAACGAAATCCCCGAAGCCGAAATAGGAGCGCATGAAGCCCCTGAGCTGTCTGTTCAGGTCTTTCGCGTTCTTGTTCATGAAAGAGGCGCCGAGATTATTAGCTTCTTCAGTGAATCCCGGCTGGGAAGACTGCAGCAGCACCGGCATGTCAGGCTTATCTTTTTTTATATTGGCCGCGAGTTCCAGCCCGGCTCTTGCGGAATCGCCGTAAGCGTAAGGGTATTCTATGTCGCTTATGACTCCGAGTATATTGGTTTTGTATTTCTTATATAGGTCCCAGGCCTGTTCGTAAGTGCCGCAGAAAAGTATCTTAGGTCTGGCCTTGAGCCGCAGCACCTTTTTCGCCGGATTCAGTTCGTCCGCGATGGCTATGCTGGTCTGTTTTATCAGTTCTGTGTATATGACCGGCAGATAGGAAGAATAAAATTTGACATTATCCTCTACGAGAAGCACCGCCTGCACTCCGACTTTGGAATCGCGTTCGAAATTCAGACGGTCCTCGATGAGATAGATTATCGCTGAAAAAATCCTCGTGTCGCCGTTCCAGAGAAACACTCCGTCGGCCACGGCTTTGTCTTTTTCCGACATGGTCAGTATGTCGTGAAGGTTGAAAGCCAGCAGGACCACCGGCATATCCGGGTGCCCCTCTTTCAGCCTTTTGAAAAACGCGCCCATGTCCGTCTCGCCGACCTGGACCATGGCTATGACAAGGTCGTAGTTTTCTTCCGAAAGTTTTTCTTCCGCCTGTTCGGCGGTCGGGACCCTTTCGATGGATATCGGGTCGTTGCCCCGGTCCCCGAGCAGGGCCTCGTTGAGCCTGTCGTCGTCTGCCAAAAGGAAAGAATCGTAAAGCGACGCGACCATAAGTATCTTGTGAATGCGATTCGGCATAAGCGATTCGAAACCGCCGAATTCTTCTGAAAAACATGTCGGATATTTTTTGCTGGTCATATTATTAATTTTACTAAATTAGCGCGTGTCAGATGCCCGGCGTCTGCCGTGAAAACAATCAGGCCGCGGGCCATCTGTGTTTCGGATACCGCCGCGCAAGCCACGGTCTGAGTTTCGGATAGCTTTCTTTCCAGAAACTCGCGAGATCTTTCGTCACCTGGACAGGCCGCATGGAAGGGGCGAGTATATGAAGCAGAAGCGGGACCCTTCCGCCTGCGATCCTGGGCGTTTCCGTGAGACCCGCCAGATCCTGTATCTTTATGTCCAGATAAGGTTCTCCGCCGTCAGGATATATTATGCGCGCCGTTTTTCCCGACGGCAGTCTCAGTCTTTCTGGGGCGTGCCTGTCCACCAGCCGGCATATATCCCAGCCGTACCAGTCCCTGAGCGCCGGCAGAACCTGCCTGTTCCCGGCGTCGGACACGCTTTTGGCGCCCGAGCAGATGTCGCAGAAAATAAGTTTTCTGTCCTCTTCCGACAGAGGGCTTATTTCCAGTTCCGGGAAAGCCGCCGAGGTGAACCGCAGCCGCCGCAGCCATTCTTCGGTCTTTTCGTCCCAGCTTTTAAATTTCTGTCTCCCGCTTATAAATTCTTCCGCTATCAGTTCCGACATGTCTTTTCCTGCCCTGAAACTTTTTTCGGAAGCTATCGCTATGTCGCGGTAGTAGGTTTTAGTCAGAACGGCCGGGATCCTCATTTCTTCGTCCAGGGCTTTTTCTTCTCTGACGGATATTTCGGACGGGAAGAGTTCCGACAGCCATTCCGCTTCTATTCCGGCCGCGAAAGAAAGGCTTATGTCTGTACCTGCCCCGGAATATTTTTCCACGGCCCGTCCGAAGCAGATGAGTCCGCATCCTGCCGCCGCAGAAGAATTTTCCAGCGTTCCTTTTTTCCCTCCGGTTATCGCGTATCTGTATCCCGACAGAAGAATTCCTATTCTGTCAGGGAAAGCCGTGATAAAGCATTTTACGGCTTCGCGGAGTCCGGCTTCCGTCGGATAGCCGACGTCCTGGGCCAGCTGTCTGGCCGTTTTCCACGCTTCCGCCGCCTGCTGCCTGTTTATGCCGAGACGGGAACAGACGCCTTCGCTGAAATTATCTGCCGCGGCTCTCGCAAGAGCCCTGGCGCAGTCGGCCGGATCGGAGCCTCCGTAGTTTTTTCCGCCGGAAATAAAATTTCCGCGCGTCTGCGCGGCGGCGGCTATAAGAGCAGCTTCCCGCGGACAGCCCTTTCTTTCCGCTTCGGTCATCATTCTGGCGTATCGGGGCGGCAGGGAGTACCGCGCCATAGCTTTTCCGGTTCCGGTTATCCCGCCGTTTTTATCGGCGGCTCCGAGCGACAGGAGCAGGTCTTCCGCGTTTTTTTCCGCTTTTTCTCCTGGATCCGTGAGCCATTCCAGTTCGCCGAAATTTTTAATTCCCGCGGCTTTCAGGGCGAGTAGGCTTTCGCTTAGATCCGTTCTTTTTATTTCCGGCTCTGAGTATTCCGGTCTTATGGAATCGCCGTTTTTGCTCCACAGACGCAGACATATCCCCGGAGCGTCGCGTCCGGCTCTGCCGGCCCTCTGTTTGGCCGAGGAAAGCGGGGCCGGTTCCGTGAACAAGGTGTTTACGGCTCTTCCGCCGTCGTAGCGGGCTGTTTTCTGCAGACCGCTGTCCACCACCGAGGTCACTCCGTCTATGGTCAGGGAAGTCTCGGCGATGTTTGTGGAGACTATTATTTTTCTTCCGGCGCCCGGGCTTACGGCCTTTTCCTGCTGTTCCAGTTTCAGTTCCCCGTGGAGCGGCAATATCTCGAACCCGGCCAGTCTTTCGTCTGATTCGAGTTCGGACACTGTCCTGTTTATCTCATATACGCCGGGCATGAATATAAGGCAGTTCCCGGACGTTCTTTTTACGAGCAGGGCCGCGGCCCTGGCGGCGGACAGCCAGACAGGCAGTTTTTCCGATTCTTTATCGCAGTAATTTACCGCGACCGGATAATTTTTACCTTCGCTTTTCACCAGTCCGCACGGGGACAGATAAACGGCAAGTTCTTTTTCGTCGAGAGTCGCTGACATGACCGCCAGGGTCATATCAGGTCTTGCCCCGCGCTGAAGCCGGCGGCAGAAAGCCAGACACATGTCGCCGTTCATGCGCCTTTCGTGAAATTCGTCGAAAATTATCGAGCCGTATTTTTTCAGCAGCGGGTCTTCCGTCATTTCGCGCGCTAGCATCCCGTCCGTGAGAAAGAGTATTCTGGTGTCGGGGCCGGAACAGTTTTCGAAACGGACCTTATATCCCGTTTCTACGCCGCAGCGCGTTTTTCTTTCCCCGGCCACCCTTCTGGCCAGCATTTTCGCGGCTATTCGTCTCGGCTCCACTACGGCGATCGTCTTGTCCGTGAGCCCCGCGTCCGCGAGCATCTGGGGAACCTGCGTGGATTTTCCCGAAGCCGGCGGAGAGGATATTACGATCCTTCCGTATTTCTTAGCCGCGGCCACGATAGTTTCTTTATATGACAGAATAGGAAGGTCCATAATATAAATTCTAGCAAAAGACATACGGAAAATTCCGGCTGCGGACGCAAGTCGGACACGGGGCCGGTTTTCCTGTTCCGGCCCGAGCTCAGATATTCGCGGCTATTTCTTCGTTTATCTTTTTTTCCGAGGCCCGCGAGGCCTCGAGGGTTTCCGAGAGAAGTCTGTCGAGTTCCCAGCCGAGCGCTTCGGCTCCCTTCTTTATTGTTTCCCTCGAGCAGCCGGCGGCGAACTTTTTATCCTTGAATTTTTTCTTGAGACTGGACAGTTCCATGTCCGAAACGCTTTTCGACGGTCTCATTTTCGCGGCCGCCCAGATAATTCCGGTGAGTTCGTCCGCGGCGAAAAGCACTTTTTCCATCTCGTGCTCCGGCTTCACGTCGCAGCATATCCCGTACGCGTGGGAGCATACGGCGCGCACCAGTCTGTCCCCGGCTTCTATTTCTTTCAGCAGTTCCGGAGCCTTTTTACAGTGTTCCTCCGGAAATTTTTCGAAATCTATATCGTGCAGGAGTCCGGCTTCGGCCCAAAAGTCCGCTTCGGCGCCGTATCCCAGTCTTTCCGCGTACCATCTCATCACTTCTTCGAGCGTGAGCGCGTGTATTATATGGAACGGTTCCTTATTATATTTTTTCAGCAGTTCCAAAGCTTCCTGTCTAGAGTGCATGGCTTCTTCTCCGTTTTTTTATGTTTTTTTACTGTTTTCATTATATTACTTACGGGCCGGGCAAAGCAATCAGCGGCTGCGCAGCCGCGGGGCGTCCGGGCCGTAAGTATTTTCTTCTTTATTCTTGTCTTCAAATTTTATTTAATAATATTATTATGATTAAACAGCTAATTGAAGCGGTCATCGGAACGAAAAGCGAAAGGGCTTTGAAACGTATACAGCCGGTTGTTGACAAAATCAACTCTTTAGAAGACGAATTTTCTAAATTTACAGACGAACAGTTAAAGGGGAAGACCCCCGAATTCAGGGAGAGACTCGAGAAGGGTGAGACCCTGGATGCTCTGCTGCCCGAGGCCTTCGCCACCGTGCGCGAAGCCTCGAAACGCGTGCTCCATATGAGGCATTACGACGTGCAGCTGGTGGGCGGTATAGTCCTGCATCAGGGGAAGATATCGGAGATGCGCACCGGAGAGGGAAAAACTCTTGTTTCCACTCTTCCGGCTTATCTCAACGCCCTTTCCGGAAAGGGCGTGCATATAGTTACGGTAAACGATTATCTGGCCAAAAGAGACAGCCAGTGGATGGGGCCTCTTCACGAGTTCATGGGACTCACGGTCGGAGCGGTGCAGCACGATATGAACAATGCCGTGCGCCGCGAGATGTATAACCGCGACATTACATATATCACGAACAACGAGGTGGGTTTCGATTATCTGCGCGACAATATGGTGATAGACGGAAGCGACAGGGTCATGCGCGGCAGGAACTACGCCATAGTCGACGAGGTGGACTCGATACTTATCGACGAGGCTAGGACTCCTCTGATAATCTCCGGACAGGCCGAGGAATCCACAGACAAATATTATATAGTGAACCGCATAATTCCTATGCTGAGCCCGCGTTTTATAACGGAAAAAGAAGAGATAGACGCGAAAAGGGAGGGCTATGATCTAGGTAAGGGATACGACGCCCTGATAGACGAAAAGAATCATTCGGCGACACTTACCGAGGAAGGCGTTTCGAAGGCGGAGAAACTCCTCGGAGTAGCCAATCTTTACGATAATGTCACGGCCGAATGGGCCCATCATATCACCCAGGGACTGCGCGCCCATCATCTTTTCCACAAGGACATAGAGTACGTGGTCAAGGATGGGGAGATCATAATAGTCGACGAGTTCACGGGGCGTCTCATGCCGGGAAGAAGGTGGAGCGACGGACTCCACCAGGCCATAGAAGCCAAGGAAAACCTGCGCATAAAGGAAGAGAACAGGACCCTCGCCACCATCACTTTCCAGAATTATTTTAAACTTTACGGAAAATTGTCCGGCATGACAGGGACGGCCATGACGGAAGCCGACGAGTTCTGGGAAATTTACAATCTCGACGTTGTGGAGATACCCACGAACCGTCCGATGGTCAGAGTCGACACTCCGGACAAAGTTTTCCGCACGGACCGCGAAAAAAACAATGCCATAGTCGGCGAGATCGAAGAGCGCTGGAAGAAAGGCCAGCCTATGCTGGTCGGCACACGTTCCATAGAAAAATCTGAAAAACTTTCCGCCATGCTCAGGAGCAAGGGCATACCGCATCAGGTGCTCAACGCGAAATACCACGAGATGGAAGCGCAGATAATCGCCCAGGCCGGCCGCAAGGGACAGGTGACCATAGCGACGAATATGGCAGGCCGCGGAACGGATATAGTTCTCGGCGGGACCCCCGCGGACGAGACGGCGCAGAAAGAAGTCGAGTCTCTCGGCGGACTGCATGTGATAGGAACGGAAAGGCACGAAAGCAGACGCGTTGATAATCAGCTGCGCGGCCGCTGCGCCAGACAGGGTGATCCGGGCTCTTCCGTGTTCTACGTTTCTCTCGACGACGAACTTATGCGTCTTTTCGGTTCCGACAGGATCTCGGCCATAATGGGACATCTCGGAATGAAAGAGGGGGAAGTGATAGAGTCTTCCCTCGTGAGCAAGCAGATCGAAGGCGCGCAGAAGCGTGTGGAGGGAATGAACTTCGACGCCCGCAAGAGTCTTCTCGATTACGACAATGTCATGAACAAGCAGAGACTCGCCGTTTACGAACTCCGCGATATGATCCTGGAAGGGAAAAAAGTCAGGGAGCGCGTTGACGCGATGCTGGAAGAGGCGGTGCAGAGCAGGCTGGACGAATTCTGCAAGGAGGGGGACAGCGCCTATTCGTGGCAGATAGACCAGCTCAATGTCTTCCTGAGACGTTTCTTCAATTTCGAACTTCTCTACACTGAGGATGAAAAGAACACCCTCATAAGGCAGACGGTGGAAGAAGATATACGCAAGAGGGTAAAGATACTTTATGAGAAGCGAGTTGAGGAATTCGCCGAGCGCAATTTCGATTTCTTCGAGATAGAGCGCGTGCTCATGCTGCAGATAATAGACCAGGTCTGGAAGAATCATCTTTACGAGATGGACCAGCTCAAAAAGGGTGTCGGTCTGCGCGCCTACGGACAGAAAGATCCGCTGATAGAATATCAGAAGGAGTCTTATAATCTTTTCATGACCATGATGGACCGCGTGCGCGACCAGATGATAGAGTATATCTTCAGGATACAGCTGCCTCCCATGCCGGTCCCCCGTCCGCAGACAGTGAAAAACGAAGAAAACGGCGGCGGGCCAGCCGCCGCGGAGAACAAAAGGACGGAAGAAGCCAAGCCTCGCAAATATCCTAAGGTCGGAAGGAACGATCCGTGTCCCTGCGGCTCCGGCCTTAAATATAAAAAATGTCACGGGAGGAACGCTTGAAAATAAGAAAATCCGCGTCGGAGGGAAGATCCCGTGAAAGGATTTTCCCCGCGGCGGGAAGAAAAAGCGTAATAATAAACAGCAGCGAAGAAGGGCTGAAAGCGAAAGATTTATTTCTTCTTTTGCTTTCGGCTTCGCTGTTTATATTGAGCTATCCTGATTTTATTTTCAAGACCCTGGATTTCAGTCTTGGTTTTCTCGCCTGGTTCGCCGCGGCTCCCCTGGCGGTGTGGATACTGCGGTCGCGCAATAAGAAACAGGCTTTTTTCGGCGCTTATCTGACCGGTTTCATAACTTATCTCGGACTGCTCTGCTGGGTATATCCCACTATTACGGCCGGCGGCGTGTACCGCCCGGTGGGAATTTTCGCCACGGTCGCGCTCTCCGCCGTCCTCGCCCTCGAATTCGGAATAATAGGCTGGTTCTGCAGTTATGTGAAAAGGGCCGGGGTGCGAGTATTCCCTCTCCTTATGGCCGGCGCGTGGGTTTCGGTGGAGTATATAAAGATGTCGGTCAACCCTTCTCTGCCGTATTTCCCTTGGTTCCTTCTGGCCTATACGCAGTGGGATTATCTGAAAATAGTCCAGATCGTTTCAATAGTCGGGCCTTACGGCCTGAGCTGGCTCATATGCTTTACAGGAGCCGCTCTTGGCGTTATATGGTTCAGGAAGGATTACAGACTGCTGACGCATATGTGGTCTCCGTGTCTGCTTATAACCGCCGTCCTGGTATACGGCTTCGTATCGCAGGGGTTTTTCGACCATCCCAGAGCTTCGCTGAAAAGGACTTTAACGGTTTCGGTATTGCAGCCCTGTGTGGACCTGAACGATAAATGGGATTCGTCCAAGGAAATGAGTATAAGGGAAAGCCTCGAGACCATGGTCCGCGGGATAGAAGAACGGCCGGACATAATACTATGGCCGGAGAACGCGCTTCCGGGTTGGATAGACAGTCCTTTTTACAGTAAATGGGTAAAGGATCTGGCCAGAGAGAGCGGAGCCGTAAATATAGTGGGGAGCGTTTCCAGGGGTGACGCCAGACGCGTGGCGGCGGTCCTTGTCGATAAGGACGGGAATATGCCCTACGACGACTATTATAAGCGCATACTGGTTCCTTTCGGCGAGTACGTGCCTTTCAGAAGATATCTGTCGCGTTTTATAAGGCCGGTCGCGGCTCTCGGCGAGTTTATTCCAGGCGACATGAAGCAGGATTTTTTCAGATACGATTTTCAGGAAGCGGGGAAACACAGTTATATAAATATCGCTCCGACTCTCTGTTACGAGTCGATTTTTCCTTTTATCTATAAGAACGATACAGTCAGCGGCGCCGATATCTTCGTCAATCTGACGAACGACGGCTGGTATCTCGATACTGCGGCCCCGCGCCAGCATCTTATAGCCAGCGTTTTCCGGGCCGTGGAAAGCCGCCGGCCTATAGTGAGAGCGGCCAATAACGGCATTTCAGCCTATATCACCCCTTCCGGCAGATTAAAGCAGATAAAAAAACTTGACGAGCGCGGAATAATGACCGCCAAAGTCGACGTCCCGGCTCAGGCGTCTCTCAGTTTTTACGACTGTATCGGAGATGTGTTCGCCTGGGCGTGCATGATATTCTGTTTCGCTTTTCTGCTGTCACTTTTCCTTCTCTGATTTCCCGGCGGCTTCCAGCTGTTTCAGTATATCTGGAGCGTTTTTCTGCCCCGGATTCAGTTTCAGGGCCGTTCTGCATTGCGTCATGGCCTTTTCATAGTTTCCGGCTATGGCGTTGGCGGCGCAGTTGACGGCGTATATCTCGTCGTCGTCCTGATCTTTGTTCAGTGCGGCTGCGTATCCGGCGAATCTCAGCGCTTCGGATATGTTTTTCCGCTTTATATAGATTACGGCCAGACTGTAAACCGTTTCGGGATTTTTAGGATCTGCCGCGAATGAGCGGAGATAATATTTTTCCGCGTTTTCCTGGTCTCCTAGCAGTCTGTATATCTCTCCTATCCTCTGCGGTATCTTGGAAGATTTGCCGTTCATGGCATAGGCTCTGAGATACATTTCCACGGATTTGTCATATATTTTATTCAGATAAAGGGCCTGTCCGTAATTCTCGAAAAGGTTAAAATTATCCGGTTCGATCTTTATAGCTTTTTCGAATTCTTCCAGGCCTTCCTTTATCATTCCCCTGTCCAGAAGTTCGGAGCCGAGATTATTATGGGCTATCGCGACATTCGGATATATGCCGAGAGTGTAAGACCACAGGGTTACGGAATCGTACCATACCGTCTGTTGTATCGCGCAGATACCGAAAAGATAAGAAAGCCAGGCCGAAACGGCCAGAGGCACTCCGGCCTTTATTATTTTGCGGCCCGACAAAAGAGCGTATATGACGACATAACCCAAAAGCAGCGCCGCCGGAAGGAGCGGCAGATAAGTGTATCTGTCCGCCGCGGGCTGCGGAGCCCCGTTTATGAAGCCGGCTACTGGGAAAAGCGTTATCAGATAATACAGCAGGCAGCCCGGCAGGGCGGGATATTTCTTTCCGAATACGAAAGCGAAAACGGCAGTCAGGAGCATGGCCGGCCCGTACAGCATATTGTAGGCCGCCAGTCCGCCTTCAGGCACGGGATACACCGGCACCAGACCGAAGGGCAGGACCGTCTTATATATATAATAGGCATAGGCGTATATTCCTTTCGCCATGCTCGGAGTGTAAGAAGGAGGATATATTTCCGGATAATATTTCCCCGCTCCGAAATAAGCCACCGCCGCGAAAACGGCGGAGAAGCATAAAAGCGGAATCTTTTCGATCAAAACATTTCTGTTCTCCTTTTTTATCCAGGCGGCCGGATTGGGAGGAAGCCTTTTCAGAACGAAAATATCGAAGATCAGAAAGGTAAGCGGCAGAGTTACGGCCATGCTCTTGGAAAGGCAGGCCATAACGAAGAATAATGCCGATATATAGAAATGTCTCCTTTTGCCCCTGTCGAAAGTCTTGAGGTAAAAAACGGCGGAAAGAAGGTAAAAGAAAGCGCAGAGCACGTCCTTTCTTTCCGTTGTCCAGGAAACTGATTCGACACGCAGCGGATTAAGAGAAAAGAAAAGGGCACCGAGGACGGCGCCTACCGCGAGATATTTGTCTTTCACTCCCTTGATCGTGATTCTGAATATTCTGACGAGTATAAAGTAAAGGATGAGAGCGTTGAAGGAGTGCAGCAGTACCGAAGTGAGATGGTAACCGAATGGGAAATAACCGAATATCTTATAATCCGCCGCGAAAGAAAGCCAAGTGAGCGGCTGGTAGTGCGCCATATAAAATGTCGTGAACATCCATTTGAGCTGGGAGAGTCCCATTCCCCTGAAATGGAAATTGGAAACGATAGTGTAGAGATCGTCCCAGTCCACGAACATATTGAGCAGGGAAGGAATGAAACATATAAAAGTCAGCGCGAAGACCAGCGCGGCCGGCAAAAAGTCTAAGCTGAAATGTTTTTTCATAATTTTAAGCTGTAAGATTAAAAAAAACAGCCAGGGAAGGCTGTGGAATATATTTGCGGATTGCGCCCGGTGAGACTCGAACTCACGGCCACCCGCTTAAAAGGCGGATGCTCTACCACTGAGCTACGGGCGCTTTAAAGACTACTTCTATATTATATAAAATAGTTGTCTGCTTTTACAACAGAAACTAATGCGCGGCGGCCCCGTTTTCCGCATAAGCGGACGCGGACAGTTTCCATAAATATCTGCCCCTGAAGAATTTTTTTTCTATTATTCCCTTTTTTATCAGCCTCACGGAAGCGTTGAGAACTGCGTTTCCGTCTATGCAGTCCCTGCACAGCGGGAGGTCCTTAGCCAGTCTGAGCACTTCGGAAGTGGTTATCTGTCCGCGGTTCTTCAGCACTTCTATAAAACATTTCTCATTGTCGGTAAGGACTAAGACTTTCTGATTGTCTTTTTCGTCTATGTCTTCTCCCGCCCCTTTCTGCCTGTCAGCAGCGGCCAGACTTACGGGGGAGACTTCATTTTCCCCGAAGAGTCCGGTATAGTGTATGTCCATTCCGCTGCAGGTGTCCGAATACGCGCAGCCTTCGCAGCCGCGGAGGAGTTTTCTGTAATTTCTGGAGACATCGTCCAGATATGTCTTTTCTCCGAAAGGATTCGTCACCGTGGTGTTGAACGGGGTAAGTCCTATGCTGAGGCTTTCCCGGCCTTTCAGAAAGCATGCTGGGACGTTCAGGAAAAGTATCTCGTTTCCTATGCCGAAAGATTCCATCATATCCGCGGCTTTTACGAAATAAGGCGCGCAGGCGCTCAGCGACACCCCGAGTTCGCCCGCGTTGACCGCCATGTTCCCCACATAATTGGGGTATACTATGACGAAATTGCTCACTCCGAGAGAAATATAATATTTTATTATGTCGTTGAGCCTTTTATAATTAAATCTGTTGATGACTATGTTTATGCTTATCCTTATCTTCAGCTCCTGGAGTTTTTTAATACCGCGCACAGCCGCCGCGTGTGCTCCTTTTACTCCCATGAATCTGTCGTGCTCTTCGGCTGTGTCGGAGGTGAGAGAGAATTTGCAGAAAGTCAGCCCGGCCGCGGCGAGTTTTTCGCAGAATCCGGGATCTCCGAGTTTTATCCCGTTCGTCTGTATCCTTATAAAACCGTATCCTACTTTTTTAGCAAGCGCCAGGGACTGGAATATCAGCGGGGAGACCAGCGGTTCTCCCCCAGTGAAACCTATGCGTCTGTACCCGTCTTTCCACGAGGAATATATGTCCTTTGCCACTTCGGACAGCGAAGAATAGACCGTCTTGTCGAAGTCTCCCTGCGAGCAGAAAAGGCATCTGGCATTGCAGCGGTATGTGAGCATTATTTCATAGCAGGAGTTTTTAGAGATTTTCATGTTATTGTTCCATATTGTGAGCGTGGAGAAATTCCTTATATCGTATTCCCTCCGAGGCTATTGAAGCGAGCCAGTTGCGGACTATTTTGCATAAAAGAAGCTGTCCGGCCATGAATTCTTTTCCCCCGGTGCCTTCTATCCTGCTGAATTTGGAAACGGCCCACGGGCCGACAGGACAGGCCGTGCGCGCCGGCTCCGTGCCGTCGCGTCTGGCCGCCGCGAAAAACTGCTTCGAACCTGTCTGCGAGAAACCGTCCCGCTCTCTCCTGATCCTGTATCTGTTCCTCGTTTTTACCGTCGCGCAGAGCAGTTTGTCGCAGGGATAAAATTTACCGGAGCAGTCCAGCGTCAGACTGCCGCAGCCGTCTTCTCTTTCTTCCGATAGTATATCTTCCAGCGTTTCGTATATATTAGCCACTGTGAAGAGCACACGCTTTTTTTTGAGTTCTTTTATATATATGCCGTAAAGATCCGCGGCGGCGCTTTCCAGCCTGAATATATCTTCTTCGGTCCACATGGCGGTTATGTCCGGAGTCCAGCCTATATTTCTGAAGCCGAGTTCCAGTAGTGCCTCTATATTGTCGGTAAGGAGTTCCGCGGTGTCAGGCCTCACCACTATGCCGACCGTTGCCCCGGCTCTTTTTTCGGCGGGAAGTTTCTCCGTGACTGCGTCGAAGACGGATCCTTCTGAATTCCTGAATTTTCTGGAGAAGTCGTTGCATTCTTTTTTCCCGTCTAGACTTATAGAGAGTTCTATCCCGCGGGAATTTATGAAATCAAGAAGTTCGCGCGTGAGGAGCGTGCCGTTGGTGAACAGGCGCAAAGGTATGTCTGGAGCTATCTTTCTCGCTATCATCACAGCTTTCTTGAACAGCAGGGGATTACAGAGCGGCTCTCCGCCCAGGAACGTTATCTTGCGGTCTTCCGGAGAGTTTTTTATGAAGTAAATTATCGCCGACAGGAAGTTTCTTTCTTTTATCTTCTGCCGTCCGGCGGTCCTGAGATAGCAGTAGGAGCAGTTCAGATTGCAGGCGTTCCCCAGAAAAGCCGTAAGATGCGAATATTTCTTTTTTTTGTCCATTTATTTTATAGGTTTTAACTCCCCGTCTCCGAAATGTCCGAGATATTCTTTCCATATCCCCTCGCAGAAAGCGCTGAGGCGGCAGCCGGAACATTTTTCGGTCTTGCCCCTGGAGACTTCGGCTCTCGAAGCTATGGAATCCCTGTCCGTGAAATCAGGCGCCCAGTGTTCGGACATATACAGTGATTTTTCATTTATTTCGCTTATATGAGTGAGATGGTCCGGGAACAGGCAGAGCGGGACATATCTGACTTTCCATTGCGTGAGGCCCGCGGCCTCGCCGATGTCCAGCGCTTCTCTCATATAGGGAGCCGCTTCGCTTATTTTCGGGACAAGACCGTCGAAATCATTTCTGGCCCCTCCGCAGGTGGGATCCACGAAGATAAACTCCACGTTCCAGACCGCGTACCGCGCGTAAAGTTTAGCTATCTCCGGAAGTTTCATATAATTCTGTTTCACTACCGTAGTATTGCCGTTGATTCCGCGGAACCCGAGCGACACGACATTGTCCAGCCCCTTTTTAAGCTGGGCGAAGCTTCCTGGCGCGCGAGTGAGATAGTCGTGGGTTTCCGCGTCAGGCCCGTGGATGGAGAAGATCAGGGAATTAAGGCCGGATTCTATTATTATTTTCGCTTTTTTTATATCGGAAAAAACGCGGCCGTTCGTGGCGCATATCGTCTCTTTTATCCCCAGTTTTCTAGCCGTTTTCACGAGAAGGTGAAAATCCGGCCTTATAGTGGATTCCCCGCCTATTATTTCCAGTATATCCGCCTTCCTGCGCGCCGCCGCCGAGATTTCCGATATCAGTTCCGCGGTGCTTCTTTCGTACATGGAGCGTTTGTCGGCGTCTATGCAGAATCTGCAGTTATTATTGCAGGAATATCCGGTGAACAGTACTATTTTCAGCAGTTTACCTGGGCCGGGCTCCTTCATTCTTCCGTCTACCACCATTGCCCCACTTTTATAAGCCAAACGGCGAAATTATATTTGACCGTTATCGAAAGAGCCGCTCCGAAGAAGATCCACATGGCGAAAGGTTTTCCTTTTACTATCTCGACTTTTGGAGAATCTATCTTCAGATCTTTCATCCACTGCTTCAACATATCCGTCTGTTCCACCGAAAGGCCGTCTTTATAGAAGTCGTCGAATTCCCCGTGGAATTTCGGATTGCCGCGGGCTATGGCCGTCGCTTTGGTGGACAGGACCATCCCCGGCTGCAGTTCGTCCGGGCCTATGTCCACGATATCCGCTTTTTCCAGAAGGAAGCCTATCATTTTTCTCCCTACTATGAGAAGCGCGCTGAACTTGAGCATATTATAGAACGATATTTCTATAAGTTCCCACATCTGCGGACGGAAAAAGAACCAGCCGGCCGTGAGATAGAGCCCGTAGCAGGTGACAGTGAAATATATCCACCATTTATTTCTGAAAAACGGCGCTATCTTGTCCCACAGCACGAACATCATAAAAAATAGTATCCCTGTGTCTGATATGAAACGCATTATCAGCGTTCTCGCCACCATCCCCATGGTTCTCTGTATGAGGAGCAGTGTGAGCACGCTTATTCCTGCCGCAATCATATTTATGCCGGTGGCCGAAGCCTTAAAGCTTTTCAGTTTTATTAAAATATCCTTCCAGATCTCGGAAAAATAATCGCCGGGGGAGGCGGAGTAGAATCCGGCGGAAAGGAACGACCCCACGCACCAGACTGAGGCGGACAGGAAGATATTTATAAGAAGCTGGAAAAAAAGCTGGTAAGGGGAGACCAGCACATGCGGCGCGGCCATAGGAATGCCGGCGGCCATGACTATGAAAAATTTCGCGTCTCCCGCCGGCCACACTTCAGCGTACCACAGCAGAAAGCCGGCCAGCACCGAAACAATGATATGGACTATATAGTTCCCGTAGAAGGCGTAGTGCAAAGAATACCCGCGGAGATATCCGAGGGAAGCGGCCACCGTGGCGATGAAATAACACAGCAGGGCTATCCCGATTATCTTTATTCCGCGTATGAGATTGGCATTATATATCTTGCAGGTGGACATATCCGTGGTGACCACGGTCATTCCCCATAAAGTGAAGACAGCCAGAAAAGTGTATGATATATAGGTCAGTGAAAATTGCGTCATATTTATAATGCGTGAAGTTCTTTGTCTCCGAAAATCTTATAGTAGTCTATCATGAGCCCGAGGCAGTTTTTCCTCTGCGAACATTTTCCGCATATATTTTCGGGGTAAACCCTTTCCTCCTGGGGCAGCGTTATTCTCGCCAGAGGCCGGAGTCCTTCGTCCAGCACGCAGAGCGGGTAGTGGTAAAGCTCGAAATATCTGAACCGGTCTATAAGCGGTTTTGCTTTGAGCACATCCGCCGCCGATTCGGTCAGAGTCAGTCTTATTTTATCCAGGTCTATGAAGGAATGTCCTTCTATTTCGAAATGTATGACGGTAAAGGAATACTGCCGGGTGTCAGGGAAACGCTCCAGCATGAAATTGAGAGTGTTGGACAGTCTGTTTTTCCCTATGCCGTGATGTATATACCTTATGTCCAGATACTGTCCTTTTTTTCTGTATTTTAATATATTTTCTATGCCCTTGACGGTTTCTTCGAAACTGCCTGCGGCGCCGGCTATATAATCGTGTTCTTCCGGAGAAGAGGAGTGCACGGGAATAACCGTGGCGAACGGCGGCTTGGCGGCAAGAAGATATTTTTTCGTAAATTCTTCGTCGCAGAACTTGCGTCCGTTGCTGAGCAGGGAGATAAAGGTTCCGGGTAGCCTTCTGCGGAAATAAGTTATCAGAGGGAAAAAGTCCGGATGGAGAGTCGGTTCGCCGCCGGTCAGGTTCAGATAACTGCGGTCGCCGGCGTTTTTGGCGTAGACATTATCTTTCCCTTTCAGATATTTCTCCATCTTCAGTATCTGTCCCTTGAGCCTGTACTGCCCGCATTCCTGCCTGGCGAAGGACGGGTCGTTGGTGCACATGATGCACTTATTATTGCAAATATTCCACACCGCTATATCAGGCATAATCTACTCCCAGTCCAGCCATCCGTCTATTATATCCCTTTTCTTTTCATCTTTAATGGCGGAAAGAACAGTGCGGAAAACGGCTTTCTGTATCCCGCACCAGTAACTCCCGTTTATATCGCCCCAAGGCGTTCCCTGCACGGCGTAATTGTGCACCGGGCACAGCCCGCAGAAATATTTGAACGCGCAGCGGCAGCATTTGGGCTGTGATTCGACGCAGGAAGCCATGCAGCAGGTTCTCGCGGCCGGGGCCGTAAGGATATCGCCGTAAGAACTCTCCCCGATTTTCCCGAGAAGGAACAGGTCGTCGCCCATGGCTCCCACCATCCTGCCTTCGTCGCAGGTGTATATCTTGCCGTCCCAGTTGTAGGCCAGCTGCCCGGTGGCCGCTCCGCAAGGGGTTTTGCTGTCGAGATAATTAGGATCCTTATGTTGCAGGAGTTTTTTAGCCAGCAGCACGCATGCCCGTTCTATAAATCTGTCTCCGGCCCTGTTTATTTCAAAGACCTTGTCCAGACAGGCTGAATAAAATTTTTCGTATTCCTCGGGGGTATAGCCTATCTCTTCCCATATTTTCCCGGCTTGTCCTATCGGCGAGAGGGGCCTTATGAAAATGCCGCCCAGTCCTGTTTTTCTGTATTCTTCGACTATCTCTTCGGGCATCCCGAGAGAATGTTTCGTAGTAGTCATGAGGGCATAAGGGAGAGAATCGGCTTCTCCGCCCGGATTGGCTTTCAGGAACCTTTTTATCCAGTATACCACCTTATCGTGCGCCCCGGTCTTGCCGTATCTTCTGTTTTTATTATGCAGTTCTGCCGGACCGTCGAGAGAAGTGCATACGGAAATTCCGTTTTCGGTGATGAAATTGAATTTATCCTCGTCCATCAGAGAAAAATTAGTTACTATCGACAGTAAGAGATTTTTGCCGGCCGTGACGTTTTTCCGCATCGCGTATGTGGCTGCTTCTTTCAGCACCGGCCAGTTCAGCAGGGCTTCTCCGCCCTGAAATTCCACGGTTATGTTTTCATTGGGAGTGCTTAATATGGCGTCCACGGCTTTTATCGCGGTCCGAGCAGTCATATTCGTGGTCATGTCTCCGCCGGCTTCCGGCGAGACCCTGCAGTATAAGCAGGCGTGGTTGCAGGCGAGGGTTATAACCATTATATGCAGGCTCGGTCCGCAGTAATTTTCTTTAGCCAGCAGCGGGTATCTGTAAGGTTTTTCTATTTCCGTCCACGGGCCGGATATTTCCGGGGAATACATGTCTTTCTCACCGGAACTTATCTTCGCGAACTCCTCTTCCCCGAATATTCCCCAGCGTCCTAGATCGTCGCAGACAAAATAATCTCCGCCGTTTATCTTTTCGTAATTATTGAACACTTTCCGTTTGCTTTTCACTTTTTTTCTTTCTCTTTCCGCATTTTTATTTCGGTCATCGCTTCCGGCAGGGACGACACAGCTCTCTTTTTTTCTTCTCGGCTGAAATTCTTATAATAAGGTTCCGGAACCTTTTTGACCGGTGTCGTTTTCGAGTCCGGGAATACTCTCAGATAATTTTTTTCGAGCCCGTAGCATCGGCGCCGCCACAGACAGCCGGCGCAGCTTTCCGCGTATTCCCTGCCTTCGTAAGAAACGTCCCAGGTGTTCGACAGTTCTCTGTCGGGATGTATACAGGCGTTTCCGCTCTTGTCTTTTTCTTTCTGTCCGAAATCTATTATGCAGCCGGCATAGGAGCCGAGAATGCACGGAGGCAGATGCTCGACGAATGGGGGGTAAAGGCCTGAAGATACGCAGAAGTCCGCCATTTCTTTTATAGGCCCTCCGCAGAGTTCCATGGGAACAGCTATGTCGCGGATATTTTCTTCCGAACTGTAGGCGTTCCCCTGCAGTTTCATATAATGCACCACGAAAATATTTATTCCGAAATCCGTCAGGAAAGCGGCGTAATCTTTCAGGTCCCTATAATTATAGGAATTGAGCACGCATACCGCCAGCGTAGGAATGCCGCTCTCCTTCAGATTCCGCAGCGCGGCTAGCAATGTCCTGAATCCGTCTCCGCTTCTTGTCAGATAATCGAAAATTTTTTCTTTATGCGACGGAATATTTAGATGCAGACCGTCCGCGCCGGCTATTTTTATTTCTTCCGTGTATTTTTTGTCGGCGAATCTGAGCCCGTTGGAAAAAACGTTCACAGTTCCTATCCCTGCTTTTTTCGCGAAAAAAATAAGTTCCGCCAGTTTCGGATAGAGCGTCGGTTCCCCGCCCAGAAGAGAAAGACAGTCGAAACCCTGTTTCTTTATTTTCAGGACATAAGAGCATAATTCCCTGAAATCCGGGTAACCGGCGTACTGCGCCCTTTCTTCCTTTTCCACGAAGCAGAATCTGCAGGATCTGTTGCAGGCATAACTGAGGTATATCTCGCAGTTGCTGAAATATTTTTTATCTTCCGCGCCGGCTTCAGTCATACATCCTGTCCCATTTTCTGAAGATCTTATAGTTTTCCTTATCTGAACTCAGTTGCGAGAGAAGGGCGTAGATACTTTTATAAAGTATACATCTGTCGTTCGTAGCCATATTTCCGAGAGGACTGCCCTGCGTGATATAATTATATACGGGGGGGATCCTGCAGTAAAGCGAAAAAGGGCAGCGGGCGCACAGCGGCTGATTATAGCAGCCGAGGGCGGAACTTATAAGAAAACGCGACACGGGTCTGCCGGCGATAGCTGCGAAATCGTCTTTCCGCACGTCGCCCAGTCTGAAGAAATCGTCGCCGTCGTTCGCGAGCATTCTGGCTTCGTCGGAACCGTATATGCCGCCGTCCCAGTTATAGGCCAGCCTGTATATAAGGTCCAGATTCTGATAGCGCGGTCTCGCCAGCCCGAAAAGCTGCTTGGCGAAAGCCAGAGCGGCTTTTTCGTAGACTGGTTTTCCGTGTCTGTTAAGTTCCAGTATATATTCTATGGCTTCCTTATAAAATTTCAGAAAATCTTCCGCTTCGTATCCTATATCTTTCCAGGCCTTTGCGGCCCTACCGAGAGGATCCAGCGGGCCGAGCTGTATCCTCTTTATTCCGGCCCTTATATACTCGTCGATTATCTGTTTCGGGTAGGCGAGAGATTTTCTCGTCACGGTGCATATGGCGTTAGGCGGCTCCTGCCGTTCCTTCCGGCAGGTCCCGGCTATTTTTTTCAGCCATTTAAAAGCTCTTTCGTGAGAAGAGCCGTCAGCGCATGGCCTGTTGGCGTCGTGCAGATCGGCCGGCCCGTCGAGAGAAGCGCAGACCGTAATTCCGTTTTCCGTCAGGTATTCCGCTTTTTTTTCGTCCATCGCCCAAAGGTTGGTTACTACGGAGAAGTGAAGTTCTTTCGCGCCGGCTCTTTTCCCGGCTTCCGAGACTATGAATTTGAGCAGATCGAACTGTAAAAGAGGCTCGCCGCCCTGAAGTTCTATAAGCACGCGCGGAGTGTCCAGCCCGAATATGAAGTCCAGAACTTTCAGGGCAGTCTCTTCGGTCATTACTTTTTTAGATTCGCGGCAGGCCGAAGCGCTGCAGTAGACGCAGGAGAGATTGCACTGCGCGCTCAGGGATATGATATGCACGTGCGGCGCGCGCCAGGAGCGGAAAAACCTTTCGCCGAGCTGTTCCTTGGCGTAATTTATGTCCATCTTATTCGCTGCGAAACATTCGAAAGCGAGCTTATCGGCTAGTTTTCCCGCGGAGGGCAGCCGTCCGCCGCTGTATTTGACGAACTCTTTCCCGGAAAGCCATACGCTGCCGCCTATATCGTTAGTCAGAAATACCCGCCCGTCGCGGAATCTTCTGAAACTGTGTATATACGGCTTGCAGAATCCGCCGTCGGTATTGTCTTTGCTTTTCTCACTCATCTGTATTAAAAAACGTCCTGAAGCTTATCTCCGTCCCGCCTGTTTTTTACAGAGGGCAGAAAATTACGACCCGGCCGGATCATAATCTTTTGCCCTCTGTGTCGAAAAGGATAAAGAAAAACTTCATCCTTAACGGTTTTTCTGCGCGTCTCTCCGGTTTTATTTATTTCCGTCTGCGTTCAGCACCATCCGCCTCTGGCGTGCGAACCGTGGGATCCGTGCGAACCGTGAGATCCGTGCGAACCGTGAGAACTGTGCGAACCGTGAGAACTGTGCGAACCGTGGGATCCGTGCGAAGCGTGGGAGGCGTGATTTATCGCGCTCGTGTGCGAGTTCGTGCTCCAGGAGTTAGAATGATAGTAATATGTGTCGGCGGCAGCGTCGGAAGCCGCGGTGGCCCCGAGCACTCCCAGCGACGCGCCTAACTTGACTACGTCGGACACGAGCATTTTGCCTTCCTCGCTGCTTAGAAATAATTTTATATTCTTTTTTATTTTTGAGTCTGCCATAATTTTCTCCGATTATCAGTTGGCCGAGCCATCGGAGGAAGCCTTTGCCGCGACTGGCTGCTTCCCGTTGTTTATAAGTTTCTTGGAGGCGTTCCTTTTATCGTTGCAGTACAGGTCGGAAAGTTTGTTTTCCAAGGATTTGCAATAAGCGTTTTTATCGAACATGGCATTGCATTCCGCATTAAGCCCGTGCACTGAAGAACACAGAGATCTGTCTTTTTTTAAAAACGCCTGATACATATAATATCTGTCGCTGTAGGCCCTGCTGCTTATTCTGTCTTTCTCAGGGAACATCTCATTGCAGAGAGGTTTATACATCTTTTGCGAGCAGATCCTGTCTTTTCCTCTGAGACTGTTCAGGCAGAAGTCGGAGACAGCCACTCCGTATTTATTGAACTGCTGCTTTATCTGCGGCTCCATGTCCACGAACCCGGAGCAGTTCAGATAATCTGTGTCGAATCCGGTCACATAGGCGAGATATTTCGACAGCTGCTGTTTTTTGATGCATATCTTGGCGCTAGCGCTGCCCTGCTCGTTGTAATTCATGACTTCCGTATAGTCGTCCATGGCTTTGCATTCTGAATTATCTTTGGTTGCCGCGGCTCTGCACTCTATATAGTCCGCGAGCAGTTTCCCCACGTCTCCGTCCCAGTCCGTTATGTCGTCGGAAGTCCCCCATACTTTTTTATATGAGTTCATCACGTCTTTGGCCGTGGCGCTCTTGCAGGGCCACTGTATCGGCCTTTCGGCCGTCTGATCCGGCTGTTTATCTGCTGCTTCGCCGAACTGTGGCGCGTTTTCGGACGCCGTGCCCAGTTCCACGCCGAAATCATCGCCGCTCTGCCCGGCTTTTCCTTCGGTTCTGTTCCCGCTTTCCGTTCCGGTCCGCGGCTTTGTCATAAGGAGTACGACTACAGCCGTCAGAACTACGGCCGATATTATCAGTACCAGCTTTTTTTTCATACGGCTCCTCCGAGGGCTGAAAGCAGGACTTTCGTCACTATCATATTGGAAAGTTTGCCGTTGGTCTCGCTGAGGTCCAGTCTGCACTGCTGGTTAAGCACTTCGTTCGCGAAATCATTAGCCGTGTTCTTATCGTCTGAGACGATTTTCGCGGACACGGCGTTCTTTTTCTCGGAGAGTTTTATGTCGGCCCTGTCCGAAAAAATATAGGCCGCCAGCTTTACGGCCTCGGAACTGTAAGTCTCTGATGAAAAATCTATCCGGACCGTCTCTTTTATTTGCTTACCCATTTCTTGAATACCTCTTTGTTTTCTGAATCTTTCATCTTCGTAAACAGAAGATCTAATATCCCCATATTAATCGCGCATTTCATATTCCCGGCCATGTCTCCGTATATGGAGCCCTGAACGGAATAATTGAACACCGGGCAGACGCCGCAGTACGGCTGGTAAGCGCATCTGGAACATTGCGGCTGCTCGTGAAGCTCGGAAGCGCAGGCGCAGGCGCGGGTCGACACGGAAGACATCAGTTTCTTGTATTCGTCGTCTACTGTTCCTATGTTGAAAAGCTCGTCTCCGTCCATCGCCAGCATTCTGCCTTCGTCGCAGGTGTATATCTTCCCGTTGTAATTATAGGCTATCTGTCCGAGTCCTGCTCCGCAGGGGCAGCTGAGATCCATATTCCCGCAGTTGTCGAAATTGATTATTTTCGTAAGGAACATGACGGCGTATTTTTCTAAGAAAGGACGTCCGTTTTTGTTCAGATCTATTATATAGTCCAGAGCGGCGCCGTAGAACTTCAGGAACTCGTCTGCCGAATAGCCTATTTTGTCCCAGCCGCGCTTCGCGTAGCCTATGGGCGCCACGGGCCGCAGGAATATCCCGTCTAGTCCGGAGTCCGCGTATTCGTCGACTATTTCTTTTGGATAATCCAAAGAGTTTTTAGTCACCGTCAGCAGCGCGGAAGGCTTGAATATCCTGGCTCCGTCTCCGGTCTGTCCGTCGTGCCTCTCTTTGAAATACTTAAGCCATTTTTTTACCGTCTTATACGCCCCTCCCGGGAAGACCCTGTTCTTGTCGTGAACTTTCTCGGGCCCGTCCAGCGAGGTGCACACGGACACTTCGTTACGCAGAAGAAAATCGGCTTTTTCTTCCGTCATGAGCATCATATTCGAGACGAGACTTAGCGACAGTTTCTTGCCGGAATTTTTTTCCTTTTCTCTGGCGTATTCTATCACTCTTATTATGACTTCCCAGTTGAGCAGCGGTTCTCCGCCCTGAAATTCCACGGCCAGCGCCGGCGCTGTGGTGCAGAAGGCCAGGTCGACCGCTTTTTTCGCCGTTTCCCAGGACATGTCGTGGTCTTTCGCTTCGGTTCCCAGGGCCCCGGCCTGACAGTACACGCATTTCGTATTGCAGCGCGTGGTCATTATGAGTATATGCAGTGCCGGGCCGCAGTTGAGATGCGAGTTAAGGCTTTTCCACTTTTCAGTAAGATCTACAAAATCCATTTTCTGGTGGATGAAACCTTTATCCGCCAGTTCTTCCGTCAGAGGGTCTGTTTCTTCCAGCTTTTCCCCGGTAAGTCTGCGGAAATCCTCTTCTTTCAGCCGGCAGTGGTATCCGTACTCGTTAGTTATAAGGATTTCACCGTTTAATTTTCTCCAGTTAAGATTCGCCGGTTTCGCAAATTCGGTCTTATTTTTTATTGTCTTCATTCTTTTCTTCCCATGTCTTCGTTATTCCCAGCGGATCTTTATTACCGTCTGCGGATTCCATTTCCGTCTTGAGCTCTTTTTCGACTTCGGCTATAAGCGAATCCAGTTCTAGTTCCTGCTCCGGGGTCAGCGCCGGCGCGCTGTCCTTTTCTTCGGCCGGTTCGTCCACAGGCAGCTGATTGGTGAATGCGCTAGAGATGAGATATTCGCGCAGGCTGCGGTTTTCCGCCGTTATTTTTTCCCTCAGCTGTTCGTCGGCAAGTTCCGTTCTGAAAGCGTCTTTTACCGCCGCAGCGTCGGTCCCTTTGCGTTTCGGTTTTATGCTTATTTTTATTTTCCCGTCTTCGGCGGGGCTCAGAAAAACATATGCCCTGTCGGTGAGCGTGTAAGCGGCGTAATGTATCGCTTTTAAAGTGTGTTTTTTTAGAGATAGAGTTATTGTCATTTTTTTAGTCCATACTTATTTTGCAGCACACCATGGTCCCGGCGAAACCTACGTCCCACATCAGCTGCTGGTACGTTCCGTTCCCCGGGTATGTTTCTCCAGCGAAATACACATTGTAGGAAGTGTCGTTAGGCCTTATGCCGAAAAGAGAGGTCCCGGTAGGGCAGGTCGCTGACGAACCTATGCCGAAACTGACCGTGGTGCACAAATTTACGAAAGGGGCGGACGTTTCGGAAACGGCGAGATCGGAATACATATATATGGAATTGCCGTTCCTGTTAAAAAGCATGAAAGGCATATATGAGGAGGTATGCTGCTCGCTTCCTATGGCGAACATCAGTCCTGATATATTGTTAACTTCCATTCCCTGATAATATCCTGAACTCAGATAACTGTTCCCGGTGGTGTATACCAGCCCGTCCATATACAGGCCGTAGTTATTATATCTTATCATCAGTCCGCGCTGGGACGTCGAGGTGGCGTAAACGGCCATGAGAGTATAATTGGTTTCCGGCGAACCCGCCGGCATCTTGACGAGTACGCCCGTGTCCACGGCGCTGGTGCTTTTTATCCTTTCGCGTCCCAGAAAAGTGTCGCCGGTGGCTATCACCGAAGAATAAGCCCCGTAAGGCGACGGATAATAGGAAGTTATGTTCAGATTCGACATAAGCGTTCCAGGCGACCATACGAGGAAAAACGATACCGCGGCCGCGAAAAATACATTCGCGGAGATCTTAAATTTTAAATTGAGTACGGTTTTTTCCTTTTGCATAATATCCGTTTTCTACATATTGCAGCAGACCATAGTCCCCTGATACTGTACTCCCCAGTAGTAATTGGCCTGAGTCCCGTTGTACATTATATTCATATTTATATAAGCCGAACCGGGGATGATAGACACCACTTTATAATAAGACGGCGTGCACGCTACGGCCGATCCGATAGTGTAGGTCTTATAATGGCAGAGTCCTTTCAGATACACTTCGTCTCCTGTCCCTATCGGGCTTCCGGCTCTCAGTCTTGACATCCCGGTCGTCCCCGAAGAAGAGCCGGTGGCGGAACTGTTGCCGGGGCTGCCCGTGTTGCCGCTGCTGCTGTCGAAATAAAGCACCTCGGTCCCGGTGTACGGTAGAGTGCCGTATGAGGTGTAGCTGGTCTTATTGAATCCGACGCGGAAGGAGAGTTTGTTCCCGAAGACTCCCGCGGCCTGACTCGTGCTTATCGAACTCATGTTTCCGTTCGTGTCCGTGTGTATATACATGGTGGAGGGATAGGAATAATTGGCCCAGCCTATATCGAACTGCGAGGTCTGTCCGGAATGAAATGTCACAGCGTTCGTCACGGAAGACGAGCCTTCGTTCTGGTATATCGTGAACACTGCGTTCGGATATAAGCCTCCGACAACCGTTCCGGCGCTGGAACTGTTGGCCGAAGTTTTCTGTCCTATCGAAATATAAGAGGTGGAAGAACTGCTGTCGCCGACCAGGGTGTTTCCCGTTATGAGCAGCTGGTTATAGGCCCCGTAAGGCGCCGGGTAAAAACTTGAAAGCGTTATTGAATTTATTATCACCGGTCTCCATAAAAGAAGGAGCCCGGCGACCAGAAATATATTTTTTTTCATTCTCGACATAAAAATACGCTCAGCTGCTGGCAAGCAGGCAACACAGCATCGACCCCTGATACATTTCTTTGGTCTTCACCTGATAGTGCACCCCGGAAGAAGGGGTGATGTACTGTATTACCGAATTACTGTCCGCTCCGGCAGAACTGGGAATAAAACCCATCACGTAGGACTGCGCGCCGTGTATGGTCGGACATGCGGAGGTTCCGGAATCCGTGTACGAGACCTGTTCGCAGACGTCGACATAATCGCTGGATTCACCGGTATTTGAATCTCTGGTCACGTGTTTCAGTTTGAATCCGTTCAGATAAAGGGTCTGACCGGGCTGAAGTGTGGCGTAACCTGACTGAAGAACGAGCTGATTGTTCAAGGACATTACGGACTGGTCCGTGGTTACGACCCCCATATTGCTTCCCGTGCCGTCTGAATTTTTTGGCATCAGCGCCGATATGGTATTGTAGGTGGTGTTTTTATATATGGAGACGCCGGTTTTATTGTTATAGGATCCTGAGCCGGACTGGATGACATTCATTATCGACAGCAGAGACTGCGTTTTGTTCACTTCGCAGCTGTTGGAGTCGAATCCGCCGCCGAGTCTCACCTTCTGGTAATTGGCCCCGCTGGACATGGTCTGCGAGCCGAAAGTGTGACATGTGGCCGTATAACTGTCCTGCGCTCCGTTTTTCATCAGTTCCAGCGAGTTCTTTACGGTCAGCGTCGCGAAACCGCCGTAAGGGGCCGGATAATAACCGGACACTATCTCTGAATCGATAAAACTGGGCCTCCAAAGAAAGAAAAACACGGCCAGGCCGCAGCTTACCGTCTTTAAAGTAATTTTCAAGTTAAAAAAGAAAGTCTTTTTTTTCATAAAAAGTCTTCTGCGCTGTTCCGGTCGCTATAATTTAGATTAAAATTAAGCCGCACACAAATCACCTATTATTTAAGTATACCAGAATAACCCGCGCTTATCAAGAGTTTTCGCTTCCTTCCGGTACCTCTTAAGCCGGCCACGGGCAGTTAGTCCGCAGCCTGTATTTTCTTATTATTATAAATCATTTCCCACATCTTCCGGCGCGGCCAGGAAATTTTATTTCCGGTTCACGGCGGCGGGTATGCCCGGCTTTCGAAATTGTTATATAATATTAACGGCAGACATGCAACCGGAGGCCTTTCATGACGGTAAAAAAAGTAAGCGTTGTTTACAGGTTCGACAAGGGCCTGTATATAAATCTGACGAATAGATGTCCTAATGCCTGTTCCTTTTGCGTGAAAAGGGAATGGCATATGGATTACTACGGCAATAATCTGGATTTCCGCGACGGAGACGAGCCTTCCGCGGACGAGGTTTCCCGGCTGGTGTCGGAAGAGTGGGGCAGAAAAAGTTTCGGGGAACTCGTTTTCTGCGGATACGGCGAGCCTACCATGAGGCTGAACGAGATCCTGTCCGTGGCCGGAGATATAAGAGCCGGCAGAACATCCGTCCCGAAGGATATCAAGATAAGACTGAACACCAACGGAATGGCCAATGCGGTTTGGAATAAGGATACGGCCCCCCTTTTAAAGGGGCTCGTGGACAGCGTGAATATAAGCCTTAATTCTTACGATCCGAAACAATGGCTCGCGCTGATGAATCCGGCCCCGCAGTACCGCGTGCACGGTTTCGAAAAAGTCATAGAGTTCATACGTTCGGCCGTTAAAAATGTCCCTGACGTACAATTGAGCGTAATAACGGAAAACGGAGTGGATATCGGGCGTTTCCGGGACTTCGCAGCTTCTCTCGGAGCAAAAACTAGAGTCAGAAAAATGCTCAGGGTATCTGATAACAAAACCTTACAAATTGTATAATAAAACTGTGAAGAAACGATTTTTTTTAGCAACTTTTTTTATCTCCGCGGCGGTTTTGTACTGCCCCGCGAGGAGATACGCTGACCTCGTGCGCTGCTGGCTGCCCATGCTGGATTCCGTTCCGGCCGCTCGGGGAGGGACTCCGGATAAAAAATCCTCCGGATTCTCAAGGATACCGGAATTTAAGTTTTACACGCTGTCCCTTAAGGTGGACAGGGCGAAAGAAGTTTCTGTGGCCGGCGATTTCAATAAATGGCAGGGGGAAAAACTGCACAGGAAGGACAGCGGCTGGGAGATAATGAAGCCTCTGCCTCCGGGAGATTATAAATATCTCTGCTATGCGGACGGAAAAGAGATGCTGGATCCCATGAATCCAAAGACCGCCGAGGAGAACGGGAAGAAATATTCTGTGTTTACGGTGAAATGAGAAGTATAGTTTTTTTGCTTTCCGTTATTTTCTTTTTCCGCTCTGATTTATGTTTCGCGGCTTATTCTTTCCTCTGGATACCAGAGGACGACGGCGAGATATCGCAGGTCCTCCCTGTCCTCGAAGCCAATCCTTCCGCACGTCTGACGGCAGCTCTTTCCTCGGTCCCCCAGGATTGCGCGGACCGGATCTCCGCCCTGCAGAAAGAAGGGCGTCTGGAGATCGCGATACGGATAGCGGATAATCCTCCTCTTCCGCTTTTTTATTATCCCAGGTCGCCCGCGGTGGCGTGGGAGAATAAACCTGATTCCGGAACCCTCCCGGCGGACAGTCCATATTTTCTCGGCCTCAGACTTGCTCTGGCTTCCGAATCGTTCTCCTCCTCCGAGATCAAGCCGGACGGTTTTGTGCTTCCTGAAGGCGGAATGTTCAAGGACTATTTTCCTATAGCCAAATCGCTCAAGATGAAATGGCTCGCCAGCGGGCTAGTCTATACCGAGCAGGAGGCGGAAATAACCGACGTCCTGGAGGTCAACGGGATAAAGGTTGTGTCTTTCAACGCTTATCAGGACGGAAACAGCACTTTCGACGAACTGACTGTTTTCGACGAAGGTGCCTCAGCTTCTCCCGAGGCAGTCAGAGAAGGGCTCATAAAAGCCATCAGTAAACCTTTGGTCGAGGAAGCGGAGACACAACAAAGTCAGAAGCCGGTCGGAGAATATAAGACTGTTTCCGAACAGCTGTCTGACAGAAAATTCATGACTGCTTCCCCTTTGTGGATGGCGGAGAATATCGCTCCGTGGACGGTTAATTATAACGCATGGGCTTCCAATCAGTCACAGCTCGGGGCCCTTACCGCTTTGTCGCAGACGAGAGCGGACCTTATGGTGTATTTTAATTCGCGGGGCGGAGTCTTCAATAATGTCCGGAGCGCTTTCGACGCCTATTTCAAAGCCGAAAACGGAAGAAGATTCATGACGCTGGGAAGCCAGGACAGGGAACAGGCTTCCGCAGCTGAAAACGAATTTAAATACTGGCTGAAGAAATGTTATTCGAATATGAAGAAAAATTATCCCAGCTGGCTCGTTTCTTCGCTGGGAGAACAGAGTAAAGGGGCCGACGTTTCAAGCGACACGGCGCACGTTTTCGTGAACGGCGAAGATTTTTATATAGACAATGACGATAAAAGCGTGAGTCTGGACGAGATTCCTTCCGGGCTCCAGGGAAGGGATAATCCCGGCGATCTGTGGAAACTGGAGAAACTCGGTGTTTCCGTGAAATCTAATTCGGTTATTTTCCGCATTACTCCCAAAAATATAATTAATTCGGAGAAGAACGGATCCGGTTTTTCTTATCTGCATTTCGACATATACATAGACATAAACGGCAGAACGAACGCAGGTCTGGCTTATCCGCTTCCCGGAAGACCGTTAAAGCTGTCCCCGGAAAACGGCTGGGAATACGCCTTGGAAGTGGATCCGTCCAGCGCTTCCGTATATCTCTCTTCTTCGCAGGGACCTTTGCGCTATAAAGTGTACAGGCCCAGAGTGCAGGGGGACAGTATAGTCGTAGAGATACCCAGATCGGTCTTGAAAGGGACTCCTAAGAACTGGGGATACGCCGTGATGATGCTGGCTCCAAAGTCCGACGGCGGTTTCGAACTGGCGGACAGCCTTTGTTCCGATATAACAAGAGGCTATATATACACCATAGTTCCGGAGAAAAATTAACTTTATGGCGGACAGAGACGAAATAGTTGAATTTATCGACGGTTATCTGAACAGCCGCAATATCAGCGACATATCGATGAACGGTCTTCAGATAGAGGGTAAAAAAGAAGTCCGTAAAATCGCTTTCGGCGTTTCGGCTTCTCTGGCGTGTATGAGAAAGGCCTGCGATTCCGGAGCCGACATGCTCGTCACGCATCACGGGATATTATGGGGAAAGAGCTCGAGGATAACAGGAGCTTATAAAGACAAACTGGAATTCGCATTCGGCAAAGCCCTCAGTCTGGCCTCGTGGCATCTTCCTCTTGATATACACGGCGTGGTGGGCAATAACGCCAGGCTTCTCGCCATGCTGGGCGGTACAGGACAGGAGCCGTTCGGCAGATATCACGGGCAGCTCATAGGTGTGAAGGGAAAATTCGCAGAGCCGGTGTCGGTGGATCATGTCGCCGAAACTTTAAAGGCCGGGCTCGACGCTTCCCCTTTGTGTTTCAGTTTCGGAAAAGAAAAGATAAACACTGTCGGTATCGTGAGCGGTGGAGCCGCGGACATCCTGGAAGAAGCCGTCTCGGAGAGGCTCGACCTGTATCTTACCGGCGCGGCAGAGGAATATTCCCAGGAGACGGCCAGGGACAATAAGATCAACTTCATAGCCGCCGGGCATTATAATTCCGAGAAGACAGGAGTCAAGGCCCTGGCTGAACTGGTGGCCGGCGAATTTTCGGTCGAAACTTTTTTTGCCGACGTGCCCAATCCGGTATGATTTAAACGGAGGTCTTAATATGAGGACTATTCCTCTTTACAATATGTTTTTCGACAATGTTTTCTGGGTCTTCCTGGTGATTTTTATAATTTCGGTCCTTGTCTTTTTTATAGCGCTTAAAAAAGTTCTGGCCGGGAAAGAAACCTGCGGGACCGATGATCCCGACGACTACGCCCTGTCGGACGAGTCTGACGAAGAAGCGGGGAACGATGCCAGCACTGATCCGGAAGCTCCCGCTTCCGCAGATGGGGCCGGAGCGGAGAAAGACCGGGCCGGCGTTTTTTCCGCCGCGGCCGCGGAAGAAAAGAAGCCGGGTTCCGGCGATAATCTCTACGCCGAGATAAGGTCGCTTAAAAAACGCGTCGAAGATATGGAGAAATCGGCTCCTCAGGCCTCTTCGGGTTTCACAGAAGATTTCATAGCGGCTCTGCTCAGGGATTTCGATTCCATGGATAAAGGTAAGATAAAAAAACGTCTCGAATATCTGCTGGAGGACATAAGAGCCGAGCGCGGCGGGCGATAATTCTGGCGGGGAAAGCGTTTTTTTTAGTAAAATTTAATCAGGAAGCGGCCGTATCGCGCTATCTCTCGGAAAACGAGGTTGAAATGACTGAAAACAGAAGTTTCGCGGCAGTAGTGCTCGCCGCAGGTTTCGGAACCAGAATGAATTCCGATTTGCCTAAGGTCCTTCATTGTCTCGGAGACATGTCTCTGGCAGAAAGGGTCGTCCGCAAGGTTTCTGCGCTTTCTCCGGACAGAATCATAGTCGTGACCGGATATAAAGCGGACCTCGTTGAAGAAGAACTTAAAAGCAGACTTGCGGATTTTCCGACGGATATCAATTTTTTCAGGCAGACCCTGCTGAAGGGCAGCGGCCGCGCGGTTCAGGAAGCAGTCGGCGAGATATGCAAGTCGGACGAGGTCCTGATACTATGCGGCGACGCCCCCTTGTTCCGTCCGCGCACCATCGCCGGTATGTATAAATTTTTCAGAGAAGGAAACTGTGACTGCGCCGTAATGACAGCCGAACTCGAAGACCCTGCTTCTTACGGAAGAATAATAAGGGACGAAAAAGCGGGAATATCCGCTATCGTCGAGGCGGACGGTGCCGGCGAAGAAGTGCTGGCCGTCAGGGAAGTCAATTCCGGAACTTATTTTTTCAGAACGGCGGCACTCAAAGAAGCCGTGTCCGGTCTTAAACCTAAAGGGAGCAAAGGAGAGTTCTATCTTACCGACGCGGTTGAAAATATAATCGCCGCCGGCGGCCGGGCTGAAGCCTATAAGATAGAAGATTCTTCCGAGATAACGGGAATAAATTCCCGCGCGGACCTGGCCGCCGCTTACAAGACGCTCTGTCTGCGCAAGGCGGCGGAACTTATGAAAGAAGGTGTGACGATAACCGATCCTTCCAATACATATATAGAAGAGAGCGTAAGCATAGGGAAAGACACCGTCGTTTTCCCGGAAGTTTTTATTAAAGGAAACACCGTTATAGGGAAGAACTGCAAAATAGGCCCGGCCGGTGTTATAGACAGTTGTATAATAGACGATAACGCCTCGGTGAAATATTCCTGCGTTCTCGAAAAAAGTCATGTGCGCAGCGGCGCCGCGGTCGGTCCCATGGCCAGACTGCGTCCGATGTCGGATATAGGGGAAGGCGCGGAAGTAGGAAATTTCGCGGAGATCAAGAAATCAGTTATAGGGAAGGGGTCTAAGATACATCACCACAGTTATATAGGCGACACGGTTATGGGGGAGAAAGTGAATATCGGCGCCGGAACGATAACCTGTAATTACGACGGAAAGAAAAAGAACGGGACGGTCATAGGGGACGGAGCTTTTATCGGCTCTAATTCTAATTTAGTTGCCCCGGTGAGTATAGGGAAGGCGGCTTATACCGCTGCAGGCTCCACGATAACATCACCGGTATATGACGGGGAACTCGGCATAGGCAGGGCCCGCCAGATAAACAAAGTATTCAAGAGAAAAAATTAGATTATGATAAAAGAAGAAAGAGACGGTATAAGAATCTTCGCCGGAAACGCCAATCCGGCTCTTGCGGCGAAGATATGCGATAAACTGGGCGTTCCCATCTCAGGTTCCACCGTGAAACACTTCGCCGACGGCGAGATAGACGTTCAGATTCTGGACAGCATCCGGGGAAAGGACTGCTATGTCGTGCAGTCCACCTGCAGACCGGTAAACGACAATATAATGGAACTGCTGGTGATGATAGACGCTCTGCGCCGGGCTTCGGCCGGCCATATAACCGCCGTGATTCCTTATTACGGATATGCAAGAGCGGACAGAAAAGCGTCCCCGCGCGTAGCTATCACGGCTAAACTTATAGCCAATCTCATAACTACCGCCGGAGCCAACAGGGTGATAACGATAGACCTCCACGCCGCGCAGATCCAGGGTTTTTTCGATATTCCGGTGGATCATCTGTACGCCAGACCGGTTATTCTCGATTATCTGAGAAGGCGCGATCTCGGGAACACGGTGATAGTTTCGCCGGACGTCGGAAATGTGAAAGGGGCTCTTTCTTTCGCTAAAAAGTTAAATATCATGGATCTCGTCATTATAGACAAGAGGCGTCCGTGTCCGAATAAGGCGGAGATATACAATATAATAGGAGACGTCAAGGGCAAGACCTGTTTCATCCTTGACGATATAGTGGACACCGCCGGAACCCTGTGCCAGGCCGCGAAAGCGATAAAGGAGCGCGGGGCGAAGCACATTATAGCTGCGGCTTCGCACGCCGTTTTATCGGATCCGGCTTTGCAGAGAATAGAAGAATCGCCGATTGAAGAGATGATTTTTACAGATTCTATACCCTTAGATGCCTCAAAAAGTGCTAAAATTAAAGTATTGTCCGTGGCAGAGCTTATCGCAGAAGCCATAAAACGTAATCACGAAGGACTGTCAATTAGCGAACTATTTGAGTGATTATATTGAAATTTTTATAAAGAGCAGGAGGATGTAGCAATTATGGAAACTATGGTAATTTCAGCCGAGCTTCGCGATAAAGCTGGAGTGCGTGGCGTTTTGAGTTCTTTGAGGGGCGCGGGGAAGATCCCGGCCGTCATTTACGGACTCAAGAACAAAGCCCCAGTGGCTGTAAGCGTGGAAGAAAAAGCTCTGGCGAATATATTAAAGACGAATCCGAACGGTTTGATCACGATGAAGTGCAACGGATCGGAAGAACCGGTAATCATCAAATCAGTTCAGTATCATCCGGTCTTGAACAGACTTAACAGCATCGATTTCATGAGAGTTTCTCTCGACGAGAAGATCGAAGTAAATACGCCGATTAAACTGGTCGGCGAGTCTGTCGGCGTCAAGGTACACGGCGGACTGCTTGTCCATTCTATGCGCTCTATACGCGTCTTATGTCTGCCTAAAGATATCATGCACCATATAGACGTGGATATCTCTAAACTCGGTCTCAACGAGGCGATACGCGTTAAAGATCTTAAGTTCGATAATGTAGAATTCGACGCTTTCCCCGAACAGATTATAGTCAGCGTGGTCATTCCTAAGGAAGAGAAGGTAGCCGCTCCCGCTCCGGGTGCCGCCGCCGCTCCCGCAACCGGTGCCGCCACTCCTGGCGCCGCCGCCCCGGCCGCAGCCGGTGCCGCCGCCGCTCCCGCAGCCGCGGGCGCCAAGAAGGAAGAACCGAAGAAGTAAACGGTCTCCACTCGGATAAAGCAGAGGCCGCCTGTTTCAGGCGGCTCTGCTTCAGTTTTTTATATCTGATGGCTAATGATTCTGTAAGACTTATAGTTTTCCTCGGGAATCCCGGAGAGGAATACGAGAACACGAGGCATAATATAGGTTTTATGACCGGAGACGCCGCGGTCTCTGTTTTCGGCGCCGTTCCGTCCTGGAGATCGTGGGAGAAGACGGGGCTGTTTCTCGATTGCGCGGTGGAAGGCTGCAGAGTGTTTTTTCTGAAACCGGTCACTTATATGAACCTCTCGGGCGACGCGGTGCAGTCTTTCAGTTCTTTTTATAAGATTCCTCCCGCCGAGATATTGGTCGTTTACGACGATCTCGCTCTTCCTTTCGGAAAGCTGCGTATCCGGCAGAACGGTTCGGCTGGGTCGCATAAGGGGATGGCTTCCGTAATAAACCGCGTGAGCAGAGACGGGAATATTCCTCGTCTGAGGCTCGGAATAGGCCCGAGGCCGGCCTTTATAGAGGGAAAAGATTTTGTTCTTTCGCGTTTCTCCGGAGAGGAGAACGCCAGGATGGGGGATTTTTTGAATAAAGCCTGCGAAGCTATAAAAGTTTCCGTGAGGAACGGTATAGATAAGGCCATGAACGGCTTCAACGCCTGAAGTCCGCCGCCTGCCGGTAAAATTTTGTCGAGAGGTGTTTTTTATGAGAAAAGCATTCACTTTAACGGAAATTATCATCCTTATAGTTTTTGCGTCCGTCCTTATCGCCGTGATTATCCCTAAGTACGTGGATCTGTCGCAGCGCACGAAAGAGGGATATACCAAAGCTGCCCTGCACGACGTGCGCAACGCGCTCCGCGTTTATAAGGCGAATCATGCCGGACAGTATCCGGACACTCTTGATCTCCTCGTAAAAGAGAAATATATAGACGATATTCCGGTTGTCAAATTGCCGAAGACCGGACTGAAGGAGACTAACAAGGTCTCGAATAAACTGGACGACACCGGAGGCTGGTTCTACCAGAACGATAAGAACGAAGCCGAAACCTACGGGAACGTGCTGATAAACTGCACGCGTCAGGACGTGCAGGGAGATCTCGTCTGGTCCGAGCTCTGATTTGTTCCGCGTCGGTGTCGGAAATGGCCTCCGCGGTTTTCCCACGGGGGCTTTTTAATTGATTAGAACGATGAAAAGACTGATCTTATTTTTTATCTCCTGTCTGCTGCCGTCCGGACTTCACGCGGCGCGCATAGTTTCTCTTATGCCTTCTTACACCGAGATTATTTTCGAACTGGGCGCCGGGGGAGAGCTTGTCGGCGTCTCTAATTTCAGCGACTGGCCGGAACAGGCGGCGGGGATAAAGAAAGTCGGAGATTATTTCACCCCTGATATCGAAGGGATATATTCCCTCAGGCCGGACATAGTGTTCACCTGCGCCGGAGTAAATAATAAATATCTGCCCGGCCTTAAGAAGCTCGGCATAAAGACAGTAGAACTGAAGCAGGAAACTTCCGTAAGCGATATATACGGGACCGTAAGTGCCATAGCGGCGGGCATAGGGAAGGAAAAAGAAGGGGAGAAACTCGTAAAGAAACTTAAATCAGTCCTTCCCGAGCGCCGGAATACCGCTTCCGGCAGAAAAGTGTATATAGACATAGACGACGGCGGATGGACCTGCGGCGGCAGGTCCTTTATAAGCGACGCCGTAAGGCTGGCCGGCGGGGTCAACGTGTTTTCCTCCGTTGATAAAAATTATTTTAAGACCTCATGGGAGGAAATCCTGGTCCGGGCGCCAGATTATATTCTCATTTTGTCGGAGTTCGGGAATGTGGCGGGGAATACTTTGTCGGAAAGGCTTCCGGCCGTGAAGAAAGGTGGGGTGATACGGGAGATAGACAGGAACGCTTTCACCAGACCGGGGCCCCGGCTGTTCGGTGAAATTAAAAAACTAAACGGGATTTTAGAAAAATGAAATTTCTTATCCTCACAGCGGCCCTCGCCGCGGCCTGCGCTGTTTCGCTCTTTTCAGGCCCGGCCGGTTTCGACCCGCAGCTTATCCTGATGCTGAGGCTTCCGCGGGTTTTGTCGGCCTGTGTGGCCGGAGCCGGGCTGGCCCTGTCCGGGGCAGTTTTCCAAGGGGTTTTGAAGAACCCTTTATGTGATCCCTATATCCTGGGCACTTCTGCCGGCGCCGCCGCGGCCGCCGTGCTGTGTATGCTTTGCGGAATAGGCACCGTTTCTCCGTTTTTCTATATTTTGGTCTTCTGCGGTTCTTTTCTCGGAACTTTTCTGTCTTATTTTACGGCCGGCAGGGCCGGAAAGATATCCGACGCTTCGCTTGTGCTTTCAGGAGTCGCCGTGAGCGCTTTTCTTACGGCGGCGGTTATGCTTTTTCTTAGTATGCGCGCGGACCGGGCCATGCCGGTCGTTTCTTTTATAATGGGGGGCTATTCCGACGCCGGTTTCGCCGAGATAGGCGTCTGCGCGTTTTTCGTTCTTTCCGCTTTCGCGGCCGCGGTCAAAAAAAGGAGTGTGCTCGACGTAATGCCTCTAGGCGAAGAGAAGGCTTATCATCTCGGTATCTCGCTCGGGAGGGACAGGGCCGTATTTTTTGTGATAGCCTGTCTCGCCTCCTCGTCTTCCGTGGCTCTGTTCGGAACGGTCGGTTTCGTGGGGCTTATGATACCGCATATCATGAGATATATATTTGGCCCCTCCGCTTCGGTCCTATTGCCGTCCTCGTTTCTGGGCGGGGCTCTGATGCTGACCGCCGCGGACACTCTTGGCAGGAATCTTATGCCTCCGGCGGATATCCCGGCCGGCGTCGTAATGGCGCTTTTCGGCGCTCCGTTTTTTATTTGGCTGCTGTGGAAAAGAAGAAGCGCCTTTCATTATGTTTCTGGCGAAGGGCTTCAGACCGGGGCGCTTAAACCGGCTCCGCCGCCGGCGCCTGCCGGCGGAGAGACTCTGCTTTCGGCTTCCGGTATCTCATTCGGGTATACAAATGCGGACGGGAAAGAGAGAATGCTGTTTTCGGATTTGTCTTTCTGCATAAGAAAAAACAGCATCACCGCCGTGCTCGGGCCCAACGGGATAGGAAAATCCACGCTGCTAAAATGTATAAGCGGTTACTATAAGACATCCGGAAGCGTTATTTTGAAAGGACGCCGGGTGAGCGGAATGTCCGCGGCGGAGATATCCAGGGAGATAGCTTATGTGCCGAGCGAGATTTCCACGCCTTACGATTTCACCGCGGAGGAATTCGTGATGCTCGGAACGCGCAATATTTCAGGATTCTGGCAGTCATACGACAGAGGAGACAGAAACAGAGTTTCTGAGGCTCTTCAGGCTTCCGGTGTATACGCCCTGAGAAACAGAATGTATAATTCGCTCTCAAGCGGGGAGAAACAGCTGGTTCTCATAGCTCAGGCGGAGGTCCAGGACACGGATATAATAATACTCGACGAACCTTCGTCTCATCTTGACCTGAGATATAAATACATGGTTATGGAGAAGCTGAGAAAACTGGCGTGTAAAGGCTGCGGGATAGCCGTCGTTCTCCACGAACCGCAGCTCGCGAGGTTATGCGACGAGACGCTTTTATTTTTCCCCGACGGAAGTCAGGTAATCATGAAGCCTGAAGAAGCTCTGAAAAGAGAAAACGTGACCAGACTGTACGGACTTTCCGGACCGGAAGAACGGGTTTTCCTTATGGGACTAAAGTCCTAACTTTCCTGAGGCCTTTTATTACTTAACATGTCGCGGCCGACGGAATATATATACTATATGAGAAATTTATTTATATGTCTTTCCTTGCTGATTCCGCTGGGCGGGTCCGTACTGGCTATTCCCGCCGCGGCAGAGGGGAATAAATATCAGGATCTGTCTTCCGTCTCCAGGATATTGTCCGCAGGCGTGGAAAACGCGGTTTTGCCTTCCGTCTCCGAGCCGGAAGAGACAGCACGCGGGACAAGTTTTTCAGGTATTCCGTCTTATTCCTTCCGCTCTCTGAACGGGTTGAACGGTAAAATCATATCCCAGGCGCGGAGTTCAGTGGATATAGTCATGTACAGCATAAACCTGAAAGATAATGTCGAAGCGATCCAGAGCGCCGCCGACCGCGGCGTGAAGATAAGGCTGATAATCGACGAGGCGCACGTTTATAAGAATCCCAGTTCTCTTGTCAAAAAACTTATGCAGGACAGCCGTGTCGAGATGCGTACCCTGCGCGGGACAAGAAGTTACGGCGTGAATCACAATAAGATAGTGATAGCCGACAGACAGATACTCACCGCGGGTTCTTACAACTGGACTTACGGGGCGACATACAATAACGAGGAGAATTCGATAGTCCTGACGAAGCCCTTGTATGTGAACGGATATAATGAATATTTCGAATGGATGTGGGGAAAAGCCCGCACTTTGGCGCAGGGACAGTCCCCGGAACTTCAGAACGGCTATTACGGCGTTCCTCCGAAAGACGACGGAACATCTGTTTCTCTTAACGGAGCGCGCGTTCCGGCTTATCTCTTTTCCCCCGGTTCCGACAGCGAGAAAAGGCTCGCCGAGGTTATTGACGGCGCGGGGAAGAGCCTAGACGTGGTCACATTCACTTTTTCTTCGAAGCCGCTGGCCGAAGCGGTATGCAGGGCGGAAAAGCGCGGACTGAAGGTGCGTTTTATGATGGACGCAAATATGGCAGCGAGTTCTTCTCTGGCGAAATATATCAAGAGCTGCGGCGTGAACGTGAAAGTCCGCAGGGGACAGACAGAAAAAGGCGCCATGCACGATAAATTCGCGATATTGGACGGCGCGGTCTTGGAAACCGGATCTTTCAACTGGACAACCAACGCGAGCTCCAATTCTTTCGAGAATATAGTGTTCGTGGACGACCGGACCGTAGTAAAGGCCTACCAGGACCAGTATGACGGGCTTATCGGCGCGGCGTCCGATTACGCGCCTTCTTCGTCAGACCAGTCTTCCGGAGTAAACAACAGCGGTTACGAAGAGTAGCGCCGGGACTTAGGGCCTGGCCGGCTTAGGCCGTTCGGCTTTGCAAGCGCAGTCGTAAATTGTTATCATATCATAAAGGAGGGTCTGTCGTCAGCGAATTTGATCCGGCGAGAGGCGGAATATTTATGAAAATAAAGTCAATTATATGTCTGATATCTGTTTTTGCTTTCGCAGGTGTTTTCGTTTCGGCCTCAGCGGCTGAAGAGTACTCGCGGGCCGAACTGAACAGACTTCAGAAGAACCCGGATTATCTTAATATAAATCCTGATTCCATAAAAATAACTTTTCTGGAATCTGGCAAAGAAGAATCTTCAAAAAAAATAAGCACGCAGACTCTGGAAAATATAAACGGAGCCATAGATACTGCTAACCACGCGGCTGACACCGTGAACAACGGCGTGAACACGGCCGGGAATATCATTAATCTGGCGAAAAAAGTGTGGAAGATTATAGACGACAGCCGTCCTGTGGCCAATGTGAAGACGGTATACGCGACAGCTCTGCCGGAAGGAGTCGGCAGCGCGAAACAGCTCACCAACTGGAGCAGACCTGTTTCTTACACTTACGGCTTTTACGCGGAGAACTATCTCGGAATGAAAATGGTAGACGTGACATATAAGGTCACTTATAATTACGGCGGCAGATATAAGGGAACGGGAAAATATCTGACTAATGTCTCCATAGTTCCTGAAAAAGTCAGCGTGGGCTGGGGCTACAGCTTCGATATGTCGGCATCGGTCCCGGACTCCGCTCTCGTGAACGTGGGTTCTGCGGAAGATCCGGTGGCGGCTATGCAGCTCAGCATTAACTGGAAGATTTCTACCCTGCTGAAGACCAATGACTGCACTAGCGTTTACTATATCGAAGGCAGCGGGAAAATGCAGGAAGTGGCCAGTCCGTTCAGTTCCGACGGAAAAGTGAAATATCTGGTCCCTGAGAGACTGATTAACAATTCGGAGATCCCGTCATCCGGCGCGAATATAAAAGTTCCGCTGGTGAACGGAGTGTCTTTATAAATACAGCTAAAAGGATTAATTTATGAAAAAAACAATACTGATAATCATTGCAGCCATGCTGTTGCCGTCAGGGGCCGTTTTCGGGGACGAAAACACTGACCAGAAACAGTTCGAGATAAATCCTAATTCAGCCAAGATAGAGGAGATCTCCATACCGGCCGACGAACTTGAGGCTCTTGTCGCTAAAGACAGGGAAGCCCAGGAAGAGGCTGTGTCCGTCAGCCGCGGCGGCGGCGCCGGAGCGGTCATAGATATCGCTTCCAATATAGTCAATCTGGTTGATAAGACTTTTAAGATTATCGCCAAAGGGCAGCCGGTCGTGAATATAAGCACGAATTACGCCAATGCCGTTCCGTCGAATATCAAACACTGGACGCAGCTTCAGAACTGGGCCGGCCCACGCATAAGGAGATATTCTTTCTCGGTGTCTAATCTTTACGGGATAGACGTTGTGAAAGTGGTTTATCAGGTGCATTATAATTACGGCGGCAATTTTAAAGGCAGGGGCCGCTTTCTGACCGGCGTCACTATCGAGCCGATAAGCGTTTACACCCTTTGGGGCTTTAATCTGGATATGACGGCGGAAGTTCCTGATTCCACTATAGCCAATGTAGGCACCACGGAGAATCCTATAGCCTCGATGCAGGTGCAGCTGAAATGGCGCGTCCACAGCATAATTTCCGACGTCCAGAATAAAGACATATATTATATACGCGGAGACGGCTATTTCAAGCAGATAGGCTAGCCGCTGCGTGGACGGGACGAGGTTTTCAAGATTAAAGATTATGAAAAATATATTATATATAAGTTTTATAGGACTGCTTTTTGTCCCGTGGCCGGCCGCAGGCGCTTCTGCCGGCGGCGCGCAGGACCAGAAAGCCGCCTCTTCTTCCCAGACGGAAAATATTTCGGCTAAGGACGGGAAGTACCGTATAAATCCCGCCTCCGTTAAAATTAAAGCCGTAAAGATACCCGAAGCCGAACTGAAGGCTTTAAAGAGTAATGATTCCTTCGTAAAACTCCGTGTGAAAGAAGGGCAGACCGCCGCTGTGAAAAAAGGCGGCAGATCGGCGATAGACGTCGCTAACGACATAGTCAATCTAGTGGACAAGGTAATAGATATAATAAAAGAAGGCCAGCCGGTAGTGGATGTCGATGTCAATTACGCCAATGCCGTTCCGTCGGGAATAGATTGTTGGACGGATCTTCAGGGCTGGTCAGATCCGCAGATAGAGCGGTACAGCCTCACGATGGAGAATCTGTACGGGATGAAAGTCGTCGACGTCGTTTATCAGGTCCATTATATATTCGGCGGTAATTATTACGGAACCGGACAGTATCTCACCGGAGTCACTGTGGAGCCGATTAGCGTAGACGTCATGTGGGGGTATAATCTCGATATGACTGCCGTGGTCCCGGATTCCACCATAGTCAACGTTGGTTCCTCCGACGATCCTGTGGCCGCCATGCAGCTGCAGTTAAAATGGAAGGTGCATAATCCGATAGAAGACAGACAGGGCAAGTATATATATTATATGCGCGGAGACGGAGTTTTTCAGGATCTGAGCGATTGATCTTATCCTGCCCCAAAGGCCTATGTATAAATAAGTCTTTGGCTATTGCAAACAGCGGTGAATTTAGTTAAAATTAAGGTATAGAAGCAAAATTCCTGAGGAGGATTTATGAAGAAATTATTGACTTTTCTAGCGGCAGCAAGCATAGCGGCTCCTGTATTCGCTCAGAACTGCGCGAAAGACGGCACCGATGCCAAATGCGCCATAGACGTTAATTCCGTAGTGGTTGAAGAGGTCGCCATACCGCAGTCGAAAAAGGGCGGTCTGCCGAATCCGGGCGTGAATCAGAACCCCGGTTCCGAGGATAACAGCCAGACACAGACGCAGACTCCAAGTTTCAACTTTGACGAAGCCAATCAGACTATCGACATGCTCGACAGAATTGTCAATCTGGCCGAGAAAGTAATAAATATAATAAAAGAAGGCCAGCCGGTTGTCGACATCAGCACTAATTACGCCAATGCCATACCGCAGGGAATAACGCACTGGACTCAGATGCAGGGTTGGAGTTCTCCCGAGGTGAAAGGATACCGCATTACCATGAAGAACCTTTACGGCATTAAAGTAGCCGATATAGTTTATCAGGTTCATTACACATACGGCGGCAATGTCGGCGGTAAAGGCCATTTCCTCACCGGAGTAACCGTAGAGCCGGTCAGCGTCAGCACAGCCTGGGGCTACACTCTTAATATGACCGCTGAAGTTCCGGATTCCACCATAGCCAATGTGGGAAGCTCCGCCGATCCTATCGCCGCGATGCAGCTTCAGCTCAAGTATAAAGTTCACACCATAATAAAAGATATGCAGGGAAAGGATATATTCTATATCCGCGGTGACGGACAGTTCAAACGCCTCGCCTGATATTTTTCCGGAAAATAAGATAAAAAAGATACCGCCTGAAAAGCGGTATCTTTTTTTTATACATTTATTGCCGCGGATAATTATTCTATCCATTCCGGATTGTCGAGACGGGCCTGAAGCCCTATGAAGAACTCCGATATCTGGTACCCGTCCATGAGCGCGTGGTTTACAAGTAAAGAGACAGGGAGTTTTATCTTTTCGCCGTCGCCGTAATATTTCCCCCATATTATTCTCGGATTGCTGTCCGCGGGATACGGGACCGGCTGCATGAGCGAGGAGTAACTCACCCAAGGGACCGACGAGAAGAAAAAAAGTTCCTCGACGTTTTCCCCGTCTTTCAGCGAAGCCGCTTTTCGGGCTTCTTCCTGTTTCCGCAGCGAATCGCGCAGAAAATCTCCGAAAGGCAGCCGCTCGTCGGCGAGGCAGTAGCAGTAGTCTCCTTTATCGAGCGCCAGAGTGTAAGAGGGGACGCAGCGGTCGTATTCCACGATAACTCCGCCGCGTATTCTTTGTTTCAATTCCCGGATAGAATTAGCGGTGCGAGCCGCGGCGTAGAGCAGACTCAGGTAAAACGGTCTTTTTCTGTCTTTTATCTTTTTCATAAAGACGGAAATATCTATGTCGACGGTCATTCCGGCGTAAGGATAAAACATTTTGGAAAAATGTTCGAACTGCTTTCTCCTCGGATATCTTTCCATATCGATCAATTTGCAAACCATAAGGCGAGCCTCCCTAAGAATGATTTTCAGGGTAAAAAAAAACTGCAACGGAAATACGTTGCAGTTTCTTCGGACCTGTTCAGACGGTTACCACTTGTCTCCGTTGTCGCCGTGTCCTCTGCGTTCTCTGTGGAAATTACCTTTCCCGCCGCCGTTGCTGCGTGTTTCCATAGGTCTCGCTTCGTTTATAGTAAGCTTCCTTCCGCCCATTTCAGTGTTGTTGAGCTTTTCCATGGCGGCCATAGCCTCGTCGTCATTAGGCATCTCTACGAAGCCGAAGCCTCTGCTCTGCCCGCTGTATTTATCACTTATTATTTTGACGCTCGATACCTGACCGTGCTCGGAGAAAAGAGCGCTGAGCTCTTCCTCTGTCGTCTTAAAAGGCAGTCCGCCTACATATATCCTCTTACTCATTTGTACTATTCCTCCTGCAACTATATGCATAATGACTCAACTCTTTCTGCCTCTATGCCGTGTATTGCCTCGGGAATAGGCTCAAAAAAAACCGAGTTATTACTGCTAAATAATATTATTGCATTAAAAAAAAGCCGTGTCAAGTCAATTGACGCGGCTTCCCAGCGATATCGCCTCTTCCGCCTCGGCCGCGCGCCTGTCGAACAACCTGCTCAGCCCCGGCTTGACGATGTCGGATTCTTCATATATACGCTCGGCGACGGGAATCAGTCTGTCGCCGAATCCTGCCCCGCGCATTATCACGTCGAACAGATCGTTCAGATAATTCTGAAGGTGAAATTTCAGGGAGGGGAAATGAAGATAGTTTTCCGTCCGCATAAGGGTGAGCAGCCCCGACAGTGATTCTTCCGAGGGGAAATTGATCGCTTTCATTCCGATCTCCCTCGCCAGCAGAAAACCGTCTTCCGGCGAAACGTCGGGGATTATGTCTATCCCCGCCTCTTTCACGTTTCTCGACGTTTCTTCCAGTTTCAACAGATTCCTAAAAGAAATATCCCTCACGGTGTTTTCGAAGATTATCATCACCGTCATTTCCGCGCAATATTCGGCCTGTTTCTTTATCGGGGCCCATTTAAATTCAGAATCTTTCGGAAGATTATCCAGAAGATATATATAATCGTCGAGCATCTTAAACAGAGTCTGCGCCTGATTATGTCTTATCGCTTTGGCCAGCAGCGCGGCGTAAATCGTTTTTTCGTCGGCGGAAAAATCGTTGAAAGACACGAGGGAAGCCACTCGGCTCTTTTTTATGGCGTCCACTATCTCGCCGGGGGAATAGAGCGACGACGATTCGCAGAGTTTGTCCTCGTATTCTTCTCTGGAAAAATAAGTGTACGGGAAATCGTCGCCGCTGCGCATGAAGACGAATGCGAGTTTATTATCAGAATTTCCGGGTCTGACGGTGCCGCGTATATACAGGGTGCCGTCTTTATTTGCCCGTCCTTTTATTATTATCTTCCCGCTGCTTTTCCGGCCGCTTTCCTCGCAGAGCAGCTCTTCCGCTATCATCAGGGAAGCTGCCTTTTCTTTAGCCAGTCTGTTTTCTTTCTGAATTGAAAGAAAAATATCTTTTCCCGTCCCTTCCGACGGATAATTGGATTCCGCCTTGGAAAGCAGATTCAGGAACCTGCCGGTGATGGTGTCGAAACCGAAGTCGTTGAGAGTCTCTATAACTCTAGCCGCGTAACTCAGGTTCTGTCTGGGTTCTATACGCGAGATATCGTTGAAAAACCATCCGCAGCTCGTGAACATCAGCATGGAGTTTTTCTGCATCTCGAGAAGGTCTATGGCTCTCGTTTTATCGGATTCCGACAGTTCGCGTATCGAATTGTCTTTGAAAAAGAACTCGCGGTCGCAGGCGTTTTTCACCGGAAGAAGTTTCCCGTAGTCGTTCCTGGCTTTAAGCGGGTCTCTGAAGAATTTGGAGGCTTCTTTATTATATACGTCAAAAGCGGCGTTTCTCAGAAAATCCAGTGCCGTACGCATGGGGGCTCTCCATTCCAGATTCCCGTCTCCTTCTTTCCCGCAGTCGCAGCCGCCTTTCCATCTTCTGAGTCCGTGCGAGCAGCTCCAGGCCGTTCCGTCGCCGTCTTCGCCTTCCTTGACCGCTGTCTCCCATTCAGGAGGGAACATGTCCAGATATTCTGAAAAATTGACTATTTTTATACCGCGTCTCGGAAATTCGTTCGCGAAAGCGTACGCCAGGGCCAGATCGGCGAATTTATGGTGATGCCCGAAAGTTTCCCCGTCTACCGCTAGAGTCACCAGCTGCGGTTTGCCGTTATTGGCATAGCATTTTTCCACTCTGCCGGCGAAAGAAGCCGAATCTTTGAGCAGATTCTCAAAGGCCGCCGCCTTAGACAGTTCTCCGTCGTAGTAAAATACCGCTATCTTTTTTTCCGAGCCGAACGGGTCGCGCCAGAGATAAGGCACGGTGGTGTCGAAATGTCCGTCTCCTACGTCGCACCAGACGGAATCTTTGATCTTTTTTATTTTTTTCGCCTGATAGGGGGAAAGGATAACGTATCTCATCCCGAGTCCGGCAAGCAGCCTCAGAGTGTCGTCGTTGGCGGCCGTTTCAGGCAGCCAGAGGGCTTCAGGCCTGAAACCGTATCTCTTTTCGAAATCGTATATTCCCCAAAGAGCCTGGGTGAGCTGGTCCTCCTGAGGGGCGAGAGGCATTATAAGATGATTGTAACACTGTCCTATCGCATTGCTGTGTCCGTGCGCCGTCCTTGATTCTTTTCCGGCCCTTATGATTTTTTCATAATATTCAGGGAAAGCTTTTTCGAGCCAGCCGAATAAAGTCGGGCCGAAATTGTAATTGAGATTCAGATAATTGTTCCTGAAACTCAATATATGCCCTTTCTCGTCGTTTATTCTGGCGCAGCAGTTAGGGATATAGCATTCTCTCGCTATTTTTGAGTTCCAGTCGTGATAAGGTCTCGCTCCGAGCTGGTGCGGGACCTGACCGGTCCACGGATTTTCTCTGGGTGGCTGGTAAAAATGTCCGTGGACGGCAAAAAATTTATAGGTCTTATTTTCCATATTATATAAATTATAAAAAATAAGAAAGCGCTCTTTCCATTAAAAAAGCTTTATCTGCCGGCCGCCAGTTTTTTGAGGCAGGCGTCGGCCTTTCCGGCGTCCGCCGCTGTTCCGGCCTCGCCGTATCCGAATATTCCGCAGAGCGCGGCCCGCGCGTCGTAATTTCCTTTTTCCGCGATTCCTTCAAGATTTTGCACGGCGTTTTTATTTCCCTTTTCCGCGGCTTTTCTATACCAGAACACGGCTTTGCCCGCGTCGGCTTTTATCCCTTCGCCGTTAAGGTACATTCCCGCCAGATTCATCTGCGCGTCCGTTAGCCCGCGCGCCGCCGCTCTTTTATACCAGAGAGCTGCCGCAGCCGGATCCTTCGGCATGATATTGCCAGTATAATACAGACGGCCTATGAAGAACTGCGCGAAAGGATTGCCGGCTCCGGCAGATTTAAAGTACATCTCCGTGGCTTTCCCGGCATTGTCGGCCGCGGCCGTGTTGAGATATATATTGCCCAGTATATACTGGGCTTCCGGGTCTCCGCCGTCGGCTTCCGGTCTCAGCAGCTCCTCGGCTTTCTTATAATCTCTTTCAGCGCATTTTCCTTCCGAATACATATAGCCCAGCAATATCCTGTCTTTTTTTTCTCCGCTGTCGCGCAGCGTTTCTAAGCCGGAACAGTCGGCGACGGACGGCATCGACGGGGTATCAGTGCTAATCCTGAGATAGTCCAGAGAAGAATTATATCCCGCGACCAGTTTCAGAATCCCGTCCCTGTCGACGTATTTTGTGCCGTATAAACTTATCAGCGCTTTTATCGCGTCCGTTTTCCCCTTCCCGGCTTCTTCCTTAAGTCCGGACAGGGCGTCTCCGTTTCCAGAAGAAGCCGCCTCTTTCAGCAGTTTTACGGCATATCCGCCGTTCGCGCGCAGTCCGCATTCACCGTTTTTAAACAGAACGGCCAGCCGGTATTCCGCTTCGGGCAAGCCGGCCGCCGAAGCCTGGACATACAGCGGCAGAGCTTTCGTACAGCCTTCGGTATCGCCGCCTCCGCCGTAATATATCCCGGCGAGTCTGTACATCGCGTAGGTGTTTCCGAGTCCCGCGGCTTTAGCGTAGAGCTCCTCGGCTTTCTGCCTATCGGCCGCCTTTCCGTCTTTTCCTTCAGCGTATATGTCCGCAAGCCAGCTTAAGGCGTCCGCGTGATTTTTTCCGGCTGCGGCTTCGAACATCTCCGTGGCTTTCCCGTAATCCGCCGCGACGCCTTTTCCGGCTTCGTAAAGTAGACCAGCCCGGTATTGCGCTTCGGTATTGCCCGCCTCCGCGCCTTTCAAGAACCAGTCCGCGGCCGTTTTATAGGCTTTTTCATCGCCGGCTTCCGCGCGGGAATAATAGATATTGCCCAGAAGCAGAGCGGTGTCTTCGCCGTAGCCTTTTTCAGCCGCTTCGAGCAGCCATTTTTCGGCTTCAGGATCCCCGCCGTGGAAATATATGCTTCCAAGTCTGTAAGCCGCCTCCGAATCGCCGGCCTCCGCGGCTTTTTTCAGCCAGTAGACAGCTTCAGCTGTATCCTTTTCCCCGGCCGCTCCGGTAGAGAATATCTCTCCGGCCATACGGGCGGAATATACGTTTCCGCCGCGCGCGGCTTTTAAGAAGCAGGCGAGGGCCTTCGCGCCGTCGGTTTCGGTCCCTCTGCCGTAATAAAAAGCGTCTCCTGCTTCGCGCTGCGTTTCCGCGTCGCCATTTTCGGCGGCGGGGACGATATCCGCCTGCGGTTCCCGGCTTCCGTTTTCCGAGGGCGCCGTTTCAGTCGCGTTTTTTCGGTTGTCCTCCTGCGCCGGCACCGTCGCTGCCGTTAAAGCAGAAAGAGAAAAAACAAGGAAAAACTGCAGAATTATATGATATATATCGGATCGGTGAATCATATTCTGATTATACTATATTTACGGTCGGACGCCGCCTGGGTATCTAAATAAAAAAAGCGCTTTTTAAAGCGCCTTTTTTACCGTGAAAAACTCGGTTTTCTTATTCCACGTAATCCTTGAGCATCTTGCTGCGCGACGGATGGCGCAGTTTGCGTATGGCCTTGGCCTCTATCTGCCTCACGCGCTCCCGGGTCACCTTGAACAGCTTACCGACTTCTTCAAGCGTGCGCGGATAGCCGGTGTCGATCCCGAAACGGAGTTTTATTATCTGCGCTTCTCTCGGAGTGAGCGTGTTCAGCACTTTTAGCACTTCTCTCCTGCGCAGGAGGTCGGACGCCGAATGGGATGGAGACAGCCCTTCCCTGTCCTCTATGAAATCTTCCAGATGCGAGTCCTCGTCTTCGCCTATCGGGGTGGAAAGTGATATCGGGTCCTGCATGATTTTCATCGCGTTCTTCACTTTGTCTATCGAAAGGTGCATATGTTTGGAGTATTCTTCGAGAGTGGGTTCCCTTCCGAAATCCTGATTGAATCTGCGTTTGACCTTGAGCAGTTTCGAGACCATTTCTTTCATGTGGACCGGAATGCGTATCGTCCTGGCCTGGTCGGCTATGGCCCTGTTGATGGACTGTCTTATCCACCATGTGGCGTATGTGGAGAATTTGAATCCTCTTTTATATTCGAATTTCTCCACGGCTTTCATCAGCCCGAGTCCGCCCTCCTGTATAAGGTCGGACAGTTCGAGATTTGAGTTCACGTGTTTTTTAGCTATCGACACCACGAGACGCAGATTGGCTTTTATCAGTTTCAGTTTGTCCTGGAGTATCTGGTCTTCCAGAAAGACTATCTGATTGTTTAGCGCCATGAATTCGTCCGAACTTATCGGGAGCGTGTTTATCAGCCTCTGTTCCTTGCCCAGAAGGTTCTTGACGTTCTGTATGGCCGTTTCCACTTCCGCGGGGCTGAAGCCCCATCTGTTCTTAAAGGTCCCTTCCTTGAGTTTCCCGTCTTTCACTGCATTGCAGTCGTTCTCGAGTTTGTTGACGTCGCCGTAGACTTTATGGTACTGCTCTATCTCCGCGCGGTATTCGCTTATTTTTTTCGCTATGTTTTTTATTCTGTTCGTCAGTCTTTTTATCTTTTCCTGATTAAGGTTGAGATTGATTATGCTGTCGACTATCTTTTTTCTCTTTTTATCTATCAGTCCGTTTATCCTGCGTTTCTCTTCATTGTCGATGTCCGGGTTCGCGGCTTCCACTTCGAGCTTGTTTATTTCTTTTTCGGTTCTGGTGATGAGAGAGGCGATGTCTTTCATCTTCTTCTTCATGGCCGACAGTTCCTGCGTGGATTTTCTCCCGCGCGGCATCAGTTCCTTAGTGGTCATCTCGTTCTGTTCTATCAGAGTTTCCCAGTTTTTGATCTCGCGCATCGTCATCGGCGATTCCAGGACCAGCATACGCAGCTTTTTTTCTCTTTCCCTGATATTTCTCGCGAGCGTTATTTCTTCTTCCCTGGAGAGCAGCGGCACTTTTCCCATTTCGGAAAGATACATCCTTATGGAATTAGACACGTCCGGGGAAGTGCTCCATTCTTCCGTATAGGCTTCCCTTTCCGAAGCGGTGATCAGCTTAAATTTTTTCTGGTCGACGATGTCTATGCCGAGATCCGCCAGGGAATCCCTGAACGTTTCTATCTCTTCGCTGGACATGGACGCATTTGTCAGCGAGCTGTTCATCTCGTCGAGCGTTATATATCCCTGCTCTTTACCGAGCTCTATAAGTCCCTGAAGTGATTTATTAGAATCTTCCAGATTTTCTTCCATAGGTCTGTTCTCCTTACTTCCGCACTTTTATTTGTCCGAGGCTTTCAGTTCCTCGGTGAGGTGCTGATATTCCATCATTTTTTCCGGAGTCAGCGGCGCCGCCTTCAACTGCCGCAGCTTCCGCTTTATAGCAAATCTTTTAAGTGTCTTGACCGCTCCTGAGAAATCGGAAACCTCGTCCGTGTCCTCGGCAACCGTTTCCGACAGCGACATCTTTATCAGTTCTGCCGAAGCCAGCGGGAATTTTTCTCTCAGGGACTGCAGTATGCCGGTCTGTTCTTCGGTGGGCGTGTTCCTTATGGCGGAAAACAGTTCCCCGGCCAGAGGGCTGGAAAAATCCGTTTCCACCAGAGTCTGCGCCTGTCCGACCAGCCCAGGATTTTTTACTAGTATCTGTATGATGCCGTATTCCAGCGGCGGTATCCTGTTTATCTTTTCCGCGGGCGGTTCCACTGTCTTTTCATTCCGCGGATATATCTTGTCCGCCTGGTTCACTACGGAGGCGTAATCTACGTTAAAACGGTATGAGAGCCTTTTTATCCATTCGCTCTTCAGTATGTCGTCCTGCTGTCTGGATATCGTTTCGGCGAGCAGTTTTTTTATTTCCTTGGCCTTGTCCTGCGCCGTGGGGGTCGGATTTTCCGTGTAAAACAGGTTTATCCTGTATTCGAGGGGATCGGCGGCTTTTTTGAGCCGGTCGTAAAAAGCCTCTTCTCCGCGTTCGTTAAGATATTCGTCCGGATCCAGATTGCCGTCTAGGCTCGCAATCTTCACGTACATATTCTCGTTCATGAAGACCTCTGACGCCCTGACGCTCGCCTGCACGCCTGCGGCGTCGGCGTCGAACATGAGTATTATGTCTTCGGCTTTCCTTCCCAGTATCCTGGCATGCTCTTCGGTCAGGGAAGTGCCGAGCGGAGCCACGGTTATTCCCACCCCGTGCTGATGGGCGCCGATGACGTCCATATATCCTTCCACTATCAGCGCGGAGGAAGAGGTCCTTATCTCAGGCATCGCTTCGTGCAGTCCGTAAAGCGTTCTCCTCTTCGAAAAAAGGGGGGTTTCGGGCGAATTCAGATATTTAGGCTGCATCTCGGGGTCTAGGACCCTCCCGCCGAAGGCTATGACGTCCCCGGACTGGTTTTTTATGGGGAACATTATTCTGCCGCGGAAATAGTCGTAATATCTGCCGTCTTTAGCGGCGAGAACGCCGGCTTTTACCGCGATCTCCGGACTGACGCCGGCTTCCGAAAGTTCGCGCGTGAGCGCATTGCCCGAGGAGGGGGAAAAACCTATGCCGAATTTATCCACGGAAGCCTTGCTTACCCGTCTTTCCCCCAGATACAGTCTGGCCTTTTCGCCGGCTGCGGAGAACAGCGTCTTCCTGTAAAATTCAGCGGTCCTGGAAAGGACCTTGCGCAGCGCTATCCTTTCCCTGTCCTCCTGTGTCAGCGCGTAAAACTTGTCGTCTCCGTAGTCCACACCCGCCTTCAGCGCCAGTTTCTTGGCCGCTTCGTGAAAAGTGAGGCCCTCCATTTTCTGCACGAAAGTAAAAATATCCCCGCTCTCGCCGCAGCCGAAGCAGTAAAAGATACCTTTTTCGGGGCTTACGGTGAAAGACGGAGTCTTTTCTTTATGAAAAGGACAGCAGGCCTTGTAGTTTCTGCCCGCTTTTTTTAGGTCGGGAAGATATTCCTGAACTATCTCGGCTATGTCCAGTTTCTCTTTTATAAGTTCTATGACGGGAGAAGAACTCACTGTGTCTTCCTTTATGACAAAAGAACCGCACGGCATAAAATAAGCCGTGCGGCTTCGCGCGCAAAATAACGCTATTAATAACTTCTTCTGCCTTTACGTACTTTGCGTCTGGCTTCCTGAGACTTAATCTTGCGTTTAAGGCTGGGGGCCATGTAGAATTCTCTGCGTTTAATCTCTTTGAGAACGCCGTTGCGTTCCACGTCGTGTTTAAAACGGCGGAGAGCTTCCTCTATCGATTCTTCTTCTCTTACTTTTACGAATACCACACCAATCACCACCTTTCGGTATACAAAATAATCTGAAATCTTTTAAATTCGTCTCAGCCCGGGGGCCACAGCAATTTCCTGCCGGCCAGCAGATGATAATGGAGATGGTCCACAGACTGCCCGGCTCCGCGCCCGTTATTGTTTACGAGACGGAAAGCTTTTTCCACTTTTAGCTGTTTCGCCACTTCCGCGGCGGCGTACTGTATGCGGCCCAGCAGTTCTATGTCCTCAGGTTTCACCGACGATAAACCCGCTATATGCCGTTTGGGTATGATTAAAACGTGCGTCGGCGCCTGCGGGTTCAAATCCAGAAAAGCTAAAGTGTATTCGTCTTCTCTTATGATCCTCGCCGGAACGGTTCCCGCGGCTATCTTGCAAAATATACAATCTGACATTAAAGATATTATATCATATAAACTTTTGCGCTGCAAACCGGCTCCGTCTGTTAAGCGGGCTTTGCGATTTTATAGAATATATACCGGGCATTGACGGCCGCCGCGTCCGGAACCCCGCTGATGATGAAGAGAAAAGATTTTTTCGAGATATGGAAACTTACCTGGCCGCAGATACTGATGCTGCTGTCTCAGGCCGCGGTCGGTTTTACCGACGTGTGGGCTACCGGGCGCATAGGACCCGGCGCGCAGGCTGCCTTCGGGCTTATATGCCAGTGTCAGACAGTGCTTCTGATTCTGGCCTCCTCCCTGGCGGTCGGGGCGGTGGCGGCGGTAAGCCAGTCGATAGGGGCTTCCGACAGGACGCAGGCCAGAAAATACAGCGGATTCATAATCTTCGGCGGCGCCCTGTGCGGCCTAGCGATCGCGCTTTCGGGGCAGCTTTTCAGCGACGGGCTCCTCCAGATTATCAGGACTCCTTACGGAATAAGGCGCGAGGCCGGGCTTTTTCTCTTCGTAAATCTCTGGACCGTGCCGGCCCAGTACGTGCTGACCCTCGGAGGGGCGGTGTTCAGGGCGGATAAGATCGTCAAGCTGCCTCTTTTTATAGTGCTGTCGGCGGCGCTGGTAAATATTTTCGGCGATCTCGCTTTCGGACTCGGATACTGGGATTTTCCGGCTTTCGGGATAAACGGAATAGCCTGGTCCACTTTCGCGGCCGTCAATCTTGCGGCCGCCGTGATGATTTTCTTTCTCTTCTTCAGGGGTATGCTCGCCCGCGACAGCGCGGTCGGCGTGTCCTGGGTTAAGAAATACGCTCCTTATGTTTTTAAGGTCTCCGTGCCGTCTTTCGGCAGTTCTTTCCTGTGGAGCGCCGGCAGCCTCGTGCTGTGTTCTATAACGACTCTGCTTCCTGACGGCATAGCGGCTCTCGCCGGCTATACCGCCGGGCTGAGGATAGAATCCCTGCTTTTCCTGCCCGCCGCAGCTTTCAGCATGACAGCTTCTGTGCTGGTCGGACAGGCGCTGGGGGCCGGGGATAATCAGGAGGCGCGCAGGGACGCCGGCGCGATCCTGGCAGCCGGATGCGCGGCGATGACTCTGGCGGGCGCGGCCATGTGGCCTTTCAGGAGCGATCTGGCTCTTTTTCTCACGCCGGATCATACCGTAAGCGTGGAGACCGCGAAATACCTTACTTTCAATATACTTTCCGTGCCTTTTACCGTGGCCAGCGTTATACTCTCGGGGGTTATGGGCGGCGCCGGAGCCACCAGATATGTCCTGTACATATACGGATTCTCTGTCTGGATGATAAGACTTCCTTTCGCCTGGGCCGTCGGTTATAAGTTCGGATACGGGACGGACGGCGTTTTCGGTTCCATGCTGATATCGCAGCTTTTTCAGGCTTCCATGCTGGTGCTGGTCCTTTTCAGATGCGACTGGCAGAAATACGCCCTCAAGAGAGAAAGGCCCGCCTGATTTTTTTTATCTGTTTTCCTCTCCGTACGCCGGCGGTAATAAAAAAAAGAGGCCGTTCGCAGGCCTCTTTTTTTCTTTTCTGCTGAGTTTTTCCGGATCAGCCGCCCATCGTCATGGTTCTCATGAAGTCCTTATTGGTCTTGGTAGCGGAAAGTTTGGAGAGCAGGAGTTCCATAGAGTCGACCGGAGACAGAGGCGCCAGAACTTTTCTCAGCACCCATGTCATGTTCAGGTCGTCCTGGCTCATAAGCAGTTCTTCTTTTCTGGTGGAAGTCCTGTTTATGTCTATCGCTGGGAATATTCTTCTGTCGGCCAGTTTCCTTTCCAGATATATCTCGGAATTGCCCGTGCCCTTGAATTCCTCGAAGATCACGTCGTCCATTCTGCTCCCCGTTTCCACGAGAGCCGTAGCTATTATGGTGAGCGAGCCGCCTTCTTCTATATTCCTTGCTGCGCCGAAGAAGCGTTTGGGTCTCTGCAGCGAAGTGCTCTCGAGGCCTCCGGAAAGCACGCGTCCGGAGGACGGCGTCACTGTATTGTAGGCTCTGGCCAGTCTGGTTATGGAGTCGAGCAGCACCACCACATTGTTCCCGAGTTCCGTAAGACGTTTGGCCTTTTCCAGTACTATCTCGGCAACCTGAACGTGTCTTTCCGCCGGTTCGTCGAAAGTAGAGGCTATGACTTCCCCGTGCACCGAACGCTTCATATCCGTCACTTCTTCAGGACGTTCGTCTATCAGCAGCACTATCAGATATATGTCTTTGTGATTAGTGGTCAGGGAATTGGCTATCCTCTGGAGTATCATGGTCTTTCCCGTCTTCGGAGCGGCGACTATGAGCTGCCTCTGCCCGCGTCCGACGGGAACTATCAGGTCTATGACCCTTCCGGTCATTTCGTTCTTAGTCGTTTCCAGAGTGAATCTCTTGTTAGGGTGCAGCGGCGTGAGATTATCGAAGAAAGGTCTGTGCGTCAGTTTTCCTATCTCGACGCCGTTTATAGTTCTTACCTGGAGCAGGGCGAAGAACCTCTCATTGTCCTTAGGCGCCCTTATTATGCCTTTTATCGTGTCGCCTTTTCTGAGCCCGAGTTTTTTTATCTGCGAAGGGGAAACGTATATGTCCTCGTGGCTCGAAAGATAATTGTATTCCGGGGAACGCAGAAAGCCGAAGCCCTCGGGCAGTATCTCCAGAACGCCTGTGCCTGAGGCCACGCCGTTCCTTCTCGCCTGCTGTTCGACTATTTTGCCTATCAGTTCCTGCTTGCGTATATTGTTCACGCCTTCCAGCCCCATGTTTTCGGCCATCTTTATCAGTTCCGCTATATTCATCTTGGCCATCGAAGTCATGTCGATTTCGGGGGGGATTTCGTTTTGCTTGCCGTTCGTTCCGTTTTTGTTCTGCCAGGAGCCTTCAGGGTTCTGTTTTTCCGCGGTTTCCGTTACGGGAACCGCGGCTTCTTCTTGCGGATACTGCGCTTTTTCTTCGCTCTGCATATAATTTTCGTCTGGATTTATATTCTGGGGGGTATTGTCGTCTTCCGCCGTTATCACCACTGCCGGCGGTTGGAAATTTTCTGTTTTCTGATGTCTCTGGTAGGGTTTCTGATATCTGTTGTTTTCGAAACTTCCGAAATTTCTGCGCGGTCTTCCTCTTTTGCGACGCGCTGGGATTTCGCCGTTAGTATTGTCTGTGTTCTGTTCTTCGTTCATTTTACCTTCCGGCGGCTTTTATTAAGCCGCAAAATTTTTTGATTTTCAGTGAAAGATCTTTCTCAGTTCCTGAATTTTCTATTATTATATCCGCTCTGCGCATTTTTTCCCGGATGCCGAACTGCGCCGCCGCCCTCGCGCGGTACTCTTCTTTTGTCCATCCTCTTCCCGCGGCTCTCTCGATCAGCGTTTTTTCATCGGATACGAGGCAGACGGAAATATCAAATATACTTTCCAGGCCCGCCTCGAACAGCAGCGGCATTTCTATAACTATGATCTGATTATTTGATTTTTTTGCTAAAGAATACGCTCTTTTTAGAATTTCAGGATGCAAAACGCTTTCTAGCCATGTCTTATCCTCAACGGAAGAGAACACTTTGCCGGACAGCAATTTGAGATTTAATAATCCATCTGAAAGCTTCAGCTCATCGCCGAACCTTAATATTATTTTATCACATATTGCTTCGTCTGTCAAACATTCCCCGTTCAGTTTGTCGGCGGATATGATTCCGGCGCCTTCTTCTCCGAAACAACGGAGGGCAGTGCTTTTCCCCGCGGCTATGGCCCCGGTCAGGCCTATGAGTTTTTTGCCTTCGAGCCGCCTGAAGGCTTTTATGAGTTCCTGTTTCATTCCGGATTATAACTCTCCATATCTTTCCAGTTGTTCCCGTATTTCAGTTCAGCGGTTATCGGGACGTCGAAACGGTAGGCGTTTTCCATTTCTCTTTTCACCGCGCGCGCGGTGTCGGCGAGTTTTTCCTTTCTGACCTCGAAAATCAGTTCGTCGTGTACCTGAAGCAGCATTCTGGCGGCGCTTTTGTCCAGCCCGGCGTCTATATTCACCATCGCCTTCTTTATTATATCGGCGCAGGCGCCCTGTATCGGCGCGTTGAGGGCTATCCTTTCCCCGAAGGCCTTAGTCTTCCTTACGGAAGAATTAAGTTCCGGGACCGGCCTTCTTCTGCCGGCGAAAGTTTCAGTGTACCCTTTTTCCCTGGCCGCGGCCACGGCTTTTTCGCTCCATTCCTTCACGCCGGGGCACACTTCGAAATAATGTTTTATATATTTGGCCGCTTCCGCTCTGCTTATCTTCAGTTCCTGCGACAGGCCCTGCGCGGTCTGACCGTAGACTATACCGAAATTTATGGCTTTGGCGGAACGCCTCATTTCAGGCGTGACCATCTCTATCGGATAATGAAAGATCTCGGCGGCTGTCCGCCTGTGGATGTCTTCTCCGTTTATGAAAGCGCGGGTCAGATTTTTGTCCCCTGACAGAGAGGCGAGTATGCGCAGTTCTATCTGCGAATAGTCGGCGCTCAGAAGGACGCTGCCTTCTCTCGCCACGAAAGCTTTTCTCACCTCCAACCCGAGTTCGTATCTCGCGGGAATATTCTGAAGATTCGGTCTGGAACTGGAGAAACGTCCAGTTGCCGTTCCGAGCTGGTCGAATGTGGTGTGCACGCAGCCGTCCCTTCCGGAGGAAAGATAGAGGGGATCGGTGAAAGAAGATTTCAGTTTGGCTATTTCCCTGTACTCGAGTATTATGTCTATGAGGGGATTTGCGCCTTTTATCTCGTTCAGGGCCTCTTCGCCGGTGGAGTATCCGTCCCTGGTCCTGAAACGTTTCTTCCAGCTCTCGCTTAGAGGGATATTCGTCTTCGTGTAAAGATAGGCCGAGAGCTGCTTGGGAGAGTTCAGGTTTATTTCCAGCCCTGTTATTTCGCGGGCTTTTTTTTCCAGCCCGCCCATTCTTTCAGATATGTCGTCCGACAGTTTTTTCAGATGCTCTCTGTCCACCGCCACTCCGTATTTTTCCATGGAATAGACCACGGGGAGCAAAGGCAGTTCCGTGCCGCGGAATATCTCTTCCTGCCCCGTCTTTCTTATCTCCTCTTCCAATACGCCGGAATATTTATGCAGCAGAGCGCAGGCCGCGGCGGTGTCTTTTATGCGCGCGCCCAGTTTTTCCGCCATCAGTCTTTCCGGGCTTTCTTCCCTGGACCCGGCGAGCAGCAGAGCGCAGGCCGCCTGCGCGTCGGTGTAGGAGGCCGGTTTGAATCCGGCCGGCGCCTTGATGAAATCCAGGACCTGTTTAAGGCCGAAAAATATTTTCCGTATATTTTCGTCCCCGATTGTTTTCCTCAGTAATTCTTCTTCTTTTTCCGTGGCGGAGAGAGGCGTGAGGCCGGCCACGCCTTTTTCTGAACCCGCGTAAAGATTCCCGCCGTAGGCCAGAACGGACAGATTCCCGCCGGCTTCTTTCAGGGCCTCTTCGAGGCCGAGTCTCTTGGCGGAGTATATTTCTTCCGCCGGTGTTTTTTCCGAAGACAGCGACAAAAGTTCCTTGAACTCCAGCTCCAGAGCCGTCTTAGAAAGGAGCGCCGAGTCTGGTTCTTCAGGTCTGAAATCCTCCATCGGCAGATCAAATGGCAGGTCTCCGGTGAGTTTCACGAGCCGTTTAGAAAGTTTTACCGTTTCTGCCGATTTACGCACTTTTTCCAGCAGCCTGTCCCCGGCGGCTCCGGAATTAGCCGCTTCTATTATTTTTTCCGCCGTTCCGTACTCGCCGATAAGTTTCGCGGCGCTTTTCTGCCCTATCCCTTCGGCTCCGGGAACGTTATCCGAGGCGTCCCCGAGTAATGCGAGATAATCCGGCATGTTTTCCGGGGCGACGCCGAATTTGCTCGTCACATAAGCTTTATTCCGGAATTCAGGTGAGGAGCCGTCCCATGCGGAAGTCTTTTCGTTTATCAGCTGGAGTATGTCCTTGTCCCCGGAGACTATCACCGTTTCGCAGCCCGACTCATAAGATTTTTTCGCCACGGCGGCAATCAGATCGTCGGCTTCGTACCCTTCGGCGAAAACAGGCTTCAGCCCCAGGGCGCGCACGAGATCCCTCGCGTAGGAGAGCTGGTCCACCAGCGCCGGGTCCGTTTTGGCCCTGTTGGCTTTGTATTCTGGGTATATGCCGTTTCTGAAGGAATGTCCCTTGGAATCGAAGCATACCGCCAGATATTCCGGGCTGTATTCGCGCAGTATTTTCAGTATCAGTCTGCTGAAGCCGAACAGAGCTCCGACTTCCATTCCTTTGGAAGTGGTGAATTTCGGCAGGGCGTGGTAACTCCTGTGCAGAAAGGCGTGCGCGTCTATTATAAAAGTTTTTTCCATTTTAATTTATTTTTCCCGTGACCGTAATAGCCGGCGGTCCCGATATAAATAAGAAGCGTGCGCGCCCGCGCGGCACCTTTGCTTCCCCGGAAAGAAGATATCTCAGCGGCCTATCAGAACGCCGTTCATTATATAAGATATATCCTGCCAGACGAGCTCGGGCCTGACCGGTTTGGAAAAAAAGGTCCTCGCCCCCGACCACAGGGCGCAGACCCTGTCGGCCGGCTCCGCGTATTCGGAAGATATTATTATGACCGGTATTTTAGTGAAATTTGTCTTAAAAAGGTTCAGAAATTCGAATCCGCTCATTCCCGAAAGTTTCAGATTCAGCAGCACGATATCGATTTTTTCCCCGGAAAGAATGTCCAGCGCTTCTTTCGCGCCGGAGGCGGTCTTGATTCCCGCTTCTATCTTATTGACTCGGATATATTTGCCGAATTCTTTTACAAATTCCTTGTCGTCGTCAATGATCAGGATCTTCATTTATAGCCCCTGTGCCAGTCTCGCTATCAGCGGGGCGGGCATGTTTTCTTTCCTCATTTTTTCCTGCGTCGTCTTGAAGTCGTATTGTATCTTATGAAGGACGAAAGTGCGTTTCGCGGAGTCGTAGACGCCGCATGAGGCCCGCCAGTCCCCGTCGCGCGGCTGCCCTACCGCCCCTGGATTTATCATCACTTTTTCTCCGGGATGTATCTCCAGGACGGAATGCTGTTTGAGCGGCTCTATCACGGCCGGTCTCGAGACTGTAGCCACGAGAGAACAAGGCAGATGCGTGTGTCCTATGAAACAGGGGGAAACGTGCCAGCAGTCGTCGCTTTCGTTGAACTGATGATCGCTCAGCATATATTCCTTCAGCGGATCCTTGGGGGAACCGTGCACTATGGTGAATTCGTCGTGGTCGATGCGTTCCGGCATGTTTTTAAGAAAATTTATATGTTTCTGGCTCAGTTTAGATTTGGCGAACTCTATGGCTATCTGCGCGTTGGAGTTGAACCATTCTTTGCGCATGCACGGGTCGCCCGAGATCATAGCGTCGTGGTTTCCTTTTATGAAAAGATTGTTCTCCGGCCCGTTGTAGATCATCTGCATCGCTATCTCGGTGCATTCGCTCGGGTTCGGCCCGTATCCCACCAGATCTCCGCAGAATATAAAATGATCGAGGTTTTCTTTCTTGAAAAAAACCATTACAGCCTCGAAAGCCTCCAAATTCCCGTGTATGTCTGAAAATACGGCGTATCTCACTTTATTTCTCCATGGACGGTGTGTATGTCGTGTAATTATCTATTATATATCATTTTCAGTCTGAAGTCATATCTTCGGCCATTTTAAGGTCCACCGAAATAAGCTTCGAGACTCCCATCTCTTCCATAGTCACGCCGTAGAGCGTTTCCGCCGCTTCCATCGTGCGTTTGTTATGGGTGATTATGATGAACTGCGTTCCCGAGGAAAATTCCCTTATGAGTTTCACGAAGCGCTCCACGTTCGCCTCGTCTAGCGGCGCGTCGGCTTCGTCCATCACGCAGAAAGGAGCCGGATTCACCCTGAAGAAGCTGAAGAGCAGAGAAAGGGCGGTCAGCGCTTTTTCTCCGCCGGACAGCTGACTTATGCTCCTCGGTTTCTTGCCGGGCGGACTCGCTATTATCTCTATTCCGGTCTCGAGAAGGTCGCCGGGGTCGGTCAGAACGAGGTCGGCCTCGCCGCCGTTGAAAAGCAGAGAATATATCTCTTTGAAATATTTTTTTACAAGTTCGAAAGTGTTTTTAAAGTTTTCCCTGGTGCTCGTGTTTATCTTGTTTATTGCCTCGCGCAGGTCGCTTTTCGCGCGGTTGAGGTCCTTCTGCTGGAGGTCTAGGAATCCGTAACGTCCGTTTACCGCTTCCAGCTCTTCCGGAGCCGTCATATTCACGGCCCCCATATTTTCTATTTTCTTGCGCAGGGACGATACGGTTTCCCTGTCGGCGCTGAGGCCGGCGTATATTTCTTCTTCGGTTCCCCCGGTATTCCATTCTTCTTTCAGGCGCCTTTCCGTCTCTTTTATTTTCTCTTCGCAGGACTGCAGTTCGGCCGCGGTTTTAACCCTGTTTTTTTCCAGTTCCGCACCTAGAATCCGCATGTCGTTTATGCCGGCGCCGGATTTTTCCGCTTCGCCGGCAATTTCCGCCGTTTCAGCTTCTTCTCTGCGTAGAGCTTCTTCTTTTTCGCCGGCGTTTTTTTCCAGGCCCGCGGCGCTTTCGGCTGTCTCGGTCATGGAATTTCTGATTTTAGTCTCTTTTTGCCCTAAGGCCGAAAGTCCTGCGGCGCATTCTTTCCTGTCGGCGTTTAAAGCGGACAGTTCCTGCGAGGCTCTGGAGAGTTCCTGTCTGACCATTTCCATGGAATTGCTGCGGTTTGCGAGATTAGCCTTATATGTTCCGAGTTCTCCCTTGAGTCTGGCGTATTCTAAATGCAGTTTCTCTTTTTCCGTCTGTATCTTCTGTATGAGAGCCTTTTTTTCTTCCGATGTTTTTTTCGCGGCTTCCGACTCCGAGTTCAGTTTCTTGAGTTTCGCTTCCGCTTCTCCCAGTCCCTGTCCGCTTTTATATACGACGCTTTCGGTTAGTTTTATCCTTTTTGAATTTATCTCCAGACTTTGTTTTACCGAAGCCAGCTCCGAACCGTTCTTGAATATTTCCGCGGTTATGGCCTTTTCCGATTCCTTGGCGGACGCCGCCGCCGCGGCGAGTTCAGCCGATTCCGCGGCCAGCGCGTTTTTCTTCCGTTCCGTTTCCGCCAGCCCGCAGTTCAATTCCGCGAGGGCCTTTTTCAGTTTCCCGGTCTCTTCCCAGTAGGGCTCGTTGGAGTTTATCTGCGAGCTTCCGCCGGCCAGCCAGAAGCGGCCCCTCGCTGTTTCGCCGTCGTATTCTGAACCAGCGAGCAGCGTCCGTATTATATTTCCGCAGACTGGGGCGTATTTTATCTTGTCCACAAGGGAATTTTCAGCGTTTCCGCGGTCCGCGGTTTCCGGAAAGCGGTCGGCTATCAGAAAACGGCATCTTCCCCGGCCGTTTTTCTTTAAATCGGAGGCGGCTTTTTCGGCGCAGGAGAAACTGTCGCATACGACATAATCTAGAAAATCCCCTAGGGCGTCTTCGGCCGCGGCGGAACATTCTTCCGGTATTTCCAGCATATCCCTCAGCAGACCTTTTATTCCTTCGCTCCCTGAATCCAGGACCTTTCTGGTCCCGGTCCAGTAGGAATCTTTTTCCGCCTGCGCGAGTATTATTTCCAGTCTGGAGCCGAGGGCTGCCTTTTTTTCCTTTATTTCCGACTGGACTTCGGACAGCTTCCGCATTTCCGCGCCTGCCCCGTCCAATTGTCCGGCATAGGCGTTTATCCTGCTGTTAAGCTCTTTTTTCTTCAGAGAGAGTTTTCCGGCATGTTCCTGAAGTTCGGAGAGCTTTTCCGCGAGAGCGGCGGAAGATTTTCCGAGCGTGTCCAGATCTTTTCCGGAAGCGGATATTTCTTCCCTGAAATGCTTTATATCAGACGAAGTCTCGGAGATATAGTTGGACAGCGTCACTTCCCTGGCGTAAGAGGAATTTAGCTCCTTCTCAGCTCCGGACAGACTTTGTTCGTATCGGCCGAGTTCATTTTCGGCTTCGGCCGTCTTTTTCTGCGCTTCATCACTGACCCTTTTTATATCAGGCAGACTGTTTTCTTCGGAGGAGAGTCGAGTCTGGAGTTCGTCTATCAGAGCCTCGGTCCTCTTGGTTTTTTCGGCATTGGATTTTTCTCTTGCCCTGACTGTCAGCGCCGCCGCGGCCGTTTCGTCCAGCAGTGCTTTAAGTGAATTTCTTTTTTCCGCGTCCGTATTGATTTTTAGTTTTATCCCGTTTATCTCTTCTCTCAGACGCGCCAGTTTATCTCTTTTTTCGGCCGCCGCCCGTATGGCCGCGGAATTTTCAGAAGTCTTTTTCGCCAGGGCCTCTTTGAGCCCGGCGAGGTCGAGATCCGTCTTCTCCAGTACGGCTCCCAATTCTTCCGCTTTCGCCGAAGCGGCTTTTTTTTCCTGCAGCAGAAGGATTATTTCGGCTTTCCTCAGTTCTTCCTTGTATTTATTCCTGAGGCAGGCTTTTTTCGCTTCGCTTTCCAGTTTTTTTATCTGTTCCTTCAGAAGCAGAGTGGAGTCGGACAGTCTGGCCAGATCGGCTTCCGTCTTTTCGAGCCGCTTTAGGGCTTCGTCTCTCTTGGCCTTATATTTAGAAACTCCCGCGGCTTCTTCGAACATTTCCCTGCGCTGTTCTTCGGTGGCGTTGAGCACCTGTTCCACTTCACCCTGGTCTATTATCGCGTAGCCGTCGGTGCCTATGCCTGTGTCCAGGAACAGTTCCCTTATATCCTTGAGCCTGCACTGCACCTTATTTATAAAATATTCCGATTCTTCCGAACGGTATATCTTGCGCGTTACGGTAACTTCGCTGAAATTGAGCGGGAGTTTCTTATCCGTATTGTCGAAGGTCATCGATACGGTTCCCATATTTACCGGCGGCCTTTTAGTCGTGCCGGCGAAGATGACGTCGAGCATAGAAGGCATGCGCAGCGATTTCCACGACATTTCTCCCACGCACCAGCGCAGCGCGTCCACCACATTCGATTTCCCGCAGCCGTTCGGGCCGACTATGCAGGTGGTTCCGGGCCTGAGCGTAATGCGTGTCCTGTCCGCGAATGACTTGAAGCCGCTTATTTCCAGAGCTTTCAGATACATCGTTCTTTAAAGAAAGGTCCGGCCTTTTCTAGGACCGCAGACCGTTTATTATTTTTTCAGCTTCGGAAAAGAGCCGCGCCAGATGTTCCGGGCTCCTGAAGCTTTCCGCGTATATCTTATAGATATTCTCCGTGCCTGAAGGCCTTGCCGCGAACCAGGAATTTTCAGTAGATATCTTTACTCCCCCGATAGGTTCTCCGTTGAACGGCGCGGCGTTTATTATCTGTTTCACTGGATCTCCCGCCAGTTCCTTTACGTCTATGTCTTCCGGTTTTATTCCCTTGAGGGTCTTCTTCATTTCAGGAGTGCAGGGGGCGTCGTGCCTTTCCGAATAGGGTCTTCCGTATTTTTCCGCCAGCCCGTTGAAATAAACCGAAGGGTCTTTTCCGGTGGCGGCCGTTATCTCCCCCGAGAGGAGTCCCATTATTATTCCGTCCTTGTCGGTCGTCCACGCTCCGCCGTCGAAACGCAGGAAAGACGCTCCGGCGCTCTCCTCTCCGCCGAAGCCGAAACTGCCGTCGACAAGTCCTTTTACGAACCATTTGAAGCCGACGGGTACCTCGCATACTTTTCTGCTGAGTCCTTGTCCAACCCTGTTCAGCAGTGAGCTGGAGACGGCGGTTTTCCCTATCGCGGCGTCTTTTCTCCACCTGTTTCTTGTCCTGAAAAGATAGTCCACGGCCACGCAGAGATAATTATTCGGCTGCATGAGTCCGCCGGATGAGGTGACTATTCCGTGCCTGTCGTAATCAGGGTCGGCGGCGAAGGCGACTTCGAATCTGTCTTTCAGGCTTATCAGGCTCTTCATGGCGTACTGAGACGAAGGGTCCATTCTTATCTTGCCGTCCCAGTCGGCCGTCATAAAGCTGAAGGAAGGGTCGATGGCCTTGTTGACTATTTCCATGTCGAGTCCGTACTCTTCCGCTATGGCTCCCCAGTAATTCACTCCGGAGCCGCCCAGCGGGTCCACTCCTAGTCTTATCCCGCTGGAGCGTATGACGCCGAAATCTATTATATTGCGCAGATCTTTTACATAGTTTCCTCTGTAATCGTGCAGTCTGGTGGTGCCGGCCTTCACGGCTTTGCCGAAAGGTATTCTTTTTACGCCTTTGAGTCCGTCCTTGAGGAGCCCGTTGGCATATGTCTGTATCCGGGAAGTTATAGAGACGTCGGCCGGCCCGCCGTCGGTAGGATCGTACTTGAGGCCTCCGTCCGAAGGAGGATTATGGGACGGCGTTATGACTATTCCGTCCGCCAGCCCGGAGGGCGAGGAGGCGTTATAGGCCAGTATGGCGTGGGACACCGCCGGAGTGGGCGTGAAATCATTATCGGCAATCATGGCCGTAACGCCGTTACCGGCCAGAACCTCAAGGGCGGTCTCGAAAGCGGGCCGCGAGAGCGCGTGCGTGTCGTAACCTATGAAAAGAGGCCCGTTTATCCCTTTCTCCTTCCTGTAATCGCATACGGCCTGAGTTACAGCCAGTATGTGGTTCTCGTTGAAGGATCTGCTCAGGGAACTTCCCCTGTGTCCCGAAGTCCCGAAGGAAACGGCCTGTTCCGGCAGGCGGGCGTCCGGTTTTTCGCCGTAATAAGCTTCTATGAGCTTTTTAACGTCTACGAGCATTTCCGGCGGAAGTTTTTTTCCGGCTAAAGGATGTGTTTTCATAATAGCCTCTCAAAAGATTAAACGGCAGGTTCTAGAATTTGCCTTATATATAATAAATTTTAAAGGCCGGCTTTGTCAAAATAATAAAACTAGCACTCTTGACTTAAGATTGCTAATAATGTATACTCTAATTAAGATAATCACATTACAGAAAAAACGAGCCGGTTTAATTCCGGCGGATTAAGGCACATCCCTTAGCCGAAGGAGTGAATTATGAGCATAAGACTTGATAAATTTACTATAAAAGCGCAGGAAGCGCTGCAGAACAGCGAGGAAGAGGCGAGGAAACACGGGAATCAGGGCGTGGAGCCGGAGCATCTTCTGTCGGCTCTTCTCGGACAGCCGCAGGGACTGGTCCCTGAGATACTTAAGAAGCTCGGCTCGGACGCCGCCGCCCTCGCCGTGCAGGCTGAAGCGGCCTGCGAAGAACTTCCCAAAGTGGAAGGAGGGGAGATCTTCATGTCTTCAGGTCTGAAAAATGTGCTGGAGACCGCTTTTAAGGAAATGGATTTTTTTAAAGACGAATATGTGTCGACCGAGCATCTTTTTCTCGCTCTGTCTTCCTGCGGCGGCAAGGCCGGAGATATACTGGCGCGCTGCGGAGTGAGCCACGCGGAAATAATAAAAGTCCTTCAGTCGGTGCGCGGCACGCAGAGGGTGACTGACCCCAATGCCGAGGCCAAGTACCGGGCCCTTGATAAATACGCCAGGGATCTCACTGAGGCGGCGAGGAAAGGGAAACTGGATCCCGTTATAGGAAGAGACGAAGAGATACGCCGGGTAATACAGGTCCTTTCGCGCCGCACCAAGAACAATCCGGTCCTCATAGGAGAACCGGGCGTCGGCAAGACGGCGATAGTTGAAGGCATAGCCCAGAGAATGATAGCCGGCACAGTGCCGGAGAATCTTAAGAACAAAAGGCTTGTCGCGATGGATCTGGGAACCATGCTCGCGGGAGCCAAGTTCCGAGGCGAATTCGAAGAAAGGCTCAAGTCCGTGCTGAAAGAGATAGAAAAATCGGACGGCGGGATAATACTGTTCATAGACGAACTGCACACTCTCGTGGGAGCCGGGGCTTCGGAGGGGGCGATAGACGCCTCCAATATGCTCAAACCGGCCCTGGCGAGGGGAGAACTGCGCTGCATAGGCGCCACCACGCTCAACGAATACCAGAAATACATAGAGAAAGACGCTGCCCTGGAGCGACGCTTCCAGAAGGTATACGTCGGGGAACCGGGAGTGGAGGAGACGATAGCGATACTGCGCGGGCTCAAGGAAAAATACGAGATACACCACAGCGTGCGGATAAAGGACTCGGCGATAGTCGCTGCGGCGCGGCTTTCGAACCGCTATATAACCGACAGATTTCTGCCTGACAAGGCCATAGACCTGGTGGACGAGGCAGCGGCCAGTCTTCGCATAGAGATAGATTCCATGCCTATGCCGATAGAAAAACTGGAGCGGAAGATAATACAGCTGGAGATAGAGAAACAGGCCCTTAAGAAGGAAGAAGACAAAGCGAGCCGCGAACGCTCTAAGAACATAGACAAAGAACTGGCGGTCCTGCGCGAGGAAGCCGGCGGTCTGAAACTGCGCTGGAAAGCGGAAAAGGAAGTCATATCCGGCATACGCTCGCTCAAAGCCGAACTGGGGACGCTGCGTCACGATATGGAGACGGCGCGTCGACGCGGGGAACTTGCCGAGGCCGCCGAGATACAGTACGGCAGGATACCGGAAGTGGAAAAGAAGCTGAAGGAAGCCAATGCCAAGATGGAAAAATACAAGAAAGACGGCTCCATGTTAAAGGAAGAGGTGGACGAGGAAGACATAGCGAAGATAGTATCTAAGTGGACGGGTATTCCCGTCAGCAGAATGATGGAGGCGGAGATCGCGAAGCTGCTGCGCATGGAAGAAAATCTGCGTAAGAGGGTCGTGGGGCAGGAAGAGGCCCTGTCGCTGGTTGCAAACGCCGTAAGGAGAAGCCGCGCGGGGATAAGCGAGCCTGACAAACCGATAGGCAGTTTTATCTTCCTAGGGCCGACCGGTGTCGGAAAGACTGAACTGGCGAGGGCTCTCGCAGAATTCATGTTCAACGACGAAAAGGCCATGATCCGCATAGATATGTCCGAATATATGGAGAAACATTCCGTCTCGCGTCTTATAGGCGCTCCTCCGGGATACGTTGGTTACGAGGAAGGCGGACAGCTTACGGAACAGGTCCGCAGGCGTCCTTATTCCGTTATCCTTTTCGACGAGATAGAAAAAGCGCATCCGGATGTCTTCAATGTCTTCCTGCAGATATTGGACGAAGGCAGGCTCACGGACGGCAAGGGCAGGCACGTGGACTTCAGGAACACTATCATAATAATGACTTCCAATATAGCTTCCGAGCTCATACTTGAGCATGCCGGAAAGGATATGGACTCGATAAAGGGCGGCATACAGGAAGCCCTGCTCGCCAGATTCAAACCTGAATTCCTTAACAGGATAGACGAGACCATAATTTTCAAGTCTCTCGGACAGAAAGAGATAATGAAGATAATAGATATGCAGCTGGCCGGACTTAAAGGACTTCTCGCAAAGAGGGGAGTTGATCTTACTATGGACGATTCGGCGAAAGAACTGCTTTTCGAGAAAGGATATAAACCGCAGTACGGCGCGCGCCCTATGAAAAGGGCGCTTCAGCGCATGGTGCAGGATCCGCTGGCCGTCAGACTGCTGTCAGGCGATGTTCCTCCGGGCAGCTTAGTCTCGGTCACCGCGGGGAAAGACGGGCTGATGGCTTTCGGCGTTAAAAAAAAGTAAAAGAAGCCGGAAGAACGGATCGGCGTGACAGGCGGCTGCGCTTTTTTAAAGCGCAGCCGCCCGTCGTATTTATATATCCGTGCCCTTAATGTTAAAATTTTGTACAATGTGATAAAGTCAGTTTCGTTTCATCATGTCGGTAAGCAGCCGTCCCCGGCGGACACCGCCGGCTTTTTATACCGCGGCCGCCGTGAAAGTGTTTTAGGGCCCGGAGAAGCCGGGAAATATTTTACACAACGATATTGATTTTTATAAATGGAATTTATAATAATATAGTATGGCTTTAAATAAGATCCTCAGGATTACCATTATGAAAAATATTGTTTCTAGATTGTCGGGCGCTTTATGTCTCTTTCTGTTTATGGTCCCTTCGCTGTTCGCGCAGCAGCTGAAAGTGAATAATGTCTGGGTCGGATATACCGGCACGACTGATCCTTACTGCACGGTCGATATAGACAGCACGAGTGCGAATAATAAGAGTTCCATCGAACTGGGTGATGCGGCGGCCGCAATAGAATTCGACAGCCCTTACTGGAATCCGGAGACTTTGAGCGGCGGGGTGCACACTTATCCCGGGGCCTGCCTGTCTCTCTGCATGAATATACAGTGCATAACCACAGACTCTATAGGCGGTTTCGCAATCAACGACGCCAGTTTCGAGATCTTCAAATACGAAGCGGGAACAAATCCTCTCGACACCTCAAGCGCGCCGCCGATAAAAACAATTTTCATAACCGATATGCAGAAATGGTGCCGTTTCGACACCGTTGCGTACAGAAATGTGCTTCAGGACCTCGGGAACGCCTGCGTGGCCTGGGACGGAAGTTATAATCTGAACGGAGATTTCGGCAAGACGAACGGTTATTTCGGTTTCAGAGCCAAGGTGACCGCTAACAGCGTGACCACTGCGGGATCGCAGGTGGACATAGAGCAGACCACGGCCTATCCCGGTGAGAATCAGGCCCCGATACATGTTGACGTGGTCGATATACATCAGGTAGTGTCGAGCGCCACTGCGGTGGGCAGCACCACCAAAGTCGCGGCCCAGCCTTACAATATAATATACCAGCTTTCCAAAGACGCCACGGCTTCGGTGCGTATACTGGACGCCGGGCGAGAATATTCCGACGGAACTTTCCCGGTCGTGCGCACAGTAGTTAAGGATAAGGCGCGTGTCGGCGAGGGCAGCACCACTTCGCCTGTTACGAACGGCGATTACTGGACAGGCAGGAACGACAACGGAATGATAGTGCCTTCCGGGTCCTATATGTACAGAATAGACGCCGGAGGTTACGACGGTTACGGAGCCGACACGGCGGAATTTTATAAAGATTCCATAGCTCTCGATCCGCTGCAGATAACGGATCTCGGAACGAAAGCGCTGGGCAATCTCGCCACATCGCAGGCGGTCATAAGCTATACGCTTACGGAAGACGCCACCGTTTTCGTGCAGATATATTCTCCGGGAACTTCGCTCGTGAATCTGAATAACGACGGCTATATCGACGCCTCCAATACCGCGCATAAATATTACGGGACCGGGGACGTTTTTTATTCGACCGACACGAATATGGCCCATCCGTCGGATTACGATAATGTGAAGCCGCTCAGGACGATAATAGAACACAAGACAGGGCGCTCCCGCGTTAACACCTACTGGGACGGCCGCGACGAAGACGGGAATTTCGTGGACGACGGCGATTATGTCTACGCCATTTACGCGGAACTGACCAGCACGGGATCCATCACCTGTTCGGGGACTTCCGCCTGCGCCGTGGGCGACGATATATCGTGGAAGGCCATCACCACTAAAGAGACGGACGTGGGGACCATTTCCGTCAGCCGCGGCGATCCGCTTACCTGGAATATCCCGTCTTCTACCGTGATAGGATCTTCCCCTACGGTCTCTTCGCTAAATCCTTTCTATTTCAAATATACGCCCGTCAGAGACGTCAACGTCACCCTGAATATAATCGACAAGAGTTCCTCGACGGTGAGAACACTCGTTGACAATCAGGTCAGGGCTGCCGGTTATACCCAGACCGAGATCTGGGACGGAAAAGACGACAGCGGTAATTTTATCATAACCTCTTCGGTCCCGTATTACGCCGAACTGACTGCCGCCGACGATTTCGGACGCACCTTCAGGACAACGGTCGGGCTGTCCGTTAACCTTTACAGGACCACGGACGTTTCCGTGACAGGTATAGACAGCGCTAACACCTCGGCTAAAGTGTCCTATGTGTCTTCTCAGGCCATGTACAGAAATTTCACGATATTCGACAAGACATATACAGTCGAGACGGACAGTTCCGCCGCGAATATAATAAACTCCGCTCCGGCTAATAAGTATTATCCTTTTATAGTAAGAAATGAAAACGGAACGCAGGTGAACGATCCGGACTACGTTTATCAGGTCTCCGGAGATATACCGGCCAGAAATACTATGACGGAGGTATGGGACGGCCGCGATCTGAACAGCTATCTGTCTAAAGACGGTTCGTATCCTTTCGTGCTGGTGACTTCTTCGACATATAATACCGGCACCGATCCGTCCACAGGCAAGAAAAATATAGTTTATCCGCCTGACAGAGTGTACGGCACGATACAGGTGAGCAGAGGAAAGATAAGCATAACTTCTTTCCAGATAGTCCCGACGACGCCGACGCTTACGAACACCACCGAGAGCGACGTGGAGCTGCCGCCTTATACTATAGCTTATACCACTTCCAGGGACGCCTATGTCAGCGTGGATGTTCTGGACAGCGACTCAAGCAAGATATGCGCGAGAGTTCTGGGCACTTCCGATTCCAGTTATATGGAATACAGGGAAGGCTCCACTCCCCATCTCGAATACTGGGACGCGAAAGGCTATAAACCTGAATCAGGTTCCGGCTGCACAGAAGGACATTTCGCGCCGAACGGGAATTATATATTCCGGGTCTCGGCCGTGGATATAAACAAGGACTGGACCACCACCACCACAGAGCAGATAGAGAAATACGTGGAGCCTCTGCAGATATACGACGTGGCGGTCGGAGCGGTGGACAGCAATTCCTCCGGAGTTATAAGTTATCAGGTGTCGGAGCCGATGAAAGTCATGACTCTCATATGCGCTTCTTCCACCACAATCGCCGACAGCGCCTATTACTGCGGGGACGCCGATAATACGAAACTCGTGAAGAGAATAGTTTCGGTAAGACCTTCGAGGACGGTTATAAACGAGTCTTGGGACGGCACTGATTATCAGGGCAGCAAGGTCGGGGCGGGCAGTTATCCTTTCCGTATAGTGGCTTCCACGACCAGTTCCGACATCGTCAGCGCGACTGGGGAAGTTTCCGACACGGACCACCTGATCTTCGACGGACTCGGAAGCGTGACTATTCCGGTCAACTACGAGTCGGATTCAACTCAGATCTGTCCGGATTTCGCCAGCGGGTCCTTCTTCGCGCCGAATCCTTATAAAGATCAGGATTCTCTTGCCAAAGGCTGGTTCAAGATCCCGATAACGGCCGACGGAAAACTTATAATTTCCATATATAATCTGGCCGGGGATCTTATTTATAAATGGCAGAAGAGCGACCTTTCTTCCGGCACGGTCATAGGCGGAAGCAGCAGCAACTGCGACGGCACCATACAGATGGGCGACGGCGGCTGCTGGCCGAAAGTCAACAATGCCGGCAAAAAAGTTTCCCGCGGGGTTTATTTCGCGGTGCTCCGCTTCGAGGAAAAACAGGGAGCCGGGAATATCTGCCAGACAGTGAAGAAGATTCTGATACCTTAAGGTTTTAATCATGAAGAATAAAAAAAATATTATCAAGATATTTCTGGCCGCCGGGATAATCTGTTCGGTTCTGTCCGTAAAACCTGCGGCCGCCCTGGATTCTGATGACGTCGGAACTTACGGCGGCGTGTTCATGCGTCTGCCGATCGGAAGCGCCAGAGCGCAGGCCCTGGGCGAGAACGGAGTTTCCATAGTCTCGGGCAGCGACGCCATGACCGTAAATCCGGCCGGCATCGCTTCCGCGCAGATGAGGGAAATAAGTTTCGCCTCGCTCGAATGGGTGCAGGATTATTCGGGGAAATATCTTTCTTATATAGTACCTTACGGCCAGTTCGTCCTCGGAGTCAACGGAGCCTATTATAAGATAGACGATTTCGACGCCAGAGATTCTGACGGCTACACCGTCACCGAGGACGGTCTGGAGATGAAGGACCTTTTCGGGTCCGTAAGTATAGCTAGAAGTTTCTTTATGGAGCATCTCCTTTTCGGCGCCACGGTGAAGTATGTCGAGGAAGACACTTATTACGACAAGTACAACAGGGTGGTTTACGATCTGGGCGGCATACTCAGATTCGGAAAGCTGTCTTTCGGTTATTCTTCCCTTAATATGAACGGAAAGACGGAAGTGCCGAAAATAATAAGAGTCGGCGGCGCCTTTAAGTTCAACGATTATCTCACGGTGCTTTTCGAATCTAAAAAATATTCCGACAGAGGGCAGCTTTACGGCGGCGGCGCCGAATTGACTATTCCCGAGGATCTGCTTCAGGTCGGGTCTATCTCGCTGAGAGCCGGCTATACCCCGGCCGACGACCGCGGTTACAATTACGACGACAGTCTTCTCGAAAAACTCGGGATGAGGGACACGGACGGCTGGTCTTTCGGAATAGGGATAGAATCTTCGGAATCGTACGGTTATTCCGTGGGTATAGATTATACGATAGCGCCCTTCGGAGCCTTAGGCCGGGTCGACCAGCTTATGGTAAAATGCAAGTTCTGAGTATATAATATAATTATGGATACGTCTGTTCAAAAAATAAAGAAGTCGTTCTTTAAAAAACGCGCGGGACAGACAGCTGTTGAGTATCTGTTAGTAACTGTTTGTCTGACCGTTGTTTTTGCTACAATGTATAAAGCCCTGCAATATTCATTGACTCAGCAGTTCCAGTGGGGTGGGAAAATAATAGTAAGGACTTATGAAGTCGATAACAGTTATTATAAATAAGTTGACTTTTAAACAGTTTGTAAAACTACGGAGGAAATATGAATAAGTATTTTAAAAATAGACAAGGCCAGAACACCGTCGAATACCTGCTTATGTTGGCGGTGGTGGTAGGAGTCGTCCTGGTCGCCGGGGCCGCCCTGAAGAAATATATGCCTACCCTGTTCTCGTCCATTCAGGGCATGATAAGCGGAGCCGCCAGTTCTCTGGGCGGTAACTGATAAGCGGTTTATTATATTTCCCGGCGCGGGCATATACTCCGCGCCGGAAATTGATTTTACGGTCTTATTCCGCTCGAACATGTATAAAAAAATCTTCGGTAAAATAAAGAAAGGCGGGCAGGTTACTGTCGAACTGTTGCTTGTTCTCCCCGTCTTTATGATCATACTGTTTTTTATCATGGAGATAGGGAATATCGCCTTCAATACCATTTTGGCCAATCATTGCGCCTACGAACTCGCGAGGATAGGAGCGCTTATCGCGGGTCCGACCGGGAAGACCATGGCCAGTTACACTTCGGCCTCCTCGAATTCGTCCACTGTGCAGCGCGCTTTCAAAGACGTTATAAAACAGATGTTCCCGCGCAGCACCAGCATAACGGCCACCCACAGTATAGTCCAGACCCTGTACGATCCGCAGGCCAAGAGATATAACGAGGACATAATAGTGACCCTCACTTATCCGGCCAAACTCGTTTTTCCCGTTTCCAACCGCGTTTTCGCTGACAGATGCAGCGGACGGAAAGGAACAGACGCCTATAAATGTAATCCCAACGAGCGGGTGAGAACCATAACCGCGGTAGTCAGAATGCCGGTGGAGGCTCCTTATTTCAGGTCTGATTATTAACAGATTTCGTTTTTGAAGTTAAAAGTTTATTTAATGAAGGTTAAAACTGGAGTGTAGATATGCAAAATAAAGGTATGCTGGTTCCTCTGATAATCGCACTTTGCGCAGCGATGATATATTGGTATCTTCTGAGTTCTAAGGAGCGCGCCCTGTCGGCCCAGATGGACAAGACGACCGTTCTTGTGGCGAAGTTCGATCTTCCTAAAAGAACCATCATGAATACCGATCTGGTGGAACCGCGCGAGATCCCGCGCATGTATATGGAACAGGACGCTTACGAGGTGCGCACCACCTCGGATATAAAACTCATCACCAATCTGGTGACCGAGATAAGGATACCGAAGGGAAACCAGGTGACTCAGTCCGCTCTCGTGTCACTGAGCCCGGAGGCGGGACTCAGCGTGAAGGTGCCCCCCGGGTACAGAGGCTGTCAGATAGACGTGGAATCCGGGCTGCTTCAGCTGATAAAACCGGGAGACAGGATAGACATACTCGTGACTTTCGAGGCCATGCTGAAAGACGGAAAGAAAGAAAGGGTCACGGCCACTATACTCCAGAACGTGCTGGTCCTCGGTGTGGGTAACGATTTGGGACAGGGAATGTCCGGCGACCAGGCGAAGACCAAGGAAAAGGCGGAATCGGCCGCTTCGCAGTTCTCAGATAAGACGGGAATAAGCGTGGCGCTTAATCCGAACGAGGCGCAGTATCTCGCGCTTGCCGGAGAGAACGGGAAAGTATCAGTCATTGTGAGAGGCCTTGGAGACGTCGAACTTCATCCTATGGAACTCGCGTCGTTTAAGAAACTTATAAAATAAAGGACTTTTTAATGAAAAAGATACTCATAGCCCTTTTACTTATGATCCCCTCGGCGGTTTACGCCGAGGAGATGATAGCCGTAAGCGCTGATATAGTCGAGATAAGCGGAAGTATAGAAAAAACAAGGGGTTTCGCCTGGAATCAGTTTTTCGATTTCAGCGAAAACACCATAGACGGCATACTCGCCATAGGCGACTTCCAGAGAAAGACCCAGCTCACCGCTTCGCTCAAGCTTCTCGAAACTGAGAGTAAGGCCCAGCTGCTGCAGAATCCTAAGATAGTTACGCGCAACGGACAGCAGGCCAGCCTTTGCGTCGGCGGCGAGATCCCGATCCCGACCGTCAATTCGCAGGGCGTGGGCGCGCAGATGCAGAAGTACGGCGTCATACTTACCGTGCTTCCTGTTATAGTGAAAGAGGAGAAAAACGCAGTGGACGTCGTGCTTCAGCTCGAAGTGTCTAATCCGGACTATTCCAGGACCGTTTCCGTGTCTGCGACGACCATTCCCTCTATGGTAACGCGTCAGATCCAGACCGAAGTGGTTGTGAAACCCGGAGAAACGCTCGTCATAGGCGGGCTGAAAAGAAGCAATCACAATGTGTCTGAAAACCGCGTCCCCGTGCTCGGAAGTATACCTCTAATAGGAAAACTTTTCAGTTCCACGGACGTTACGGAGGAGCAGAGTTCTCTTTTCGTATTCCTTTCTTTCGAGATTATTAAATAGAGATTTAAACAGAGTATAATGGCAGAACATCAGTCAGCCCCGAGAATAATTACTTTTTCCGGCCCCCGCGAAGGGGTCGGAAAGACTTCCATATGCGTGAACCTCGCCTTAGCGTGGGCTGCGCAGCAGCGCAGGCCGGTCTTGATAATACCGCTCGATCCGCTTTGCCGTCAGGAACATTCGCTGCTTCTCGGGATACAGAACCCCAAGACCATGGTGGACGTGCTGAATCTGGTGGGAAAAGAGACCCTGCAGGCCGCCGGGATGCTTCTCAAGGGAAAGATCCCGCTCTCCCAGTGGGGCGTCGGCGTCCTGCCTTTGAGCAAAAGAAGGGTGGACACCGTAAAGATGAAGCCGGATTTTATTTCCGCGCTGCTTCCAAGTCTGCTTCAGAGCTTCGATCTGTTCATCGACGTCGACGCTTATTTCCCGATGCAGGTCTTCTCCTTCGATATTTCGGATAAGATATTCTGGGTAATAAACTCGAATGCGAACAGTCTGAACGCGACGGCCGCTTATTTCAGGGATTTCAACGAGCTGCATTTCCCTTCCAGCAAATTCGACATTATAAACAATTTCTGCGACATGCCGGGTTCCCTGTCGAGAAAAGAAGTCGACAAATTTTTCTCGCAGATGGGAAAAGAGATCCTGACCTATATGCCGTGGGAAGACGTGCTTCCCGGACTGACGAACCAGAACAGGATACTCATAGCGGAGCAGCCTAATACGCAGTGGATAAGTTCCCTGAGTCCGGTGCTGGATAAGATAACTGAGCTTATTCCGGAAGAAAAGGAATGGGACACCACGATAGACGGGGCGGATTTCGCCCAGAGCTCCATGACGATAATACAGGGCGAGGGTGTCGGCGTGCCCGGCGGACGTCAGACCGCGCAGCCCTCCGGCAGGCCGTCTTCGGCCGCCGGCGGGATAAGGATGCCCGGCGTTAACGACAAAATGCCTTCATGGTGGGACGAACTTAAGTCCAAGGTGCACAGGGGCGTGGTTTCCGCGCTGGAAACGCAGCGCATAAAGATTTCTGACGACGCGGCAGGAAACGAGGAGACGCGCCGGAAGGTCGATATAATAACCAACGGCATCCTCGATAAAGAGACGGAATATCCTTTGTCCCGCGACCAGCGCGTCATGTTCATAAACGAACTCATAGACGAGATTATGGGGCTCGGGCCTCTCGAATCGCTTATGAGGGATCCTTCCGTTTCGGAAATCATGGTGAATGCCCACGATAAGATTTTTATCGAGCGCAAAGGAAAACTGGTTCTGACAGGAATACATTTCAGGGACGACGATCAGGTCGTGCAGGTCATGAAGCGTATAGTCGCTCCTCTCGGCAGACGTATAGACGAGTCCGTTCCGCTCGTGGACGCCAGACTCAAGGACGGTTCGCGCGTCAATGCCATCATAGCGCCTCTGGCCGTGTCAGGCCCCACGCTGACCATAAGACGTTTTTCCAGCAGGCCTCTCACGGATAAAGAACTCATACGCCAGGAAAGCGTTTCCGACGAATGTATAAAATTCCTGGAGGCTTGCGTAAGACTGAGAAAAGATATCATTATTTCAGGCGGCACAGGTACCGGAAAGACGACTTTCCTGAACATGCTTTCAGGTTATATCCCGGACGGGGAACGTATTATCACCGTCGAGGACGTCGCTGAACTCCGCCTGCTGCAGAAGCACTGGGTGCGTCTTGAAAGCCGTCCGCCGAACGTCGAAGGAAAAGGCCAGGTCACGATATGCGATCTCGTCAAGAACTGTCTCAGAATGAGACCGGACCGCATAGTGGTGGGAGAGGTCCGCGGTTCTGAGGCTCTGGATATGTTACAGGCCATGAACACCGGGCACGAAGGCTCGCTGGCCACTATTCACGCCAATACGGCGCGCGACGCGCTCACGCGTCTGGAAACCATGTGTCTTATGGCCGGGGCCGACCTCCCTATATGGGCCCTCAGGGAGCAGATAGCCTCCGCCATACATCTTATAGTCCAGCTTACGCGTTTCTCGGACGGAACGAGAAAAGTGACTTCGGTGACCGAGGTCACCGGAAGAGAAGAGACGCAGATAACTATTCATGAAATTTTTAATTATAAACAGACGGGGATCGATAAGCAGACCGGAAAAGTCTACGGCCGTTTCTCCGCTACGGGGACTCCTCCGAAATTCTTTGCCGATTTCGCCACTCGCGGGATGGATATACCCGTGTCAATGTTTATGACTGACGAGCAGAAAGCGGCCAAGGGCTTGCTTAAAAGGTGACTGTATGCTGAAAATATTTCTTGCGGTTCTGTTTTTGATCCCGGCTTTTTCTTCGGGCGCTTCCGCGGCTTTGTTTACCAAAGGGCAGATAGACCAGATATCGTGCGCCGCCACGAAGATGCAGCTTTTTTATTTTTATCTTTCCAAGGACAGAGGGGATAATGTAAAAAAGTACACCACCAACTGCGGCAACAGTAAGGTTATCATCACCATGCCGGCGTGGATAGACGACAAGCAGCCGGAGATGGAAGCCAGAAAAGTCTGGAGAGACCCGGAAGAAGGCGCTATCTCGGAAGCAGTGGTCTGGCAGGGTCCGATCTCCATGCTCTACGAATATTTCGATCTTACTAAAAAGACTTTCCCGCCCGACGCCGGAGGGGCCAGTATAAGCCCGGGGCTGCTCGTCAAGGAATACGCCGACGTGCGCGTGCGTTTCCAGCTGGCTCTGGACAGACTTTACCGCGCCCGCACCAAAGATTTCGTCATGGGAGATTCACTGCAGGGCAGAGGCCGCACCATACTCGCTTCGTTTAATCTGATACTTAATGAGATGGAATCGGTGTCCGACGCGATTTCCAGTCAGGACTCGAAGAGATACGCGGAAGCCGTGACCGCTTCCGCCGTCTTCGCGCAGGACGCCTTCAGCATGCTTCTTAAGCCGCCGCGCGTTTACCAGCCGCTTCCGCGCGAGACGCCGCTGCAGAAATTCCTGTTCACCTTCGGGACCATTTTCGGGATGATTCTTATTTTTATCGCCGTGCAGATTTTCCTGCGCCGCAAAGATATAATCCCAAAGGAAAAAGTAGAGAAATACAATGCCCTTGTGGCGAAGTACACCGAGGCTTTCTCGAGGCAGTTCATAAAGGTCGACGTGCGCGTCATAATGTGGGCGCCGGCCGCGCTGGGAGCCCTGCTCGGTCTTCTGCTTATGAATTTCTTCGCTTTCATAATATTCGCCGGCGCCGGTTTCTATCTGGGGCTGTCCATGCCGGAAAGGGTCCTGAGGATGCTCAAGCAGATAAGAGGTAAAAAAATAGACTCCCAGCTTATGGACGCCCTCGTCATGCTTTCCAACTGTCTGCGTTCAGGCCTGGATATAGTCCAGGGTTTCGAAATGGTCTCGAAGGACCTGATCCCTCCTATCTCGGAGGAATTCGGTCTCGTCATCAAGAATTATCAGCTCGGTATGAGTTTCGAGAAATCGCTCGGAGTTATGGAAGAGCGCGTGGAGTCCAAGATGCTTTCCTATATGATAAGAGCCATCGTGCTCCAGCGTCAGATAGGCGGAAACCTGACCAAGGTATTCGAACGTATAGTAGTGGACATAAGAGAGGAGTCGAAACTGGACGAAAAGACTAAGGCTATGACGGCGCAGCAGAAGATACAGTCCATAGTCGTAGGCATAATGCCGTGGATCATGGTAGGCGTCATGTTCATATTCCAGCCCGACACGATGATAAAGTTCTATTCCAGTCCGATCGGCATGTTCGTGGGGCTGTTCTGTATAGTATGGGTCATCATAGGAATGAAGATCGTTTCCACTCTCGGCAAGATTAATGTATAATTTCAAAAATAAGAAGGGAGATTTCTGCTGCTTATGAATGTTTTTAATATTATTACCGCTCTGATATGTTTTATAGGCTCCATGGCCGTGTTCACTTTCGTCCAGCGGGCTCTCGCTCCTAAGAAAAAGGAGCAGTCCTCTGTCTCTGACGTGAGCGACATGAGCACAAGCGAGGCTTCCCCGTTCGACCGGCTTGAGAACAGCGGCGTTTTCATGGATAAGGTCTATTATTTTTTAGGTAAGAGACTGAAGATGGAGAATAAGCTTACCGACATGTATATCATGCTGGGCAGTCCTTCGGAGCTGGATCCGCTGAAGATGCTTAAGTATAAAATGAAGCTGGGCGGCATAATGGCGCTGGTCGGTCTCGCGCTCGTGCAGTCTCCCGCAATGCTTATTCTTTTCGTTCTCGGTTTTATCCTGCCGGACACGATGATGTGGACAGGTAAGATAAAAAAGCGTCAGGAAGATATAATACGCTCCTTCCCCAGTTTCGTGGATCTGGCCGCGCTGATGATAGAATCCGGTCTGGACTATATGACGGCCTTCGAGAGAATAGTGAAAGTGCAGCCTGAAAAAGGCAGTCTGGAGAAAGAGATAGAAAAGACCCTCAATGAAGCGCAGTTAGGGTATTCGCGCAGAGACGCGCTGCGGCGCATGGCGGCGAGAGTGGGGCTTCAGGACATACGTTCTTTCGTCGGACTTATAATCCAGTCGGACGAACTCGGCACCAGCCTTGTCGAACTTCTGCGAAATTATTCCGCCGACATGCGCTTCCGCAGACTTAATAAAGCCGAAAAACTGGCCGCGCAGGCTTCCACGAAGATGCTTATACCTCTTTTTATATTCATTTTCCCTACGGTGTTCATACTGATGCTGTCTCCTATGGTGGGTGATCTACTGCACGGCGGAATGCCATTCTGACGAGAACCGATTTATGAAAAATATAATATTATTTGCATTTATTCTTCCAGCGGTCGCTACTTTCGCCCGGGCCCAGTCGGCTGTTCCGAGCGAGGAAGGACTGTTTCTTGAAATGCAAAAATTAGGGCTCGGCTCTCTCAATGAATTAGAAGAAAAAAAGAAGTTTTTCGAACTTATAAAGATAGAAAAAAATAAAGTCAGGGATTATACTCTGGACGGCGTGGCTGACGATGCCCTGCGCTATTTCAGGGCGGGAGATTACGACGCCGCAAAAGAACTGTCGGCGAAGATACTCGCCATAAATCCTCTGCACGAAAGGGCCCTGTCGATATTCGACGCGACTAATCAGATAGGTTCCAGCGCCGTCCCGGGAAGGCTCGGCACGGCGAAAGAGGTGATAGAGGCGAGATACAGAAGAGCGCTGAAGGCTTATTCCGACGGATATATAGAAGAGGCGTATAAGAGGATGGGTGAAGTGGTGCAGCTGTCCCCGTCCAACAGAAAAGCCCAGAACTGGTACAGAAAAATGAAAGACGGGCTTTACGATTACTATTATGAAAAGGGCATGGATTATTACGGCAAGAACAATCTGCCCGACGCCGTGGATACCCTGTATAAGGCCCTAATGATGGCCACCGCGAGGAATTCGGATAAAAAAGCTGACGTGCAGCGGGCTATAATGAAAATACAGGACGAGATAAACCAGCAGAAGGCCGATAAAAAGATAGAGGAGGCCACGGAGGCCTACTATAAGGGAAAATATATAGAGTCGCATGACAAGATAGTAAGGGCCATCGAGATACAGCCGGGCGACGTGAAGGCCCGCGAACTGCTGAAGGACGTTAACAGGGAGATAGCCGACAATTTCAAGAAGGACGGCATGACATATTACAATAAACACGATATGTCCAGCGCGATAAATTCGTGGGAGGCCGGGAAAAAATACGCCCTGAATATAGAATATTTCAACAAACTCATAGCGACCGCCAAACAGGTGCAGATAAACGACGCGAAAGAGAAGAAGAGGAAGGAAGCCGAGCGCGCCAAACGCCAGAAAGAGGAAGCCGAGAGAAAGAAGAAAGAAGAGGAAGAAAAGAAGAAGAAGGAAGCCGAGGCCCAGCGCGAAGGCATTTCGCTCGACGAACTGGAGAGCGGCAAGAAGATAATCTCGGAAGACAGCAGGCTCCAGGCCGAAAAACTTTATCAGCAGGGAGTGGTCGAGTTCCAGAATTCCCATTACGAGGAAGCTAAAAAGCTGTGGACGGCCGCCGCCAGATACGACCCCGAGAACGACGATATAAAAAAAGGTCTTGAGAAGATAGACAGTATTTTAGGACAGTGATCTATGCGTATCAGCACTAAATGGCTTCTGTGGTTCGTTTTAGTGGGCATCTATATGATGGCTCTGGGAGGAGTCTTCTATTATAATCTGTTCAAATGGACATTCGACGAAAAACTCAAACAGGAGATAATAGACACCGTAAAAGTTTACGCCCCCAGGATAAACGATAATCTCCTGACCAAGCCGCGTTATGTCTCCATGGAGGAGATAGAGATATTCAACGAGATGGTCAAGAACGACGAGAGGGTCGTTTCCCTCTTCCTCCTGAATAAGATGGGCAGCGTAAGATGGCATAATAAACCGGCCCTCATAAACAAGAGCTGGGACGATTTTAAACAGATAAGTCCGCCTCTGACGGACGCCATAGCCCAGGCCTACAGTTCCAAAACAGCCAAGATAAAACAGGTCAAGGGGCAGCCTTTTTACGAGATTGCTTTCCCGTTCACGGTTCGTAACGACGTCATAGGACTGCTGGATATCCTGGTCTCGAGGGCGAGCGCGGAGGTCAATATAGGCTCGGCGATGAGAAAATACGTCTTCGGAGCCGTGGGGGTCCTTTTCCTTCTTGGTCTTCCGCTCTACTTCTTCCTCAAGCATTATGTCGTGAATCCGATAGAGCATCTGGCCGACAGCGTGGACGCCGTGCAGATAAAAAATCTCGAACTGAGATATCCGGCCAGGAGCGACGAGATAGGAGAGCTCGCTTACAGTATAGCGCAGCTGCTCGGAAAGGTGAAGGCGGATCTCAACGCCACCATCATGAGCGACAGCACAAGCAAGGACATGGAACAGAACTGGTGGCAGGCTCTGCTGAACACGGTGATTCCGGAAGGAGACAGCACGATCACTGTGGACGAGAACAATTCGGTACTGCATACTACAAACTGCGACCTGCCGCATCAGGAAAACAGCGCGGTCAGAGTCCATCTGCTCGATGTGATAGATACGAAGAATCAGAACAATCTCCTGCGTCTCGTCGCGCAGTCCTTCGAGTCGGCGAGCGGTTATGTGGAAGGAGAAACCGAATTTAAAGACAGACCCTGCAAAGTCAGAGTGCTTCACGTGGGACAGAGTTCTGATTTTCAGAGGACGCTGATATGGTTCACGCCTCTCGAAAACGGCAGCGTCAGCTTTAATGCCGGAGATGTGAAGGTTTAGATAAATTGGAGGTATTTTAATGAAGATAGAGATTAAAAAGATAAATTTGATGTCGCTGGTTTTCTCCTCTCTGCCGGTGACGGTTTTTATAATGAGCCTTCTGGTCGCTGGCATACAGTATTTTTATGTGCCGGCCCCGCAGTTCATGGTTATGAACGCTTCAGGAAAACTTCTGGGCACTTTCCTTTTCGCCGTACTTTTCATGTTTCTCGTTCTGGCTATACTGCTTGTCGCGGCCTGCGTTTATAATGTCTGCACTTACGTTCTCGGCATGAGAGGCGTTTCGGTGCTTATAGACGAGGGCAGTTCGGAAGACTCCGACGAAGACTCCGAAGAAGCGGAGGAGCAGCAGGATAATTGATTATTATGAAGAAAATATTACTGGCTTTTATTTTTATGATGTCTGCCGGCGTTTCTTTCGGAGCGCAGCAGAAGACGACTGTCGAAGTTTTCGTGGATATATTTAATCTGGGCGGGCCTGCGCTGAGCAATATCATGATAACGTCCGTGGTGCATAAAAAATTCGGTTCCGTCCCGTTGGTTTATTATCCGATAGTGGGAAAGAACAGCGACGGAACCTTATTCTCGAAGAACGGCGAACAGGAAATGGAAGAAAGCCGCAGGATAGCCGCGGTTCAGGAAAAATTCCCCGGGAAGAGCGAAGAATATATTTCCGCCAGACTTATGACGCTCATAGAGGGAGACGCCGAAAACGGCTGGAAGGACGCCGCTTTGTACGCAGGGATAAATCCCGACGAACTCAATTCGCTTTCGAAGAATTCAGACAAGTTTCTGGAAAAAGCCTATTTGAGGGAAAAACAGCTTAATATAAACAAATCGCAGGTTTTTATAAACGGAAAGCCTTTCTCCGGCGTTCTTAATTTTTCTAATCTGTACGCCACTCTCAACGAAATGCTTCCGGAAAACGAAAGAAATCCTCTGCCGAAAGGATATAAACAGGCAGTCAGGGTATTGCCTGAGTTCGCGGTGGTCACCGGAATGGGAATGCAGAGCAATGACAATGTCATAAGGTTCGTGGACAGATATTACAGGGGGATAAAACCTAAGTCCCTGACTTATCCTTCAGCCGAGGTCTCCAGGGATTTTCCGTGGCTGTCCACCGTTCCCGCCTATCTCATAAAAGCCGACGCTGGCGTGAAAGAGGTGTTCAAAGAAATGATAGCGAACGGCACATTTAAAGAGGGGCCGGCCGGATATCTGGTGGTGAACGCCAGGCAGCTTGGTTCTTATTTCTCCTTGGAACGCAAGCAGCGTCCGGGCGTGCTGGAACTGTATGTCATGAGCAAATGCCCTTACGGATTAATGGCTGAAAACGCACTGATGTCCGCCATGGAGAAAAATAATCTTCCGAAGGGACTTAAAATTGAGATCCATTTTATAGGTGAAACCCAGAGAAAGGACGGGAAGCTTCTGTTCTCGAGCCTGCACGGCACTGCGGAATGGCACGAAGACGCGAGACAGCTTTATATCTCCAAGCATTATCCGGACAAATATCTGAAATATCTCGCGGCGCGGAATAAGAATATCGATACCGACGCCTGGGAGAAGCCGGCTGAGGAAGCCGGAATAAGCGTGGAAAATGTGAAGAACGGGTTCGAAGAAGGCAAGAAATTACTCGAGGAAGACTTCAAGAAGACCGAAGCCCTGGAGATAACGGCTTCTCCTAATTTCATACTCTACGGGCAATACTTTATCGGGCTCAACGAGCTTTTGGGAATGCCGGGATTCGAGAAAATAGACATGCAGGGTGTTCCGGCCGGAAAATGCTGAGCGGTTTCAGGCCTGCTGTTATGTTTTTTCATTAAGCGTTTTCCGGATATAAAGGAAAAAAGTGCAGAATAAAGGACATATAAACAGAAAGCTTTCGCTTTCTGAAAAACTTAGGGCGGCGAAAGGCGGAACCGGCGGGCTGAGAGCCCCGTACGTGTCTTCCGCCGGTGAAAAAACGCCGCCGGAAGAGCCGGCAGAGGCTCTTCCGGCGCGGCCTTTTTCCGGCCGCGCGGAAGGCGGTTTTTCCAGAGAGATGGATATTCCAGGCATTTCGGACGCCGGCCACGTGAAGGAAGATAAGGCCGCCAAGGGCCGGACGAGTTCTTTCCGCGCCGATCCTGAACCGGTGAATCCGGTGAATACGAATGTGCGTATAGAGAAAGAGCCGGAAGTCATAGTCGTTAACGAAGAGGACGAAGAGGAGATCGCTTCTTTCGAGGAGCCTGTCCTTAATGAAAAAAGGAGGCGGGCCAAGGAACGCAAGAGAGGTCATCTTCTTACTAAATTCCTCGCCATATTCCTTTTCATTTCTCTTGTTCCTCTCGGAGTCGTGAGTTATTATTTCCTTACCAGAAGCCAGCAGACTCTGAACCAGGCCATTTCCAGAGACCAGGAGGCGCTGGCCATAGGTTTCGCCGATACCGTTTCCAGTTATATAGTCAATTTCCGAAATGTGCTTTTCGCTGCCTCCAAGCTGCAGGATTTCGCTTCCATGGATCCAGTCCGCCAGACCAATATCATAACCCAGGTGATGCAGCTGCATCCGGCTTTCCTGGAGATGTCTATCATAAACGGCTCGGGGCAGGAGACGGTCCGGCGCAGCATATATGTCAAGAATCAGCCCTTCAGAGATTTTTCCGACGATCCCATACTTAAAAAGGTAATAAGGTCTCCGACAGGAGACTATGTCGGCGGCATGGAAAAGTATCTCGGTTCCACGCCTGTGATAACTCTGGCCGTCACTATCAGGAACCCGGATAACCAGAAGGTGGTCGGCGTTCTGATAAGCAAGGTCAGTCTCACTTCGCTCTCGGATCTGCTTCAGGCCGCTTTTCCGGCGGAGAGCAAGACGGTTGCCACGATAATAGACACGAACGGTTTCCTCATAGCGCATTCCGACCCGAAGCAGATGTACCGTCCGAATCCTAAGCTGCCGGACGATGTTCTGCAGATACTTCTGCAGGGCGACGCCAAAACGGGCAGCGGCGAGATAGATCTCAGCGAGGGGCGGGTCCTTTCGGCTTTCGCCGAAGTTGAAAATCTCGGCTGGGTGGTTTATATCCAGAGGTCCGTGGCTGAAGCTTATAAATCTTCTGTCGAGATGCTTAAAAAGACCGTCCGCGTCATAGTGGTGGCCGTGTTTTTCGTAATATTCCTCGGTTACGCTTTTTCCGTTATTATCACGCAGCCGATCGTTGCTCTGCGCGAAGCGGCCGTCAAACTGGGCGAAGGAAATCTCGAGGAGGTCCCCGAGCTTACTTACACTAATGACGAGATAGGGGAACTTACGCGTTCTTTTATTAAAATGAGCGAGTCGATAAAGGGTAAACAGGAAGAGATTCTGAACGGCAAGGAAGCGCTGGAGAAAGCGAACAGAAGTCTCGAACAGCGCGTGGAGGCGAGGACGAGGGAACTTAAATCCGCCCAGGACGAGCTTATAAATAAGGAACGTCTCGCCGCCATAGGGCAGATGGCCTCCGTAGTGGGCCACGAGATAAGAAATCCTCTCGCTGTTATAAACAATTCTACTTATTTCATAAAAATGAAACTCAACGCCATGGGCGCGGTGACGCCGACGGATCCCAAGATAATGAAACATGTCGGCATCATAGAGTCCGAGATACGTCAGGCCAACGGCATCATAGACGAGATCCTCGGATTCGCCAGAACGAGGGAACTGCATCTCTGCGATATCCCTGTTAACGCTTATATAAACGAGCTGGCTGCTTCTTATCCTATTCCCTCACATGTGGAACTCGTGAAGCAGCTCACGAAAATAAACCCGTCCGTAAGCATAGACAAGGACGAGATGACGCAGGTCTTCAGGAATCTCATAAAGAACGCGGTGGAAGTCATGCCGGAGAAGGGGCAGATAATAATCCGCAGTGATTACGACGCCGGCGACAATACCGTGTCCGTGGAAGTTTCGGACAGCGGGCCCGGCATACCGCAGGATAAACTGGATAAGATATTCACGCCGTTCTTCACCACCAAACCGAGGGGGACTGGACTCGGTCTGGCCGTGGTCAAGAAAGTCGTGGAGCGGCACAAAGGACGCATAGAAGTCTCTAGCGCGCTCGGCAGGGGAACCACCTTCAGGATTCATCTGCCGGCGGTAAAGAAAGCCTGAGATACCGATAAGCGGCGAAGTAACGCTCCGTTTTTCTCTTGTTTTGCGAAGAACGGAGCGTTTAAATTTGAAAGGAGACAGAAATGAGTTACGGTGATATGTGTATATCGAGGGACAGGACGCTCAGCGTTTCCTCGCATCTTACGCCGGACCCGGAAAAAAGGCTGCTCGCTATAAAAGAGTCCATACGCGAAGAGATAAAATCTACTGAGAACAAATTGTGTTTTTCCGCTTTTCTATCCGTGCTTATGGCTTTTCTGTCTTTCAGCCTGCTCGGAAACGGGCCTTTCCCCGTTACGGCTTCCCTGCTCTCCATGCTGGCCCTTACAGTCTCTATGACGGCCATGTCCCAGTTCGTGGAGCGGCACGGTCGGATATACTGTCTGGACGGAAAAAGGAAAGAAAAGACTCCGGAGTATATTCTGGACGAGGCCGACCTTACGGAGTTCTCCAGACTGGAACTCGTCAATTTTCTGGACAAATATCTAGGCGGCGGGATAACGGCCATGGATTATTACGAGGATATCGTCGCACGGGTGCTGCTTTCCGCCAGAGTCTGCGTGAGAAAGAAATTCATGCTGAGCGTTTCGCTCGTTTGGCTCATTTCCGCCTCCGCTGTGACGGCCGCCGGTCTTCTTATAAAATAAGATGGAGCCGATCAGCCTTTCTGCCGACCAGCAGTACGCCCTTAAAGAGATACTCGGCTGGTACGCGGACAGAAACAAAGCTCCTTATCTGACGCTCGGCGGATACGCCGGAACCGGCAAGACCACGCTGATAGGGGTGCTGACGAAAGAGATTATAAAGATATTTCCCCACGTTAAGATAGCTTTCTGCAGTTATACCGGAAGAGCCGCTCAGAATCTAAAGGAAAAAATAAAGGAAAACGGCATAGTTTCCGCTAACGGCCATATAAGCACCATCCACGGACTTATCTACGAACCAGTCGAGTCGTCCAGCGGGCGTATTTCCGGCTGGAGCAAAAAAGACAGCATAGCTTTCCATCTTATAATAGTGGACGAGGCTTCTATGGTGGATTCCGCTATATGGAACGATCTCCTTTCATATAATGTGCCGGTGCTGGCTGTCGGGGATCACGGGCAGCTTCCTCCGATAAACGGTTCCTTTAATCTGATGCGCTGTCCCGACATTAAGCTGGAGAATATTTACCGTCAGGCGCACGACAATCCTATAATAGCATTGTCAGAAAAGGCCCGTTCCTGCGGCAGGATCGAACCCGGCGTGTACGGCCCAGGCGTCGTAAAATACCTGAACAGCAGCGAAGAAGCCGGGGAACGCTCGGGGGAGCTGTTAGAGAGTTACGACGGCGACACCCTTATACTTTGCGGTTATAATTCCACAAGGGTGAAAATAAATTCTTTTATCAGAAATTCCATGGGTTTCGAACTGCCTTTCAGACCTTCCGGCGGCGACAGGGTCGTCTGTCTGCGCAATAATACACGGAAGAACATATATAACGGAATGCTCGGTACGGTCATAGAGATCAACGACACGGACGATCCGGACTGGTACGAAGCCGCCATAGATATGGACGGCAGCAGGACTTATAACGGACTGATATATGCGAAACAGTTCAATTCCAGCGTCCCTATCAATTTCACCGAGGACCGCCTTAAGGCCAGAAAAGGAGACCTTTTCGATTTCGGCTACGCGCTGACCGTGCACAAGGCGCAGGGCAGCCAGGCGCGTAGGGTGATCCTGTTCGAGGAACGTTTCCCGCGCATGGACGACGAAGCCTGGCGCAGATGGCTTTACACCGCCGTCACCAGGGCGGAAGAAGAACTGTATATATTCGGGCGGTGAAACTGGTCTTCCGTACATGTTCCGGGGAGTGAATTTTTCCCGCTCCGGCAATTTAAAAAAACGTCAATAAATTCTTACCACGTACAGCATTTATTTGTTATACTAAAGTTATAATAAGTCATGCGGCAGATGTTTCACAGCCTGCTGTTCAGCAAGCCGCTTCTTCCGCCGCATTAGCAAACTTAAACCGGAGGTTCTATGCCTAAGATAGAAATAGACGAGGACAGGTGCAAAGGCTGTTATCTTTGCGTGGAAGTCTGTCCCAAAAAATGCATTGAGAAGTCCGATAAATTCTCCAAAACCGGATATTTCCCGGCCAAATATGCCAAAGACGAGTGCATCGGATGCCAGAGCTGCGCCCGTACATGCCCGGATTTGGCTATAAAGGTATATAAATAAGGAGTTTCACGATGGGCGAAAAGAAATTAATGAAAGGTAATGAAGCGCTTGCCGAAGGCGCGCTGCGCGCCGGATGCCGTTTCTTTGCCGGTTATCCTATAACACCCCAGAACGAAGTTCCGGAGTATATGTCATGGCGTCTGCCGCAGATAGGGGGCGCTTTTATTCAGTCCGAGAGCGAAGTCGCTGCCATAAATATGATCTACGGAGCCGCCTCCACAGGCACCCGCTGCATGACCTCGTCTTCCAGTCCCGGCATCAGTCTTAAACAGGAAGGACTTTCCTATTGCGCCGGCGCCGATCTGCCTCTTCTCATAGCCAATGTGATGCGCGGCGGTCCTGGACTCGGGAATATCGCGGGATGCCAGGGCGATTACTGGCAGGCCACACGCGGCGGCGGTCACGGCGATTACAGACTTTATGTCGTCGCGCCTAACGGCGTGAACGAAATAGCCAATCTTCCTAAAAAATGTTACGAAGTGGCTTTCAAATACAGAATTCCTTCTATGATACTGGCTGACGGGATCATCGGACAGATGATGGAGCCGGTGGAGTTCACACAGCCCGATGTGGACGTAACGAAACTGCAGAAGCCGGAATGGGCTCTGGACGTCAATATGACGAACCGCCCGAAACGCATAGTCTCCTCTTACGATCTGCGCGAGGGAATGCTAGAAGTCATGGTTAAAGAGCGCCTGGAGCGCTATGCCAAGATAGAAGAAAACGAAGTCATGTACGACGAGAAAATGACCGAGGACGCGGAACTTGTCGTGGTGGCTTACGGGACTCCTTCCCGCGTGGCCACGGCCGCTATAAAATCCCTGCGCGAAAAAGGCCTCAAAGTCGGCCTGCTGCGCCCGATCACCCTGTGGCCTTTCCCGACGCGCCGTATTCAGGAGCTGTCGAAGCGCGTGAAAAAATTCGTCGCAGTGGAACTGAGCATGGGCCAGATGGTCGAAGACGTGATGCTTTCCCTTAACGGCCGTGCCGAGACACATCTGTACTGCAGAGTAGGCGCCGCGGTTATAACAGCTGAAGAAGTTGCCGCCGTACTTACAGAAATTTATAATGGGAGCAAGAAATATGCAGCTGCTAAATAAAAGACCTGAAGCTTTGACTGATGTAAAGATGCATTACTGCCCTGGCTGCGGCCACGGCATCATTCACCGCCTCGTCGCCGAAGTTATAGACGAGCTCGGTATAAGGAACCGGGTTATAGGCGTAGCCCCGGTAGGTTGCGCCGTGTTCGCGGATAAATATTTCAACTGCGACATGATACAGGGCGCACACGGCAGAGGCCCGGCCGAAGCCACTGGCATAAAGAGAGCTAATCCCGAATCGATAGTGTTTTCGTATCAGGGAGACGGAGATCTGGCTTCCATAGGTATGGCCGAGATCGTCCACACCGCTATCCGCTCGGAAAACATAACTGTCATATTCGTAAATAATACAATTTACGGAATGACCGGCGGGCAGATGGCGCCCACCACCCTGATAGGGCAGAAGGCCACCACATGCGTGAACGGAAGAACGGCAAAACAGGCCGGATATCCGGCGCATATGAGCGAGATGCTTGCCACCATTAAGGGTGCCTCTTACGTGGCCCGCGGCGGCGTACACAATGTCCCGGCCATAATAAAGACGAAGCAGTATATAAAGAAAGCCTTTGAGAATCAGATAAACGGCAAAGGTTTTTCTCTGGTGGAAGTTCTCAGCATGTGTCCCACTAACTGGGGTTCCAGAACGTCGAAAGACGCCACCGACTTCGTAAAGAACAGCATGGAGAAGGAATTCCCCATGGGTGTTTATAAAGACCACAGCGCTGCCGATGATGCTGCGGAAGCAAAGTAACGGAGGACTTCGAATATGTATCAAGGAATAAGAATAGCTGGGTTCGGCGGCCAGGGTGTTATTTCCGCCGGAGTTCTTCTAGCGCAGGCCGGTATAGTAGAAGGGAAAGAAGTGAGTTTCTTCCCTTCTTACGGGGCGGAAATGCGCGGAGGGACCGCGAACTGCTCGGTGGTTATTTCCGACGAGGAAGTTACGACGCCGATAGTTTCCGTGCCCGATACGGTCATTGTTATGAACGAACCTTCGCTGGCTAAATTCGAGCCTATGCTCAAAGCCGGCGGGATCCTTATAATCAATACTTCGCTCGTCAACTCTAAACCCACGCGGAAGGATGTCAGGATAGTTAATGTCGCCTGCAACGACATAGCCGCGAAACTGGGAAATCCCAAGACTCTGAACATGGTTATGCTCGGGGCCTATGCAAAGGCCACGGGGGCGGTGAAACCTGATTCCATTATAGCCGCTCTTCCTAAAGTTTATAAAAAACTGGCCAAGAAACCCGAAGTCATGGCCCTAAACGCGAAAGCTCTGGAAGCGGGCGCGCAGGCCGTCGCCTGACGGAACAGCCGTTTGAACTGTAATAAGGTCAAACAAAAAAGGGAGCCCGCTTATACGGGCTCCCTTTGATATAAAAAACATATTGAATTTATGAAGAAAATATTTTTACTGTTTTCATTTCTGTTGCTCGTCTCGCGGCCTCTCACGGCAGGGACTGTTACCGTTTTTCACACTTCGGATGTGCACGGGGCCTATTCCGCGCATAAGGCGGGGAAAGCTTTCGGCGCCGATTCTTCGAGGATGATAGGCGGTTTTCCCGTTCTGAAATCCTATCTCGACGCTTATAAGACGCCTTATATCCTGCTGGATTCAGGCGACACTTTTCAGGGGACTCCGGAGGGAATAGTTTCCAAAGGAATAGCCAGCGCTGAATTTATGAATCTTCTGCATTACGACGCCATGACCGCGGGAAATCACGATTTCGATTACGGAAGCGATTCCTTTAAGAATTTCGTCAGGCACCTCGGATTTCCCATGCTTGTGGCCAATCTGTTCTATGTGGAGGGTTATGCGGAAAATCCTGTCAGACCTGATTATGTCCGGCCTTATGTCATAATAAAAAAAGCTGGGGAAAAGATAGCCGTTATAGGGCTAGCGGGAATGCATACGGCCACCTCCACCAAGCCGGAAAATGTAGCCGGTCTGCTTTTCGAAAACGAAGCCGTGGTTGCCGAAAGTTTAGTCAGGGAAGTGAGAGAAAAAGAGAAGCCGGACGCGGTGATCGTGCTGCTTCACAACGGTATAAACGGCGTGGGAGACATATCTGGGAAAGTAATAGATATAAGCGGCGACGACTCTTATTCCGCGGAAGGCCCTCTTTCAGGCATAACCGTTGCCAGAGCGGCGAAGGGGATAGCGGCTTTCGACAGAGACGCTGATCCTGCGAAATATAAAGAAAACATGGAAAAAAAGGACGGGACGGCGGGGATAGATCTCATACTCGGCGGCCACGAGCATACCGGGCTGCTGAAAGGATATTTCGACAAAGAGACCGGGACATGGTTCGGGGAGAGTTTCACTAAACTGGACTATGTCACCAAGGCCGACCTCAATTTCGACGATAAAACCGGGAAACTCACAGGAATAAAAGTGGAACTTGTTCCGCTCTGGCAGGACCAGTACGGCGAAAACAGGAAAGCTTTGAAACTTGTGGAAAAGTACCAGAAAAAAGTTAAGGCGCAGATGAGCGAAGTGGTCGGCAGGACCGCCTTCGACATGGAAGTGGACAGGGGGGGGCTCGATTCCCCCGTGGCGAACTGGGTGTGCGACGTGACGCGCGAGGAAGTGGGAGCCGATATGGCTTTCCAGAACACAGGCGGCATACGTTCTGACATAAAGGCCGGGGATATAACTCTGCGCGATATATATCAGGTAATGCCATTCGATAATACCATATACACTTTAAAAATGACCGGAGCCGCCGTAACGGAGCTTATAAAGGACAATCTCCAGGACGCCGGGGTGACCACCATGCAGATTTCCGGCATAACCGTGGAGTACAGAGTCGGCGAGCACGACGAGCCTGTGGATTTGAAGGTAATGTACAAGGGAAAGGAGATAGATCCTAAGGAGATATACTCGGTTTCCACCAACGATTATCTCGTCAACGGCGGCGACGGCGGCGCAGCTTTCAGAAAATACGGCACGGATATAGTCAATACCGGTTTCGGAGTGCGGGAGGCGATGATAAAGTCGCTGGAACCGACGCTTAAAGACGGGCCTCTCGGCAGATACGAGACGGGCCGTTTTAAAGAACTGAAATAAGTCTTATCCGAAGCATTAAGTCCTTCGGCGGGGCCGTTTTCCGGCTCCGCCGTTTTTTTTGCGTCACGTCGGCAACCGACGGACTTCTTTAATTCGTATTAAGATTTTTCCCGACCGATGCGGTCATGGCTGCCGTTTCTTATTCGTATCTTCGGACACGAAGCAGCTCCCGGCGCATCTCGCTTTCGCGCACTTCTTTAGTTCGGCGCCGATATTGCTTATCTGAGCCAGAGATTCCAGTTTTCTGCGGCCGTTGGTGACCAGACCTACCGATATGGAGACAAGGGGGAATTTTTTGATATTGCCGGAACGGTCGGTCGATATTATGAAGCCGTTCTCCCTGTCCGTCTCATTATAGAAAGACGGGGCTATCTTATCGTATTCGGACACTATCTCAGCCGCCAGTTTTTCGCCCCTGCCGTAGGAAGTGACTATTATGAAATCGTCTCCGCCGATATGTCCTATGAAATCTTTGGAATCTTCGCTTTTTATGGTGAGTTTCACAAGAAGATTGGCCGTGGCTTTTATCACCCTGTCTCCGGCTTCGAAGCCGTAGGTGTCGTTATAGGCTTTGAAATTGTTCAGATCAAGATACAGCACGGCGAATTTGGCTCCGGACTGTATCGTTTTTTCGACTCTAGACTGGATCGAGGGGTTCCCCGGAAGTTTAGACAGCGGATTGGTGTCCAGAACTAATTTATTCCTTTTCAGTATCATTTTCAAACGCACTATCAGTTCGTCCAGGTCCACGGGTTTTATCAGATAATCGTCCACTCCCATGGCCAGGCCCTGCAGTTTTGTCTGTTTGTCGGAGTACCCCGTGCATATAACTATAGGGATATGGGCGAAGAGCGGATTGTCCTTGAGTATCTTCGTTATCTCCAGCCCGTTCTTATGAGGCATCAGATAGTCGAGAACTATTATATCGGGAGATTTGGCGAACACGGCCCTAAGAGCCTCTTTCCCGTCTTCCGCTGCGACGGTCTCGAAGCCTGATTTCGTCAGGAACTGTTTCATTATATACAGCAGTTCCGGCTGGTCGTCGGCTATCAGCACCACGGGCTTTCTCTCTTCCGAAAAGGCCTTTCTGGTGTCCGTCAGTTCCTTTATCACTTTTATCAGCAGTTCCGGCGGTATCTCTTCGGCTGTTATTTCGGGAAGACCCGTAAGGGCGCCGCATTCCTGATAACCGTTTATCTTAAGCGAAGAATTTATTATGACAGGGAGCTCGGACAGCCTCTTGTCCCCGCGCATTTTTTTGAGGATACCGAATCCCTTCATCCCGGACAGCGCAGGGTCTATTATGAGAAGATCGGCCGGGCTTTCCGATAATTTTTGCGGCAGGAGGTCGGCGTCTTCCACTATAAGCCCGTCGCATCTGCAAGCCGCGGCTATATTTTTTATTTCGCGGGCGTATGCTCTGTCGCCTTCGGCTATCAGAGTCAGCGACAGTCTGGGGGCGCCCGGGACCGAATATCTTATGGCTTTTTCCAGTTCTTCCGTGTCGTTTAAGTCTTTATAAAGCGTCGCCGTCACGCGCAGTCCGGCAGTGAAACCGCGTTCCAGCGGCGTTAAGGCGATTATCTTCAGATTTTCAGTTCTGGCGCTTTTCCGGATTTTCGAGATTATATCGGGGGCGTTTATTCCTTCGCCCAGCAGATTGACGAGCAGCATGTCGAAACGGCCGGAATAAGAATATTCGAGCGCTTCTTCCGCGCTGTCGGCTTTTTCGGTGATATAATTCCGGGAATCGAGAATCTTTTTAATGTCTTCCGCCTGTCCGCCGGAATAACCCGCCAGAATAATCCTTAGAGTTCCTGTGTTTGCCATAAGTTTAGTTTACAAAATATTAAGCGCCGACGCCTAAAATAAATGCCGTCTTCCGTCCGCCGGGCCCGCACCCGGAAGTATGCCGCCGTTTATACGGCCGTGGTTTATTCCGGTTTTTTATGAAAGACGGGTAATCGGCGTCGGTGCCTAACCCCGGCGCGCGGACTTGTGTTTTCGGGCCACAAGGTTCCGCTTTCACATTCCGGTTTCCCTGCGTTTTGGTATAATATTATTATAATGAAAGTCCTTCTGCAGAGAGTTAAAAGAGGCGGGGTCGCCACCGTGTCGAAGAGCGAAAATATCTCAGCCGGGCTTGTGGCCTTCGTGGGTATAGGGAAAGGCGACACGGAGGCAGACACGGATTTTCTTGCGCAAAAGGCCGCAGATATAAGAATATTCAGCAACCGCGAAGGGAAATTCGACTATTCCGTCAGAGATACGGGAGGTGAGATACTCGTTATCTCGCAGTTTACGCTTTATGCCGACTGCTCCCGCGGGCGCCGTCCGGATTTCACGAAGGCCGCTCTTCCGCCCGAGGCCGAAAAATTATACGACCGTTTCATTGAAAAACTGCGCGCGGGGGGCTGTTCGGTTAAAACCGGGGTCTTCGGCGCGGATATGGAAGTGACTATTATAAACGACGGACCCGTTACGGTGATGCTTGAAAGCAGCGGCAGGGCGGCTTCAGGAGTATGAATTTATGATAAGAGATAAAATGTTGAGGTTTTTTGCCGTGGTTTCCGCGGGGCTCGCCATGCAGATGGCATTCGCGCCTATGCGTTTATGGGCTTTGGCGTGGTTCGCTTTCATTCCGTTTTTCTGGGCTGTTATAGACAGCGAGAAATCAAAGGAAGCAGGAATGCTCGGATATATATTCGGGCTTGTTTTTTACGGTTTCGGGCTTTGCTGGATGCCCAATGTCCTTTCCGCATGGTCCCTGCTCCTTTGGGCTGTTTTCGCTCTGTGGCCTATGTTATACGCCCTTCTGATGAAGAAATTTTACGCCAGACTCAAACACAACGGTCTTTTCACCGGCATACTTTGCAGTCTGGCTTCCGGCTTCGTCTGGGCCGCCATAGAATATATACGCGCCGAACTGCTGCCTTTTCCCTGCCCGTGGCTCTGCCTCGGTTACAGCCAGTCGAACGCTCCGCTTATATATCAGTCGCTTGCCCTGTGGGGAGTCTACGGCCTCGGGGCTTTTATGGTTTTCTTTTCTTCCGGCATAGCTTTTTATTTCAAAAAAGCCAGATTCACTCCCCTTATCGCGGTGCTGGCGCTCACACTGCTATGCGCCGGCGGTTATTACAGGGGCAGATATTTCAAGGCCGATTCGGGACGTCCGGTTAATGTTGCTCTGGTCCAGACCGAATTTACCGATATGGACGACAATATAGCCCTCTCTTCATCTCCTGAAGTTATGAAATCGGATATACTGCTCTGGCCGGAAACTTCTTTTATAGTCCCGAAAGCAGGCGGACAGAAACATATAAACTATATAACGGACAGCCTTAAGGATTACGGCGGGGTCCTGGCTCTGGCTTCCGGCCGTTACAGCGCGGTTAAGAGATATAAGACGGACGAGAATTTCATCGTTTTTCACGAAAAAGGAAAGGAAGACAGGATCTATAATAAGATGCACCCTGTGCCTTTCGTGGAAAGCGGCCTCGTGCGGAACAAAAGGCCGGAGCCGGTCGAAACTTCTGTCGGTAAGATCGGAGCGCAGATCTGCTACGACCTGGCCTTCGAGGACGGCGTCAGGGCGCTGAATAAAAAGGGCGCGGAAATAATAATATCTCCCGCGCTGGATCCTTATTACTGGGGGAGCGAGCAGCACGAACAGCATTCGGACATGTCTTCGGCCAGAGCGGTGGAGAGCGGGCTCTGGGTGGTCCGGGCCGCTTCTTCCGGGCGTTCCCAGATAATAGATCCGCTGGGTAAGACCGTTAAGGAACTTCCTGTCGGGGAAAAGGGAGTTCTCACCGGCCGGGCATTTATGAGGCGGGGCGGTACGGTTTACACGTCTTTCGGATGGATAATTATTCCGCTGTCGCTGGTTGTTCTTGCGGCGGTCCTTGTCGTCTGTCTGGTTAAGAAGACCAGTTCTTATAACGACGTGACCATAGCGGTTAAGGAAGAATAGTCCGCTTTCAGTTTTTTCCCGCGGATTTTACAGTTCCGCCGGCCCGTGCTTTTTTGATCGCGCGGTCCGGCGGTTTTATTTTTATGGCCGAGCCAACGGTTATTTTAGATTTTCCGGCTTTTCCGGCCGCCAGTTCCAGAACGTATCTGGCTTCTCCGAACACGCGGGCGACGCTTCTGTCGTCCTGGAATATCCTGGAAGCGGGCACTTCGGCGAAAATACCGCTTACCGTCATATTTTTGTCCAGATATATTATATCGAGGGAAATAAGAGTGTTTTTCATCCAGAACACCTTCTCTCCGCTTTTGTCGAATACGAACAGCATGCCTCTGTCAGCTGGCAGTTCTGTCCTGAACATAAGTCCTTTTTCCTGCTGTTCGGCCGTTCTGGCTAATTCAGCGGTGACTTCCGATCTGTCCGGAAGAAGCAGGGTCACTGTCGCGGCTCCGGCCGGAATAAGCGACGCGGCCCCGGCCGCTACGCGGCAGAAACATAAGATGGATATCAGTAAAACAGCCGATCTCAGTTTTAGCATTTTATATCAGCCTTCTCCGGCGCTTGAAATTATATTAGGGGATTATGTCAGTGTTTAGCCGGTTTGCCGCGGGGGTTTGGGGGCTCTTCAGTCCAGATCCATCGGATTCACGGGCTTTTCCCCGTCTTTGTCCGCGGCCGCGCTTTTTTTGTTTTTTTCGAACAGATCGTTCAGTTCTTTTTCCCTGTTTTTCAGTTTTTCTCCGGCTTTCGAGAAATAAGACTGCAGTTCTTTCTGTTTTTCTTCTATCTTTTTCAGCGACGATTTCATCGGATCGCCGGCCTGCTCCGTATCGGGCTTTTCCCAGATATTAATTATTTCCCCGTTCTTTTTGTCGATCTCGAGTCTGCTGCCGCAGCACGGGCATATAAAAAACAATGTTTCGTCCATGATTCTCTGAATGCCTCCCTGTACTCTTCACCTGTCCTTCCGGCCGACGGCGGAAAACGTTATGTCTTAAGCCCGGTCCTGTTCAGGGCATGTCTATGCCGAGGTCGCGGCATATTTTCTTTACTGTGAAATCGGCTATTTCAGGATGTCTCGTCACGGGGATCTCTTTCTTGTTGACCGGATTTACGAATACGGAATATTTTCCGCCTTCCCTCGAGAGCTCGCAGCCGTGGCTCAAGAGATGTTTTACAAGTTCTTTTCTCTTCATAAAGCTTTACCTCTATCCGCGCCAGGAAAGCGGCGCGTCTTAGAACTATATTTTACCATTTTAAATATGATTGATAAAGCAGCGCCTCAGGCCTGCGGGCCGGTACGGCGGCTTGAAATATCCCGTCCGGTAGTGCTATACTAAAAAACAGGTGATTTTTTTATGCAAGGCAAAATTCTTATAGTTGACGACGACGCGAATCTTAGGGAAACCATAACCGATCTGCTGGATATGTCCGGACTGTCATCGGACGAGGCGGAATCCGGTGCGGCCGCGCTCGAACTCATCAAGGGCGGCGGTTACGACGTCGCGCTGGTCGACTATAATCTTCCCGATATAACCGGCATAGAGCTCATAAAGAAGATACGCGGCGTCAGCGACGAAGTACAGATACTGATGATGACTGGGCACGCTTCGCTGAACACCGCCATCGACGCGATAAAGGAATCAGTTTATTCTTTCCTTGTGAAACCTGTGGATTTCAAGGACCTTCTCAACGCGATAAAAAAAGCGGGGGAAAAACTCGCGCTGGAAAGGGAAAACAAAAGGCTTATACAGCTTCTCAAGGAACGCAATGCCCAGCTCGACAGGCTGAATATGATTCAGTCGAGACTGACGGAAGTGACTTCGCACGATCTGTCTAATGTGCTGATGACGCTTGAGATAAGCTACGATATGCTTAAATCTTCGCTTTTGAACCCGGACGCAGAACAGCGGGAGAAAATAGCTTTCATTTCCCGCGGGATAGCGCAGCTCAAACGACTTACCGGCGATCTTTCGGACCTGGCCGCTATCAAACAGGGCAAATTCAGGATAGTGAAGAACTGTTTCGAACTTCCGGCCCTCATACGCGACGTTCTGATGTCGGAGAGACAGGCGGCCTTGAACAAGAATATAGCCGTCACTCTCAAGGTGGCTCCGGGTCTTAAGATGATCATGGCCGATAAGAGAAGGACGGAGCAGGTGCTTTTCAATCTCGTTGAAAACGCCCTCAGACATACGCCGCGCGGCGGGCATATAGACGTGACGGCGAAATCGGCCGGGGATTTCGTGCTCATAAGCGTAAAGGACAGCGGGGAAGGGATAGAGCCGGAGATGGCGGATAAGATTTTTCAGGATTTTTACCAGGCCGCGCCGGGCGGCGGGCTGGGACTCGGACTTTCGATAGCCAAGGAAATAGTAAAGAGCCACGGCGGCGACATACTCGCCAAGAGCGGCGGAAAAGGGAAAGGCGCGGAATTTAAATTCACTCTGCCTTTCGCGGAGAATGCCGTTAAGGACTCCGTGGCGGGCGCCGGACGCGACGCCTGACACCGGGCGGCCGGCTAAGAAATTGCTTGCAGAGCAGCCCTTTTTTAAATTACACTTATAATAGCGCGTATTATATCTATAAATATTGTTTCTTAGGAGCTTTTATATGGCAGTGAAGAAATCTATCACCATTCTCATAGCAGACGACCAGACGCTTTTCCGCGAGGGAATAATAGATCTGCTCGAGGATGAAAAAGGCCTTGAAGTGATCGGGGAGGCTTCGAGCGGCCCGGAGGCCATAGAGAAAGCGAAGAAACTCCACCCGGACGTAATACTCATGGATATAAAGCTGCCTCAGATGAACGGGGTGGACGCGACGAGGGAGATCAGGAAGGTCTGCCCGAAGACTTATGTCCTGATGCTTTCCGGATACGAGGACGAAGCGCATATAACGGAAGCGATACAGGCGGGCGCGAACGGATATCTGTCCAAGATGCTTCCGGCCGCCAAGCTGGTCCAGGCCCTGCGTAATTTCAGCAGCGACGGAGTTATGATCCCGCAGGCCCCGATCATGGGAAAACTTATCCAGGGGATCAGGCAGATAGGGGCTCCCGGATACGAACCCGCTCCGGACGCTCTTACCGCGACGGAAATAAAGGTCATGGCGCTGCTCGGGAAAGGCAAGGCCAATAAGGAGATAGCGGGGGAACTGGGATGCAGTGTAAAGACGATAAAGAATCATCTTAACAGCATATTCCAGAAACTTGGGGTGAACAACCGGACTGAGGCCGTGGTTAAGGCCATAGAAAAGGGCCTTATCTCGGCCGACGACGGTATATAGAGACGGCGGTTTTATGCGCTTGATTTTAAACGGAACTGACTGGGCGATGCTGAGGGCCGGAATAAATATGTTTCGGGCGGGGTGTCCGAGCCTTCGGAAGGGTTTGTTTCCGACCGGAGTTAAAAGCGGGCAGACGGTCGTTGAATATCTGCTGATGATGGCGGTCGTCGTCGGCATAATATTGCTGCTCATAGCGGCCTTTCACAAACAGATACTCGGAGGCATATTTACGATAGCGGGATTAGTCCTGGGGAACGACTAAATCTATGTTTAAATTTTCAAAATCTTCATGGCTGTGCCGCAGGGGGCAGATCGTCATACCTTCCCTGCTTGTGATACCGTCGCTGATAATTTTCATATATCTTCTTTTCGAGACGGCGAAGCTTTCCAGGGAGAAGATACGTCAGCAGTTCGCGGTAGATTCGGCCGCTTTTATCGAAATGACGAACTATTCGGATATATTCAACCGCACGGCATATATAAACGGGGCTTATCCTTTCCGCATATTCAAGCAGACATACAACTGTTCGGACTCGGATAATCTCGTTTCCGCTAAAGTTGTGAGCAAGTCCAGCTGTATTTACGACCTGCTCTGGGACACGGGCGCCATTCCGAGGACTTCGCCTAAAGACGATTCATACCAGTCGGAGTACAGTCAGTACGAGAACAGCAATACGAACGAGTGGAAAATAAAATATAACGACGTCGACGACAGAAAGAAAATCTACGACAAGGTCCCTTCGTCCAGCGTCACCATGGGCGAGAACAGGAACAGTCCTTTCTATATGTTCAGCCAGAAACAGGCGGTGGATTACGATATAGTGTGGGACAGGGTCGTGAGCGTGTTCCAGTTCTACGCGCAGGCCTATATACTGCTCGGCCAGGTGCAGAATTCGCAGTGGATAGTGTTCAACAGGGTTACGAGCAATTTTACCTTTTTCAGAAAATCGTATTATCTTAACGCGGCTACGCAGGACTGTATAAACAATCCGAGTCTCTGCGGCGAGGACGGCCTTACGGGTGGCAGTAACAGTTTCAGTTCCAAAGCCGGGATCTCGGAAGGCAGAAATTATTTTTCCCACTATATGCACTATATCAGTTTCTTCGCCAAAAAATCGGCTTCCACACTGATAGGTTATCAGGTGGTGAAACCGAGAAATCCTATGGATATGACCGAAAACACCGCCAACGGTCTCTACCAGCTTTCAACTTTCACGGAAGACAAACTCAAGGCGCTCGGAGACGGCATAGACGTGTATCAGCCGTGGACCGCCCCTAGTAATTATTTCGGCATAGGTTTCGGCACTCCCAAGGTGCACGCCAAGGTCGCTTCGCAGTGCCCGAAGCTCGGCAGCAGCCATTATAATAACTGCGTGTGGCCGAATCCGACCCCGAAATATCAGACGAGGCTTTTCCCATGAAGATTTTTTATTCGACTGTAAGCGGAAGGATGCGCCGCATAGCCCTTGCCTTAAAACAGCGCCGCCCGGGGCAGGCCATGACCGAAGTCGTGCTGCTTTTTCCGGTATTCCTGGTCATACTCTATATCACGGTAAGGATTTTCGCCCTGCTGGTCATGGTGCAGAAGCTTGAGATAGCCTCTTTCTACGCCGCCAGGCGGTGGCAGCTGGAATCGCATGACAGTTATGTATACGCCGCTTCCGACCAGGCTCTGATGAGCGATATAAAAGCCAAAGTCAATAATTTCATGGGATATACCGGGAAGGGAAAGAAATTTTTCAGTTTCGGGAAAGAGATATCGGTGAACGTCGAACAGACCGACGTCTGGCAGGTCATTACTCTCACCGCGAACATAAGACCGACGCGCATACCGCTGCTTTGTATATATCCCAGAGAGCAGGTCTGTCAGAAATACGGTAAGGCCTGCAGGAACGGATACGACGTGCTGTGTCTGGACCCTAACCGTCCCAGCACGATAGGGAAAAATATAGAAGTAACTAAATATGTCCCGCAGAGAGAACGTCCTATAGCCTTCCAGCTGAGGCAGTGATCTATGGTGACAGTGTTCTGGAAGCTGATTCTCGCTCATCTGCTTGGTGATTTCACTTTTCAGACCGATTATGTCAACAGACTGAAGAGGTCGGGGAGAAAAGGGCTTCTGCTGCACTGTTTTATCCACGCGGCGGCGGTCTTTTTTCTGCTTCTGCCTGATCTGCCTATTAAAAATATCATCCCGCTTTCGGTTATTATAGGCGCGGTTCATTATATGATAGACGCGCTGCGCGTCCTGCTTATAAAGAAAGGCTTTATCAAGGACTCTCTTCCGTTTTTCATCGCAGACCAGGCTCTTCATATAGCTTTCATATGTCTTTTATGCGCCGGGATACTTCACTGGATCTTTTATCCGCTTAAGGTGAAATGGCCGGAACTGCTCTGTCTTTTCGTCTGCGTGACTCATTTTTGCGGCGTTCTGGTGTATTATACGGAAAAAATTTTCCGTGACGCGGTTTTTCCTTCCGGAAGCGATAAATATTATCTTATGACGCTCAGGACGGTCTTATGGGCTTTTTTCCTGATGCCGGGTTACGCTTTCTGGATCCCTTGCGCCTTTGTTTGGGGCGGTCTTTTTTTCTTTTATAGAAAAATAGGCCTTTTGGATATTTCATATATCAATCTCGCCTTCAGTCTGGCTGTGCCGGCCTTTGCCGGCATGCTCGGACGTTTGGTCATTTACAGAGGTTTCTGAATGCAGACGGTTATGGATTTTACTGGTAATGAAAAGATAGAGAACACGAAATTTATTTTCGTCGACACGGAGACGACCGGGCTTAATCCGCGCAGCGCGAGGATATGCGAGATAGCCGCGGTGACTTCCGTCGGATTCGAAGAAATAAGGCCTTATTCGCAGCTCATAAACCCGGAACAGCTCATCCCGGCGGAAGTCAGCGTGATACACGGCATAACGGACGACATGGTCAGGGACGCTCCTTCTTTCCGGGATATAGCCCACGAAGTGCTGGATATGTTCGAGGACGCCGTGCTTGTCGGGCATAACGTTAGATTCGACATATCTTTCATCAGCGCCGAACTCGGCAGGGCCGGACTCAGAATGCCGCGCGTGCGGGCCGCTGACACGCTGGCGATGGCCAAAAAAAGCGGAAAATTCAAAAGCAACAGGCTGGGAGCCATAGTGGAAGCCCTTCATCTTCCGGCCGGAAGGTGGCACAGGGCCCTCGCGGACGTGCAGATGACGAGGCAGGTCTTCAGATATCTGGTCCAGGAAAGAATGAACAGGGAAGAGCTTTTGCTTAAAGATATACTTTGTACGACAGGAGAAAAATAATGCTTGAAGAAGATATTGAGTTTTATCAGCTCGGCGGCGACCCGTCGCTCGAGGATATGGAGACGGTGGCTCTCGGGGCCATGAAGGTCAGAGTCTCGGAAAAGACGGTTAAATACATAGACGAGCGCAGGGCCATGCTGGAACAGCTTCTGGACAGCGGAAAAGTCATGTACGGCATAAACACCGGTTTCGGCGAACTCGCCAGCCAAAAGGTTTCTAAGGAGAATCTGAAGAAACTTCAGGTTAACCTGATACGCAGCCACTCCTGCGGGGTAGGCAGACCTCTCGACGACGATCAGGCTCTGGCGCTTATGTTCGCCAGAGCGAACGAACTCGCTAAAGGAAATTCGGGAATTCGTTCTGTGGTCCTGCTGACTCTCGCGGATATGATAAACAAAGGCGTTATTCCTCTTATCCCATGCAAGGGTTCCGTAGGTGCCAGCGGAGATCTGGCTCCTTCCGCTCATATGACCCTCACGATGATAGGCGAGGGACAGGCCCATATATACGGCGAAGAAGGTTGGAAGCCTTCCGCCGAAGTTATGAAGAAAGCGGGGATAGCCACCATAGAACTGGCGGAAAAGGAAGGACTCGCGCTGATAAACGGTACGCAGGCGATGAAGGCCGTGGGCGGACTCGCGCTGAGGCAGGCCGTGAACGTAGTCGGAGCCGCCGTCACCTCGCTCTGCATGACCCTCGAGGCTATGAAAGGGACGCCGGTGGCTTTCGACGACAGGATACACCAGCTAAAACCGCACGACGGGGAACTCCTTATTTCTTCCGTGGTTTTCAATATGTTGAAAGGCAGCGGGATAACAGGAAATCCCGAGAATTACAAAAGGGTGCAGGATCCTTACTGCATACGCTGTATGCCGCAGGCGATGGGCCCGGTCGCCGATACTGTTTTCAACGCGGTCAACGTTTTCGAGACCGAACTGCGTTCCGTAACCGACAATCCGCTTATAGTAGACAAAGAGGACGGGACGAACGGCGTGGACGTGCTTTCCGGCGGTAATTTCCACGGGCAGTATCTCTCTTTCGCTTCCGATTTTTCAGCCATAGCCATGACCGCGCTCGGCAATATGTCTGAGCGCAGGATAGCCCAGATGATAAGCGATTTCAAGATCCTTCCTCCTTTCCTGGCACGCAATCCGGGTCTGGAATCCGGGTTTATGATAGCTCATGTCACAGCCGCCGCCCTTTGCAATGAGAATAAGGTGCTCAGTCACCCGGCCAGTTCTGATTCCATACCGACTTCCGCCAATAAGGAGGATTTCGTCAGCATGGGGATGAACGCCGCGAATAAACTGCGCGAAGTGGTGATAAACGTTTCCAGAATAATAGCCGTGGAACTGCTGGCTGCCGCGGAAGGAATAGAATATCACGCTCCGCTTAAGACGAGTCCGAGGATACAGGTCTTCCTGAACAGGCTGCGCGAACTCGCGCCCGCTTTCAGGGGAGACGAGGTTTTCGCCGACAAGATCAATCTTGTCAGCGCCGCGGTTCTGAGCGGCGTCTTCAACGCTTTCGAAGAGGAAGAAGAAGGCTGCGAGTGCGGAGACTGCAGTTGCGGGGAAGGTTCCTGCGACTGCCATTGATTCTATAAATATTACAAAGGGGAGAAAATCTATGGAAGTGCATGCACCTAGAGGAAACAAACTGAGCTGCAAAGGCTGGCAGCAGGAAGCCGCCATGCGTATGCTCATGAACAATCTCGACCCCGACGTGGCCGAACATCCTGAGGAACTTATAATTTACGGCGGCCGCGGAAAAGCGGCCAGGAACTGGGAATGTTATAATGCCATAGTCGAGTCCCTTAAGAAACTGGAGAACGACGAGACACTGCTCGTGCAGTCGGGAAAGCCCGTTGGCGTCCTGAGGACCCACGAATACAGCCCCAGGGTGATGATAGCCAATTCTAATCTGGTCGGCAACTGGGCCAACTGGGAATATTTCGACGAGCTCGAGAAGAAAGGGCTCATAATGTTCGGCCAGATGACGGCCGGATCGTGGATCTATATAGGAGCCCAGGGCATACTTCAGGGGACCTACGAAACTTTCGCGGAATGCGCGGAGCAGCATTTTCACGGATCTCTGGCCGGGAAACTGTGCGTTACCGGCGGTTTGGGAGGGATGAGCGGCGCCCAGCCTCTGGCCATAACCATGAACGGCGGCGTCGGCATAATAGTGGAAGTGGACGAGACTAGGATTCAGAAGCGCCTTGATACGAAATATCTCGACGTCATGAGCCGCAGTCTCGACGAAGCCCTTAAGATGGCCGAAAAGGCCCTTAGCGAGAAGAGGCCCCTTTCCATAGGGCTGCTCGGAAACTGCGCGGAAGTGCTGCCTGAAATGGTAAGGCGCGGCGTTAAAGTGGACGTGCTTACGGACCAGACTTCGGCGCACGACCCGCTCAGGGGTTATATACCGAAAGGTTATTCGGTGGAACAGGCCGCCGAGCTGCGCGCGAAAGATCCTAAGAAATACGTTGAACTCGCCGGCGAATCTATCGCCGTACACGTGCGCGCCATGCTGGAATTACAGAAGAGGGGAGCCGCCACCTTCGATTACGGAAACAATATAAGGACCATGGCCTATAAACACGGCGTTAAGGACGCTTACGATTTTCCCGGATTCGTGCCGGCTTATATAAGACCGCTTTTCTGCGAAGGAAAAGGGCCTTTCCGCTGGGTGGCCCTGTCAGGAGATCCCCGCGATATAGAAGTGACGGACGAAGCCCTGAAGGAAATGTTTCCGCAGAACAAAAAGCTGATAAGATGGCTGGACATGGCGGAAAAGCAGGTGAAATATCAGGGGCTGCCGGCGAGGATATGCTGGCTCGGCTACGGGGAGAGAAACAGGGCCGGCCTCAGATTCAATCAGCTCGTCAGGGAAGGCAAGATATCGGCTCCCATAGTGATAGGCCGCGATCATCTGGACTGCGGCTCCGTAGCCAGTCCTTACAGAGAGACGGAGGCCATGCTGGACGGCTCCGACGCGATAGCCGACTGGCCGATACTTAACGCCATGGTTAACACGGCTTCGGGAGCCAGCTGGGTTTCCTTCCACCACGGCGGCGGCGTCGGAATAGGGTATTCGCTGCACGCCGGACAGGTCTGCGTCGCGGACGGAACCGCGGAGATGGACGAGAGGCTCGACCGAGTGCTGTCCAACGATCCGTGCATGGGTGTTTTCCGTCATTACGACGCCGGCTATGAGAAGGCCGTGAGATTCGCAGGAGCGAATAATATAAAAGTGCCGATGCCGGCGCGCATAATCAAGGAAAAATAAAAATATGGCAAGCGATTACAGTTTCGACGTCGTGTCCAAGGTGGACTATAATCTGGTGGACGAATCCATTTCCGTCACTCTTAAAGAGGTGCTTAACAGATATGATTTCCGCGGTATAAAATCGGAGATAATTCTGGATAAGAAAAACGGAAGCATAGTAATGAGTTCGGCCGACGACTATAAGGTGAGGGCCCTGTACGACATCCTTCTCACCAAGCTCGCTAAACGCAATCTGCCGCTCAAGAATTTCCAGCCGCAGAAAATAGAAAGCGCTCTGGGCGGAACCGCAAGGCAGACCGTTAAGATACAGCAGGGGATCCCGCAGGACAAAGCCAAAGAAATGGTCAAGGCTGTGAAGGAAAAAAAATTTAAGGCCAATACGGCCATTCAGGGCGACGCGCTTAGGGTCAGTTCAAAGTCCAAAGATGTTTTGCAGGAGATAATGTCGCTGCTGAAAAACGGAGATTACGGCATTACTTTGCAGTTCGATAACTTCAGATAAATGATCACCGTTTATTCGTGCAGCAGACAGCTGGTTACTTTCGCCGGCCCTAAAGGACCGCGCCGCGGCGACGCCATGAAGGATATAGGCGTAATCAGGAACGGCGCGATCCTCGTAAAGGACGGTATAATAATTTCCGTCGGGCCGAAGGCGAAGGTGATGCGCCACAGGCTGGCGGCTAAAGCCAAATCCGTGGTCGAGATGGACGGGATCTGCCTGCCGGGGTTCGTGGACAGCCACACCCACGCCCTGTTCGCCGAGCCGAGACTGAGGGACTTTTCCCTGCGCACCTCCGGCGTCCCTTACGGAAAAATCAAGGAGATGGGCGGCGGTATAGTTTCCGGCATCGCTTCAGTAAGGAAGATGTCCCCTGAAGCTATGACCGGGCAGCTTTGCAGGATGGCGAGACGTTTCCTTGAGAACGGCACTACGACAGCTGAAGTCAAGACGGGTTACGGGCTGGATAAATCTTCCGAAATAAGGATGCTCAAGGCCATAAACGAGGCGAATAAACTTACCCCGTGCGACATGGTCCCCACGCTTCTGGCAGCGCACAGCGTGCCGCCTGAATTTAAGGGTGACGGCCGCAAATATCTCGAATACGTGGAAAAGGAGATACTCCCTGAGGCCGCGAAAAACAGACTGGCCAGGTTCACCGATATCTTCTGCGAGGAGGGGTTTTTTACTCCGGAACAGACTAAAGTTTACCTCGCCATGGCCGGCAGACTCGGCCTCATCCCGAAAGCCCACGCGGAGCAGATGAAACATTACGGCGGCATCAGAGCCGCTGTGGAAGCGGGCGCCCTTACCGTGGACCACGCCGATTACGCCGACGCCTCCGACATAGCGGCGATGAAGGCCGCCGGCACGATAGCGACTCTGCTGCCCGCCTCTAACTATTTTCTGGGCCTAGGCAGATATCCCGACGCGAGGGCGCTTATTTCCGCAGGGGTCCCGGTCGCGATAGCCACTGATTTCAACCCTGGGACCTCGCCGTGCTGGAATATGCAGTTCGTCCTGTCAGCGGCCTGCACGCACTGCGGTTTCACACCGGAAGAAGCCCTGACGGCGGCTATAACCAACGGCGCCGCTGCGCTGAAGTCCGACGTGCGCGGTACGCTCGAAGAGGGAAAGAAGGCGGATTTCGTATTTTACGAGGCCGACGATTACAGGGAGCTGTGTTATTATTTCGGCGTTAATCACTGTCTTCTCACAGTAAAGGACGGAAATATAGTCTACAGCCGCAGGAGGAAATATCCCGCCAGGAACGACCGCGGGGTGATTATACAGTGATGAAAGTAGTATTATTCGATATAGACGGGACGCTTATAAAGTCCGGAGGGTCCGGCGCCAGAGCCCTGAATTACGCGGTGGAGCGCATGACAGGCGTTTCGGAGGTCTGCGAACTGTTCGAGCTCAACGGTATGACCGACAAGCAGAATTTCGATTCCGCCTTCCGTTTCGGCGCCGGCAGGGGACCGTCCGAAGAGGAACTGGAAAAGCTTACGGACATCTATGAAAAAAGACTTGTCGCGGAGACTGAACTTTCCGTGCGCGAAGGCAGATATTCCGCTATTCCAGGGGTGGAGGATCTTTTGAAATTTCTTTCCGGGAAAAAAGACTTGTGTCTAGGTCTCGGAACAGGAAATATAGAAAAGGGCGCGCGGATAAAACTGGAGCCCTGCGGTTTTAATAAATATTTCGGTTTCGGCGGTTTCGGCGAGGACGCTTACGACCGCGCCGAAATGCTTAAAGCCGGAGCGGAAAGGGCCGAAAATACGGCGGGCAGAAAACCTAAGCCTAAAGAAGTTTATATAATAGGAGACACCTGTAACGACATAGAGGCGGCGAAGGAAAACGGTTACAGGCACGCCGCAGTGACATACGCCCGGTTCGAAGACGAAAAGAAACTTTTCCGTTCCGGTCCGGAGCTTATCGAGCGTGATTTTACGGATTTGTTCCCGTGGCTTTTATGGCTCGGTCTGGTCGAAGACCCTGCCGGCGTGAAGCGCGGGACTTATATCTGCCCGGATTCTCCGATCGAGCACGCCCAGTACGGGCGCACTGGAGAGGATTCCGAGCAGCAGAAATGCAGCGTTGATAATTTTAGGAAGGCGATGAATAAAAATGAAACCAGAAGAAACATTGACAGGTAAAGATATAAAAGAGATACCGGCATTGCTGGAAGATTTTTCGGCAAGGGTAAACGACTTGAAAAAATATTTTCTGAGGACCGAGGGCGACAGCGTGTATCTGCTCGGCCGCGGTTCCTCCGGCAACGCCACTCTTTTCGCGAAATACGTATGGGAAGAGTATACGGGGACCATAGTGAATTTTATACGTCCCCACTCGATATTCGAGGCTAAGAAGCCGCTTAATTTCAGGAACAGCGCCGTATGGGCCTATTCCCAGTCCGGCAAGAGCACAGATATAGTGGCCTGTCTCAAGAAGCTTCTGGAATGGGGCGCCAGAGGCGTTTCCGTGACCAATGAGGACGATATAAAGGAAAATCCTCTCGCGCAGCTCACGGGGAACAATATTCTTCTCTCCAGATCCGCCGAACTGCCTGTCGCCGCCACGAAAAGTTTCATACTTCAGCTGTGGGTGGCCCTCTGGGCCGCTCAGATATGGAGCGGCTGTTTCAGTCCTGAAAATTTCACGGACACAGTGGAGCAGGTCAAAAAACTGGTCGGACAGGATTTTTCGGCCATGGGGCAGAAATATATCGGTATCCTAAAATCAGCGCGCATAGTCGGTTTCGTCGGCCGCGGGACATACAGCGCCGTAGCCGCCGACGCGGCCCTGAAATTCCGCGAGATGGCAATGGTGCAGTCCATCAATTATTCCGCAGCCGAATTCCTGCACGGCCCGGTCGGAGCCTGCACCGACAAGGATTTCATATTCCTCTTAAGTCCGTCGGAGAGTCTGCCGGACGATCTCGTGAAGGTAAAGCAGGCCCTCTACCTGCGCGGGACCAGGTGCGAGATCCTTTTCGAGCCCAAGGGCGTAGCCCCGTTCGACCGGCTTCTGACTGATATAAAACTTAAGATACTCGCGCTTAACCTTTCCCTTTCCAAGGGACTTAATCCGGACAGCCCTAAAGGTCTAGCGAAGGTTACTCCGACCATATGACAGCAGGGTTTAACTGTCTTCATTAAGGGAGGTCCGATATGAAAGGAACAATACTGCCGGAACCGAAACTCAGGGAGGGCATGTCGCTCAAAAGGGCGATAGAGAAGCGCGAGACTTCCAGAGAATTCTGCGGAAAACAGGTTGGCGCGCAGACGCTCAGCAATATACTTTACGTCGCTTACGGGATTTCTCACGGCAGGCACACTATACCTACCGCGAGAAATATGGAGAATCTGCTTGTTTTCGTGGTGAAGGCGGACGGGGCCTGGGCATACGATCCGAGGAACAATTCTCTGGAAAAGGTTCCGGGAAGCGAAGCCGCGGCCGATATATTCCGGACGCAGCCTTTTATGGATAAATGCGGGGTCTCCGTGGTCTTCGCCGGCAGCGATAAGACATATTCCGCCATGCACGCGGGCAGCGCCTATCAGAACATAGGCCTTTACTGCGCCTCGGAAGGCATGTCCTGCGTTGTCAGGGGTATGTTCGAGAGGGAAGACGCCCGCAAGATCCTGCGTCTGCCGGAGGACTGTTTCGTTATTATTTCAGTTGCCGTGGGATATTCGGAATAATAATCTGCGCGCCTGAAAAGCGAAAAGACGGCCGGATAAAAATTACCTCCGGCCGTCTTTCCGTTATTCTGTTTAGACTTATTTATTCTATCACTTCGATAGGAGCCACGCTGGCCTGCGGTATCAGCGCCCTTGAGAGCGAATTTACGCCGTCTCCGACATAGATTCCCGCTATGAGGACTACTATCGCCAGCAGTATCCCGATCGCGGCGTTTCCTTTTTCCAGTTCCTTGCCGGGGAAGATCCTCGGTTTCATCATTTTCCCGAACAGTCTAAGCGTTATCTTTATTGTTATGGTGGCCAGCCACATGGTGAATATAAGTATTCCGGCCGCGGCTCCGGCTATTCCGAGAAATCCGATGGAATAATCACCCGGGGTGGAGAAATACATCCTGAACATGCTCTCCACCGCGTCGAGACTTTTTTTCAGCATCATCGATGCGGTGAAGATATTGGCGCAGAGCAGTATGGCGACGGAAACGTTTCCCTGTTTTATCGCCTCTTCCATATTGAAATCAGGATTGGATTTTATGAAGATCCTGTAAGTTATGTATATTATGATCCCGGACATTATTATTCCCAGGATCAGTTCGAAAATTCCTATAAGAAAACGTATCAGCATGATTTGTTCCTCTTTCAGATATTATAAACTAAATTCTTCTATTCCGTACTCGCGCCCCTGTCCCAGCATATTCTCCGTATTCTCTCCGACAGTTCCCACCGGCAGCCATGCCGGCCCGGCCGGCTCGACGAGGACGTATTCCAGCCCATGATATTTTATGAACAGTTCTCCGCGCATAGGGACCCGTCTTACGGCCATGAGATAATGTCCCGGCACGGAAATACCCACAGTTTTTATTCCCTTGTAATTTAAGAGTATGGCGCCAAGCAGGGCTGTTTTGGTGTCGCAGTCACCCTTTCCCGCAAGCATTACCCTGACCGGCGGATATATTCCTACCGTATGCCTCCCGTTTTTTTCTACCAGGGGAGGGACGCCGTAGCTTATCGCCGTCTGCGCGAGGGAAAGCGAAGCGCCGATTATACTGTCGTAGGAAAAATTATTTTCAGCCGAAAGCTGTCTGTTTATCGAAGCGGCAACCGGGGCCATGAGGGCCCGGTTCTGTTTTACTATCAAAGGCATGTCCGGTTCTATCGTTTTGGCGCTGGCTCTCAGCGCCAGCCCCCTGCTTCTTAAAAATTTTCTCAGCCTGATATCGTACTGTTCTTTTATTTCTTTAAATTCCGGACCGTCCTTCCCTCCGGCGGTTTCTCTTTCTTTCCTGTCGCGCCATTCCGCCATGGCTTCCAGTTCCTGCTCGAAATAGCCGTATCCGCTTATATATTCGTCATAGGCTTTTTTCTCCATCGAAAAAGTGACCTCTAGCTGCGAGCCGTCGAAATTCATGAATCTGTAGTATGCCGAATAATCGTTCCGGAGATTGCTGATCTTTCTTATTATCCTGCCCTGTTTCCCGGCGGTCTCCCCGTCCGTGTCCTCGGCTGCTGTTTTCTTTCTTTCAGACAGATCCGGAATATTATAGTCCGTAAGTTCCGGTAATTTATTCCCGGGATAGGCGGTCCCGGCGTCTTTCGTTATTTCCAGATAAGAATCCGCCAGGCCGTATCTCCCTTGTCGGCCGTCAGCCGTCATTTCTTTTTCCAGAGCGTTCAAAACGGAAAAGGACATCAGCAGAAGAAAAACCGGCGCCGCGCCGAATATATTTTCCCAAAGTTTCCCGCGCATCCGTTTTATCTCAGGCTCCCTTCACCGCCCGAGGAGTAATACGGCTGGTATCCGTTTGCGGATTTCGCCGAGATATATCTGGCTCCGGCAGTAAGCGAAAAGAAGAAGACGACGGAAAAAAACAAAAGTGTCTGAAGCAGTAGGACCGTTTCATAATATTCTCCCTTTTCGTAAATCTGTTTATGTTTTTCTTCTCCGGGGCGCTTTTTGTTCAGCGCCGCGAAGTCCACTTTTAAACTTAATTTTGTCTCCATAGCTTAAATATCTCTCAATGGGGATAATATTCGTAAAGCATATCGGAAAGAGTCGATATTATATATGCCAGGGCGCATGCTCCGACCGCGCCTAATATCAGGCCCGTTCCCTTCCTGCAGATATTTCCCAGGTCGTTTTTCAGATAGAGTATAAAGTTATATTTTCTCAGAAGCTCTTTTTTCCCGAAAAAGTCGCAGTTACGGAAAAAATATTTTATGTCCGTCGCATCGTCTTTAGCTCCTTCTTCTCTGGCTAGCTGGACTATTTCCTTTTTCGCTTTCATGGCGTATTTGCAGACATTGACCATGACGGCTTCGCTTATCTCGGCTTTTCCGTAGAGTTCTCTGTTGAAGGAAAATGCGTCTTCGCATTCCGTGAGCATTGTGTCCGCGTCTATTTTGTTTTCTTTATAAGATTTTATAGAGTTAGAAAAATCGTTGAGCAGTATGGCGTAGGTAATATCCTTTTCCGTATTGTTCACGGTGTCGACCGCGTATTTTCCTTCGGCTATGCTTTTCGCGAAACCGAATATACGGAATATCGCCTCGTACTCGTTTTTGGAAAAATTATATATCTTCTTGGCTGCCGCCGAAAGCGTTTCCGCGGTCTTGTCCCTCGCCAGAACGGCGTCTTCGCTTTCGTAAACCTTGAGTTCCCTTAGCAGATTCAGATTCTTGCAGATTTCATCGAAATAACGCTGGAAGAATCTCAGGTCACGGGCGGAATTCACGCGCAGGCTCTTCAGAGATATCTGCGTGTCGTTCAGTTCGGAATAGATCCCTCTTACGAAGATATCGTTGGAAGTGTATCTCTCCAGCCCGAGGATCTTAACGGTCTCGTTGAATACCGAATAATCCTTGGTTATGTCGAATATGTCGGAGATTATCGCGAGCAGAGCTTTTTTTATTTTATCGGTCGAACCTATGAAGATACTTCCGTTTATTCCGACTTCGTCGGTTTTCTGCGAATATTCCCTGAAATCTTTTTCAAAATCCTGAGCGTTTATTATTTCCGAAAACAGCCCGGCGGAAGAGAGCAGATATTTTCCCGCGAGTCCTTTCTCCATGGATTTGTCGGAGAAGACGCTGAGAAGCAGAAGTATCGCTGCGTTTTTTTTCCTTTCCTCGGACAGCTTGCGGCTTTCCGAGGCGGCGACAAAGGAGATCGCCGGATTGTTATCCGCTTTTTTGAGAAATTCCTCTTCTTCTGCGGTCGAAGAGCTGTTCCTGAAGAAAAGATGCAGAATTTTCTGGTAAGGATTGTTAAGTTCCTTCACAGCGTATTTTACTGTTTCCTCGTTTCTTCTGTCGGCGTAGAATTTGAAATCGCAGGCATAAGACGGCGTCTCCTCTATCGCTAGATATCTCTCTATTTCTTTTCCCCGGCGAGAGATATTGCTTAAAGAAGCGTTCGGCGGAAGTCCTAATATCCCGAAAGCATTGTCGGTAAGTAGATTGCCCATTTTTATATTCTTATGCCGGGGATCTTGCCGCGTTCGTCTTTAGGGATTATCGCCAGGAGAGCCTGGACTATCTCCTTTATTTCTTTCATCTTATTGTTTTTAAGGGCTTCTTCGGCCTGGAATACATAGTAAGCCACTCTGGCGTCGGATTTCACCTGCGGCCTTTCCAGCAGAGAGCGCAGCATATCTTTCCAGAAATCGTCGAATTCTGCGAGCATCTTTCCCCAGAGATTATAAAGTTTATTGTTTATCTCCTCTATTATCTTTATATTGTTATCCGCAAGGGCAGTCTCCCCTTCTTTCTTCAGGGCCTCGAACTGATGCGAGAAGTCTTTCCGCTGGAAGGCGTCTTCAAGTTTTTCTATAAGAGGGGGGATATTACCGAGACATTTCTTGAATTCGTTTTTGAGTTTCAGCCCTCTGGCGCTCCATTCCGCGGCGTCTACGGAAGACTGGAGTTTCTTCAGCCTGCTGTTGGCTTTCCTCTTTTCGTCTTCGTCGCACACGGCGTTTTTTATACATTTTTCCAGTTCTATGAACTCGGTGGTGAGATCCTCTTTCAGCTGCTGGTCTTCTATGTCTTTTATCCTTCCGGATATGGCCGCGGCCGATTCTATCAGGGCGTCCACGGAGATATTCTGGTCGTAGGTCGTCATTCTGGCGTTGAAGGTTTTGTCTATCGCCGGGATATAAGCTTCCATGCCAATTGTTCTGGATTCGTCTATGTTTATGGTAACGTCCACGTCGCTGTTTTCGGGCAGGTCCACGCCTATTTCCTTGCCGTTCAGTCCTATTTCGAAGATAAAGGTGTTCCTGTCGGGGATCATGTTTTCGCCCTCGTAGGCCGTTATAGGGAGTATATTGGTCTCGTCGCCTCTTTTTATCGCGCTGACGGTTTTATAACTCTTTGTCTTGCTCAGCGGCAGTATGGAATTCTTTTCGAAGAAAACGTCGAAAACATGGCTTACGCCCTGCGCTCCGGAACGGCTTACTCCGAGCCCCACGGAATTAGGGATAGGCGTCCCGTCCACGCTGAGCCCGTGGCTTATCGTGAACGAATCGGGGGACAGCCCCAGTTTATTACCCTCGTTGTCGAAGAGCGACAGCGCGAAGGTGTTCAGATTCTTGGACACAGGCAGATTAACGGCGAATTTCCCGTTTTTTAGATTAAGTCTGCCGCTGTTGAAGGTATTGTCAGGGGTCTGTATCTGTATGAAGTACTGCTGCAGTCTGTTCTCCAGCTGCTGGATCTTTCCCGTGACGAAAGTTTCGTTCTCGCTGGTCAGGGAGTCGTAGTTCAGCTGTATGTCGAAGACATTAGGCGGAAGGACTTTCTTTTCCTTGCTTTTTACCACTATCAGCTGCGAGGCCCCGTACAGGCACGCTCCTCTTGCCACCACGGTGAGCGGGTCGCATGAAGTGTCGGTCTTTATGCGCAGTTCCTTTTCCAGCGTTTCCCTGAGAAAGGGCAGCTGCGTCGGACCGCCGACCAGGACTATCCTAGCTATGGCCTCCGGTTTGACTCCGGCCTGGTCTATAGTGTCCTTGCAGTAATTCAGGGTCCTGTTTATGACCGGCATCATCTTCTGTTTTAGAAGATCCTGCGATATCTCTATCTCTTCGTATATCTCCTCCCCTTCTATCTCAAGGTCCAGGGAAACCACTATCTTTTTCATGGAGGAAAGCTGAATCTTCGCCTGCTCCGCGGCTATTTTCAGTCTGGCGAAGACGGCGGCCTGACGCGGGTCGCTCCTGGAGAGCGACAGATTATGTTTTATCTCCAGGACCGGCAGGAATATCTCGTTCACGATTATATTGTCTATATCTTTCCCGCCTAGAAAATTATCTCCGTTGTGATTGAGGACGGTCAGATGTCCGTCTCTCGAGGAGATCAGGGCCACGTCGAAGGTCCCGCCTCCCAGATCGTATATGAGCCAGTTCTCGTTCTTGTTCTTGCCGAAACCGTAGGCGAAAGCGGCGGCTATGGGTTCCTGCAGGAGTATGACCTGTTTGAAGCCGGCTATCTCACCGGCTCTTTTCGTAGCTTCGGCCTGGAGGGTGGAGAAATGCGCGGGAATAGTTATTACGGCGGCAACGGTGTTGAGGTTTTCCACCGAGCGCTTCGCTTCCTGCACAAGGAATTTAAGTATCTTGGCGGATATCTCTTCCGCATTGTAACTTTTGGCTATGCGCGGGAAAAGGACTTTCTCGGAAGTCCCCATCAGTCTTTTGACTTCCAGTTTATTATTGGCCACCTCGTCCTGAGTGCCCTCGTAGTATTTGTCATAGGCTCTCTTTCCGACTATTTCGTCGCGGCCTTTTGTTATGCCGAAGGCGGAAGGGGTGAATTCATCCCTGAGATAATTTTTTATTATCCTCACTTCCCCGCCGGTGAATACGGCTATTTCAGAATTTGTTGTTCCCAGATCTATTCCTATCTCTATATTCATTTTTCATTTCCCTGTGATATCGACTTCTCATTGACTTCCGGCCGGTCGGCCGCGACTTCTTTCACTATCTTGGCCCTGCTTATTATTTCCCCCTTATAGAGCACGGCCGGCTCCACTGTTTCCTTGACGCGGTTTTCCCTTATCCCCTCCGTCCTTTCCACTGCGACCGTGTCTACGTTCATCCCGTCTATTAATTTTCTTCCGGTATAATCTTCGAGCGTCATCCCTTCCGACAGATAAATATTCTCTATCCTTCTTATATATCCCTCTACGGCCCTGGTCCTGTCGCCCAGTTCCAGTTCGCCGGAGAGTTTGGAGATATGCCTTTTAAGATTCCACGTGGCGACCGCGAGGTCCTTCATTTTTTCCGCGGTGAAGCTTATGTCTATCTTCACGCAGGTCTGTTTTATCCTGTTCCTGAAATCATTTCTCAGATTCAGGAACAAAAAAACCGTCAGGGCAAGCGAGAGAAGCTGCGTAAGCAGAACTATAATTATCATAATATAAGTATAGTTTACTTTATTTTCGGAAAATAATACAGAGGCTGTTTCCGCCGCCGCCCCGCCGCGGCCCGGCTTTTACGCCGTTTCGCCGGAAATGCTTTACGGTATGGAAATTTGCTATACTATCTTGACAGTATCGCGGTCGTAAAATCTGAATTTATAGCAGGGCTTGTGGCGGAACTGGTAGACGCGACGGACTTAAAATTCGTTGGTTTCAAAGCCGTGTGGGTTCGAGTCCCACCAAGCCCAAGACCGCTGAGCCTGCCGGAGGATATTTGATGAAATTGGCTCCTATAGGGAAAAGACTCGTTATAATCTTTTTTATAATTTTCGCGCTTTCTGTAATTCTCTCTTTCTGGTTCTTGTGGCTCGGTATTCCTCTTTCCGTTATATCGTTCGTTCTCTGCGTTTTCTCTCTGTATTTTTTCAGGGATCCGGACAGACCCAAGGTCTTCGCTCCCGACGAGATAGCGTGCCCGGCCGACGGCAGGATAATGTCCGTCGGGAATGAGGGAACGGAAGGGATAACAGTTGTGAGAATATTCCTTTCCATCTTCAATGTGCACGTGCAGCGGGCCCCTGTCGCCGGCACCGTGGACGAAACCAAATACACCAAGGGAACTTTCTTTTCCGCTTTCAGGAAGCAGGCGGCCGAGACCAATGAAAAAAATCTTATTTCGGTAACCGGTTCCGACGGGCGAAAGGTGCAGATAGAGCAGATAACGGGCTCGATAGCCAGACGCATAGAATGTTATGTCAGGAAAAGCCAGACGGTCACGGCCGGCGAAAGAGTCGGCATAATCTATTTCGGTTCCCAGGTCGCCGTTTATCTTCCGGAAAGCGCGAAGATCGCGGTGAAGCCGGGGGATAGGGTCTCCGGCGCTGAAACTATACTCGCCAAGTGGTAAAATAAAATGACCCGCGGAAAATACAACGGTTCCGGGTATAACAGACGCCCGCGTTTTTATATCAGCCCCGACAGGATAAAAAATTCCAAGGTCGTCGTCCCTTCTCTTTTCACTCTGGCCAATATGGCTTTCGGTTTCTTCGCGATACTCGCCGCGATGTCCGGCGACTGCGTGAAGGCCGTCTACTGTATCCTTTTCTCATATATAATGGACGTTCTGGACGGCCGCATAGCCAGGATGCTCCACGCGGAAAGTCCTTACGGCGTGGAGATGGATTCTTTCTCCGATCTGGTGTCTTTCGGAGTGGCGCCGGCGATAATGATGTATCAGTTCGCCCTGAAGGATTATAATGTTATAGGGAGTTTCGTGGCGCTTATGTACGTCATATGCGGGGCTCTCAGACTGATAAGATTCAACGTTAAAGCCAACGCCGGGCTGAACTCTAAGAATTTCTTTCAGGGGCTGCCGATACCGGGCGCGGCCGGAATAATGCTGTCGATCGTCCTGGCTTACACTCTGGCGGAGAGCAGCGGCCCGCGGAGCATTCCGTGGATGACGGTGCTTATGCCTTATATATATTCCGCTATCCCGTTCATAGTCATACTGCTGGCCCTGCTCATGGTCTCCAATATGCCTTATGTCGCGCTGAAGGGTCACGGGGTGAGGCTCTCTTCCCCCAAGATGATACTGCTTCTGATAGCCGTTTTCGCGCTTATATGCACTTATCCGCAGAACGCGCTTTTTATATTTTTCAGTATATATGCCGTTTCTGGCGTGCTGGTCGGTCTGTATCTGTCTTTCAGAAAGCTTTTCAGACACGAGAATATATAAGTCCGTTCTGCCGGAGTATGTATTCCCGCCTAAATTTAGTATTATATCAGTAGCAGTGTTTTTGCATTATTACAGAAAGTTGATACGGAGGCAATAAATGAAAAGGATTTTAATACCGCTTATGGTCCTGGCGCTGTCTGTGCCGGCGTTCGCGGCTGAAAACGTGAAGAAAGACAAAGGCGGGGCCGCGATGACGGAGCCCCAGAATCTTATGTATTTCCTAGGACAGGCTATAAGTTCGAAGGTTAAGACATTCGATTTCACCAAGGAAGAACAGGAATACATAATCAAAGGTTTTTCCGACTATCTGACCGGCAAGTCAAATCTCGACGACAAGGCCAGGACCGACGAATACAATAAAAAACTTAATGAGTATTTTAAGACCAAAATGGAAGCGGCGGTGAAAAAAGAAAAGGAAAAAGGGACCGCTCTGATAGAAAAACTTTATAATGAGAATAAAGGCAAAGCCGAGAAACTTCAGTCGGGCATGCTCTATATCCCGGTAAAAGAAGGGACGGGAGCGGCGCCGAAAGCGGACGATGTCGTGAAGGTTAATTACCACGGCACTTTCGCGGACGGGAAAGTTTTCGATTCGTCCAAGGACAGAGGCGAGCCGGCCACATTCCAGCTAAACGGAGTCATTCCCTGCTGGACCGAGGGCGTGCAGAAGATGAAAGTCGGCGGTGAAGCCAAACTCGTCTGCCCTTCCGACACGGCTTACGGAGACGTCGGCGCGGGCGGAGTTATTCCCGGCGGCGCGACCCTCATTTTCGATGTCGAACTAATAGAAATAGAGAAAGGCGATAACCCTGTCGCGGAGTCTGAAGGGGGGAAAGCTGTCCCTTCCGGCAGCGACGCGGAACAGCCTGATAAATCCGCGGTCAAGCCTGCTAAAAAATAAGAATTAGACTTTGATTTTATCGGCGCGCGGTTTACCGCGCGCCGAAGTATAAGGCTCCGCGCAAGACTCATTTAAAGAGTCCGAGAAAACAGGCGGTCTTTTATGCTATAATTTATTACTAGAGTAAGTAAGAAGTTACAGAGGTTAAAATAGAGAAATGAAAAACGATATACACCCCAAATATGAAGTATGCGACGTGGTATGCGCATGCGGGAACACTTTCCAGACCCGCTCCACAAAAAAAAGCATTAAAGTGGATATATGTTCTGCCTGTCACCCTTATTTTACCGGGAAACAGCGTCTTACGGACACTGAAGGCCGCGTGGATAAATTTTTGAAGAAATTTGCTTCGTCCGATGGAAAAACTGTAGAGCGCAAAGCGAAAAAACTCGAAGTGCCGGTAACGGCTCCCCGCCATCTCGCTCATCATAAGGCGCTTGAAGTGGAATCCAAGAAAGCTGCCCCTAAAGCCGTAAAGACGGAAGAAAAGAAAGAAGAAGCTCCCGCGAAATAGCGGACCTTATCTATTAGCAGGCGTTTTTCACAATAGGGAAAGCGCCTGCTTTTTTATATATTATGCTAGATAACGAAGTAGATTCCGTCAGAAGGGAATTCGCGGAACTGGAAGCCAGACTTTCGGGCGGCGGGCTTTCGGCCGAGGATATCCGCAGGCTGTCCAGCAGACACGCCGAATGTTCCGAGATAATACAAACGGCTGACGCCTACGGCAGGGCCGTCAGAGAGGCCGGGGAGACAAGGCAGATGGTTTCCTCGGAGGACAGGGAGATGGCCGAGCTCGCCGAAGCCGAGCTGCCGGATCTGGAAGAAAGGGTTTCGGAACTCGAAAAAAAACTAAAGCTTCTGATAGTTCCTCCCGACCCGGACGACCAGAAGAACATATTTCTTGAAATAAGAGCCGGTGTCGGCGGCGAAGAGGCTTGCCTGTTCGCTTCCGACATAATGCGTATGTATATGAGATTCGCCCAGAACATGGGTTTCAGGGCGGAACTGCGGGACGTCTCGTCCACCGGCCTGAAAGGAATAAAAAGCGCCGTGCTTTATATCTCCGGCCGCGGCGTTTACGGCTGGTTCAAATACGAGGGAGGAGCGCACAGGGTCCAGCGCGTTCCGCTGACCGAGGCTTCCGGCAGAGTGCACACTTCGGCCGTCACCGTCGCGGTCATGAAGGAAGTCGCGGAAGCCGAGGTAAAGATAAATCCCGCCGATATAAGAATGGAGACCTGCCGCTCCGGCGGCGCGGGCGGACAGAACGTGAATAAAGTGGAGACAGCCGTGCGGATAATACATATCCCTACGGGCATAGTCACGCAGTGCAGGGAAGAGCGTACGCAGGGCCAGAACCGCATGAAGGCCATGGCTCTTCTCGCCGCGAAACTCCAGCAGATGAGCGAGGAAAACGCCGAGAACGCCTCCGAAGGCGAAAGACGCAGACAGGTGGGGAGCGGCGACCGCTCGGAAAAGATAAGGACCTATAATTATCCGCAGAACCGGGTCACAGACCACAGGGCGCAGCTTTCCTGGCATAATCTGTCGGAAATGATGGACGGCGACATCCGCCCGATGCTGGAAGAGCTGAAACTGAGTTTCGGCGCTAAAAAATGATATGAAGGCGAGGACGCTACTTTCCGAAGCGGCGGAAGAACTGAGAAAAGCCGGGATAGACGAACCTGAGGCCAATTCGGAATGGCTGCTCGCCTACGCCTCGGGGCTTGACAGGCTGAGCCTGACGGCTTTTCAGGACGTCGACATAAACGAGGAGCAGGGCGAGAGATTCAGGCTTTTCGTGGAGACCAAGAAAAACGGAATTCCGCTCGCCTATATAGTTGGCAGCCAGCAGTTTCTGGACATAAATCTGAAAGTGGACGAGAGGGTCCTGGTCCCGCGTCCCGAGACTGAAGAACTGGCTGAATATTGCGCGGCTTTTCTCGTGGGAAAAAACGCGGGCGGAGCCGATATCCTCGATTACGGGACAGGCAGCGGAGCCATAGGTCTCTGGCTGCTGACCAGGTTTCCGGGAGCCAGACTTCTCGCAGCAGATATATCGCGAGGCGCCGCGGACTGCGCCTCCGCAAATGCCGAGGCCCTAGGTCTTTCAGCCCGGGTGTCTTTTCTCGTGGCCGGGACGGTAAAAGAGGCCGCGTACCGTTCCGCTGATAAATTTTCTTCTGGTTTCGACCTTATAGTTTCCAATCCCCCGTATATCCCCACGGAAGTCATAGCCGGACTCTCGCCGGAAGTGCAGTGCGAGCCGCGCGTGGCTCTCGACGGAGGTCCTGACGGGCTGTCGGTCGCCAGAGATATATCGGCCGACGCGGCCGGCTGTCTCAAATCCGGCGGAGCCTTATATATGGAACTCGGCGACGGCATGCCGGACACGCTTCTGTCCGAGATGCAGGACGCCGTGTGGAAGGGGAAAAGGGCTTTAAAAGATTTCGCCGGGAAGAGGAGATTTCTCGTCTCGGTGAAAATATAGGCGGTGTTTTATGGACTGTTTTATAATCAACGGCGGCAGACGGGTGAAAGGCAGCGTTAAGATCAGCGGTTCCAAGAACGCCGCGCTTCCGATACTTTTCGCCACGCTCCTTACGGATGAAAAATGCGAAGTGTCCAATGTCCCGGACCTGGCGGATATAAAATCCACCATGAATCTTCTCCTCTACATAGGGAAGATATGCGGACACGAGGACGGGATCTTCACAGTTTCAGAAGAAGAACCTCTGAAGACCCGGGCTCCTTACGAACTGGTGAGAAAAATGCGCGCTTCCGTGCTGGCGGCCGGGCCGCTGCTGGCCAGATTCGGGAAAGCCAGGTTCGCCATGCCGGGCGGCTGTTCCATAGGAGTGCGTCCGATAGATATACATCTGGAAGGTCTTAAACAGATGGGGGCGGAGATATCGTACGAGGACGGCGACGTGGTGCTGAACGCCGGCCGGCTGCGTCCGGCTGTGATTCCACTTCATTTTCCGAGCGTGGGCGCGACTGAAAACATAATGATGTGCGCTTCGCTGGTAGAGGGCGAGACGGTTATAAAAAACGCGGCCAGAGAACCGGAAATAACGGATCTGGCGAAGGCGCTGTCTTCCATGGGCGCGGAAATAAGCGGAGCCGGGACTTCCGTGCTCCGCGTCGGAGGACGAGCGCGTCTCGGAGCGGTTAATTACCGCGTGATGCCGGACAGAATTGAGACCGGCTCTTATATGCTCGTATGCGCCGCGGCGGGGGGAGAACTGAGGCTGACCGACGCCGCGCCGGATACTCTGACTGTTTTTTCTGACGCCCTGAGGCAGGCCGGAGCGAAGATAAGCGCTTCCGGTTCTGAGATAACCATTCGGGCCCCGGAAGGCCGGCCCGCGCCGGTGAACGTGACGACCTCCCCTTATCCGGGATTTCCCACGGATCTCCAGGCCCCGTGGCTGTCCTTCGTCACTATGGCGGACGGAGAATGCGAGGTCCGCGAAGAGATTTTCGAAAACAGGTTCATGCACGTTCCTGAACTTATGCGCATGGGGGCTGATATTTCCGTTTCCGGCAGGAAAGCTTCCGTGAGAGGAGTGCCGGAACTTCACGGGGCGCCGGTGATGGCTTCCGACCTGAGGGCCGGAATGGCTCTCATAGTGGCCGCGGCCGCCGCCAAAGGAAAAACTTTTATAAGACGTGTCTATCATATAGACAGAGGATACGAGAAGATAGAGGAGAAACTCCGGGCTGTAGGGATAGACATAAAGAGGACGAGAGAATAGGCTAAACGGTTTATATTATGACTTTCGAAGAATCTCTGAAACTTTTGAACACGCGTCAGAATTTTATCAAGAAAAACGGTTTCTACAGGATAGAAAAATGTCTTTCAGTTCTCGGGAACCCGCATTCGGAATTCAAAGCGGTGCACGTCACCGGAACGAACGGCAAGGGCTCCGTATGCGCCATGTTCGCCGAAGCCTTCAGGACGGCCGGCTATAAGACCGGGCTTTATATTTCGCCGCATCTCACCGATATACGCGAGCGCATACAGATAAACGGCGTTCCGGTAAGCAGGGAGGAATTCGCCGGTCTGATGAAGGACGTCTTCGACGCCTCTTCGGAGCTGAGTTATTTCGAGGTCCTGACCTGCATGGCTTATCTGCATTTCGCCAGACGCGGCACGGATATCGCCGTGGTGGAGGTCGGCATAGGCGGAAGAAGCGATTCGACCAATGTCCTTCCTTCTTCCCTCCTGAGCGTGATAACTTCGGTTGATTTCGACCATAAACAGATGCTCGGCCCTACCCTGAGAGAAATAGCCTATCAGAAAGCTGGGATAATAAAGCAGGACGGTCTGGTTATAACCCCCGTCCTTCCGGAAGAAGCCGCGCTGCAGATAATCAGCGAGGCGGCGGCCAAGAAGGCTAAGCTGGAGATGACGGCTCCGGTCTTCGAGACCGTTTCCTGCGACTGGAACAGAGGCGGCATGTATATCCGTCATAAAACTACAGGAAAGACATATTATCTGAATGTGCTCGGAAAGCATCAGCTGTCGAATGCAACGCTCGTCTGGAAGGGGCTGGAGATGCTTTCCGGCAGGGGAATCAGGGTGTCGGAGGAACAGGCGGCTTCGGCTTTCGGAACTTTCAGCTGGAATGGCCGCTTTCAGGTGGTCCGTTCGGGGCCCGGCCTGAACAATACCGTTTTCATAGTTGACGGGGCGCATAATCCGCAGGCCGCCCGTTCTTTCGGGGAGACATGGCTTCAGTCCCCTTTCAGCCGCGAGGACGCGGTTTTCGTGATAGGCGCGATGAAGGACAAGGAATATATCTATATGCTTAAAGTGCTGAGCGGCTTCCGCGGAAGATTCATATTTACTAAACCGGATCTGGCGCGCGGCGAAAGTCCGGAAAAACTCGCCGGGCTGTTCAGAGGTATGAAACCAGAAGCGGATATCGTCGTGTTCGACAGGCTCGCTGACGCTTTCGCTTATTCTTCCCGCTGCGGGAAGAACGTGGCCGTTGTCGGTTCCCTTTATCTGGCCGGCGCGGTTCTTAATTTTATCGCGGAGCACTGAAACTCCGGAGGAAGAAATGGAAGGCATAGGCATTGACATAGGCGGGACGAACACAAAAATAGTCGTCGTAGGGGACGGAAAAAAGGTCATAAAGGAAAAGCGTTTCTGCACGGAACCTGAGAAAGGGCCGGCCGATTTCATGAGGCGTCTTTCGGAAGCAGTGGGGGAGACAGCCGCGGACAGAAATTATGAAGTTAAGGCCCTGGGGGTAGGCATGGCCGGAGACATAGACCCCGATAAAGGGATCCTGCGTTTTTCTCCTAATCTTAACTGGCAGAACGTTAAGATAGCCGGGCCGCTCGCGGCCCTGACGGGACTTCCTTGCGCGGTGGAAAACGACGCCAATATGGCCGCCTGGGGCGCTTACGCCGACGCGCTTGACTGCAAGGAAGAGAACGTCGTCGTGCTCACGCTGGGCACCGGCATAGGGTCCGGTCTCATAATAAACGGCAGGCTGTATCACGGCGCCACCGGTTCGGCCGGAGAAGGGGGACATATAAATATAGTCCCCGACGGTCTTCCGTGCAACTGCGGAAGCAGGGGCTGTCTGGAGGCCTACTGCGGCAGTATAGGCATAATGCGCCGCGCCGAAAAGCTCATCGGCGGTAAAGAAGATTTCGTAAAAAAATATTCCGAGAAAGGGAAATTCGACACGCTTTGCCTTTCAAGGGCGGCTTCGGCCGGAAACGCCGCCGCCGTGAAGATATTCGAAGAGACGGGACATTATCTCGGTCTCGGCATAGTAGAACTTCTCATAATGTTCAATCCTTCCTCCGTCATCCTGACGGGCGGTGTTTCCCGGGCCGGAAAATGGTTTATGCCTGAAGTTCTCAAGGTTATAGAGCGGAGAAAAGAGATATCTCCTTTCGTAAGGACTCCTTTCTCTTCCGTAAGAATCGTTATAGCGGACAATCCGGAGATGGGATCGAAGGGCGCGGCTTTGTGGGGGCTCAGGGCGGCTGGGCTTATTTAACCGCAGCGCGGCGCAAATAAAGTAAAATATTATATCGTGCGCTTCGTAATTTTATTATTCCTCTTATTCCAGACGGCCGCGGCCTCCGTTTCCGCCTACGACCTGCCTTCGTCTTCCGGAACTCATCACATATATTTCGACGCCGACGAGGGCGAATTCAACGAATATACGAGGATAATGGACCTGAAAGGTCATATAAAGCTTCAGGAGTACGGCGAGGACGGGAAGATAGAGCGGCTGATAAGGGGAAATGAGTTCGTGGTCGACATGCCCAGCACCACAATAACGGCTCCGTCGCCTTTCGCGATAGACGATTCCTCCGGCACCATATACGCCGAAAGAGGAATAATGAATTACGGCGACGACACCGGGCTGCTTTACGGCATACGCTCGGATTACGACAAATTCATTTTCACGGGCAGGGAAGCGGAAGTTAACGGCAGTTCTTATATCTATAAAAAGGGTACTTTCACTTCGTGCAACAGAGAACCGCCGCACTATCACGTGAGCGCTTCCAGCATGAAACTCGTGCCGAAAAAATACTTTCTGGCTTATAATATGATATTCTATCTCGGCACCGTTCCTGTCTTTTATTTCCCGGTGATATACAGGCCTTTCGCCGAAACTCCCTTCAGCCTTACCTTTTATCCCGGTTACGATAAGAGAAACGGACCTTTCGTGAAAAATAATATAGGGTATAAGCTGAATAAAGAGACGAAGATAACCGCCTATCTCGATTATTTCGCTCTCAAGGGATTCGGTCTGGGCGGCGAATTTAATTTCAGACGTCCTGAGAAAAACATATCCAATATTTCCGTTTACCAGATAAAGGAATACGACAGTTCGGACTACCGCTGGGGCGTAAACGGAGGGTACTGGCACGCCTTCAACAATTTCAACGAATCGGAAGACAGCGCTTATTATTACAGCCAGTCTTATTTCAGACTTTTGTCAGATCCGAAATTCAATAACGACTACTTCCGCACCAATCCTTTCGCCGTAAGCGACGACAAACAGTTCAGCGTTTCCTTAACCAGAAAGACAAAATACACCGTCTTAAGGGTGTCCGCGGAAGAAAAAGAACTGCGCGATGAAGACAATGAACTGTTCCTCAAGGAAAAGGCCTATGCGCCGAAGCTGGATTTTTATACTGTCCCGTTCAGAATCTTAAATCTTCCTTTCCTTAACAGCGTCCAGGCTTATGCGGGCAACGGCTACGAGACTTATTCGGAATCTTACCATAAAGAGGCTTCGGCCGAGTGGACGGCTTTCAAACAGGTCCCGTTAGGCGGAGGATTTTCCTTTAATCCTTCCCTGTATTACGAACAGTCGGTCTATATTTCCACCGCCGCGGAAGAGAACGATGTCTGGACAGGGAGATACGGCGGCAAGGCTAATTTCAGATATTCCCGCGGTCCCGGCACCCTGGATTTCGGTTACGAACATCTGCAGAGAATGGCCGAAAATAAGATCTTCGACGACACGCGGTCCGACGACTACGGACAGGAAAAACGTTCGCTTTACGCGGAACTGTTCGTCATGCCGGACGCCGATTTTTATCTGAAGGCCGGCACCGCTTATTCGCTGCAGAAATATCTGGGGGGGCATCTGAGCGACAGGATGGAGCCGGTTAAGGCGGAACTTTATTATTCTCCCTCAGACAAAGTGGATCTGACCGCGCAGACCGTGTACGACATAAGGCAGAGTTCCGGCAGTTTTCTTTTGGACGCCAAGGCCGGAAGCGAAGATAATTATATCAGTTTCGGCGCCGCCCATTATACCAGCGACAGGGACGCGGTGACCCTGCAGAACGTTCTGGGTTTTAAATTATATCCTTCTGCCTCTTGGCGGGCCGCGGCGGTGCTCAGATACCGTCTGTCTTTCGACGATAAAGAGGATCTGTTCGATTTTTTCGAGAAAAGTTTCACACTGTATAAGACATGGCACGATTTCAACACCAGGCTCGACCTGAGACAGAGAACCGGCGGAATTTTCGAGGTCTCAGTGCAGGTGTCGCTGAAACTCAATTCGTCGAAGAAAAATTCTCTCGAAGAAAAGTCCAGGGAATACTGGCATCCGTGGCGTGAAGCAAATTCGCCGCGCGATTACTGATTAAAGGCGGAACAATGATTGATCCAAAAAAACTGATTTTATCTTCATCCGGGACTCTCCCCAGGGTGAAACTGTCGCACGCGCCGGCAGGCCCTAACGCATACAGACGCATGATAGAAAAAGCCGATCCGGCGGAGCCCGGCGACATAGTGGCCGTTTACGACAGGGAAGGCAATGCCTACGGCGCCGCGCTTTATAATCCACGCAGCCAGATAGCTCTGCGCATAATATACCGCGGCGACCCGAACGATTTCAAACTGGACGACTATCTCGACGAAAAGATCTCCTGCGCGGTGGGACTGAGAAGGGATATACTGAAACTTGACGGCTGCACCGACGCCTACAGACTGATCCACGATTACGGCGACGGTCTGCCGGGGCTCACGGCCGACCGATACGGCAATAATATAGTCCTTGAATTCTATTCCCTCGGCATGTATTCCATGGCTTCCAATATCGAGAAAGCTTTCAGGAAACATTTCCCGGAAGCGGTTTTTCATCACCGGGCCAGTTCCTATACCCAGAAGATGGAGGGTTTCGAACTCCCGGCGGAAGATTCAGAAAACTGCAAGACGCGCATAAGAGAGAACGGCATTATGTTCGAAGTCGATCTGCGCGCCGGATACAAGACGGGTTTTTTCTGCGACCAGAGGGAAAACAGACTTTACGCATCGCAGTTCGCCGCTGGAAAAACAGTCATAGATCTCTGTTCCTACACCGGCGGTTTCGGTCTTTACGCCGCGAAGCTGGGCGGGGCTTCGGAAGTGACATGCGTGGAACTCGACTCGGAAGTCTGCGCCATGGCCAAGAGGAACGCGAATATAAATCAGGTCAAGCTGAACGTCGCCTGCGGAGACGCCTTTATGTACATAAGGCAGATGATAGCTAACGGAAACCGCTACGGCCTCGTGGTGCTCGATCCGTACAAATTAGTTTCTTCGCGGGAAGAAATGGAAATAGGTCTTAATAAGTATAAGGATTTCAACCGGATAGCTCTCTCGCTGGTGGAACCAGGCGGAATATACGTGACCTGTTCCTGCAGCGGACTGGTATCCATGGAGGAATTTTCGTTTATACTGCGCGGCGCGGCGCACAGGGCCGGTAGAAGGGTGCAGATATTACGTAAAGCCGGCGCCGGTCCGGACCATCCGGTCATGACGGAATACCCCGAGGGGGAATATCTGAAATGTATAACGGCAAGGGTCCTGTGACCGCCGGCGGGCCGCGTCGGTTCCGGTTCCTCTGTTAATTATATAAATAGGGCTTGAAACTCCCCTTTGATATTATTTAGAATTTATTAGCGGTTATTTTTTTAGGAGGAAGTAATGAAGAATAAAGTATTTGACATAGTTTTACTGCTGGCGCTGCCTGCCTCCGGTAAATCTGAAGTAAGGCGCTTCATGGCCAATATAGAGCCCGAAAGACTGCAGAAAGAATTTCACATAGGCCCTAATCTTCAGCTTGACGATTTTCCTTACGTTCATCTCATGCGCAGAATGGACGACGAGTTGTCTAAACTCGGCAGCGACAGGATATTTTTCAAATCCGGCGACCAGCCTTTTATAAACCCCAAGGACTGGGGCACGCTGATCCATCTTCTGAACGAAGATTACCTGGATCTGATCAACAGGGATATCGTAGAAACTGATTCTTCAGCGGAGCTCCTTTTCAGCCGCGTCGACAAAGCGGGAGAGAAAGCAGATATAGAACCCCGTCTTGCCGCTCTTCCTCACGGTATACTTAAAAAACTGGCCGCGGCCCTCGAAAAAGAGACCCGCGCGCTTCTGGACGAAAAGCATGCCGCTTATCCTAAATCTTTCGAAGGCAAGACTCTTATAATAGAGGCAGCCAGAGGCGGAAATGACGGTTCGTCTATGCCGTTGAAGGACCCTCTCGGATACCAGTATTCCCTCAGGCATTTCTGCCCCGAGATACTCGAGAAGGCCTCCATACTTTATATATGGGTGACCCCGGAAGAGAGCCGCCGCAAGAACAATGCGCGCGCCAATCCGAACGACCCGGGTTCGATACTGAACCACGGCGTGCCGATGTCGGTGATGCTCAATGATTACGGTTGCGACGATATGGATTATCTGGAGCAGCATTCCGAAGTTCCGCACACCATCACCGTGAAAGCGCACGGCAAGACCTATCATCTGCCGATCGGACGTTTCGACAACAGAGTCGATAAGACGTCTTTCCTGAGAGGACCCAAAGAAGACTGGGATTCCGAGAAAGTGAAAGAAGTCACTGAGGGTATAAAGCAGGCCACGGACACGATGTTTTCGAATTATAAGAAATAAAAGCGTCCTTCTGCTTTCTGTAGAAAATCCGGTTTTTTAAAAACCGGATTTTTTCTTAAACGGCGCACCATTTAATGTCTGTTAAAAATAAAATTCTCACTATCGCTTTTCTGACGCTCGCCGCCGTCGTTTCCGCTGCGGCAGTGTTCCGCCATAAAGAAAGTCCGTCTTTCTGCGCGGGGGAGAGCCGGTTCTGCGAAGGCGTCAGAAAAATAGCCGCCGGACAGCACAGAAAGGGAAGCGCCGCCGTTTTTTACGCGGCCTCTTATTTGAGATGCGCGGAATATACCGGCGGAAAGAAGACGGGCGGTCCGGTCCCGGTGAAATGGAGAGCCGTTTTAAAGCGGGCTGGACTGGACTATGCCGGAATGAACGGGAGAGAGGCGGAGGTCTGGGAAAATATAGCCGACACACTGATTTCTCTGCGGCTGATAAGCGACGCGGTGACAGACGCTTTCAGAAATAAGAATGATTTTCCGGCCAGCTGCGCCAGGCTTTCGGCTGGATTGAAAGGGGTGGACTGTTCTTCGCTCGCCGAAGGGTACAGGGGATATTATATCCCTTACTGCGCCGTGCACGGCGGCGTCACGGAAGACGAGATGGAGGACTGCGTGACCGTTTTTTATCCCGATATCAGAAGCTGCGAACTGATAAAAATTTCTTCCGACAGGAATATCTGTCTTTCCACCGCCAGACTTCTTTCCGCAATGAGCGGGGGCGGCTCTGAAAAATGCGGGGAAGATCTGTATTGTCTGGCCTTATATAAGAAGGATCCCGGAGTCTGCGGACTTATCAAGGAGAATTTTTTACATGAAGCTGAAAAAAATTCTTAGTTTTTTTTCTTTGTCCCTGCTACTGCTTCCGGCTCTTCTCACTCCTGTTTACGGGAAGGGGGATTATACCGGAAGACTCGACTGCAGGAGTTTTTCCGAGTATTCCGTCCGCGGATTAAGCAGACTTTTCCTTTATGTCCTTTACGACTCGGTTAACGACGAATTATATTTTATCGACACCAAAAAATATTTTTCGCATTACGATTTCGCCGTTTCGCAATATCTGACCAGGAGCGGTCCGGATTCCTGGATACACAATTCCATCGGAGCCGACAGGCGAAGGTTCTATCAGGGATTTCTCGCTGATTCCGGGTCTTATTACAGCATGAGTCTTTTCGACGACGATGAAATTTCTCCGGCAGCCGCGGAGACTTTTTTCAATAAAGTCAGACGCGGCGTCAGCTGTAAAAACGTTAAATTCGAGATAAAGTCAGGTCAGGACGGCCTGCGCGGTTCAGGCGCTTTCAGGAATGCGGGGAAAAATCTTGAATTCGAATGGCACAGTTCGAGCGGCGCTTTTATCCCCGTGAGCCGCGGGGTCGGGATAGGGAAGGTCCTGCCTTTCAACAGGCTTCCGGGGCCTATGAAAGGGACCGACGAGAGTTTTATAGCTGTAAGCGACGAGTCGGAGGGATTTTCCGAAGGCATGGCCGGCATAGTGCTTAAAAACACATACAGCCCGGCCTCTCACGTGTCCGTCATGGCCAGATCTCTTAACGTTCCGGCTCTCTTCCTGAGGAACGCGGACAGTTATTTTAAGCCTTATCAGGGAAAATACATAAGACTTGAGGTCGGTGCCGACACTTTTACCGTGACAGAAGCGACCAGGGCGGAGATGACGGCGTGGAACGAGAGCAGGAAAAAAAACGTAAAAAATAAACTGTTCGCCGATCTCAACTGGGACCGGATAAGTAAATTAGACGAACTGTCCGCCGCCGACAGCGTCAGGTGCGGAACCAAGGCGGCTAATCTCGGACAACTGGAGCGCGCGGCTATCCCCGGGGTAAGGATCCCTGAAGGGTTTTCCCTGCCTTTCTATTATTATGCTAAATATATAAGGGAAAACGGTATAAACGGGAAGATATCGGCCATGCTTGCGGACGGCAGAGTTAGTTCCGACGGAACGTACAGGAAAAAGAAGCTGGCCGAAATCCGCTCGGAGATAGAGTCGGGACGAATGGACCCGGGGACGGAAAAAGAGATAATCAGTATGTGGAAAACTTATCTGCGCGGCGAATCGGTATTCGTCCGCAGTTCCACGAATGCCGAGGACCTTCGCTGGTTCAGCGGGGCCGGACTTTACGACACAGTTCCCAATGTGAAGACCGGAAAGGGTATAATAAAAGCGGTTAAAAAGGTATGGGCCTCGCTTTGGAACGACAGAGCCTTTTACGCCAGAGAAGCGGCTAATATAGATCATTCAGGCGCCTTCGCGGGGGTTTTCATACAGAAGAGCATGAGTTCTGATATATCGGGAGTTATGTTCACCGGTTTCAGTTCCGCGGAGACGGCGGGTAAGACCTGTGTGTATATAAGCGCTAAACAGGGGCTGGGGTTCAGGGTCGTGGGGGCCTACGCGACTCCGGAACAGATCTATAAATGCGGCGGAAAGATCTATCTCTCCAGTTTTTCCGAAGACAATGAGATGTCGGTTCTGGCGCCTGAAGGAGGGGTAAAGAACAGACTTATTCCAAGGGCGGGCAGGCGCATAACGGACGAAGGTCTGATAAAATCGCTGACGGACGCGGCTCCGGCCATAGAAAAGATATTCGGCGGTATCCCGATGGACGTGGAATGGCTCCAGGCCGGGGGCAGGCTGTATCTGGTGCAGGCCAGGGCTTACCGCGCGAAACAGAAATAAAGAAAAATTCCCTTGCGTCAGCGCAAGTAAACTGCTATACTATTTATATGTTGCAGGGGCCCATAGCTCAGTTGGTTAGAGCAAGCGACTCATAATCGCTGGGTCGTAGGTTCAAGTCCTACTGGGCCCAAGTACATAAGCCGCCGTGAAAGATCCGGCGGCTTTTTTATTTTATATAATTATAAGCGGTCGGTTTTTGCTGTGTTCCTGCGTTTTTCTGGAGGCTGACATTATGGGAAAAGAGAAAAAGATAGGTTTTATAGGACTCGGAATAATGGGGAGGGCGATGGCGATGAATCTGGTCAGGGCCGGATACGACTTGTCCGTATATAACAGGACCAGGAACAGGGCCGTCACGAGTTTTCAGGATATGAACTGTTTCGTGGCCGGGTCCCCGGAAGAACTGTCGCGCTTATGCGATATCGTGATAATCATGGTTTCCGACGCCGCGGCCGTAAGGGAAATAATGGAAAAGAAGGACGGTGTTTTCGCCGGCATCACGCCCGGGAAGACCGTGGTGAACATGAGCACCGTATATCCCGAATTCACTTCGGAACTCGCGGATAAATGCGAGAGACGCCATGTAAATTTTCTGGACTGTCCTGTTTCCGGTTCCAAACCGCTTGCCGAGACCGGAAAACTTGTCATACTGGCTTCGGGTCCGGAACCGGCTGTCAGGGACTGCGAGAAGATGCTCAGGACCATGGGAAAGGAACTCGTGTACGCCGGCAAAGCTCCCGCTGGGACTTCGCTTAAGCTGAGCGTCAATCTGGTCCTCGCGCAGATGAGCACCTGTATAGCCGAAGGCGCCGCCTTCGCTTCCTCCCTCAATATAGATCCAGATCTCGTTTTCCGGACGCTGGCGCTTAATCCGGCCATGAAATGCGGATATTTCGAAATGAAAAGGAAAAACATAATTTCCGGCACTTATCCGGCGGCTTTTCCGCTCAAACATATGCTTAAGGACGTTAAAGCCATAAGGCGCTGCGCCGAGACTTCGGGAATGAGACTCCCCGTGACCGAAGGAGCTTTTAAGCTGCTCAGTATGGCGGAGGCCGCTGGTTTCGGCGAAGACGACGTAAGCGCGGTCCACGCGCCTCTGGCCGGGATAAAGAAAGAATAGGCGGAGCGCGTTTTCCCGGCGGACGACGATTTTATATAATATAAGACAAGATGAATTTCGATGTGATCATTATTGGCGCCGGCGTGACAGGCGCGGCTATAGCGAGGGAATTGTCTCATTACAGACTTAAGGTGCTTTTACTCGAAAAAGAAGCCTGCCCCGCTTTTGGAGTTTCTAAATCCGCGGTCGGAATAATAGAATCCGGCGTGCAGAACACCCCGGGGTCTCTGAAAGGTAAGCTCTGCGTGGAGGGAAACAGGATCTTAAGGGAAGAGCTGGACCGCGAACTTAGCCTCGGTTTTAAGCGCCGGGGTCAGCTGATAACTTCTTTCTCGGAAGCGGACACAGAAAGGCTGAAGATTATAAAGTTCGAAGGAGAGGCCCTCGGCATTCCCGGAGCGGAGATAGTCGGCCGTGACTGGATGGATGAAAAAGAACCGGGCCTTTCCGCTGAAGTAAAAGCCGCCCTGTTCTGTCCTACCGCCGGCACGGTAAATCCTTATATTTTTATTCTTTCTCTTCTCGAGAGCGCGCTGGCTAACGGCGCGGAGCTTAAAGTTGATTCCAAAGTGTCGGGAGTAAGGCGCTGTTCGGACGGACTTTTCGAAGTGTCGGCCGGGAGAATCAAATACCTTTCGAGATTTATCGTGAACGCGGCCGGATTTTTCGCGGACGAGATATCCGCGCTGGCCGGAATAAAAGATTTTAAGATCGCCAGACTAACGGGGGAAGGATATGTGCTGGACGGAAAGCCCGGCTGTGCGGTAAAAAGTATACTGTCCCGCTTGCCGTCGGGCGATCCGGGGGAAGCGACCGTGGCTGAGACTTCCGAGGGCCGGATATCCGTCGGGCCTGGAGCCTGGCATAAAGCGGACGAAGAGGATCCGGCGGCCGCCGAGCGGAGAAAAGAAGAGATCTTAAGAGCTGCCGGAAGGCTCTTTCCTTCTTTGTCGGAAAAAGGCGTAAACGTCTCTTTCTCATGCCCGCGTCCCGAGTGCGGAGATGATTTTATTGTGCTTTACGGAGACAATGTCCCCGGTTTTATAAACGTGGCCGGGCTGCGGTCTTCAGGGCTCACGGCGGCTCCCGCCGTGGCCGTGAAGGTCAGAAAAATCCTCGGTTCGCACGGACTGGATATGAACCTCAGGAATAATTTCATTAGTTTGTCCGCCGTCTCCCCGTGTGATTTTAAGATTTTATCCGAAGAAAATCCTAAGGGCGCGGACGGCTGTGCGGTACGCCGCGGCGGCACGGTTCCGGCACGGGCGGAAGAAGACGCCTGGCCGGCCCGGGAATTGTTGAAGGCGGCCTGATATGACGGTGATTTATTTACGCTCCGGGGAACTTAAGGACGAATCCTTGCTCCGCAATAATCTTTTCCGCAGGGAGAACGCGCAGCTCTACGCCTCCGCCGGAGCGGATTTCTGCATGTCTCCGGTGACCGAAGATAAGAACGTCATGGCCATCTTCGTGAATGACGTCACGGAGGATATGATAGACTATATGAACGCCACCGCCGATTATGCAGATATGATTTTAAACTGACGGCCCGCATTATCGGGGTTTGCGGGCCTGTATCCGCGGATTCCGTCGGTCTCGGCTTCTGGAGCGTCCGCCAGGAACATGAAAATTATCCTTTAATTTTATTGCTTTTTTGAGCATTAATATTGTATTATATATACAGTGACGGAAAGTGGCTAGTTGTTCTAGGCCACTTCTTTTTTTAGGATGAAAAAATGGACTTAAAAACTCTCGAAGACAGGCTCGACTCCGTACTGGAGGGCCGGAATTACGAACTCGTTGATATCCGCGTAGGCAGTCAGAAAAAGAAGCCTCTGCTTCAGGTTTTCGTGGACAGACTGTACGTCGCCGGCGACGGGAAAGACCCTAACGGCGGGATCACGCTCGACGACTGCGCCGCGCTCAGCGAGACTATAGGCGATTTCATAGATAAAGAAAATATTTTCGCCGACGGTTATTGTCTGGAAGTGTCTTCTCCAGGAATGGACAGGGTCCTGAAAAAAGAAAAAGATTTTAACCGTTTCGCGGGTTCTCCGGTCAAGATAAAGCTGAGAAAACCGGTTGACGGCGCGGCCGTGTTCTACGGAAAGATAAAAGCGGCTGGGGGGGCGGAATTGACGCTCGAAGACGGATTTAAATTTAAATTAGAGGATATTTTAGAAGCCAGACTGCACTTCACGGACGAAGAACTGTTGGGCAAAAAATAACTGCGGAGGAATTATGAGGGATCAGAAAAGTAAAACGGAATTATTGCTCGCTCTGGAGCAGCTCGAAAGGGAGAAAGGGATAAACAGGGAAGAGGTTTTTAAGACCATCAGCGACGCGCTGGTCAGTTCCCTCCGCAAATATTACGGCAAGACCGCCCAGATAATGGCCGGTATAGACCCGGAGACCGGGGAACTCGCCGGATTTCTGGTTAAGAAAGTCGTGGAGGAAGTTTTTACTCCCGAGATCGAGATATCTCTTCCTGACGCCAAAAAGATAAAAGCCGACGCCGCTCTGAACGAAGACCTTTATATAAGCGTCGAGATCAAGGACTTTGCCCGTATAGCCGCGCAGACCGCGAAGCAGGTGCTGCTGCAGAAAGTAAGGGATATAGAGAAGAAAAGAATTTTCGAAGAATACAAACCGCGCGAAGGGGAAATAATAACCGGCGTGGTTCACCATATCTCCGGCCGCGACATATTCGTGGATCTCGGCAAGGCCGAAGCGGTGCTGCCGTATAACGAGCAGATACACCGCGAGCATTACAGCGTGAACCAGAGGGTGAGGGCCATAATACAGAATGTGGTCTGCGACAATAAAGGCCTCCAGATTGTTCTGTCGAGGGCTTCCAACGCTTTCCTGAAATCCCTGTTCACGGCCGAAGTGCCTGAGATATCGGATAAACTTATAGAAATAGTAGGCATAGCCAGAGATCCCGGCTTCAGAGCCAAAGTGCTGGTGCGCAGCAATTCCGTAAAAGTGGACCCGGTGGGCGCCTGCGTCGGAATGAGAGGTTCTCGTATACGGGTCATAATGAACGAACTGTCTAATGAAAAAATAGACCTTATACCTTATGTCGACGATCAGCTTTCGCTCGTGGCTAAATCTCTGTCTCCGGCCATAGTCAGTTCTGTGAAAGTGCTCAACAGAAGCGCCAAGAGGATACAGGTTATAGTTTCCGACAATCAGCTTGCCATGGCGATAGGGCGCGAAGGCCAGAACATAAGGCTCGCCAACAGGCTCACGGGGTGGGAAATAGAAGTGAAGTCCGAAACGCAGAGGAACGACGAACTCAGGCGGCAGAATGATATCGCCATGAAAGAACTGCTTAAAGTGGACGGAGTCGGAGCCAAAGTGGCCGAGACCCTTATCACGATGGGCATCATGGATATAAAGAAGCTGTCGGAGATGGAAGAAGAAGTCCTCATGGGGCTGGACGGCATAGGCGACAAGACGGCCCAGAAAATACTGGCCGGCGCTAAAAAATTTATAGAGGAATATCCCTCCTACGGTCAGAAAGAGGCTGCGGCGGATTTCCCGAAGACAGAGGAGGACAAATAAGAGATGGCTGATAAAGAAACTAAGAAAAAGAACGGTACCGCCGCGGCGCCGAAAAAGAAAGCGCCGGCGAAAAAGCCGGCGGCTAAGAAAAAACCGGCGAAACAGGCCGTTAAAAAGAATGTCCCGGCGAAATCGAAGCCGGCGAAGGTAAAAGCCGTGAAAACAGTCCCTGTCGAAGAGGAAATAGAGGAACAGCCCATTAAAAAGGCCACAGATTTCGGGAGATTTATATTTTCACATTCCACGCAGGAGGGCACGATAGCCGCCGGCGGACTGAAAGCCGCGGAAAATGACGACGCGGCGGCGAAAGCGCCGATTTCTCCCAATATAGTGGAGGCGCAGCACACTGTGCGTAAACAGCAGGTTCCGGCGGCTGCCGCGAAGCAGCCCACCAAACCTATAATACTGAATACGCAGAATCCTATTTCCGCTGCAGTAAAACAGATGTTTAAACAAGTTACAGATTCGCTGCCGGAAACGAATGTCCGGCAGCCGGAGCAGCAGAAGATCAAAGAAGATTCTGCCAAGATAAGACCTTTTATCCAGCATCCTTCCACGGTTATTCCCGAGTCCAAGACCTTCCAGAGCGACAGGCCTGTTCCCGTGCAGAAACCGGCGGAAGAGAAGAAAATACAGCAGACGAAACAGCAGATGCCGGCAATAATGCGGCCTTCGGAAAAGCCAAAACGCGCGGTTTCTCAGAACGTGCGTCCCGGAGTAATTGTGAAAAGAGCGGAAGATATACATAAACAGGTTCAGAAGCCGTCTGAGGAACATCATCATAAAAACAACAACAGGCCGGCTGAAAACAGAAACGGCGGGCAGCAGAAACAACAGCAGGCCCAGCCGCAGCGCAAGCCCGCGCAGCCGCAACAGGAGAAGAGCGCAGGAACTTCCGCGAAGAAACTTCCCGAGATAAAAATCTCCTCCGATATAATATTAAGGGATCTGTCGGAAAGGATGGGTGTGAAACCTATAGATTTCATCAAAAAACTGATGGGACTCGGGGTTTTCGCCACAATAAACCAGCGTCTGGACGAAGACACCGCGGTGCTCGCCGCGGCCGAATACGGTTACGATCTTAAGATAGTTCCTATCTTCGGCGAAGAAGAGCTGAATGAAGAAATAGCCAAGGACGACGACAAGGACCTGAAGCCGCGCTGCCCGATAATAACGATCATGGGCCATGTCGACCACGGCAAGACCACGCTGCTGGACGCTCTGCGTTCTTCCAACGTGGCCGGCTCAGAGGTCGGACAGATAACGCAGCATATCGGGGCCTATATGGTCCGCACTGAACGCGGCCCGATCACAGTCCTGGACACCCCCGGACACGAGGCCTTCACGGCCATGCGCGCCAACGGAGTGAAGGTCACCGACATAGTCGTGCTTGTGGTTTCTGCGGTGGACGGGGTGATGCCCCAGACCGTGGAGGCCATCAACCACGCTAAAGCCGCCAACGCCCCTATCATAGTGGCCGTCAATAAGATAGATCTGCCCACGGCTAACACTCAGCAGATAAAGCAGCAGCTTTCCAATTACGGCCTGATGCCGGAGGAATGGGGCGGCAAGACACCGATGGTCGAGATATCCGCTAAAAAGAGACTCAATCTCGACAAACTGCTGGAGATTATTTCGATACAGGCAGAGCTGATGGAACTTAAGGCCAACCCGGATAAACGCGGGCAGGGCATTGTCATAGAGGCGCGTCTCGATCCTAAGAAAGGCGTCGTCGCGACTATAATAAACGTCACCGGGACCATAAGGATAGGCGATCCCTTCACGGTAGGTTCTGCCTACGGCAAGATAAGGGCTCTGATAGACGATCACGGCGCGAGGCTTACCGAGCTCAGACCTAGCGAACCTGCCGAAGTTCTCGGCATAAGCGGCGAGGTCCCGCAGGCCGGTGACATACTAAAGGTGACCGAGAACGACAAAGAAGCGCGCCTGATAGCGGATAAACGCAAGATGAATAAGCGTCAGGAGAGTTTCTCCCATCAGAAACAGGTCAGTCTGCTGGCTCTGAGAGACCAGGTGGAAAACAATAATCTCTGCTGCCTTAACGTAGTTCTGAAGACGGACGTCTTCGGCTCCCTTCAGGCGATAAAAGATTCTTTGGAGAAACTCGGCAATTCCGAAGTTTCCGTGCAGATACTCCATTCCGGCGTCGGAAACGTCACGGAGTCGGACGTCCTGCTCGCGAAAGCTTCCAATGCCGTGATAATAGGTTTCCATATAAACGCGGACAGTAAAGTTTCGGAAGCCGCTAAGCTGAGCGGCGTGGAAATAAGAAATTACGATATCATCTACGATCTTATCGAAGACGTGAAAGCCGCGATGAGCGGTCTGCTCGCCCCTGAGATAGTAGAGACGGTGACGGGAAGAGCCGAGATACAGCAGATCTTCAATCTGAGTTCCGGCAGGATATGCGGCAGTCTCGCCAAGGAAGGCAGACTGACGAGAGGACAGAAAGTCCGTATCTCCAGGGCCGGACAGACGGTGGGTAACGGGAAGATAAGCGGCCTCAAACGCTTTAAGGACGACGTGAAAGAGGTCGACAAGGGCCTAGAATGCGGCATACTCATCGACGGTTTCAAGGACTACAGGGTGGGCGACGTGATAGAGGCGATCACCACCGAAGAGAGAACAAGGCGGTTGAGCAATGTCTAAACGTCACGAAAGGCTTACGGAACTTTTTCTGCGGGAGATAAACAACGGGCTGCGCGACGTCCCCAGACTCAACGAGGGCGGCATAGTGACGATAACCGGCGCCGAACTGACCGGCGACGACGAGCAGCTTAAGGTTTATTATTCCGTTCTCGGGACGCAGCAGCAGGCCGAGCTGAAGGGCAGGATCCTTTCAGCTCACGCCCGCGAGCTCCGCACAATGATGTACAGGCGGCTCAGGCTCAAGAGCATTCCCGAGATAATCTTCGAATACGACGACACTCCTGAACGCGCGGCGCATATAGAGGAGATATTCAAGAAAATAAGGGAAGAAAAATCTTCCGTTTCGGAGGAGACGCCGGAGAATAACGATGGAAAAGACACAGGAACTTCAAAAAGTAGCTGACCGCGAGGAAGCTTTCAGAAAACTGGAAGAACTGATCGGCTGCGGTAAAACTTTCTTTTTAGCGGGGCATCTGAGCCCGGACGCCGACACTATAGGCTCCATGCTGGCCATAGGGTCGGTGCTGGAGAGATTAGGAAAAAAGATATATCTTTTCTCCCAGGATCCGGTGCCCAGGAATATAATGTTCCTGCCGGGAGTGAAAAATATACGCGACAGCATACCGGACGAAAAATTCGATGCTGCCATACTTCTGGAATGTTCCACTCCGGAGCGCGGCGGAAGTATAAAGACTTTTCTGGGCAGATGCTGCCGCACTGTTGTCAATATAGATCATCATAAAACGGCTTCTTTCTACGGAGATATAAACATAGTCGATTCCCTGTCCTCGTCCACCGCGGAGATCATATATCAGCTTTTTCACAATATGAAGGTAGATCTGACAAAGGACGAAGCGGCCTGCATGTACACAGGCATGGTTACGGACACAGGCAGGTTTCAGTTCGCCGCCACCACGCCGAGGACGCTCGAGATAGCCTCGCAGCTGATGGCCGTGGGTTTTGATTTTTCAAGAATAAACCAGCTGGTCTATTCGACAAAGGCTATGGAAGCCCTGAAACTGCTCGGCAGGGCTCTAGACAGCCTGAGACTCCTGTCCGACGGCAGACTGGCCGTTATAACCGTCACAGGCAGTGATCTCCGTGAACTTGGCGCTTCTCCTGAACACACCGAGAACGTCATCAACTACGGTCTTATGCCGCCTTCGGTGAAGGCCGTGGTCATGTTCAGGGAAGATCCGGATAAGATTAACGTGACTTTCCGCTCCAAAGGCGATTTCGACGTCAGCGCCGTGGCCTCTCATTTCGGCGGCGGCGGGCATAAGAACGCCTCCGGCTGCAGGGTCAAGCTGAAACTTGAAGACGCCCAGAAGCAGGTCGTGGATTACACGCTTGCTCTGCTCGGCTGATTCCTTTATGGAGTCTATTCGCGCCGGCGGTGAGCAGACCGTTGTTCCCAGCGGTCTGTTTTTATTCGACAAACCTTGCGGTATAACGTCCCACGACGGAGTCTATAAACTGCGTAAAAAACTGGGCATAAAACGCATAGGACACGGCGGAACGCTGGATCCTTTCGCTTCCGGTCTTCTTATCCTTCTGGTCGGTTCGGCCACTAAAAAGCAGTCCCTGCTTCAGGGCGGCTCCAAGGTCTATTCCGGAGTCATCGAACTCGGGACCGAAACAGACACATGGGACTGCACCGGGAAGGTCGTGGCGCGCGCCGGAATACCTTTGATAACGCCGGAATCCTTCGAAAAAGCGGTGGCCGGGCTGAGCGGGAAAATAGTCCAGCAGGTCCCGCCTTTTTCCGCCGTGAAAGTTAACGGAAGGAAGCTTTACGAACTGGCCAGGGCGGGTGAAAGTGTTCCCGAGATAATGAGGGAAACTACCGTGGAATGGCTGGAAAAAAGACTTGACGGAGACGAGATAGGTTTCAGGATAAAATGCAGCGGCGGCACCTATATCCGCAGCATCGCCAGGGACATAGGCGTCCTGCTCGGCACTAAAGCGCATCTGAAAACTCTGCGTCGCGAAGAGGCCGGTGGTTTTCACGTTTCGCAGGCCATAGGGCTGGAGACTCTTCTCGGTATGAATTACGACGAGATAGTGGCTTCTTTCAGACAGTGCGACCATGCCTGATTCCGGCAAGAATCTCATATCGGTAGGCACATACGACGGGGTGCATCTCGGGCACCGCAAACTTATAAGCGCTCTGGTTTCTCGGGCCAAGGAAAGAAATATGAGCCCGCTCGCGCTCTATTTCCCGGTGCCGCCCAAACTCTTTTTCAGGAACACGGACAGGGACTGTCTGCTGACTTTACCGGAAGAGAGGGAGAAAATAATCAACGGTCTAGGCGCCGACGCGCTGTGTATGGAGTTTAATAAAAGCCTGGCTTCTCTGGAAGCCGGTGATTTTTTTTGTCTGCTGCGCGATAAATATAATGCCGGAGGCATAGTTTCGGGCGCCGATTTCGCTTTCGGAAGGGAAAGGAAGGGAAACGTTTCTTTCCTGCGCGGCGCCTGCGCGAAAAACGGACTTTCCTATTATATGCTGGATTCTCTTGAAGCAGGCGGCGCGAAGATATCGTCCACGGCGATAAGGAAAGCCGTCAGGACAGGAAATTTCGAGTATGCGGAAAGGATGCTCGGCCGCCCTTACTGCATAGAGACCGTAAAGCTCCGGCAGGAGGAAGGCGGTCTGACGGTAGCAGCAGAAAGGCTTAAACTTCTTCCGCTCGGAAGTTTCTTCTGCTTCGTTCCCGAATTATACGATTATTTTCAGGCCGAAAGACTTTCGAAATATTCGGAAGAGATCTTTATAAAGACCGGCGCAGGATACTCAAAGCCGGAAAAAATAACTTTGATACCGGTGCGCTGAAGCCTTACATCACCTGAGCGGAGGCGGTCCGAAGCGGTTGTCGCCTTTCGTGCCAGGCAGGCAGAGCATTATAAGCAGGCTTATCTGGCATACCAGAACGAAAAAAAACATCCCGAGCGACAGCCACCGGACCGGAGTGAAAAGCGGCAGCACTCCGGTAAGGGCCAGCAGCATCCACGCTCCGGTCCTCCCGGTGTCGTGCAGTCTGCGCCAGCAGATGCTGAGAGAAGGTATCAGCAGGAAAACGATCAGGCAGGAGATGAGCGCGGAAAACACCGCGAGAGCCGTCAGCACCGATTTCACGTCTTTGAAGGAAGAACTGAGAATGAAGACCGCCGCGAGAAATATCACAAGCAGACAGTAAGATGTGAAAAAAACCGTGAATTCCTTCAGCGATGCTCTTCCTGAGAATGCGGCGTATCTTTTATACGGGAGAAGAAAGAGCTCGGCGAGGCCGTTTTCTTTTTTCCCTATGACAGGGCCGTTCATCTTCTTTCCCCGGTCAGGACTTTTACCACTATTTTTTTCACTTTTCCCGGAGCGCCGGGAGCCTGCATCGGAGCGTGGGCTTCCCAAGGATAAAGCACCATGAAATCACCCTGCGACAGAGTGACCTTTTTCTGGAGTTTTTCCGGCAGCGTGCCGAAGCAGACGTCAGCGTCTTCGTCGTAATCTTCCGTCACGGCCATCTCTTCCGCCGGCCCGGTCACGATATCCTCGCTGCCAGAGACTATATACTGTATGTCTATATGTCTCCTGTGGGCCTCGAATCTGTATTCCCCTCTATCGTTTTCCCGGGTAATGTAAGTCTGCACCCTGGCGCAGAGGCTTTTTCCCTCAAGATTATAATTTCCGTCGGCAAGCGACAAAGCTTCCGGCCTGCGGAGGAATTCCACCGCTTTTTTCATGCCTTCCGTTATTTCCAACGTTTCGTCGGGACGGGAAATGATCATATCTCTATCTCCTTATATCCTCTTTTTTTTCTTACCGCGTTTAGTCTTTCTATATTTCCTATATCCAGCCAGAATTCGGACCTGTCCTGAAAAGCCTTTATTTTCTCCCCGGCCGCGGCCAGCCTAAGATAAACTTCCGTTATGGAGAAGACTCCTCTTTCTTCTATCTTACCGAAGATGTCCGGAGATATAACGTGCGCTCCGCTGAAACCGAAGAGCCCGTCGCCGCTTTCTGTTTTAACCAGCCCCTCTCTTCCTTTCAGTAAGCCTTCGCGTGAAAAAACGAGTCTTCTCGAAGATTCCCTTTTCCTTACTGCCAGCGTCGCCAGGGCGCCGGCTTCAGCGTGCGCGCAGTACATCTCCTTCAGGTCGACTGAGGAATAGACGTCGGCGTTATAGGCGAAGAAAGCCTTTTCTCCGCGCAGATATTTCCCGGCCTTTACGAGTCCTCCTCCGGTCTCGAGAGGAAATTCTTCCTCTCGTGATATATGTATCTTAAGGCCGAAAAAGCCGTTTTTTTCGAGATAGTCCTCTATCATTCCGGAAAAACGGTGAGTGTTTATAACTATTTCGTCAGCTCCGGCCGCCGCCAGTTTTTTTACAGCCGCTCCTAGGGCCGTGTCGCCGCCTATATCGGCCAGGCATTTCGGAATACGGTCTGTGAGCGGTCTGAGTCTGGTCCCGAGCCCGGCGGCGAATATTATGGCTTTCATCTGTGTATCTCTTTATGCGCCAGTTCTATTTTTATATTGCTGAATTTTCCCTTCAGATGTTCCGCCAGCCGCTCCGCGCAGTACACGCTGCGGTGCTGGCCGCCCGTGCAGCCGAAATTTACCATAAGAGAAGTGAAATTTCTCGAAAGATAGTTGCCCACGCTGAAATCAACCAGACCGTAAACGTGATTCAAGAAATCTTCCACGGAACTTTCTTTTCTGAAGAATTCGTTCACCTCTTCGTCTTTGCCGGTCATCAGTCTGTAACGCTCGTATCTTCCCGGATTCGGGAGGGCCCTGCAGTCGAAGATAAAACCTCCGCCGTGTCCTCTTTCGTCGAGCGGCATGCCGTTCTTGAAGGAGAAACTGCCTATCCTTATCGTCAGACCGAGATGGCCGGCCCCGAACTGTCTCAGATAAGACGAGGCGGATATGCGTCTGAAACAGTCGAGCATCGTCGGTACCTTAACCGGTATCTCCGTATGCATCAGCAGCCATTCTATATTGCGCACGGCATAAGGCACGCTCAGGAGAAAATGGGTCTTCCTTTCGTAGAAACCGCGCAGTCCGTAGGCTCCCATGGCCTGCATTATCCTCACATAGACGAAAGCGGGATAATAAAGCATGAATTTATTTCTGTCTATGCCGGCCGAATCTATATAATAATCCCTTAACTCGTTGCGGGTCTCCGGCAGCAGATTTGCTTTGGCGTCGAAAAGCAGTGAGGCGAGGTCGTACTGCCGGGCTCCTCTGCGTCCGCCCTGATAATCTATGAACCACGGTTCGCCGTCGCGAAGCATTATGTTTCTGGACTGGAAATCCCTGTACAGGAAAAAGTCCGAGCCGGCTTTAAGAAGAAAATCGGCGAAGGCGTTGAAGTCGTTCTCCAGATTCTGTTCGTTGAAAGGAATGCCTGCCAGCTTGAGAAAATAATATTTGAAATAATTGAGGTCCCACATTATCGACTGTCTGTCGAAGGCCGCCCGCGGATAGCAGACTCCCGTGTCGAGACCTTTTTTTATCTGTTCCTGAAATTTAGGCAGGACGCCCAGGGCCTTCCTGTACGCGGCCTTTACGCTTTCCGGGATGTTCCCGTCTGTGATACCAGCCGCGTCCCTGCTTTCGTTCAGATAGTCGAACAGGGTCGTGTTTCCGAGGTCCTCTTCCAGATAGACCCCGGCTTTTTCGTCCGAACCGTATATTTCCGGCACCGGGAGTCCCTGTTTTCTGAAAAAAGAAGAAAAACTGAGAAAGGCCGCGTTCTCGTCGCCGTCCGGCCCGAAGACCCCTATCGCCGTCCTTCCGCTTCCCGACAGCCTGTAAAGTTTTCTGGCCGAGCCGTCGGAGCGTAGAACTTTCGCCTCTTCTGCTTCTTTTCCGAAGACTTTCCGGTGCAGAAGCTGAAGCCCGTTAATATTCTGAATGTCCTGTGCGTTCATAATTCAATCAATTATACTAATTATGAAGTCTCCGTAAAATACGCCCTGACGTGAAAAAGGCGGGAGCGCAGAAAGCGGGGCCGTCCGGCGGCATTGCATTAGACGGCGTTTATTTTAGATAATTGATATATGAGATTTCTGTTCAGAGGCGAAAATTTTATTGTCGCGTGCGAAAAAGCCGTGGTTATAATCCTTGTCGTTTTAATGGTTTTTTTGTCTTTTCTCCAGGTCGCTCTCAGGATAATTTTTAATTCCGGGATCGTGTGGCTGGATCCTTTCCTGAGACACGCGGTGCTGTGGGTGGGAATGACCGGGGCCGCGCTCGCCGCTTATTATTCCTCCCATTTCGCTCTGGATATCATAAATAAGGCCGTTTCAGAAAAATTCAGGAAGATACTGTTTTTCTTAAACAATGCCTTCACCGCTTTTGCCGCCGGGGTGCTGTTTTACGCTTCGGCCGGATTCATGGCTTCGGAGATATCCGCGCGCACCGTGGCTTTTTATATAGACAGGACGGCCGTGCCGGGCTGGCTGGCCGAAATGATAATTCCGGTTTCCCTGCTTCTGATAACGGTTCACAGCCTGTTTCATATACTTCGGGGTATGCCGGAGACAGGGGAAAAGGCCGGAAAGGCGGCGTCCAGATGATATACCTGACTCTGCTGCTGATGCTGGTCCTGGCTCTTACCGGAGCCCCGGTTTTCACTCTCATTGGCATGCTGGCGGTGCTGCTTTTCGTGAGCGCCGACATAGCTCCTTCCGCCGTGATAGTGGAGATGCTGAGGCTGGCGTCGCTGCCGTCCCTGATAGCTATTCCCCTTTTTACTTTTTCAGGCTATGTACTTGCCGAGAGCAAGGCTCCGCAGAGACTGCTGGGACTCGCCGAATCGCTTTGCGGTTTCTTACCGGGCGGGCTGGCCGTGGTCGCGCTTTTCGCCACGGCTCTTTTCACAGCCTTTACCGGCGCGTCTGGCGTCACCATAATAGCGCTGGGGGGGCTTTTGTACCCTATGCTAGTAAAGCAGGGGTACCCGGAGCGGTTCACTTTAGGTCTGCTTACCACCACCGGGAGCCTCGGTCTTCTTTTTCCGCCCAGCCTGCCCATAATACTTTACGCTCTTATAGCGCAGATAGACCTGGACGGACTTTTCCGCGCGGCTTTGTTCCCAGGCCTTCTTCTTCTCGCCGGACTTTCGGTATACGCTTTTTTCGCGGCCAGAAAGGCCGGGGTCAGGAATACGCCTTTTTCCTTCGCAGGTCTTAAAAAAGCCCTGAGGGAAACGGCATGGGAGATACCCCTGCCCTTCATTATAATAGGTGGAATATACAAAGGCGTGTTCACGGCGAGCGAAGCGGCTTCCGTAATGGCTTTTTACGTCCTGGCGGTTGAGGTCTTCGTAAAAAAGGACCTGGATATCTTCAGGGATATTCCCCGCATAACAGTCAAGAGCATGCTGCTTGTCGGAGCTATTTTCATGGTGATGGGCACGGCTCTGGGCTTCACCAATTATCTCATAGACGCGGAGATACCTTCCCGGATATTCGCTTGGCTTCACACTTATGTGCAGAGCAGGGTGGCTTTCCTGGTGCTTCTGAACTGCTTCCTGCTCGTCATAAATATGATAGAGATCTTCTCGGCGATACTCATAGTCGTGCCGATAATAGTGCCCGTGGCCGCGCAGTACGGCATAGCGCCGATACATCTGGGTATAATTTTTCTCGTTAATCTCGAGATAGGTTATATGCTTCCGCCTTTCGGATTGAATCTTTTTCTCGCCGGTTCCAGCCTTAAGAAACCGCTTCCGGAACTGTACAGGGCGATACTGCCTTTTCTGCTTATCCTCGTGGTCATACTGGCCTTGATAACTTATTTCCCGCGGCTGGTCATGTTATAGCGGGTTTATTTATTTTTTATAATTAGTTTGATATAATTGATATGGCGGGAAAATATATTCGTTTTTCGGGAAGGTCTTACTGATATGGCAAAAATTAATGATTTGAAACTCGGAAGGAAAATAGCAGACGCGGAGGATGAACAGAATCTGACCGCCGCGGCTTTCGTCGGCTCGGAAGATACCGCGGAAGAAGAGGAAAAAGGGATACTTCTGGCCGGTATATGCGAAAGGTTCCTGGCCTGGCTTGTGGACTTTCTGCCTTTTTTCCTTCTGGCGGTTTTCTTATTCAATTTCATGCAGGCTGCCGGTTTCGGAATAAGCAAACTGGCGGCTGATGCCTTCGCCGCGCTGCTTTTCGTCCTCTACACGGCTGTTTTTTCCTGCGGCGGCAGGGCCACTCTCGGGAAATACCTTTTCCGTATCCGCGTGGTCAGAAATTCTGACGAGAAGCCTCAGCCCCTTGGTTTTAAGAAAGCCCTGGTCCGCGGAATCGGCTATCTTTTCAGCATACCTTTTTTCAGTCTCGGTTTCCTGATCGCCCTTTTCACGCCGAGGCACCGCGCCCTTCACGATTATATGGCAGGAAGCATGGTCGTCAGTCTGAAGGAGAGAAGTTCGTGGGGCGACGGCATCATCCTCGCCGTGACATGGGCGATGATAGCTTTTATGATAGGTAATTTCGTTAACAAGCGCATATTTCAGCTGAGCGATAAGGAAAAACAGCAGATAGTTAAGGCGCACGACAGCATAAAAAAGATAGCGATCCTGGAAGAAGCCTACTGCCAGAAGAATTACACTTATACGAACAATGCCGACAACCTTTTCAAACTGGCCGGGAATATACACGCCATAAAGACGGAACTGACGCTGGTGCTGGACACCACCTCGCTGCAGATAGTTTCTAACGGCCGTTCTTACACCATAAGGGCGAAAGCCAAGAACTGGCGCCATACTCAGGTGGAAGTGAAATCTAAGAATTACTGCAAGAGCAGAGCGGATATGCTGCCGCCGGTGAACGCTGCTTTCTAAAAAATACCCGATGAAAGTCCTTTTCGTATGCACCGGCAACACATGCCGCAGTCCGGCCGCGGAAAAGATGTTTTCCGCGGCTTTTCCTTCCGCTGAGACGAGATCGCGCGGGACTGAAGTCTACCGTAACAATCATATAACCCCGCAGGTCGGGAATTTTTTAAAGAAGAACGGTCTGGATTTTTCCGAGCACAGGGCCGCGCTTGTGGCCGAAGAGGATATAGACTGGGCCGATTATATCTTCGTCATGGAAGAAAGACAGTTTTCGGCGCTTGCGGACCGTTATCCGCAGAGCTGCAGAAAGATGTACGCGATAAAAGATTTCTGTTACGGCGAAAACGGAGACGTCGACGACCCGATAGGACGTTCCGACAGTTTTTACGAGAGAGTGATGGAAGAACTTAAGGCCTGCGTCGCTGTGATAGCGGAAAAATTAGGAAAAAGGCATTAGGGCGCGCTGAAGCCGCAGTGTCGGCAGTAGTCCGGCAGCGTGCGCGCGTCGTCGAGCGCTTTTTTCAGCGCCTCTGTCTCCGCCGAATGTATTATCGCGTCCAGACTGTTCTCTCTTATATTTCCGAGGGTTATCTGTCCGTCGCAGGCCGCGCAGCAGGGGACAACGCGTCCGTCGCAGAGTATGCCGAAGTGATGCCGCAGTCCTCTGCACGGCGCCGTTCTTTCTTCCGTGGTCCTCCAGCTGAATATCTTTCCCCTGTTCAGGTATACGCCCTGCCCGAGCGGAGTGGATTTGTTTTGCTTTATATCTTTTTTTACGCCGAAGCGCGCCGCTATCCCGGCGCAGGTTCCGGAGACGAAAGGGTCGCTGTTGTCGCCGCGCAGCCGGAAAGCGAAGATTTTCCCGCTCCCCGATATGATCTCCGCGAAGCGCATGAATTTGTCCATGTGATTTTTCCTCTCTTCAGAGCCGAGCTGTCGCATGGCGTGCAGGGAGACGGTTATCTGTTTTAGACAACCGCAGGAAGCCAGGAAGTCGATATGTCTTTCCAGCAGGGTCCCGTTGGTTACTATATTGAGACTGAGTCCCTTTTCTTCCGATATTTTTAAGATCTGTCGGAAATTAGGATGCGTCAGCGGTTCTCCCAGGAGATGGGGGGATATTATTCCGGCCAGCGGCGCGGCCTGTTCCGCGGCGAGAGCGAAAGTGTCCGCGTCCATATAGCCGGGTGCCCTCTTGGTCCCGTAGCAGAAACTGCATCTGAGATTGCATATATTTGTTATTTCTATCAGTATTTTCCGGAATTCTTTTCTCATTTCTTCGTTTAAATATATTAAGATTTAATCCGCTTTAAGCGCAAGAGGGAAAACCGTTTGTGGAAATCTAAGCTTTTAATGTGCCATAATATTAATAAACGCGAGGAGATCAATGAAAAAATTTAGGATTGTTCTTATCATAACGATGGCTCTGCTCCTGACGGGGGGCGCCGTCCGGTTTTTTAAAATTTACGGCAAGCGGTCGTCCGCCGGAAAAGACTTCAGGGAAAACACGGTATATTTTTTACTGACCGACAGGTTCGCGGACGGCGATAAAAACAATAACGATATATACGGCGACGAATATATCCCAGGCGATCTGAAATTTTATCAGGGCGGAGACTTCAGGGGACTTATAGACAATCTGGATTATATCAAGGACATGGGGTTTTCGGCTATTTGGATAACTCCTCCCGTATGCCAGCCGCCGGGCGCCTACACTAATTCTTCCGAAACTTATTCGGCCGCGGGATATCACGGATACTGGGCGTGGGATTTTTCCAAGATAGATCCCCATCTGGAAAGCGAGGGGGCCACTTATCAGGATCTGATAAAGGCGGCCCACGCCAAAGGGCTGAAGGTAATTCAGGATATAGTGGCAAATCACGCGCACGGAGGCGATGTCTCTCCGAAGGTCAAATGGGCTGACGGACATCTTCAGGTCTCGGGGCTGGGACAGACTTACGACTTCGGTAAAGACACCCAGAACTGGTTCACGCACGAAGGCCCGGTGCTTGCGGATCTGCTTGATTTCAACGACAAAAATCCGAAGACCGAGCAGTGGCTCGCGGATATTTATAAAAAATATCAGGATATGGGTGTAGACGCTTTCCGTGTGGACACGCTCGCGTGGATGCGTCCGGAATTCTGGAAATTCTTCGCGGACGAACTGCACCGGCATAAAAAGGATTTTTTTATATTCGGGGAATACTGGACCAATGACGATTACGCCGCGCTCTCCGGGTTTACCAAGATGTCGGACGGCGATATGATGAATTCTTCCATGAGCGTTCTGGATATGCCCGGTTCCGCCATGGGCGGCTGGGGGCTTTTCGAGAAAGTCTTCAAGGGCGGAGATTATTCCGACATAGATGCCGTTCTTGAACACGACAAAGATTATAAGGACGCGTCTTATCTGGTTACTTTTCTGGATAATCACGACAAGCCGCGGTTCAATTCTCCGGCTTCGCCGGCTTCTGAGCAGCAGTATATAGACGCCCTTAATTATTATTTTACGGCCCGGGGCATCCCATGCGTTTATTACGGAACGGAAATAGGCATGAGCGGCGGAGACGAGCCTGACAACAGAAAGATGCTCGGGGAAGACAATATAAAGAAGGCTCCGACCAATCCTATCTATAAAAGAATAAAAGAGCTCAACGCGATAAGGCGTTCGGACGAGGCCCTTCAGAAAGGCTCGCAGACGAAACTTTCTTCTTCCCGCGACCAGTACGCTTTCCGCAGAGACTATAAGGGGCATTCCGTTTATGTTTATCTTAATAAATCCGGGACAGCCGAACCGGCCGTTATGGAACTGCCGGCCGGAGAATATAAAGATCTGGCCAGCGGGACGGTCTATACTTCTGACGGCAGGCCGGTCCTTCTCGAGGTCGGAGCTCACTCCGCGCGTGTGATGTCGGCGGTGCCGCGGCGCGGTTTTCTGAGCCGTATTTTCTGATTTTCCGCGCCGCGCCGCCGCTTTTAAAATCGATTGAATACCGCGGCGCAAATTTAATATAATATCCCTATATAATGTTTAAGGCGTACTGCGCCCGGAAAATATTTAAGGATTTTTTTGTTATCAGTTTAAGGAGGAAGTACCATGGCAGTAGTATTAAGACTTCAGAGAATCGGCAAACGTATCCAGCCGCACTACCGTATCGTCGCGATCGAAAAAACGAAGGGTTTCACAGGAGAGCCTTTGGAAGTTGTCGGTCACTATGATCCGAAAGCCGTAAAAGACAGCGCTAAAGTAACGATAGACGCGGAAAAAGTCGAACGCTGGCTCAAGAACGGCGCGAAACCTTCCGAGACGGTTGATTCCCTGATAAAAAGAGCCAAAAAGGCCACCGCAGCTAAAGCCGAGTGATTAACCGGAGCAGCGGAAAATGAAAGAAACATTGATGTATGTCGTGGGAGCTCTCTGCGAGCATCCCGAAGCAGTAAAGATCGGCGTTAATGAAGACGGAAATGTGCTTCGTTTTAAACTGACTCTTGAATCTGACGACAGAGGCAGAGTTATAGGACGTGAGGGACGCGTGATAAAATCATTGCGCACCATCCTTCAGGCCATGGCTGCCAGTCAGAACAAGAGAGTTTATCTGGACATTGAGTGATTTATTATACAGAGCCGCAGGTTCTTTGAAAAATGCGTATAGATGCCGTAACGCTTTTCAGCGGGATGATCGACAGACCTCTCTCTGAAAGCATTGTTGGCAGGGCCAGAAAGGAAGGATTTCTCGAACTGGGTTTCAGCGACCCGAGAGATTTCGCGACCGACCGCAGGAGGACTGTAGACGACAGACCTTACGGCGGAGGCGCCGGGATGATAATGATGGCAGAGCCTTTATATCATTCCGTTCAGAGTCTCAGACGAGAAGATTCTTACGTGGTCCTGCTTACGCCGAAAGGCAAAGTCTTTTCTCAAAAGATAGCAGCCGAGCTTGCCCGTAAACCGCATATTATTCTTATATGCGGGCATTACGAGGGAATTGATGAGAGGATAACGCCTTTGGCCGACTTACAGCTTTCTATCGGAGATTACGTTCTGACCGGGGGAGAACCGGCCGCGGTGGTCGTTATAGACGCCGTCGCCAGGCTGATACCCGGCGTTCTGAAGAAAGAGGAAGCACCGGTTGAAGAGACCTTTAAAGACGGTCTGCTGGAAGCTCCCCATTACACGCGTCCGGCCGTATGGCGCGGCGCTGAAGTCCCTTCTGTCCTGATGAACGGCGATCATAAAAAGATCGCCGAATGGAAAGAAGAGCAGTCCAGAACGCTGACCGAAAAGAACAGACCGGATCTTATTCCTCCCGCTGCGCCCGGCATGGAGGATAAGCGGAAACGCGAAGAAAGGAAGGACCACAACGATAAGTGAAACCGCATATTTTGCGGAGACAGACAGGATACCTAGGAGAAAATATTATGGATAATATCGCTAAGCATTTGGGTATAAAAGATATTGATATTAATTTCAGACCCGGCGACACGGTTAAGGTTTACACGAAGGTCGTCGAGGGAGACAGCGAGAGAATACAGGTTTTCGACGGAGTCGTGATCGCTCGCAGCGGGCACGGGATAGCGGAATATTTCACCGTGAGAAAGATTTCTTACGGCGTCGGCGTGGAGCGTGTTTTCCCCGTCCACTCGCCGCGCATAGACCGCATCGAGATAGTGAAATCAGGAAAAGTCAGAAGAGCCAAACTTTATTACCTGCGCAATCTGTCGGGTAAGGCGGGGCGTCTGAGCGAGGTGAAGAGAGAACAGGAAAACGCCAAAGAAGGAACGGATAAAGTTTCTTCCGAAGCCGTTTCCGCGGAAGCCTCGAAATAAGGCTGTTTCGGAGCGGCTTAGTGTCTCTCTGGGATTTCGACCTTGACATTATAAAGGACAGAAACTGCGCCCGGCTCATCGGTATTGACGAAGCCGGGCGCGGTCCGTTAGCGGGGCCGGTGTCGGCCGCCGCGGCGTGGATCCCGGCGGAAGCGGCCGGCAGGCTGCTTCCTTTCGTGAACGACAGCAAGAAGCTAAGCGGGAAAAGGAGGGAACAGGCCTTTTCCCTGATGGTGTCCGCCGGAGTGCGTTTCGGCTGGTGGTATTCGCCCGCCTCGGAGATAGACAGGATAAATATACTGGAAGCGACTTTTAACGCCATGGGAACGGCTCTTCGGAAGCTGACTGCCTCTCTGGGGATAAAACCAGAAGAGGCTTTCGTTTTGGTGGACGGGAACCGGCGCGTAAAACGCATAGACGGATTCCGTCAGCTGCCGGTGACGGACGGGGACGCCCTCTCTCTGAGCGTGGCAGCCGCGAGCGTCTTCGCCAAAGTCATAAGGGACCGCTGGATGCGCGTGCTTGACGCGAAATATCCGGGATACGGCTTCGCGCAGCATAAAGGCTACGGGTCGAAACTGCACCTGGAGGCCATAGAGCGTCTCGGCCCATGTCCGGAACACAGGATGTCCTTCGCTCCGCTGAAAAACAGGCAGGAGACTTTATTTTCCAAATGAATACCAAAGGTCTCGCTTATGAAAACCAGGCCGCCGCTTTTCTCGAAGAGAGAGGGTACGCAATAGTGGAGCGCAACTGGAAGATAAAAGCAGGCGAGATAGACATAATAGCCGAGCGCGGAGACCTGCTGATATTCGTGGAAGTAAGAGCGAGATCGAATGTGAATTTCGGCACGCCCGGCGAAAGCGTGACCGCAGCTAAGCGGAAAAAGATAATAAAGACGGCGGCAGCTTATATGAGTGCGAAAAAGCCGCCTCATAAAAATTACAGATTCGACGTCATAAGCATAGTCCCGGGCCGCGCGCCCGAGCATATTGAAGAAGCCTTCGACGCGGACGGTTACGGCTTCTGAGAGCAGGAGGAAATAAATGAAAGACTTAATTAAGGAAGTGAAAACCACTGCCGACTGGATAAAGAACAGAACTTCGGCTTACAGTCCCGTGACCGCCGTGATAGCCGGTTCCGGGCTCGGGAAAGCTCTTCCCGACATGGAAGACAAAGTGGAAATCCCCTATTCTGAGATACCGGGCTTTCCTGTCACGACCGTGAAAGGTCACGCCGGGAAACTTGTTTTCGGACGCATAGGCGGCGCGGACGCGGTGGTTATGCTCGGCCGTTTTCATTATTACGAAGGACATCCCATCAGCCTGATAGCTTTTCCGATAAGGGTCCTTCACGCTCTCGGCGTTAAGAATTTAGTGCTCACCGCCGCGGTGGGCAGTCTGAAGACCCGGATAAATCCGGGAGATTTCGTCATTCTCAACGACCAGATTAATCTTATGGGAAAGAATCCGCTTATGGGTAATCACGACGACAGATTCGGCGAGATGTTCCCTGATATGAGCGAACCTTACGACAGAAAGATCCACGCCGGGCTGGTCGAGCTGGCCGCGGAGAGCGGAATAAAGGTCCACGAGGGCGTTTATGTGGCTACGACAGGGCCGTCTTACGAGACGCCTGCCGAAGTCCGCATGTACGGTATGCTGGGCGGAGACGTGGTCGGAATGTCGGTGGTGCCGGAGAATCAGGCGGCAAGACAGCTTCGCATGCGTGTGGCCGGCATATGCTGGGTGTCTAATTACGGCACCGGCATTTCCAAGACAGCGCTTTCGCACGAGGAAGTCATGGAACTCGGAGAAAAGGCTTCCGTCAAGATGAAGATACTTCTCGAAGCGCTGCTCAAATCGGATTTGATATCTAAATAAGGAGAAAACTGTAAAATGAGGATGTTGGATATTCTGCTGAAAAAACGCTCCAAGATGGAGCATACGGAAGAAGAGATCAATTTTATATCCGAAGGCGCCGCCAAAGGCACAGTCCCGGACTACCAGCTCACTTCCTGGCTTATGGCCGCTTTCCTCAACGGGCTCACGCCTAAGGAGACTGCCTGGCTCACGCGCGCCATGGCCCATTCTGGACAGAGGCTGGATCTTTCGTCCGTCAAAGGGGTCAAAGTGGATAAGCATTCCACGGGCGGCGTCGGGGACGGGATCTCGATCGCGCTTGCACCTATAGCCGCTGCCTGCGGAGTGGTGGTCCCCATGATGAGCGGGCGCGGGCTCGGCCACACCGGCGGAACGCTGGATAAACTGGAGGCCATGAAGGGCTTTAACGTCCGCCTTACCCCGGAACAGATAATAAATCAGCTGCGCGCGACGGGATTTTCGATGTTCGGTCAGACCTCGCAGCTGGCGCCGGCCGACAAGAAGCTTTACTCGCTGCGCGACGCCTCCTGTACCGTGGAGGCCATGCCTCTTATAGTGGCTAGCATACTTTCCAAGAAATATTCCGAGGATATAAGCGGTCTCGTGATGGACGTTAAATACGGCTCCGGGGCTTTCCTTAAGGATTTCGACAAGAGCAGAGAACTTGCCGTGGCTCTTATGCACACGGCCAAACTGCTCGGGATACGCTGCGTGGCCGTGATGAGCGCGATGAACGAGCCTCTCGGTCTCGCTGTCGGCAACGGTATAGAAGTGTCGCAGTGCGTTAAGATCCTCGCCGGAGAAAAAGGTCCGGAGGATTTCGTGACGGTTCTCAACACCCTGTCTGGCTGGATGGTATATCTCGGCGGGAAAGCGCGCAGCGCCTCTGAAGGTATGGAGAAGGCGGCTGAAGCCGTGCGCGACGGCTCTGCCCTGGAAAAGTTCCGCGAGATGCTCAAATGGCAGGGAGCCGACGTGCGCGTCGCCGACGACCCGGACGGCTGCATGCCTAAGGCCGCTAAGACTGCCGAAATAAAAGCCGGCTGCGCTGCCCCGTCTTATCTCACCGCCATGGAGGCCAGAACCGTAGGTTTCGCCAGCGTGGCCCTCGGCGCCGGACGCGCCAAGGCGGAGGACGCCGTGGATTTCGGCGCCGGTTTCATTCTCGTGAAGAAACCAGGCGACAGAGTAATTCCGGGCGAAGTCGTAGCGAGGGCCTACGCTTCCACGGACAGACAGCTTTCAGACGGCGTGAAATTATTTGAAAAATCCCTTTCCTACGGCGATACCGCGCCGGAGAAAGAACCTCTGATAAAGGAAGTCATAGAATAATGAACAATAAAAACGTTCATGTTTCGGAACATCCGCTTATAAAGGATAAGATGTCCAGACTCCGCGACAGAAACACTTCTGTCGCGGATTTCCGGCGCCTTATAGGCGAGATAGGCATGCTCCTCGGTTACGAGGCCATGACCAATATAAGGCTCAGGCCTTCTAAGGTCAGGACGCCGATAGCCGAGGCGGACGCCATGGTAATGTCTCACGACATCGTCTTCGTGTCTATACTGCGCGCAGGGCTCGGCCTGACGGAAGGGCTTATCAGACTGTGTCCGGAAGCCAAAATGGCGCATATAGGCATATACAGAGACGAAGAGACGCTCAAGCCCGTGAAGTATTACGCCAGACTGCCTAAAGACATAACGGACAGTCTCGTGGTTATAGCTGATCCTATGCTAGCCACCGGCGGTTCCGCCGCGGAGGCGATAGAGATAATGAAGAGCCGCGGGGCCAGACATATATGTTTCATCTGCATACTGGCCGCCGTGAAAGGTCTTGAATATCTGTCCGCGGCGCATCCGGAGATCCCTATATACATAGGAGCGGTCGACAAAGAACTGAACAGCCACGGTTATCTCGTTCCGGGTCTCGGTGACGCGGGTGACAGAATGTTCGGTACTTTTTAGCCGTAAACAGAGACAGTTAATATCTTAAGGAAATTTTCAGAATCATCTTTTTGAGATGACAGTATCCCGTTTTTTTTATAAACAGTTTGTTTTGCCGTCTGACCTGACAGGTTCCCGTAAAACTTTTTTCTTCATATTTCCGAACCGCTGAAACGCTGACAGAGAGCGGACATATCCTTGCGGATCCGGCGTTTCGGTTTATTCCGGCCTGGTCCGGTTTTTATATTTCCGCTGCCAGTAAAATAATACCGCGGTATTTCAGGAAAAATCAGATCAGTAATGAAAAAACGGCGGCCGCGGTTTTTCACGCGCCGCCGTCTTTCGCTTTGTGTCTTAAAGTTTATTCGGCCCAGTTTTTAGCGAGATTTATCAGCACTTCAGCCGACTTGTTCATTCCGTCAAGCGATATCCATTCATAGCGTCCGTGATAATTGAAACCGCCCGTGAATATATTCGGCGTAGGCAGACCCATGAAGGACAGTCTCGCTCCGTCCGTCCCTCCTCTCACCGGCTTCACCAGCGGATCCAGCCCTGCTTCCCTGATAGCTTTTTTCAGATTTTCCATCAGTCTGGGGTGGCGCTTTATTATTTCCACCATATTCCTGTACTGTTCTTTTATGGTCAGCTCTATTTCGGCTATCGGATATTTTACCCGCTTTTCGGCTATTATCGCCCCGAGCAGTTTTTCCATCCCTTTTAATTTTTCGAGATCATGTTCGCGCGCTATCCCGTTCAGTTCCGCTTGCTCCGTCTCGCCTTTTATCTCGGAGAACATTATGAACCCGTCCCTGTCCGCGGTAGTTTCCGGCAGATGGTTCTCGGGCCAGGAAGCGACTATGTCCGCCGCAATCCTTACGGAGTTGGCCATAGTCCCCTTAGCCGAACCCGGATGCACGTTCTTTCCTTTGATCCTTATTTTTATTGAGTCGGCGTTGAAAGTCTCCATTTCGCAGGTCCCCGGGAGATCGCCGTCCACGGTGTAGGCATAGTCGGCCGCGAATTTACCGACGTCGAAATGATCTACTCCTCTACCGATCTCTTCGTCGGGCGTGAAGCCTATGCGTATCTTTCCGTGCTTTATATCTTTGTTTTTAAGGAGGTATTCCGCGGCTGTCATTATTATCGCCGCGCCTGCCTTGTCGTCAGCCCCGAGCAGAGTGTCGCCTGAAGCCGTCACTATGTCGTGACCGGAGCACAAGCCGAGTTCCCTGCAGTTCTTTTCGTTCAGCGTCACTTTATCTTTTTCGCTGATTATTATATCGCCGCCTTTCCATGCCCTGTGCAGTTTAGGAATCACGTTTTTGCCGGAAGCGTCCGGGGCGGTGTCCACATGCGCCAGAAAACCTATCACCGGTTTCTTTTCTTTCACGGTGGCCGGAACCGTCGCCGAAACATAGCCGTATTCATCCATAACGATGTCTTCGGCTCCTATTTCTTTTAATTCTCCGCACAGCAGCTTAAGCAGATCGAATTGTTTCTTCGTTGAAGGGAATGTATCCGAAGTCTCGTCGCTTTGCGTATCTATTTTCACATATCTTTCAAGACGTTTGTAAAGAACATCCTTAAAATTCATCAGATTACCTCCGAATTAAATTATGCGCGGCACTCAGGGGCGCAATTCTAATATATAATTAAAGCGCCGCCGGGCGCAAGCCGTTTTTTCACTTATGGTCCGCCCTGTCTTATTATGATATAATTATATAATTAGAGCGCAGGATATCTGGAGTTTTAATTATGGACAAATCTCTTATAGTGATCCCGGCCCGTTTCGGGTCCCAGCGTTTCCCGGGCAAGGTGCTGGCTAAGCTGGGAGGCAAACCGGTCGTGCAGTGGGTATGGGAAGCCGCGGTCCGCGCTTCGCTCGGAGAAGTCATTATAGCCACCGAGAGCGCGAAAGTGTTTGATTTCGCGGAAAGCATAGGAGCCGAGGCAGTTATGACAAGCGATAAATGCAGGTCAGGTTCTGACCGCGTTTACGAGGCTTCGGCCGGAACCGACGCGGATTTTATAATAAATATCCAGGGGGACGAGCCCTTCATATCGCCCGGAATAATAAAAGCGGTTCTGAATAAACTAAAAGGTTCCCCGGACTGTCAGATAGGCACCGCCTGCCAGCGGATAAGCGACGGCAGACTTATAGACGATCCCAACTGCGTGAAAATAGCCATGAGCGCCTCGGGCCGCGCTTTTTATTTCTCGAGGGCCGCTATACCTTTTCATCACGGACTTTCCGAACTCAGCGGGTCTTATCCGTATTACCGGCACGACGGAATATATATATACAGGCGCGAAGCCCTGGAAAGATTCGTTAAATGCGGGCCTTCCGAACTTGAAATACTGGAGAGGCTAGAGCAGCTGCGCGCTCTCGAGAACGGAATGAATATCTGCGTCGCGGAGATAGGCTCTTCCGGACCGGATATAAACAGCCCCGAAGATCTCGCGCGGGCTGAAGAATATTTAAAGGACGGGAATTTATGAGCAAATATATTTTTGTGACGGGCGGAGTAGTTAGTTCCCTCGGGAAAGGCATAACCGCCGCTTCCATAGGGCGTCTCCTCAAGGCCCACGGTTTCAGTGTTAATATAGTCAAATGCGATCCTTATATAAACGTGGACGCTGGTACTATGGCTCCGCTTCAGCACGGCGAGGTTTTCGTCACGGAGGACGGAGCCGAGACCGATCTGGATCTCGGGTATTACGAAAGATTCCTTGATATAAACACCACCAGGGTGAATATAGTCACCACGGGGCTGATATACCAGACGGTCATAGCCCGGGAGCGCGCCGGCGGCTATCTCGGCCAGACCGTACAGGTGGTGCCTCATATAACTAATGAGATAAAAGACCGTTTTACAAAAGCCGGCCGCGACGTGGACGTGACGATCATAGAGATAGGCGGCACTGTCGGAGACATCGAAAGTCTTCCTTTCCTTGAGGCCGCGCGGCAGATGCGTCCGGACAGGACGAAGAACGACGTGCTGTATCTGCATGTGACCCTGGTACCGTATCTTTCCGCTTCCGACGAACTTAAGACCAAGCCTACGCAGCATTCGGTCAATAAACTCCGCGAGATAGGAATAGACCCTGACATAATAGCCTGCCGTGCGGAAAAGCCGCTCAACAGGGCGATAAAGGACAAGATAGCTCTTTTCACCAGCGTTCCGAAAGAAGCCGTCATAGACATCCCGGACGCAAAATCCATATACGACGTCCCCTATATACTCAAGAGGCAGGGGCTGGACGACCAGATAATGATGCTTCTCAGAATGAGGAGCACGCACTGGGATATGTCGGACTGGGACAATTTCGTAAAAGCTTTAGAAGTTTCCAGAGCCGCGCGGCCTGTGACGATAGCGATAGCCGGAAAATACACTCAGCTCAAGGATTCTTACAAGTCGCTCAGCGCCGCCATACAGCACGGCTGCACGGCCAATGCCGTAAAGCCGGATATAAGATATATAGACGTTTCGGAAGACGGCTTCATCGATAAACTCAAGGGGGCGGACGGTCTTATAGTTCCTGGAGGTTTCGGCGACAGGGGGATAGAGGGAAAGATAGAAGCCGTACGTTATGCCCGCGAGCATAAAATGCCTTTCCTTGGCATCTGTCTCGGCATGCAATGCGCGGTAGTGGAATTCGCGAGGCATGTGCTTGGCCTTAAAGACGCCCATTCCGCGGAATTCAACGGCAGCGCCAAAGACGCCGTTGTGAGTCTTATGCAGGAACAGAAAAATATAACCGAAAAAGGCGGCACCATGCGTCTCGGGGCATATCCCTGCGAACTCAAGGAAGGTTCCGCCGTCAGGAATATTTACGGGAAAGAAGTGATCAGCGAGCGCCACCGCCACCGCTATGAATTCGATCCGGCCTATGTGCCCGAATTCGAAAAACACGGCATGGAAATAAGCGGTATGAACAGGGAACTCAATCTGCCAGAGATAGTCGAGATAAAATCACATCCGTGGTTCGTCGGCGTGCAGTTTCACCCCGAGTTCAGTTCGAAACCGCTGAATCCTCATCCGCTTTTCGTGAGTTTCGTCAAAGCAGCCTCGACAAAGGCTTCGCGCGGAAAATAGGTGACCGTCATGGACTGCAAAAGAGTAAAAGTGGGCGGCTTAACTTTCGCCAACGATCTGCCCCTGTCTTATATATCCGGCCCCTGCGTCATAGAAAGCGAGAAATCCTATGCCGAGGAGGCCTCGGAATTGAAGCGTATTTTCGGTTCCGTGAAAAAATCTTTCGTCCTTAAAGCCTCTTTCGACAAAGCCAACCGAACTTCTTTCAGCGGTTTCAGGGGCCCCGGGATTTCGGCTTTGGGTTTTCTTAAAGATCTAAAGCGCGAACTGGGCGTCCCTCTTCTGGTGGACGTGCACGAATCTTCCCAGGCCGCCGCAGTGGCGGAAACGGCCGATATACTTCAGATACCGGCTTTTCTCTGCCGGCAGACAGATCTGCTCTACGCCTGCGCCGACACGGGCAAGGCCGTAAACGTGAAAAAAGGTCAGTTTCTGGCTCCCTGGGAAACCGAGAATATAATAAAAAAACTTGAAAAAAGAGGGGCGGAGCGCATAATGCTCACGGAACGCGGAAGTTCTTTCGGTTACGGTAATCTCGTGGTCGATATGCGCGGTCTCGAAATAATGAAGTCTTTCGGATATCCCGTTATCTTCGACTGCACTCATTCCGTGCAGAAACCGGGGGCCCTCGGCACCTCTACCGGCGGAGACAGGCGTTTCGTTCTGCCTCTGGCCAAGGCTGCGGTGGCGCTTAAGATAGCCGGAATTTTCTTCGAGGCCCATCCCTGTCCGGAGAAAGCCCTTTCCGACGGACCTAATTCAGTGAGACTGTCGGACGTTAAGGCTATGGTGGATGATCTTGAAAGACTGGACGGCCTAGCCGCGGAATTGAAAGCCGTTACCGGAGACTGATATGAAATGCCCTAACTGCGGTTATGAAAACAATGATTTTTCCGTCGTTTGCCAGAAATGTAAAAAGAATATGACGGAACCTCCGGTTTGGTTCCCGAACTGGAAATGGCATATAAAGGCGCTGTCGTGGATATATATCGTCCTCATAGCAGGTTTTTTCACCGTCAGTTACCTGCTTCATAAACTGCCGCCGCCTTATGACCAGCGCAGTATCCCCGCGGAAATGACGCCATGGCTGAATCATCCTGTTACCGGCGGGAATTCTTCCGCGGCCGGCAAAGCGGAGGCGGAGTCCTCAAGCGCGGCGCCTGCGGAGCAGAAGAAATGAAATTAGACGAGAAACAGATAAGACTTATAGAAGAAACCTCCTCCGGAGTGATAGCGGCGGAAGCCGCGGCCGTGAAGGGGCTTGAGACCGGATTAGATTTCGTGAAAGCTGTGGAACTTATAAAATCCCGTTCCGGAAAGATAGTGGTGATGGGAGTGGGGAAATCAGGGCTTATAGGCCGAAAGATAGCGGCCACCATGGCGTCCACCGGGACGCAGAGCATATTTCTGCATCCTGTGGAATCCCTGCACGGAGATCTCGGTTTCGTCGCCGCCAACGACGTCGTGCTCGCGCTTTCTTATTCCGGAGAAACTGAAGAGACGCTCAAACTTGTCCCAGTGTTCAAATCGCAGGGTCTGCCCGTGGTGGCTATAACCAACCGTAAGGATTCCAGACTCGGAAGACTGGCGGACGTGACCCTAGCTCTCGGGCTGGAGTCGGAGGCCTGCCCTTTCAATATAGTTCCGACTTCCTCCACCACGGCCACGCTGGCCCTCGGGGACGCCTTGGCCATCACTCTGATGAAACTCAGCGGTTTCACGAAAAACAGCTTCGCCAGACTGCACCCGGGCGGTAATTTGGGAAAACTGCTGAATCTGAAGGTCAAGGACCTTATGCATTCAGGCTGCGAGAATCCGGTCATAAGCGAAAAAGCGGCTCTGGGCGACGCGCTCGCCGAGATGACGCGTACGAGGCTCGGAGCCCTGTCCGTTACTGATTCCGAGGGCCGGCTCACCGGGTATTTCACCGACGGCGACCTCAGGAGAAAACTCTGTTCGGGCGAACTGTCCGACGGGCTGCGCACCAGAATAAGCGAAGTCATGACTAAATCTCCGACCACCGTGGCTCCTCAGATGAGCGCCATGGACGCGGCGAAGATAATATCCGTCAGACATTTCGATAATCTGCCAGTTGTCGATCCGGACACCGGAACCGCCGTGGGGATTCTCGACGAAAGAGATCTGCTGAAGGAAGGGCTGATTTGAAAAGAGTTTTCCTGGCTCTTGTTTTTACTCTCTGCGCCTGCGCGCCTTCAGGAAAAGGGGAAGCTTCTTCCGAAGGCAGTTCCGCGTCGAGACTGTTTATGTCTTCTTCAGATAAGGGCGTGCCGCAGTGGGCCCTCGTGGCCGGCAGCGCCGCGCTTTTCGACAGGAGCGACCTTCTGCTCATGAACGTCCCTGAACTGTCATTATACGAAGACGGGCGGAAATCTTCTGAGATCTCCGCCGATAAAGCGGAGATGGACACTTCTACGAAAAAAACTAAGCTTACGGGTAATGTGAAGCTTTTTTCCAGCGGGGACAATATACATCTCGCCACCACCGAACTTTTTTACGATCCCTCAGGTAAAAAGATATATACGCCGGGCAATGTGGTTATAACCAGGGACACGACCGTAATCACGGGGAAAAATTTTTCCGCCTCTTCGGATATGTCCAGGGCCGAGATCAGGGAAAACGTGGTCGTGGACGAAAAGAAGGAAAAGATACATATGCTAACCACTAATCTCATTTTCGACACGGCTGCGCAGAAGATATATACGGAGGACGACGTGCTGATAAACACGCCCGAGACAGTGATAAGAGGGAGGGGACTCAGCGCCGACACGGAACTGACCGAGATAGAAATAAAGCATCAGGAAACCAGGGTGGTCGCCGAATGAAGAAAAGTCTGCTTTTGTCCGTCGTCCTGTTTCTCGCGCCGTCTTACCGCGCCAAGGCGGCCGACACCATGACCGCCGACACGAAGGAATTTCTTATGGGCGCCGTAGTTAAAAGCAATTCCTGGGTGATGAATAGAAAGAAAAACACCGAAACTTTCAACGGCGACGTTTCTTTTGATAATTCACGGTATTCCCTTAAGGCAGACAATGCGGTCTATTACAGAAACATTTTTTTCTGGACCCTTAAGGGGAATGTGTACAGCCGCCGCGGCTTCGACGACGGTTCCGCTGTCGAGTCTGTCTGCGACAGGGCGGAATACAGGGAAAAGCCGGAGCAGATAGATATGTTCAGGGGAAGATCGCCCGTAAAAATGAAATATATTCATAAAGACGGACGCGTCCTGCACGGACTTACCGACAAGGTACACGCCGACAATATAGCCAATTTCATGATTTTCGACGGCCATTTCAGGCTTTCCACGGACAATCTTTTCATAGAGTCCGCGACAGGCAGATATAATAAAAGCGAGGAAACTTTCACTTTTAAAGACAGTCCCGACCCCAAGAAAAGCGAAGGGCTTCCCTTGTCGGCCGGAACGGTAAGGGAATACGATTTCGCCGTAAGGGCGGAGACCATAACTCTTTATAAGGACAGCCGCAATATAGTCCTTAAAAACAAAGTTTCCGGCTGGATAAAAGACCCAAAATATTCGGAGATGAAAATCAAATGAAATTCGAAGCCCAGTTTTTAAAGAAGACTTTCGGCAAGCGGCAGGTGGTAAACGGCGTGTCGCTGCATATAAATTCAGGGGAGGTGTGCGGACTGCTCGGCCCGAACGGCGCCGGAAAAAGCACAACTTTCCATATAATGGTCGGATTTCTTCAGCCTAACGACGGCAAGGTCCTAATAGACGGACGCGACGTCACGAAAGAGCCGATGTACCAGCGTTCCCGCGACGGGATCGGTTATCTGGCGCAGGAACCGACGGTATTCCGCGGGCTTACGGTGGAAGAAAATCTCATAGCCATCCTTGAGAGGACCGTAAAAGACAAAGATCAGATAAAAGAAAGGGTAGACGCGCTTCTCGGGGAATTCGGGCTCGGGAAACTGAGGAAACAGAAGGCCTGGTCTCTTTCTGGGGGCGAAAAGCGCAGACTGGAAGTGGCCAGGGTCATGATAAACAATCCTAAGATCATACTCCTAGACGAGCCTTTCGTCGGCATAGACCCTATCACCGTAAGCGAACTGAAACACGTTATTTCCCATCTCAAGGACAAAGGAATAGGCGTGCTGATCACCGACCATAATGTGCGCGAGACGCTTTCCATAACCGACAGGGCCTATCTTATATATTCCGGGCAGATACTTATAGACGGCAATGCCGAAAGGCTCCTGAGCGACAGAAAAGCCAGAGAGTTGTATCTGGGCTGGGATTTCAAGATGTAAACCCGCGTCTTACAGATAAAATAAAGGCGTAAAACGATTTTCCGTTTTACGCCTTTATTTGTCAGGAGAGGCCGCTTCACTTCAACTCTTCGAACTCCCCCTTTATTTTATTTTTTCTGACATTGTCGGCATTGAAATATCTTCCGTTCATCGCTATATAGACTCCGGGCGGCAGCACCTGCGCGAAAGAGATGGCTGAGCCCAGATTGAAGATTCCGTCCGAGGATCCGAATTTGTACGGTATCATGGCGCCGGTAAGCACGATGGTTTTTCCTGGAGTCCTGCCGGACAGATATCTGGCCGTCTCCGGCATCGTGTCCGTACCGTGAGTTATAACTATGTTTTTGTCCCTCGAATCCAGACAGGCCTGAAGTATTTTTTCTCTTAACTCGTCTGTCATGAAAAGGCTGTCTATCATCATGACCTGCTCTATATCCACTTTGACTCTGGAGCGCCCCTGCGACAGTATCTCGCTGACATGCGTTTCCCTGAAGAAGAGTTCGCCCTTGAGTTCATTGTATTCTTTGTCGAAAGTTCCGCCGGTGACTAAAAGTTTTATTCCCATATTTTCATCTATTTTAAAGCCTCGAAACCGTTTATGATCGACATGAAATCAGGATAGAATTTAGTTATCCAGCGGTCGCATGTCAAGAATTTCATCGTATAGCAGCGCTGGTTTATGTCCAGAGTCAGGAAAAGAACCGAACCTCCGGAAATAAAATCCGCTCCCTGCCCCGGGACTCCTACTCCCCTGTAGAATTTTCCTTCTTTCCCGGAGATATAGACCGGTTTTATATACTTGAACAGGGTATCTTCCGGAGTCCAGCACGGCGCTATATCCTGAGCCACGGTCACGCGCGCCCAGTAATATTTAGACTTGCAGTCGGTGCCGTTCTGTTTCCCGTAATAGAAATCCGAAGAGCCGAGGTCAGCCGTCTTTTTCGACAGTTTCCATTTCAGCGGCGTTTTTACGATTTCGTGCGTGTAAGTGTATATTTTTTCTGTGTCGGTTATTTTTACGGCCTGAGTTTTGTTCCCGGAAGACTGGTTTTCGTCTCCTGTGTAGATCGGAGAACCTTCCGCCTGTTGGGCGGACGCCGGGGTTATGAATAATCCCGGCGTCATTACTGCTGAAGCTATAAATATCAGCTGACTCAGAAACATCGGTTTATCTGGCGTCCTCCATGAATGCCTTATAACCCTTATAAGCCATGTAAATGTCTATTTTACCGGCCAGTTCGTGCGGAGCGTGCATGGACAGCAGCCCGACGCCGCAGTCGAGAACTTTCATTCCGTAACGCGCCATCAGATAGGCGATGGTGCCGCCGCCTCCCTGGTCCACTTTCCCCAGTTCCGCGGCCTGCCAGACCACATTACTGTCGTCGAATATTTTTCTCACGTGCGCCAGGAATTCTGCGCTGGCGTCCGAAGACCCGCTCTTGCCTCTGGCTCCGGTGAATTTGGTTATGCAGACCCCGTGATTGATCACCGAGGCGTTCTTTTTCTCGAAAGCTCCGGGGAAAAGAGGGTCGAAAAGCGAGTTGACGTCCGCGGAAAGCATCCAGGAATTGCTCATGGCGCGTTTCAGTCTGAGCTCGCAGTATTTGTCGGAGGTGAGATTCAGGAGCTCAGCGGAACTGTTCTCGAAGAAATTTGAGGCCATGCCGGTGGAACCGACGGAGCCTATTTCTTCCTTATCGCAGAGCAGCACCACGGAAGTGTATTCCGGTATTCCCTTCATGTCTATCATGGCCTTGAGGGCTGTGTAGCTGCACACCCTGTCGTCGTGTCCGTAAGCGAGTATCATCGACCGGTCGAATCCGGCTTCGCGAGGTTTACCGGCAGGCACGAATTCCAGTTCGGCGGAAAGGAAATCGGCTTCGTTGACTCCGTATTTCTCATTGAGGAGTTTCAGGGTCGCCTCTTTGATTTTTTCTTTAACTTCTTTGTCAGAATAATCTGCGGCCGAGCCTACGACCACGTCCAGACTTTCTCCGGGGACCTGGTTCATCTGCAGTTTGTTCTGGTCGGCGGCGAGATGGGGGAGGATATCCGTTATGCAGAAGACCGGGTCTTCAGGATTTTCGCCCACGCTTACTTTGACTTTTTCCCCGTTTTTCTTTACGAAGACACCGTGCAGCGCCAGAGGGAGTGTTAGCCACTGGTATTTTTTAATGCCGCCGTAATAATGAGTGTCCATTAGCGCGAGGTCTCCGCCTTCGTACAGCGGGTTCTGCTTCACGTCTATCCTCGGGGCGTCCGTGTGCCCGCCGACTATATGCATGCCGGCTTCCAGAGGCTTTTTACCGACGATCACCGCCATAAGGGTTTTCCCTTCGCAGGAGCGGAAGACTTTGTCGCCGGGATTGAGTTTCTTCCCGTTCTTCTCGTTTTCCGCCATATCTGTAAACCCGGCTGTCTTAAGCAGCCCGACCGCTTCGTCGTGCGCTTCGCGTTCCGTTTTCGCTTTGGCTAAAAATTCGATATAAGTCTTATTTATTTTTTCGCAGGCATTCATATCTGCGGAAGAGATCGTCTCATATCCGTTCTTCGCGGTGTATGTCAAATCATTTTTTGCTTTTTTGGTATTCACTTAAACGCCTCCATTTCTATATTTTCGCGGCATCTTAATAATATAATTATATAAAGGCTGCCTATATCTTATAATAACAATTTTTTTGTAATATTTAAATATGCATCTTGGAAAAACCGAAAAATATTCCTGTCTGGTTCTGGTCTTTATTTTCTGCATAAGCATGATCAATTATATAGACCGTCAGTCTCTGTTCGCTTTATTCCCTCTTATCCAGAAAGATTTGAATCTCACTGACACGCAGCTCGGTTTTCTGGGTTCCGCTTTCATGATAGTTTATATGTGTTTCGCCCCTTTCGTCGGTTATATAGGCGACAGGGTCAGACGGCCTGCTATCATCGGACTGAGCGCCGTGTTCTGGAGCGCGGCTACTTTTTTAAGCGGACTGGCGCGCGGATATCCGAATCTGCTCCTGGCCCGTTCGGCAGTAGGTATCGGCGAGGCCGGGTACGGGACCGTGTCTCCGGCATATCTGGCGGAATGGTTTCCGGAAGACAGGCGGGCGAGGGTGCTGGCCGTGTATACTCTTGCCATACCGGCCGGGACCGCCGTCGGATATATCCTGGGGGGGATTCTGGGCCAGCATTTCGGCTGGAGAAACGCCTTCTTCATAGTCGGGGTTCCCGGGATGTTTTTGGGCCTCGGCGCTTTTTTTCTTAAGGAGATAAGGCCGCCGTCGCTTTCAGGAGCCGGGAAAAATATTTCTCTTCTCGATTACAGGGCTCTGTTCAAGAACCGCACTTTCCTGCTGATATGTCTGGCTCATTCCATAGGCACTTTTTCCATGGGGGCCCTGGCGGCCTGGATGCCGACATATTTCGTGCGTTTCTACGGACTGCCCATAGGAAAAGCTTCCGTCTTTTTCGGTGGGATAACCGTGGCGGCCGGACTTCTCGGCACTCTGATGGGCGGCTGGCTCGCGGATTTTCTCAGGAAAAAAAGAAAAGACGCTTATTTTATAGTCGGGCGCATAGCTTTTTTTATCGGCGCGCCGGTGGGCCTGTGCGTCGTTTTCGTGCATTCGCTCCCGGCTGCTCTGACGCTGGCTTTTTTCGCCGAACTTTTCCTGTTCTGTTATTCCGGTCCGTACCACGCGGCGATAGTCGAGACGGTGTCGCCGGCCATACGTTCCATGGCTTTCGCGGTAGAGATCTTTATAATACATCTTCTGGGCGACGCCCTTTCTCCGGCTCTGCTCGGAAAGATTTCCGATTTGTGGAATCTTAAAGCCGCTCTGACTTTCGCCATGGTTTATCTGCTTGCCGGGGGCGCAGTCTCCTGGCTCGCCGGCAGGACTTATATCAGAGATTTCGCTTCATGAAAATAAGCTCGGTCTGAGGCAGATTTATATTTATCACCCTTCGGTTTAAATTATATAATTAATTATATCACAACGATATTTTGCGGAGGAAATTATGAATATTCATGAGAAACGTATAAAAGACCTGCAGCGTCTGATCAAGGAGAACGGTCTGGACGGCATGGTCGTCGACAGAGCTCTTGAAGTCGGGCTGCTCACAGGGTTCGCCCTCGAAGGGGCTTTCCTGCTTGTGACTCCCGAAGAAGCTTTTGCTTATCTTCCGAAAATGCTGATAGACGATTTCAGGGAGCGCGTGCCTTTCGTAAAATCTTTCGATACCAACGCCCTTCTTACTTCAGTGGTCAACAAGAAGGACGAACTCGGTCTTAAGAAGGCCGCTTTCGAGCCGGAAACAGTAGGTTATATACGCGGCAGCTACTGGAAAGAAAAAGGATTTATCGAGAAGGGCGGGCTCACCGGACGGCTTCGTCTGGTAAAAGAGGGGCAGGAAATAGACACGCTGCGCAAGTCCTGTCATATAGCCGCGCGGGCTTTCACTCAGGTCAGGCCTTATATAAAGACCGGATGCACTGAAATGGAGATAGGTCTTCGGCTGGAACACGCCATGCAGGCCATGGGAGCCAAAGGCCCGTCTTTCGACACGATAGTCGCTTTCGGTCCGAACGCGGCGCTGCCTCACCACGTGACTTCAGCCGACAGAAAACTGCGCGACGATGAATGCGTTCTCATGGATTTCGGATGCGTGTACCACGGTTACTGTTCGGATATCACCCGCACGGTCTTCAACGGCACTCCTTCAGCCGAATACGTAAAGGCATACGATACCGTCAAGCTAGCTCATGATAAAGGGATAGAAAAGCTGAGGCCTGGAATGACAGGGAAAGAAGCCGACGCCGTATGCCGCGATATAATCGCGGACGCCGGTTACGGCCAGTATTATATACATTCCACAGGACACGGTGTCGGTTTAGAGATACACGAAGCGCCGGCGCTGAGCGTCCATTCCGAAGGCGAAAAACTTCTGGAAGGCATGACCGCCACGATAGAGCCGGGAGTGTATTTTAACGGCAAGTTCGGCATACGCATAGAGGATTCCACCATACTCACGAAAGAAGGATGTGAAGTTCTCACCGTAGACAAAGATATCTGAGGATATGCTGTCTTACTGATTACCGAGCCCGCGTCGCGACCGACCGAAGGTCTGTCCGGCGCGGGCCCTTTTGCGCGATTGTAAAAACGGCTGACGACCATGTTTGATAATATTAAAAAAAACCTTTTCCCTCTCTCTTCCTTTTTCGCCGCGGGATATCCTTTCGTGGCTTATAAATATATCTTCGCCATGCTTATAGTCAGATGGCAGCCCTGCCCTGTTTCCTATGTCATAAAATATATACTTTTATTTTTCGCTCTTGTGGATTTTATTTTGAACACAGTCAGTATGAGTCTTATCATTTTTAAGGGGCGCACTGATTTCCCGGTCTGCGCCGCGGCGGCCCTGTTCGGCGATAATAAGAAATTTCTCGGGTTCGGCGAAGCGGCCGACACCCTGATATCGTTGACGATAGCCGCGGTAGTGGTGGGGTTCATACTGTGGGACCATATGTCCCATTTCGAATATGTGCTTTGGGCGATAGCTGCTTCCATAAATCTTTTCGGTTCCGGCGTTATGCGAGTTTGGGCCGTTGTCACGCATAAAGAGTAAAGAGTCTGTCCCGCCGTGACGTATGATATAAAAAGCCCGCGTGTATAAAAACGCGGGCTTTTCGATGCGGCTCTTGCCGCCGCCTTTTTTAATATAGGTTCAGAGTATTTCCGGCTTCTTTCTCTTTATGAAAAGTCCTTCTGGTTTTTCGGCCGCGAATTTCCAGTTTTTCACCATTATTTTGCCGCGGAGTATAGTGTATTTGGGAAAACCGTACATCTCATGGCCCTGCCATACGGAATAATCGGTGTTATGCTCCAGTTCTCCGCAGTCCACCTTTACTTCCTTTTCCGGATCTACAACGGCGAAATCGGCGTCGTAACCGGTCTGTATGAAACCTTTGCCGGGTATGCCCATTATTCTCGCAGGATTCTCGCAGAACATTTCGACGAGCCTGTTAGGGGATATCAGTCCTTCCTTCACTCCGTATGTGTAGACTGCCGGCATAAGGGTCTGCGAGCCGGCGAAACCCATCGGTATATTTCTTATGTCCTTATTTCCGGCTTCCTTCATTTTTCTGTCGCAGGTGCAGTTGTCGCTGCCGAAAGTCTTTATGTCCCCTTCCGCGACACGGCGCCACAGTCCAATGCCGTTGCCTTCCGCTCTTAAAGGCGGACAGCAGGTATAGAGCTCCCCGTCGGTTTTTTTCAGCAGTTCATTCGTGAGAACGAGGTACTGCGGACATGTTTCTCCTATTACTCTCAGGCCTTTTGCCCTCGCTTCCGCCACCTCTTCCGCCGCCGCCGCCGTAGAAAGGTGAACGAAATATACGGGGGCGCCCGCGGCCGACGCTATTCTTATTATCCTGCTCACGCTTTCCGCTTCGGTGAAATCCGGTCTGGCTTTTATCAGCGCCGCGGGGCCTCCTCCGGGAGCGTATCTTTCGGTGAGAAGATCCGTTATTTCTCCGTTCTCCGCGTGAACGCAGACGAGAGCTCCTATATCGCGGGCTGTTTCCAGCGCCTGATAAAATTCATCGTCCCCGCTCTGCATGCCTCTCGCGGAATAAGCGGTGAACATCTTGAAACTTGTCATTCCTTCTTCGAAGGCCCTGCGCATATCTTCGCGGTTGTCCTTTATCCTGTTCCAGCCCATAACCTGGCCGTGGAAGCCGAAATCGGCATAAGATTTACCTTCCGCGTCTTCGAGCCTTTTGTAAAGCGCTCCGGCTATACTTTCTCCGGCCGGTTGCGTCGTATAGTCCAGAAAAGTGGTTATGCCGCCGCACAGGGCGGCTTTCGAGCCGCTTGTGAAATCGTCGGAAGTATATCCGGTGCTGAGTTTAAGATGAAAATGAGTGTGCCCGTCTATTATTCCCGGAAAGATAAAGCAGCCGGAGGCGTCCACCGTCGTTTCGGCTTCCGGAAGTTTGTCCGCCGGGTCCCGGAGACCCGCTATTTTTCCGCCGCTTACAAGGATATTCAGTCTTTTCTGCGCCCTGGAACTTACCACCGTGCCGCCTTTTATCAGCATGTCGAACATTTTTTCAGCCTCTTGTTTTTTATTCGTCTTTAGTGAATCTGCTGCCGAAAATAAAATTATAAGCCAGCAGAGTCATGCCGAGAAAGGCGAAGAAATCCAGTATTATCTCGCCCCACATAGCTTTCGGAGAGAGCACGCTCTGCGCCGCGTCCCATGCTATATAGCCGAACAGGCATGCCGAGGCCAGCCATAATATCAAAACGGTTATTCTGAAAATTTTCGCTTTCATAATATATATAAAATAAAATAAATGCCCGCCCGGTCAAGCCATAAAAAACTCCGGCAGTTTCGGCTGCCGGAGTTTTCGTCCGTTTAAGGTACTTTTTAACTTAGTACATCCCGCCGGCGGGCATTCCCGCTGGCATCGCCGGGGCTTCGTTCTTCTTTTCGGGAAGATCCGCCACGAGGCAGCCTTCCGTCAGAAGCGTGCTGGCGATGGAGGCGGCGTTCTCGAGAGCCGTGCGCGTTACTTTGCAGGGGTCGACTATTCCCGCTTTCATGACGTCCACGTATTCGAGTTTGTCAGCGTCGTATCCGATCTCAGGGGCCGAGTGTATGATCTTATCGAGCACTATAGAACCGTCTTCTCCGGCGTTCTCCACTATTATGCGGAGCGGGGCGAACACGGCTTTGCGGACTATGTTGAGGCCGGTCTTTTCGTCTTCGTTCTCTGTCTTTACGCCGTCCAGAACCTTCGCCGCGCGTATCAGGGCCACGCCGCCGCCGGGGAGTATTCCTTCCTCGACACCGGCTTTAGTGGCGTTCTTAGCGTCTTCGATCTTGGATTTTTTAGCTTTCATTTCCGTTTCGGTCGCTGCGCCCACGCGTATCACGGCAACTCCGCCGGACAGCTTGGCGAGTCTCTCCTGGAGCTTCTCGCGGTCGTAGTCGGAAGTAGTGTCGTCTATCTGTTTTCTTATCTGAGACGTTCTGGCTTTGATGGCCGCCTTGTCGCCGGCTCCGTCGACGATGGTGGTGTTCTCTTTATCGATGACTATGCGTTTCGCGTGACCGAGCTGTTCGAGCGAGGCTTTTTCGAGTTTCATACCGCGGTCTTCGCTTATGACTTCTCCGCCGGTCAGTATAGCTATGTCTTCCAGCATCTCTTTGCGTCTGTCGCCGAAGCCCGGGGCTTTTACGGCGCAGCCTTTGAGCGTTCCGCGCAGTTTGTTCACAACCAAGGTGGCGAGGGCTTCGCCTTCGAGGTCTTCGCAGATTATGAGGAACTGTTTGCCTGTCTTCACTATCTGTTCGAGTATCGGCAGCAGATCGTTCATGGCGGATATCTTCTTATCCGTAAGGAGGACCACCGCGTCTTCCAGCACGCATTCCATCCTTTCGGAATCCGTTACGAAATACGGCGACACATATCCCCTGTCGAACTGCATTCCTTCGACCACGTCGAGTTCCGTTTTAGAGGTCTTGCCTTCTTCCACGGTTATCACGCCTTCGTATCCTACTTTTTCCATGGCCGTGGCGATGAGCTCTCCGACTTCCTTGTCATTGGCGGATATCGTGGCTATCTGGGCTTTTTCTTCTTTAGTCTTTACGGGTTTAGCCATCTTCTTCAGCTCGGTGACTATCGCCCCTACGGCTTTGTCTATGCCTTTTTTAAGGTATATGGAGTTCGCTCCGGCCGTGACGTTTTTAAGTCCTTCCGTGAATATGGCCTGCGTGAGGACAGTCGCCGTCGTGGTGCCGTCTCCGGCTATGTCGTTGGTCTTGGAAGAAGCTTCTCTTACGAGCTGGGCTCCCATGTCTTCGAAATGATCTTCCAACTCGATTTCCTTAGCGATGGTCACGCCGTCGTCGATGATAGTCGGCGATCCAAATTTTTTTGAAAGTATGACTGTTCTGCCTTTCGGGCCGAGAGTTACTTTTACGGCGTTCGCAAGTTTGTCTACGCCGGCTTTCAGCAACATTCTGCCTTCTTCAGAGTATTTAATCTGTTTTGCCATTTTTTATGTCTCCTAGTTAAGTTCTTTTCAAGGGAAAATTATTTTATTATCGCGAGCACGTCTTCTTCGCGCATAATCAGGTATGTCACGTCGTTTATCTTGACTTCCGTGCCGGAGTATTTTCCGTACAGTATCTTATCGTTCGGCTTTACTTCCATGGGAGTAAGCTTCCCGTCGTTCATTTTACCTTTGCCTACGGCCACGATTTTGCCTTCCATCGGCTTTTCCTTGGCTGTATCGGGGATAATGATTCCACCTCTTTTGACTTCCTTGGGCTCCTCAGGTTTCACTATTATCCTGTCACCGAGGGGCTGAATGTTGAATGTTGTATCTGACATTTTTTTTGCCTCCATTTTATTCCTCTGTATAAAAGATTCAACTTTTATGGCGGAATTTTTAAATTCTTAAGAAGACCCGGCGCTTTTTATTTAGCACTCAAATCTCTATACTGCTAATTTTATAATAAGTGCCACGCTTTTGTCAATAGCAATCTTTAACGGCGAGTGCTAAAAATATTCTTAGGCGGGAAGGACGGTCCCGATAACGACCGTGATATTGTCGGGGGAACCCTTTTCCGAAGACAGAGCCTCGTTTATTATTTCCCCGCAGGCCTTAGCGTCGTCTCTGTTCCCGTCGATTATTCCGAATACCTGCTCCTTGGTCAGGGATTTGAACAGTCCGTCGGAAGTCAGCATGAATCTGTCATTGTTTGAGACTTCCACCCGGCCCAGATCCACTTCCACCCTTTCTTTTACTCCGAGAGCTCTGGTTATTATATTTTTCTGCGGGAAATTTTCGAAATCGGCTTCCGTTATCCAGCCGTTCTTGAAATATTCCATCATAAGGGAATGATCCTCGGTCAGCTGTCGGTAATACGCTCCGTTTTTTCCTATGTTTTTCCTTATTATATACGCCTGAGAATCTCCGACGTGGGCAAACCACATGGTCGAATTGAGCAGCAGCAGAGAGGTGGCTGTGGTCCCCATTCCTATCTTATCGCGGTCTTTCCTAGCTTCGTCGTATATGATGTCGTTGGCTTTCTGCACGGCGCGTTTCAGGCAAGAGACCTCGTAAGGCATATCCGGCGCTATTTCCGCTTTCGGCAGCCCGCATTTTTTATAAGCCTTATACTGGTACGGGATCTGCAGAGCGGCTATCTCGCTCGCCACTTCTCCGCAGTTATGCCCGCCCATCCCGTCCGCCACAAGGCCGAGATTCCTGACGGCGGGCGTCTTAAGCGCCGTATTAGGGTAAAAATTGTCTTCATTGTTTTTTCTTACAGTTCCTTCAGTTGTCTGTCCGAAAAAATTTATTCTGAATAACTTTTTCATGATTTTTTCTCCGTATCATTGTTTAAACAAGAGTTTGTCTGAATGATGATAGAGAACTTCCCGTCTTTGGAAAGAGCGTCTTTCCCGGCGGCGGGATCTTGTTTGATGTCTCGAATATCGGTTTTTTTTACTTTGGAGCTTTTTCTCTTTTCGTATTTGTTAAAAAAATTCTGTGCCGATATCAGTATAAAACCGGCCGACACCAGAACGGCGGGATATGTCATTTTTATCCATACCGAATATTTTATGAAAGCGTAGATCTCGGCGCCCAAAAGAGCCGCGACAGTCACGGCCGCGGCGGCGAAGGCCGACTTAAAGTTTAAGTGCGGGAAGAGGAGCACCAGAAGCAGTCCGGCGGCCAGTATGACTGCCGTTTCTTTTTCGGATATATTTTCCGGCCGGTGTATTTTTTCTTTTCTCAGGACAGACGCCGCGGCGGAAGCGATATATTCGGCTTCCGTCATTTTTCCGTACACCGTGTCGAGAGCCGGGGAATTTCCTCCGCTGAGTATTAGCATTTTATTTTTGAAGGTTCCGGGCGGAATCTTTCCCGAAAACAGCTGCGTGAAGGTGTATTCGGAAGCGGCGTCGGGGGGATAACTCAGTTTGAGCGCGGAAAATCCGTTCAGACGCGCCGACATATCTTTTATTTTCAGTTCCTGCCCCGGCAGGTACAGAATATCGTTAAGAGCTGCTTTCATGCGGGCCGCGGCCATAAGCAGCGGAACCGACGGATAGATCCTTCCGTTATAAATTATAAAAGGATATAAAAAACGGGTTTTCCCGTCGCCGTCCGGTATTATATTGTCGAAACCGGCCCAAGTCGCCGATCCCGTCAGTTCCGCTGCCGGCGCGGAAAAGGCGATCCCCTCATTATAATAGAGGGAACTTTTTTTGTATCTGCCGTAAGGAAGTGCGGAACTTTTTTTTATTTCCGCCGGCATTTCTTCCGGCCGCGCCAGAGCCCGGCCGGTCGTGAAGGAGAAAGGTATTATCGTTCCCGGCAGCCTCTTCATCGCGGCGTAAAGCCTGTTCTCCGATATCGCGTCCGGATTTATTCCGCTGATAGCTTCCAGAAAATGAGGCCTGCCGTTTTCCTCAGTTTCCTTTATTATGTCTTCTTTCTTATATCTTTCGTATTCTTCGGCTATGTCGGCTATCAGTTCTTCGTCCGCTTTTTTTTTGCTTTCGCAGCCTCGGTAGAGCACGGCTACGGACACCGGGACGGAGCCGGAGGAGGATAAAAGATCCATGACCTTAGTCAGATTTTCTCTGTAAACCGCGCAGCCGCTTCCCGAACCGTCCTTAAGTATGGCGACGTCGTCGTTACGCCCGCCGGAGAAAGCCGCTCTGCTTATGGCGTCGTTGTATTTCAGTTCTATCCGTTCGAGCCCGGTTCCGCTCGTATAGCAAAAAAAGACTGCTATCGTCAGGACGGTGCCGGGCAGGATATTAGCGGTGAAAAATTTAAGCATTAGCGGACTGACAGATTAAACAGAAAGTTTCTGTTCTCTCCTCTCTTTGTCGAAATCGATAAAATCTTCAGTTAGGAAAATCGCGAGTATCAGTATCAGAAATAATCCTGTCACCGCGAAAAAAGCCGGGGAATTGAGGCTGCTGTCGACTTTGGCTATGGTTTTTTTATAGTATGATTTTTTCGCCTCGGAGAGCAGGTATTTCTGTATGCCCTCCCTGTCCTTTTCTTCCGTGAGACTGAATCCCTGCTCCCTAAGCTTTTCCGATATCACCGCCGTATTCGTTTCCTTAGCTATTTTTTCGGCCTGAGGCTTCGCCACAGCCGGGAACATCAGCAGATAGGAGGCCAGAAACAGTACCTGAGGATTGAGTATCTTTCCGTGTGTGTTAGTGCAGGAGAAGAGGATCCCTAGGACCGCGGCGAAACAGAAAAACACTATCCAGTTGGACATGCTCAGATACAGCTGAGGTCCTATGAGCGTGATATATATGAGCACCATGGCCGAGAGCATTAAAAGCAGGCCCGTCAAGCGCAGAACGACGCTGCGTTTAGATATTATCGCCGCGCCGAGCAGATATGCCGATACCGAGAGGGCCAGCATTATTTCCGGCAGTCTGGAGGCTATCACGTCCGTATAAAGAATTATGGTTTTTTCGAAAAGCGAAGCCGCGGCCGGCGCCTGACATACGGCCCCCGCGGCGTAGAAACTGATAACGAGAAGAAGCAGAGTCAGTATATATTTAGGACTGAAGTGCTTGGGTTTTATGAATACTGACAGCGCGGCGCTCAGAGCCGAAGCCGTAAGAAGACTCACGGCAAGGACCGGATCCGTCCTGAAAGGCGCTGAAAATCCCTGTCCGTTACCGACCAGCCCGGCAGCGGCGGAAGAAATAAACGAAGCGACGACGAATATTATGCTAGCCGCGCATCTGGAAATGTCGGCGGCGAATGTATCTTCCGAAAATACGGTTTTCTTTTCCTGAACGGCCGACCGCGGACGGTATATGCCCTCAGGAGGCGTTTCCCGTACGGAAGATTTATATCCGTCTGCCGCCGGGGCTTCCGGCGCGGTTTCAGGCATCGGGACCGAAGAGGAGGGAATAGTGGCTTCCGCCACTATTAGAGGGGAAGTCGTCCTTGCGCTCCGGTCTATCCCGTCGTCGCGCCGCGCGGAATCGGATATCAGTCTCCTGTCAGAATATCCCGACTGTACGCCGGCGCCGTCCCCGCTTACAGCATCGGTGCGGCTATCTCCCGCCAGTCCGGAAATTTCCTGCGAAGTAGCCGGTTTGGACGGCGGCGGGGGAGGAGGCATGGAGACGGTCAGATTAGATATTATTTTCTCTTCCGCTCCCGGAGGGAGCGTGACCGGTTTTACGCTGTCTTCCATATACATGCGTATGTCTTTAAGGACCTCGCGGGCATTGTCGTAGCGGTCGTCCGGCTTTTTTCTCATCAGTCTTTCTATTATCCTTCCGACCCACATCGGAAGATCCGGATTGTGCAGAAGAATGTTCGGAACGGGTTCGGAAATATGTTTATGTATTATTTCGGCCGAGGAGCGCCCGTTGAAAGGATATTCGCCGGTGAGCATATAGTAATATGTCGCTCCGGTGGAATAGAGGTCCGTCCGGTTGTCGGCGAATCCGGCCAGGCACTGTTCCGGCGACATGAAATAGGCGGTGCCCACCATTTCTCCGGCCATCGTCAGCTGTTTATTGTCCGTGGTGTTTTTAGCGAGACCGAAATCCACAAGATTGGCCTTTCCGTCTTTATCTATCAGCAGATTGTCCGGTTTTATGTCCCTGTGTATTATGTTTTTCGAATGCGCGTGGTCAAGAGCCTCCAGCAGCTGGATTATAATGTCGGTGGCTTCTTTGAAATCCAGTTTTTTCTTCTGGTCTATGATGCTCTGCAGACTTTGTCCGTCCACGAAGGACATGATTATGAAATAGGTGTTTTTTTCACAGCCGAAATTATAAACTTTAACTATATTGGGATGATCGAGCTGGGCCGCTGAGCGGGCTTCCCTCAGAAAGAATTCGACCTGCCTTTCGTCCTTGGAAAGCTGCGGCGACAGCAGCTTTATGCACACCAGTTTATCGAGTTTTATATGTCTCGCTTTATAAGTTATGCCCATGCCGCCCTGTCCGAGCTTTTTCAATATTTCACACCCGGCGAAGATCAGAGGTTTGACTGAAGGTGCAGCGCTCATGTTTATAATCTCCTGTCCCTTATGTATATGCTTCCGCTTCTGGTGGGAAGTTCCTTCCCGTAGCGTTTCAGTTCGTCCACGCTCTGCAGTATCTTGGCGTAATGCCTGTCTTTTTTAAGCTGTATGATGGCCACAGTGACGGACATGACGGGAAATTTAACGACTCTGTTCCTGCGGTCCAGTATTTCTATGAAACCTCTGTCGCTGTCCGGTCTGGTATAAAATTTCTTTATGCAGTTTTCAAAATTCTTTATGATCAGTTTAGCGAGTTCCTCGCATTTTTCGGACGGCGCTATAATATAGAAATCGTCGGAATTGGAATGGGCCAGAAAATAAGATTCTTCTCCCAGACTCCTCACTGTTTTTTTCAGCATTTCCGCCAGTCCCTTCAGCAGTTCGTCTCCCTTTTCGTAGCCGTACCTTTCGTTATAAGCTTTGAAATTATCCAGGTCTATGCAGCACAGGGCGTAAGCTTTGTTTCCTGAAATGCATTTTCTCACTTTTTCCCAGAGATTATATCCGCTCGGAAGATTTGTGAGCCGGTTTACCGCTATCAGTTCTTTCTTTTTCGATATCCTTTCCAACCTGAATTCCAGTTCGCCGCTGGTCGCGTTCTGCATTATGAAATCGTTTGCGTAGTAGAAAGTTTTTTCCGGTATTTTCTGACATTCCTTCACGTATACGAGCACAGGGGAGGCCTCGTCCAGTCCTTCTGGCAGCGCGCTGGCGTCGGCGAAAGAGTCGGCGGATATTACGAAAACGTCGGGGGAGATCATTTTTATGAAATCGTGCTGGATATTCGACTCCGACGAGAAAATAGTATACTTTTCATAGCCCTTTAGACTGTTAAAGGGCTCTGACTGCGGATCTATGCCTATAAAAAGCACTTTTTTTCTTTCCATTTTTTCACCAAATCGAATGTAATATACCCATGCGCTGCTATTTATTTAAAATATTATATAAATAAAAACCAGCGCGCGCAAACAAATTCCGTACCGGCCGCCGCCTTTCCAAGGCCTGCGGCTATATCTCCGACTCCCATCCGCGGAAAAGCTTTTCCAGATAATCGAGCAGGCCGGTTTTCTCTTTTTCCGTAATAACAGACTTTTCCGGCGAAGCCAGCCGTTTCAGCCCGGCGGGAATAATTTCGGCCAGAGCGACCAACTCGTAGTTTTCTCCGGATGTTCTCCTGATGTGCGTATTCCGCAGGATATAGGACAGCGGTTCCTGCGCGGCTTTTTTCTCACCGCGGTTTTCCGGTTCCGGCTTAAGACCGATGAAGGCGTGGACGGCTCCTGTTATGTTGAAGACCGCGTCCGATTCAGGCAGATATTCTTCTTCCGACCGGGTCCACGCATCGTATTCTTCCAGCGTTTTAAATTCTTCCTCGGAAACGGCTTCTTCCCCGGTCGCCGTCAGTTTCTCCGCTATTTTGAGGAGAACCGGGACCGTCCATGAGACATGTTCCCTCGTTTCCTCCAGAACCTTTTTTTTCTTGATCGACAGGACGCGGCCGCTGAATTCAGTCCTCTGTCTCTGCCGGTGCAGAAAAGCGTATGCCGTTCCGAGAATGAACATCCCGCCGCAGCAGATGACCGCTATATTAACGGCCTCAAGTTTTTCCGCCGGGCATGACATGGAGTAAACGGCGAAAGGGACGACGGCCGTAAGTCCCGCCAGAACGGGCAGCAGCAGTATATATACGGCTATTCTTTTTATCTTTTTCATCGGCACTAGGCATATTCTAGCAAAAAAGCACCGCGCGAATATATGACTCCTTCCAGCGAGAATATCATATAATATCTTTATGCTTACTCCGAATAATATCAATGGCAATCTGCGCAGGGCCAGTTATGCCGTGCGCGGGAAAATAGTCGAACGCGCCAATCAGCTGGAAAAAGAAGGGCGCAAGATAATATATTGTAATATCGGCAATCCTCAGGCTTTGAAACAGAAGCCTCTCACTTTTCCGAGGCAGGTCCTCAGTCTTCTCGAATATCCGGAACTGCTAGAAAGACCGGAGACAGAAAAAATATATCCCCGGGACGTGATAGAGCGCGTCAGGTTCATCCTTAAGAAGGCTCCTGTCGGCCTCGGGGCTTACACTCACAGTCTCGGTTTCCAGTTCGTCCGCGAGGCCGTGGCGGAATTTATCAGCAGGAGGGACGGCATTCCGGCCGATCCCGCGAATATAGCGCTCACCGACGGGGCTTCCAAAGGCGTACAGGCCGCCATGACGATGCTGAGCAATAAGCGCGAAGACGGATTTATGATCCCGATACCGCAGTATCCGCTGTACAGCGCCACGATAGCGCTCTACGGTTCCAATCTCATCAGTTATTATCTGGATGAGAAAGCCGGCTGGCAGCTCAATGAGAAAGAACTCGCGGCAAGTTTCGAAAAGTCCGCGGCCCGGGGAATAAATCCGGTAGCCATAGTCGTGATAAATCCCGGTAATCCTACCGGCGCGGTGCTCGCCCGCGAAAATATAGAGATGGTGATAAGATTCGCCAAAAAGCACAATCTCACGGTCCTGGCCGACGAGGTCTATCAGGAGAATATCTACAATCCTGAGCGTAAATTCATATCTTTCGCAAAAGTCTTATACGAGATGAAGGAGAAAGACGTGACGCTTTTCAGTTTCCATTCCGTATCCAAGGGATTTTTAGGCGAATGCGGGCACAGAGGCGGATATGTCGAGGTAAGAAATCTTCCTCCGGACTCCTTCGCGGAACTTCTTAAACTTCAGTCCATCGGCCTCTGCGCCAATTCGGTGGGACAGATAATGACCTATCTTATGGTCGATCCGCCTAAGGAAGGAGACGAGAGCTATCCTCTCTACCGGCGCGAGCGAGAAGCGATACTCAGCGATCTCAAGGCCAAGGCGAGAATGCTTAGCGACGGTATAAACGCCGTTTCTGGCATGCACGCCGGGGTGCCGCAGGGGGCCATGTATTCTTTCGTTCGTTTCGAGGTGCCGGACGACAGGAACACTTCCGCTATGAGCGAAGAGGAACTCGGCTTATACTCGCGTTGCAGGGACAATGAGTACTGTCTTAAGCTTCTGGAAGAAACCGGTATCTGCGTCGTTCCGGGGAGCGGTTTCGGCCAACAGCCTAACACCCTTCATTTCAGGACCACTTTCCTGCCTCCGAAAGACGAGATAAAATCTCTCGTGGACAGGATAGGGGCTTTTCATAAGAAATATACGGAAAGCAAGAAACGTTCCTGAAAAAGACAGTTTTTCTCAAGGTTCTTTCAGCAGCGGATAGGCGGGCAGCCTTCCGCTGCTTTCAGACGCCTTTATAAGCCGCAGTATCTTTTCAAGGTATGTTTTTACTTCGCCCGGCTTCAGAAGGCTGAAACAGTTTCCGCACTCTTCTTTTTTATTCCCGGGGGTCGTTTTTAAGCGGAGCGCGTTTTCCGCCGCCCGCCTGATAAATCCTACGGCTTCCGTTTCGGTGAAGTTTCCCGCCAGTATAAGATCGAAACCAGTGAGGCAGCCCATGGGGCCGAAGTAGACCACTTTTATATTTTCGTTTTCCGCCGATCTCACTGCCGAAGCGAAGATATGTTCCACCGTATGCGCTTCGCCCGGCGTCAGAGTTTTGTCCTTATACGGCCTGCAGAGCCTGATATCGTAAGTCACGATACGTGTTCCGCCGATTTCGTCGACCCGGGATTCGTATATACCCGGCTCCAGATTTATATGATCGACAGTAAAAGTTACAGGTCTGTTTTGCGTCATGATGCATATATGCTACTAAATTTCATGTATTTTTTGTTATTATATTATTCAGTCTATGCTCTACGGATTCGGGCCTGTCATCGATAAAAACACCACGCGGCTGGTCGTCGGCACAATGCCGAGCGCTGCTTCGCTTGCGGCAGCCCGGTATTACGGGCATCCGATGAATAAGTTCTGGCCGATAGTGTTCGAGGTCTTCGCCGGAACGCTTCCTCCCGCCGATTATGACGAAAGGCTTAGATTCATTCTGCTTAACCGCGTTGGTTTATGGGACAGCCTGAAGAGCTGCGAACGCGAAGGCAGTCTCGACAAAAACATAAGATCGGAGACTCCGAACGACTTCAGACTTTTGCTTTCCGGACACGGAAAAGTCAAGCGCCTGCTTTTCAACGGGCATAAAGCCGGCCAGTATTTCATGCGCTATATCGGAAAGATAGACGGTATAGAATATACTGTTCTTCCGTCCACAAGTCCGGCCAACGCTTCCGTTGATTACGGGACTAAACTCAAAAGATGGAGAGAGGCCTTTTTACTGCCTTAGATGCTGAAGATATAAAAAAAGACCGCGTATCGGACGCGGTCTTTTTTTTATTCTTTTTATCAGGCTTCAGAATTCGGCGAATCCCGGAACTCTCGGATATGCGGTGACGTCCCTGATATTAGTTATTCCGGTTACGAGCATCATCAGTCTCTCGAAACCCAGCCCGAAGCCCGAATGCGGCACGGAACCGAAGCGTCTGAGGTCCGTGAACCACCAGTAAGGCGCCTGATTCATATGTTTTTCCGTCATTCTGCGCTGGAGCGTTTCCAGACTGCTTTCTCTTTCGCTGCCGCCTATTATCTCTCCTATTCTCGGAACGAGCACGTCCATGCCGCGGCAGGTCTTTCCGTCTTCATTTAGTTTCATATAGAAAGAGGCCGCCTCTTTCGGTTTGTTATAGAGTATGACCGGCCTTTTAAAATATTGTTCCACAAGGAATCTTTCGTGTTCCGAAGAAAGGTCGACTCCCCAGCTGATTTTTACTTCGAAACGGCCGTTTTCCGGCTCAAGTATCTTGACCGCGTCGGTATAGGCGAGTCTCTCGAATTTACTGCCGGTCAGGTTCTTCAGATCCGCCAGCAGGGAAGGATCCACGAATTTAGTGAACAGTTCCATGTCTTCCGGCGCTTTTTCAAGTATATTCGACACCACCGTCTTTATGAAATCTTCCGCGAGTTCCATATTGTCTTCCAGTTCGTAGAAAGCCATCTCCGGCTCTATCTGCCAGAATTCGGCGCAGTGTCTGTAGGTATTTGAATTCTCGGCGCGGAAAGTAGGGCCGAAAGTGTATATCTTCCCTAGTCCCATAGCCAGACTCTCTCCTTCCAGCTGCCCTGAGACCGTAAGATAAGTTTTTTTCCCGAAAATATCTTTGGAAAAATCTATTTCTCCTTTATCCGTCTTTGGCAGTCTGGCTATATCGCCAAGATCCAGGGCCGTGGCCGTGAACACCTCCCCGGCTCCTTCGCAGTCGGAAGTGGTGAATATCGGCGTGTGCACGTAACAGAATTCTTTCGAATGGAAATAGGAATGTATCTGATATGCCAGTTCCGAACGTATCCTCAGCATGGCCGCGTATTTGTTGGTGCGAGGGCGCAGATGCGCTACCGTGCGCAGGAACTCGTCGGAAGTTTTTTTCTTCTGTATAGGATATTTTTCCGGGTCGCAGCCGCCGTATATTTTCAGCGCTCCGACGCTCAATTCGAATTTCTGGCCCTTAGCCGGAGAAAGAACGAGATCTCCTGTCAGTTCCACGGAAGTTCCGGCCGTCAGTTTCTGCGCCTCTTTATACAGATCCTCTTCGCCGCCGTTGAAGACGGCCTGGAGATTGGCGCGGCAGGAACCGTCGTTTATTTCTGAAAAAATGCAGGATTTAGACTGTCTTACGGTTTTTACCCAGCCCCTGACTTTTATATTTTTTCCCGGGCCGGAACTTCGCAGTAAGTTTTTGATTGTTGGTGTTATCATAATGTCTCCGTAATTATTAAAAAATTTTCTTAAATCCCGATGCTTTTCGTCTTATCGGCTGCCGCTGTCCTTTTCGATTTCTTCGCTTCCGGAACTATCGGAGGTATTCCTGTCTTTTCTGTTAGGGTCAGCCTCATGGTGGCGTCTTCGCCGTAATATTCTTCCAGAACCAGGCCGGTCCCCGGAGCGTAGTAACGCGCGGACCTGCCTCCGTCTCCCCCGCTGATTTTCGTTTCGACTTTCATACAGCCTTCGAAATCTCCGGCCCCTACCCTGACTTTTTCAGATATCGAGGTTATTTCGCATATATCCGGCGATTCGTTCCAGGCGCAGCCTTTTTTCGGAGGCAGGGGAAATTCTTTTCTTCCTCCGGTAACTATGCCGTTCTGGGACACGACCCAGCCGTTTCCGCATGAGACTTCATATTCGGCCGTGTCGTAATCCTGCAGTCTGAATATCATTCTGACCTCGGCTTTTTCGAGTTCTCCTTCTTCACGCGCCGACAATATGTCTATATACACCGTCGCCGGAGAAGAAAACTCCGAACTCTCGAGGAGGTATACGTATCTGTCGCCTGGGTTAATTGGATAATATGCGGTTTTCATAGCTTTTCCGTGCGCTAGTCAGTAAAAAAAGCGGCTCCGGTTTTGTCAGCGCCGTATAATTCTACAATATAATTTTACAATATTATTCCGTATGATTCTACAATATTATTCCCCGGGCCGTTCAGCGCCGTTTCCGTTTTCCCGGTCCGCGAAGGGGAGCTTAATTGATTTGACTGCCGCAAATTGAAAATAATATAATATCTAGCAAGAAGGAAGGATAATAATTAAATAAAAGAGAGATACTAAAATGGCATTAACAAAAAATCAGAAAAGAGAAATAACAGAAAAATTTGCTGGAGAAGCCAACAATACCGGTTCGGCTTCCGTTCAGATCGCTTTGCTGACGGAGAAGATCAAATATCTGTCCGAGCATACGAAGAACAATCCCAAGGATCACGCGTCCAACAGAGGTTTGCTCGCTATGGTCGCGCAGAGGAAGAACCTGCTCTCTTATCTCGAAAAGGAAAACAGAGAAGAATATAAGAAAGTTATCGGGGACCTCGGTCTGAGGAAATAATTTATAATGTCCGATAACGATAATATTGTGCGCCTCTCCGCGGAGATAGGCGGAAGAGAGATTTTTTTTGAAAACGGCCAGGTGGCCAAACAGGCGGGCGGAGCCGTTATGGCCCGTCTCGGAGACACTATGGTCCTTACGACATGCGGGCAGGCCTCGCAGCCGAAGGACACCCCTCCCGAATTCGTACCGCTTAGCTGCGATTACAGGGAAAGAACCTACGCGGCCGGCAAGATCCCAGGCGGATTTCTCAGACGCGAGGGAAAAGCCCGCGACAGGGAAATTCTCGCCGCGCGTCTTACCGACAGATCGGTGAGGCCGCTGTTCCCTAATTATTTCAATACTGAAACGCTGGTGACCACCATGGTCATATCCCACGACGGTCAGAACGACGCGGACGTGCTCAGCATCAACGCAGCCTCAGCCGCGCTGATGATATCCGACATCCCGTTCAACGGTCCGGTCGGAGCAGTTCGCATATGTAAGCTGGACGGCAAATTCGTGATGATGCCCACCCACGAGGAAAGAGCCAAGGCCGAGATGGAACTTGTTATTTCCGGCACGGAGCAGGGCATACTTATGGTCGAAGGAGGAGGGACGGAGATCCCGAATTCAGACCTCATTTCCGCTATGGAAGCGGCCAAGCCCGAGATAGACAGGCTCTGCGCTCTTCAGAAGGATCTACAGGCCAGAGTCGGCAAGGTCAAGACTCCGGTGGCCACTCCCGCGATCAATCCCGAACTTAAGGCCGACGTGGAAGCGATGAGCCGCGGTGAGCTGGAAAAGCTTCTCGGTTCGCGCCCGGACAAGCACACTCTTGAGCTCGGCATGGCCTCCGTGAAAAACAAAGCCGCCGAAGCGATGACCGCGAAATATCCGGATGACGCAACGGCTTCTTATCAGGCCAAGACCATAGTCGAAGACATAATATATGAAGTTTCGCGCCGTCTGGTGCTCGACACCAGAATACGCATAGACGGCAGAAAACTTGACGAAATAAGAAAGATTACCATAGAGACGGGATATCTTCCCAGGGCCCACGGTTCCGCTTTGTTCACGCGCGGACAGACGCAGTCCCTGGCCGTCACCACACTCGGAACTCCCGAGGATAAGCAGCTGCTTGAGAATCTTGAGGGAAAAATAGAGGAGCGTTTCCTTTTCCATTATAATTTCCCGAGTTTCGCGACAGGCGAGGTAAAACCCGACAGAGGTCCCGGCCGCAGAGAAATAGGTCACGGAAATCTGGCGAGAAGAGCCCTGCTTCCGCTTTTGCCCTCGGAAGAGAACTTCCCTTATACTTTACGCGTGGTTTCAGACATACTCGAGTCCAACGGTTCCTCTTCGATGGCTTCCGTATGCGGCGGCTCCCTTTCGCTTTTCGACGCCGGAGTGCCGATGAAAGCGGCCTGTTCCGGGATAGCGATGGGTCTTATAACCGACGGTGAAAAACACGCCGTATTGTCAGATATCGCCGGTCTCGAGGATCATTTCGGCGATATGGACTTCAAACTGGCCGGAACCAGAAAAGGCGTCACTGCCTTTCAGATGGACGTGAAACTCGCCACTGGCATACCTATGGATATCATGAAAGAAGCCATAGAGCAGGCCACCAGAGGCCGCGAGCATATCCTTTCCCTTATGGAAAAGGCCCTTTCCGCGCCGAAGGCCGACATATCTAAATACGCGCCCAGAATGGTCAAGCTGAGCATTCCGCGCGATAAGATAGGCGCCTTCATAGGCCCTGGCGGAAAGAATATACGCGGCATACAGGAGAAGACCGGAGCCGTCATAAATGTCGACGACGACGGGAACGTGACTGTGGCCAGCAACGACAAGGACAGTCTCGAAGCCGCCAAATCCATGGTGGAGATGTTCTCCATGGAAGTCGAAGTGGGCAAAGTCTATAAAGGCAGAGTCGTTTCGATAGTCGATTTCGGCGCCTTCGTCGAGATATTGCCCGGCAAAGAAGGACTGCTTCATATCTCTGAAATAGAGAACCGAAGAATAAACCGCGTCGAGGACGTCCTCAAGATGGGACAGGAAATAGAAGTCAAAGTCATCGACATGGAAAATTCCGGGAAGTTCAGACTTTCCAGAAAAGTTCTGCTCGAACACCACGGGCGGAAATAAATAAGTTAAAGACAAATGGTCCTGTCCGAAGAACAGGACCATTTGTTTTGCAATATCTATATTATGGAAATATGTATGGCGCAGAATAAAAAAGAGAAGCAGGACGCTTTCACGCTTGTAAAGCAGTTTTATAAATTTATGAGCGACAATAAGCTTGAGATAATAGATTATTCCCAAAACGACACTCATATAAAACTGGTGAGAAAACATATTCCCGCTCCTACTCCCGTTTTTATCGCTTCCCAGGAAGAAGCGCCGCTTCCGGCTAATGTGCACGAGCACAAGACGGCCCATAATAATAAATCTTCCGGCGGTTTCGCTTTAGACGATAAAGAGGATACTGTGAAGGCCACTGTGTCGGGCATATTTTACCGCGCCCCGTCTCCGGCAAGCCCTCCTTATGTGAGAGAGGGCGATTCCGTCCAGGAAGGCCAGGTCATATGCGTGATAGAAGCGATGAAAGTTTTTAACGAGATCAAAGCTTCTTTCGACTGCAAAATAAAAAAGGTTATCTGCGACAACGGAAAACCGGTGGAGCCCGGTGAAGATTTAATTATAGTCGAAGAGATCTGAATGGAAAGACACGGCGATATTACTGATTTTTTCTTCGGGGGTTGATACTGCCGTATGTCGTCCGTTCCACGTAATAAAACTAAAAGCCAGCCCAGAAAAAAGCAGGAGGCCAAGAGCGTCGGCCCGGCCGGTTTGTTCATGTGGGCGCTCGCGGCCGCTTTTTCCGTCTGGATGCTTCTGGCCGTTTTTTTCGGCCGCACCCGCGGAAAGATAGGTGACGCGCTTATTCCGGCTCTGTTCTTCTGTTTCGGTTCGGCCGCTTATGTCCTGCCTTTTCTTCTCCTTTACGGGCTCGCGGCCCTTCTCATAAATATTAAAAAAGAAAGCAAAGGCACTCTGACGCTCGGCGCCGGTGTGTTTCTTGTCCTTATTTCCGTCTCTTCTTTTATAGAGCGTATGAGCGAATGGTGGGGGCACTGGCAGTCCGCTTCGGCGGGCGGCGCGGTCGGCCGCGCGCTGGACGGTTTTTTCAGCAGCATGTTCGGAGGTTTCGGCTCCGTTCTGCTGAGTTTCGTGCTGCTGTTCCTCGGACTCAATATTTTGTTCAGGATCCCGTGGGCGTCCCTGTTAAAGTTTTTTTTCGCGAAGCTGAAGGACGATTATTCCAGTTGGACCGTTGCGCGGCAGGAACTTAGGGCCGGTCTGGACCGTATTTCGGAGAAAGAGCGCGGCCGTCAGAAAATTTACGACGCGGAACCGGTGCCGGAAACCGTTATTCCGGACGATGTTAAGACAGACTGCGCGAGAAAGACGGAAAAAGAAACACCTATCCCCGATAAGAAAGAATATCAGCCTCCAGTAATAGTCAGGACTAAAGAAAACGAAACGAAGGAGAATGTTCCCGAGGCCGGGCAGATAAAGAAGAAAAACGAGGAAGAAATCAAAAACCGGCCCGCCCCCGCTAAGCAGGAACCGTCTTCCGACCCGTATTTTAAAGATTTCAGGCTTCCGGACACTTCTCTCCTGGACGTGCAGACGGCTCAGACCAATATCCCGGGGCCGGACGAGGGCGAATTGCAGAGAGCAAGCAGGCTGCTCGAGGAAACGCTTAAGAATTTCAATATAGAAGTTCACGTTAAAGGTGTTTATCCGGGCCCCGTGGTCACCAGATACGAGGTGAAACTGGGGACCGGTGTTAAGATCTCTCAGGTGGAATCTCTGGCTAACGACGTGGCTATGGCCATGAAATCGGCGGGTGCCGTAAGAGTGACTCTTATTCCGGGGAAAGACGTGCTTGGTTTCGAGATACCTAATACAAGACGCGAAACAGTCAGTTTCAGGGCTCTGCTGGAATCGTCCGAATTCAAAAAGGCGAAGACTCCGCTCTCGGTAGCTCTCGGCAGATACACGGAAGGCGCGGTGGCTTTGTCGGATCTGGAAAAAATGCCGCATCTGCTGATAGCGGGAGCCACAGCCAGCGGCAAAAGCGTTTTCATGCAGTCGCTTATACTCTCGATAATGTTCCGCAACAGGCCGGACGAGGTCAAATTTCTGTTTATAGACCCCAAACGTCTGGAACTTACTTTTTACGAAGGCATCCCTTATCTTTACGATCCTAACGCCATGCCGGACCAGGTGGCCGTGGTCACGGAGGCCAAGAAAGCCGCCATGTCGCTCGCCGCGATGGTAACGGTGATGTATAAAAGAAATCAGAAATTTCAGAAGGCCCAGGTCAAGAATCTGGAGTCGTATAATAAATGGGCCGCGGAAAACGGGGAGCAGCCTGAGTACAGGATAGTCGTGGTAGTGGACGAACTCGCCGACCTTATGCAGCAGGAGAGAAAAAGCATAGAGCAGTCTATACAGAGCCTGGCCCAGATGGCCAGGGCCGTCGGCATACATCTTATTCTGGCTACACAGCGGCCTTCCACCGACGTCATCACCGGAGTGATAAAAGCCAATCTTCCGTCCAGGGTCGCGCTTAAGGTCGCTTCGTCCACTGATTCCAGAGTAATACTCGATTCCACCGGCGCCGAGGCCCTGCTCGGCCGCGGGGATATGCTTTTCCTGGGCCCAGGGTCGCCTAAGCCTTTCCGTATACAGGGAGCATGGGTGAGCGAGAGGGAAATACAGCGCGTGGCGGATTTCGTGCGCAGGCAGGCCGGACCGAGTTACGAGCCGCTGTACTGCGAAGAAGACGCGGGGGCGGTAAGCGGCAAAGGAAGTTCTTCGGCCGAGATAATAAAGGCCCTGAAGGTAATTTCTTCAAGAGGTAGAGTTTCCCAGGATCTGCTTAAGGCGCATTTTGGTTCTTCCGCGAGGGCCACGAATATATTGAGCATACTCGAGATGGAAGGATATATAAGCAAGCCGGAAGGCACCAACCGCTGGAGTATAGATATGCCCAAGGTCCAGGCGGAGCTGAAAGCGGCGGAAGGCGCGGACATTCCGGAAGAGGAGGAAGAGGATGAGGAGGCGGAGGAGAATTTTTCACGCAATGAATAAGAAGCTTTATTGTTTCGCTTTTATTTTACTTTCATCGGTTTCCCTGTCTGCGCAGGAAGGGGGCGGCGTCAGGCAGGACGCAGCCGGTTCGGTTCCTTCTTCGGCCGCAGCCGCCGTCAAGGCGAAAAAAATCGGAAAAACCACAGCCGGCGAGATAAAGGACAGGCTCAGGGAATGGGATCAGAAACTCAATTCGGTGAAATGCGAATTTACACAGACCATGTATTTTAAGGAAGCGGGCCTGAAACAGGTTTCGGCCGGGGAATTATTTTATCTTAAGCCGGGACTGCTGAGAATAGACACCGAATCTCCGGCGCAGCAGCGCATAACCACCGACAAGAAGACCATATGGATCTATAAACCGGCCGACGGCCAGGCCGTGACCGCCCAGTGGAAGGACTGGGCCTCTTCGCAGGGCGCGGCTTTCGCCGGACTTCTTGATTTCGGGAATTATTCGTCGATAACGGAGACTAATACCGTGGAACTCGTCTCCGCGGACGAAAGCGGATACGTTTTGAAACTCAAGCCTAAAGATTCTTCCGGTTATACCCTGACGCTTGTTCTGGACAAGGATTTTTTTCCTTCGGAGACAGTGCTTGACACCGAAGAAAGTTCGGCTTCGGTGCGGCTGAAGAACGTAAAGAAAAACATTGATATAAAACGGGATATTTTCGTTTTTGATCCTCCGAAAGGAACGGAGATAATAAAATTTTAGAAAATGACATTAGCCAATAAAATAACTATTTCGCGTTTAAGCCTGAGTCTGCTTGTCTTCATATTGATAATAACGCAGTCTTTCTGGTTAGAAGTTCTCGCGCTTTTTCTGCTTATAATCGCTTCCAGTTCCGACGGTATAGACGGGTATGTGGCAAGAAAGACGGGAACTACCACCGCTTTCGGCGCGATAGCCGATCCTTTCGCCGACAAGGTGCTTGTCCTCGGTCTTTTTCTGGCTTTCGCGATGATTAAAGAACTTTACGTCCCTTTATGGGCCGTTTTCCTTATACTTTTAAGGGAACTTACCATCTCCACGCTCAGAGTGCTGGCAGCTCTGCACGGCGAAGTCCTTAAAGCCGAGAGAAGCGGAAAGATAAAGACCACCCTCCAGATGATAGCGGTTTTCACAATAATGACGGCCCTTGTGATAATAACCGGTGAAAAGGAATACGGCCTGCCGTCGTGGCTGTCCTGGCTTTCTGACATAACTCCTTTGATCACGACAAGAGTGTGGTGGAAATCAATAACGTGGTGGTGCACGGTCGTCCCGGCCGTATACACGATATACAGCGGCGTGCTTTATATCCGCGGGCATAAAGAGCTGCTCGTACTTTCGTGGAGCGAGAAGAAAAAACAGTGAAAAACACTATAATAAAGTTGCTCGCCAGCGGTTTTTTCATCAGCCATATCCCGGCCGCCGTCACGGGGTATAAAAAGTTCACGGGGTCCGGTTTCGTCGGTACCCTGCTGGCCTTAGCGCTCGTTCCTTTATTGCCGGCAGGCCGGATCCAGTACGCTGTTTTTCTCTTTCTTTTCATTTCTTTCTCGATATGGATTGCGGATAAGGCCGAAATAATTTATAATAAAAAAGACGATCCGCGGATAGTTATCGATGAGATCGACGGTTACTGGCTGGCGCTTGCTTTTACCGGCAGGTCCCCTGCCGAACTTCTGACGGCTTTCGTTCTTTTCAGGTTTTTCGATACTCTGAAGCCGTGGCCTATAAGATATTTCGACAGACGCTGGCACGGCGGCCCCGGTGTCGTGGCGGATGATCTCATCGGGGGACTGTTCGCCGGGTTGCTCACGCGTTTTATTTTTTTCTTTATTAAATGACGAGACTTTTTTTAATTTTCACACTGTTTATAACGCAGGTCTGCGCCGCGGCGGCGGAGGCCGGGCCTGTGCCGGCGTCTCCGGTCCCGTCCGAAACCAAGGCCGCGGCCGTTTCCGGTAAGAAAGCTGAAACGCCTCAGCTTACCATGGTGCCTTTAAGCGGCATGGTGCTTATGCCCACCGCTTTCAAAGGCACCGGAGAGAATTCCATCGGCGTGGGACTGGATATAAACGCCGCTTATTTCATAGGCCGTCTTTACGGGAAAAATTCATACAGCTGGACCACGGAGAAAAAGGATTATCTGGACCAGATAGGCATATGGATGCTTTCCGGCGAAGGCAAGATGCAGATACAGACGGAGAAAAACTGGCGTCCGGCGGTGGCGGTCGGCGGACAGGGCATACTAACTTTCCGCGACACCTCCCAGTCCGCTTCCACATTCGAACTCAAATCAGACAGCAGCGACAATGCCAATTACGCAAATGCCTTTATTGCGGCTTCCAAACATATCGGCAGCAAGCTTATATTGACCGCAGGTTATTCGGAAGGAGATATGCCGAAGCTGATAAACGACCTTTCCGAATATCTGTCCGAGACGGCCATGGAGAACAGCGGTTATACTAATCCCAGCGTACCGTCGCAGCTTTTTTACGGGGGACTGATATGGCTTCCCAAACCGACTTCGCCGATAATGCTGGAGATTCTTGTGCCGAACGGCGCCCCGATGCATCCTAAACTCGTGAATCTGCATCTAGGCACACTGCTCAAACTTAATTTCGAACTGTCTTACTTGAAATTCGACGGCGGATGGGATCTGATAGGAATGTTCCAGTTCCGCTATAATTACTTTCCGCGCTCCAACTGACCCGGGACGTCCGGTAACGGATATCCTTTAAAGAATATGCGTGCCGAAAATATAATATATATCGCACTGTCCTCAGTTTTCTTTTCCCCGCGCGTGGCGGCGGCCGCTTCCCTCATGCCTGACAATCCCGCTTTCACCGAATATATGCGAAGCGGAGAATCCGGCTTGGAGGAAGCCTCTTCGGATTCCGGAGGCGCGGTCTTAAAGCCAGGTTACATTCCTCCAGTCGTAGACCGTTCTTATTTAAAAAGCCGTAATTCCGGTAAATCCGGTCCTTCTGGCGCGCTCCGGACGCAGTCCGGCTTTTACCCTTCGGCTTATACCGTTCCTTACCTTCCGGAAATAAGGGACCAGGGTGATTATCACGACTGCTGGGCCTATGCCGTTTTAGCTTCACTCGAATCTAATCTGCTTAAAAACGGGACCGTGTCGGATTTCAGCGAATACCACATGGCGCTGAATCACGGTTTCGCCTGGGGCGTGGCTAAGGGAGGAGACTATGATATAGCCCTGGCCTTTTTAACCCGCTGGGCCGGACCCGTAGAGGAAATAACGGTGAACACTTACGGAAGCGAGACGCTTGCCCACCTGCAGGGGGCTGTATATCTGGCCGATCCCGACTCTTCCGACGCGCCTCATTCGGCTTTCGTCTCCGATATGAAATACGCCGTTGAAAACTACGGCCCTGTTTTCGTCGCCGTCAACACTTCAGGTTTCGATTCTTCCTATTCGAATATGTATAATTCATCCTCGAGAACGAATAACCACGCCGCGGCCGTGATAGGATGGGACGACGATTATCCGGGGACTAATTTTAAAAACGCCGCTCCGGGAGACGGCGCTTTCTACGTCAGGAACAGCTGGGGGGCCTCCTACGGTATAAACGGATATTTCTGGCTTTCATATTATGATAAGTGTATGAACGATTCCGCGGCTTTCGCAGTTCCGGAATCAACTTCAAATTACGACAATATATACGATTATACGCCTTACGGGGAGGTAAACAGCTGGAAGGCGGATTCCGCCGATACCGCCGTTTATGAAGCTAATATATTCACTGCCGGTGGGTACGAAAGACTAAGGGCCGTATCTTTTTTTGCCGATGTGCCCGGATCGCAGGTGAGCGTGAGCGTTTATACCGGCCTCTCCGCGGACACGGACCCGGTCAGCGGCACCGAGCACGTTTTCGCTAGCACCGTTCCCGCATATGCCGAATATTACACTCTTTCTTCCGATCAAAATATAGAGCTGAGTTCCGGCGCGAAATTTGCAGTGGCGGTCAGGCAGGTCCCGCCGTCCGGCGAATATATGCGTTTCGGCACCGAGGGAAACAAGAGCGGTTATCTCACCAGGGCCGTTTCCGCCGCAGGACAGAGTTATTATAAGGAAGGGGAGAACGGGTCCTGGGCGGACACGCATTCTTCTTCCGTGCTGGGCGGGAAGCAGAATATGCCCGTAAAGGCCTTTACCGAAGATATACGCGCCGCGGGGAAAGTCCCGGCGGTCAGAAACGGGACCGGCACGGTTGACAGATATTTCACTAACAGTCTGTCGGAACTGAACGCGAACTGGGACAGCGCCGACAATGCCGCGGAATACAGCTATATCATATCGCGTTCTAAAGACGAGAACGGAAAAATATACGGCTGGGAGAGCGCCGGTCCGGGAGTTTCCGTGAATGTCACGGGGCTTGCGCTTACCGCGGGGGACACTTATTATTTCGGCGTCATGGCGGCCAATGAATTTAATGAGTTCTCCGGTTCCGTAACCTGGTCTCAGGGTATATGCGTGGATACCGTTCCTCCCGTTTTTACTTTGAACGGGGTAGAATCTTACGGCGTCTATTATTCCACCGCGGCCGATATCCCGGGTTCTCTGGGGGCGGATAAAATACTATCCGACGTTCCGGTGCTTTCCGGCGTCTTTCCCTGCGTCTCGGGAAGCTGCGCCAAGAATATACCCTTGGAATGGGATTCTTCCGTTTATGTCTTTAACGCTTTTATAGAAACATATTATACGTCCGGCGTGGCGACTTTCACCGTCAGCGGAACGGACGAAGCCGGCAATGCCGGCGATATTTTCGCCAATAACGGTAAAACGGAATTTTATATAAACATAAACGCCGGTTCCGGTAAAACCGCCTTGGACGGCGACGGGAATCCGGTAGACGTCAGTTTCGCTAACAGCGACGGCACCTCTCTGCTTATTCCGGCCGGCGCTCTCGATTCTTCCGTTTCTTCGCTGAACGTTATAATTTCCACATACGCCTCAGACCTGTCTGAAAACGCCCTGGCGGCCGCTGAAGAAAATTCCCCGGGATCGGCCGGACTTGGGCTGTTGCGGGATTTTTCCGTGAAATCAGCTTCCGGCGGCTCTATATCTTCTTTTAATTCTCCCGCCACTATAACTATCCCTTACGGTTCGGCCGGCCTGCCCGGCTATCCTGAGGAATATCTGAGATTGTTTTATCTCGATGAAAATAAAGGCGAGTGGGTATATTCGGACAGTTCCGCTGATAAAATAAATAAGACCGTGACGGGGCGTGTCTCGCATATGTCGGTTTACTCAGTCCGCGCGCTTAAGTCTTCGGACGATTCCGTAAAACCTTTGGTATATCCTAATCCGGCTCGTCTTAGCGTCAGCCCGAACGAAGTTATTTTCAGCGGTATCCCGCTTACAGTGAAGGGCGTAAAGCTGTACATATATAATCTTTCCGGAGAGCTGGTGCGCTCCTTAACTCCTTCCGGCGGAACGGACGAATGGGAGCTCAGCTGGGACGGCAGGACTAAGAACGGTGAAAAAGCGGCGTCCGGAATTTATCTTTATCTGGTCAAGACCAGGACCAACGGCCAGGCCAGGGGAAAGTTTTATATAATCTGGTAGTTTTATGTTAAGAATAATATCGTTTTTTTTAATTATCATATGTTTTCAGGCGTCGGGACTGTATGCCCAGGGGAATAAGACCGGCGGAGAGATCAGTCAGAAATATATAAACTATCTTGAAAAAAAGAGTCAGAAGAGCAGTCTGCTGAGCACTTCTTCGGATTCCCACGGACTCGGTTTTATTCCTTCCGCTATAGACAGATCCAAAATGAAGCGTGTTACGCGCAGCGGACTTAGATCTTCTTCTTCTTTATTCGTTTCGTCCTATACCGTACCGTCTGAATATCTTCCAGCTATAAGGGATCAGGGAAATAACGAAGACTGCTGGGCCTATGCCACTTACGCTTCTCTGGAATCTAATATACTTAAATATTACGGGAAAAATGTGAATCTGAGCGAATATCAGATGGCCGTTACCACCAATGCATACAATGACGGGAATGTCGCTGCCGGAGGTAATTTCGAGATGGCGACCGCTTTTCTCGCCAGATGGGCAGGTCCCGTGGCGGCTATTTCCGATGATGATGAAGAGTCCTATTATTCCACGGTGCTCTATCATTCTCAGAACGCGAGATTCCTGACCGATCCGGACAGCACTGTATCCACGTCCACTTACGATACGAAATTCGTAGCCGATGTAAAGCAGGCACTTCTTGACTACGGCCCTGTAGCGATAGCTATTTATGGTGATTCGAGTTCTTCTGGCGCTGGCTGGAACGATGGCAAGACAGCGCTTTATAATGCGTCCGGCGACCAGGATCACGCCGTATCCATAGTCGGTTGGGATGATAATTACAGTGTCGATCATTTCGCAATAGGGAATCGGCCTCCTAAGAAAGGCGCCTTTAAGGTCCGCAACAGCTGGGGAGATTACAATACCGAAGGCGGATATTTCTGGCTTTCCTATTGTGACAAGACTATGGGATCGGCCGCCGTTTTCAATACCGTGGAATCTACTGATAACTATAAATCGATTTACGATTATACGCCTTACGGTGAAACCACCGCCTACTGGAGTTATCCCGACAGCAATGATAAACCTATATATCTGGCTAACGTTTTCACGGCTTCTGAGGACGATCTGATAAAGGGAGTTTCCTTTTATGTGGACGAACCGGGAACGACTACGAATGTCTATATATATACGGATCTCAGCAGCGCGACTTCTCCGCAGAGCGGAACAGAGAACGTTTTTGCCAGTACGACTTCTACTTATGCCGGATATTATACTCTGAGGAACGACACCGGCGTCGGCGTGTCCAGCGGGACGAAATTTTCAGTGGTCATAAAGCAGACTCCCCCTTCGGGAGAACTTGCTTATTACGGATATGAAGCCGCTTACAACGATGCCGTCAACGTTAGCGCTAGCGAGGGCGAAAGTTTCGAAAAATCCGGAGACGACGGAACATGGGTCAACGCTTATTATATAGATTCCAGTAATCAGGATCAGACGGCGAATGTTCCGATAAAAGCTTTTACAGTCCCGGATGAAGTCCCGGACGACGTTTCCGCGGTGAGAAACGGCAGCGAAACATCTCAAATTTATTATACTACCAGCAGTACCACGCTTTCGGCCAACTGGGACGAAGTCTCCGGAGCTTCCGGTTATAAATATATCGTTTCTTCCGTCACCAGCGAGGCTAATCCTATGTACGGCTGGACAGATACGGACGATTCCGCCGTAACGGTGACGGGGCTGAGTCTTACTTCCGGCACGACATATTATTTCGGGGTCAGGGCTCTCAGCGGTTCCGGCCTCGAGTCGGCGGACACAGCATGGTCGGCCGGACAGATGTCCGACAGCGTAAGTCCGGCCGAAGTGACAGTAACGGCAGACGATTATAAAGTTACCGAAGAGAACACTCTCGGGGCGAGCTGGACCGCATCTTCCGACGCCGACAGCGGACTCGATCATTACGAGTATATAATCTCTGCCGGGACCAAATCCGTGTCGGCAGGGCTCTCCGGCTGGCAGCAGACCGACGGCATATCTTACTCGAGCGACAGTTTTTCCCTTACGGACGACACAACTTATTATTTCGGCGTAAAGGCCGTGGACAAGGCCGGCAATGAGTCAGGTGTGTCCTGGTCCGACGGGCAGTTCTACGATCCGAAATATTTTACGTCTCCTGTGTTCTCTTCCGTGCACAATAGTTCCGGAGTTTATGATATATCTTATTCGAGTTCCGATATATTTTACGCGAACTGGACCATGGACGACGATTATGCCAGCCCGGTAAGCTATTATTATTATCTCGTCAGTTCAGGAACCGAAACCACGCTGGCCGGCGGGATCGTTTCCGACACTTCTACTTATATCGAGGTGTCCCCGGACGACAGTTCGGAGCTGTCCAGCGGGAAGTCTTATTTTATAAGGTTAAGAGCTGTTCCTGAGAATTCAACTTTAGCTTCTTCGAAAGATTTTCCGGCGGTCATGTACGATACCGCCGCTCCTTCGGCTGTTACCGTCACCGCGCCGGATTCTTTTATACAGACCGAGAACACCGTTGAAGCTGACTGGACGAGTTCTTCCGACGCCGGGAGCGGCGTGGACCACTATGAATTCATGGTCTCTTCAGGGAGCGCTTCCGCCGGGGACGCGATAACGGACTGGGTCTATTCGGTAGGACTTTCGACTTCTTATTATATTAGCGGTCTTACCGCGGACGCCACTTATTATATAGGCGTCCGCGCCGTGGACAAAGCCGGGAACGATTCGGCTGTATCGTGGGACGGCGGGCAGTTTTACGACGGAGATTATATATACAGGCCGAATATCCTCGGCATATACAACAGTACCGGAAGTTATAATGTCTCCTATACGAGCGCTCCTGTCTTTTACGCCAGCTGGGAACTCGACGGCAGCCGGCCGCAGCCTGAAAAATATAATTATTATCTGAAGGTATCGAGTTCCGGCGCCACTCTTCTGGCCGGGTCTGTAGACGACGGTTCGGCCGTTTCTCTGAAAATCGACGCCTCGTCGGAACAGCTTGAAGACGGCGCGACTTATTATATACAGCTCGAACTTGTTCCCCGGGACACTGCTTATTCAGTCCTAAAAAGCGCCGCGGGAGTGATCTACGACGCCAGCGCCCCGTCGGCTCCTTCCTCGCTGCTCAGGCCCACGGCCACGGAAGAAGACAGTTACAGAACAACTTCGACTTCGGAACTCTACGGCAGCTGGCAGGCTGCGTACGACGCCCACAGCGGCATAAAAGAATATCTCTACGCCGTTACTTCAGACAGCGGTTCCGCGTCTTATATCACAGACTGGAAGTCTTCGGGAGCAGATACCGGTTTTTCCGAGACCGAACTGTCGCTCGTGAAGGGGAAAACTTATTATTACGGCGTTAGAGCCGTTAACGGCGCAGGCATAGTGTCGGAAACCTCCTGGAGCGGCGGACAGACCGTGGTTTCGACTTCCGCCCCTGCCGCCGTGAGTTATGTCTACGACGGGGCCGGCGGTTCCGACACGGATTATTCTTCCGACAACAGTTCTCTGTCCGTTTCCTGGCCGGCTTCGGATTCCGAGAACGACAGCCAGTACGACATAAGCTATGCCGTCGCGTATTCAACGGCCGTTTCCGCGGCCTCGGGCTCGTGGCTGAACGTAGGCAAGACATATTCTCATACCTTCGGTTCTCTGGAGCTTGAATCCGGAGTGAAATATTATACTCTGGTGCGCGCTTACGACAATCTTTCAGGACTTTATTCGGACAGCGCGGTGTCGGACGGGATTTTTATAGACACGGTTACTCCCGTATTCTCCGCTTCGTCCTATCCGGAAGTGCTTTATTCTTCTTCGCCGGATATAAGCGGCACAGTTTCAGTGTCGGAAGTTCTGGCCGACACTCCGGTCGTGACGGCGGCTTATCCCGTAGACGGCGGCAGCTATGAAAAAGAGCTCACCGTCAGCAGCCCGGTATTTTCTTCCGGCTTCCCGCAGTACACTTTTTCCGGTTATACGGAAACCTATTACACGCCCGGCATAGCCACTTTTACGGTTTCCGGGACAGATCTTTCTGGCAATTACGGGACCGAAGTCTTTTATGTGACGGTGGACAGTTCTTCGGTGTCCGCGTCCAACGGCAGTTGGAGTAATGTCAATGTGAGCTTCGCGAACAGCGACGGCAGCAAGGTGTATATCCCGGGAGAAGCGGTTCCGGAAGGCACCGACAGCGTCGGGGTCGTTATATCGACTTATGCCGTTTCGGCTAGTTCCGAAGAAATAGCCTCGGCTGACAGCCTCTCCGAAGATTCGGAGAATATCGGCATATACAGAGACATATCCGCCTACGACGGATCCGGCGCGAAGATACACAGCTTTAATTCCGATATAACCCTGTCCATTCCCTATTCTTCGGACGGGAACGGTCTTGTCGGCGACACGGGGGTCTCGTCCCGCAGTCTGTATATGTACTATCTGAATCTGACTGCCGGAAAATGGGAGAGACTTTCTGATTCTACTAATAACACAGGCACGGGGCTGGTGGAGGGCGGCACGGACCACCTTTCTTTGTACGCGCTGCGCGCTTTCGTGAACTCCGGAACATCCATTTCTCCCGTGGTATATCCGAATCCGGCCCGCCTCAACGAAACTCCAGGAAAGGTGATATTCGGGAATATCTCCAGCACCGTAGGCAGCGCCGAACTGTACATTTATAACGTGGCCGGGGAACTTGTCCGTAAGATAGATTCGGAATATACAGGAGACAGCTATCTGAGCCTGTCGTGGGACGGAAAAACCGAGAAGGGGGCCCAGGCTGCGACGGGACTGTATCTGTATCTGGTCAAAACGGAAGCCAACGGGAAAGCCAGAGGAAAATTTTATATCATTTGGTAGGGTATTATAGTTTATGAGATATATATTTTATTTTTTCACGGTCCTTTTTTTGTCCGCTTCCGCGCCGGCGCGCGGCGATACGGGGACTGCGGCTTTATCCTTCCTTAAACTGGATTCCGGAGCCAGGGCCGCCGCCGTCGGCGGAGCTTTCACCGCGGGGGGAAGCGATGTCTTCGGCGTCTTTTACAATCCCGCTCTTGCTTCCGTCCTTCCGGGGCACGAGATAGGACTTATGCATAATATCCTTGTCGAAGGCATAAAGCAGGAAGAGATATTCTACGCTTTCCCGCTTGACGGGAAAGTATCCCTTTTCGCCGGACTGAATATGCTTTTGAGCGGGAGCATGGACGGATATGCCTATACTCCTGACGGCCCGGAGAGCACAGGAAGTTTCAGTTCCAAAGATATGGCCGGGTACGCCGGCGCCGCTGTTAAGATGAACGAAGCGCTGAGTTTCGGCGGCACTTTTAAATATTATTATCAGGGAGTGGACTCCGAATCGGCTAATGCCGCCGGAGCGGATCTGGGGCTGCTATACAGATTTAAAAATTACAGGGCCGGGGCCTCCGTATCTAATATCGGTAATAAAATAAAAGTAGGTTTCGACAGTTTCGATCTTCCGATGATCGTCAGAGCCGGCGTGTCCGGAAAATTCAGGGATATTCTTACGGTCAGCGCCGATTATATAAACTATAACGACAGCGGCGCCGCCGGTGCCGCGGGAGCGGAACTGGATATTCCGCTCAAGGAAATAGGGAAAGTCGCTCTGCGCGCCGGTTACAGGAAAGGCGGCGCGGATAATGCCGGCAGCGGGATAAGCGCCGGCGCCGGTTTCGCTGCCGGAGGGCTTTCGATAGACTATGCTTATGTCCCCTACGGCGATCTCGGCGGCGCCAACCGGATATCCATGAATTTTTCTTTCGGCGCCGCGGGCGGGGAAAAGGAAAACGCGAAGCGGACCTCAGAAAAAGACATTAGGAAATCCGAAAAAAAAGCCGCCGCCGTTAAGGATGTGAAAAAAGAAAATCCAGAAAAGAAGAAAAAAGCCTCCGGAAGCAAGAAGGCGCAGTCCGGAGACAGTATATATTTTCTCTGGTGAGCGGCGAGTTGTCTTATTTCATTTTTCCTTTTACGCAGAAAGCGTAAAAAGGCATGTCGAGGCAGTTGACTATAAATTTTATCGTGTATTCGCTGAATATAAGCACAAGCAGGCTTTTAAGCGGCATTATCCCGGCGAAAGCCAGGGTGCAGAAAACTGAACTGTCGAGCAGCTGGCTTATGAAGGTGGAAAGTGATTTACGGATCAGAAAATTCCCGCCTTTTTTTCCTATAAAATTAAACATCGCTATATCGGAGTGATTCGATATCATATACGCGGTAAGCGAGGCGACCAGCACTCTCCAGCTATTGTTGAAGACGCTTTTGAATGCCTCGTTGAATGTCTTGTCCGCAGCCGGTATAAGATAGCAGATATATATGAAAGCCAGACTTAGCAGAACGCTGGCGAAGCCGTAGTTCACCAGTTTTTTCGCTTCCTTGGTGCCGTATTTCTCATGCACGATATCGCAAACGAAAAAGCAGGTGATATAAGCCAGGGGATTGCCGGCGACCGAAAGCGGACCGATAAGGCCTATCCTGTTGGCGGTGACATTAGACATTATCAGGGCGATTACATAGGTGATGGATAATAACTCTTTGGACATAAAAACCTCAATACTATAATTTTACTTTTTATTCCGTCTGCGTTTAAATGAAAAATATTTTTCCGGCCGGCGTGAAAAACAATTTTTAACCAGGATAAAAATTTTCTTTTGTTATTATTTAATTATTTTATATCATTAGATTAGGAAGCAATTGGATTTTAAGAGGTTTTTTAGGATAATATTTATGAAAGCTATAGTTAAAACTGACCGCAAAAGAGGGGCCTCGTACAGAGACGTGGACGTGCCGGTCCTTCCGAAGGACGGATTGCTGATAAGAGTGGTGTCGGCTTCCATAAGTCCTATGGATATAAGCGTTTACAACTGGACGGACGAGAGTTTTCCTGAACAGAAGATGCCTTTCGTTTTCGGCGAAGAATTCTGCGGCGAAGTTATAGACGCCGGACAGCTTGCGCGCGGCTTTAAAAAAGACGATTTTATTTCAGTCGAGAGCCACGTTTTCTGCGGAACCTGCGGGCAGTGCAGGAACGAGCGCCGGGATATCTGTCAGAATCTGAAAATAATAGGACGCGACATCCCTGGCGGATTCTCTGAATACGCGGTGGTTCCGGCCCGCTGCGCGTGGAAACATTCTTCCGACAATCTTAAATATCTCGGGGCTATCATGCCGACTTTCGCTTCCGCCGCCAACGCGGTCCTGTCGCAGGAACTGTTCGGCAAGACCGTTATAGTTTCCGGCTGCAGGCCGGTGGGACTTTTTTCAATAAGCATCGCCAAGGCCGGAGGCGCTTCGCGCGTCATAGCGCTGGACCGTTCCGCCTACAGGCGCGATCTCGCCGTCAAGATGGGGGCGGACTATGTCTTCGATCCTCTTTCAAGGAGCACTCCCGGCAAAATAAGAAAAATATCTTCCGGCGAAGGCGCGGACGAGGTGATAGAGGCAAGCGGAAATCCTGCCGAGATAAACAATGCCGTCAATATGCTGCGTCCGGGAGGACGTTTTATCGCCGCTTCCAAGACCGAAGACGGATTTTCTTTCGATTATTCTTCTTTTATACACAACGGGATAAAGATGGAAGGCCTTCCGGGCCGGGAGATTTTCAAGAGCTGGTACAAAATGGAGACCCTGCTGCGTTCCGGCGCCGTGGATCCGCGTCCGGCCATAACGCACACTTTCCAGTTCAAAGATTTTAACAAGGCTTTCAGCCTTATTAATAAAAAGGAGCAGAAGTGCGGAAAGATACTTCTGGTCCCTTGAGTTTTTTCGCGTTATTATTTTTTAAGGAGGAGTGAAGATGCATTTTGACACATTGAAATTTGCGGACGAAGAAGTCGCGAATTTAAAGGCGAACAACCGCTTTTTACAGCCCAGGGTCGTTCAGAGCGCGCAGAAGCCCGTCTCTATTATCGACGGAAAGGAAGTAGTTAATCTGACTTCCAACAATTATCTGGCTCTTACCGATAATCCTAAAGTCAAGCTCGCCGCCATAGAGGCCACTATAAAATACGGGATTGGTTCCGCCGCGGTGCGCACCATCATAGGCACCATGAGCCTTCATGTGGAACTCGAGAAAAGATTCGCGGAATTCAAGCATGCCGAAGCTTCCATACTGTTCCAGTCCGGCTTTTTGTCGAACGTGGCGGTATGCCAGTCGGTGATGACTTCCCCTGAAGACCTGCTTATATCGGACGAACTGAACCACGCCTCTATTATCGACGGCGGACGTCTCGCCAAGGCCCAGCGCAAGGTTTTCAGACACAGCGATATGAAAAATCTCAGGGAGATACTCGAGTCCCCTGAAGCCAAAAAAGCCAGAAGAAAGATGGTCGTCACGGACGGCGTATTTTCGATGGACGGCGATATAGCGAAACTCGACGAAATAGCCGAGATAGCCCACAGTCACGACGCTTTCGTGATGGTGGACGACGCCCACGCCAGCGGCGTTATAGGTAAACAGGGCCGCGGCACCGTCAGCCATTACGGCCTGGACGGAAAGATCGAGATACAGATAGGGACTCTGTCCAAGGCTTTCGCAGCGGTCGGCGGATACGCCGCCACGACCCAGAGTCTTCGCGATTATCTCGGTTCCGTAGCGCGTCCGTTTATGTTCTCCAGTTCCCAGCCGCCTTCAGTGGCCGCTTCTTGTCTGGCAGTGCTGGACATACTTCTTAACGAACCGGAATATCTGAAGCGTCTGTGGGACAACACTAATTTCTTTAAGGGAGAGATGAAGAAAGCCGGTTTCGACACCGGACATTCCGAGACTCCGGTCACTCCGATAATGATAGGAGATATGGACAAGGCGAAGAAATTCTCCAACAGACTGTTCGAAGAGGGCGTTTTCGCTCTGCCGCTCGGTTTCCCGACCGTCCCGAAAGGCAAGGAGAGACTCCGCACTATAGTCACCGCAGGACACACTTACGAGAACCTTAAGTTCGCGGTTGAGAAATTCGTAAAGATAGGAAAAGAGCTGAACATAATCTGAAGTAATTTCGGCTCGAATAACGGACAGACTCCGGCTCTGGAAGGCGGAGTCTGTCCTTGTGATTTATATATAAAAAGAATCGGAGGGAGAAATAAGAATGAACGCTATTTTTAAGATACCGGAGCCTGTCAACGAACCCGGGTACAGTTACGCGCCCGGCACCGCGGCCAGAAAAGAACTTAAAAGCAAGCTGGAAGATCTGCGCTCGCAGATAATAGACATCCCGCTTTTTATAGGCGGCAAGGAAATTTTCACCGGGAATACGGTGGATATAGTTATCCCTCACGAGACGAAAAAAATAATCGGCAGATACCACAAGGCCGGCCCTAAGGAAGTAAAGATGGCCGTCGAAGCCGCTTCTAAGGCCAGGAAAGAATGGGGAAGAATGCCGTGGCATGCCAGAATGGCTATTTTCCTTAAAGCAGGGGAACTGCTTTCCACGACATGGAGACAGCAGCTTAACGCCGCTACGATGCTGGCGCAGTCGAAGAACGCATATCAGGCCGAGATAGATTCCGCCTGCGAACTCACCGATTTCCTGCGTTTCGACGTTTTCTGTGCCGGTCAGATATACGGTCAGCAGCCCGCTTCGAGCAAGGGCGTGTGGAACTATACCGATTACAGACCCCTCGAAGGGATAATATTCGCCGTGACCCCTTTTAATTTCACTTCTATAGCCGGTAATCTTCCCGTGGCTCCGGCCGTAATGGGAAACACCGTGGTATGGAAACCGGCGTCCAGCGCCGTTTATTCAGGCTGGCAGGTGATGAGGCTTCTCAGGGAAGCAGGGCTTCCAGACGGAGTTATAAACTTTGTCCCCGGTTCTGGCGCGGAGGTCGGCGACCTCGTTATAGACAGTCCGGAATTCATGGGACTGCATTTCACCGGTTCCACCGCTACTTTCAACGGCATGTGGTCCAGGATAGTCGGCAATCTCGGTAAGTACAGAAGTTATCCGAGAATAGTCGGAGAGACCGGCGGCAAGGATTTCATATTCGCCCACCCGAGCTGCGACAGAAGAGCCCTTGTGATAGCGATAGCCCGCGGTTCTTTCGAATATCAGGGGCAGAAATGTTCCGCCGCGAGCCGCGCATATATTCCTAGAAGCGTCTGGGAATCCATAAAAGACGAGTTGGTGTCCGAGACCAGAAGCATGAAGATGGGCCCGGCGGAAGATTTCACGAATATAATAAACGCTGTGATCGATAAACATTCTTTCGACAATATAAAGAACTATATCGAATACGCCAGAAATTCTTCCGACGCTGAAATAGTTACCGGCGGGAAATGCGAAGACTTAGATGGTTATTTCGTGGAACCTACGATAATTAAAACGACGGATCCTCATTTCAGGACCATAGAGGAAGAGATATTCGGCCCTGTCATGACCGTTTTCGTCTACGAGGACGATAAATTCGAGGAGACTCTCGAGCTCTGCGATTCCACTTCGAAGTACGGCCTTACCGGCTCCATCTTTTCGCAGGACAGATGCGCCGCGGTCAAGGCCTGCTCCGTGCTGGAACACGCCGCCGGTAATTTCTATATCAACGACAAGCCCACCGGCGCTGTCGTAGGACAGCAGCCCTTCGGCGGTGCCAGATCTTCCGGCACTAACGATAAGGCCGGCAGCGTTTTCAATATGCTGAGATGGACCTCTCCCAGAGTCATAAAGGAGACATTTGTTCCGGCATACGAATATTCTTATCCTTTCATGTCTGAAAAATAAGGGATTCCGTTAAAAAAAACGGTCCTGAAGTCTACGGACCGTTTTTTAGTTATATTATTATTTACTGGTAGTTATAGATTATGAACGAAATAAAACGTAGAAGAACTTTCGCGATAATATCGCACCCTGACGCCGGCAAGACGACGCTCACAGAAAAACTGCTGCTTTACGGCGGCGCTCTTCATCTGGCCGGAACGGTCACGGCCCGCAAGCAGCAGAGGGCCACCGCGTCGGACTGGATGGAACTAGAGAAAAAAAGAGGTATAAGCATAAGTTCCACCGTCCTGCAGTTCGATTATGCCGGGTACAGGATCAATCTGCTCGACACTCCGGGGCATAAAGATTTTTCCGAGGACACCTACCGGGTGCTGACCGCGGTGGACGCCGCGGTGATGGTGATAGACGCCGGCAAGGGAATAGAAGCCCAGACCCTGAAACTTTTCGAAGTCTGCCGCAGGCGCCGCATCCCTATCTTCACTTTTATGAATAAGATGGACCGCCCTTCGCGCGAACCTCTCGAGCTCATGGACGAACTGGAAAAAGTGCTCGGACTGAAGCCTTTCCCGGTCAACTGGCCGATGGGAAACGGAGTGACTTTCAAGGGCATATACGACAGGGTGAGCAAGAAGGTTCATTTTTTCGAGCGGACCCCCGGCGGGGCCTATAAAGCCCCTGTCGAGATAGCCGGTTTGGATTCGCATATCATCAGAGAGAAACTGGAGCCTACGGATTACGCCAGGTTCACGGAAGAAGTGGAGATGCTGGATATAGCAGGCACGGAATATGAAGATTCCGAGGTCCTCGCAGGCCGCACCACGCCCGTCTTCTGGGGCAGCGCCGCGAACAATTTCGGCATACAGCTCATGCTCGACGGTTTCGTAAGGCGTTCCGCGCCGCCTTCGGCGCACAGTTCCAATCTGGGGCTTATAGAGCCGGAGAATCCTGAATTTTCAGGTTTTATATTCAAGATACAGGGGAATATGAATCCGAAGCACCGCGATAAAGTGGCTTTTATACGCGTCTGTTCGGGAAAATTCGTCAGGGACATGACCGTTTACCATTCCGGTTCTGATAAAAAGATAAGGCTCTCCAATTCTAATAAACTTTTCGGGCAGGAGAGAGAGACGGTGGAAGAGGCCTATCCTGGCGATATAGTCGGAATAGTCGGGCATCAGGATTTCAGGATAGGAGACACGCTGAGCGATAATCAGGAACTGCGGTATAATGAAATCCCGCGTTTCCCGCCCGAATGTTTTACTTATATATATAATCCCTCTCCTTCTAAATTCAAGTCTTTCCGTGACGGCCTGGAGCAGCTTAAACTGGAGGGGATAGTCCAGCAGTTTTCCGTGGAACATTCCGGCACGGCCTCGCCGCTTCTCGCGGCCGTGGGGCCTCTGCAGTTCGAGGTTGTGCAGTACAGACTGGAATCCGAATATAATGTCCAGACCAGACTCGAGGCCTGTCAGTGGGAATATATGCGCTGGCTGGACAGGGAAGGTTACGCGGCCCTGTCCGCTCCTGATATACACCTGGGATCCAATGTGGTTCTGGGGCGCGACGGTTCGGAAAATCCCGTCATATTTTTCCCCGGAAAATGGGCGATGAAGTATTTTCAGGACACGAATAAGAAGATAAAGCTTTACGAACTGCCGGCCGCTGCTTGAAGATATACGTTCCCGGTTTTATTGTTATTACGGATGTTTTATTGTTAAAATTAAAAATAACGGTTATTATTAACCGTCTAAAGATTTTAAGCGAGGAAAATGATGGAAGAAAAAGAACTTTTCGACAAGAAGGGAAATAAAGATTCCGACGTAAAAAAAATTACCGCCGTTATGAGCGGGAAAGGCGGAGTGGGTAAATCTCTGGTGACTTCGCTTCTGGCGGTCCTGTCCGGCAGAAGCGGTAAAAAGACCGCCGTTCTGGACGCTGATATCACCGGCCCCTCCATTCCCAAGTCATTCGGGCTCAGGGGGCGGCTCACTGGGGACGATTCCGGAATATTTCCGGCCGAGACGGGCGCCGGGATAAAAATAGTTTCCATGAATATGCTGCTTGAGGACGAATCAGCCCCGGTGGTCTGGAGAGGCCCGATAATATCAGGCACTGTCAGACAGTTCTGGACAGACGTAGAATGGGGAGATGTCGATAATATGTACGTGGATATGCCTCCAGGCACCGGGGACGTCCCTCTCACCGTTTTTCAGTCGCTTCCCGTAAACGGTATCGTTGTGGTGACTTCGCCTCAGGACCTTGTTTCTATGATAGTCGAAAAAGCCGTGAAGATGGCCGAGATGATGAAAATTCCCGTGCTGGGGATAATAGAGAATATGTCTTATTTCGAATGCGACGGCTGCGGAAAGAAACATTTTATATTCGGGCGCAGCCGTCTGGAGGAAATAGCGGAGAGACATGAGATAAAACTTACAGCCCGTATTCCTCTTGATCCCGGTCTGGCCGGCTGCGTGGACTCTGGAAAGATTGAGAAGTTCGACGGAAAGTGGCTCGGGGAACTAGAACCTTTTATCAAAGCGCTTTAAGCTGACGCTTGTATAGGTTTATAAAAAAACGCCCGGTTCGAACCGGGCGTTTTTTCATTACTGCTGCTTTCCCGTCAGGGACGTCCGCCCATGAGAAGAGCGAGCAGGGCTTTGACCGTGTGCAGTCTGTTCTCCGCCTGGTCGAAGACCACGCTGTGAGGTCCGTCTATAACGGCGTCCTCCACTTCCGCTCCGCGGTCGGCCGGAAGAGGATGCATATATATCGAGTTCTTTTCCGCGAGGTCCATGCGTTTCTGCGTGCAGACCCAGTCAGTGTACTTTTTGAGTATGGACATGCCCTTTTCTTTGCGTTCTGCTTCGGGCACGCTTATATCTTCGAGGTACTGGTGGCAGCCCCATGATTTCGGGTACACCACATTAGCTCCCTTGAAAGCTTCGTCCATATTGTCGGTCGTTCTGAAACTGCCCCCGTTTTCAGCGGCCGTTTTCTTGGCGGCTTCGAGCGTGCGCGGCATAAGATTGAATTCCTTAGGATGGGCCAAGGTAACGTTCGCCCCGTAGCGCGGCAGCAGCGTTATAAGACCCTGCGGCACGGAAAGCGGTCTCGCATAAGCCGGCGCGTATGTCCACGATACAGTGACGTTAAGCCCCTTGAGATTCGTGGTTCCGAATTTTTCCTGTATGGTCATGAGATCGGCTATCGACTGGCAGGGATGGTCGACGTCGCACTGCAGATTCACCACCGGGATATCGGCTTCTTTTGCCACTTCCCTTATATATTTGTTTCCTATCTTATAGAAGCAGTTCCTGATGGCTATGCCGTGTCCGTAGCGCGTTAGCACTTTCCCTGTGTCCTTCGGCGTTTCACCGTGGGATATCTGCATTTTGTCCGGCGTCAGATCGTGCGCGTGTCCGCCGAGCTGCGTCATCGCGGCCTCTGTTGAGTTCCTGGTTCTGGTGGACTGTTCGAAGAACATCATGAACAGAGTCTTGTCCTGAAGTATGCGGTGCTCTTCTCCGAGCGCGAATTTTATTTTTAGATATTTCGCTACTTCGAGAACCGTGTCCAGCTCTTCTTTAGTCCAGTCTATCGTTTCTATCCAGTCTTTTCCGCGGAATAAAGTTTTCATTAAACTAATCCTCCTAAATTACTTTAAAGCGAATTCTTATAGATATCACTATATTTATTAATTATATACTATTTATAGCCTGCTTAGCCAATAATAGGCGACTGTTCTTTTTACTGATTTTGGTCCGTAGGCTTTTTCCTGGCAGATTTTAAAATAGGCGTTCCCGTTTATTATCAGTCCTATGTCTTCGTCAAATTTCGTTATTATTTCAGGTTTAAAGGCGCAAGCCCGCCGGCAGTCCGTGTCGAAACATCCTCCGGTCGGACAAAGTCTGCTGAAAGCCAGAAATCTGGCGTCAGGATAATATGCGACTCCTGTATCGGCCCACGGCAGGACCTGTTCTATCATAGCCTTTTCGTCCGATTCTATATATTTTATTCCGTAGCGTTTTACGAAGGCGTTCAGGAATTTCTTACCGGTCCTGATAAGATCGTGGGCGGCAGTCAAGCCTATGTTTATCCGAAACAGGGCTTTAAATTCAGTCACCGCGGCGTTCAGAAGTCCCATATCGTTGACGGTAAGTTCTATCTCGTATCCGGCCTTGCTTATCCCTGAGAGCGTCTCCATGGTTTCTTTTAATTTTCTGTCCGTCACCAGCGGTGTCACCACCGTTATTTTCCGGGCCCCTTTGCCCGCGAGAGAAAACAGGTCGTTAGGTTTCGGTATGAGATTGGCGCAAAAATGGCTTCCGATATAAATACGGTCGTATTTTTTTACTGTGTCTTCCTTCAGAGAAGCAGCTTCCGCCGGAGTAACCATAAGGGCGGTCTCAATTTCTGTCATGTTTCTTATAATATGTCTTTATGATATCGTCAATTTCCGCGGTCTTGTCTATAAATTCTTTTTCCGACGGTCTTTTTCCCAGGAGTTCTTTAATGTATTTCGCTTCCGCGAAGACTAATTTCATGGTCTGCTGCGCTGGGCATCTGCCCACTTTCATTATTTCTGCTCCTAGTTTCCAACAGCGGTAAAATTGCGACAGAGCCGTCTCTCTTCCGAAATGCGGCATTTCGAAAGAAAGTCCGTTTTTCTGAAAAGTTTTCTTGCAAAAATTGCCTTTACGCCCTTTGCACGGGAGAAAGCAGAGCCCGTTGAAATTACGGCAGCTCTCCATATGTTTCAGAAAAATTTCAGTTTTTATCCCGTATCTGTTTTTTATGATGTTTTCCGCTTCTTCAGGCATAAGCTGCTCTGGCAGGGCCAGCCTTGAAATTCCGTAAGAAGCGTAAAAATCCAGCGCGGCCGAGTTCAGACAGCAGGAAAGCGTGCTGAGTATCACCGCGGTTTTTATCCGTCTTTTTTTTATTTCTTCGAGAACAGCCAGGTCTCTGGCTATGACGCCGTCCACGCCGCCGTCGGTAAGTTCCTCGATGGTGTCTATCGTTTTTTTTAATATCCCTGACGAAGCTTCGTTGGCCGTGAAAAAAAACTTTTTACCCGCCTGGTGCGCCGTGCAGGAAGCCTTTATTATTTCCGCTGTCGACGAAAAATTACCCGGCCCTTCCAGATGGCTCGGTATATATTCCAACCCGCAGTAAAGTTCGTCGCAGTTTTCCTTCAGATAAAAATCCAGTTCTCTGAAAGAGCCGATCCCTATTTGTATCTTCATAAAAAAACATATACTCTGTCATTTCAGTCTGATTGCGCTTCACGGCTACGGATATTATAGCATAAAAAAGTTTTTTGCTTTCTTACCTAGCTTGAGAATTAATATAATTTATATTATGGACTGGATTTTGGAATTACCGATTTTGTTTTTATCTATAATCATCCATGAATGTGCCCACGGATACACCGCGTACAAGCATGGCGACGACACCGCTTATATGATGGGAAGGCTCACTCTCAATCCCCTGGCCCATATAGATATGGTGGGAAGTATTTTAATTCCTGCCGTATGCCTTCTTACGGGTATGCCCGCGATAGGCTGGGCGAAACCCGTTCCTGTCAATCAGAACAGTCTCAACAGGCCGGTAAAAGACATGGCCTTAGTGGCTCTCAGCGGGCCGGCTTCCAATATAGTTCTGGCCGCCGTCTGCGCGGCTTTTATAAAGATAATAATGATAGTAAATCCTCCGGCCGGTTTTTTCTGGAGCGCTCTGCTGAAGATGTTCTCTTTCGGGGTCATTATAAACCTCGGCCTGGCCTGTTTTAATCTCATCCCGATCACTCCGCTTGACGGCAGCCATATTCTTCTGGCCGTCCTTTACGGGCGTTATCCGAAGGCCCTGGATTTTTATATCAGGTATATATACAGATACGGCATGTTGATAATACTTCTTCTGGTGCTTTCAGGTATGATAAACACGATAGTATTTACTCCGATCATGTTTCTGTATCATCTGATTTTCAATATTTTCGGTATTTTTTAAGGAGAGCGGTCATTTCTTATGGAAGAATCAAAAAAGGATATAATAGTTTCCGGCGTAAGGCCTACCGGCAGGATGCATCTCGGTAATTACTGGGGGTCGCTGAAAAACTGGGTGGACCTTCAGAATAAATACGAATGTTATTTCTTCGTCGCGAACTGGCACGCCCTGACCACGGGCGCCGACAAGAGTTCCAAACTGGCGGAAAACACGCGGGAAATGGTTCTGGACTGGTTAGCGGTGGGGCTGGATCCGGAAAAGTGCGTCTTTTTCAGACAGTCGGACGTAAAACAGCACGCCGAGCTTTCTCTTCTTCTTTCCATGGTGACTCCGATAAGCTGGCTGTTGCGCAATCCCACTTTTAAGGACCAGCTCAACGAACTTTACAGACAGAAATATAAGGGGCAGGAAGACAAGATGAAAAAGGCGGAGGGCGTCGTGAGGCAGCTAGCCGAGACAAGCGGACAGGACGCTGACGGCCTGGCCCTTAATTCCGATATGGCGGTGCTGGGTTTTCTGGGTTATCCCGTGCTTATGGCAGCCGATATACTGCTTTACGACGCCAAGTACGTCCCGGTCGGCAGGGACCAGCTTCCTCATCTCGAACTGGCCAGGGATATGGCACGGCGTTTCAATAAGACTTTCGGCAGAGAAGTGCTCCGGGAGCCGCAGCCTCTGTTCACGAAGGTTCCGGTGGTCCCCGGACTGGACGGCCGGAAGATGTCTAAATCCTATAACAACACGCTTAGTCTAGGCGAGGAGTCTTCTTCCCTCAGGAAAAAGATAAACGGTATGTTCACGGATCCGCTCAGAGTGAGGGCCGACGACCCCGGGCATCCTGACGGCTGCGTGGTATGCGCTTTCCACAGGATATACAATCCGGCCGCGGCCTCGAACGAGGAAAACTGCCGTGCCGGAAAGATCAGCTGCGGTGACTGCAAGAAATGTCTGTTCGAACTGATGGACTTTGAGATGTCGGCTTTCCGCGCGAGGCGCGCTGAACTGGAAAAGACGGCGGACGTGGAGAAACTTCTTACGGAAGGCGCTGAAAAAGCCGTCCGGAGAGCGAGCCGTAAAATGCTGAAAGTTTCTAAAGCGGCCGGCCTTATCTAAAAGTTCTACCTATGTCGGTGGTTAATCCGGAAATCGACGTTCATCTTGAAAATTTCGACGGACCGTTGGATCTGCTGATGTTCCTGATACGCAAGAACAGCGTGGATATATACGATATACCGATAGCTTCCGTAACGAAAGAATATCTGCTTTATCTCGATAAGATGCGGGAGCTGGATCTGGACATAGCCGGAGATTTCCTGGTCATGGCCGCCACTCTCACGCAGATAAAGGCGCGGATGCTGCTTCCGCAACCGGGCCCGGAAGACGGCGGGGACTCCGGGCCGGATCCGCGCGCCGCGCTTATATCAATGCTCGAAGAATACCAGCGCTATAAGGAAGCTTCGAAAGATCTGGCCTTCAGATTCGACATGAATAAGGATATCTTTTACCGTTCGTCTCCGGTGTTTTCCGGGGAGGACATAGTAGTCCGGTCCGATCTTTCCGCCCTGATCGAAGCTTTCAGGACCGCTTTTTCGAAAGCGGAAGGAGCCAGAACGATAAACGGGGATCTGTTTCCCATAGCCTCGCGGATCCTCAAGATAAAGAAGATAATGGAGACCAGGGAGGGAATATCCGTGTCCGAACTGTTCGCTTCCGAGACGCATAAGCTTGGCGTCATAACTTGTTTCATGGCCGTGCTGGAACTGGTGAAACAGGGATTCCTTTCGGTTTCCCAGGAAGAAAATCTCGGGGAGATAAGTTTGCGCAGGGCTGCGCGGCGGAAGGATGAAAAAGTGCCGGCCGGAGATACCGCCCTGTTCGCCTTATGACGGCTATGGATATAAAAGACCTTAAGAAAATAATAGAGACGCTGCTTTTTATTACCGATGCGCCTCTTGATTCCGCTAAATTGTCCGGCATATGCGGCGTCGGAGCGGAAAAGATAGAAGAAGCCTTAGGACTTCTCGCTTCCGGCTATGAAAAAAGCGACGGCGCCCTCCAGATCGTTTCCGTCGCCGGCGGCTGGCAGATGTCCACAAGACCCGAGTTCGCCGTGTGGGTGCGCAGACTTTACCAGAACAAGATAACGGTGCGTCTTACGCAGGCGGCTCTGGAGACGCTCTGCATAATAGCCTATAAACAGCCGGTCACAAGAGCGGAACTGGAAGCCGTGCGTGGCGTAGACACCTCCGGGCCCCTTGACACTCTGCTGCAGAGAAAATTAATAGAAATAACCGGCCGCAGGGAATCTCTGGGAAGGCCTATGCTTTACGGCACCACGCCTGAATTTCTCCGTCAGTTCGGACTCAAAGGGCTTTCTGACTTGCCGCGGCTTGATTCCGCCGGCGGGCTGAATGACAAAGACGAAGCCGGAAGTCCCGTTCTGGCTTTCCGCTCGCAGCCTGAAAACTCTGAGGTCACCCCGGATATGTTCGCCGTTCCGGCCGGACTGGCTGACGGGACGGACAAGCCGGCTTCACTGCCGGACGGAGTTTCTGGGGCGGTTTCCGAGACCGGGGGGCAGATATGTCAGAAGTGAGAGTGGACCCCGTTTGCGGGAGAAGAATAATACTGGCGGCAGAAAGACTCGCCCGTCCTAACGATTTTCTAGGACTGCATACGCAGGCCCGGAATTTTTGTCCCTTTTGCCGCGGAAACGAAGATTCCACGCCGCGCTCCCTTTATGCTTTCAACGACGCTTCCGGCAAGTGGCTTATACGCGTGGTCCCTAATAAATTTCCGGCTTTCAGCAGAGACTGTCCTGAAGGCCGGCTGACGGGCGGACTTTACGAGAGTTACGGCGGCTACGGCATGCACGAGGTGGTGATAGAGACTCCGGACCATTCTGGCAGGTTCGAGACGCTGCCTGAATGGCACGCGGCCGAGATCATAAGGACATACGCCGGCCGCGCCAGATTTCTGCTTGCGCAGAAAGGCATAGAGTTCGTGATGACGTTCAGAAATTACGGCTGCAACGCGGGGGCCAGTCTCTCGCACCCGCATTCGCAGATAGTCGCCATGACGCAGCTGCCTATGCGCGTCAGGCAGGAGATGGACGGCGCCGCCTCGTATTTTTCCAAAACAGGAAGGTGCGTTTTCTGCGATATGGCCAAGACTGAGTTTTCGGAAGGGAAAAGGCTGGTGGCCGAGAACGCCGCTTTCGCGGCCTTTACTCCTTACGCGAGCCGTTTTTCCTTCGAACTTTGCTTAGTGCCGAAAATGCATGCCTCCAGGTTCGAGGACATAAGCGCGTCCGACGCGGCGCTTCTGGCGGCGCTTCTGCAGGATATACTGCGGAAACTATATTATTCTCTGGACGGCGTATCGTACAATATGGTGATACATACCCTGCCGCGGAGCCGCGGCGGAGAAGCGTCATACCACTGGCATATGGAGATTTTCCCTAAAATAACTAAAGCCGCCGGTTTCGAATGGGGAACAGGCGTCTATATCAATACGGTGTCTCCGGAGAGGGCCGCCGGCATATTGAGGACGGGACAGAAATTCAGTATTTAAGAGGTTATATTTATGAAGATATTAATGGCTGCGAGCGAAGCTTATCCTTACTGCAAAACCGGAGGGCTGGGAGACGTCACCGGCGCCCTTTCCCAGATTTTCGCGGAGGACGAAAAAAACGAGGTGGTGCTGTTTATTCCGAGGTATAAAACGCTCAATCTCGGCAGCTTCTCGCCTAAATCCGTTCCAGGCAGTTTCGTCGTTCCCGTGAACGGGAAACATAAAAGAGTGTCCCTCAGCAAGGCTTCCAGGGGCAGACTTTCCGTTTATTTCGTGGATAATAAACAGTATTTCAACCGCGACGGCGTATACCGCGACTCCTACGGGGATTTCGGCGACAATGACGAACGCTTTATCTTCTTCAGCAGAGCGGTGCTCGAAGGAGCCAAATTTATAGATTTCAAACCTGACATAGTGCACTGCCACGACTGGCAGACCGGCCTGGTCCCGGCCTATCTGAAGACCGTTTATTCATCAGACGCTTTCTATACTTTCGCCTCTTCAGTTTTAACTGTACATAATATCGCTTATCAGGGAATATTTCCCGCTGACGCCATGAACAAGGCCGGCATTTCTTTTGCCGATTTCACAGCGGATAAGTTCGAGTTCTACGGCAATATGAATTTTCTTAAGGCCGGCTTGGTCTACGCTGACAGGATAACCACCGTAAGCCCGTCTTACGCGGAAGAGATAAAGAACAGATACGGATTCGGTTACAGACTGGAGGGACTGCTGCGGGCGCGTTCGAACGTCCTGAGCGGAGTTCTCAACGGCATAGATTCGGGAATATGGAATCCCGCGGACGATCCGTTTTTGAAAAAGAAATACTGCGCTAAAAACTTCCGCGCGGGAAAAGAAGCCAATAAGACGGCCCTCCAGAAAGAACTGGGGCTTACCCAGGATAAAAATAAGATCCTGGCGGGAATAGTAAGCAGAATGGATTATCAGAAAGGACTGGATATAATTCTGCGCACCGCCACGGAATTTTCCGACAAGATACAGTTCGTGGTTCTCGGTTCCGGGGACGAATGGCTGTCCGAAGGGTTCAGACTGCTGGCCGCGCAGTATCCGCAGAGATTTTCTTTCAGCCGTAATTTCGACGAACCGCTGGCGCACAGGATTTACGCCGCTTCCGACATCTTTCTGATGCCGTCAAGATTCGAGCCCTGCGGGCTGAGCCAGATGATAGCCATGCGTTACGGCGCCCTGCCCGTCGTCACGAACACCGGGGGACTCAGGGACACGGTGACTAAAGATAAAAACGGTTTCGTGATAGACGGCGCAGAGGACGACAAGATGCGTTCCGTTCTGGGACATATAGTGTCCATGTATAAATGGAAAGAGACATGGGGGAATATGGTCTCGGACGCTATGGGCGGAGACTACTCCTGGAGCAGATCTTCCAAGTCTTATATGGACATATACGGCAGACTCATAGAAGAAAAGAACAGAATGGCCTTCTGAATATCATGATGCCGGAAGTGACAGAGGGGGATATAACGCTGCTCCGCGCCGAAGCTATAGTCAACGCGGCGAATAATTCTCTCCTGGGCGGCGGAGGAGCCGACGGGGCGATACACGCTGCGGCCGGTCCCGGTCTGCTGAAAGAGTGCGAGGGACTTAACGGCTGCGCCACCGGGGAAGCGAAGATAACCGGCGGTTACGGACTTCCGGCCCGTTATGTCATACATACTGTCGGGCCCGTATGGCGCGGCGGCCGGCACGGGGAAGAAAACCTTCTTGCCGACTGCTATAAGAACTCGCTCGCCCTGGCTTTGAGCCGCGGCATAAAAGAGATCGTTTTTCCGTGCATAAGCACCGGCGCCTACCGTTTTCCTGCGCGCCGCGCGGCTGAGATCGCCGTCGGAACGGTGTCGGTATTCACCGCCGCGCACCCTGAGATACGCGTCGTATTCTGCTGTTTCGACGCCGTTTCCGCTGGGCTATACAGACTTCTCATAAGAAAACAGAGTCCCGGCAATAGGTCTTAAGGCCCTTCCTTAGTTTCAGTCAGCGGGAGTATACTATATTTGTTATGAAACATATCGTCACTCTAACAGCACTGTTATTCAGCATGTTTGCCATGCATACGCCTGCGGTGGCCCAGACCGCTCAGGCCGGCGATGACGGCGCGGCATACACAATGTCCGCTTCGCCTTTACCTAACTGGTTGGCCCCAGGTGAAAAAATAAAGCAGGTTCCCTCTGATCTTAAGAGAGAGCTGACTGTAAAGACTCCCGCGGGTTTCCGCATCCCGGCGGAATACGAACCTGTCTCAGTAGTGGTGCTCGGATGGAAAGCATATACCGGTCTGCTTACCGGCATCGTTAAAGCGGCCTCGGCGCACGGCGCTCAGGTCTGGGCGGTGGACGGTCCCTCCAAAATTTCAGGGGTGTCGAATTATAAGTCTATCAGTTTTCCGCTTGATTCCGTATGGATGCGCGATTACGGCCCCTTCGGGATCAAGAACGGCAGCCAGCTCGGAATAGTCGATTCCATCTACCGGCATTACCAATACCGTCCGGACGACGACGCTCTTCCCAAGAAGCTGGGCAATTACGCAGGCGCCGGTGTTTATTCGATGAATATAATATTGGACGGCGGCAATCTCATGGTGGATTCTCTCGGCAATCTCTATATGACGAAGAGAACTTATAAATGGAACAGCGACAAGTCGGAGTCCGAGGTTAATCAGATACTGAAGGATTCCCTTAAGGTGAAAAATATATACACTTTCGAATATGCCGGTTACCCGGGGGATCCTTCCGACGGAACCGGACATATAGATATGTTCATGAAGCTGCTCAACGACAATACTGTCCTCATAGCCAAATCTGAGGACGAGCCGTTCAAGACGACCTGCGAGAAGGCGGTCAAATGGTTCGAGGGAAATACTGCTCCTAACGGAAAGCCGTGGAAAATAGTGCGTTCGGAAGGCTGGTACACAAGCAGCGGCGTATGGTATACGTACACCAACTCGCTTATAGTTAACAATACAGTCATAATGCCTTCTTTCTCCGGTCATTCCAAAGAGGAAGCGGGCGCTATCGCCGCTTATAAGGCCGGTATGCCCGGAGTGACCGTGGTGCCGGTCAGTTCCGACGACAGTATAGTGGACGGCGGATCTGTGCACTGCGTTACGCAGACTCTGCCTGTGGCTCCTTCCGCGAAGAAAGACAATAAGGTGGTGGAAGTCGAGACCCCAGTCATTGGGAAAGACGTTCCGGAATCCCTTAAACCTCTGGAGAATCAGAAATTCTGATATCTTAAGGCGATTAACTTTTAAGGCCTCCTTTGTCAAAAAGGGGGCCTTTTTATGTTCCGGCTTAAATCAGGGAAAGTCGCCTTTTTAGACCGGGCTTTTTAATTATATAATTATATATTCCGAATATGAATAAAATATGAACAAAACCGAAAAAACAAATGTGATGCGCGTCCTAGAGCAGCACGGGGTGAGTTATATAAGTCATTATTACGGCGACACCGCGGCGGTTTCCGCCTCCGAAGTGGCGCAGGTCCTCCGCGAAAAGCCGGAACTAGTGTTCAAAACATTGGTTACAGCGGGAAAATCCCGCGGGCACTATGTTTTCGTGCTTCCCGCGGACAGCGAACTGAGCCTTAAAAAAGCCGCGAAGGCCGTCGGAGAAAAATCTATAGAAATGATAAAGATGAAAGATCTTTTTCCTCTCACCGGATATATACACGGCGGCTGTTCGCCGATAGGAATGAAAAAACAGTTTCCGACCGTTTTCCATTACACGGCCGGAGAATACGACGCCGTTATTTTCAGCGGCGGGAAGATAGGATACCAGGTCGAACTGCGTCTTTCGGATATAAAAGACATAGTTTCCTATACCCTGGCGGATATAACGGAATAGAAAATGCTGAACATAATACACACCTCCGACTGGCATATAGGACTTCAGTTCTTTAAATGCAGCAGGCTCGCGGAACAGGAGGATTTCCTGGACTGGCTGCTCGGCGTCATGATATCCGGGAAAACCGATCTTCTGCTTGTCTCCGGAGATATCTTCGACGTCCCCAGTCCTTCTTCCGAGGTGCAGAGCGTTTTTTACAGTTGGCTCAGACGCGTAAAGTCCGGTATGCCTGAACTGCAGATCGTTTTTACGGCCGGGAATCACGACAGCGCGGCCCGTCTCGAGGCCCCTGAACCTTTTCTCAGGGACTGGAATATTAAACTCTCCGGCCGCGTCGACAGAAAAAAAGGCGTGACGGATTTCGATAAGTTTTTAGTTCCCGTAGTAAAAGCCGGTTCCGCCGAAGCTGTCTGTCTGGCCGTGCCTTATCTGCGTGTGGGGGACTATCCCGGCGGCATGACTTATGAGGAAGGGGTGAGGGCTTTTTACGATTCGGCTCTCTCTCGCGCCTCCGCGCTTTATCCCGGAATCCCGGTCATAGCTTTGGGGCATCTTTCCGCGGCTTCGGCTTCCGTGTCGGAGGACGACCCGGCCGAAAGACAGTTCGCGGGCGGTCTGGACTGGGTGGATCTCTCCGGCTTCGCGGAAAAATTCTCATATTTCGCCCTCGGGCATCTGCACAGATGCCAGAAAGTGCGGGGGGCGGAAAATATAATGTACAGCGGCAGCCCCCTGAAAATGTCTTTCGCGGAAAAAGGGCGCGCTTCCGGAATAATAGGGATAGAACTGGACGAAGGTGTCCTGAAAAAGAAGGAATTTATAGAATACCGTTCTCCGGTTAAGCTTATTTCCGCGACCGTGGACATTCCGGACGAAGCTAGAAGTTCGGAGATAGAGGATATAATCGGCAAATCTCCGGTCTTTTCCGAATTACAGCCGGGACAGGTTACGAAGTATTCGCCTTTCGTGGAGATAAAGATAAGGAGCCGCGTTCCCCGCATGGAAGCTCCCGGGGTTATAGACCGGCTGTTCGCAGGAAAGGCCGCCACATTGACGCGCGTCCTTCAGGTCCTTACCGGAAAAGAGGAGGCTGAACGGGGAAAAGCGGCGCTCAGCCTTGAGGATCTGGTAAAGCTGGATCCGGTGGAGATAGCGGGGGATTACTATCTCCGCCGCACCGGAAGCGGTATGCCGGAACAGGCGGCAGAACTTATAAAGAAAATAATGCTGGAGACAGACTGAATGAAAATACTCGCGGTGAGAGGAAAAAATCTCGCTTCTCTTGAAGGGGAATTCGAGCTCGATTTTACGAAAGAGCCGCTGAAAGATTCCGGCATCTTCGTCATATCCGGCGACACCGGCGCGGGTAAATCGACTGTGCTGGACGCTCTTTGTCTCGCCCTTTATAATATGACTCCGCGCATAAAAGAGGGAAAAGTAAACGCCTCCCTCGAAGAAGAGAAATTCGAGACCAGAAGCATACTGAGGCGGGGGACCGGCGAGGGATACGCCGAGGCGGACTACGCCGCCGATTCCGGCGAACGGTACAGGAGCCGCTGGCACGTGCACCGGGCCAGAAACAAAGCTGAGGGAAAACTTGGGCCTGTGGCGATGAGTCTGAAGAATATGGACACTGGCGAAGACCTGCAGCTGAAAAACGCTGAGGTTCCTCAGGTCAATTCGGAGAAGATCGGTCTGGATTTCGAGCAGTTCACCCGTTCCGTGCTGCTGTCGCAGGGAAATTTCGCTGCTTTCCTGAAAGCGGACGAGCGGGAAAAATCGCGTATACTGGAAAAGATAACCGGGACAGATATTTATTCCAGACTCGGAAGGAAGATATACGAACGCGCCGAGGAAGAAAACGGCAAGTACGAACTGCTCAACAGGGACATAGACGGACTTAAACTCATGAGCGACGGAGAAAAGTCGGCCGCCGGATCGAGGATAAAGGAGCTTGACGGCATTATTTCCCGCGCCGGAGAAGAGCGGGAAAAACTCATAAAAACAGGCGAATGGTTCCGCGTGAAAGAGGCGATGGAAGAAAAAATCCTTTCCGCGAGGCTGGCTCTGGAAGAGGCGGAAAAAGCCGACCGCGCCTCCGAAGAATCCAGATTATATCTTAAGAAAGCAGAGAAAATACTCGCCTTGAGACCGGATTGGAGTGCGGCGGAAGAAACCGGGAAAAATATAGTCTTTCTGAAGAAAGCCGGGGAAGAACAGGAAAAAAGCGTTTCCGGAACGTCGGCCGCCTTATCTTCAATCGCCGGAAATATCGTCTCCGCGGAGACCGGTCTGGCTCTGCTCAGAACCGAGTTCGAAGAAAAGGTGAAGCCGGGACTGTCCGCGTACAGGAAGAAAGCGGAAAAGCTCGCCGCCGCCAGAGAAAAAGAATTTTCCTCCTCCGAAGTTTTCTGCGAAGCAGGAAAGAAGCTGGAGCGCGCCGCGGAAGAGGCCAGGCGCGCGGGCAATAAATTAGGAGCGGTCTCGGAAGAGCGGAACAAGATAACCGCCTGGTTCGAATTGAACGCCGGATTCAAGGCGGTTTTCGACAGAAGAGATCTTGTAGTCCCGGAACTGGGAAAATTTATCGGGGCGTCGGAGGAAGCGGCTTCGGAACTCGCCGCCGCGTCTTTATTAGAAGAAGAACTGGAAAGACAGGAGGGTATACTGAGAGCGGCTGAAGCTGAACTGGAGAAATATAAGAAAGCCACGCCGCTTGAGGTGGCCCGCCTGCGCGCGACGCTGAGCCGCGGGGCGCCGTGTCCGGTGTGCGGCAGCAGGGAACATCCTTTCGCGGCGGCCGCTGATTTCCGCGAAGCTTCGCTCTACGAACTCGAAAAAATAAAAGAAGAGATAAAGATATACGAAAAGCAGAAGGAAGAATCTTCCGGGACAGTCGCGGCTGTGAAGACGAAAAAAGAGATAAACTCCGTCTCTTATAAGGAAACACTGAAGACTCTGGCCGATTCGGAAAAGCTGATAGAAGGCTGCGTCGGTAGTCTGAGACCCGGCTGGCAGGGAGACGCCGCCGGCGTAAGGGATTATATCGTAAATATGTCCGCAGAATGGGCCGCCAGAGACAGGAGGAAGGAAATACTCGAGGCTTCCATTTCGGAACTGCGCTTTTCCTTTTCTGAATTTTCTTCGAAGATAAAGAAAGCCGAGACAGAGAAAAAGGAAAAGGAGGCGGAATATATAAGTTCCGCAGCCGCCAGAAAGGGACTGGAAAAAGAATTGGAGGATATATTCGGCGGTCTCACTGCGGAACAGAAAGAGAGCGCTTTTTCCTCCGAACTTAAAGAAAAAGAATCGGCGCTGACAGATTTGAAATCAGAGAAAGAAAAACTCAATAACGTTCTTATAGAAGAAAGAACCAGACTTTCCGAAACTAAAAAGAAACTGGCGGAAGAGGAAGCGGAAAATATCAGGGCCAGCGGACGGTTGTCGGCGGGTCTCGCGGCTGTCCCGGCCGATTCGACCCTGATGAAAGAAATAATGGAAACATCTCCGGCCGGTATCGAAACGGTCAAAAAAGCTGTGGCTTTAAACGAAAAGAAACTTCAGGAATGCAGGGCCTATACGGACGAAAGGAACAGAAGTCTCGAGGAACATATGCGCTCCGAAGCCGCTCCGGGCGCGGGGATGACGGAACCTAAAATAAAGGAGAGGCTGATTTCCGTGGAAGGGGAGAGTTCAGCCGCTTCAGAGGAGAGGGCTTCCCTGAGGCAGAAACTCGCCGGAGACGAAGAAATGTCCCGAAGGCTCGGAAAACTGATGCTGGAACGCGACAGACAGGCCGATATACTGGAGAACTGGCGTCTGCTTAATAATTATTTTGGCGATAAAGAAGGGAAAAAATTCCGTGTGGTCGCTCAGACCTACACCCTTTCTGTGCTTCTCGCTTTCGCCAACGGTCATCTGAAAAAAATAAATCCGCGTTACAGTCTCAGAACCAGTTCCGACAGCCTTTCGCTGCTCGTCACGGACCACGATATGTACGAGGAAACGCGCACGGTTAATTCTCTCTCCGGAGGCGAGACCTTTCTCGTCTCGCTCGCTCTGGCCCTCGGTCTCTCGTCGCTCACTTCGAATAAAATGAGTCTTTCTTCACTGTTCATAGACGAAGGTTTCGGTGCCCTGGATCCGCAGTCGCTGGACATGGCTCTCGCCGCCCTTCAGAATCTGCATATGTCGGGAAAACAGATAGGAGTCGTGTCCCACGTGGATGCTCTCAACGAGAGAATTCCCGTGCATGTCAGAATAGTCAAGAAGAACAGCGGCAGAAGCGAAGTGACCGTTGAAGGGTGAAAACAGCGCTTTATGACATATATGATATAATTTATAATGACGTTTTTACTATACGGAACGGTTTTTTCTTAAGGTAATTTCTTTATGACGGTATTTTACGGGCTTCTTATTCCGCTGCTCGGCACCTCGCTGGGGGCCGCTTTCGTTTTTTTCATGCGCGGCGGCATAAACGTAACTGCGCAGAAGGGAATGCTGGGTTTCGCCTCCGGAGTTATGGTCGCGGCCTCCGTATGGTCTCTGCTGATCCCTTCGATAGAGATGAGCGCTGGCCTGGGCAGATTCTCTTTCTTTCCCGCCGCTTCGGGTTTTCTTCTGGGCGTTTTCTTCCTTCTGCTCCTAGACCGTCTTATCCCACATCTTCATCTGCAGGAGGACGTTCCGGAAGGAATAAAGGTCTCTCTTAAGAAATCTACGATGCTGATGCTGGCCGTGACGCTGCATAATATCCCCGAGGGCATGGCGGTCGGCGTTGCTTTCGCCGGTTTTATGAACGGGCAGGCTGATATAACTCTTTACGCGGCGCTCGCTCTCTCCATAGGGATAGCCGTGCAGAACATTCCGGAAGGAGCAGTGATATCCATGCCTTTGAAAGCCAAAGGCATAGGCACGCGCAAAGCTTTTTTCCTCGGTGTCCTTTCCGGAGCCGTGGAGCCGGTTTTCGCCTTTATAACTATTGCTCTTGCGGGGATAACCGTTCCGGCGCTGCCGTACACGCTGTCTTTCGCGGCGGGTGCTATGATATATGTCGTCGTCGAAGAACTGATCCCGGAAACAGCGTCCGGACCGCATTCCAATGCCGGGACTCTCGGCTTCGCTTTCGGTTTCGCTCTTATGATGGTTCTGGACGTGGCGCTGGGCTGACCGGGCCGCGGCGTATAAAGGTCAGACTGATTTTACAGGATAATATTTATGGATAAAACTAAAAAGACCGTGCTTGTGGGAATGAGCGGCGGCGTCGATTCGACTCTGGCCGCTTATATCCTGAAGCAGTCCGGCTATAACGTTGTAGGGATAACGATGAAAATATGGGACGGGAAGCTTTCCGCGGAAAAAGTCAGGAGCGGATGCTACGGCCCGGGTGAAGCGGCGGATATAGAAGACGCCGGACTCGCGGCCGGGAAGATAGGTATCCCGTATTACGTGGCCGACATGGCTGAAGAGTACAGAGCTTCGGTGATAAAATATTTCCGTTCGGAATATCTTTCCGGGAGAACTCCGAATCCCTGCGTGATGTGCAATCAGAAGATGAAATTCGGAATGATGCTGAAAAAAGCCGGGGAATTAGGGATTGATTTCGATCTCTTCGCGACCGGGCATTACGCTTCGGTCAGATATTCCGCTGAGAAGGACAGATATATACTGTGCCGCGGCGCCGACTCTAAAAAGGACCAGTCTTATTTCCTTTACAGACTCACGCAGGAGCAGCTGAAAAAATGCATTTTTCCGCTCGGCGGTTTTACGAAGAAGGAAGTGCAGGCCGCCGCGGCCGAGTGCGGTTTCGATTATTATGCGGAGAAACCGGAGAGTCAGGATTTTTACGAGGGTGCTGGATACGGCGACTTTTTCCGCAAAGGAGAAATGAAACCGGGAGATATAATAGACGAGAAAGGTAGAATAATCGGAAAACACGACGGGCTTGTGAATTATACGGTGGGACAGCGCAAAGGACTTGGCATCGGCGGCTCCGGAGAGCCGCTTTATGTCCTTAGGATAGACGCATGTTCTAACAGAATAGTGGCCGGTCCGCGCTCAAGCCTTTTCTCTTCAGGGCTCGCCGCTTCGCGGATCAACTGGATCTCCTCGGATTACAGCGGAGAGAAAAAAAGTTTTTCGGCGAAACTCCGCTCGCATCAGCCGGACGTTCCGTGTAAGGTCTTTCCGGGTGATAAGGATTCCGTGAGAGTAGTTTTCGACGAACCTCAGATGGCCGTGACTCCCGGGCAGTCGGTAGTGTTCTACTCCGGAGACGAAGTGGCTGGCGGCGGAATAATAGATTCAGCGGAAGCCGTTGTTTAAGTTACTTCGTCAGGCATAAAAAAAGCAGCTTTAAGCTGCTTTTTTTTATGCCTTTATTAATATTTACTCTCTCATATCCGGAGGCGGTCCGCCGGCTCCTCCTCCGAAAGGAGGTCTGTTTCCCGTCTGTTCTTCTTTATCAGTCCCTTCTTCTTCCGTGGTTTCGTCATTACTTTTCATTGCTTCGGCCGCCGCTTTCTGTATCTTTCCCGCTGTTTCCGAGTCTTTTCCCGTGATCGTTATCACTGCGCCTGAATCGGTTTTTTCGGCCTTGGCTTCAGCTCCTCTGATCATAGTCGGGCACATCGGCATTTTCGGCCCTTTAGGTTTGGCCTTGCCTGACTTTCCTTCGGTTTCGTCCGGGCCGAAAGAAGCTGCCGTTGCTGTGCTTCCGGCGACCTCTGGGGCTTTCTGGGGTCCGTTTTTCATCTTTTCGACGAATTCGAGATGCTTCTCTACTTCGGTCCATATTCCCGCGGCCTTATCTTCGTCGTCAGAACTTATCGTCACCGTCACCCCGTTCTTAATATTTTTAACGGTAACTTCCGCGCCTGCCGTCTTCATCGGGCACATTTGCGACGGGGAAGGCCGTTCTGGCCCCCCTTGATCCGAAGGTCCGCCGTCCGCGCGGACCGGTACGGCCGGCATCAAAAGGGATAGTGCGGCCAGTGTGAAAACATATTTATTCATAATTACTGCCTCCTATACTAAAAATTAACGTTCAGCGGTCCGCCTTTATTGCCGCGGCTGAGCAGGCACGGCCGCAGGGATCCGCCGGAAGGGCTTTTATATTGAACATTCCGGCGCAGAAATGCTAAAATATACACAGATATTAAATGCGGTCAATATATCCGCAACTTATCAAATTATTTGAAGGAATTTCCGCTTGGATTTGATATTACAGACGGAGATGGAGTGATAAAATATGTTACCTACATACAGACCAAACGTTCGCAAACGCAATAAGCATATCGGATTCCGCGCCAAAATGAAAACGGCGGGGGGAAGAAAGACTTTGTCGCGCCGCCGCGCGAAAGGGCGCTGGCATCTTATCCCCGAGTGATTTATTGGCAGGTAAAGGCTTACTCTGATGAAGGAGTTCGCTTTTTCACGGCTGTCGAGGCTTCGCCATACCAAAAAATTTGAGACTATTATAAACACAGGAAATAAATGCCAGACATCGACAATAGTGATGTGGCATGACCGGGTTGATAAAGAACCGAAGCAGCTCGGGCTCATGGTTTCCAAAAAGGTTGGCGGAGCTGTCAGACGTAACAGAATAAAAAGGCTTCTCAGAGAAGCGTTCAGGCTGACACAGAGAAATTTGAAAGAAGGGACGCGCTTGATAATCTACCCTAAGCCGGGATTTAAGATAGACAGTTTGCAAGAATCTGTAGATCTGCTTGACTCGGTTTCTGAAAAAGCGCGGCTAAAACAACGGTGAAAAAAACTGTTTTATTGAATTTTAGAGATTTTATACTGCGGTTATCGGTTGCGGCTTATAAGACACTGCGGCCTTTTCTGGGCCCCGCGAGCTGCCGGTATTATCCTTCGTGTTCCGCTTATGCTGTGCAGGCTGTAAAAAAGCACGGCATAATAAAGGGCGGACTGTTGGCGGCGCGCCGTATAATCCGTTGTAATCCTTTTTCTGATGGCGGGTACGATCCCGTTCCTTGAAAATTAGTTCAGCCTCCTGTTTATTTTAGGAGGACAAAAATGCAAAAAAACCTCATACTGGCGGTAGTGCTGTCCGCCGTGGTGTATATCGGGTGGTATTCTTATATCGACAGAAAGATGGCTCCCCGCAGAGAGGCCGCGCGCATAGCCGCCGCCGCCCAGCGGCAGGCTTCTAAAACCGCTGAAGCCGCCGTCGTAAACCGGGTCCCTGATGCCCCACGGGACAGCTCCCTGACTGAACCGGTCGGAGCAGCGTCGGAACGCAGACTCATAAAAGACTGGAAAAACGATTCCACCACAGTTAAAGCCGGAAAGGGCGAGTTTTCTTTTTATAATGCCAACGCCACCATAATGAGCGCCGTGTACGAGGATCCTGTGGATCCAGTGCAGCTTATCCCCCAGGGCGTGAGCGGTATATTCGCTTCTTCGCTGCCTTATGAATTCCGGCTTTCTTCGAATTCAGTTACGGCAGGCGGAGCGATGGACGTGGAATTCGTCGCTGACGCGGGAAACGGACTGAAAGTCGAACAGAAATATCTGCTTTCGCAGGATAATGAACTTAACGATTTCAGCGTTACTTTCGTGAATAATTCCCAAAACGATCTGGAAATAGCCCCGTGGACCATCACCATAGGTCCCGGACTCAATACGGTTAAAAGCGAACTCAAGGAAAACCCGAATCTCCTCCGGGCCGTTTACACATATCAGGAACAGGGCCGTAAACATCCGACCGTTGAAAATCTAAAAAAAGATCCTGCCAGATACGAACCGGTGTGGGCCGGCGTGACCAACAGATATTTCCTCGCGGCTTTTGCCGGCGGGGATATAAAGGAAAGCCGCCCGTACAGGACTGAGGCTTCCATTCCGGACGTCAAGAAAAAAGCTCCGGCTTTAGTCGTTCCGGTTTCCGGCGTTACGGTTAAGGCCGGCGGCAGCTACACATGGAGCAGCAGGTTCTACTTGGGACCTAAAGATTATAAGTTTTTGCAGAAGATCGGTTCCGGGCTCGACCGCTCGGTGGATTTCGGTTTCTTCGCGCCTCTTGCCAAGCTGGCTGATTCCTGCCTCGGAGGGCTGTATAAGATTTCCGGTAATTACGGCGTGGCCATTATACTGCTGAGTCTCATCATTCAGATTCTTCTCAGTCCGCTCAGCTATAAGAGCTATAAGGCCATGGCGATAATGAAGAAGATTCAGCCGGAAATGAAGGCCATACAGGAAAAATACAAAAAAGATCCACAGCGTATGAATATGGAGGTAATGGAGCTGTATAAGAGAAGCGGTTCCAATCCTTTCAGCAGCTGTCTGCCTATGCTGCTGCAGATCCCGGTCTTCTTCGCGCTTTTCACCGCGCTCAGGAATTCCTGGCCGCTGCACGGAGCGCAATTTGTGTTTTGGATTAAAGATCTTTCGGCAAAAGACCCATATTTCGTATTGCCTATAACGATGGGCGTGGTCATGTATCTGCAGCAGGCTCTTGCCCCGCAGACCAGCGATCCGACCCAGGCCGCCATGATGAAATGGATGCCGATCATATTCACTTTTATGTTCCTCGGCTTCCCTTCCGGCCTCGTTATTTACTGGCTTATAAACAGTCTTTGGGGATTTGCCCAGAACATGTACCTGCAAAAAAAGATGGCGTGACATATCCGCGCCGCATAAAGTTAAGGAGAAGTTATAAATGAGAGAGTACAAAGCAGAAGGTAAAACAGTTGAAGACGCCGTTAAAAAAGGACTTACGGCTCTCGGTTTAAGACGCGATCAGGTTGAAGTAAAGGTTGAATCGGAAGGTTCTTCCGGCTTTTTCGGTATTCTTGCGAAGAAAGCCCGAGTTGTGCTTACGCAGAAAAAATGGACCGGCGCGGCGGCCGGAAACGGAAACGGAAATTCGAAACGCCGTTTCGCGGGGAAAAGAGGCGGGAAGTACAGCCGCTATAACCGCAGAAAAAGCAGAAGTCCTTACGCCGACATGGACGAGCAGAAAAAACGGCCTTCCTATTCCGGCCGCTACGGATACGAAGACGTGAGAAATGACGATTCCGAAGAAGCCCAGGCGGAAGAGCCGAGGCAGCCCCGCGAGAACGCGAGATCGCAGAAGAACCGCCCTGAGAGAGTGTTCAATTACGAGCAGATCTTTTCAGAATACACCGGGATGAAATTCCCTGAGGATCCTCTCGAGCAGGCTAAGGAAGTGCTCGTGAAGCTCCATGAACTCATGGGACTGGGAGAAGCGTCCATAACCAAGGCTGAGATGGGAACCAGCGGAGCCGTTTCTCTCGAATTCGACTGCAAAAACGCGGCTGTTTACACTGAAGACAACGGCAGGCTCCTGCAGTCGGTTCAGTTTATAGTCAGCACCATAGTTAATTTCAAACGCAAAGAGCATGTTTCCGTCTGCATCGACACCGGTCATTACTGGGCCGACAAAGAAGAGGAGATAAGGCATCTTATCGACAGCGCCGTTTTTTCGATAGGCAATAACGGCGGGTCTTTCAGACTCGAACCTATGCCGGCTTCCATGCGCAAACTCGTTCACAATATGGTTAAGGAATCTTATCCTGGTTTCGAAACCTCTTCTGAAGGAGAAGGCCGCTGGAGAAAAGTAGTTATAAAAAAAGCAGGGGAAAACCAGGGCGACGGAACCGAAACACAGGTCCAGCCGGAGATACCGCCCGCCGAAGCGGATCTGCCTGCGGAAACAGGGGAGAACGAAGAGTGCTGCCCCGCCGACAAAGGCTGTTCCTGCTGCTGCGACAAGGAAGAGAAGACCGAACAGGACGGGAACGAATAGGCGGAACCGACTGTTTACAAAAGAGCGGCAGATTTAGAAATGCCGCTCTTTTTTTTATGGCCGGCTGTCCGCCTTTCGGCCGCTTAAATTTATCGGAATTTATGCCGGTCAAATTTGTTAAAATATATAAACGGGCCTTGTGTTTGGCTTAAGTTATTTATGATTTAGGGAGATATTATGGCAGAAGATAGACCGTATTTGACAGACAGGACGTTTTTGTTCAGCATTCAGAAGGGGCAGGATTTGCTTGTCGTGCTTCAGGAATTTTGCATACATCACGGGATAAAATGCGGAATAGTGTCTGCCATAGGGGCTGTGGAAAAGGCCGTTTTCAGCATCTACGACCAGAAAGAGAAAAAATACCATAAAGTTGTAAAAGAAGAAGATATGGAGATACTCGCCCTTAACGGCAATATAAGTCTTCTTGACGATAAACCCATGGTCCACGCCCATATATCGCTGTCGGATATAAAAGGCAATGCGCACGGGGGGCATCTCATGGCCGGCACGCGCGTCTTCAGCGCCGAAGTTTACATACAGGAACTGACCGGAGAGCCCAAAGAAAGAAAATCCGACAAATCCACCAAGCTGTCGCTGTGGGGAAATCCTGTGGCTTTGAAATAAAAGATGAGCGACAATAATATTAAGGGAACGTTCCGCGCCGGTTTCGTTCCGATAATCGGTCTTCCCAACGCTGGCAAGTCGACTCTGATGAACCAGCTCTGTCTGTCCAGACTTTCAATAATTTCCGACAGGCCGCAGACCACAAGGAACAATATCCTCGGTATATTGAACGGTAAGAATTATCAGGCCGTCTTCGTAGACACTCCCGGTTTCCTGAAAGCCAGAAATCTTTTTGAGAAAAACATGGAGTTTTCCATAAAGAAGGCCTATACCGAGGACGGCGATCTCTGCCTGCTTATATCGGAACCTGAAATACCGCCGGAGAGCAAGAGGCGGCTGTTCGATTCGCTCAAAACAGTACGGGGTCCGGTCTATCTTATAATAAACAAGATGGATACCGCCGACCGGGCGCGCGCCGAAGAGGCGGCTGCTTATTTCCAAAAAGAGTTTCCGATAGAAAAGACTTTTTTCATTTCCGCCCTGTCAGGCAACGGCGTCAAAGAACTCCGGGAAGCCGTCGCGAAAGCGCTGCCGGAACACGAACCGTACTATCCTCCGGACCAGCTTTCAGACCGCTGGGAACGTTTTTTCGCCGCCGAGATAATACGGGAGCAGATCTTCCGATATTACGAACAGGAGATTCCTTATTCTTCTGTAGTGGAAATAGAGACCTACAGGGAGCACGGTGACGGCCCCGACGAGATATTCGCCGCGGTCCATGTGTCCAGGGAAAGTCATAAGCCTATTATAATAGGCAAAGGCGGCCGGGCCATAAAATTATTAAGGGAAAGGTCGTCCAAAGCCATAGAACAGTTCACGGGGCGCCCGGTGTCGCTGAGGCTTCAGGTAAAAGTGTCTCCTAAATGGCAGGACGATCCCGAATTCCTGAAGGCCGTCGGTTTTTATGATAAAAAATAAGACCGTGCAGAGTTTTTTTATATTTATCTTTTACTTTCTTATCTCGATGTTTATAGGGAAAGCGGCTTTTTTTTTATCGCAGGTCACGCTGCTTTTCGTCTTTACCGGGCTGACTCTGCCGCTTCCGGCGGAATTGGGCTCCGCTTTGATAAATACTCTGAAGCTTCCTGCGGTTTTCGCTTTGATATGCTGGATAATGGGCGGAGGGCAGTACTGGCTCACGCTGAATATAAGGAAATTCAGGATACCTTCCGCCATGGTTTTTTTCGCGGTCTGCGCGGCCGCTGTTTTCTCCAGCGTTTCTTTCGTCCGTTCCACTAATTTCACATATCTTCATTTCTTCGGCTGGAGATGGCTGCCGGCCGAAATGGCTTCTTTCACCGGTGGAATAGCGGCTCTTATATCCTTCAGGAAAAGAAGGGTCTAGTCCATATCGCCGGCGCTTATATTCCTTAACGTTCCGGCAACCGTGCGCAGCCTCAGAGTTCCGTCGTCGTTTATTCCGTCCGCCGTTCCTCTTACCGTACTGTCTAAGACTGTTATTTTCACTTCTTTTCCGAGAAAATCGGCGAATGAGGAATAATCGTCCTTAAATCTTTTAAATCCTTTTTCCCTGAAAATATCGAAAGTTTTAAAGAAATCCTCCGCTATCTCCTTTAGCAGTTTTTCTTTTTCTATCGACAGTCCGAGCATCGCGAGCGAGACCGCCGGCCTCCTCAGGCCTGCGCCGAAGTCTTCCGCCGTCTGGGTCATGTTTACGCCTGCTCCTATCGCCATGCCGCGCACTGTATTATTGTCTCCCGCGGTGAGAGCAAGTATCCCGCACAGCTTTTTCCCGCCGCACAATATGTCGTTGGGCCATTTTATCGAAGCTTTTATTCCGTGCCTGCCCAGCACTTTGCATATGCACAGGGCCATTATGAGCGTTGCCGCCGGGAAAAAAGGCCTGTATTCGCCGAATTTAACGACTGCGGTGAAATAAAGACCTTTGCCTTCGCTGCGCCACACCCTTTCGAAACGTCCTTTCCCGTCAGTCTGTCTTTCGGATGTTATTATCGTTTTTTCAGGCAGTTCTTTGAATTTTCTTACTGCTTCTGTATTGGTGGAGTCCAGGCTCGTATATCTTATTATCTTATACCCTTCCATTTTTCTCCTGCGCTTTCCAAACCGTTTAAAGTATCCGTGGGAATTTTTTACAAGCGCTTATAAAGATAGGCTACTACTTTTTTAATGTTCCGGTCCAGTATCCGGAGTTAACGTCAGGGTTTAGCGGACTTATCTAAGACTGAATTTATTCTGATTTAAGCAGCCGTATAACGGTATATTGTCTTAATTAAGCGGCTGTGATATAATTATGATATATTACGAAAAGGAAACTGATTTCCATGGAGTTTTTTAAAGACAGGTTTAACACGGGCAGAGGACGCTTCTTTTAGCCGGTAAAAATCCGCTAAAGTACACGGCATCGCCCGGGTCGCGGTAAATAGTTCTGAAAACGGTAAATATAATCCTGTTATAACGAAGCGCGTATTTCAAAAGTGAATTTTCGTTCCTGTCCTAGTTTTTTTAAGGCCCCGGCCTTAGTTTTTAATTCTGCGTTTTTTGGATTTTATCGGATTGAATATCGAGTTACCGTAGATTCGGAATATGAAGGATAAATTATGACGGAAGAAGAAAAAATTTTTGCTGGGAAGATGTTTAACGCCAGGCATCCTGACCTGCTGGCCGTAAAGCATAAAACGCACGAGGCCTGCAGACTTTATAATTCCAAGGACGAATATGACCCGGCCCGGAAGGGTATTATTAAGGAGATACTGGGTTCTATCGGAGAGCATTATCACTTTCAGGGGCCATTGCAGTTCAATTACGGCAAGCATACTTTTATGGGCGATAATGTGTTCGCCAACTTCAACTTCACCGTGCTCGACGACGCGCGCGTTTACGTCGGAGACCGTGTCTGCTTCGGGCCTAATGTTTCTCTTATGGCCACCAACCATCCGCTTATAGCCGGCGAACGCATGTGGCTGAACGGGGACAGTAAAATTTCCATGGCTGAATACGGTGAAGAAATACATATAGGAAATGACGTCTGGATAGCGGCGGGGGTGGTAGTGATCGGCGGCGTGCATATAGGAGACGGGGCGGTTATAGGCGCCGGCAGCGTCGTTACGAAAGATATTCCAGCCGGATATGTGGCTTTCGGCAATCCTTGCCGTCCGGTGCGCAGAATAAGCGAGTCGGACAGCAAAAAGGCGCTGGTGCTTCCTAAAGACGCCGTTTATTACGGCTTAAGATAAATTGACGGTAATTTATTTTAACGGCTAAGCGTGCGAGCCTTTTTTCAGAGATTATGCCGCATGTGGTTCCGCCTTTTAGCGCTATTGTATAATTATTAATAATTAAAAAATTTTCGTATTATACAGGTTTTATAACGAGCTATGTCTTTACTTGTCAGACCGGCTGAAGACTAAGGAATTTATATATAAAATACAAGAAAGCCCTGATGCGTAAGAATACATATCAGGGCTTTCTTAACTGTTTTATAAGAACGGAGAGGGAGGGATTCGAACCCTCGATAGGCGTTTACACACCTATGACGGTTTAGCAAACCGTTGCCTTCAGCCGCTCGGCCACCTCTCCAGCAACTTATATCTATTATATAAAAAAACTTAACCGTTTAGGCGATTTTTTTATCGCCTCCGAAAGTTTTCCGTATCCCTTCTTCCAGAGTGATCCAGTTGCTCCATCCGGCGCAGCATTCCCACAGAGAAGGATCCGCGGTCCAGGCCTTGATACCGGCTTCGCGCGCCTTGTCCCTGTTAAGCACGGGTTTTACGCCTGTGCATATGGACACTAGTTCGTATACGCCCCCGGCCACGTAGGTGACGAAATTAGGCAGATTGAGCATGAAAGGTTTCTTTACGTGCATTCCGTCGGCCATCATCTGTATGAAATCGTCCCATTTATAGCGCTTCTGTTCGCAGATATAAAACGCTTTGCCGTTGAGATTGTCGTTTTCCAGAGCGGTTATAAGAGCCCTTACCACGTCGCTTACGTGTATGAAACTGAATTCAGCGTCGCCGTTTCCTGCGTTTATCATGAGACCCCGGCGCACCCAGTCGGATATCGTGGAGACCCCGGCGTCTCTGCCTCCGTATATTATAGCGGGACGAAGTATCACGAAAGCCCCGTCGGGGAATGTCCTCACCGCTTTTTCTCCTTCGAGTTTACTTATGCCGTAATTGGATACCGGCTCGTCAGGCTGTTCTTCGTCGCGTGGTTTTCCTTCGGCGGGGCCTCCCGCCGCCAGACTTGAAAGATACACTATTTTTTTTACTCCTGCCGCCTTAGCCGCTTCCACGACGTGGGAAGTCCCGACTCCGTTGGCTTTTAGAAAATCTTTTTTCGAAGTGCAGAAAAGCGCGGCGGCGAGATGTATTACCGCGTCTGCTTTGTCGAAAGCGTATTTCAGCGTGTCCGTATTCGTATAGTCCACTTCGGCGTATTCTATATCCGGAAGCAGCGTCTTGGGTTTCCTGCGGGTTATTATTCTTATATTATATCCCTTGTCCGACAGGGCTTTTATCAGAAATTTTCCAACGAAACCGGTCCCGCCCGTGACAGCTATAGTTTTCATTTTTTAGTAACCTCCTCGGTTTTTTCCTTTATTTCTTTTTTTATGGCCTTAAATTTAGTTTCTGTTTTGTCCTTCAGACGCTCCGTTTCTTTTTTTTTCTCTTTTATAAATTTTAAAGTCTCGTTTCCGCCGTTTTTCGCTTTTCCGAACATTAGGCCGGCGTTTTTGTATATCTGCGATATTTTCGGAATGTCTCCCTTTTTCATTTTATTGATTATTTTTTCATTGTCTGCCTGCGGCATAAGTATCAGCACGGACATGACGACGACTACATAAACCGCGGCGGTAGCCAGACCGCTTATGAAGGAACTGAAAAAATTAATCAGTTTCAGGAAAAACCCTATGAAGAAAGAGAATCCGCACCACAGCAGTATGGAGATGGCCATATACCATGTCCCGTACGGCCCCATGTTAGGATACATGAGGAGGAATAGTAAATGTATGAGCAGAATAACCAGCATTCTTAGGAACATATATTTCTCCGTCTAATTCACAGTCCTGAATTCCACGTGAACCGTCAGCGTGTTCTCTCCGTATTCGGCAGGCAGCGGCTTGAACGGCGCTGCCGCGCTTACGGAGCTTTGCGCTGCGGTGTCGAAAAGTCTGTTTCCTGAACTCTTCTCTATTTTAATATTTTTGGCGCTTCCGTTTCTCAGTATTGTGAAACGCACCGTGCAGTTCATCTGTCCGGCCGACGGCATTTTGCTCGTCCAGCTGTCCCATAGCAGTCCCCTGATCTGTTCCAGATACCAGGGATAGGGGAAATTATTGCCGTCTACCGTGGGAAGCGACCCGCCCTGCGGCTGGTTCTCCGCTGCGCCGGCTCTGTCGTCCTTATTTTCAGCTTCCGCAGTTTCCGCGCCGTTCTCCGCGCCGGAAGGAGTCTTTTTGGAAAGCATGCTGGGAGCCGGAGGCAGCCCGCCGGCGAAATCCTCCGATTCCAGATATTCCGCCAGAGAAATTTTCTTGCGTTCAGGCTGTTTTATTTTCGTGTCGGAAGAAATTTTCGTCTCTGACGGTTTCAGGTCCTTTATTTCTTTTTTCAGTCCGGCAGGGGCTGTTTTCTTAGTGTCGTCTTTTTTTAGCCTTGCGGTCTTTATTTCTTTTTCCGCCGGCTTTTCGTTTTTTATCCCGCCGTGTGCGGCCGGGACTCCGGACGTGACGGCCGGTCCGCGGTTCCCTATGAAATCTATATAGTAGTTATCGGCCGGCCGGTTGTGTTTTAGATCCGCGCCGTGAAACAATGCGATAGCTGCCAGCGCCGCAGCGAAATGCAGCGAGACAGAATACAGAAGATAATCCCGCGTCATTTTTCTTGCTTTTCTTGAACAGCTATTCCTATCTTACCAGCTCCGAGTTTTTTAGCCGTGTCCAGCACTTTCACCGCTTTTTCTATCGCGACCGACCTGTCGGCTTCCACCAGCACAGTTTTGGAAGCGGCTTTTCCCAACCTGGCGTTGAGTTCTTTTTCAAGGTGGCTTTCACTTACGCTTTTGCCTTCCACGTCCATTTTTCCGTCGGCGCCGATGCGCACGCGTATCGTGCCTTCGTCCGTTCCTTTCGCTCCCGAAGAGGCGCCGGGCAGATTAACTTTTATCTGCGACTGGACCAGGGCTGGCGTTATGACCATGAAAATTATCAGCAGTATAAGGGAAATATCGATAAGCGGAATCATGTTCATTTCCGCCATTATTCTGTTTTTATTCCTCATAATATCAGTCCGAGTCGGATGAAAGGTCCCCGGCAGGATCTATTTTATAATACCTGTTGGCTATCCTTTCTGAGAGCCATGAAAGTTCGCCGTAGAACTCGTTTACTTTCCCGGCGTAGTAATTATAGAATATCACCGCCGGTATGGCCACGAGCAACCCGGCTGCCGTGTTTACGAGCGCTTCGGATATGCCGACGGCCACAACCGACGGCCCGGCTCCGGCGTAGACCGAGAGGTCCTTAAAAGCCCTTATGACGCCTATCACCGTTCCGAAAAGGCCGACGAAAGGCGTAACGCTGCCGATCGTGGCAAGAATAGTGAGATTTCTGCTCAGCGGAGCGCAGCTTCTTTCCGAAGCTTTGTCCGCGAAGCGGCGTCTGGCTTCCGCGTCTCCTCTGAAATTTATAAGATTCAGAATAAATTTATCGGCCAGCCCGCCGTGCGCCGAACAGCGGTCAGCCAGTTCCTTCACCGTTCCCCTGAAACCGGAGTAGAAGTTTTTCGTCTTCTTCAGCCCCGCGAAGGCCCTTCTTATTATCACGAACCGTTCCCATATGACCGCGACCGAGTACACCGATACCAGAGCCAGAATTATTAGCACCGGCCCGCCCGCGGAAATTATTTCCTTTAATGTCATAAACTTATCACCGTTGTAACCGAAAATATTCTCAAAAACAATATTTAGATTATATAATATCGCCGCGCAAGCTTTAAAGTGCGGCGGCTGCGTTTTCTGTTTTTAAGTGAGTCCGCCGCGGCTAAAATTATATAATTATAAATAGTGACGGTTTTGCGGTGTATAATTTTTACCGGTGAGGACAGTTATGATCAATGCTTTGCGCGGATTCAGGGACATACTTCCGCCTGATTCAGAACAGTTTGCGGCCATAGAGAGAATGGCGAGGGAAGTTTTCGAACTTTACGGATACAGGGAGCTCAGGATCCCCACGCTCGAAAAAAAAGAGCTTTTTATTAAATCCACAGGGGATACCAGCGACATAGTGCAGAAAGAGATGTATTCTTTTCAGGACGCCGGAGGCCGCGAGATAGCCAACAGGCCGGAAGGGACTCCAGGCATAGCCAGGGCCTTCATAGAACATAACCTCGGACAGACCGGAAGAAACGCGAAGTTTTTTTATATAGCCAATATGTTCCGGGCCGAAAGGCCGCAGGCAGGCCGGTACAGGGAATTCGAGCAGATAGGAGCGGAATATATAGGAAACGCTTCTCCCGAGGCGGATGCCGAGACCGTAGCCATGCTGGTCGGTCTTCTGACTAAGGCCGGGGTCGCGGGCTGCTCCGTTGATATCAACTCCCTCGGCTGTTCCGATTGCAGGAAGAAATACAGGGCCGAGCTTCTAGCTTATCTGCGGACCTGTTCTTCAGATCTTTGCGAAGCCTGCGCGGCGCGGATAGAGAAAAATCCGCTCAGGGCGCTGGACTGCAAGATAGACGGGCCTAAGCTGGCCGCGTCGGCGCCGAAGATGGAATACTGTCCCGAATGCGCCGCGCATTTCGCCAGAGTGCAGAAATTACTGGGCACGGCTGGGATTGTCTATCGCGTCAACAGAAGTCTCGTGCGCGGGCTGGATTATTATACCAGAACCGTTTTCGAAGTGCGCAGTTCAGCCATAGGCAGTCAGGACGCCATAGCAGCCGGAGGAAGGTACGACGATCTGATAAAGAGCATGGGCGGTCCCGCCGCGCCTGCCGTAGGCTGGGCCATGGGAGTGGACCGCGTGGCCCTTCTTCTCGCGGACGGGCCTAAGGACGACAAGACGCCGAAGATATTTATCGTCTCCGCTTTCGAAGGTGCCGCGGACAAGGCCTTCGAGATCATGACTTCCGTCAGGGCCGCAGGTATAAGCGCGGATTTTTCAGATTTCGGGCTAAGTCTGCGTTCGCAGATGCGCTCCGCGGATAAGAGCGGCGCCGCCTTCGCTTTTATAATAGGAGAGGAAGAACTCGCAAGAAAAGTCGTCGGAGTCAAGAATCTGCGCGCGGAATCTCCGCAGACTGAAATAGAATTCGAAGCGCTCCCCGTCAGGCTCAGAAAATTCGCCGACAGGATACAGAGGGGAGAGAATTTAAGATTTTAGTTTTTTATAATGTTTTAATTTCGGATAAGAAGAAGGATTTATGGTACAAAACGAATTGACTAGAACCTCATACAGGACGCATAACTGCGGGGCCCTGACTTCCGCTGATATCGGAAAAACGGTGACGATAGCGGGCTGGGTCGACTCCAAAAGAAATCACGGCGGAGTGCTTTTTATAAATATAAGGGATCTCTACGGTATAACTCAGACGGTCGTGAACCCGGATTCACCGCTGTTCGCGGCCGCTCTCGGCTATAAAGACGAATTCGTTCTTCAGGTCACAGGAAAAGTCCAGGCCCGGCCCGGAACGAACGCGAATAAAGATATGGCGACGGGAGATATAGAAATTAAAGCGGAAGAAATAAAGACTCTCAGCGAGTCGCGGCCGCTTCCGTTCAACCTGAACGAGAACGCAGGAGTGCTGGAAGAGACGAGGCTAAAATACCGTTTCCTGGATCTGCGCCGCAGAAAAATGGCCAACAATCTCGTGCTGAGGAGCCGTCTCGCCAGGGTGATACGCGATTATCTCTGCGATCACGGCTTCAATGAGATAGAGACTCCTCTCCTCACTCGCTCTACGCCGGAAGGGGCCAGGGATTTCCTAGTGCCTTCCAGAACTAATCCCGGAAAATTCTACGCTCTCCCGCAGTCGCCTCAGCAGTTCAAGCAGGTGCTGATGATGTCCGGAATGGACAGATATTTTCAGCTTTCAAGGAATTTCCGCGACGAGGAATTACGCGCAGACCGCCAGCCTGAACATACACAGATAGATATAGAGATGTCTTTCGTGGACGAAAAAGACGTGGCCGCAGTGACGGAAGGCCTTATGAAGGTCATTTTCGCCGATATCGGCGAAAAGATAGATTCTCCTTTTCAGGAAATAGAATACGAAGACGCGATGCTGCGTTACGGTTCCGACAAACCGGACCTGCGTTACGCTTTCGAGATAAAAGACTGTTCCGACATATTCGCGGCTTCCGAGTTTAAGGTCTTTTCCGGCGTCCTTAAGAACGGCGGAGTGGTGCGCGCGATAAGGGGCGAGAAGGCGGCGGTATTCAGCCGGGGCGATATGGATAAACTCACGGCCGTTGTAAAAAAACGCGGGGGAAAAGGGCTAGTATGGCTGCGCTTTAAAGACGGGAAATGGGACTCCCCTTCGGCAAAGTTCTTCACGGAGAACGAATTTAAGCGGCTCGCGGAACGTCTTGAAGTCGGAGACGGAGACGCAGTTTTCATGATGGCCGACGACGCCGTGGTGGCCGCCCCCTGTCTCGGAGCAGTGCGGACCGAACTCATAGGCAGGCTGAAACTTCCGAAAGTTAAAAAATGGGCTTTCCTGTGGGTCAGGCATTTCCCTCTGCTCGAGAAAGACCCGGAAACAGGCAACTGGACCTTTACTCATAATCCCTTCACCGCTCCTCTTCCGGAGGAAGTCGGCATGCTGGACACGGATCCGGGGCATATGCGCTCCTGTCAGTACGATCTTGTGCTGAACGGTACGGAACTAGGTTCCGGCTCCGTCAGAAATCACGACAGGGCGGTGCAGGAAAAGATATTGAACCTGATGGGTTACGGTCACGAAGAAGTGGAGAGACGTTTCGGGATGATCGTTCACGCTATGGAATACGGTGTTCCGCCGCACGGCGGCATAGGCATGGGCTTCGACCGCCTTATGGCCATAATATGCGGGTGCGATTCCATACGCGACGTCATAGCCTTTCCTAAAACGACGAGCGGTGCCTGCCTTATGAGCGAAGCGCCTTCTTTCGTTGATAAAAAACAGCTGGAGGAACTGAAGATAAAGAGTCTTGCGGCGGAGAAATAAAATATGGATAAGTACCCGAAATGGATTATTGACGAAGTGAAGCGCAATAAAGCTGAGCTGAGGGAAAAACCTGCGGCCGACACCGCGGCCGATCTCAGGGCCCTGTCGATGCATACCGTCTGCGACGAAGCCCTCTGCCCTAATAAAGGAAAATGCTTTTACGAGGGCGAGGCCACTTTTATGATCCTCGGGGATATCTGCACAAGGCACTGCGGTTTCTGCGCGGTGAAAAAAAACGCGCCGCCGCTGCCTCCGGATAAAAAAGAACCGGAAGCGGCCGCGGCGCTTTGCCGCAAATGGAAACTGAAATACGTGGTCTTCACTTCTCCTACCAGAGACGATCTTCCGGACGGGGGGGCTTCTTGTTTCGCGGCCGTCAACGCCGCGATAAAGGATGCCAATCCGGGGATAAAGACGGAACCGCTAGTCCCTGATTTCGGCGGAGATATGAAGGCTCTCGAGACCGTTCTTGATTCAAATCCCAATGTGCTCGGACATAATATAGAGATGCCCGAGATACTGTATCAGACCTACGGGAGAAATCCTTTCAATTACAGACGCTCTCTCGAACTCTTAGCCAATTCACACGCTATCAGGCCAGATATCTTCGTGAAGTCCAGCATCATGCTCGGCCTCGGAGAGAGCCGCGACGACGTTTTGAGGACTTTCGACGATCTTCTCGAACATCACTGCGAACTGCTTACTCTTGGACAGTATCTGGCGCCGTCAAAAGATCATGTCCGCGTGTCGAAATATTATACGGTGCCGGAATTCGAAGATCTGGAGAAGACGGCCGAGAAAATGGGATTTAAAGCTGTCCTGTCGGGACCTCTCGTGAGGAGCTCGTACAGGGCCGGATATCTTTATAATAAAGCGCTGGATAAGATTTATGGAAGAAAATGACGACATCGATTTTTTCGCCTCTATAAAAAAAGTGCCGCCTCTGGACTGGCTTATAGCGGGCTGGAATTCCTATGCCGATAATATAGCCGTTGTCCTGCCGGCTTATGTCCTTGTTCTTTTTTTCACTATACTGCTTCCGCTTTATTTCCTTAAGACCACGCATTCGGTGATATATTTCGCGGTCTATTTCATTTTTATCTCGCTTCCGCTTCTGGCCGGAGCTAAAATATTCAATCTTTCGCTGATAAGGAATCAGAAAGCGTCTTTGTTTATGCTGCTTAAAGCCTTTTCCTCAGTGAAATTTTATTTCAGGATACTCGCCGTCTCAATTTTATTCTATATGTTTTTCACGGCAGGCTCCCTATGTTATTTTTTTCCCGGGATGTTCGTTTACACCGCTTTCTGTTTTTCTGAATTCCTTGTCATAGACCAGACGAAGGCTAAGATCAGTCTGAAGGGGCTGTTCACCTTAAGCGGGCTAATAAGCAACGGTTTTAAACTTAAACTTCTTATCCTGTTCCTCCTCCTTCTGACCTTGGGTACTATACCTGCGCCTTTCGATTTCACCGGCACCTTCAAGAGTATAAACGTCGCCCTTTCTCTTAATTCATGGGGAATCGTTTCCTTCGCTCTCGTCCAGCTGGTCTTTATGCCGTGGATAAATCTGTCCTTCGCTTCCGCATTCGATAAACTCAACCGGCGTTTCGTCGTCAGCGCCAATTACGTTATTATGAGCGACGAAAAGATCCGGGAAACCGTATTTAACGCGCTTAAGGCGAGGGAAAACGGCGGCGATAAGAACGGCGGCGACGCCGCGGGGGACGGGAAAGCGGAAGCCGGTCCTTCCGCCGAGAAGGAAAACGGAGATATAAAAAAAGAAGCGCGTCGGGGGGACGCGGAAGACGGCGGAGATTCCGGTAAAGACGGAAAAAACGAAGGAAGCGGCGGTAAAAGTTAAGGCTGCCGTTTTTTCAGTTCCGCTGTTTCGTTTAGGGAAATACAGTGAAATCATTTAGAGAAATTTTGTGCGGACCGCGGGTAAGGGGCCTGCTGGTCTCAGCCGTCCTTTTTTTAGTTCTGTATCTTACTTACAGATTCACTCTTTCCCTTCAGCTTGACCTCAAGGGTGATTTCGACGGCGAGAACTGGCTCTACGCTTTCAACAGGGGATTCAGCGGCGGGTATTTTCCGGCTCCGGCTGTTCTTAGGGCCCTGCTGGTCTATAATATTCCCGACTGGCTCTTATGGCTCAGACATGCCGTTTACCTGATCCCGGTTCTTCTGGCTTTTGCCGCGGGGGCTTTTATGTATTCTGCCTCCGCGGGTCTTATAGCGGCGGTATGCGTTGCCCTTGTGGCCCCGGTAGCGGCTTTCGGAGGCTGCGAATATCTTATTCTCATAAGTTCGGCCCTGGGTTTTATAATCGCCGACACGCTGATACATAAGAACGGTATCCGGAAACAGATACTGATTTCCCTGCTTCTCTGCGCACTGCTTCAGTCCAAGGGCGTGGCTTTCCCGCTCGTACTTATCTTTATTTTCTATCCGCTGTTCACTTCCGAAAGAAAAATATTCCTTAAACTGAGGCTGCTGCCGATATCGTCCGTTCTCGCGGTATCGCTGGCCTGGGGACTTGTGAATACGAGTTCCGGGAATAAATTCGTCTTCTTTACGGAAGATTCGGAAAGGGCGGTGGAGAATATCTGCGCCGGGCTTTACGGGCTTACTTCCACCACCGAGGGCGACGCGCACGGCAGGATATTGTGCCGGAACAGGGAAGGGAACGAGAATATATATCTGTACGCCGTGAGGGAGACTTTAAAGCGTCCGGCGGATTTTTTCATCTTCGCGCTGCGCCGGGCGGATTATCTCTTCTTCCGCGCGATGCCTTATAAAACTTATCTTCCGTTTATTTTTTCTGTTATCGGCTTCATCGCGCCGTTTTTCCGCTCTAACCGCAGAAAGCCGCTACTGCTTCTCTGGCTCTCCGCGGTGACCGTTTTCTTTATACAGCTGACTATGCCGGTGCAGCTTAATTATTTTACCCCGGCCATAGTCTTCTTTTCTGCGGTTTCAGGATTGGCGGCCGGACGTTTTGCCGGCGGGACAAGTTCACGGCGGGCCGCTGGCGCGGTTTTTTATCCCGCGGCTCTTTTATGCCCGGTTTTGTGGCTTTTCTCTTTCGCGCTCATGTCGGCCTATCCGTTCAGAATAAAAAGCGGACTGCCGGATCCGGTTTCGCTTGCCGTAAAACACCCGCGCAATATCCTTTTTCAAAGGCTGGCCGGCGACAGAATGGTGACGGACTGCCGGGCCGGCTCGGCGTCGGTGTATTACGGAAATATGTACTCCGCCGGCGCTTCCCCGAAACTTTACTGGCGTCAGGTCCAGTCCATGTTTTTGAGAGGAGACGATATAAACTGGCGCGTGTTCGCTGATAAGAACTGGCGCGGAGATTATCCGACCGTGGTTTATTACGGACTCAACGCTTACGACCGCGGCCGGCTTGCCGAAGCGCGTGAAGCCATGTCCTGCGCGCTTCAGCTCTGTATGGTGACGAGATTTTACGTGAGAAACGCGAAAACCGGGACGGAGATGGCGATGAACGACGAGATGAGAAAGATCGGCGCCTCTTATTGCATAAACCAGGCCCTTAACAGCGTGGGGCAGCTTTCCGACAGGAAAAGAAAAAGAAATATAAAAGCCAATATACAGAGATCCGACCCTTCTCTTTTTGACGCCGGAGCGCTTTATTCCCTTTACGATTCCGAGAGAAGAAAATATTGCGCCGTGAGGGGGAGACCCGACGACTGCCAGCCCGGTTTCGCCAGCGAATCTCCCGATATCTGCAAGAAGTTCCTGCCGGATTTTATGATGCTGGACAATAATATAATGGTAAGCGAAGCTGATTCCGTGGGATATCCCGCCTGTTCTCCGGACGACGGCCGCAATAAGGACAGCAGATATTTCAATAAATACGAAAAGAAACTGTTCGGCTGTTTCGCTTCTTCTCCGGATTTCAATAATCTCAAGCCTTATCTGGACGCCTGCACCGACGCAATAGACGAATATGAAAGTCTCGGCGAGGAAGAAAAAGACGCTGTCGGCGACTGTTTTATATTCGAGGCGGAATTCCAGAAAAGTAATATCCTTAAGGTCATGGGCAGAAAAAAAGAAGCACGCGCGGAAGCTGAAAACCTTATCGCGGAAGCCGGAGCGGAAAGCGAGTACGGAAAGAAAGGCGCCGAATTCTTAAAGACCCTGCGCTGAGTCGGTGTTTTTAAAACATTGACTGTTCGGCATTATTTAAATATATTATTATAAGGAGATTTTATGCTTTTAAAAATATTGTTTTTATCGCTGTCTCTGCCCGGTACGGGCTTCGCCGCGGAAACCCAGGTCGTTCCGGCGGCCGACGTGCCCGATTACGCGGTTTGCGGAGAGGCTATTCCGCAGGATATAGGTCTGGAGCGGCTGTGTGCCCTCAAAATAAAACGGCCGGACGCGGAAAATATGCTGATCGATCTGGAAAGGGATATAAACCTGAGCGAAAGGCAGCTTCAGCGTATCTCTAAACTGCTTTCGGATCTCGAATACGATTTCGACCGGAATTATTCTGATTTCGAAAAATACGTGCGCAAAGAATCCTTGATAGAAGATAAGCTGAAAGCTAAAAATTACAGCGGGAAAAAGCTGAATAAATATACGGAGGATAAGGAAAAGGCGCATGCCGCCGCCGTTAAATCAGTGGAGAGGATGAAGAATATTTCATGCCGTTTCAACTCCTATATAAAAGACGAACTGGACGAGTACCAGAGCCGGCGTTTCGACGAGATGCTCAGAAAGAAGGAACTTTACACCGTTCCTCCTTCCGTCGTTCCCGCCCCGGGGCGTGAAACCGTGCAAAAGTCTTCCGCCGCCGCGCAGGCGCAGCCTGTTTCTTCAGATGCTTCAGTTTCGGTGAAGACTCCGTCAAAGTATAAATCGGCCAGAAAGAAGACCCAAAAGAAATATTCTTCAAAAAAGACGGTTCAGGCCGTTAAGAAGAACGCGGCCGCCGTCCCGGCTGCGGTTTCCGTCAGCACCGCCTCCGCAGCAGCTTCAGAGGAGCAGCCCGCCGCCGTTAAATAAGATTTCGTAAATTATATATAAAGGAAGGGAAAATGAGAAAAATAAGTTTATTCACAGTAAGTCTGACATCGGTCCTTCTGCTGTCTTCCTGCGTTAATTCGCAGATTAAGAAAAACGATTCCGGATTAGACGAGATAACGCTGGTGGAAAGCGTTCCCGCCGAAACCGTTTACGGCTCCAGCCTGACTCAGCGCCCGCAGCAGGTGTGGGTCGAGATGATCAATTCGGCCCAGAAGACCTTGGATTTCGAGGAATATTATATAGCCGATCAGGAAAACGAAGCTCTGCGTCCGGTAATAGAGGCTGTCAAGAAGGCTTCGGCTCGCGGCGTCAGAGTGCGTTTCCTTGTGGATTCCGGCATGTACCGGGAAAGTAAAAAAACCGTTCCAGAACTGGAGGCGGCCGGAGTGGACCTCAAAATAATAAATTTCGGTAAGTACGCTAATTTCCGCAATTTGAAATCAGGCGGGATACAGCATTCCAAATTTTTTATAGTCGACGGCAAAGAAGTTTATGTCGGCAGCCAGAATTTCGACTGGCGCTCGCTTAAACACATACACGAACTTGGCGCTCGCATAAAAAGCGTCGCGGCGGCCGAAAATTTCGCGCAGATATTCAACGGCGACTGGGAAATAGCCAACGGCGGCAATGCCGTGGAGCTTTTCGGAAAGAAAGCCGCTTCGCCGATAAATTCTAAAAACAGAAGGGGCGCTCTGCTCAACGGCGACAAAATAGAATACAGTCTTGCTTTCGGCCCCAGAGGGCTTGTGAATCCCGGCTTCGACTCGGAGATAGACGCTTTTATAGATCTTATAAAGAACGCTAAAAAAACACTGCACGGGCAGGTGATGAGCTATTCCCTGGACGAATATTATCCAGAGAAGTGGACCGAACTGAACGACGCTATCGTGGCGGCCGGAAAGCGCGGTGTCAAGGTGGAGCTCGTTTTCGCGGACTGGACCCTCGGCAAAAAAAATAAAAAAGATCCGAAGACAGGCGTGAAATTTAATCCTGACGACGATATAAAGGCGCTCGGAGCTTCCGAGAACGTGAATATAAAGATTTCTTCTCTGCCTGAATACAGCGAAGGCTTTATAGAATTCGCCCGCGTTGAACATCTTAAGTATATGGTGGCGGACGGGGACAAAGGTTATATTTCCACTTCCAACTGGGGCCCCAGCTATTTCCTTACCACGCGCGGAGCCGCCGTGATCCTTTACGGAAAGAGCGCGGGGGATATCCTGGAGGATGTTTTCTCCAAAGCCTGGAACGGGCCTTATGTCTCCGACCTCCAGCAGAACTGGAAATACAAATCGGTAGTGCGCACCCAGTCGCAGAAAGATAAGGAAGAGGCGAAGAAGCAGAAAGAAACAGGTAATGCGGCGGCAGAACCCGCGCAGGTTTCCTCGGAAGACGAGACCGCGGCTGACGCCGGGGAAGGGAAATAGACTGATAATTTTCTTTCGGTATTTCCGTTTAAATAAAACTGCCGCCGCTTTATAAAGCGGCGGCAGTTTTATGCTTTTCAGGCCTTTGTCAGGAGACGGCCGGCGGAATTTTTCAGCAGCGGCTTAAACGCTGCGGCCGCCGTTTCTTTAATCCGCAGTCATTGTAAATAAAAAAAAAGCACTTTCACATGCTTTTTTTTATTGGCGCCCTTGATGGGATTCGGACCCATGATCTCCGCCTTGAAAGGGCGGCGTCCTAACCGCTAGACGACAAGGGCATATTTTTCAGTAACTTTGAAGTTTTGCTCCGGTGTTACTCTGTATATATAGTTTAGCAATTTCGCATTTTTATTGTCAACGGAATTCTGAACCTGATTCTTTAATTTTACAGAGGAGCCGGTTGTTCCGCTTCGGATAAGTTTTTTTTGCCGATCTTCAGTTCTTCCTCGAGTTTTTTCTGTTCGTAGATATCTCTGTAAAGACTGCTCTTGCCCAAGAGTTCCGTATGCGTCCCTTTTTCAGCCATCTTTCCGTTATCCAGAACTATTATCAGGTCGGAAGTTTCTATGGTGTGCACGCGGTGCGTGGCCGTAAGGCAGATGACGTCAGGAATGCTCTTTCTGAGCCCGTTCCAGAAATCCGTTTCCGTATTGGCGTCCATAGCGCTGGTGGTGTCGTCCAGCAGCAGGATGTCAGGCTTTCGCAGTACGGCCCTTGCTATAGATATCCTCTGCTTTTGTCCGCCGGAAATGGAGACGCCTCTTGTTCCCGCGTCAGCGTCCAGACCCTTTTTGAATTTTCCCAGATCTTTTTTCAGCTGGGCCGTGCAGACCGCGTCGTTTATCTGTTCTTTGGTTACGTCAGTCCTGTCCAGAGTGATATTCTTTCTTACGGACCCAGTGAATATGGCCGCTTCCTGCGAGGTATAGCCTATTCTGGCCCTGTAATCTTTCACGTCCAGATCTCTTATGTCCGTGCCGTTTACGAGTATCTCTCCGCAGCTGTGTTCGCACAGTCGGAGCACCAGCGATATCAGAGTGGATTTTCCGCTGCCTATCTTGCCCACTATCGCGGCGCGCTGTCCGCTCTTGACTTTGAAATTTATATCTTTAAGAAGATAAGTTCTTTTGTCCGGAGCCAGAACAGACACGTTCCTGAATTCTATTTCCGATATCTTTCCGTCTATTTTGCCGTTCTTTCCGGTGAAGGTGAGTTCCGGCTTGTTTTCCATCAGCGCTTCTACGCGCTTGGCCGATACCGCGGCTCTCTGTCCTCTCACTATGAAATTGCTGATGTCGAAGAGAGGGCGCGTTATCATGCCGGCGTAAAACTGGAAAGCCACGAGTTCGCCCAGAGAACTTTTACCGTGTATTATCATCAGTCCGCCGACTATATATACTATGGTGACGGCGATGAAGCCGGAGCCGTGGAAGGTGTAATGATATAATATGTCCATGCGCTGGGCGCGTATTTCCGCGTCGCGCTGGGCGTCGGTCCTTTCGTTGAAATATTCCTTCTGGGATTCTTCTTTCGAATTTGCCTTTATCAGTTTTATCCCCGTGAGGCAGGCTTCCAGAAAATCATATATAGCCGTTATGCTTTTCTGAAGATTATTGTAATAAAAGACCAGAAGACGGTTTCCCTTGATGGAAAAAACGACTATCAGAGGTATCGGCAGCAGCACGCATAAGGTGAGCAGCGGATTCATGTAAAGCATGACCGAGACCAGGGCTATGAGCGTGAACACGGTCTGCACGAAACGGAATACCCCGGAGCAGGAGAACCATGATATCTTCTGCGATATGTCGTCCACCAGTCTAGTTATGAGGTCGCCGGTGGTGTATTTGTAAAAGAAGTTCTGATCCAGTTTAAGTATATGCTCGTAGGTCTTCGTTCTTATTTCCCATTCGATGATAAAATTCATATAGGCGCGCATCCGCTGCGCCGTCATATTAGTTATATACATCGCCAGGCCCGTGCCTAATATCAGAAAGACGTTTTTTAGTATATACGCTTCGTTCAGATTATTAGTGAAGCCGTTTATGATGTTTTTTATAAGTATCGGATTGACCGTTTCCAGAACCGCACTCACCATGCCGACGGCTATTATGAATATCATTCTGCCGGCGTGCGCTTTCCAGTAAGGATACAGCCATTTTAAGAGGAATTTCATTTTCCGACCTCCCCGTACTGGAGTTTATAATATTTGGAATAAAGTCCTCCGGCGGCCATGAGTTCTCCGTGCGTGCCGCTCTCTTTCAGTTCTCCTTCCGAGACCATCATTATTCTGTCCACGTTTTTTATAGTCGAAAGCCTGTGCGCTATTATGATGAGAGTCTTGTGTTCCGATATCTTATTGACGGCGTTCGTCACCACTTGTTCCGTATACGGGTCCATATGCGAAGTGGCTTCGTCGAGCACGAGTATCTCCTGATTGAGGATAAGGGCCCGCGCCAAAGCTATAACCTGTTTTTCTCCTATCGATAGGTTAGCTCCTTTTTCCACGATCTTTTTGTTGAGCGGATGTTTGCGGAAGAAAGAATCCAGTTCCATAAGTTTAATGGCCCTGAAAACCCTCTCGTCGGATATGCTTTTGTCCATCATTTTCAGATTGTCCATGATAGTGCCGGGAAAAAGATATATGTCCTGCTGTATCAGTCCTATCGCTGAGCGCAGCGATTTCTGTTCTATCGTTCTTATATCTCTGCCGTCGATAAGTATTTCGCCCTTCTGAAATTCGTAAAATCTGAAAAGAAGATTCGTTATGGTGGTTTTCCCGCCTCCCGTTTCGCCGGCGATAGCGAGACTGCGTCCTTTTTCCAGCCGGAAAGATATATCCTTCAGTATCCAGTTCCCTTCCGGCTTGTATTTCATCCACACATGCCTGAACTCTATATCTTTTTCTATCGAGGATATTCTTATGGGTTCCGGACTCTCCTCTATGGAAGGCTTCATCGCGAGTATCCTGGTGATCCTGTGTCCGGCCGAAAAAGATCTCTGTATCGTGCTCACGTGCTCAGTGAAGCGCATTATAGGTTCGAAGAGTTGGGTTATATACAATATGAACATGACCAGAACGCCTACGGAAAGTTTTCCTCCGAGCACCATTCCTCCGCCTACGCCGAATATTGTTGCCGTCGCCGCGGGCTGCAGAAATAATATGGAAGTGAAAAATATCACCCCGTAGAGTTCGGCGTGGTAATCCGCGTTGAATTTACGCCTGTTTATATCGTAAAGTCCATCCGCGCTGTCTTTTTGCCGATTATATGCCTGAAGCACGGCCGTTCCGTTTAGCTGTTCCGTAAGGTAATAAGTTATCTCGGAAGCCATCTTTCTGGTCTTTATGAATACCGGAGAACTTATACGAACGAATAAATACACGAGGAAAAGCATAACAGGGAAAAAGGGGAGAAACAGCAGCGTGAGTTTTAAATTAAAAAACGCCATTATGCTGAAAACGGCTATAAAAGTGAACATATCCTGAAATATCGGCACCACGGTGTTCGTGAACAGATCGTATAGGGCGCTCGTGTCGGACTGTATTCTGGCGGTAAGCGTTCCCACCGGATGCGAAGAATAAAAATCCAGTCCCAGACCCATTATGTGATCCAGCATGCGTCTTTTCAGGGCCACTATTATTTTCTGCCCGGTTTTTACAAGACGCATGCCGAGCAGATAGTCAAAAACGAAAATCAGCACCGCGTTTATGAAAAAAAACGAGGTGAAGGACACCAGAGAAAGAACGTCTTTCTTCTGTATGCTTACGTCGATTATATGTTTCGCTATTATAGGATTCAGAAGGGTGAAAACCGTCGATCCGGTAAGGAAGCAGAAAGCGAAAAAAAAGTCTTTTTTATAAGGTTTTAAAAGTCTGTATATCAGCTTAAAAGTCGCTTTATAATCTATCTGTTCTTTATGTTCTTCGGAATCTACGTGCGCAAAATGCATAATATTATATATTATATAAAAAATTAATATATTTGCCGAAGATAATTATTATTCCTAAAAAACGGTCGCGTAACTTTTTACGGCCGGCGTTTAAATTTAATAAAATTTACATAAACTAAGTTATAAGAGGAAATATGGAATTTATAGAAACGCATTCTCATCTTACTGACGCCGCTTTCGATAATGACAGAAAGGAAGTTATACAAAAGATTTTCGCCGCCGGCGTGAAAAAAATAGTCGACATAGAATGTTCGCGCGATTCCTGGGAAAAGGGGCTTGCCCTTAGTTCGGAATATGCCGGCTCCGTATATTTCGCCTGCGGGCTTCATCCGGAATACACCGACGCCGCCGACTCTGATTTCCTCCCGGAACTGAAAAAATATCTAGCGCTTCCGTCCGCTCTGGCTCTCGGAGAGGTCGGCCTGGATTACTGGTGGCGGTCCGACGACAGAAAAAAGCAGATAGAACTTCTGGAAAAACAGCTGCCTCTCAGCTCGCAGACTGGGAAGCCGGCTGTTTTTCACGCGAGGTCCAGCCGCGACGGGTCGCTGCGCGCTTATACGGAACTTTTGGATATTCTTGAAAAGCACTGGGATTACAGTACATCGCTCCGCCGCGGTATACTGCATTGTTTCTCTGGAAACTGGGAGGAGGCAAAACGTGGACTCGATATGGGCCTTCTGCTCGGGATAAACGGTTCTTTTACATACAAAGGCAACGGCGTACTGCGCGAAGTTATTAAAAAAGCCGGCGTTGAAAATATAGTTCTCGAAACCGACTGCCCTTACCTGCCACCGGTCGGCCGCAGAGGGCGGCGCAACGATTCTTCTTACATCCCTGAGATAGCGGATTTCGCGGCCTCCGAATTTGATCTTCCGGATAGAGTTTTCTGTAATATGGTATATGAAAACGCAGGGAAAATCTTCCCTGTTTTAAGCCGGAAAAAAACAGCGAGTTTCCAATGAAAAAGAAAATATCGGCGCAAATTAGGTATAATAATAGTACAGCTTCCGCATAAGCGGATTCTGAATCTAGATGGAGGCTATACGAAATGAAAGTTACAGTAGATCAGGACGTATGTATAGGTTGTGGAATGTGCGCCAGTTCTTGCCCCAATGTTTTTACGATTGAAGGCGATAAGGCTCACGCAAACAGCACCGTCGCCGCGGGGGATGAGGATTCTGTGAAACAGACAGCTTCCGATTGCCCGGTTTCAGCGATTAAAGTAGAATAAAAGGCTTTATCAGAAACTCTTAATAAAGTTTCCAATAATGCCCGCTTAAAAACGGGCATTAATAATTTAACATCAGTATTTTTTTAAGTATTTTTGTTAAGTACAACACATAATTTCAGTAAAGAGGTAGTATGAGTATAAGTAAAATTAAGTATTTTTCAGCAGTAACGGCATTAGTAACCATGAGCAGTATCAGTGTGAAAGCGGCAGGTTTTCAGCTGCCCGAGCAGGATTCCAGAGCGGCTTCGATGGCCAATGCGGTAACGGCAGATATAGACAATGCAGCCGCGGCCTGGTATAACCCCGCGGCTTTTAGTTTAATGGAGGGCGATTATAAGAACTATTATTCGGCCGGAATGGGAATAGTCCAGCTCGAAATAAAACATGAATACGACGGCGGAGAAGATAAAATGAATAAAAAACTCCATTATCTTCCTTACGGTTTCGCCGCGAGAAAACTCAGCGACAGATTTTTCCTTTCTTTAGGTGTGACCGCTCCTTACGGTCTGTCCAGCGACTGGAAAAGCACTTCACGCACAGCCGCTGTAGCGACTTATTCAGAAATCAAGGATATTAATTATAATCTGAATCTCTCTTATAAGATTCTCGATAACTTAGCGGTTGCGGTTGGTTTTGATTTCGTTCATCTTACCGCTGAACTTGATAATTATTATGTGGATATGGTAGATGGAGAAGATTATGCCTTCGGCTACAATGCGGCTATGCTTTACAAAGCTACCGACAGGCTCAGCTTCGGTGCTACTTACCGTAGCAGAGTGAAATCTACTTTGAAAGCAGATGCTAAATGGAATGTGTCTGGTATAGGTTCTGACAGTGGTATACAGGCTGACCTTACCCTCCCCGATAATTTCCAGTTCGGAGCGTCGTATAAAGTAAGTCCGAAATTAAAAGTCAACGCTGAATTAGGCTGGACAAACTGGACCACTTACGACGTTCTCAAGGTGACTTACAGAAGTACCGGAGCTACTTTGGGCACTCCGCAGATAAATAACTGGGAAGCCGGCTGGGCCTATAAATTAGGCACCGAGTATACTCTTAATAAAAACTGGAAACTCAGAGCCGGTGCCCTTTATGATTATAATCCGGTGACCGACGAATATTACGGAACAAGAGTTCCCGATTCCGAGCGCGTAGGCGGCAGTATAGGTGCCGGATACAGCAACGATAAAGGTGTTTCTGTAGATTTCTCTTTCCTTTACGAGAATATGCTTAAACATACCGTAAAAGGCGCGAATAATGCCGCAATTGACGGTGATTATTCCGGGCAGATCTTCTTCCCTAGCGTCACTTTCGGTTATAAGTTCTGAACATAAGTCTTTAAACAGTAGAAAAGTGCCCGCCATCCGGCGGGCATTTTTATTTTAAATTTATTTAAATGATATGAAAAAAATGGTATAATATAAATATAGCAATAATTCGCCAGTAGCTCAATGGTGGAGCATTCGGCTGTTAACCGAAGGGTTGCTGGTTCGAGTCCAGCCTGGCGAGCCAATTTTTAAAGACCTCATACCGGGGTCTTTTTTATTATAGATACACATATATATGGAAAAATTGTACGATATGCTTATTGTCGGCGGCGGGGCTTCAGGGCTGGCGGCCGCGGTGACGGCCGCTGAAAAAGGGCTAAGTGTTGCGCTGCTGGAGAAAAACCACGTTCCCGGGAGGAAAATATTGTCGACCGGCGCCGGGAAATGTAATTTTTCCAATGTTTCCGTTTCAGAACCGGATTATAATCCGGCAGCCGCCGCTTTTATAAAAACGGCTTACGCGGTATGTCCGCCAAGTTCCGTCACCGATTTCTTTTCCGGTCTCGGACTGGAATATGTCGAAAAAGAAAAAGGAAGGCTATATCCGCGCTCTATGAACGCGAAAGACGTGGCGGACGTGCTGATAAACCGGCTAGATTCGCTTCATGCGGAACAGCTGCTGCTCACGAGAGCGGCCGGGATAAAAAAGACAGGGGACATTTTTTACGCTGACGCCGTCAAAGCTCCTCCGCAGTGGGATAAAAAAAAGATGCCGGAAGAAAAATTCCTGTTCAGGGCCAGAACGGTTCTGATTTCGACAGGCGGACCGTGTTATCCCCAGATAGGCGGCTGCGGGGCCGGTTACGATATTCTCCGTTCTTTCGGACATAATATAATAGCCCCGGTTCCCGTTATAGTTCCGCTTGACGTCTCTGAAAAACTCATCGCCGATCTTAACGGCGTGAGAACCGAGGCGGAAATAAAATTATTCCGGAGCGGTGAATTTATTTATAAAGATATGGGGGAGATACTGTTTACCAGGCACGGCCTTTCGGGGCCGGTTATTCTGGATATGAGCAGAACAGTTCTGCGAGAAACCGGAGAAAGGACTGAATTTACGGTCGAACTGGATTTTTTCCCGGAGCAGTCGCCTGACGAACTCGCCGGTTCGCTTTTATTGCGGGAAAAAATATTTTCCGGCCTAAAGGCGGCTGATTATATCACAGGCCTGCACAACAGGAAATTAATGTCCGCCGCCTGCTCGCTTTGCGGGATAAACTTGAATTCCGAAGTTTCTCATATTAAAGATTCTGCCGTTAAAGGTTTGGCCGGCGCTTTAAAAGCTATGCGGTTCACCGTGACCGGCGGCCGCGGCTTCGACGAAGCAGTTGTGGCTTCCGGAGGAGTTGATCTGGATGAATTCGATCCGCGCACCATGGAATCAAAGCTGGTCCCGGGACTGTACGCCTCTGGCGACGTTCTTAATGTTGACGGAAGATGCGGAGGCTTTAATCTTCATTTCGCATGGGCGAGCGGGATTATTTCGGCAGTGTCGGTCGCCAGATCCGTGCGCTGATTTTTATTATAAAGATACAGTTTCTTCTGCATATTTATATTAGTTACTTTAAGAATGTCGACCCTGGTCACTATCCCGCGCACCATGAAATTCTCATTCACGACCACAGCCCATTCCGTTCCCGCCGTATGCAGCCGGTAGTAAGTGGTGTGGAGATTGCTTCCCCTCGACACGACCACCGGATTGGGATTCATTATGCTGTTGGCCGGCATATGCCCGTGGGAATGGCTAAGTATCGCGTCCTCTATATCCGCCCTCGTTACTAGTCCCACGAGTTTTTTATTTTCGTCGATTATAGGGCAGGCGGAGTGTCGGTTTTCTTTCATCCAATCGAGTATAGTTTCTATTTCAGTGCCGTCTCCGAAAGTTTTTACTCTTCTGGACATGATGTCTTTTATCAGTTTGTTCTTCGGTATTTCCGTTTCGGGAGACTTTTTGATATGTTCTATCGCCAGTATCTCGTAAATAGGTTTGTGCCCCAGACGTCCGGCCGTGAAATCCGCTATGGCCGCGCATAGCATAAGGGGAAGGATAGACGAATAACCGGCGGTCATTTCGAAGACCATGATCACGGCCGTTATCGGCGTTCTCGCCACTCCGGCCAGGAAAGAGACCATTCCCAGCCCGGATACGGCGAGCGGATTCAGGTTAAGGCCGCAGATATTAGCCAGCGATGCCGTAAGATAGCCGAGAAAAACGCCGAGCATTATCATAGGCAGGAAGATTCCTCCTGCCGCGCCGGAACTGGAACAGAGCGGCGTTACGAAGAATTTCCCTATAAAGATGGCGGCCGCGATTCCCAGCGTTAATTTATTTTGCAGAAGAAGATTTATGCCTATGTCCCCGGAACCCAGAACGGCGGGGAGGAAGAGTCCGATTATTCCCACTATTAGGCCCGCCACTCCCGGTTTTAACCATGACGGGAGTTTGCGCATGCTGTCGTAAAAATGCTGCGTGCCGGCTATTAATTTAGAAAACAGTATCCCGAAAAATCCTGATATCACACCGAGTACGACGCAGAGTATAAAAGTTTCCCAGTTTATCTCGTTCGCTATGAATGACGGCATGTACAGAGAAGGGCTTACTCCCATGAAATACCTTTCCACGGAAGCCGCCGTCACCGTGGCTATAAGCGTTGTGAACAGCAGTGTCGCTGAGAAATTCTGCGTTAATTCTTCTAATGTGAATATGGCTCCTGCTATAGGGGCGTTGAAAGTGGCGCCTATCGCGGCTCCCGCGCCGGCGCCGATGAGTTTGTCATTGTCATTGCCTTTGGTCTTAAAGATTTTACCGACGAGCGAGCCGGCTCCTGCACCAAGCTGCACGCATGGGCCTTCGGGCCCGAGGGAAAGCCCTGACCCTATCACCGACAGCCCGGCGAAAAATTTTACGAATATAGTTCTGGTCCGTGTTATGTCTCCCATGTGCGCCAGGCATATCTTGACGTACGGGATCCCGCTTCCTTTGGCTTCGGGCGCGAGTTTATACACCATAAAGCCTGCTAAAATTCCGCCCGCTGTAGTTATAACGGGGTAGATGACCGCTTTTTGCCAGAAATGTATCCCGTTTACGGCCGCCTGTATATATCTGAAAAGCCAGCCGGTGCTCATCTTAAATAAAACGACAAGGATTCCGGCTATCAGACCGACCGTGAGGGCCTGCCATAAAATTTTGCCTCTGGCTATATTACTCAAAAAATGGCTTGCGCTCTGTAAAAAATTCTTATTACGTTTCATAAATAGTGTTTTAAAGCGGGAAAAAGCATATATCTATATTAATTTTACACCTTATGGGAACGCGGGTTCAATGAAAACCTTTATTCTGGGGCAATGAAAAAATTAAACGGAGACACATGACCGGCTTATGTCCGCCGTCGCTGACATTAATACGGAAAATGGCCGTCAGGAACGCCTTCGGCGCCTCGGATAGTAAATTTTTTCTTTTATTAGCGGAAAATTAAGTTCTATAATATCTAAATAAATTTACTCTGAACGTACGGAGAATCCATAAAATGTCAGCTGATTTGACTAATCTTGTAGTGGTGGCTTCGGTTTTCGGCGTTTCGCTCATATCCACAAAACTTAGTATGCCTGTGGTGGTAATCGAGATAATCTGCGGCGCGGTGATGTCCTTTTTCGGACTCGTTCCTCAGGAATGGATGATGTTTTTCGCGGCTTTGGGAGGTGTCGTAATAACTTTTCTCGCAGGAGCCGAGATGGATACGAAAATGTTCAGGGAAAAATTCAGACAGAGTTTCCTGATCGGCTTTCTGTCATTTTTCGTGCCGTTTATCGCTATATCCCTCTACACATATTTTTACGCCGGCTGGAAGCTTAATTCTTCCCTTATAGCAGGGGTGGCACTTTCCACCACTTCTCTCGGAGTGATATATTCTATCCTCATGGAAACGGGGATGCACAGGACGGAACTGGGAAAACTGCTGATGTCGGCCACTTTCGTCACCGATATCAGCACTGTGCTGATAATGAGTATCCTGTTCGTAAAAACTAACTGGTACACGGCTTTATTCTACGGCGTTTCGGCTCTCGTCATATATCTCGCCGCAAAATATTCCGGAAAGCTGTTCGGAAGTCCGCTTTACCGCAACAAACTGGCCGAAACGGAAATGAAATACGTCCTTTTTCTGCTTTTCATATTTATTTATTTCGCCGAACTGGGTAACGGACACGCCGTACTCCCGGCTTTCCTGCTCGGTTTTTTCATGTCGAAATATTTTACCGACACCATGGGGCATAAGTTGGTCAATAATAAAATAAGAAGTTCCTCTTACGCCTTTATCACTCCGATATTTTTCATAATAGGCGGTCTGAAGATTTCCGTTCCGCTGCTGATTTCCGGCATCGGCATGTTCTTAGCTCTGTTCCTTATACAGATAAGTTCTAAATTCATCGGGGTATATTTCGTGGCGAGAAAGCACCTGGAAGCGCCCATGTATTCCACTCTTCTCATGAGCACCGGGCTGACTTTCGGCACGATAGCCAGCTATTTCGGTCTACAGTCGGGGCTTATAGATTCTCAGCAATATTCGGTTTTGGTCGGCGTCGTTATATTCAGCGCAGTGGTTCCGACTATAATAGCCCAGAAATTTTTTATGCCGGTTAATCTGCTCAAGAGTCACGGCAGGGGCTGAGTTTTTCTCGCCATGGCTGTGAAATTGAATATTGACTTGCGTCACGGACAATATTTATAATATTCAGGCTGGGGCTATATTTTAATAAACAAATGATTTTTAAGGAGGATGATTATGAAATTTTATATTTGCAAGAAATGCGGGAATATAATCGCTTTCGCCGATTACAGCGGCGCGCCGGTATCGTGCTGCGGCGAAGAAATGACGGAACTTAAAGAAAATACCACGGACGCGGCACAGGAAAAGCACGTGCCTGTGATCCTTACCGATAAAGAAAATATAACTGTGAAGGTGGGCGAGGTCGCTCATCCTATGACAAAAGAGCACTGGATAAAGTGGATAGCTATCGAGACCGAGCAGGGAAATCAGAGAAAAACTCTTAATCCCGGAGATAAACCGGAATGCTGCTTCAGGATATGCAAAGGCGATAAAGTGATAAAAGCCTACGCCTATTGCAATCTGCACGGGCTTTGGACTTCCGTTAAGCTGAATTAAGCGGCGTTCGCGGAAAGACCGATGCTTCGGCCGGCGTTTGAAATATGTCCGCCGGACTTTGATGGAGGGAAAAACTATGCTTACACTCACGCAGGATAATTTCAAAGAAGAAGTTTTGCAGGCTAAGACGCCGGTGCTCGTGGATTTCTGGGCTTCCTGGTGCGGTCCTTGCAGGGCTTTGGGGCCGATTATAGAGGATATAGCGAAAGAATACGAGGGGAAAATAATCGTCGGTAAGGTGAATGTCGACGAGGAATCTAATCTAGCTGCGGAATACGGAATTATAAGTATCCCCACGCTTATATTGTTCAAGGACGGAAAAGAAGCCGTGAAGAAAGTCGGTCTTCTGCAGAAAGCCGCCATAGAATCTTTCCTCAACGAATAGAGTCTCTTTTTTCCTCAGTCCTTTGATCCCGCCTTAAAAAAGCGGGATTTTTATTATAAGTTTTTTCCTGTCCCCTTATTTTTCTCATGGAGGTACCTTTTTCCTGGTCCTGTTTTTGCGCTTATTGTATTTTCGCCGGGTGCCGCTTCCTGCCTCCTTCGTTTCCTTTTCTGTTTTTTTAATTTTCTATTTATTTTTATAACCGTCCTTTGATCCCGCCTTTTTCTTCTTACAGTTTTAAATACCGATATTATTTGTGTAAATAATCACGATTGCTTAGGGAAAAATGCCCTGTAAATTGTAAATATATTTCGCTGGGAATCACGATAAGTCGGTGGCGATATGCGGGTTTTTCCATTTGTAAAAACTCTGTTGACACGGTTCCGGCTTTATGGTATCATATTAATGAGGAAAAAAATCACTATTTAGTTCGGAGAAATATATGACAGCACAAACAAAAGAAAAGACAATCAGCTCTGAGGTAAAGAACACGTCCGCGGATACGGGCAGCGCCGGTATAGTGGACAATGCGAAGGCCCTGGACAGTCTTATCGAGAGAGTCAAGAAGGCTCAGACTGTTTTTGCTACTTACAGTCAGGAACAGGTGGATAAAATTTTCAAAGCGGCGTCCGCCGCGGCGAACAAGGCCCGCATCCCGCTCGCAAAGATGGCGGTGGAAGACACGGGCATGGGCGTGGTGGAAGACAAGATAATAAAGAATCATTTCGCTTCAGAATATATATACAATAAACATAAAAACGCGAAAACTTGCGGGATAATAAAAATCGACAAAGCCAACGGCATAAAGACAGTCGCCGAGCCGCTCGGCGTCATAGCCGGAATAATACCCACGACGAATCCCACTTCCACGGCCGTTTTTAAGGCTCTTATATGTCTTAAGACGAGAAACGCCATAATATTTTCTCCGCATCCGAGAGCGAAAAAATGCACGATAGCGGCCGCGAAACTAGTGCTCGACGCCGCGGTTAAGGCCGGCGCGCCGAAGGACATAATAGGCTGGATAGACGTTCCTTCTATGGAATTGTCCAATCAGCTTCTGCATCATCCTCTTATAAACTGCATACTGGCGACCGGAGGCCCCGGAATGGTGAAGGCGGCCTATTCTTCCGGTAAACCGGCGCTCGGCGTCGGTCCCGGGAACGTTCCCGCCATTATAGACGAAACGGCCGGGATCAAAATGGCAGTAAGTTCCATAGTCATGTCTAAAACTTTCGACAACGGAATGATATGCGCCTCCGAGCAGTCCGTTATAGTTGTGGATAGCGTTTACGAAGCCGTTAAGGAAGAATTCAGATACAGAGGAGCCTATATCCTCAATGATTCGGAAGAGAAGAAAGTATCCAAGATAATACTTACCGATAAAAACACGGTAAATCCTAAGATAGTGGGCCAGAGCGCGCACGATATCGCCAAACTGGCGGGCGTGGAAGTTCCGCAGTACGCCAAGATACTTATCGGAGAGGAAAAGAGTTTCGAAAAAACTAATCCTTTCGCCCACGAGAAACTGTCGCCTGTCCTCGCGCTTTACAGAGCGAAAGATTTCAAGGAAGCCGTGGATATAGCGCACGCGCTTGTCCTTCTCGGCGGAGCCGGGCACAGCGCAGCTCTCTATACGGACACGAGAAAGCAGGACAGAGTGGATTATTTCGCCACTAAAGTGCCTACCTGCAGACTGCTAGTGAATTCTCCGTCTTCGCAGGGCGGGATAGGCGATCTGTATAATTTCAAACTCGAGCCGTCTCTTACCCTCGGCTGCGGTTCGTGGGGGGAAAACTCCGTGAGCGGAAATATAGGCGTGGAGCATCTGCTTAATTATAAGACTGTGGCTGAAAGGAGAGAGAATATGCTTTGGTTCAAGGTCCCCAGAAAAATATATTTCAAGAGAGGCGCCCTGGAACTGGCTCTGCGCGAACTGGAAGGAAGGAAGCGCGCTTTTATAGTGACTGACAGATTCCTTTTCGATTCCGGCGCGGTTTACGGCATAACAAATGTGCTCGAAGACATCGGCATAGATTTCCAGATCTTCTTCGACGTCAAACCGGATCCTTCGCTCGCGACCATAAATCAGGCTCTGGAGATGGTGAGATCCTATAAACCTGACATAATCATAGCCCTCGGCGGCGGTTCCCCTATGGACGCGGCTAAGATAATATGGCTCATGTACGAACAGCCCGAAACTAATTTCGAAGATATCTCCATGCGTTTTATGGATATCAGGAAAAGAATATGCAAGATTCCGGATCTCGGTAAAAAAGCCACTATGATCGCAGTGCCGACTACCTCCGGCACTGGATCGGAAGTGACTCCTTTCGCCATCATCACGGATGACGAGACCCATGTCAAATACGCGATAGCGGATTACGCCCTCACGCCCGATATGGCCATAATCGACCCCAACCTTGTCGACGGAATGCCTAAGAGCCTGACCGCCGCTTCCGGTATAGATTCGCTGGTGCACTCCATAGAAGCCTATGTGTCGGCCATGGCAACCAACTTCACGAATTCTAACGCCCTCGAAGCGACGAAACTGATCTTCAGGTATCTGCCGCGTTCCTATAAGGAAGGGGCCAACGATCCTCTGGCGAGGGAGAAGATGCATTACGCGGCTACGATAGCCGGAATGGCCTTCGCCAATTCTTTCCTCGGGCTGTGCCATTCGATGGCGCATAAGCTCGGCGCTATGTTCAATATACCTCACGGCGTGGCGAACGCCCTTCTGATCAATCAGGTAATTAAATATAACGCCACAGACTGCCCGCGGAAACAGTGCATCTTCCCCCAGTACCAGTTCCCTAACGCCAAAGCAAAATACGGACAGATAGCGGACGAACTCGGCCTCGGCGGAAAAAACGACGACGAAAAAGTCCAGCTCCTGCTGGACGCGGTTACCGGGCTCAAGAAAGAGATAAATCTGCCCGCGTCCATAAAGGACTTCGGCGTAAGCGAAGAGGATTTCTATTCCAAGCTGGATCATATGGTCGAATTGGCTTTCGACGACCAGTGCACGGGGGCGAATCCCGCCTATCCGCTCATGGAAGAGATCAGGAAGATATATATCGACGCTTACTGTGGTAAAATATAGATATAATGAAAGAAGAAAAAAAGGTGTTGACTGAAAAAGTAATAAAAAGGTTGACTCTTTATCATTGTATCCTAATTCAGTACATAGAATCGGGGCTCGAATTCATTTCGAGCCCCCAGATAGCTTTTCTGCTCGGCATCGATAATTCCCAGGTCAGGAAAGACATAAAAGCCGTCAATAACACCGGCAAATGCAAGGTCGGTTATAATGTCAGGGAACTTAAGGAATCCATAGAACGCACCCTCGGTTTCAAAAAGAATAAGGACGCCTTCATAATAGGCGCGGGGAATCTTGGTTCGGCCCTAAGCAAATACGACGACTTTTCCAATTACGGGCTGAATATACTGGCTATGTTCGACAGCGATCCGCTCAAAGTCGGGATAACTATAAACAAGAAGCAGATATTCCATATCTCTAAGCTGCCGGACCTTACGCGCAGGCTGAACGTAAAGATAGCCATACTTACGGTGCCGCGGCAGAGCGCGCAGAACTGCGCTGACTTTATTATAAACGCGGGTATAAAATACATATGGAATTTCTCTCCTGTGGTCCTGAAGGTGCCGGAATGGGTGCATGTCTGGAACGAGAATCTGACTAGTAATTTTTTGCAGTTCATCGTGAACGACGAGGTAAGAAATGACGATTAAGATAAAGCTTTGCATGGGCAGCGCCTGTTTCGCCCGGGGCAACGACCGGAACCTCGCTCTGCTTCAGAAATACATAGCGGAGAAAAAACTGGACGCGCGGATAGAACTGTCAGGCGGCAGATGCGAGGGCCGCTGCGGAGCCGGGCCTAATATCTATGTGGACGGGGTCTGTCATTCCGGCATGACGGAAGAAAAATTAAGAAAACTGCTCGCGGACCTGAAATTATGAGTAAAATATATCCGGTCTATACTCTTAAGAACGAATGTCACGACTGCTATAAATGCGTGCGCGAATGTTATGTCAAGGCTATAAAGATTCAGAACGGCCGCGCTTCCGTTATAAACGAGAGATGCATAGCCTGCGGGCACTGCGTGATAGCATGTCCTTCCAATGCTAAGAGAGTAAGAACGGATATACAGAAAGTGAGGGCCCTGTTCGCCGAAGGGAAAAAAGTCTTCGTCTCGCTCGCTCCGAGCTGGGCCGGCATATATAATGTGGCGCCACAGAAAATAATCGCTTTGCTTAAGGCACTGGGTTTTTACGCCGTTAGCGAAACCGCCGTCGGAGCGCAGGAAGTTTCCATCGAGACGGCCAAACTTCTCAACAGCGCCGAGGCCGGACTTTTCATTTCGAGCGCCTGTCCGGTGATAGTGGATTTCATAAGACTCTATAAGCCTGATTTCGTAAAAAACATAACCCCTGTGGCGTCTCCCGCGCTCACGCACGCTAAACTGCTTAAGCAGATATACGGAGACGATATCGCCGTCGTTTTCATAGGCCCCTGCATCGGCAAGAAAAACGAAGCCGACCGCCATCCGGAACTTATAGACGCGGCGCTCACTTTCGACGAACTTAATCTCTGGCTGAAAGAAGAGTTCATAAGCGTGGAGACAATAGACGCGGGGCAGAACAACGCTTTCGTTCCGGAGCGTTCTTACGAAGGCGCGATATATCCCGTGGAAGGCGGTATGAACGAGACTATCAAAAGGATAGGCGTCGACGGCCGCACCTCGCTTATAAATATAAGCGGGCTGCGAAATTTCGGCAAGGCGATAGACGGCATACAGACCGCTAATATGGACAAGAAGATATTCATAGAAGCCCTTTCCTGCGAGAGCGGCTGCGTGAACGGACCCTGCAAATCCACCGGCAAATCCGGAGTGATGATAATTTCCGATATAATGTCCAGAGTAAGGTTCAGAGACGATATCCCGGAAAAACCAAGGACCGTTCTGGCCGAAGAATACAGCGCCAATCCTTCCGCCGGGAGACAGTATTCCCCGGAGGAGATTACCAAAGCCATGGAGCGCATAGGGAAATACAAAGAAGAAGACGAGCTCAACTGCGGCGGCTGCGGTTATTCCGCCTGCCGTGATCTGGCGAAGGCGCTTATCGACGGCGACGCGGAGCCTTCCATGTGCGTGTCCTATATGCGCAAGATAGCCATGAAAAAGTCCGCCGCCATGCTTAGGTGCATGCCGAACGCCGTGGTTATGGTGGACAAGGATCTGAATATAATAGAATCGAACGACGCTTTCCTTAAAATGTTCTGCGGCGATATGTACGATTTCTTTTCCAAACGCAGCGGGGGGATAAAAGGCGCAAGCATAGAAAAAACCGTTTCTTTCGGAGATATCTTCAAAAGAATGCTGAAGACCGGCGAGGACGTTCATAAAGAGCATTATCCCTGCGGCAATAAACTTTACGATATAAACGCCTTCACTATCGAAAAGGGAAATATAGTCGGCGCCGTCATCACCGACGTCACTAAGACTGAGATAGACAGGGAAAAGATCGCCCAGAAAGCGAGGGAGGTCATTTCCAAAAATATAGCCAAGGTGCAGGAGATAGCCTGCATACTCGGCGAGCATATGTCGGAAACTGAAGTTCTGCTGAATTCGATAGCCGAGGACTATGCGGAAGAAAAGAACGATAATGAGGAAGAAGGCGGGAAATAAATGTTCATAGACATAGCCTGCTCCCAGGAGAAAAAATATAATCAGAACGCTTTCGGGGATTATTTCGTCTCTAAACGGTATCCGCAGAGCGGCAGACTGATAGCCGTGCTTTCCGACGGGCTGGGGAGCGGGGTGAAAGCTAATATACTCGCCTGCATGACGGCCACCATGCTGCTTAAGTTCATAGAAGCCGAAGCAGATATAAGCAATGCCTGCGACATAATACTTAATTCCCTGCCGGTATGCCAGGTCAGAAAAATCGGATACGCTACCTTCTCCGCTATGGACGGAGACGAGGACGGCAATGTAAAGATAGTCGAGGAAGGGAACCCTAAATTCCTCTGGATAAGGCACGGGAAGGTGCTGGAGCCTGAGTGCAGGGAAATAACGGCTAAAAAATTCCCCGGCCGCAGGATGCACGTCTATAAGATAAAAATGGAGCCGGAAGACAGAATAATTTTCTGTTCCGATGGAGTCACCCAGGCGGCTCTCGGCAGCGACAAATATAAACTGGGACTCGGGCGCGAAGGGCTTATCGATTACGTTCTCGGAAGGATAAAAGATATTCCAGATATCTCCAGCGCGGAACTGAGCAGGTTCATAACCACGCAGGCCATACTGGTGGAGCCGGAAAGAAAGCCCATGGACGATATTTCTTCCGTATGCATATATTTCAGAAATCCCAGGAACGCCGTGGTTTTCACCGGCCCGCCTTTCGATTCTGCCAAAGACAGCTATTACGCCGGAATGCTTTTTAATTTCAAGGGCCGGAAAGCCATATGCGGCGGAACGACGGCTAATCTGGTTTCCCGCGAGCTGAAGATTCCTATCAGGACGCAGCTGGGTTTCAATTTCGGAAAACTGCCTCCGGTCGCTTTTATGGACGGCATAGACCTCGTCACCGAAGGCGTGCTGACGCTCACTAAAGCGCGCGATAATCTCGAAGCAGGTGAACTTTATGCCGAAGACGCGGCCGGGAAGCTGGTGGACTTCCTTCTGGACAGCGACTGCATAACTTTCATGGTGGGCGCCAAAATAAATCAGGCGCATTACGACCCTGCGATGCCTATAGAGATAGAGATAAGAAAGAATATAGTGAAAAAAATAGTGCGGCTTTTGCAGGATAAATATCTTAAGAAAACGGTAATTCAGTATATGTGAGGAAAATAATGAAAAGAGTAGAAGTAAAAGTGTGTATGGGAACCACCTGTTTCGTTATGGGCGGAGCCGCCCTGCAGGGAATATCCGAAACGATAAAAGCCAGATATCAGGACAAAGTAAAAGTCACGGCTAGCACCTGCCTGAATCTGTGCACCGCGAACGCGCAGTATTCCAAGGCTCCGTACGTTACGGTTGACGGCACGGTCGTATCCGAAGCGACAGTCGATAAGATACTGAGGGAAATAGACAGGAAATTAGCCTGATATGAATATAGAAACTACAGCCACACATTTAAAAAAAGAAATACTGATAAGACTCGTGAAAGCCTTCTTTTCCGAAGATTTCGAAAGCGGCGCGCGCCTTATTCCTTTCGATATGAGACCGAAAGGATCGGAAGTCACTTTCAGATGCTGCATACATAAGGAGCGGGCCATACTTAAAGACAGAGCCATAGCCGGCTTGGGTTTTCTGATAGAGGAAGACGACGAGAGAAAATCGCTCAGGGACTATGCCCGAGAAGCCTGCGAAAGGATGAAACCTCTGGAAATACCGCTTACTGTGCTCAGCGAGGCCTGCAAAGGGTGCCCGTCGAACCGGGTATACGTTACCGATCTGTGCCAGGGTTGCGTGGCCAGACCGTGCGTGAGCACCTGTAAATTCGGCGCTATAAGCATAGTCAACGGACGTTCCGTCATAGATAATGCCAAGTGCAAGCACTGCAAGATGTGCATACAGAGCTGCCCTTATCACGCCATAGCCAAAATATCCGTGCCTTGCGAAGATTCCTGCCCGGTCGGAGCCATATTCAAGAACGGCAAAGGCGCCGCGACGATAGATTTCAATAAATGCATAGCCTGCGGCAAATGTGTCAGCGCCTGCCCTTTCGGCGCCATACACGAAGTGAGCCAGATAATAGACATTCTCACTCATATCAAAAAAGGACATAAAACCGTGGCCATGATAGCTCCGTCTATAGTCGGTCAGTTCCCAGGCAATGTGTATCAGCTTAAGACCGCCATAAAAAAATGCGGCTTCTCCGACGTCGTTGAGGTCGCCGAAGGCGCTGACGTTACCACCCGAAACGAAGCCAGGGAATTCGAAGAAAGGATGTCGGAAAAAGCTCCTTTCATGACCACGTCATGCTGCGCCGCTTATAATAATCTTGTTGAAAAACATATGAAAGAAATAAAACCTTATGTTTCCAATACCGGAACTCCGCTTTATTATATAGCCGAAAAAGTAAAGAAACAGGACCCTGCCGCGCTAACGGTATTTATAAGCCCCTGCGTCGCTAAAAGAACCGAAGCCGCGCGCGACGGTAATATAGATTACGTTATGAATTTCGAAGAACTCGGCGCTTTGTTCATAGGCAGAAATATAGAAGTTATGAGCGAAGGCGAGGAAAAATTCGCCGTGGAGAGTTCGAAACAGGGCCGTAAATTCGGGATATCTTCAGGAGTGGCGCAGGCCGTGAGCGCTCTTGCAAAAGACGTAAAACCGCACTATATTGACGGACTTACCAAAGAAAGTATCCGGGAGCTGTCACAGTACGCGAGATCCGGCTCATGTCCCGGGTGCAATCTTATAGAAGTGATGGGCTGCAAAGGCGGCTGCGTCGGCGGCAACGCAGTTATAAACAGAAATAAGAGCGCCACTCAGACTTTATCCGCCTTCGCAGACGGCAGCGGCCAGATAAAAGAATAGCCTTTTCTGAGTACCTCACGCGGGGGGCAGTCCAACCACTCTGCCCCCCGTTTCATTCCTTAGAGAAATAATTAGAAAAAATTTTAATAATATACCGCTGCGGCCGTTCGCCGTCTGTGGATATTATACGTTTTTGCCTTTAGCTTCATCCGCAGCATTGTTTTTTTGTTTTTTATATTTATCGACTTCACTCAGGAAATATTCATCCTCGAGAATTTTGACATTGTCCTCATAATGCGGCTGCCCCTTGCAGTTTTCTTTAATATTATTCAGCATATCCAGTATATTATCAAGCCCCCATGTGTCGAAATACCAGCTAAGTGGTGTGTCATGATATTCTGAAATTAAATCTTTACCTACGAAATGCCAGAAATAGTCTGAATTATTGTCGATAATATGTATAAGCTTATTTATAACATGGATGTCTTTATCTTTTGGATTAAATTCCTTGGCTTGCTCTTTCCCTGCTTTTGTATATATCGTATAGTAGAGAAAATTACTTTCATTCTTTTTTAAATTTTTTAATACTTTTTCCGGATATTTTACTGTATATTCTCTGGTATAATCTAATATTACCTCAAGTATACCTGGGTTCCTATAATCATCGTGAATAAGTCTATTAATAATGTTTAGCATCACCGTAGGAGATGTAATACTTTTATATATTTCTATTGACCTGCTCCCCGAAAACTAGACAGTTAAGAGTTAGAGTAAAGCCTAAAAAAGTAATATATTTTTAGGCTTTATTATTTAAGAGGAGTGAAGATATGGGTAATCACGGGAAAAGATACAGTGAAGA